>Ga0183097_10287_pt1 | contig 131418 bp, 105 predicted proteins | sample BioMet8_FD_128883 | JGI IMG/M metagenome (GOLD analysis project Ga0183097, IMG submission 128883) | Microbial communities from bioreactor (seeded with sewage sludge) at Lawrence Berkeley National Lab, California, USA - Biofuel... | ecosystem: Engineered > Bioreactor > Anaerobic > Unclassified ... | reverse complement strand
TTGGCTGGCAAATGCCGCCAACGGGGCGAACACATCCTGGGCCTGGAGAAAAATCAGCCACGACTGCCGCCTCGAGGTCCTGAAAAGCGAGGAGCGTAGCGACCTACGAGAATTACGCAGCAGTCTCCTATCAGCACCTCCTCTCGCTGCGCCTCCTGTCTCCGGCGTTCGAAGACATCTAAGGGGGCTGCCGAGGGGGTCAATTTTCGACGCTGATTTTGTCCTCAAGGGGGTCAATATTCCATGCTGATCAACAGGGGGGGGCGCCGCCTGGTCTGCCGGCGGCGCTTCAAGGAAGTCTACAGTGGCGCATCGGCCGGCATGGCTACCGTTCACCGGCTCAGGTCAGGGAGCAGCAGAAGGCCGAGGTCACCAAGGACGCCTAAATTTTTTGTGCAAACTGTCCAAGGAACCTTAGCCCGCTACAGGGCATAGGTATATAGCCCTTATCGTATTGGATCTAGTTTTTGTCTTGTCGTATATAAATGCCTGGGAACATATCTATTTTTTTGTAAAAATCTGCAATAGAGCTGTCATGAAGATTGTTAATAAATGAATCTGATATTATTTTAGGCTTGAGAGAAGTTATCTTTTCATAAATATTGTAATGATAATATTTTAGCTTCTTATATGCTGTAAGGCCACCTTTTTCTGGTTCTATGCTGAACCAAAAATAATCAATATCTTTTCGAAATAAATTAAAGCGCTTTTGCCCGTCGTATACGAAATCAGTTGGCTCCGTATGGTCTAGGACATATGTAACGAGTTTCATTTGGTTGCTGCAGTCGCCATCAAGCCCCCTGTAGTTATTTATGTTTTTTAGTGGATAGTAAAATGTAAGGATCAGCACGAGCAGGATGGCAATGTCAGTGTTTAAAAAAAGACTGGATTCTAGAATTTTTGAACAAACCAACGCGGCTGTGATGGACATGAAGGGTACGGCCAGTAAATAGCTTTGTCGGAAGGGGGATGACAGTAAGGCTGTTGTGAGGACTAAATATAATGAAATGAAAAAGTACATTCTTATTTTTCTATCAAAAATAAAAAAAAGGCTCCCGAAGAAAAAAATACCGAATACAGGGTTGGAAGTAACGATTTCTTTGATGAATATCTTATGCATCGCAATATTATGCGACGAAAACCTCGCTGGCAACATCCATGCACTGTTAAGTTTGAAGTTTAAAAAGATATATGTTTCAAGCCAACCATTGCAAACGAGATATGCTACATATGGTGATAGAGCAAGTAAAAAAGCCAGCCAGCAGGTTGTGATTCTGCGATATTTTGGATATAAAAAATTGTTCCGGGGGCTAAGTGTGTCGACGATCTGTAGGAACAGAATTATAGCGCAGAAGTAGACGGCTTTTTGCAAAAACAAGAAAGAGATGCCTAAAAAAAATCCTGTTAAAAAACTATACTTAAGTTCTTGAGAGGTTCTTGATCTTAGAAACGTACCAAATGCATAGAGACAAAAAAGAACTTGTAATGTGTCTGGTCTTATATTCGCGGACCGATCGAAAAAAAGATTGCTAGCCGCCAGAAAGGCTAGACTTAGAAGAACGCTGGTCTTCCTGGTGAAAACACTCGTTGCAACGTAATACTGAGCCTGGAAAGTCAACAAGTAAAAACAAAACTGAATTACCCTGATTGCAGTGATGGTTTTAACTGACTCCCCAAAGAGATATAACGGGATGGTCAACAGGTAATAAAAAAGAGGGTTGTGATGTTGAAAAAAATCGACATATATATGCTCGCCATGTAGTATTTTCCATGCGGTATGTATCGCCTCAAATTCGTCCTCGTCAAAGCTGCGACCATAACTTCTTATGAAATATACTATTAAGATAATGGCCAAAGCGACGAACATGAAAGAAAAAGGAATTTTCCAGGAAATTCCTTGGGCATGCTTTTTTATGGTTTGTAGACAACTCATGACGTTCTCTGCGCTATTGCAAGTGCTCAATTCGCGTTGGTGTTTGCTAATATTATGTGGCGGCCTAGGGTTGCCTTGGACACTTTGTCCACAAAAGTTAAGCCGCCTTGGCATCCTCTCGTTTTTGCCTTTCCCTGACCTGAGCCGATAAACGATAGCCATGCCGGCCGATACGCCACGGCTGGTTGTATGAAGGCCAGGAGTGCCAACCGCAGTTCCTCTGCTTCCTTGGTCGTCAGTGCCGTGGTCTTGCCTGTGCTCCACATTTCGTTCACGCACTTGGGCCTTGATCGTCCCGTCGTGGGTCTTTGGACCGTGCGGGTGGCCGATGCGTGTGGAAGCGAGCCAAGCCGTAAGCCTTCCCGGTGGAGATCGAGGCGGCCCGGCTCACCTGGCAATGTCCTCTCCGCGAAAAAGCCGTAGAACCGCTTGGGCGGACCTCCATCGACACCCACGACCCTCCTCGACGACCCCGATAGTCGCCCAAGGTTGGTGTCTCAGAAAATCCAAGGCCGATCCAATGATAGCCGTTGCGCGGATGGTCGGCAACAACGCAAACCCGGGAGCCACTCTCAAGGATTGCTTGCTCCGGAGACTGCCGGCAGATCCTCTCCGTGTCCGAATGCCGTTGTTGCCGCAGGCGAGAAGCGGAGCGGACTTTTCGCGTACAGCGTGCAAGCGGGTGCGTTGGGGCTGTTGGAGGCGTCCTCGGCGTCCCGGGGGGCGCTTCGGGAGATCGGGCGGGCCGGGAGCGTCGGTGGGCGCTCCCGGCGGGGGGCAACGGGTGGGGACGTTAGATTTTTTGTTCGCGTTCCAGGAAGCAGGGGATGCACAGGGTTTGGCCGGCGAAACGGCGGGTGCGCGACTCCATGGTGCGTTCGCCGCAGGCCTCGCAGACCAGGCTGTCCAGGATTTTGGCCGGTCGGGGCGCGCCCATGTGCAGGGGCCGGATGTCGAACATTGCTTCCGGTTCGATGGCCAGGTAGCGCAGCCGCATCTGTTCCCGCAGTTCGTTCGCGCGGGTCTTGTCGGCCTCGGAGGCCGTGCCGTCGCTCAGCTTGTGCATGAGCGGGCCCAGTTCGACGTCGATGGCCCCGCCCGCGTCCGGCCGCAGCAGGAGCCGGGCGCCGACGCCGTCGTTTCGGCGGAAGAAGGAAAAGGCGATCTTCCCGTAATCCTTATGGATCAGGTTCCCCTTGCCAAAGGTGCAGCCGGTCAGGAACTGGATGGCGTCCACGCCGCACATGTCCGCTTCGGTGACGCAGACAAGGTCGCAGTCCGAGGCGTGGCCGAAGTGGGCCAGGGCGTATTCGGCGGCCCGGATGCCGATGGTGAGGCCGGGGCAGACGTGACCGTGAAACTGGGCGACGCGCGCAAGCGTTTCGCTGGGGATGGTGCAGGGCATGGGAACTCCTTGTCCGGTCAGTTGCGAGGGGTGACGACGGGCACGCCGTCCAGGCAATGGACGGCCACCGCGATGCCATAGACGTCTTCGATCATCGCCGCGGTCACCGCCGCCGCCGTGACGGCGGCATGGACCCGGCCGTCCTTCAGAAAGACGACCTTATGGGCGAAGCGCAGGGCGGTGTTGAGGTCGTGCATGGTCATCACCGCGGCGACGCGGTGTTCGTCCACCACCCGGCGCAACAGGCGCATGATATCCATTTGATTTCTGAGGTCCAGGGCGCTGGTCGGTTCGTCCAGAAGCAGCAGTTTCGGTTCCTGGACGAGGGCCCGGGCCACGCAGACCTTCTGCAACTCGCCGCCGCTTAAGGAATCTATGTCCCGCAGGGCTAGGCCGTCCAGATGCAGGCGTTTGAGGGCGGCGTCCACGATGCACAGGTCCTTTTTTTCGGCCCGCCAGCGGAAATGGGGCAGCCGGCCCAGGAGCACGGCGTCGAAGACCGACAGCCGGGCCGTCTCGGCCCGCTGGGGCACGTAGCCGATGCTGCGGGCGATGGCGGCCGGCGACAGGTCCGGCACCGCCAGGCCCTCCACCAGTACCGTACCGTCCGACGGCGCGTGGATGCCGTTGATGCACTTGAGCAGGGTGGTCTTGCCGGCGCCGTTGGGACCGAGGATGGCCAGCAGCTCGCCGGCCGCCACCCGGAAGGTGACGGCATCGAGCACCGGGTGGCTGTCGTAGCGGAAGCGGAGATCGCGGACCTCGAGGATCATCGCCGCTTCCCCTGGTCGCGTACGATGAGCGAGAGGAAGACCGGCGCGCCGAGAAAGGCCGTGAGCACCGAAACGGGCAGCACGTGCGGGGCCAGGACCAGCCGGGCCGCCATGTCCGAGGCCAAAAGCAGCACCCCGCCGGCCAGGGCCGCGCCGGGCAGGAGAAAACGGTGGTCCGCCCCGACGATGCGGCGCATGAGGTGGGGCGCCACCAACCCCACGAAGCCGATGACGCCGAGAAAGGCCACCAGCACGGCCGTGGCCAGGGAAGCGGCCAGCATGCCGGTCAGCCGCACCCGCTCCACCGGTACGCCAAGGCCCTTGGCCGCCTCGTCGCCGGAGTCGATGGCGTTGTAGTTCCAGGCGTTGCGGCAAAAGAAGACCAGGAAGAATCCGGTGATGGCGGCCATGATGGCGCAGTCGCGCCAGGAGGCCCGGGCGGCGTCCCCGAAGGTCCAGAAGACCATGGCCGCCAGCTGGACGTCGTCGGCGAAATACTGGAGCAGCATGGTGCCGGCGGTAAAAAGCGACCCCAGGGCCACGCCGACCAGAACCATGGTTTCCGGGGTGGCCCCCCGGCGGCGGGAGATGGCCAGGATGGCCCAGGCCGCGCCCAGGCTGGCGGCAAAGGCGCAGGCCGTGGTCAGCCAGGGGCTTAAGACGGTGACCGCGCCCTTGGAGGTCATGACGCCGCCGCCCAGGAGCATCACGGCCAGGGCCGCGCCGAAGGCCGCGGCGTGGGTGATGCCCAGGGTGAAGGGCGAGCCCAGGGGGTTGCGCAGGATGGACTGCATGACCGCGCCGGCGGCGGCTAGGCCCATGCCGGCCGTCAGGCAGGCCAGGGTCTGGGGGAGTCGGATGTTCCAGACGATGACGCGCACCTGCCGGGAGACGGGAAGGCCCAACAGGCTTCGCACCACGTCGCCGAACGAGACGTCGGCCGCGCCCACGGCGACGGAGGCGGCCAGCAAGACGAGCAGGGAGATGCCCAGGCTGCCGAGCACCAGCCGCTTATGGGCCAGGTGGCGGCAGTATGCCTCCGGGACGATGCCGTCGTCGAAATGCATCTGCGCCGCCTAGTGCTGCGCCAGGGGCACGGGCTTGAAGGCCAGATGGGCGAAGGCGGCGTCCATGGCCGCGAATTCGGGCTTGCCCACCAGAAACGTATAGATGGCGTCGGCCTCCCTCACGGGATCGATGTCGGCGAAGCGTTCGGGAGAGAGCACCTTGCCGATGAAGTAGGCGTTGGCCAGCAGCGAGCCGTAGTTGGTGTTGTACCAGTTGTAGGGCAGCACGCCGTAGACGCGGCCCTTGGCCACGGCGGCAAGCGTCGTGTAGGCCGGATCGGTGGCCAGCTCGTGCAGGCCGCTGGCCTGATCGCCCATTTGCAGGGTGGCCAGATCGAGGAAGAGCACGTCCGGGTTCCACGCCACGATTTTTTCCTTGGCCACCTCCACCACGCCCCCGGCCAGGCCGCCGGCGGCCACGTTTTTGGCGTGGACGAAGCGGAAGGGCGGATAGAACGGTTCCGTGGACGCGAAGCCGTGGGGGCCGCGGTAGGCGATGCCGCCCACAAACGCGGTGGGGCGCCGGTCCTCGGGGATGTCCTTGGTGCGGGCGGACAGATCGGCGATGCGGCTTTCGAAAAAGCGCACCAGCGCCTCGGCCCGGTCCGTGGTGCCGAGGATGCGGCCCATCAGGCGCAACGTGCCGTAGAACTGGTCGCGCTTGTCGCTCAGGGTGCCGTAGGTGAGGGCCACCACCGGGATGCCGGTCTTGTCCTGGAGCTCGGCCGGGCCCATGCCCTGGCCGATGTTGTAGACCTTGAAGATGACCTGGGGCAGCGGTTTGAGGGTCACGATCCGCTCCGGGTGGTCGCAGCCGCGAAATTCGCCGAAGACGGGCAGATCCTTGAACTGCGGCTGGGCCAGGGCGTAGGGCCTGGCGTCGTACTTCCGGCGCTTGCCCTCCATGTCGTCCACCGCCATGATCCTGTCCTGGGCTTGGAGATAGGTGAGAAGGCGCAGACAGCCGGGGCCGGAGCAGATGACGTGCTCGACCGTCTCCGGCACGGTCACCTGGCGGCCCAGGGCGTCGGTCACGGTCCGGGTTCCGGCCCGGGCAGGACCCGGGACCAGGAGGACAAGCAGGGCAAAGGACAGGACGATCCGACGAAAGAACGGCATGATTGGGCTCCGACGTGCTATTTGTGAAAAATAGATGCTATGGAGCGGGTAAATGATTTGTATTTGAGGGTCAAGGACAGGAAATACGTGACCGGGTCGGGGCGCGCCTCCCCCGGCGGGAGCGCTGCCGGGGCGATCGGAGGCGAAAGGGTGACGGTCGACGGGGGAAAAAGTCTCGGGTAGACGATGGAGACGGAAGGGTTGTCCCGGTGTTTCGGCCGCCGGGAATGCTGTGACACCGCAATGACGCGATGATGCAAGGAGCCTCTGCCATGCCTCGTTCTTTCTGGCCCGCGATCGGGTCGCTGCTGCTCGCCTGTTTGCTGCTTCCCTGCCCGGCCTCGGCCGGCGACGCCGGCGCAACGGTCCCGTCCGCCTCGACCGACAAGGAATTCGACATGCATGCCCCCTATGTCCGCTACCATTTCGAGGACCCGGACATGGACTTCACCTTCGGCTCCGTGGTGCTGGGCTCCAGCAGCAACCAGGGCTGCGAGACCGGGGAGGCCTTTTACGTGGCGTCCCAGATCACGGACGGGGATGCGGCCAGCTGGCAGGAGCAGTGGCTCAAGATGGCCAAGCGGGTGGAGGATCGGGGGCTGGCCTCCCTGGCCGGGGGCCATACGGCCAGCGCGCGCCGGCAGTTGCTGCGGGCGTCCAATTATTACCGCTTCGCCCTGATGGCCATGCTGCCGGACGATCCCCGCCTGCGGCCGACCGCCGCCAAGAGCCGGGAGGCCATGAAAAAGGCCGGGAAGCTCTTCGACCCGCCCATGGAGTATATCGAGATTCCCTTCGAGGGGACGGTCCTGCCGGGCTATTTCCGCAAGGCGAAAAACGACGGCACGCCGCGCAAGACCCTGCTCATGCTCGGCGGCGGCGAGACCTTCGCCGAGGATCTTGTCTTTTACATCATGCCCCAGGCCATCGAACGGGGCTACAACTTCATGACCCTGGACCTGCCCGGCCAGGGCCTGTTGCCCCTGGAAGGCAAGCCCTTCCGCCCGGACATGTTCCGTCCCGTGCACAAGGCCGTGGACTACGCCCTGTCCCGCAAGGACGTCGATCCGGCCCGGTTCGCCGTGTTCGGCATTTCCGGCGGCGGCGGCTTCGCCCCCCAGGCCGCCCAGCACGATCCCCGCATCAAGGCCGTCATCATGAACGCCTGCGTGGTGGACGCCGAACCGCTTTTCGCCAGCATGACGCCGGTGGTCACGGCCACACCGGCAACGGTCGAGACCTTCACGCCGTTCCACCGCAACACGGTCAAGATCATCGCCTGGCGCTGGGGCCTTTCCATGGACGACGTCCCCGGCCTGGTGGCGGCCAACAAGGGCTTCCGCTTCGATCCGGCCAAGGTGACCGTGCCGGCCCTGTCGCTGGTCGGGTCGGGCGAATATTCCGGCGCCGAGACCCGCCGGCAGCAGCAACTGTGCCTCGATGGCCTGGCGAACGCCGACAAGCGGCTGGTGGTCACGCCGCTTGACGAGGGGGCGTCCAACCACTGCGTCATGGAAAACCGCAGCCTGGTCGCCCAGGTTGCCTTCGACTGGCTGGACAGCGTCTTCGGAGAGGGGAAGCGGCCCCAGTGAGGGCCGGCGGCCCGTTTCCCGGCACAACGGCGCCGGACGGGCCGCCTAGGCCAGATCGGCCTGGCGCAGCAGGTCGGTGAGCACCCGGTCGGAGGCGAAGTATTCCTCGGCGATGCGCCGGGCCGCCCGCCGGTGGTGCGGATAGTCGGCGAGCACGGCATCGATGGCGCCCCGGGCCTGGTCCGGGTCCTCGAACTGCAAGAGGCCCTCGCCCACGGGCAGGTAGGTGTCGAAGCCGGTGTTTTCCACCACCACCGGCCGGCCGGCCGCCAGGTAGCAGGCCGAGCGGTCGGAAAACCAGCCGCTTTTGAGCCGGGTGTTCTGTTCCTTGGCCATGGTGAATTCGCCGGTGGAGCCCGTGATGTAGTCCCGGTAGGCTTCGAGGTTGCTGGACAGGCGCACGGCATCCCGCACCACCCAGCCGTGGGCGGCGAAGCGCGGCCCGTCCGCATCGATGCCGTTCATGGTCAGGTCCAGGGTGACGCCCGGGAGGCGGGACGGCAGGTCGATGATCCGCTCGTAGCGGACGCATTTGCGCCAGCCGAGCGTTTCACCGTTGACCTCGATGTCCCGGTCCTTGCAGTTCCAGGAGCCGATGGTGGTGAAGCCGCTGCCGCCGCCCCGACCGGGCCGCCATTCGTCGAGCACGACCGGCGGCCTGGTCGGATGCCAGTCGATGTCGGACAGGGGAACGCCGGTCGTGCCGCTCGGGATGTTGTGGCCGAAGGTGAAGGCCAGATCGTGGGCCTGGAAATAGTCCCGCGTCCAGGCGTCCTTGGCGATGCGCGCCTGGGTGAACACGGGGTCCGTATCCACGACGGCCGTGACCTTGGCCCGCATGAACGTTTCGCGCAGGGGAATCACCGCAGACAGGTTGAGGAAGAGGTCCGCGTCGGCGCAGAAAGCCTCCAGATCCCGCCGTTCCATGCCGTAGAGGCGATCCTCGAATTGCGAATAATAGGCCCAGTGGCCGCCCAGGCCCCGAGGACGGAACAGGCCGTCCAGCAGGTTCCGGCCATAGGTCGAGTCCACGGCATAGTCGCCGAGCACGGGATTGAAGGGCACGGCCCAGTCCGCCGAATCCTCCACGAAGAGGACGTCATGTCCCAGTCTGGCCAGGCCGAGCACCCAGTGGAGCATGGACCACACCTGGCCGCCGAGGGGAAAACCAATGACAAAGCCGCCAACGACGATCTTGCGCTTTTGCGACATCAGGGTTTGCACCTCTGAGATAAAGCCGGGGAAGCCGACCGCCGCACGGGTGGCGGGGACGGCCTTGCCTGCGGAGCCGTTTGGGCATCAGGGCGCGGCGCTGCCGGATCGTGGCGCGCGCAGTGGTGCGTATAGCGCTTCGTTCATGTCCATGCGCGGCCGGCGAAACAATTATTTTTTGCGGTGAAAAATCTCACGATGGTGTGGCGGGAGGGCAGATTTCGTTCCGGCGTGCGCAAAAACCGTACATCGGACGCCACCGACCCGCCGGCCGCGCTGCGAAAAAAGCGGCGGCCCCCCGCCGGTCGGCAGGGATTTCGAGCCGCGGCGCCAGACCCCGATGACGGGGGCGGTCTCAGTGGAAACGGCGCCACCGCAAAATCATGATCGTTTCCAAGGTGGTGCGGCCCCGCGACTGCCGGGAGTCGCCCCGACGGCGCTCAGGCGTCGGGATCTTTCGGGGGGGCGGCGGCGGTGCGGTGCGGCGGCCCGGATTTTTGGCTCAGATATTGCTAAGGTAAAAGCAACGTGTCCTTCTGGCATCAGCCGGAGAACAAAGCTGTTCACGGTCCGGTTCTTTCGGAGAGGGCCGGACGCCACCGTGAGCACGAAACGGTTTGAGGTGAGCGAGATGCAAAAGAAGATCATTGCACTATGCCTGGGTTGCCTCCTGTTCTCGGCAGGCATGGCGTTTGCCCACCCGCCGGGACCGCACTGGGGTCCCAGACGGGGATACGGCGGAGGAGCCGTCCTCGGCGCCGCAGTCCTTGGCGGGGTGATCGGAGGCGCGCTGGCTGCGTCTGCTCCGCCGCCCCCGCCGCCCCCGGTCTATTATTATCCGCCGCCCCCGCCGCCCCCGGCCTATTATTATCCGCCGCCCCCGCCGGCGTACTACGGCTGGTAGGCAACGACATCCATGGAAACGGCCCCCGTGTGTTCGGGGGCCGTTTTTTTGTGGAAAACGGCGCCGACCACGGCGGCGGGGACCGTGACGAGCGGTCCCCGAAGTGCCGGTATATCGTCAGTTTCGTGAAGCGACGGAGGGACGTCCGCCGGAAGCGGCGGACGTACGGGGAGGGATGCCGGCCGGGCGTCTTTCCCGGCCGGTTCTCCCTGGTGACGGTCTTCCCCGGGGCGGGGACGGCCTGGAAGCGGGTAGCGCGATGCGAAGCGGGGGCCGTTAGGCTTTCTTGCGACGCTCCCAGAGCTTCATGTCCTGCATCTTGGCGCGCCGGGCCCGGATCAGGGATTTGGCGCACAGGGGCGTGCCCTTTTTGTAGCCGTACTTGGAACGGTATTCTTCCGGATTCAGGCCGTGGCTGGCAAGATGCTTCTTGGTCAACACCTTGAAAGAGCGCCCGCATTCCAGGCAGATGACGGATTTTTCCTTCAGGGCCTTTTTGGGGTCCATGGTGGGCGCGACCGGCCGTTCGTCGGCCGCCGGGCCTTCCTCTGGTGTCATGGACGCAATGCCGCTGGCCACGGATTTGAGCATACTTAAGATTTCTTCTTCCGTCATCGGACGTGAACCGGCCTGGGCCTTGACGATCTCCAAAGCGCTTTGCAGATATTCTTCCATGATATTCCTCGTGTTAACGTTGTTGAGGTTTGTGTTATATACGACTGGCGAGATAAAATGCAATACGTGTTGTTCGTCGGCCTTCTCTTTTGATGCGGTTGACGACACCAAAAGAGTGCCACCAGGCGGCTGACCCTTTGTGTTGCGGCAGCTGCCAACATGGTGTTTCGAAACGGCTGCACCAGGGGGCATAGAGGCAGGCCTTCGACGCCCAGAGGCGTTCACCTTTCGGAAAGCCGAGAGGATTGAGGGGGTTGCACGAGGGCGTCAGGGAAACGAACCGCCGCCGGGGCCTGGTGCGCCGGCCGTGCTCCGGACCGACGGCGGCCCGGGAACACGGTCGGCGGCTGCCGGCGGGTCAATCGAGCTCGTACTCGCGTTGCCAGTCGCCGGTTTCCGCGTAGGCCGGCTGGGCCGTCTTGTCGAACAGGCGGTCGCCGAGGACCAGATAGTCCATTTCCGTCCGCATGAAGCAGCGATAGGCATCCTCGGGCGAGCAGACGATGGGCTCGCCGCGCACGTTGAAGCTCGTATTGACCACCACCGGGCAGCCGTGCCGGCTGGCGAAGGTCTCGATCAGCCGGTGGTAGCGGGGATTGGTGTCCTTGTGCACGGTCTGGATGCGGGCCGAGAAGTCCACGTGGGTGATGGCCGGCAGGCTCGACCGGGTGACGTAGAGCCGTTCGAACATGGGCTTGGCGGAGTAGCCCTCGGGCAGGGGCTGGCGCAGCTTTTCGGCCACCGGCGCTACCAGCAGCATGTAGGGCGAGGGCCGGTCGATCTCGAAGTAGTCGGTCACGGCTTCGGCCAGCACCGACGGGGCGAAGGGCCGGAAGCCTTCCCGGTACTTGATCTTGAGGTTGAGCTTTTTCTGCATCTCCGGATTGCGCGGATCGCCCAGGATGCTGCGGCCGCCGAGCGCCCGGGGCCCGTATTCCATGCGGCCCTGGAACCAGCCCACCACCTTGCCTTCGGCCAAGAGATCGGCCACGGCGGCGCACAGGGCGTCGAAGTCGTCGTAATGGACGTTGGGCGCCTGGCGGTGGTCGGCCACCCGGGCCACTTCCCGGTCGGAAAATTCCGGTCCGAGATAGGCGCCGGCCATGCGGTCGCGGACGCCTTCCGGTAGCGGGCCGCGTTCCTGGCCGCGCCAGATGTGCCAGACGGCCAGGGCCGCGCCCAGGGCGCCCCCGGCGTCGCCGGCCGCCGGCTGAATCCAGATGTCGTCGAAAATGCCCTCGCGCAGGAGCTTGCCGTTGGCCACGCAGTTGAGGGCCGAGCCGCCGGCCATGGTCAGGGAGCGGCAGCCCGTCAGTTCCCGGGCCGTGCGGGCCAGGCGCAGGATCGTCTCTTCGGTCACCTCTTGGATGGCCAGGGCCATGTCCATGTACGGCTGGGACAGGTCGGACTCGGCCGGACGGCGGGGCAGGCCGAACAGGGCCTCCCATTTGGCGTCGCGGCACATGGTGAGCCCGGTGGCGTAGTCGAAGTAGTCCATGTTGCACAGCATGGACCCGTCCGGCCGCAGGTCGATCAGCTCCGTGAGGATCTTGTCCCGATAGTCCTTGACCCGCGCCGATCCCTCGATGCCGTAGGGGGCCAGCCCCATGAGCTTGTATTCCCCGGAATTGACCTTGAAGCCGCAATAGTAGGTGAAGGCCGAATAGAGCAGCCCCAGGGAATGGGGGAAGTCGAGCTCCCGCAGGAAGGTGATGTCCTTGCCGTGGCCCTGGCCGATGGCGGTGGTGGACCATTCGCCCACGCCGTCCACGGTGAGGATGGCGGCCTCGTCGAAGGGGGAGGGGTAAAAGGCCGAGGCGGCGTGGGACAGGTGATGCTCCGGAAACAGGATGCGCGGGGTGCCCTGGCCGAGCTTGGCCAGCTCCTCCCGCAGCATCTTTTTCATGAAGAGCTTTTCCTTGATCCACACCGGCATGGCCGACAGGAAGCTTATCAGCCCGCGTGGCGCGAAGCCGTGGTAGGTCTCCAGCAGCCGCTCGAACTTCAGGTACGGCTTGTCGTAAAAGGCGACGACGTCCACTTCCGGCAGGCCGATGCCGGCTTCGGCCAGCACGTAGGCGGCGGCATGGGCCGGGAAGGACGGGTCGTGCTTTTTCCGGGTGAACCGCTCCTCGTGGGCGGCGGCCACCACCACGCCGTCGCGCAGGAGGGCGGCGGCGCTGTCATGATAATAGGCGGAAATCCCCAGGATATATTCTGGCATGGACGACCCGGCTTAGAAGAGCGTGTAGATGAACGGAGCCACGGCGGAGCCGCTGGTCAGGACCACCAGGACGCCAAACAGCAGCAGCACCAAGATGATGGGCAAAAGCCAGAACTTTTTGCGGACCCGCAAGAAGCCCCACAATTCGGCGAGAAATTCCATGTTGCCTCCGCAGGCCGTCGGGACCGGAATGGAGGGCCGCCGACGGGCGTTCGGATATCGAGGTTAATACGGCTGTTCGATGTCGGCCGGCGTGAACGTGTGGTCACGGACGCGGAAGACCGAATCCCGGCTTCGGCCGAAGCAGCGCAGCCGCAAGGTGTCCTTGCCGCACAGACGACGGAACAGGCCCATGGGCGTCAGGACGAGAAAAAACGTCAGGGTCAGGATGACCTTGGACATGACGGTGCCAAGCAGGGCGGACAGGCCGAACCAGAGTTTGGCCACCGGCTTGAACACGGCCGGAACGATCATGTTCACCAGCAGCAGGAGGGCGCCGATGGTGACGTAGCGCTGCTGCTTGGTGGCCAGGAAGACGATCAGGCAGATCAGCACCAGCGCCATGCCGGTGTCCCTGGCCTGCTCCCGACTGGCCGCGAGCCAGAAGGAGGACTTGGTTCGCGCGGATTTTGCGGACATGTGCACAATGCTCCGAAGGAAAGGTTCGTGTGGGCCGTTAACGGCCGGCGAAAGAGCAAAAATCCCTACCCCGAGGCCCTGGCAGCGTCAAGGGAGGCCAGGCGCGTCCCGGCCGCCGGGGGTGCCATCTCCACTTGGCACGATCAATGCTTATATTCCCATGAAAGCGGAGGTTCAAAGAATGTTCGTCGAAAAGATTATCCTGGTATCGATGGTCGTTGGCGTGTGCCTCGTCCTTTCCCGCTTGGCCGATGCGGTTATGAAAGCCAAACACGCTGATTAACAAAGTTAGAATCATAAATTCTCTCTCTCCCCGTGCCGCGTCCATCCCGCCAGTGGGCGCGGCTTTTCTCTTTTCATAATCCGCTGCCCGTTATCGGAATTGTCGACGAAGGGGTGCGGGGGATTTTTCCCTCGGCCGCCGGAGGCATCTTCTCTTCTACGCCGCATCGCCCGGGCCCTGCTCCAGGATATGGCGCAGGGTGTCCTTGGTGATGCCGAGTTCCCGGCAGGCCTCCATGCGGCGGCCGTTGTGCCGGGCCAGGGCGGCCATGACGGCCCGGTACTTGGCGGCGCGCATGGTCATGGGGCCGGTTTCGGCCGCGGCGGCCTCCTGGTCGCCGCGCAGGTATTCGGGCAGATGCTCGGGGCCGATGCGGCCGGAGGGGCAGAGGATGAAGGCGTATTCCAGGATGTTTTGCAGCTCCCGGACATTGCCCGGGTAATCGTGGCGGAGCAGGATGGCCATGGCCGCGTCGGTCAGGCCGGTGATGGCCTTGCCGGACAGCAGGTTCTGGCGTTCGATGATGGTGGCGCACAACAGTGGGATGTCCTCGGGACGTTCGCGCAGCGGCGGCAGGACCAGCCGGACCACCCCCAGCCGGTAGAAGAGGTCGCGGCGGAAGGTCCCGGCCGCAGCCATGGCTGGCAGGTCGCGGTTGGTGGCGGCCACCACCCGGACGTCGGCGGGCAGGCTCTTTTCCGATCCGAGCGGCTCGAAGACGTGCTCCTGGAGCACGCGCAACAGCTTGACCTGGAGGGGCAGCGGCATGTCGCCCACCTCGTCGAGGAAGAGCGTGCCGCCCTTGGCCAGCTCGAACCGGCCCTTGCGGGCGGTCTTGGCGTCGGTGAAGGCCCCCTTGGCGTGGCCGAACAGCTCGGATTCGAGCAGCTCGCCGGGAATGGCCCCGCAGTTGACGGCCACGAAGGGATGGTCCGCCCGGGGGCTTAAGTTGTGGATGGCCCGGGCGAACAGCTCCTTGCCCGTGCCGGATTCGCCGAGGAGCAGCACCGTGGAGCCGCTGGCCGCGATCTTGGGCAGGATTTCCAGCGACCGGGCCAGCCGGTTGTTCTTGGTGACGATGTCCTCGACGGTGCAGACGCCGGACAGTTCCTTGCGCAGCCGGGTCAGGTCCGAGATGTCCCGAAAGGTCTCGACGCCGCCGATGATGCGGCCGGAGGCGTCCCGCAGCGGGGCGACGCTGATGCTGATCGGCACCTTGTTGCCGTCGGGACGGACGATGTAGATGGACGGGTCGGCCGGCGGCCGGCCGCCTTCGATGGCGCAACGCAGGGCGCAGGCCCCGTCGCACAGGCTGGAGTGGAACACGTCCCAGCATTTGCGGCCGAGGGCCGCCTCGGGGGTGACGCCCAGGATTACACCGGCCGCCCGGTTGAAGAACGTGATGTTCCAGTCCGTGTCCACGGTGAAGACGCCGTCGGCCAGGGACTCCATGATGGCGTCGCAGGGAATGTCGCGGGGCAGGGACATCGCTTCGGTGACCTTTGGAATGCAGGATCGGAGACAATCGCTCCCTCCGCTCCTATCCATTTTATCCGGGTCTGTCCAAGCGCCCGGCGCCCGGCGTCTTGACTTCCCTTCCGGGTCGCCCGATGACATGGCATCATGCAGGATGCAGCGACCGGTCCTTCACCCGCTTCCCGAGGAGTCTCCATGCTCATGATCGGCACGCCGTGCTATAGCGGCACGGTCACGGTCAACTATATGCGCTCCGTGATCCAGATGATCGGCCTTTTGGAACAGCAGGGCGTCAAGACCGGCATGCTTACGCCCTGTCAGGAAAGTCTCGTCACCCGGGCTCGGAACCTGATCGCCAACGAGTTTCTGCGGCAAAAAGACTATACCCACCTGCTGTTCATCGACGCCGATATCGGGTTCCAGCCGGAACTGGCCTGGAAATACCTCCAGGCGGACAAGGACGTGGTGTGCGGTATCTATCCGGTCAAGCATCTGGATATCGACAAGCTCCGTACCATCAATTCGAACGCCATGACCCGGGTGGCCGAGGCGGCCTCGCTCCACTACGCCGTCAAGCTCAAGCCCGGCGGTCGGCCGGACCCGATCACCGGCCTTTTGCCCGTGGAATACGGCGCGGCCGGATTCATGTGCATCAAACGGCAGGTCTTCGAACGCATGGCCGAGGCCTACCCGGAACTGACCTACGACTGCTCCTACACCAACGACGAGAACACGGGCAACATCGCCTTCTTCGATACCTACATCGATCCCGAAACCAAGGAATACCTGCCCGAGGACTACGCCTTCTGCCGGCGCTGGACTGCCATCGGCGGCGAAATCCACGCCGATATCCATAGCGTCTTCACCCACGTCGGCGCCCACGACTATACCGGCAATTTCACGGCCTTCCTGACCCACCTCGGCCGCGGTCCCGCCGAACCGGCCAAGTAGGGGAACCGGGCGAGGCTCCGCCTCTCCCGGACTCACCGCCAGGGCGCTGCCCTGGACCTGCTGGGGGGAATCATTCCCCCCAGACCCCCTGTCCTGTTTTGGCGCACCCTTCGCGGCCGTCCAGGCGGCAAGCGTCTTCGATTGCCGCCTGGACGGCCGCGTATCGAGGGGTCCGGGGGCATCATGCCCCCGGCCGCCGGAGGCATCTTATTTTTCTTTTCGCGAATGCGGCAAAATGAGGTTCAGGACGACGCCGGTGACGCCGGCGAGGCCGATGCCTTCGAGGTGGACGCCGCCGAAGGAGAAGGTCATGCGGCCGATGCCGAGGACGAGGATGAGGGCGACGATGACCATGTTGCGCGGTTCCATGAGGTCCGATCCTTCCAGGACCAGGGAGTTGAGCCCCACCACCATGATGGTACCGAACAGCAGCAGCATGATGCCGCCCATGACCGGGGTGGGGATGGTGAGGAGCAGGGCGCCGAGCTTGCCGATGAAGGCCAGGCAGATGGCGGTGATGGCGGCCCAGGTCATGAGCGCCGGGTTGTGGATGCGGGTCAGGGCCACGGCGCCGGTGACTTCGGCGTAGGTGGTGAGCGGCGGTCCGCCGAGGCAGCCGGCCAGGGCCGTGGCCAGGCCGTCGCCCAAAAGCGAGCGGTGCACGCCCGGGTTTTCCAGGTAGTTGTGGCCGGTGACCTGGCCGATGGCCAGGATGCCGCCGAAGTGTTCGATGATGGGGGCGATGGCCACGGGCACGATGACGAGGATGGCGTCCAGGGAGAAGGTCGGGCTCACGAAGTGGGGCACGGCGAACCAGGGTGCGGTCGTTACCGGCGTGAAGTCGATGATGCCGAGGATCAGGCTCAGGAGGTAGCCGGCGGCGATGCCGGAGAGGATCGGCACCAGCCGCAGCAGCCCCCGGCCTCGGATGGCCACCAGCACCGTGACGGCCAGGGAGAAAAGCGCCACGGACAGGGCCAGGCTTTCCGGATAGAGGGCCTTGGCGCCGTCGCCGGTGCGGCCCATGGCCATGGAGACGCCGACCGGGGCCAGGATCAGGCCGATGACCATGATGACCGGCCCGGTGACCACGGTGGGCAGAATCCGGGACAGGACGGCCACACCGCGCAACCGGATGGCCCCTGCCACCAGCGCGTAGACCGTGCCGACCGCGGCCAGGCCGCCCATGGTGGCCGCCACGCCGTAGACCTTCACGCAAAACATGATGGGCGCGATGAAGGCGAACGACGAGCCTAGGAAGATGGGAATGCGAAAACCGGTCAGCACTTGGTAAAGCAGCGTGCCCACGCCGGCGCAGAACAGGGCCACGTTGGGATCGAGGCCGGTCAAAAGCGGCACCAGCACCAGCGCCCCAAAGGCCACGAACAACATCTGCGCGCCTACGGGAAAATCCCGCAGCCGCAGTTTATACTCCGAATTCGTTTCGCGCATGAAGAAATGCCTCCGGCGGCCAGGGCGCTGCCCTGGACCTGGCTTAGGGGAATCATTCCCCCCAGACCCCCTGACCTGTTTTGACGCACCCTTCGCGGCCGTCCAGGCGGCAAGCGTCTTCGATTGCCGCCTGGACGGCCGCACATCGAGGGGTCCGGGGGCATCATGCCCCCGGCCGCCGGAGGCCTCTTCGTCATTTCTTACTTGGTCCCGAATATCTTATCGCCGGCGTCGCCGAGGCCGGGGAGGATGTAGCCGTCCTCGTTCAAGCGGTCGTCGATGGCGGCGGTAAAGACGCCGACGTCGGGGTGTTCGCGTTCGAGGCGGGCGAGGCCTTCCGGAGCGCAGACGAGGAACAGTCCCTTGATGCACCGGCAGCCGGCTTCCTTGAGCAGGTTGATGGTCGCGATCAGGGTGCCGCCGGTGGCGAGCATGGGATCGAGGATGAGGGCTTGGCGGTGGTGCAGGTTCTTGGCCAGTTTCACGTAGTAGCGCACGGGGGCCAGGGTGTCCTCGTCGCGGTACATGCCGACGACGCTGACCTTGGCGCCGGGGATCATGTCGAGGACGCCGTTCATCATGCCGAGGCCGGCCCGGAGGATGGGGACCACGGTGATCATCTTGCCGGCGATGCGCTCCACGTTGACGGGACCGGCCCAGCCGGGGATGGTTTTGGTCTCGGTGGCGAGGTCCTTGGTGGCCTCGTAGGTCAAAAGCCGGGCGATTTCCCCGGTCAGGTCCCGAAATTGTTTGGTGTCGAGCTTTTTTTCCCGCAGGATGCCAAGCTTATGGCGCACGAGGGGATGGTCGACGAGGGTGACCGGCATGACGGACTCCTGTCGTTTGGTCGTGGTGGCGGAAAACCGGTAAGAAAACCGGGCCGGGGGGGTTGTGGCAAACTTTTGCGGGGTGGGTCAAGAGAAGGGGAGGCCCGAATGGGCCTCCCCGATGGCGAACGACGGGCTCCGGCGGTCTAGGCCGACTTGAGCTTCTCGACCAGCCGGCGCAGGTCGCCGGTCTGTTCGGTGAGGTTCTGCACGGCCTGGTCGGCTTCGCCCATGGCCTGGGCGGTATCGCCGGAGATGCGGTTGATGTTTTCGATGGCCCGGTTGATTTCCTCGCTGGCCGCGGATTGCTGTTCCGAGGCGGTGGCGATGGAGCGGACCTGGTCGGCCGAGTTCTCGACGATGTCGACGATCTCGTCGAGCACGGTGCCGGAGCGGCCGGCCAGCTCGGTGGCCTTGCTCACGGCCTTGACGGCGTTTTCCACGCCCACGACGTTGGCGGTGGCCCCGTTCTGGAGGGCGCGCACCACTTCGCCGACCTCGTTGGTGGCGGTCATGGTCTTTTCCGCGAGCTTGCGGACTTCATCGGCCACCACGGCGAAACCGCGTCCGGCCTCGCCGGCCCGGGCGGCTTCGATGGCGGCGTTTAAGGCCAGCAGGTTGGTCTGATCGGCGATGTCGGAGATGACGTCGATGATCTGACCGATGCCCTGGGCCTGGCGTCCCAGGTCGTCCATGTTGGTCTTGAGGGTCTCGGCCTGGGCCTGCATGGCGCCGATGGCGGCCACGGTTTCCTTGACCACCTGGGCGCCTTCCTGGGCCTTGTGCTTGGCCAGGTCGGAACCCTCGGCGGCGTGGGAGGCGTTCTTGGCCACTTCGAGCACGGTGGCGTTCATTTCTTCCATGGCGGTGGCGGTTTCACCGGCGTGCTGGCGTTGCAGCTCGGCCCCTTCCCGGGACTGGCGCACCTGGGAGGAGAGCTGTTCCGCGACGGTGCCCAGCCCATGGGTCACGCCTTCGATGCGGTCGGCGGCGTCCAGCTGGCCGCGGCGTTGGGCCTCGGCGGCCTCGGCCTTGGCCTTTTCGGCCTCGGCCACGGCGTCCCTGGCCTTTTCGGCTTCGGCGGCGGCTTCGCGGCTGTTGGCCTCGGCCGTGCCGATCATCTCCTTGAGGTTATGGACCATGGCGGTCAGGGCCTGGGCCAGGACGCCGGTCTCGTCCTGCTGATGAATGGTGAGGGTCTGGGAGAAGTCGCCCTCGGCCACCTTTTCGGCGAAATAGGCGGCCTTGCGGATGGGCCGGACGATGGAGGCGGAAACGATCCACAGGGCGATGATGCCGGCGATGGCGACGCCGAGGCCCACGCCGACCTGCCAGAAGCTGCTCTCGGTGGAGCGGTTGTTGAGGTCCGCCTCCAGGTTGTGGGCTTCGGCCATGACAACGGACGTCGGCACCTGGATGAGCACGGACCAGGGCTTGCCGGTGCGGCCGAGCTTGATCGGGGCGAAGGCTCGCATCAGGCCGTCCTTCTTGGTGATCTCGACGAAGGCATCCCCGTCCTGGACGTGGCGGACGATTTCCGCGGCCTGGTCGCCGAAGAAGTTCTTGAGGGGCTGACCGACTTCCTTGGGGTCGTCGCTACTGGCGGCGATCACGCCCAGGTTGCTGATGATGCGCACGCTGACCTGGCCGTCGTAGAGGGACTTGTCCACGTCCTTGGCCAGATCCTGCATGAAGCCGATGCGCAGGTCGGTGCCGACCAGGCCCAGCCACTTGCCGTTTTCCACGATGGGGGCGTTGATGGTGGCCAACCAGTCCTGCTTGCCCTGGATGATGTAGGGCAGCGGATCGTAGGCGATTTCCTTGCCCGTGGAGCGGGAGTACTGATACCAGCCGCCCTTGGCCACGCCGTTGGTGTTGACCCCGGAGCTGTCGTAGTCGACCAGGGCCTGCCGGGCGATTTTCCCGTGGTCGTCGTGGTTCCAGTAGGGGACGAAGCGGCCGGTGGCGTCATAGCCGTTCTTGGTGTCGCCGGCGAACTCGGCGTCCCGGCCGTCCACGGCGTTGGGTTCCCAGCAGGAATAGGTGCCGAGGAAGCGCGGGTTGTTTTCGAGGACGTTGAAGAGGATTGCATTGAGGATGTCACGGGTGGGATTCGTGAAGCCATGCTTGCTGGACAGGTCCGCCATCTGGCGCCGGACCACCCGGAAGACCGTGGCCATGGTGCGGGCGGTGTCCAGGTTGTCCTGCATGATGCTTTGGATGGAAGCGGCCTGATTTTGGGCGACGGCGCCGAGGTTCTTTTTCGATTCGTCCTCCAAGAGCCTTCCCACGCGTTGGGTAACGAAGGCCTGCGTATTGCGGGAGGAAACGAGTCCATACACAACCAGGATGGCCGCAGTGGCCAGCAGACAGGCTCCGGCGGAGAGGGCGATCTTAAGCTGAATCGATTTAAGCGCCATCGTATTACTCCTTATTCCGTATATATAATACTATACTCCTGATATCGAAACCGGTTGCCTTGCCTTCCCGGTGGGGTGTCGCCATCCCATATCTGGCTCCGGGAGTGAGGAGCCGACGGTCCCGGTGAGCGTTGCACCGTTTATTTTTTTTTCGTGACAATGTTAGGAATTTTTTGTGGTCCTGTAAAAGGGTATATGTAAAATACTGCGCCTGGAGTGCAATTTTTTGCGGGGTGGCGCTGGCCGGTCACGCTTTGCGCGCCAGGCGGAAGACTTGGCGTGACTGGCTACGCCTGCCGGACGAACGATCGGCGACTGTTGCGCCGGGGGGCCGCAGACCCGGAAGGGCTGGTGCGGGAATGTGGTGGCGCGGTTTTTATATTTCAATTTTTTAATGTTTGACAGGCCGGGCGCGTCACGCGTTCTTGTGCGCGGCCGTCCAGGCGCCCTTCCCGTGATGCTGCCGCGCCCCGGGGCGGCCGAAGGAAGGAAACCGCGGGCCGTTCCCCGCATTTGTCCGCCAGGGGCCTTGCACTCGGCAGAACCGCGTTATATTTCCGCAGAAACAATTTGTTCGAGGAGGGTTCCCATGAAAAAGTTTTTGATCGTGGTCATGGCGTTGACCTTGGCCCTGGCGGCTTCGCCGGCCTTTGCCAAGGGCAAGCGGGTCAAGAAAGTGGCCCCCAAGACCTGGCAGTGCGCTGTCGGCGGTAACGTCGTCATGACCAAGACGGTCGACGAATGCATGAAGTTGGGTGGCACCGTGGCCAACTACCCCGGTCCGGACAAGGTCGCGCCGACCAAGATGAAGCGGGCCAAGAAAGTCAAGAAGGTCGCCCCCAAGGTTGCCCCCAAGACCGCGCCGAAGCCCGCGCCCAAGGCTGCCCAGTAGCCTTTTTCGCGAGTTATGAGGGGAACAAGCGCCGCCGGCCGTTTCGGTCGACGGCGCTTTTGCGTTGGGCGATCAGCCCAGCATGTCGATCAAGAGCAGGACGTTGAGGGCGATGACCGCCGCCGCCGACGCGGCCAGGACCACGGTGGTGCCCGGCTTGTTGGCGTGGACGCCCATGACCGAGCGCCGCGAGGTCAGGAAGATCTGGAGCAGGATGGTGATGGGCAACTGCACGGACAGGGCCATCTGCGAGTAGAGCAGGCCCTTTAAGGGATCGCCCACCGCCAGGATGCACAGGGCCGCGCCCACCAGGGTGATGCACACGCCCACCCGGGAGTGGCTGTCGCCGATGTCGTAGGGCTCGCCGAAGATGCCGGCGAAGATGCTGCCGCCGGCCATGCCCGCCGTGATGCTGGAGGCGATGCCGGCCAGCAGGAGACTTATGGCGAAGACCAGCCCGGCCGCCGGCCCCAGCATGGGTGAAAGCAGGGACTGCGCCTGTTCCAGGGCGTCCACGGCCACGCCCGAGTGAAAGAAGGTGGCCGCCGCCAGCAAGATCATGGCGCTGTTGATGCAAAAGCCCACCAGCATGGAAAAGAGCGTGTCCAGGTACTCGTATTTGAGTTGCCGCCGGATGATTTCCGGCGTGTCCAGGTGCCATTGCCGGCTCTGGATGACTTCCGAGTGCAAAAAGAGGTTGTGGGGCATGACCACCGCGCCGAGCACGCTCATGACCACGGGCAGCGACCCGGCGGGCAGGGCCGGCGTGAGCCAGCCGAGCGTGGCCGCCGTCCAATCGAGATGGACCAGGGACAGCTCGAAGATGAAGGCCAGGCCGATCAGCGACACGAAGCCGATGATGATGCGCTCCACCCGACGGTAGGAGTGGGAGAAGAGCATCCAGATCACCACGGCCAGGGTGAGGAGCGTGCCCACGGGTAGGGGCAGGCCGAAGAGCATCCGAAGCGCGATGGCCCCGCCCAAAAGCTCGGCCAGGGCCGTGGAGATGGCGGCGGCCACGGCCGTGCCCAGGGCCGAGACCGCCACCGGCCGCGGCAGGTGCTTCATGGCCGCCTCGGACAGGCACAGGCCGGTGACGATGCCCAGATGGGCCGCGTTGTGCTGGAGCACGATCAGCATCACCGTGGACAGGGTCACCATCCACAAAAGGGCGTAGCCGAAGTCCGCCCCGGCGGCCAGGTTGGAGGCCCAGTTGCCCGGGTCGATGAAGCCCACGGTCACGAGCAGCCCCGGCCCGATGTACTTGAAGATTTCCAGGGCCATCAGCCTGGGGCGGCGGCGATCCCGCAAGCGCAGCATGTCGTGGATCGTGGTCAGGCCCGTGCGCAGCAATCCCATCCCGGTCTCCTTTTTGTGCGTCCCGAGTCCTGGCAGATTCCGGCCTTTCCGGCAAGGTCGGGGGCGGCGGCGTCCCTTGACAGAATAGTTGCTATGTTTATTTTCCGCATAACAACTTTTAGGGGGTGCCCGGGCATGGATTCGACGCTTGGCTACGATATGGACAACGCCATCGGCTATCTCATCGGACACGCCGCCATGCGGCTCAAGATCGGCCTGCGACGGCTGTTCGTGGCTTCCGGCCTCAACGTCACGCCGGAGCAGTGGGTGGTGCTGTTCCGGCTGCACGAGAAGGAAGGACTCACCCAAAGCGAACTCGGCGAACGCACCGTCAAGGACAAGACCACCATCACCCGCATCCTGGACCGGCTGGAAAAAAAGGACATGGCCAGCCGACGCCGGGACGCGCGGGATCGCCGCGCCCAACGCATTTTCTTGACGGAAAAGGGCCTGGCGACCCTGGATGCCCTGATGCCGCTGGTCCGGCGCTACGCCGACGGAATCTTCGGCGAGTTCGTGGACGAGGAGCGGGCGGTGTTGCGGGGCCTTTTAATGCGGGTGGAAGCCCGCCTGGATGCCGTCCTTGAACCCAAGGAAATCGCATGAAGCTCTTGTTGCGCCAAAAGCACGCCGCCTCTGCCGAGGAGACGGGACTCTCGGCCACGCGGAAGCGCTGGCTGGTCATCGGCGGGGTGGCGGTCGTTCTGCTTGGCTTGGGCTACGCTCTGCACGTGCGGGGCACGGTCTCCACCGATGACGCCTTCGTCGACGGCCGGGTCCACCCGATCACGCCCCGGGTGCCCGGGTACGTCAATACGGTGCCGGTGGACGACAACCAGCTCGTCAAGGCCGGCGACGTGCTGGTGGAACTCGATCCCACCGACTACCAGGTGGCCCTGGCCCAGGCCCGGGCCGATCTGGCCGCGGCCGAAAGCCAGCTTGCCGCCCTGGAACTCGGCGTCCCCCTGCAACTGTCCCAGACCTCGTCCCGGGTGACCGAGGCCAAGGCCCAGCTCGAAAGCCAGCAGCGCAACCTCGAACGGGCCGTCAAGGAACGCGAGGCCGCCCAGCACGCCGTGGCCCAGGTCTCGGCCCAGCTCGACCAGGACCAGCTCGATTACGGCCGCATCAATACCTTGCGCCATCAGAATGTCGTCTCCCAGTCCGACCTCGATAGCATCGAAAACAAGCGCCGCGGCCACCAGGCGGAATTGCGGGCCGTCCAGTCCCTGGCCGACGCGGCCACGCGCCGGCTCGACGTCATCACCGCCGACATCAAGCGGTTGCAGGCCGCCATCGAACTGGCCGCCACCGGCCAGGACCAGGCCGCCATCCAGGGCAAGCAGGCCGCCGCCCAGCGGGCCAAGGTCGATTTGGCCAGGGAGCGCGTGCGCCAGGCCGAACTCAATCTGTCCTACACCAAGATCGTCGCCCCGGTGACCGGGCATGTCACCAAGAAGCAGATCGAGGCCGGCCGGATGGTGGCGGCCGGGCAGGCGTTGATGACGGTGGTGCCGCTCGATCCGGGCGAACTGTGGGTCACGGCCAATTACAAGGAAACCCAGCTCAGGGACGTGCGTCCCGGCCAGAAGGTGACCCTGGTCGTGGATACCTATTCCGGCCGGGAGCTGACCGGCCATGTGGATTCCATCATGGCCGGGACGGGTTCCGTGTTTTCCCTGTTCCCCACGGAAAACGCCTCGGGCAACTACGTGAAGGTCGTGCAGCGCATTCCGGTCAAGATCGTCTTCGACAAGACCTCCGGCGCGATGCCGCCCCTGCGGTTGGGCATGAGCGTGGTGCCGGTCATTCATACCCGGTAGGCACGCCATGACGGGAAAGACGCCCAATCGCTGGTTGGTGACCGTCGCGGTCATGATCCCGACCCTGATCGAGATTCTGGACACCTCCATCGCCAACGTGGCCCTGCGCCACATCCAGGGCAGCCTTTCGGCCGGCGAGGACGAGGTGACCTGGGTGCTCACCTCCTATCTGGTGTCCAACGCCGTGGTCATTCCCATCAGCGGCTTTCTCTCCAAGCTGTTCGGCCGGCGCAACTATCTGTTGCTGTCGGTGGTCGTGTTCACGGTCGCGTCCATGCTCTGCGGCCTGGCCACCAGCCTGGCCATGCTGATCTTTTTCCGGGTGGTCCAGGGCATCGGCGGCGGCGGGCTGCAACCCATGTCCCAGGCCATCCTGGTGGAGGCCTTCCCGCCCGAGGAACGGGGGCTGGCCATGGCCATCTTCGCCATGGGCGCCGTGCTCGGGCCCATTCTCGGACCGCTGCTCGGCGGCTACATCACCGACAATTTTTCCTGGCGCTGGATCTTCAACATCAACGTGCCGACGGGCATCGTGGCCATCGTCATGATCTGGCTCTTTGTGTCGGACCCGCCCTATCTGGAGCGACGCAAGCCCGGGGAGCACGTGGACTCTATCGGCTTGGCCCTTTTATCGGTGGGCCTGGGCTGCCTGCAGGTGGTGCTCGACAAGGGCCAGCAGGACGACTGGTTCAATTCGCACTTCATTTTGGCCCTGGCCGTGATCGCCACGGTGTCCCTGGCCGCCTTTCTGCTTTTTGAAATCCGCTGCAAGAACCCGGTGGTGGACCTCTCCATCTTTCGGGACCGCAGTTTCGCCACGGGCAACGCCGTGATGTTCTTCGGCTATTTCGCCTTTTTCGGGGCCATCGTGGTGCTGCCGCTCTATTTGCAGAATCTGATGGACTATACGGCCTTCCTGTCCGGCGTGGTGCTCGGGCCGGGCGGGCTCATCATGCTGGCCGTGCTGCCCGTGGTGGGGAAGCTCACCAACCGGATCGACGCCCGCTACATCCTCTTTGCGGGGCTTCTGGTCAGCGCCGTGTCCATGCTCAACATGGCCGGCTTCACCCTGGGCATCGACATCGGCACGGCCATCACCGCCCGCAACATCCAGGCCGTGGGCATCGCCTTGTTTTTCGTGCCCCTGGCCTATTTGACCATGGCCTACACTTCCAATGCGAACATGAACAACGCGGCGGCCATCTTCAACCTGTTGCGCAACCTCGGCGGCTCCTGCGGCGTGGCCTTCGTGACCACCCTGCTGGCCCGGCGGGCCCAGTTCCACCAGGCCCGGCTCATCGAGAATCTGACCCCCTACGATCTGACCTACCAGGCGGCCGTGGCCCGGTTGCAGGCCTATCTCGCCCCCAAGTTCCTCGGCCTCCACGACACGGCCACGGTGGCCGGCGCCACCATGTACAAGCTGCTCCTCCAGCAGGCCAACGCCATGGCCTTCTACGACGTGTTTCACGCCCAGGCCATGATGTTCTTCGGCCTGGCCGTGCTCATGTGGATCATCAAGAAGCCGCCGGAGGGCGGCAAGCTTCCCGAGCCGGCCCCGAAGCCGCATTCGCCTCGGGCGGTCCGCGACGGTTGACCGGCGTCGCCCAAGCGGTCATGATGCCACCATGATCCCCCCGGCTTGTCCGCGGTTTCGGTGAACCGCGGTCGGCTGCGGGAGGGCGGAACAACCATGCCCTATCATTGCGTTATAATGCGGGATTCCAAAGGGCAGCGCCCTTTGGCCGCCGGAGGCATATTTCCCCTGCCTCCCGTGAGGTCCATCCATGAAAGTCCATCGCGCCGTGCGCATGGAGCGCTGTATCGGCTGCCATTCCTGTTCCCTGGCCTGCGCCCGGCTGGTCTATAAGGCCGTGTCCTGGAACAAGGCCGGCATCCGCATCCGTTCGACCGGCGGCGTGTCCAGCGGCTTCCAGGCCATCCTCTGTCTGGCCTGCGATCCCGCCCCCTGCGCCGCCGCCTGCCCGACCGGGGCGCTCACCCAACGTCCGTCCGGCGGCGGGGTGCGGCTCAAAAAGGATCTGTGCATCCGCTGCGGCAAGTGCGCTCCGGCCTGCCCGGTGGACGCCATCTACCTGGACGCCCTGGGCGATCCCTGCGTCTGCCTGCACTGCGGCCAGTGCATCCCCTATTGCCCGCACGACTGCCTGGAGCTGGTGGACGCCGACGCGCCTTCCGCCCCCTGCCTGGAGAGCTGCCATGGCGAGCGATAACGACCTCTTCCGGGTGTTGGTCTACGACCTGGCCGCGGCCAAGGGCGATATCGTCATGCTGCCCGGCCGGGGCGAGATGATCGGCGGTTCGGGACTGGCGGCCTTGTTGTTCGCCAAATACGGCGAGGTGGCCGCCGACGCCCTGGACCCGGGGCAGCCCATCATCTTCGCCATCGGTCCGGCCACCGGCTATTTCCCGCTCATGAGCAAGACCGTGGCCGGCTTCAAGTCGCCGTACAACGGCTTTTACGCCGAGTCCCATGCCGGCGGACGCTCGGCCCTGGCCCTGCGCTTCGCCGGGCTGGACGCCCTGGTCGTCATCGGCCGGGCCAAACGGCCGTCCGTGCTGGTGGTCGGTTCGCGGCGGCTGGAACTGTTGGACACGCATTACCTCTGGGGCGCCGACGTCTTCACCACAGGGAAGCTCCTGCGCAAGATCGCGGCCGGCTCCTCGGGCCACCGCAGCATCATGCGCATCGGTCCGGCCGGGGAAAACGGCATCGGCTACGCCTGCGTCAACGTGGACACCTACCGCCATTTCGGCCGGCTCGGCCTGGGGGCGGTCATGGGGGCCAAGAACCTGAAGGCCGTGGTCGTTCAGGGCGACGCCGACCTGCCCTTGCCGGTGGACAAGGGCTACGCCAAGCTTTTCAAGGCCATCCACGAGCAGGTCACGTCCTCGGGCATGATGGCGAAGTACCATGACCTCGGCACCCCGGCCAACGTGTTGCCCTTAAACGAGCTCAAGTCCCTGCCCTGGCGCAACATGACCGCCACCAGCGACCCCGAGGCGGCCAAGATTTCCGGCGAGGCCTTTGCCGACGAGCTGCTCATGCACAACGCCGCCTGCTCCGGCTGTCCCGTGGGCTGCATCCACATCGGCATGGTGCGGGAGAAGTTCTCCGACGCCCACCGTTTCGCCATCCACCAGGTGGCCTACGATCACGAACCCAATTTCGCCGCCGGTCCCATGCTCGGCGTGACCGACCCGGCGGAAGTGCTGGCCATCAATGATATGGCCGACCGGCAGGGCCTCGACATCATCTCGGCCGGCGTGGCCCTGGCCTGGGCCGTGGAAGCCACTACCAAGGGGCTTTTCTCGGAAAAGGACACCGAGGTGCGCTTGGCCTTCGGCGACGCCGAGGCCTTCAAGCGGGCGCTCTGGCTGCTCGGGCACAAGGCCAACGATTTCTACGCCCTGCTCGGGCAGGGCTCCATGGCCGCGGCCAAGCACTACGGCGGCGAGGAGTTCGCCTGCGTCCTGGGCCAGGAAATGGCCGGCTACGCCACCGGCGAGACCTATTTCGTCTCCCAGACCGTGGGCTTCCGCCACTCCCACCTCGACACCGGGGCCTATTCCTACGACCAGAAGCACAAGGAAAAGGATGTGGCCGCCGTGGTCAAATTCCTGATTGACGACGAGCGGGAACGGGTGCTTCTGACGTCTCTGGTCGGCTGCCTCTTTGCTCGCGGCGTCTACAAGCCCGACGTCATCGCCGAGGTGCTGACCAGCCTCGGCTACCCCGAACTGGCCGCCGGCCAGGACGCGGCCGCCGAAAAGGCCCGCCGGGCCCGCTGGCGGCTCAAGCTGGCTACCGGCTACGATCCGGTGCTGACACGCATCCCCCGGCGGTTTGCCGAGATCACCACCTGGAAGGGACCGGTGGATGCGGCGTATATGGAAGCCTTGCGCCAGGCCTACGCGGAAGCCGTGTTGGCGCTGGTGAAGGACGAATAGGGGAGAGTACGATGCCTCCGGCGGCCGGGGGCATGATGCCCCCGGACCCCTCGATGCGCGGCCGTTGTGACGACAAGCGAAGACGCTTGCCGTCACAACGGCCGCGAAGGGGGGCCTGGAAAACAGTGGGCGGGTAAAATAAGTTTTCGGGGCAGGGGGCCTGGGGGGAATGATTCCCCCCAGCAGGTCCAGGGCAGCGCCCTGGCCGCCGGAGGCTTAAAGGGTCCAGGGGCAGCCCCCTGGCCTCATGGGAAAGGAGAACCGTATGGCCCTGTTGACGGAACTGCCTGCGTATACGGCGCTGGCCGAGCATTACCGGGAGGTCGGGGATCTGCACATGCGCGATCTGTTCGCGGCCGATCCCTGCCGGTTCGATCGTTTTTCCCTGCGTCTGGGCGACATCCTCTTCGACTATTCCAAGAATCGGATCACGGAAGCGACCATGGCCTTGCTGTTCGAGCTGGCCAGGCAGGCCGGGGTCGAGGCCAAGCGCGACGCCATGTTCGCCGGCGAAAAGATCAACGTGACCGAGGACCGGGCCGTGCTCCATGTGGCGCTGCGCAACCGGGAGGACCGGCCGATCATCGTGGACGGTCAGGACGTCATGCCCGGCGTGAACCGGGTGCTCGGGCAGATGCGCGGTTTTTGCGCTCGGGTGCACAGCGGGCAATGGACGGGGTATACCGGCAAGAAGATCACCGACGTGGTCAATATCGGCATCGGCGGTTCGGACCTGGGGCCCCAGATGGTCACCCGGGCCCTGGCCCATTACGCCGTGCCCGGCATCACCAGCCATTTCGTCTCCAACGTGGACGGCACGCACTTGGCCGAGACGCTTAAGCAGGTGTCGCCGGAGACGACGCTTTTCATCATCGCCTCCAAGACCTTCACCACCCTGGAAACCATGGCCAACGCCCACTCGGCCCGGGACTGGTTCCTGGCCGCCGCCCGGGACGACCAGGCCGTGGCCAAACATTTCGTGGCGCTTTCCACCAATAGCGAGGCCGTGGCCAAGTTCGGCATCAATCCGGCCAATATGTTCGTTTTCTGGGACTGGGTGGGCGGCCGTTATTCCTTGTGGTCGGCCATCGGGCTGTCCATCGCCCTGGCCGTCGGCTTCGAGTGCTTCGAGGAGCTGCTGGCCGGCGCCTTCGCGGCGGACGAGCATTTCCGCACCGCGCCGCTGGAGAAAAACATTCCGGTCATCATGGGCCTGCTCGGGGTGTGGTACGGCGACTTCTTCGGGGCCGAGACCCAGGCCGTTTTGCCCTATGACCAGTATTTGTCGCGGTTTGCCGCCTACTTGCAGCAGGGCGACATGGAGAGCAACGGCAAGTCCGTGACCACGGACGGCCGCGCCGTGGACTACGCCACCGGCCCCATCGTCTGGGGCGAGCCGGGGACCAACGGCCAGCACGCCTTTTACCAGCTCATCCATCAGGGAACCAAGCTCATCCCCTGCGACTTTTTGGCGCCGGCCCGGTCGCTCAATCCGCTGGGCGAGCACCACGCGATGCTGCTCTCGAATTTCTTCGCCCAGACCGAGGCCCTCATGAAGGGCAAGACCCTGGCCGAGGCCCGTGCCGAATTGGCCGGCAAGGGGCTCCCCAAGGACCGGCTGGAGCTGTTGGCCCGGTCCAAGGTCTTCCCTGGCAACCGGCCGACCAATTCTTTTCTGTTCCGGGAGCTGACGCCGGGGACGTTGGGCACGCTCATTGCCCTGTACGAGCACAAGATTTTTACCCAGGGCGTGCTTTGGGGGATCAATTCCTTCGATCAGATGGGCGTGGAGCTGGGCAAGGTGCTGGCCGGGACGATTCTGGGCGAGCTTGGCGGCGCGGCCCCGGTCACGTCCCACGACAGTTCGACCAACGGCCTGATCAATGCGTATAAGGCGTTGCGCGCCTCGTAGCACGGGCATGGTCATCCCAGCCGTATGGTTCCAGGAGACGACCTTTCAGGAGGCCTTCGCCCGGGCCAAGGCCGAGATGCGTCGGCCGGGACCGGGCTCCCGTGACGCTATCGGTCCCAGCCGCACGCACCGCCGGATGGGTCGGCCGGGATGTCGGGCGCGGCCGGACCTTGGGTGGTGAAGACGCGGTTTCGTCCGGCATGCTTGGCGGCATAGAGGGCCTTGTCGGCCTGGTTGATGAGCGCGTTGATGGCGTCGGCCGCCGTGGCCGCTTGGGAATTCCGGCCCGTGTGGGCGCTGACACCAAAGCTCGCGGTAATGCGTATCGTCGCGTTCTGATAGCACATAGGGTGCGTTTCGATACAGCATCGGATGCGTTCCGCGACGACCACGGCGCGATCCAGGGTCGTTCCCGGCAAGGCGACGATAAATTCTTCCCCACCGAAACGGCTGGCGGTGTCTATCTTCCGGAGGGAGGAGAGCAGGCAGGCCGTCACCTCACGCAGGGTGAGGTCGCCGGCGCTGTGGCCGTAGGTATCGTTGATTTTTTTGAAGAAATCCAAATCGAAGAGGATGATGGCGAGGCTTGAGGACGACCGTTCGGCCCGGGAAAATTCGGCTTCCAGGGCGTCGAAAAAATAGCGTCTGTTGAAAAGGCCGGTCAACGAATCTGTTATGGCCAATTTCTTATACTGTTCCCTGCTGATCTGTAAGGCGTTTTCCAGCTCCAGTCTTTTGATGACCGAATAAATGTCACTTAAAAAGTTCGCCACCGTTTCGGTCTCTTCATAGGTATAGTCGAAGTGCTTGTTGGCCACCGCCGCCACGGAGTGCATGGTTTTGCCGATGAAGAAGGGGACGACCATGAGCCTGTCGAGTTGGATATGCCCGGGGGGATAGCCGCGCTTGGCCTTGTTGTATGCCGCATAATCATTCAGAATAAGTGGCTTCCGTTGCCGTACCGCTTCCGCCCAGACGCCGGATTCGTTAATAAGAAATGTACAGGGTTTGTCGATGACGGAGCAGCCTTGCATGGTTTCGCCGGACCAGGCGTGAACGAGCATGCGTTGTTCGTCGTCGGTGATAAAGCCGTAAAATCCGTATTGGCTTTTGGTGATGTCGATAACCGCATCAAGGGTGATGTCGCACACTTCCTTGACGGTGATCGAGGCCTGGCTGGAGGCGCGCCAGAGATTTTCCAGGCGTAACACCGTGTCCTGGAATTTCTGGTTTATGGTGACGGTCTCCGTGATGTCCTCAAGGGTGGTGAGGGTGCCTTTGGTCTTTGCATCGATGTGGACAAGGGATGACTGCATCACAAAGGTGGTCGTCCCGTCATCCGTTGTTTTGCGAAAAATCAGACTGTCGTTGCCTTCACCATACAGACTCGACCAGATCGGATAGTCTTCCTTCTTGAGGGGATGGCCGTCCTCATCGACGCCATGCAATCCGTCGAGTATGGCGGCAAGGGACATCGTCTCGGCCTGGTCTTGGGTTATTTGGCAATAGTCCAGGGCCTTCTTGTTCAGAAATTGGAAAACGCCATCGCCGATGAAGGCGATGATGATGCCTGTTTGGGACGAGTTCAAAAGGAGCGTGATCGGGCTTCCCGGGCCAAGGCCGATGCCCATAAGCGAGGAACTGTCCAGAGGCTGCGTCCCGGTGTTGTGCATACGCTCTCCGCCAGAAGAGGAAACGACACGTTAGAGAGGAGGCCTTCGCGGCCGCTGGCGGTACACACGTACTTTCGCCAGGGCGCAACGAGAAAGACGCTTCCTCCATGTTCTCGGTATCCTCTCTGCAACGGCCAGGCAAGGCCGGAGCGGTCTTCGGTGGCCGGCGGAGGCGGCCCGGCGCGTCCCTTGGGACCTGGAAAGGATGCTCTCGCGGCGGGCGACAAGCGGCAACGCCGCCCGGGGAGGAGGGGGCTTGTCCCGCCGGTGCTCCTTCGGCCGGCGCGGCGACCGGGCACGGGTTCGTGACCATCCCAGGCCTCGGCCGGATCGGTCGGACAACCCCTTTTTAGACAATATTGTTTCTTTTAGAAACAATATTGTCGTTTATCATACGAAATTGTCTGTTTTGTGGACTGGCCGCGCCTGCCGTTCCCGGCTGCCCGAACGCCGCCCCCCAGGCGCGGCCGAATCCTGTCGTCCTGGGCCCGACGTCTGCCATCTCTCCGTAAAAGCATGGTATTACACTCTTTTGGGGAAATTGTCACATCCTTTCCGCAGCTGCCGAGCCCGACGTTACGCCCTGCCCCGTAGCGTTCCGCCGTCGCCCTGGTCCTGGTCCGGGCCTTTGGCATCGCCCATGCAAATAATCCCAGTCATTCCGTGAAGCTGGGCCAAATCATGCCCACCGCGTTCACGACCTGGTCCGCCCCGCGGGAAGGGGGCGTCCATCCTGCCATTCTCATTTCTTACTGGAGGTCGGGATTGATGAGCGGCAACACTTCGACGCAACTGGAACGAAAACTCGGGCCTTGGATGCTGTGGGGACTCGGAGTCGGCTACGTGATCTCCGGGGAATACTTTGGTTGGAACCTGGGCCTGGAACAGGGCGGGACCCTGGGCTTGGCCATTGCCACCGGGTTTATCATCCTCATGTATCTGACCTTTACGTTCTGCTACACGGAGTTGGCCTGCGCCATTCCCAAAGCCGGCGGCGCCTTTGACTACACCACCCGGGGCCTGGGCCGTCAGCTCGGCTTTCTGGCCGGCATCGCCCAGGTCATCGAATTCGTTTTCGCGCCCCCGGCCATCGCCGCCGCTATCGGCGCCTACTTCAGCCTGTTTTTCCCCAATGTGCCATCCACGGAAATCGCCATCGCGGCCTATATCGTGTTCACGGCCTTGAACATCTACGGCGTCCAGGCCGCCGCCGGCTTCGAGCTGTTCATCACCGTGCTGGCCGTGGGCGAGCTGTTGCTGTTTTGCGGCGTCACCGCCCCCAGCTTTCACTGGCACAATCTGACCGCCAATGCCCTGCCGCACGGCATAAGCGGCGCTTTCGCGGCCATTCCCTTCGCCATCTGGTTCTTCCTGGCCATCGAGGGCGTGGCCAACGTGGCCGAGGAAACGATCAATCCCCAGCGCAACATCCTCATCGGCTTCGGCTCGGCCATCCTCACCCTGGTGGCCCTGGCCCTGCTCACCTTTGCCTGCGCCGTGGGCGTGTCCGGCTGGGAAGCCATCGTCTATCCCACCCCGGGCGCGGCGCCTTCCGATTCCCCCCTGCCGCTGGCGCTGGGCTCCATCGTGGGCAACAGCCATCTGCTCTACCACATGCTCATCTTCGTGGGCCTGTTCGGGCTGATCGCCTCCTTCCACGGCATTATTCTGGCTGCCGGCCGGGCCGTGATGGAAATGGGCCGGGTGGGCTACATGGCGCCGATGCTCGGGAAGGTGAGCAAGCGCTTCAAGACGCCGGCCAATGCCCTGGTCGCCAACATGGTGGTGGGCATCATCGCGCTGCTCTCGGGCAAGACCGGGGACATCATTACCCTGTCGGTCTTCGGCGCCCTGACCCTCTACGTGATCTCCCTGATCACCTACTTCGCCCTGCGTCGCAACGAACCGAATATGCCCCGGCCCTTCAAGGCGCCGTTCTACCCCGTGGCACCGGCCGTGGGCCTGATCATCGCCTTGCTGTCCCTGGTGGCCGTGGTCATCTACAACCTGTCCCTGGCCCTCATCTTCCTGGCCATTTTGGCGGTCTCCTACCTCTACTTCCGGCTCTTCTCCAAGGAGGCCGAGGAAGAAGAGGCGGTGGGGGAACTCGAACCGGAACCGGTTCTCATCGATCAGAAGTAAGCGCTTGCCACGAACCGATCCGCCCGCGCCCCGTCCTGAAGGGGCGCGGGCGGATCCAACCCGAACGTGAAGGGATCGACCACCGTGTACTCCCTGACCATCGGCCCCCGCTGCTACAGCTTTGACGGGCTGCGCCAGCTATTGGCCAAGGCCACGCCCGAACGCTCCGGCGACCAACTCGCCGGCATCGCCGCCCAAAGTGCCGAGGAGCGGGTAGCCGCCCAGATACTCCTGGCCGACGTCCCGTTGACCGCCTTTCTGGAAGAACCGCTGGTGCCGTACGAGACCGACGAGGTCACCCGGCTCATCCTGGACAGCCACGACGCCGCGGCCTTCGCCCCGGTCCGGCATATGAGCGTGGGCAGCTTTCGCGAATGGCTGCTTTCGGACCAGGCTGACGAGGACAGCTTGGCGGCACTGGCTCCGGGGCTCATGCCCGAGATGGCGGCGGCCGTCTCCAAGATCATGCGCAACCAGGACCTCATCCTGGTCGCGGCCAAGACGCGGCACACCGCGGCATTCCGGACCACCATCGGCCTGCCCGGCCGCCTGGCCACCCGGCTTCAGCCCAACCATCCCACGGACGACCCCAAGGGCATCCTGGCCTCGGTCATCGACGGCCTGGTCCTGGGCTCCGGCGACGCCTGCATCGGCATCAATCCGGCCACCGACAATCTCCAGGGCGTCATCCGCCTTTTGGTCATGCTCGACGAACTGCGCCAGAACTACGCGATCCCCGCCCAAAGCTGCGTGCTCACCCATGTGACCACCACCATCGCGGCCATCGCCAAGGGCGCCCCGGTGGACTTGGTGTTCCAGTCCATCGGCGGCACCGAAGGGGTCAACGCCAGCTTCGGGGTGAATCTGGCCCTTCTGGCCGAAGGGCGCCAAGCGGCCCTGTCCCTGGGGCGCGGCGAGGTGGGCGACAACGTCATGTACTTCGAGACGGGCCAGGGCTCGGCCCTGTCGGCGAATGCCCACCACGGCGTGGACCAGCAGACCCTGGAGGCCAGGGCCTACGCCGTGGCGCGGGCGTTTTCCCCGCTTTTGGTCAATACCGTGGTGGGCTTTATCGGCCCGGAATACCTCCTCGACGGCAAGCAGATCATCCGCGCCGGACTTGAGGACAACTTCTGCGGCAAGCTCCTGGGCCTGCCCATGGGCGTGGACGTGTGCTACACCAATCACGCCGAGGCCGACCAGGACGACATGGACGTGTTGCTCACCCTGCTCGGTGCGGCCGGCTGCGCCTATATCATGGGCGTTCCCGGCGCCGACGACATCATGTTGAACTATCAGACCACCTCCTTTCACGACGCCCTGTACCTGCGCCGGGTCCTGGGGCTTCGCCCCGCGCCCGAGTTCGAGGAATGGCTCGTGGACATGGGCCTGTTCGACCGCGACCTGCGGCCGCAGCCCTTGAGCCGGGAGGAGATGAGGTTGCCGCTGCCCCATGCCATTGCCTGAACACGATTCCACCGCCATCGTCACCCCGGCCCCCTGGGACCGGTTGCGCCAGTTTACCGCCGCCCGGGTGGCCTTGGGCCGGGCCGGCGTGAGCCTGCCCACCGCGGCCCATCTGCGCTTTACCCTGGACCATGCCAAGGCCCGGGACGCGGTGCAGCGTCCCCTGGATACGCCCCAATTCTTCGACGATCTGGCCCAGGCGGGGTTTGCGGCCTTGCCTCCCTTGGTCAGCCGGGTCCGGAACCGGCGGGAATATTTGGCCCGGCCGGATTTGGGCCGTCGCCTGGCCGAGGCCAGCGTCGCGACCCTGCGCCAGGCGAGCCTGGGCGCCGTGGACCTGGCCCTGGTCGTGGCCGACGGCCTGTCGACCATTGCGGTCCAGCGTCAGGCCGTACCCTTGCTTGCGGCCTTTGTCCCCCTGGCCACGGCCAGAGGGCTGCGCTGTTCGCCTGTCATCCTGGTTGAAGGCGGTCGGGTGGCCATCGGTGACGAGGTGGGGGAGCTTTTGGGGGCGCGCGTCGTCATCGTGCTCATCGGCGAGCGGCCGGGACTCAGCTCGCCGGACAGCCTGGGTGTGTACTTGACCTACGCCCCAAAGCTGGGGCTGACCGACGAGCGCCGCAACTGCATTTCCAACATCCGGCCCCAGGGCCTGCCCCATGATCGGGCGGCCCGAACCCTGGACTATCTCGTGGTGAAGTCTCTGGCCCTGGGCCTGTCCGGCGTGGAGCTCAAGGATGAACAACCGGTGGTGGAAGGCGGCAGTCCGGCGCTCGCTGACGCCTCCTAACCGTGTGCGCGTCTCGTCATAGGGGGGAGCGCGCGGCGTGCGACGTGCCGCGCACACGCCCCCGCTTGGCTTCCTCGGCCTCGCGTTTCTCGAATAATCTTTGACCGTGCCCCCAAGCATCCGAAGTTCGGTCGCACGCTTCACGGTTCGCTGTCGGCAGCGATGACCGTGCGGCGCGCGTTTTTCTTCGTCCGCGCCGCGGCAGGCATCGGTGGATTGCACGCTGCCTCCGCGTCGATTTGTGGCACCGGTATGCGGAAAAATGGTATGAAAAAAGGGAGTTAGGCTTTTGACCTAACTCCCTGAATTTACTGGTGGGCCATCAAAGACTCGAACTTTGAACCAACGGATTAAGAGTCCGCTGCTCTACCAATTGAGCTAATGGCCCGGTGTCGACTCACACGCGACGAAGATGGAACCTACGCCAAGGGGGCGTGACTGTCAACGCCTTTTGCGGAAATTTTTCGCGGCACTTCAGGACATTTGCCGTTTTGGCTTTTTCCGCCTAAAAGAGACAATTCAACGATGTTACCGCCGCTGCCGCGGCGTTCCAAGGGTGCGCATGAGTCATATCCTCGGCATCAAATTCCACGACCACGGTCCCATCTACTATTTCGATTCCGGCCCCTTCGTGGTCGCGCTCGGGGACGCCGTCATGGTGCAGACCGAACAGGGGCTCGGCATGGGGCAGGTGGCCCTGATTCGGGAGGACCCGCCCGAAGATGCCGCCCTCGAGGACATCAAGCCCATTTTTCGTCTGCCCGGCCCGGAAGATTTCGAGATTCGGCAGGAAAACGATACGCTCGCCCGCGAGGCCCGCAGCTATTGCCGCAAGTGCATCGACTCCCGCCGGCTGGAGATGAAGCTCGTCGACGTGGAGGTCTTCCATGACCGGGGCAAGATCGTCTTCTATTTCACCGCTCCCGGCCGGATCGACTTCCGCGAACTGGTCAAGGACCTGGTCAAGGCCTACCACACCCGCATCGAATTGCGTCAGATCGGCGTGCGCCACGAGACCCAGATGCTCGGCGCCATCGGCAATTGCGGCCAGATGTGCTGCTGCCGGCGGTTCATGCGCAAGTTCGCTCCGGTCACCATCAAGATGGCCAAGGAACAGAACCTGTTTTTGAACCCCACCAAGATTTCCGGCATCTGCGGCCGCTTGCTGTGCTGCCTGTCCTTTGAGCAGGAAAGCTACGAGCAGTTCCAGAAGCGCTGCCCTAGGGTCGGCAAGAAATTTTCCACGTCCTACGGCATGGTCAAGGTGTTGCGAACCAACCTGTTCCGGGAATCCATCACCATATTGGATGAGGCGGGTGACGAGCACGAACTGACTGTGGAGGAATGGAACACCTGTCTGGAGGCCAAACCGGCCGCGCCCGAGGCCGCGCCGCAACGTCCCGCCGCCGCGCCGGCCCCCGCCAAGGAGCCCCGTTCCCGCGACGGTCGCCCCGGCCAGGCCGAGCGCCCGGAGGCCGGCCGTCGCTCCGGCCGCGCTCGCCGGCCTTCCCGCAAATCGCCCCGGCCCGGCCGCGACGCCCCTCAGGAGCGTCCGCAACGCGGCCGTCCCCCCCGCCCGGACAACCGCTCCGGCGGCGGCAAACCTTCTCGTGACCCGGAGACCGGATTGTGAACCGTTTTTACATCACCACGCCCATCTACTACGTCAACGCCAAGCCGCATCTTGGCCATGCCTATACCACCATCGTCGCCGACGCCCTGGCCCGGTTCCATGCCCTGTGCGGCGAGGACGTCTTTTTCATGACCGGCACCGACGAGCACGGCGACAAGATCGCCGAGGCGGCGGCCAAGTTCGGGCAGACGCCCAAGGAATACGCCGACACCATCAGCGGCCTGTTCCAGCACCTGTGGCCCAGGCTCGGCATCACCCCGAACCGCTTCATCCGCACCACCGATGCTGACCATCAGGAGGCGGTGCGTCGGGCCCTGCAATACGTCTACGACAAGGGCGACATCTATTTCGGGGAGTACGGCGGACATTACTGCAAGGGCTGCGAGCGCTTCCTGACCGAGAAGGAGCTGGTGGACGGCCTGTGTCCCGACCACAAGACCAAGCCCGAATACATCGCCGAGAAGAATTATTTCTTCCGCATGTCCAAGTACCAGGGCCGGCTGCTCGAACACATCAAGGCCCATCCGGACTTCATTCGGCCCCGGCAGTACCGCAATGAGGTCATAAGCCTCCTCGAATCCGGGGCCCTGGACGATCTGTGCATCTCCCGGCCCAAGTCGCGCCTGACCTGGGGCATCGAGCTGCCGTTCGACACCAATTTCGTCACCTATGTCTGGTTCGACGCCCTCATCAACTACCTGACCGGCCTGGGCTGGCCCGACAATCCGGAATTTTCGGCCTGGTGGGGCGTGGCCGAGCACCTGGTGGCCAAGGACATTTTAAAACCCCATGCCATCTTCTGGCCGACCATGCTGCTGGCCCTGGATCTGCCGCTCTACCAGCACTTAAACGTCCACGGCTACTGGCTGGTGCGCGACACCAAGATGTCCAAGTCCCTGGGCAACGTGGTGGAGCCGGCGGCCATGGCCGAACGGGTGGGCCTGTCCGGCATGCGCTACTTTTTGCTGCGGGAGATGGTTTTCGGCGCGGACGCCAGCTTCTCCGAGGAGGGGCTGCTCGGCCGGTTCAACGCCGATTTGGCCAACGACCTCGGCAACCTGGCCAACCGGATCCTGGCCATGACCACCAAGTATTTCGGCGGCACCGTGCCGCCGGCCGTCGCTCCCGAGGCGGCCGATACGGAGCTGGCCGAACTGGCCGTGACCGCCGGACAGAACTTTGTGTCCCTCTTTGGGGCGACCCAGTTCTCCCGGGCCTTGGAGGCCCTGTGGGAGCTGGTGCGCGGCCTCAACAAATATATCGACGCCATGGCGCCCTGGACCCTGTTCAAGGAGGGCCGTACCGAGCGGTTGGGCACGGTCATGGCCATGGGGCTCGGCGGCCTGCGCACGGTGGCCGTCTGCCTGCTGCCGGTCATGCCCGAAGCCGCGGCCAAACTGCTGGCCCAGCTCGGCCAGACGACCGAGGGCCTCAACCTGACCGTCGAGGTCGGCGCCTGCGCGCCGCTTGCGGCCGGCACCGCCGTGGCCGCCACGTCCAATCTGTTCCCGCGGCTGGAGTCGGACGCGCCCAAGGACGCGGCGCCGGCGCCCAAGGCCAAGGTCAAGAAGGACAAGGTCAAGTCGGCCGCCAAGCCCGGCCCGGCCCCGGAAGTGGCATTCGAGGACTTCGCCCGGCTCGATCTGCGGGTCGGCACCGTGGTCACGGCCGTGCCGGTCAAGGATGCCGACCGCCTCTATGCCGTGACCGTGGACATCGGCGAGGCCGAGCCCCGGTCGGTGGTGGCCGGGCTGGCCGAACATTTCGTCGCCGCGGACCTGGTCGGTCGGCAGGTGGTGCTGGTGGCCAACCTGGCGCCCCGGACGCTGCGCGGCGTCGTCTCCCACGGCATGATCCTGGCGGTGAAGCACGCCGGTGGCCTGGCCTTGCTCGGACCGTCCTCGCCGGTGTCGCCGGGCGACCGGGTGTCGTGAGTCTCACGAAAAATACAAAAAAAGCCCTTTCCCTGTCGAGTTGACAGCGATTTTCTCTGTGCTACAAATTTGTTAATGCAGCACGGAGAGGACCTATCTGCCGGGCCGGATGCTGCACGATCCGGCCCGGCGCTGTTTTTTGGTGCAAGGAAGAGGGGGTGTTATGGGACGGTTGCGACATGCGGGGGTATTCGGCGTCCTGGGGGCGGCCGGCCTGCTGCTGCTCGTTGCGGTGGTGAGCCCGTCTGTTGGCGTCCGGCTGGTCGCGGCCGTCCTGTTGGCCGGTGGGGTCGCCTGGGCCCTTGATGGGGCGCTGTTGCGGCCGTTGCGGCTGCTGGCCGACTACGCCGCCCGGGTCGGCGAGGGGGCGTCGGCGACGCCACCGACCGGCGCCCGATTCGTGGGGGCACTCGGCGTGCTGCGGGACAATCTCGAAGCCATGGTGCTGGTCATGGAAAACCAGCTCGATCTGGCCAAGTCCACGAGCGTAACGGCAGCGGCCGAGGCGCGGGCGGCCGAGGCGGCCTCCCGGTTGGCCGAGCGGGCCCGCAAGCGCGACGCCGCCCGCCGGGAAGGCATGCTCGCGGCCGGATCGACCCTGGAGCAGGTGGCCGACACCATCAAAAACGCCACCGCCGCCTTGCGCGACGAGGCCCACCGGGTCAGCGGCGGGGCCGAGGAGGAGCGCCAGTGCGTGGATGAGACGGCCGACGCCGTGGCCGTCATGGTGGACAGCACCTTGAACGTGGCCACCAGCGCCGGCCAGGCCACCAAGGCCGCCGAGGAGGCCCGCGGCCGGGCCCAGACCGGGGCGGACGTGGTGGACCACTCGGTGACGGCCATCGGCACGGTCAGCCGCCTGACCGACGCGCTCAAGGCCAACATGGCCGAACTGGGCCATCAAGCCGAATCCATCGGCCAGGTCATGACCGTGATTTCCGATATCGCCGACCAGACGAACCTGCTGGCCTTAAACGCCGCCATCGAGGCGGCCCGGGCCGGCGAGGCCGGGCGCGGTTTCGCCGTGGTGGCCGACGAGGTCAGAAAGCTCGCCGAAAAGACCATGACCGCCACGGCCGAAGTGGGCCGGGTCATCAAGGCCATCCAGCAGGGCACCTTCGACAACATCCACCAGATGGACGAGGCGGCCCGGGCCGTGGCGTCGGCCACGACCCTGGCCGGCCAATCCCGGGAGGCCCTGGGCGGCATCGTCGGCCTGACCGACGCCGCCGCCAGCCAGGTCCGGGCCATCGCCGCCGCCTCGGACGCCCAGGTGGCGGCCAACGACCGCATCAAGACCGCCATCGATCGCATCCGCGACCTGTCGGGCAAGACCACCGACGGCATGGTCCGCTCGTCCGGGACCATCGAGACCCTGGGCGGCCAGATCGAGGAGCTCATCAAGCTCAATGCGGTGTTCCGCCTGCTCGGCCAGGGCGAGGCCCAGGCCCTGGTGGAACGCCTGGCCACGGAGCCGGACATCGTCGGTCTGAACCGGGCGGCCATGGAGGGGGCCATGCGCCAGGCCGTGGTCGCGAACGCATTTTTCGAGCTGCTCTACGCCACGGACGCCCGGGGCGTGCAGATCACGGAGAACATCGCGCCCGCCGGGTTCCACGCCAAGACCGGCCAGTCCGCCCGGGGGCATGACTGGTCGCAGCGGCCCTGGTTCACCGCCTGCATGGCCAACGGGGATACCGTGATTTCGCCCATGTACGTTTCCGAAGCCTCGGGCGCCTACTGCCTGACCATCTCCACGCCGATTTTCGACAAGGATCGTATCCTCGGGGTCTTTGCCGCCGACATAAAAGTGTTCGGCTGACGCCTGGACCGCGGGAGCGGGGCGGTCTTCCCTGCTCCCGCAGTCGCTTCCGCTTGCCATTCGGGCATCTTCTATGTTTTGAGAAGAACTGCTTTTTTGTGACCGGCTCCCCTGGTGGGGCGCCGGCAAGGATGCGTTTGGCACGATGGTCGTGACGACAGACTCGCCTGCTGCTGTCCCCAAGGCCGGCTTGGGCCGACGACGGTTCGGCCCTGTGTTGTGGTTGCTGGTGTGGACCGGTCTTTTTTGCGTGGCCGCCGCGCCCGGGGCTCGGGCCGCGGTTCCGACCGTCGAGGTGGGGAGCGATCCCGGGGAGCTGCTGCTGACGCACGCCGCCCAACTGCTGGAAGACGCCGGCCGGCGGCTGACCGTCGAGACGGCACGCCGGGCCGACGGCTGGCGACCGGCCCATGGCCAGGCCCTGAGCCTCGGCATTTCCCCCTCCGCCTGGTGGGTGCGCCTGCGCCTGCACAATGCCACGGACCAGGCGCGCGAGTGCGTGCTCGATACCGGCTCCACCCAGCAGGACTATATCGACTGGAACGTGTTCACCATCGAGGGGACGCGCGTCGCCCACGGCCGCATGGGCGACCGGCTGCCGTTTCGCGCCCGTCCGCTTAATTCCCGCAGCCTGGCCCTGCCGCTGCACTTCGAGCCCGGCCAGACCCTCGATGTCTATCTGCGCCTCGATACCCACGACGGGCTGTTCGAAATCCTGCCGCTGGCGCTGTCCGGCCGGGAGGCCTTTTTTGCGAAGAGCCGCAACGAGAACGTCTTGTTGTCGCTTTTCCACGGCGGGGTGCTGGTGCTCATCGTCTTCAGCCTGTCCCTGCTGATCTTTATCTACGACACGTCCCTCGTCCTCTATACGCTCTATCTGTTGAGCTTTTTGCTCTACAGCTGCGTGGCCAGCGGCTTTGACCTGTTGTATTTTTGGCCGGATACGCCGCTCGCCCACAACATCCTGACCCTGGCCGCCACCAGCCTGTGTTTCCTCTTGGCCAACGGCCTGGCCATCAATCTGCTCAAGCCGCAGCAGTACATCCCGCGCTGGCTCTGGTGGGTCATGCGGGGGCTGATCGTCCTGATTCTCGTCGGCATGATTCCGCTGGCCTTTGACCAATACGCCCTGGCCTTCGACTGCACCGTCATCGGGGTGGTGCTGACCTTGCTGCACTTCGGCGTGGCCGTGTGGCTGTCCTTGCGGGGCGTCAGGGGCGCCGGCCTCCTGTGCGCCGCCTTCGCCGCCCTGATCGTCGGCGTGTGCCTCTATTATTTGCAGCTGCTGATGGTCATTAACGTCTCGCCCCTGACCATCGGCGCCATGCAGCTCGGGTCCTGCATCCAGATTATGGCCTTTGCCGTCATTTTGGCCCTGTCCCTGCGCCAACTGGCCATGGAAAAGACCCAAGCCGAGGCCGCCAGCCAGGCCAAGGCCGCCTTCCTGGCCACCATGAGCCATGAGATCCGCACGCCCATGAATGCCATCCTGGGCTTTGCCCGGCTAAGCCTGCGCCATGCCCGGGAGCCGCATCAGCGCGACCGCATCGAGAAGATCCTGCGGGCCGGGCAGCACTTGTTGAGCATCATCAACGACATTTTGGACTTCTCCAAGATCGACGGCGGCTATATCCGGCTGGAGCACATCCCCTTCGCCCCGTCCGATCTGCTGGAACAGGTCCGGGACATGCTGGAGGACAAGGCCGTCGCCAAGGGCCTGACCCTGGTGACCGAGGCGGATCCGGGCTTGCCGGCGGTCCTTTCCGGCGATCCCCTCCGGATCAGCCAGATTGCGCTCAATTACGTCAACAACGCCATCAAGTTCAGCGAGATCGGGACCATCCGCGTCTGCCTGCGCCTGGAGCGGGGCAAGGCCGGCCTGCTGTTTCTGGTCGGGGAGGTGTCGGACCAGGGCATCGGCATCCCGGAGGAACGGCTGGACCAGCTGTTCAAGCCCTTTCAGCAGCTCGACGCCTCGATTTCCCGGCGCTACGGCGGCACCGGCCTGGGGCTGGCCATCTGCAAGGAGCTGGCCGAGAAGATGGGCGGCGGGGTCGGCGTGCGCAGCCGGGCCGGCGCGGGCAGCCAATTCTGGTTTCGCGTCCGGGTGGAGCCGGCCGCGCCCGGAGCCGTGCCGCAGCCCCTCACCGTGCCGGCCGCCGCCACGCCGTCCTGGGATTGGGAAAGCCTGGTCGGCCGGCGCGTGCTCCTGGTGGAGGACGATGCGCTCAACCAGTTGATCGGCCGGGAACTGTTGGAGACGGCGGGGATGGAGGTCGATATGGCCGAGGACGGCGAACAGGCCATCGCCCGCCTGGAAGCGGCCGCGGACGGCACCTACGCCGCGGTGCTGATGGACATGATGCTGCCGGTTCTCGATGGCGTGAGCGCCACCCGCCGGCTGCGCCGCAATCCGCGTTTTGCCACGCTGCCCATCATCGCCATGACCGCCAACACCAGTCCGGAGGACATCCGGTACTGCGAGGAGGCCGGCATGAACGCCCACATCGCCAAGCCGCTGGACGAGGCCATGCTCTGGCAGACGCTGAGCCGTTTTCTGCCGCCGGCGGTCGCCAAGGAGGGCGCGCCCGCCCGGCCGGATCTGTTCGATCCGGCGGTGTTGGAGCAGTTGCGCGAAGTGGCCCACACCGAACGCTTCGCCGCCGTTGTCCGGCTGTTGCTCGCGGATTGCGCCCGCTGCTGCCGGGTGATCGACGAGGCGGCCGACCGGGGGGATGCGACCGCCCTGTCCCGGGCCATCCACGATCTCATCAGTTGCGCCGGCAATGCCGGTCTGACCCGGGTGGTGGGGCTGGCCCCGTCCCTGCGTGAAGCGAACCGGTCCGGGGACCTCGAACGGGCCCGGGAGCTGTCCGGCCGGTTGCAGACGATGTTTGCGGACGCGAGGCGGCAGGTGTTGGCATATTTCCACCTGGACGCGACCGAGGCCGCGCCCGACGAGGCGCCGCCCCCGGCCGGGCCGTAGGGCGCGGGCGCCGGAGCGGTTCGCCGCCGATCTTCCCTACGGGCCGTATTGGCCCTGTTCGCTGGGCCGCATGTCCGGGCTCGAATAGAAGAACTCGATGCGTCGGTTGCGGGCGATGTTTTCCGGTGAGGTGGGCGGCACCAGCGGTTGGCTGTCGGCCAGGCCCACGGCCCGTATCCGGGTGGTGGGGATACCGGCCTTCTCGGACAGGTAGCGGGCGGCGGCCGCCGCCCGAGCGGCCGAAAGCTCCCATTTGGACGGATAGATACCGCCGGCCTCCGCGTCGTCGGCGTGTCCCCGCACGGTCAGGCTGACCTTGTACTCCCGCAGGATCTTGGCCACCCCGTCCAGCACCTTTCGGGCCTCCGGCGTGATCGTGGCCGAGGAGGGCTGAAACATCACGTTGCTGTTGACCTGCATCAGCACGCCCGAGGACTCGTTGCTCACCCCGGAATTGCTTCTGACCTTCGGGTCGCCGGTGATGAGCTCCTTGATGAGCAGGGCGATTTCGTACTTGAGCTTGTTTTCCTGGGACAGCATGAAGGAGGGACTGCCCTTGACGGCGTCCTTGTTGATGAAGGTGGGCACCTTTTCCAGGTTTTTCACCTTGTCCTTGGACGGGACGTTCTTGTCCTGGAAAATCAGGGAAAGTTCGGTCTTGCGCTCGGGCTTGAGCGAGTTGATGAGCCACATCAGGAGAAAAAAGGCCATCAGGGCCGTGACGAAGTCGGCGTAGGCCACCTTCCAGGAACCGCCGTGGTGCGCGCCGTGCCCCTCGCCCGAGTCGCGGTAGATGATGACGGTCTTGCCGGCGTCGTTATTTTTTGCCACGCAGCGCCCCTTCCATGTCTTCCATGGACGGCCGCACGTCTTCGGGAATGGCCCGGCGACCCATCTCCACCGAGAGCATGGGGGAAAAACCGGAGTTGAAGGCGGCCAGGACCTCCTTGACCACGTGCAGCATGGCTTCCTGGGCCTTGGCCTGGTACTCCAGGTTGCTGGCCATGGGGCCGACGAAGCCGTAGCACAGCAGGATGCCGAGGAAGGTGCCGACCAGGGCCGCGCCGACGCTGTGGCCGAGCACCTCGGGCGGCTCGTTGATCTTGCCCATGGTGAGGACGATGCCGAGCACGGCGGCCACGATGCCCAGCCCCGGCAGGGAATCGGCCACCCGGTTCACGGCGGCCGGGGCGCTCATGGCGTGATGATTGAGGGTGACGATGTCGGTGCGCATGAGGTCGTCGTAGCGGTGGGCCTCGATGCCTTCCGAGAGCAGGGCCTTGATGTTGTCGCAGATGAAGAAGGCGAGCTGTTTGTTCTTGGCGATGGCGGGATAGCGGTTGATGGTGGCGGACTGCTCCGGCTTGGAGACGTGGGGCTCCAGGGCCACGATGCCGTCGCGCCGGGCGATGTTGATGAGTTCGTAGAGCAGGGTGAGCAGGTCCTGGTATTCCGCCGAGGTCGGCTCCTTGCCCGTAAAGACGTGGACGATGTGCTTGAAGGTGCCGATGACCACGGACTTGGGGGCGGAGATGAAAAAGGACCCCATGGCCGCGCCGCCGATGATGAGAAGCTCGATGGGCTGGAAGAGCACGTTCATGTGCCCGCCTTCGAGCAGATAGCCGCCCAGGACGCAGCCTATAACGACAACAATGCCGATAATCGCGAACATGCCTACCAACCCGGTCGATGCACGGACTCCGTCAGGGCCGCCGGGGCGGGCATTTCCCGCCCCGGCTGGCCTCGCGCGCCATCCACAACAGTCGGCGCTACCCTAGAGAAAAGCGGCCTTGCGGGCAAGGTCGCCCGCTTATTTACCGCAGCATTTTTTGTATTTCTTGCCGCTACCGCAGGGACAGGGATCGTTGCGGCCGACTTTGGGCGTACTGCGGCGCTTGGGTTTTTGTTTTGCGTCGGCGGCGTCGCCGCTGCCCGAATACTGCAAGTTGGCCGTCTCGTCCTTGTGCTGGAATTCCTGCTCCTGTATCTCGCTGCGCAACTGGACCCGGCTCAGCGCTCGGACGGACGCATCGCGTATACTGTCGATCAGCTGCTGGAAGAGGTGGAATCCCTCCCGTTTGTATTCCTGCTTGGGGTCCTGCTGGCCGTAGCCGCGAAGGCCGATGCCGTCGCGCAGATGGTCCATGGCGAGCAGGTGCTCCTTCCAATGCCGGTCCAGGGCGTCGAGCAGGAAATAACGAATGATTTCCTTGGCCTGGTCGCCGGCCGTCGCGGTCAGGGATTCCAGCCTGCCCCGGGCCGCGGCCAGGGCCATGTCCTTATCCTCGCTGCTTCCGGTGCCGATGTCGAGCCGCAGGTTGAACAGGTCCTCGATCTGGGCCCTGGCCGCCTCCAGCACCTCGGGTTCGGGCGCTTCCTTGGCGTTTTCCAGGGGGGCGAAGATCTCGGAGATGATCTCCTCGACGTATTCGTCGGCAAAGGCCTCCGGCTCCTTCGTCTCCATGAGTTCGCGGCGGCGGGAGTAGATGACCTCGCGCTGCTGGTTCATGACGTTGTCGTATTCGAGGAGCTGCTTGCGGATTTCGAAGTTGTGGGCTTCCACCCGCTTCTGGGCGTTCTCGATGGCCTTGGAGACCATGCGGTTCTCGATGGGTTCGCCGTCTTCCATGCCGAGCTTGCCCATCAGCCCCTTGAGGCGGTCCGAGCCGAACAGCCGCATGAGGTCGTCGTCCAGGGCCAGGTAGAAGCGCGACGAGCCCGGGTCGCCCTGACGGCCAGAACGGCCGCGCAACTGGTTGTCGATGCGCCGGGATTCGTGGCGCTCGGTGCCGAGGATGTGCAGGCCGCCGAGTTCCGTCACGCCCGGGCCGAGCACGATGTCGGTACCGCGGCCGGCCATGTTGGTGGCGATGGTGACGCGGCCGGTCTGGCCGGCTTCGGCCACGATCTCGGCTTCCTTCTCGTGGTTCTTGGCGTTTAAGACGTCATGGGGCACGCCGAACTTCTTGAGCATGTCCGAGAGCAGTTCCGACTTTTCGATGGACACCGTGCCGACCAGCACCGGCTGGCCCTTGGCGTGCAGCTCCTTGACGTCGTGGGCGATGGCCTCGAACTTCTCCCGCTGGGTCTTGTAGACGAGGTCCGGCAGGTCCTTGCGGATCATGGGCTTGTTGGTGGGAATGGAGATGACTTCCAGGTCGTAGATCTCCCGGAATTCCACGGCCTCGGTGTCGGCCGTGCCGGTCATGCCGGAGAGCTTGTCGTACATGCGGAAGTAGTTCTGGAAGGTGATGGTGGCGAGCGTCTGGTTCTCGGACTCCACCTTCACGTGTTCCTTGGCCTCCAAGGCCTGGTGCAGGCCGTCGGAATAGCGCCGGCCCGGCATCAGGCGGCCGGTGAACTCGTCCACGATGAGGACCTGGTTGTCCTTGACCACGTAGTCCACGTCGCGCTGGAAGACGTGGTGGGCCTTTAAGGCCTGGAGCACATGGTGCTGGAGGGTGACGTTGGCCGGATCGTAGAGGTTGTCGATCTTGAGCACCTCTTCCATGCGGGCCACGCCCTCGTCGGTGAGGAGCACCGTGCGGGCCTTTTCGTCGATGGTGAAGTGCTTTTCCTTGTGGAGCAGGGGAATGAAGGCGTCGATCCGGGCGTAGAGGCTCGAGGAATCCTCGGCCATGCCGGAAATGATCAGCGGCGTCCGGGCCTCGTCGATGAGGATGGAGTCCACTTCATCCACGATGGCGTAGCGCAGCGGCCGCTGCACGAGCTGCTCCGTGTAGAACTTCATGTTGTCGCGCAGATAGTCGAAGCCGAATTCGTTGTTGGTGCCGTAGGTGATGTCGGCGCCGTAACTGGCCTGGCGCTCGGCGTCCTCCAGGCCGTTGACGATGACGCCGACGGAAAGACCCAGGAACCGGTAGATGTTGCCCATCCATTCGGCGTCGCGCCGGGCCAGGTAGTCGTTGACGGTCACCAGGTGGGCGCCCTTGCCCTCCAGGGCGTTCAAGACCATGGGCAGGGTGGCCACCAGGGTTTTGCCTTCACCGGTCTTCATTTCGGCGATCTTGCCCTGGTGCAGGGTGATGCCGCCGACGAGCTGGACGTCGAAATGGCGCATGTGGAGGGTGCGCACCGAGGCCTCGCGGACCAGGGCGAACACCTCGGGCAGGATGGCGTCCAGGGCCTGGCCGTTGGCCACCTCCTGGCGCAATTCGACGATCCGGGACCGCATGGCGTCGTCCGAAAGGGCTTGGACCCGCGGCTCGAACTCGTTGATGGCCGCGACAAGGGGCCGCAACTTCTTGAGGTAGCGGTCGTTGCGCGAGCCGATGATCTTCTTGGCTATCGCTTTGAGCATGGAAGGCACTCCTTTCTCGGGATCGACGGTGCGGCAGCCTGGTGACAAGGGCTGCCGCGCGCCTCTCCCATATTCAAAAAAAACAAGAGTTTTGTAGTGTTATAGTGTTATCGGGAGATGACATGGTTTGTCGGGCGGGGCGGGGATGTCCCCGTCTGCCCGCCGTTGCCGGCGACATAGCATGGCGGACCGGAGGCGTCAGCCCATGATTTCCAGCCAATGGCCGACGATCACGCCGTTGGGCGCGCTCGCGCGCAGTTGTGTGACGCAACCGGCGCAGCCGGTGACGACCTGGTCGCCCGGCTTGGGCGCGTAGATGGCAAAGGCCCGGGCTGCCACCAGGTCGGAAAGTTCCGGGGCGGTGAGTTTGGTCAGCCCGCCGAAGCCGCAGCAGGGCGTCTCGTTTTCGCGGAAGAGCAGCCGTTCGCCCACCGCCCGGCGCAGCATGGCCAAATCCTGGTTGCCGCCGGCCCCGTGGCAGGGCTGGTGGTAGCGCACGGCCGGCGGCGCGGCCTCGCCCGTGCGGAAGGTGGTGTCCCCGAGCAGGTCGGACAGGGAGACCAGACCGCCGCTCCAGGTTTCCCGCTCGCTGGCGGTGAGCCCCAGGTCCTTCCTGGTGTAGGAGCGCAGCCCGCACCGGCAGGAGGCGCAGAAGACCACCATCGTCGGCCGACCGGCCCTGCGCCAGGCTTCGATATTGTGTTGTTGCATGGTGGCCTGGGCGTCGGAGGCGCCGGCATGGCCCAGGGTGCAGCCGCAGCAGGTAAAGCCCGGATCGGGCAGGACCTCGATGCCCAGGCCGCCCAGGAGGCGCTTGGCCATGTCCTTCCACTGGGGCGTGGCGTATTCGGCCACGCAGCCGGCGAACAGCACGGCCTTTTGCCCCGCGTGCCGGCGGTCGAAGGTCTCGGGGAAGAGCCAGGGCGCGGGCGCCTGGCCCGAACCCAGGGCGTCCAGGGACGCCTTGGCCCGGGTGATGGCCTCGATGGGCAGGCCCTTGGGCACGAACTTGGCCACGGCCATGGCCAGGGGCCAGACCAGGCCGGCCCGTTCGATCCAGAGCTTCCAGAGATAGCCGGCGAAGCCGGGGTGGGCGGCCCGCACCCGGGCCGCCAGATCCGGGCCGCACAGGCCCATAGGACAGACGGATTCGCATTTGCCGCAGGACAGGCAGACCGAGGTCAGCAGGTCGGCCGCCTTGGTCGACGAAAGGTCCAGCTGGCCTGAGGCCAGGGCCTGGGTCAGGAAAAATTTGGCCCGGGGCGAAAATTCTTCGCGTCCGGTGGCCGCAAACAGGGGGCAGACCGACAGACAGCGGCCGCACAGCACGCAATCCGGCTGGTCGGTCCGGTCGAGGAGGCCTTGGGTCGGGGGGGATTTGTCGGACACGGTTCAGTAGGCCTTGTCGGGGTTCATGATGCCGAAAGGATCGAAAACGCGCTTGATGCGGCGCATGAGTTCCCGTTCCGTGGGGCCGAGCTGGCGGTCGAGGAAGGGCAGCTTGGAGAGTCCCACCCCGTGCTCGCCGGACAGGGTGCCGCCGAGGCTGAGGCACAGCATGAGGATGCGCTCCCGGGCGGCGACGGCGCACCGGCGTTCGTCGGGGTCGGCCGCGTCGTGCATAATGTTGACGTGGAGGTTGCCGTCGCCCACGTGGCCGAAGAGCAGAATGCGCACGCCTTGCTCCCGGCCGATGGCCGCCACCCCGGCGGCCGCCTCCCGGAGCTTGCCCCGGGGCACGGTCACGTCGTCGTTGATCTTGTTGGGAGCGGCCTTGAAGGAGGCGGGGTTCAACAGCCGGCGCAGCTCCCACAGGTTTTCCTCGTCCTCGGCCGTGGTGGCGGTCCGGCTCCAGACCGGGCCGGCCTGTTTGGTGACGGCGGCCAGCAAGCGGCTGTCGGCGGCCACGGCCTCGGGCGAGCCGTCGAGGCGCAGCAGCAGGACGGCGCCAGCCGTGTCCGGCCAGGGCACGGCCTCGATGGCGGCCACGGCGGCCATGGCCTCCTGGGCCATCAGCTCCATGGCCGCCGGCAGCAGTCCGGCCCGGAACACGTCGCCGGCCGCGGCCAGGGCCGCGTCCACGGACGGGTAGGCCACGGCCAGGGTGGCCGTGGCCTGGGGCAGGGGCAGCAGTTTGAGCGTCAGCCGGGTAAAAAAACCGAGGGTGCCTTCCGAGCCGACGAAAAGCCGGGTGAGGTCGAGGCCGACCACGTTTTTATGGCTGCGGCCGCCGGTGGTGATGGCGACGCCGCCGGGGAGGATCGCCTCGATGCCGAGGATGTGGTCCCGGGTCACGCCGTATTTGACGGCCCGCATGCCGCCGGCGCAGGTGGCGGCGTTGCCGCCGATGGTGGAGAAGCGCACGCTGGCCGGGTCCGGGGCGAAGAGGAGCCCCTGGGCGGCCAGGGCGGTTTGCAGCTCGCCGGTCACCACGCCGGGCTCCACCACGGCCACGAAATCGTTCGGGTCGATCTCCAGGATGCGGTTCAACCGGGCGGTGGAGACCACGATGCCGCCCACGGACGGCACGCAGTCGCCCACGGTGTTGGTGGCCCGGCCGCGGGGCAGGATGGGGATGCGCTCGGTCTGGGCGAAGGCCAGCAGCTCGCGGACCTGCTCGACGTCGTCAGGGCGCACCACCGCCGACGGCAGGGCGAAACGGCGCGAGGCGTCGGTGCCGTAGACGCACATGGCTTCGGGGGTGAACACGGCGGCGTCGCCGGGAAAGCATTTTTCCAGAAAACGGCGCGCGGCCGGCGCAAGGGATGGAGCGGTCGTCATGGTCAATCGGCCTCGGCGGTCCAGGTCATGGAAGCGATGTTCCCTTTCGCGTCAAACGTGAAAAGCAATTCGTTGGAGCCACTCATATCCGCATAGCGCCACCGGGCGGCCTCCCGGTCCTCGGGCTGGCCGAGGCTGGCGGCCAGCTGCTCCCGGGGCGTGCCCAGGCAGATCCCGCGGGCGAAGCAAGTCGGGCCGGCCGTCACCGCGATCCGGTGCAGGAACTGCCGCTGGCCGCCCTCCATGCTGTACAACGCAACGGCAAGGCCGTCGTAGCGCAGGGAGATGACCTCGTAGGGCGCGTCGTCGTGGGGACTGGTGAAGGGCGTGGCCTGGCGCGTTTGGGGCTGGCCCAGGCGCCGAACGATGTCGGCTTCCGTATCGCCGAAGAGCCTGGCCGTCTCCTCCAGGAAGGTTTCCACACGCTGTTCGGGCTCGGTCGGGTCGCGTCGGTCCGGGCTGGCGGCGGCCAGCAGGCACAGCAGGGCGAGAAGCAGCCAATAGGGGCGCGCGGCGGCGTGCATGGGACGACTCCTAGTGACGGGAAAGCTCCCTGGCCGTTTCCCGATCCAGGTCCTTGGCCTTGAGGTCGTCGCGGCGGTCGAAGACCTTCTTGCCCCGGGCCAGGGCGATTTCCACCTTGGCGCGGCCGTTTTTGAAGTACAGGCGCACCGGCACCACGGTCAGGCCCTTTTGCTCGACCTTGGCCTGCAGCCCGGCCAGCTCGGCGGCGTGCAGCAGCAGCTTGCGCGGCCGTTCCGGATCATGGGTGGTGTAGCCGGCGTTCTCGTAGGGCGCGATGTGGACGCCGACCAGAAATGCCTCGCCGCCCGTGCATTTGACGTAGCCGTCCTTGAAACTGATCTTGCCGGCGCGAAGCGATTTCACCTCGGTGCCGGTCAGGACCAGTCCCGCTTCGAACATTTCCAGGAATTCGTAAAAATGCCTGGCCTTCTTGTTTTGGGCGATCAGTTTTTCGCCCGATTCCTTGGCTGCCATGGTGTCCCTTTGTAAAAAAATATTTCTACGCGATTTCGGGCCGGCCCGCCAGGGGCGGGGGGGACCGGTCCGCGGGGCCGTGGCGCGGGCCCGCTTCGGTGACGAAAACGGCCGATACGCCGGTCCCGGCCGGGCGTCTCCATTGGGGGAAGCGGCCGCGCCGCAGGGCGGTTGCGGAAAAACGCTGCCGAACGGCTTAGGGGAGCGGCGTGGCGTGGCGCGCCGGCACGTCCTCGCGGTCCAGCAGTGAGGAATAGAACATCAGTTCGTCCGGGAACTGGCGGAAGATGGTCTCCTGGACCAGGGCGTTGGTCCGACTGACCGACGGGCTCTCCAGCACGAGCTTCAAGAGCTTTTTGCAGTCGTCCATGGTGGCCTGGCGGATGATGCGCTTGATGCCGGGAATGGCCTGGGGCGTGAGGCTGATGCAGTCGATCTGCATACCCATGAGGATGGGCACGCAAAACGGATCGGACGCCATTTCGCCGCACAGGCTCACCTCGATGCCGGCCTGGTGGGCGGCGTCCACCACGTGCTTGATGCTGCGCACCACCGCCGGATGCAGCGGCTGGTACATGTGGGCCACGTAGCGGTTGGTCCGGTCGATGCCGAGCGAGTACTGGATGAGGTCGTTGGTGCCGATACTGAAGAAATCGACTTCCCGGGCCAGAATTTCGGCGATCATCACGGCCGAGGGCAGCTCCATCATGATGCCGACGGGCATGTCGGGGTCGAAGCGGCAGCCTTCCTGGCGCAGCTCCGCCCGGCATTCGGCCAGCAGGGCCTTGGCCTGCCGGATTTCCCGCAGCCCCGAAATCATGGGAAACATGACCGAGATGTTGCCGGCCACCGAGGCCCGCAGGATGGCCCGCACCTGCGTCTTGAAGATGTCGCGGCGGTACATGCACAGCCGGATGGCCCGCAGCCCCAGGGCCGGATTGCGCTCGTCGAAGGTCCCGAGCGTCTTGACGAACTTGTCGGCCCCGGCGTCCAGGGTGCGCAGCGTCACCCGCTTGGGCGACATGATGGTGGCCAGGTCGAGGTACTCGTCGTAGAGTTCATCCTCGGTGGGGAGCTTGGTCCGGTTCATGTAGGAAAATTCGGTGCGGAACAGGCCGATGCCCTCGCCGCCGTTGTTGATGACGGTCGGCACCTCTTCCAGCAGCTCGATGTTGGCCTTCACCTTGATGCGATAGCCGTCGATGGTCTCGCCGGGCAGGTGGCAGCCGCGCATGATGCCGGCCTGGTAGGCCTCGAACTGGTATTTGAGGTCGGAGAGCTTGGCCAGCTCCTCCTCGGTCGGCGACAGCACCACCACGCCCCGCAGGCCGTCCACCACCACCAGGTCACCGTCCCGGGCCGCGCCTTCGAGGTCGGTGACGCCGACCACGGCCGGAATGCCGAGGGTGCGGGCCAGGATGCCGGTATGGGAGGTCTTGCCGCCCTGGACCGTGACCAGGGCCATGATCTTGTCGGTCTGGAGCGTGGCCGTGTCGGCCGGGGAAATGTCATGGGCCATGACCACCACCCGTGTCTCGGTGGGCTTGATGGTCGCGCCCTGGCCGGTCAGCCGGGCCTGAACGCGGCCGGCCACGGTACGCACGTCCTGGATGCGGTCGCGGAAATAGGGGTCGTCCAGGGCGGAAAAGGCCTTCTCCAGATCGGCCACCGCCTTGTCCAGGGCCCATTCGGCGTTGATGTGCAGCCGCTGGATGTACTCCTTGGCCACGCCGGACAGCTTGGGATCGGTCAGGATCATCAGGTGGGAGTCGATGATCAGCGCATGTTCCTTGAGTTCGGGCGGGATGCGCTCCCGGGCCTGTTCGATCTCCTGGCGGAACCGGGCGAAGGCCTGGTCCAGGCGCTCGATTTCGGCCGGGATCAAGGACTCGGCCAGGGTCAGGCGGGGGAGCGGGCCGGCCCCGGACCGATTGAGGAACAGGGCTCGGCCGATGGAGATGCCGGCCGACACCGGAATGCCTTGAAGGGTTGCCATGGCCACGGATGTTCCTCGGGTGACGGGTTGGGCTTGCCGGGCCGACCTGGGCGCCGACGACGAAAACCGTTTCTACCGCATCCCGGCGCGCCTGACCACTGGCTGGAAACGGGGATTTTCCCCGAACCGAGGGGCCGGGCGCCGCGATCCGTCCCTGGTCGCGCCGTCAGCGGAAACGGTTGCGGAAAAGCGTACCCAGGCTGAGCAGGGCCTCGTGGGCGTCGGGGCCCTTGGCCCGCAGTTCCAATTCGCTGCCCTGGCCGGCGGCCAGGGTCAGGATGTCCAGGATGCTCTTGGCATCGACCACGGTGCCGTCCAAGGCCATTTCGATGGCGCAACCGAATTTCTGGGCCTCCTGGGCCAACCGGGCGGCCGGCCGGGCGTGCAGTCCCTGGTCGTTCAAGACCCGGGTGTGCAGGGCGAATCCGTCCTCCCATGGCGAGATATCGTCAAGGACCTCGTCGGTCGTCACGTTGGTTGCGTGTGTCATGGTCCACCGTGTCGGCGGAAGGTTTGCCCGGTATGGCCGGGGCGTTCGCCGGATGTGGCCGGCTACAGGGAACGCAGGGCGATCCAGGCGGCGGCCAGGGCGAACAGCACGATTTCCCTGGATACCGTCGGCCGTGTGGCGGCCCAGACCGCCAGCACGCCCACCAGGGCGGCGTCGGCCAGCGTCCCCCGCATGCGTCCCCATGGCAGGATCAGCAGCCAGAACAGGGACAACAAGACCGCGTTGACCACCTTCACCCGGCGCCCGAGATTGACCAGATCCCAGCGACGAATCCGTCGCAGGACCTGGAATCCTTCCCGATAGCCGGCGAAGAAGGTCAGCAGTTTGAAAACCTGGATGGCCACGAACAACGCGGCCACCAGCACCACCAGCGCCTGGAAATAGCCGGTGGCCACCAGACAGGCGGCCGACAGGCCCCACAGGCCCATCAGACTGGCGGAAAAAAACGTATCACCGATGGCGGAAAGGGTGAATGCCGTGGTGGTCTTGACGTTGTCAAGCATTTCTGCCGGCGCGACGCCCTGGGCGATTTTTTCCTCCAGGGAGAGGAACAGGCCCACCAGCAGCGGCGTCCAGAAGAAATGGGTGTTGTAGAGCTGCATGTAGCGTGGCCAGACGGCGTTCCGAACACTTTCGTCCGGATAGATGGCCTTGAGCCCCGGCTCCATGGCGAAGGCCAGCCCCACGTGCTGGAGCCCACGCGTGTTGTAGGCCGCCCCGATGAAATAGCACCGGAAAAAACAGGAGAGCAATGTCCGGGCACTGAGCTCGCCGCCTGAGATCCGCAAATGCCGCCTCCCTGCCGGATGATCGTTATCCCTGGCTTCGTTATCGATACGGGGGCGTTTGGTCAAACGGATCGATCGGGGTCGGCCGTCCGCAAAAGCCGCCACCATCGCTCCAGGCCCCGCCGGACGGTCCGGCCGAGGCCTTGCCCCCGGCCGCGGCGGACCGGCAGGACCACCGGCCGGGACTGCAAGCGGACGCGGGCACCGGAACGGACGAGGGCCCGCATGAAGGCCAGATCCTCCAGGTCGGGGATGTCCGGAAAGCCGCCGACCGCCTGGAAACGGTCTCGCCGCACGAAAATGGCCTGATCGCCGCTGGCCAGCCCCCACAACCGGGTCCGGAGGGTGACGGCGGCGGCCAGGAGCCGCCAGCCGGGATGACGCGCGCGGACGGCCACGGGAAAGGCGCCGGCATCGGCCGGCCCGGCCAAGGCGTCGGCCACGGCCTGCACCGCCCCGACGGGCAACCGGGTGTCCGGCCGCAGAAAGAGCAGGTTGTCGCCGCTGGCCACGGCCGCGCCGGCGTTTTGCTGGGCGGCCGGTTCCGGGCCGGCCGCCAGGGCCAGGACGCCCGGTCGATCCAGGGCGGCCAGGGTGCGACCTGCCGGGTCGCCGTCCACCACCACGATCTCCAGGTCGGCGCCGTAGCCCACCACCCGGATGTGGTCCACCAGGGCGTTGATGGTGTCGGCCGCGGCACCGACCGGCACGATGACCGAAACGCGCTCCCCGCGCATCAGGCCCGCAGCGCCTGGTCCAGGTCGTCCAGGATGTCCCGGATGTCCTCGATGCCGACGGAGATGCGCACCATGTCCGCCGGCACGCCGGCCGCCGCCAGGTCGGCCGGGGAGAGCTGGGAGTGGGTGGTGCTGGCCGGATGGATGACCAGGGTCTTGGCATCCAGGATGTTGGCCAGGTGCGAGCACAGTTTGACCGACTCGATGAACTTCTTGCCGGCCGCGAGACCGCCCTTGACCCCGAAGCCGAAGACCGCGCCGGGACCGATGGGGAAGAGGCGGCAGGCCCGTTCGTGGTCCTTGTGGCTGGGGAGCCCCGCGTAATTGACCCAGGCCACGTTGGGATGGCCTTCCAGAAATTCGGCCACGGCCTGGGCGCCCGCGCAGTGGGCCTTGGCCCGCAGCGGTAGGGTCTCCATGCCCTGGAGGATGAGAAAGCTGTTCATGGGCGCGGGCGTGGCCCCGATGTCGCGCATGAGGCCCGTGCGCACCTTGGTGCAGAAGGCGGTGCAGGGCGTGCCCTCGCTTTGGCACAGCATGTTCCAGAAATTGGTGCCGTGGTAGGCCGGATCGGGCTCGGTCAGCTCCGGGAACTTTCCTCCGGCCGCCCAATCGAAGCCGCCGGCCTCGACGATGGCCCCGCCCAGGGCGGTGCCGTGGCCGCCGATGAGCTTGGTCAGGGAGTAGACCGCCAGGTCGGCCCCGACCGAGAAGGGATTGAGGATCGGCGGCGCGGCCACGGTGTTGTCCAGGACGAAGGGGATGCCGGCCTGGTGGGCCACGGCGGCGATGCCCGGCAGGTCGTCCACGTTGCAGCGCGGATTGCCGATGGATTCGGTGTAGACGAGGCGGGTCTTGTCGTCGATGGCGGCGGCGAAATGGGCCGGGTCCGAGGAATCGACGAAGCGGACCTCGATGCCGAAACGCCGCAACGTGTGCTCGAACAGGGTGTGGGTGCCGCCGTAGAGGTTGCTGCCGGACACGATATTCTGGCCGGCGCCGGCGATGGTGGCCACGGCGTAGAAGATGGCGGCCATGCCCGAGGCCGTGCAGACGCAGGCCGAAGCGCCGTGCAGGGCGGCCAGCCGGCGTTCCAGCACGTCGGTGGTCGGGTTGCCGAGCCGGGTATAGATGTAGCCGGGCTCTTTCAAAGCGAACAGGTCGGCGGCGTGCGCGGCGTCGCGGAAGACATAGCTGGTCGTTTGATAGATGGGGACGGCCCGGGACAGGGTGTCCGCATCCGGGGTGTGGCCGGCGTGCAGGGCCAGGGTCTGGGCGTGCCAGTTCGATTCGCTCATGACGGGGTCCTCCCGGGGCTGCTTTTCACGGCTGCCCATACTTTTTTCCTACGCGGATTCGCCGTGCAGGGGAAGAAAAAAGTATACCAAAAAGGTGTGGTTTGTAAAAGACGCTTTCGGTGGGGGCGCTGCATCCCGAAAGGGTTTCCCAAGGGGGAACCCCTTTGGCCGCCGGAGGCATTCTTCGCCTGCCCTTCTCGTTGTCTCTGCCGGTCCCCAAAAGGTCTTCGCGCTCTGCCCCCGTTAACACGCCGGGATGATCGCGGCCAGCAGACGGGACAGGGCGGCTTCGGCGCCCCGGGCCGTGGCCAGGATGTCCTCGATGGCGGCTTCGGCCTGGCAGTCCGGCAGATTGATGTTGGTGAGGCAGGAGATGGCCAGCACGTCCAGGCCCAGATGGCGGGCGGCGATGACCTCGGTGACCGTGGACATGCCCACGGCGTCGGCCCCCAGAAGGCGCAGCAGGCGCGTTTCGGCCGGGGTTTCCAGGCTCGGCCCCAGCACGCCGGCATAGACGCCGCGTTCGAGACGGATGCCCAGGTCGAGGGCGGCCCGGTCGGCCAGGGCGCCCAGGCGGGGGCTGTAGGTTTGGCTCATGTCCGGGAAGCGCGGGCCGGCCGCGTCGTCATTGGGACCGACGAGGGGATTGCGGCCGGTGAGATTGAGGTGGTCGGTGACGCGCATGAGGCCGCCGGCCGTAAAATGCGGGTCCAGGCCGCCGGCGGCGTTGGTGACGACCAGCGTCCGGACGCCGAGGCCGGCCAGCAGCCGAACGCCGCACGCCACTTCGGCCGGGCTGCGGCCTTCGTACAAATGGACGCGGCCGGCGAACAGGGCCACCTGCCGACCGGCGAGGGTGCCGACCACGAGCCGGGCTTCGTGGCCCGGGGCCGAGGGCAGGGGGATTTGCGGCAGCGCGGCCAGGGGGATTTCCCGGCGTGCGGTCAGACCGTCGGCCAGGCCGGCCAGGCCGGTGCCGGCCACCAGCCCCACCGCGTCGGGGGCGAGCGGACCGAGGGCGTTTGTCACCGTCGTGACGGCCTGCTTTACATCCGAGGCACAGTGCATGTAGTTTCCTCCCATCTGTCGCCATTGTACCACTGGCCATTCCGGTCGGAAAGGGAAAGTCACCGCCGGCCGGATCGCGCGACAAGGCTTGCGACACACTGGATGGCCCCATGGATCTCGCCACCTTTCTCGGGTTGACCTCGGGCATCGCCATGGTGCTCGGCGCTATTTTCATGGGCGGCACGCTGATGCAATTCATCAACGTGCCGAGCATGATGATCGTCGTCGGCGGCACCTTGGCTTCCGCCTGTGTGGCCTATCCCTTTGAAGAGGTCTTTCAGGCTTTTTCGGCCATGATGCAGATCTTTTCCTCGCGCAAGGTCCGCGATGCCGAAGTGGTGAATATGATGGTGCGCATCGCCGAAATCAGCCGACGCGAGGGCCTGCTCGCTCTGGAGAACATCCACACGGATAACGCCATTCTCAAGAAGGCCTGCCAGCTCATCGCCGACAATGCCGAGGCCGGGCTTATCCGCGACACCCTGCGCATCGAGATCGGCTCCATGAAGCGGCGGCACGCCGTGGGCGAGTCGGTGTTCAAGTCCCTGGCCGGATTCGCCCCGTCCTTCGGCATGATCGGCACCCTGATCGGCCTGATCCAGATGCTCACCCGCCTGGACGACCCCAAAACCCTCGGGCCGGCCATGGCCGTGGCCATCATCACCACGTTTTACGGTTCCATGCTGTCATCGCTGTTTTTTTTGCCGGTGGCCGGCAAGCTGCATTCCAGGACCTTAAACGAGACGCTCCAGCTTGAGATTATTTTCGAGGGGGCCAAGTGCATCCTGGAGAACAACAACCCCCGCCTGGTCTACGAGAAGCTGTCGTCGTTCATAGCCCCACGGGAGCGCCGCTATGGCCGATGATTCCACCGAGTTCGACGATGACGAGGAAATGGAGGTCCCCAACGAATGGTTGACCACCCTTTCCGACATGTCCATGCTGCTGATGACGTTTTTCATCCTGCTGTTTTCCATGTCGAGCCTGGACACGCATAAGTTTACGGAGTCGATCAACGCCGTGCGCAACGCCCTGGGCGGCGAGTCCACGGCCACCATGTCCGGGCCGGTCTCGACCAAGGAGATGTCCACCCTGATCGAGCAGGCGCGCCTCAAGCAACGCATTCTCGGGGAGCAGCACCGGGTGTTCGACCAGTTCCGCTCCTACGTTTCGGACAAGGGCCTGCAAGGCGTGGTGGCCGCCACCCTGGAGGCCGGCAAGATTACCATTACGCTTCCGGCCGGCGTCCTTTTCGCCAAGGACAGCGTGGACCTTTCCGCCTCGGGCAAGGACCAGCTCAAAAAGCTGTTCGACTTTCTCATCAAGACGCCGGGAGAACGAATCAATATCCGCGGATTCACGGACGATCAGCCGCCCGGTCCGGGCAGCCGTTTCCGGGACAATTGGGAGATTTCCTCCCTGCGGGCGGTGTCGGTTTTGCGCTTCATGCTTTCCCTGGGCCTGTCTCCCAACCGATTGACAGCCACCGGGTTAGCTGATTTAGAACCGCTCTACCCCAACACGACCCCGGAACACCGGGCCAAGAACCAGCGCGTGGAATTTGCCCTGGAACGTTGGATCGGCGAATAGGGGGCGCGGGATGGATGTCGAGTTCAAGCTGGTTGGGGAAATATCCAGCCGGCGCGCGGCCTATCGGGAGCGCGTCCGGGGACTGGCCGCCCATGTCGAGGAGGACGGTACCCGGTATCTCGTTCACGACGTGAGCGCGCGCGGCTTGGCCCTGGTCGACCGTGAGGCCCATCTGCGTCAGGGGCAGGCCTGCCGGCTTTCCCTGGCCATCGGCTCCAAGGTGCTGATTACCGGCCTGCCGGCCACGGTGGTCCGGCAAGCCACGCCCGAGCGCGACTTGGCCGGCCTGTCCTTCGACGAGCTCAACCGTCGTCAGGAAGCTTGGCTCGACAAGTTGGTCCTGGAAATTCAAAAGCGGCGTATCGACCTGCGCAAGACGCTGGCCGCGGCCGACAACCTCGAGGACGAGAAGAAGACGGATCGTGCCGACCCCTAAGCAAAAAGTCCTGGTAGCCAACCGGGGCGAAATAGCCATGCGCATCATCCAGGCGTGCGTTTCGCTCGGCCTGGATTTTGTTTGCATCTACACCAAGGCCGACGAGGCATCGGGCCATCTGGCCCTGGCTCGTTCCCTGGGCGGACCGGAGTGCGCCTATCGGGTCAGCTCCTATCATGACGCCAACGAAATTCTGTCCGTGGCCGACCATGCCGGCGCCACGGCTATCCATCCGGGCTACGGCTTTTTCGCCGAGGATTTCCGTTTCGCCCGTCGGGTGTCCGAGCGCTCCCGGGGACTGACCTTCATCGGACCGTCCTGGCGCATCATCCGGTCGCTCGGTGACAAGATCAACACCAAGCGGCTGGCCCGCAGCCTGTCCATTCCCACGGTGCCGGGATCGGACCGTCCGGTCTACGACGAGCTGGAGGCCGAGGAAATCGCCCAGACGCTGTTCGCCTTCCAGGCCGAGCAGGGCATCGCCAACTCGGTGGTGCTGGTCAAGGCCTCGGCCGGCGGCGGGGGCATGGGCATCGAGGAAATCTACGACATCGATCAGTTCAAGACCGTCTATCGCCGGGTGCGCAACTACGCCAAGCGCCAGTTCCACGACGAGGGCGTGCTGATCGAGCAGCGCATTTTCGATTTCAATCATCTGGAAGTGCAGATCGTGGCCGATCGCACCGGAAAAAACATCGTGCACTTCGGCACCCGCAACTGCACCATCCAGTCCACCGGCCGCCAGAAGCGGGTGGAAGTGGCGCCGGGCTTCCGGCCCCAGGAGATCCGCTACGCTTTCGACGCGGACAAGCTGTTGTCCGACATCGTGGGCTATTCCCTGTCCATGGCCCGCGAGGTCGGGTACGACAACGTGGGCACCTGGGAGTGGATCGTGTCGCCGTCCGGCCAGCCCTTCCTCATGGAGGTCAACACCCGCATCCAGGTGGAGAACGGGGTGTCGGCCGCCATTTCCCGCATCCGGGGCAAGGGCGACGTCAATTTGGTGGCCGAGCAGATTCGGCTGGGCCTGGGCGATGCCATGGGCTATGACCAGTCGGACATCACCTTTTCCGGCGTGGGCATGGAATATCGCATCATCGCCGAGGACCCGGACAACCGCTTCACGCCCTGGGTGGGACGCATCGACCGCTTCTCGCTTCCGGACAAACCCTGGGCGCAGGTGCACACCCATATCCCCGCGGACGCCCCCTACGAAATTCCCACGGAATACGATCCGAACCTGGCCCTGGCCATCGTCTGGGGGGCCGATCTGGCCGAGGTCAAGGCCAGAGGCTGTGAATTCCTCGACGGGTTGACGCTTTCCGGCGCCGACGCCTCCGGAGAGCCTCTCAAGTCCAATGTCCGGTTCCTGCGGGAAAAGACAGCCACCATCCTGCAATTCTAACTATCGGGGTCGGACCCGGCCCGGGCCGGTATGTGCCGCGGCCTGACCTGGAATGCCATCGTTATGGAAATTGAAAAGCGTATTGCCGCGTTGCGCGAGCGGCTGGCCTACACCAAGGACATTTTTGGCGGGCGGCAAAACGCCAACATCGAGCTGATGGAATCCCGCCTGGCCGAGTTCGTCGCCCGGGAACGGGAGGCCTCGGACGGGGAAAAGGACCAGATGGTGCGCGAGCTCGAGGACCTTTTCAGTTTCCTCGAAAAGAAGCTCGACGCCGCCCTTTCCCCCATGGACCGGGTCCGGGTCGTCCGGCATCCCGCCCGGGTCAGCCTCAAGGACATCCTGGAAAACGTCTACGACAACTACACGGAAATCGGCGGCCAGGACGAATATTCCATCGATCCCAGCATGTTGATCGCCCGGGCCACCATTGCCCGGCGGCAGGGCGACAAGGTCGTCAATCAGCCCGTTATGGTCATCGGCCAGGAGAAGGGCCACGGCCAGGAGTTCCGCAACGGCGGTTCGGTCAAGCCCTGGGGCAACGCCAAGGCCTTGCAGTACATGAAGGTGGCCGAGACCGAGCGCATCCCCATCCATACCTACGTCTTCACCCCGGGCGCCTACCCGGTGGAGGAGTTCCCCGGGGCGGCCCAGCAGATCGCCCGCAATATCTACGAAATGGCCGGATTGCGCGTGCCGGTGGTGTCCGTCATCTCCGAGGGCGGCTCGGGCGGCGCCGAGGCCATCGGCCTGTCCGACGTGCGCCTGATGCTCTCCCACGGCTACTATTCGGTCATCTCCCCCGAGGGCGCGGCCGCCATCGAGGCCGGCATCCGCCAGGGCCAGCGCGTGGCCCCGGAACTCATCGAGGCGTGCGCCAAGCGGCTCAAGATCACCGCCGCCGACAACCTGGCCATGGGCTACGTCGACAAGGTGGTGCCCGAACCGCCGCTTGGCGCCCGGCCGTACCACTACGATTTTTTCAAGGAGCTGCGCCAGGAGGTCATCCGGGCCACGGACCGGGTCTTTCTCGGCATCGCCGGCTTCAAGCTCTTCCGGGCCATGGTCGCCTCCCGGCGCAAGGCCGAGCACACCGGGGACAGCGAGGGCATGTTCGTGCGCTGGACCCTGGACGAGGCCGCCGCCGACCGGCTCATCTGGCGGCGCTATCAGAAGTACCGGCACATGTCCGAAACGGCCTTCCACGACTGCCGCCCCGGCTACCAGCGCCTGGCCTCGAACATGCAGAGCCTGTACTGGTCCGGCTATTCCCTGATCCGCTACGATTTTCTGGGCAAGCACGTCCGCAATCTGTCCAAGACCGTGTCCGACGTGGAGGCCGAACTGCGCTTGGTGGCCAACCGCATCACCGCGCCCTTGCGCCGCTGCCGCAGCCACGGTCCGCTCACCTGCGACCCGGAGAAAAGCCGGATGCTGGTGGAACTGTCCCAGCCGGAGCAGGGGGCCTGCCTGGCCGATTTCGGCTGGCGCTACGTCAGTCCCAAGGCCGCCGAGGATCGGGCCGTCACCTGCCCGGAGTCGGCCACCTATGGCTGTCCCGACCTGTGGGCTCCGGACCTCTACGGCGACTTCGCCGGCGTGTGCGTCCACTGCGGCTACCATTTCCCCATGGAATACCAATGGGTCATGGGCAACGTTTTCGACCCGGATTCGGTCATCGAATTCAACGAGGGCATCGAGGCCGCCAACCCGCTCAATTACCCGGGCTTCGACGAGAAGCTGGTCAAGGCCCGCAAGAAAACCGGCCGCAAATCCTCCTGCGTCACCTTCGAGGCCAAGATCGATGGCATCAAGCTCGTCTCCGCCGTGCTCTATTCGGCCTTCCGGGGCGGTTCGGTCGGCGCGGCCGAGGGCGAAAAATTCATCCTGGCCCTGGCCCGGGCCCGGGAACGCCATTTTCCGTTTCTGGCCTATATCCACGGCACGGCCGGCATCCGCATCCAGGAGAGCCTCAACGGCCTGATCCAGATGCCCCGGGTCACCATGTCCGTGCGCCGCTACATCGAGGACGGCGGACTCTACGTGGTCCTCTACGACACCAATTCCTACGCCGGCCCGGTGGCCAGCTTTCTGGGCTGCTCGCCCTACCAGTTCGCCGTGCGCTCGGCCAACATCGGCTTCGCCGGTCCCGGCGTCATCAGGGAGACCACCGGCATCGACATCCCGCCGAACTACCATCGGGCCCATAACGCCCTGGCCCGGGGCCATATCCAGGGTATCTGGGACCGCCGGGAGATTCGCAAAAACCTGCGCCAGGTGCTGCTGACCATCGGCGGCCGCAATTTGTACTATCGGTAGCGGGGAGATGAAGCGGGAAGACGCCTCCGGCCGCCGGAGGCATCCATCCGAGGAGAGAGCAATCGTGATCGACGTCAACGCCCTGCTTGAAGAGATAAAGGCCGCACCCTACGAGGAGATCGAGGTGGCCGCGCCCCATACCGGCGTGGTTTCCTTTGCCCCGGTGGGACCCGGGACGCGGGTGACCGGTCCGTCCGGGGTCTATGGCGAGAAATCGGGCACCCTTTTGGCCACGCTCAATCGCGAACATAACGACAAGCCGATCTTCGCCGCCGTCAAGGGCGTGGTGGGATCGGTGCGCATGGAGCTGGAAGGCCGCTTTGTCGAGGCCGGCACGCCGCTGCTGCTCATCCGTCACTTTCTGTCCAAGGACGAGGTCATTGCCGCCATTCTGCAAAAGGTGCTCTATCTCTTTTGCGCGCCGGAACGGGCCAAGTACTATTTCATTCCCAGCGTGGACAAGAAGGTCAAGGCCTCGGGGCCGCGTTCGGTGACGGTCCGGCCCGGGTTGGAGCTGTTTATCGTGTCACGCATGAAGCGGGAGAAACCGCTGGTGTACGATGGCCCTGAGGGCATTATCTACGCCGTCTATTTCCAGCACGACCAGAACATGGACCAGGGTGCGCCCCTGATCGGCGTCTGCCCCGAGGACCAGACCGGTTTGATCGAGGACGTGGTCAACCGGGTGCGCACGAGCTGGGAGGAGCAGGAATAACATGGGCCGCTTCGTGCAGATCCGGGTGACGGCCGCGACCTATAATCCGGAGGCGGCCGCCGCGGCCTTCCCCAGGCTCTACGCCCTGGCCTGGCCGCCGGACGAGGACCGGCCGGTCGAGCCGCGCGGTCTTTTGGAGCTGGTGCCGACCCTGGCCGACCGGGTGCGGTTGGGCGACCCCTTTCCGGAGCGCGAGGCGATGCGGACGGGCCTGCCGCCGGTCGTGGCCGCGCGCGACGGCCTGGAGACGGCCCTGGCCAACCGCGATCCCCGGGCGGCGGACCGTTTTTCCTATGCGCTGGAGGACGCCCTGGCCGAACTTGAAAAGCTCGCGCCGAGGGCCTAGGCTGCGTTCAGAAGCCGCGCCGACCGGGCGCGACCAAGGAGGCCCCATGGCCGCAAGTCTCAATAAAGTCATCCTGATCGGCCGTCTCGGCCAGGACCCGAAGCTCAACTATCTGCCCTCGGGCAGTCCGGTGGCCGAACTCTCCGTGGCCACGGACGAGTCCTTCAAGGACCGTGACGGCAACAAGCAGGAACGTACCGAATGGCACCGGGTCAAGGTCTTCGGCCGTTCGGCGGAATTTTGCAGCAATTATTTGTCCAAGGGCCGGTTGGTCTATGTCGAGGGCACCTTGCGCACCCGGAGCTGGGAGGACCAGCAGGGGCAGAAGCGCTACACCACCGAAGTGGTGGTGACCGCCCCCGGCCATACCATCCAGGGCCTGGATTCCCGGGGACAGACGTCCGAGGCGCCCGGCCCCGACGGCGGCTTCGCCCCGCGCCGCCCCCAGCCGCGCGGCAATGCGCCCCAGGGCAATGCGCCCCAGGGCGGTGCGCCCCGGCAGCAGGGACCGGCCGACGAGGATTTGGGACCGGCCTTTCCGTCCGAAGCCTCGGGCATGGACGACGTGCCCTTCTAGCCCCGCCTTTTGCGGCGGGACGCCTGTCCGGCGTTCCGCCGTTTCCCGCCGCACCGTGCGGGGAGACCGTGGCGGCCTCCCCGCACGGTGTACCCCCTGGTCCCTATCTGCCCGGAGACGTCCCGTCGTTTGAAAATCGGGTGACATCGTTCCCAAGAGTGGCTACAGCTCCCCTAAGAGACCGGTTCCGTACACAGGGGAAACCAAGGGGGCGGGGCCATGCGCACGGGAAGCGATGGATGGCGGCGGACGTGGCGGCGGATCGTCGGCGGCGTGTTGGGGCTCGGCCTGGTATGGGCCGCGACCCTGGCGCCTGCCCCGGTGCGTGCCGGCGGCAGCGACGATCGGCTCACCATTGATGCCATGTCGGCCTACGGCCCGCTCGCCCGGGCCACGGTCGCCTTCCCCCACGATCGCCATGTGACGGCCCTCAGCCGGCCGGGCGCGCCTGACGACGCCGTGTGCGCCACCTGCCATCTCCAGGACAAGGACGGCAACCTCTTCGAGGGCTTTCGCCGCGACGACGGTCCCGTCACCGGGGACCGGCTGCGCGCGATCTTCCACGAGGGCTGCATCGGCTGCCACATGAAACGGGCCGCGGCCGGCAGGAAGGCCGGTCCCGGGGACGTGCAGTGCCGGGGCTGCCACAACGTCGCGGCCGGCGGCAGGGTGATGCCGTGGCAACCGGCATCGGTCGGCCTCCTGGCGTTCTTGACCGGGCCGATGCTCTGGCTGGCCTTTGCCGTCTTTTTCGGCGGCTGCCTGTGGCGGGTCGTCGCCTACGTGCGGGGGCTCGACTGGCGGCTCGACCGCGTGCCCTACGGCTATTTCCGCAGCCTGGCCCTCAAGGGGGCGCTCCGTTCCATCGGCCATTGGCTGCTCCCGTACGGCGCCCGCAACTGGCGGCTGCATCCCGCGTATACGGCCGCCGCCTTCCTGTTCCACGTCGGCCTCGTCATCGTCCCGCTTTTCCTCTACGCCCACGGGGTGATCCTGCGCCAACGCTTCGGCTTCGCCTGGCCGGCCCTGCCGGCCGATTGGGCCGACGGGCTGACCCTCCTGGCCGTGGCCGCCGGCGTCTTTTTGCTGGTGCGCCGGTACGTGTTGCCCCAGGTGCGGATTTTGACCACGCCCCAGGATTGGCTTGTGATGGCCCTGAGCCTGGCTCCGCTGGTGACCGGATTCGTGGCCGCGCATCAGGCCGGGCCGGGAAACGGCTGGCTCGTGGCCCATATCATGACCGGCGAGCTGCTCCTGATCGCCATTCCCTTCACCAAGCTGTCCCACGTGGTGTTGTTTTTCTGCTCCCGGGCCCAGATCGGGATGGATTTCGGCGTCAAGCGCGGCGGACAGAACGGCAGCGGCATCGTCTGGTAGCAGCGGCCGGGGAGGAACGCGTCATGCCCGAAGGCATCTATTGCAACAAGCGGCCGATCACGACCGAGAAGGACTTGAAGGCCCTGTTGGCGGATACGCGCGGCACCAAATATTACGCGGAAATGCTGGCCCTCGACGTGGACAGCGACCTGCTTTGGGAGACCGTGCAAAAGACCTGCAAGTCGCGCCTGCGCACCTGGCTTTCCATCTGCACCCATTGCGGGTTGTGCGCCGAATCCTGCTTCCTCTACCTGGCCAACGACCGGGACCCCCGGCAGGTGCCTTCGTACAAGATCCAGTCCACCCTGGGCGAGATCATCCGTCGCCGGGGCCGGGTGGACAACGCTTTCATGCGCCACGCCATGGAAGTGGCCTGGGCCCAGTGCACCTGCTGCAACCGCTGCGCCATGTTCTGCCCCCAGGGCATCGATGTCGGCGTGATGATGAGCTACCTGCGCGGCCTGCTCTATGCCCAGGGATTCACGCCCTGGGAGATGAAGATCGGGGCCGGCATGCACCGGGTCTACCGGGCCCAGATGGACGTGACCACCGAGGACTGGTGCGAAACCTGCGCCTGGATGGCCGAGGAACAGCAGGACGACTGGCCCGGCCTGGAAATCCCCGTGGACAAGGTGGGCGCCGACATCATGTACACGGTCAACGCCCGCGAACCCAAGCACTACCCCGAGGACCTGGCCGACGCCGCGATCCTTTTCCACCTCGCCGGCGAGAACTGGACCGTGCCCTCGGAAGGCTGGGAACAGACCAGCCTGTCCATGTTCGCCGGTGACTGGGAAGCGTGCAAGCTGCAAGTGCAAAGCGTCTACGACGCCATCGAGCGCCTGAAGCCCAAGCGGGTCATCAGCACCGAGTGTGGGCACGCCCACCGGGGCACCGTGATCGAGGGACCGTTCTGGGTGGGCCGGGCCGACGGCCAGACCCCCGTGCCCTACATCCACTACGTGCAGTGGGTGGCCGAGGCCCTGCGCACCGGCAAGCTCATCATCGATCCGGCCAAACGCATCAGGGAGCCGGTCACTTTCCAGGACGCCTGCAACTACGTCCGCAACTGGGGCCTCGCCGACGAGGTGCGGGAGATCCTTTCCTACATCGTGGAGCCGGGCTTTTTCCGGGAGATGACGCCCGGCCGGGAGTACAACTTTTGTTGCGGCGGCGGGGGCGGCTTCAACGGCATCGGCAAGTTCCGTCCCCAGCGCAACAAGGGCATGCTGGTCAAACGCGACCAGATCGTGGCCACCGGGGCCAAGCTCGTCATCGCCCCGTGCCACAACTGCTGGGACGCCATCCGGGACCTGGAAGAGGAATACAAGGTCGGTATCACCTGGAGCTTCTTAAAGCCCCTGCTGCTCAAGATGGTCCTGGTTCCCGACCACCTGAAGCCCAAGCCGGCAGGGGATGCATAGGAGAGGAAAAGATGCCTCCGGCGGCTGGGGGGAATCATTCCCCCCAGACCTCCTGTGCGGCGCTTCGCCGCCGGCGCGCATCGCGGCCCGAACGACCGTGCTCCCGCCACCGGCAGCACGCCATCCCATCCCCATGTCTTCCCCCCTCGTTGAGGGGTCCGGGGGCATCATGCCCCCGGCAGGGTGCGGGGCAGCGCCCCGCTCTTTGCTTTCCTCTTAGTCCTGATGCCGCATCACCAGAGCCGGTTCCAGCCGGAAGCGGGGGCCGGCCGGTTCGCCGGTCGGGGCGAAGGTGACGATCTGCTGGTGGAAGGCGGCCAGGGCCGGGCGGTGGGCGATGCTGACCAGCCCCGTCCGGGGCAGTCGGGCGCACAGCAGGGCCAAAAGCGTCTTCTCGGACGTTTCGTCCAGGGCCGAGGTGGCCTCGTCGGAAAAGAGCCAGTCGGGCGCGAGCAGTATGGCCCGGGCAAAGGCCAGCCGTTGCTGTTCGCCGGGGGAGAGTTCCTCGGACCAGTGGCGTTCCTCGTCCAGGCGGGTGCCGAGATGGGCCAGGCCGCAAGCGGCCAGGGCCTCGCGGATGGCGTCGCGGTCGTAGCGGCCGGGCGGGTCCGGGTAGGTGACGGCCGTGGCCAGGGTGGCGATGGGCAGATAGGGGCGTTGGGGCAAAAACAGGGCGCGCTTGCCCTCGGGCAGGCGGAGGGTGCCTTGGCAGAAGGGCCACAGTCCGCCCATGGCCCGGAAGAGGGTGGACTTGCCGCAGCCCGAGGGACCGGCCAGCATCACTCGGCCGCCCGGCGGCACGGCCAGATCCGCGCCGTCCAGGATGCGTTCGCCGTCCGGCAGGCACAGGCGCAGGCCCGCCAGGGACAGGCCGGCCTCGGCCGGGGCGGCCGTGCGGGTGAGGCCTTCTCCCCGGTGGGCCTCCAGATCGGCTAGGGCGGCGGCGAAGCCGGTCAGCCGGTCCACGGTGGCTTTCCACTCGGCCAGCCGGGTGTAGGCGTCCACGAACCAGGACAGGGCCGACTGGACGTGGCCGAAGGCCGAGATGGTCTGCATGAGGCCGCCGAGTTGGATGGCTCCGGAAAAATAGCGTGGCGCGGCCACCAGGAAGGGAAAGATGATGGCTGCCTGGGCATAGCCGGAGGAAAACCAGGTCAGGCGTTTCTGCCGGCGCATGATGGCCCACCAGTTGGCCACCACATGGCCGAAACGGCCGGTCAGGCCCTTCCCCTCCTGGTGTTCGCCGCCGTAGAGGCCGATGGCCTCGGCGTTTTCCCGCACCCGCACCAGGTTGAAACGAAAATCCGCCTCGAAGCGCTGCTGGAAGAAGTTCAGGGTGATGAGCGGCCGGCCGATCAGGTGGGTGAGCACCGAGCCGAGTCCGGCGTAGAGGATGGCGGCCCAGAGCATGGAGCCGGGGATGGGCAGGTGGAAAAAGATGATGTCGCCGGAGAGCTGCCAGAGGATGACGGAAAAGGAACCCAGGGTGACCACCGATTCGAGCAGTCCCAGGGACAGGGTCAGGGTCTGCTCCACGAAGCTGTTGATATCTTCGCTGATGCGCTGGTCCGGGTTGTCGGTGAGGCCCTGTTCAAAGCGCAGGCGGTAGTAGGCCTGGCCGTCCAGCCAGCGGCCGATGTAGCGTCCGGTGAGCCAGCGCCGCCAGCGGATTTGCAGCATCTGCCGCAGGTAGATCTGGTAGACGGCGATGACGATGAAGATGACCGCCAGGATGGTGAACCGGCCGAACAGCCGGAAAAAGGCGTCGATGTCCCGGTTTTGCAGCGAGTTGTAAAAGAGGTTGTTCCACTCGTTGAACAGGACGTTCAGGTAGACGATGCCGAGACTCATGCCGATGATGACGGCGAGCAGGAGTCCGGAGCCGAGCCGTTCCTCGGATTTCCAATAGGGTTTGGTCAGGACCCACAGGTCGTGGAGGAATCGCCTCTTGGCTTCGGGCATGGTTGCCTCTCCCGGTTGCGGTGCGCGAGGGTCGTCCGTGGATGGACGCCCCCTCCTCTAGTCGGCAACCGGCCGTGAGGCAACTGCCGGGGGCACCATTCCCCTCGGTCTCTCGCGCGGGGACGTTACGCTACCCCTTCAGTGAAGGGGTCCGGGGGAATTATTCCCCCGGCCGCCGGAGGCATCTTTTCTTAAATGACGATTCCCGCGTCCCGGACGGCGGCCAGGCCGCCTTCGACGCTGACGACATCGGTAAAGCCCAGGTGGGCGAGGGTGACGAGGGCCTCGTAGGAGCGGGCGCCGGTGTTGCAGACGAGGACGAGTTTCTGGTCCCGGGGCACTTCGGCCAGGCGGCCGCGCAACTGGCCCTGGGGGATGTTGTGCCAGCGGCCGGGGTATTTTTCCGCCAGCGGTTCACCTTGCGGCGGTTCGCGGCAATCGATGACGTAGGCGCCGCAGCAGTCGTCCTCGGCCCACAATCGGGCGAAGGCCTCCACGTCGATGCCGCGGTTGCGGCCGGCCAGGATGTTGTCGGCGGCGTTGCCGAGGACGTTCAGAATGTCCATGGCCGCGGCGAAGGGCGGGGAATAGGCCACTTCCACGGTGGAGACGTCGGCCACGGTCGGCCGGTGGGGCAGCATGGCCGCCACGGTGTTGATCTTGCCGACCAGGGCGTCGCCGGAGACGCTCGCCCCCTGGACGCCGAGCACCCGCTTGGTGCCGCGCTCGGCCACCAGCTCCAGGGACATCAGGGCGTGCTCCGGGTAGAAGTGGGCCCGGTCGATGGCCATCACCTGGGTGGACACGGCGTCGAAGCCGGCGCTGCGGGCTCCTTCCAGGGTGAGGCCGGTGCCGGCCAGGCCGAGGTCGAAGACCCGCACGCACCAGGAGCCGACCACGCCCGGGAATCGGGAATCGCCGCCGGCCAGGTTGTCGCCGATGATGCGGCCCTGGCGGTTGGCCATGGACCCCAGCGGCAGCACCACGGGCCGGCCGGTGACCAGATTTTTTACCTCCACGCAGTCGCCGCCGGCGAAGATGGCCGGATCGGAGGTGCGCATGGTGGCGTCGACCACGATGCCGCCGCGTTCGGACACGGTGAGCCCGGCCTCCCGGGCCAGCCGGGAATTGGGCGTCACGCCCACGGCGACGATGACCAGGTCGGCCTCGACGGTGCCCGTGTTCGTGGCCACGCGTGCGGCCTTGCCGTCGCCCTCGATGGCCAGCACCTGTTCGCCGACGCGGAAGTCCACGCCCTCTTTCTCCATGCGGTGGCGAGCGATGGCGGCCAGGGAGGGATTGAGGGCCCCGGGCAGGATGTGGTCGCGGGCTTCGATGACGGTGACGGGCAGCCCCCACATGTCGGCAAAGGCCACGGCCATTTCCAGGCCGATGAAGCCGGAGCCGATGATGGCCACGGCATTGACCTGGCCGGCGGTCAGGGCGTTTTTGACGGCCTCGGCCTCGTCGAGGTTGCTCACGGTGTGGACGCCCGGCAGGTCCAGGCCGGGGATGGGGAGGCGGCGCGGGGAGCTGCCGGTGGCGATGACGAGCTGGTCGTAGGCGAGGGTTTCCTCCCGGCCGGTGGGCAGGTGGCGGACGGTGACGGTCTTGGCCGCCCGGTCGATGGCCAGGGCCTCGGTGTCCGGCCGGGCCTCGACGCCCTTGAGGTCATGGAAAAAGGCCGGATTGCGCACCATGTGGAAGGCCGTGGACTGGAGGCCGGCAATGTCGGCCACGTCGCCGCCGACGTAGAAGGGGATGCCGCAGCCGCCGTAGGCGATGCGGGAGGCCTTGTCGAGGAGGATGACCGGGCTGTCCGGCTCCAGCCGTTTGAAGCGGCAGGCGGCCTTGGGGCCGAGGGCCACCGCGCCGATGATGACGATGTTTTGGGGCATGGCGTGTCCTTGGTGGCGGGTTGCAGGCGGCCAAGCGGTCTGCGGAGCGTGCCATACGGTATCCCAACCGGACGGACTGTCAATGGGCCGGCCTTGCCGCGGCCGAAAGCTCCCTGTATCGTCACCGCCAAGGAGACGGCAGTTGGCGCAGGAACAACGCACGGCGACCCTTTTTATCGTGGCCACGCCCCTTGGCAACACCGCGGACCTTTCGCCCCGGGCGGCCGGCGTGCTGGCCGCCGCCGACGTGGTCCTGGCCGAGGACACCCGGCGCACGGGGCTGTTGCTCAAGGCCCTCGACGTGACGGCCCGCCGGTTGGTGAGCTTTCACGAGCACAACGAGGAGGCCCGGCTCCCGCAGGTGCTGGCCATGCTGGCCGAGGGCCTGGACGTGGCCCTGGTTTCCGACGCCGGCACGCCGCTTTTGGCCGATCCGGGCTACCGGCTGGTCCGGGCCGCCCGGGAGGCCGGCTACGCCGTGCGCCCCGTGCCCGGCCCCTCGGCCGTGGTGACGGCGCTTTCGGCCGCCGGCCTGGCGCCCTATCCCTTTTCCTTCCTGGGCTTTCCGCCCCGCGGCGCCGCCGAGGCCCGCGCCCTGTTCGCCCGCTTCGGGGCCACCGGGGCCAGCCTGGTCTTTTTCGAGCGCAAGAACCGGCTGGCCGATACCCTGGCCGTGGCCCTGGAGGCCCTGTCCGACCGGGAGTGTGTCATCTGCCGGGAGCTGACCAAGACCTTCGAGGAGTTCCTCTCCGGCCGGTTGTCCGATTTCGCCGGCCGCGACCTGGAGCTTTTGGGCGAGGTCACCGTGGTCATCGGCCCGGGCAAGCCGGCGCGTTCCTCCGAGGCGGCCGTCCGGGAGGCCCTGGCCGAGGCGTCCCGGGACGGCGGCCGGCCCAAGGATGTGGCGAGGAAGGCGCTTTCCCGGCTTTCGGGATGGACCCTCAAGGAGGTTTATGCGATGATGGTCCCCCATTGGAGCGACTGATCGTCAGGAGGCATGCCGATGACCCTGGGGATGGGCGGTCCCGAAGAAGACTCCTGCCAGTTCGCCGCCGGCCGGAAGGAGTATCTCGTGGGCTTGGTCGGGGCCGGACCGGGTTTCGACGCCATCCTCGACGTGGTGGCCGGGGTGGAATTCCGCGAATTTCTGCCGCCCATGCGTCTGGCCGGCGTGGTGGGCCTGCCCTTGGACGATGTCCGGCGCGGCTCGCCGCTGCTGCGCGGCGTCCCCTTTTACTCCACGCCCGGTGCGCTGTTCGCCGACAATCCCGGCGTCAACCTGGTGGTGGTCCTGGAGGACGGCGCCGCCGCCGCCCTGGCCGACCAGCTGCCGCCGGGCGCCGCGCTGCTCGACAGCACGGCCTCGTTTTTCCTGTGCGCCCTGTCCCGGGCCGTGTCCCAGAGCGCCCATTGGCGGTTGCGCCTGGACCATCAACGCCTGCTGCTCGAGGCCATCATCGACGAGGTCAAGGAGGACATCGCCCTGGTGGCCGCCTCGGGCGAGGTGGCGGACCTCAACAACAACATCGCCCAGCGCCTGGGCCGGTCCAAGGCGGACCTGGTGGGCACGCCCTGCTGGGAGCTTTCCGCCGGGATCGACGACCCGCCGCTGTGCGATCCCGGCGATCCCGACTGTCCCTTCCGGTCGGCCCTGGCCACCGGCAAGAAGGCCGAGCGCCTGCATTCCGTCGTGGCCGCCGACGGCCGGCTGCGCTACTACCGCACCTACGCCTATCCCATCCTGGACGAGACCGGGAAGGCCTCCCATGTGGTGGTCTTCCGCCGCGACATTACCGACCGGACCGTGGGCGAAATCAACGCCCGGCAGGCCGAGCGCATCGAAAGCCTGGGCCGGTTGTCCTCGTACCTGGCCCACGAGATCCGCAATCCGCTGTTCGCGGCCAGCGGCTTCGCCAACCAGCTGGCCCGCATGGATGATCTGCCGGCCAAGGCCCGGGAGAAGGCGAACATCGTGGTGGACGAACTGGCCCGGATGGAGCGGTTGCTGGCCCAGTTCCTGGAATTCGCCCGCCCGACCGGCAAGCCGCCGGGCGAGGCCGACATCAACCGGAGCGTGGTCGAGGCCGTGGCCGTGGCCGAACAGGAGCTCCGGCCCCAGGGTGTTGCCATCGTCACCGGTCTGGACCCGAACCTGCCGGACGTGACCGTGGAGCCGGCCCTGCTCAAGCAGTGCCTCATCAACCTTCTGCGCAACGCCATCGAAGCCCTGCCCGGCGGCGGCAGGATCAGTCTGGATACCGGCCGGGACCGGGACCGCGTCTGCGTTCGGGTGTCGGACTCCCGCCGGCACGTGACCCGGGAAGCCCTGGAGAACATGTTTAATCCGTTTTACAAGGGCCATTACTGCGAGTACGGCCTGGGGCTGGCCATGGTCAAAAAGGTGGTGGACGATTTCGGCGGATCGGTGGAAGCTGTGGGACAGCCCGGCGGGGGCTGTGCCATCACCGTATCCCTGCTGCCGGTGCTGGCCGCCAGAGTGCGGCCGGAAGGCGCGGCTACCCACGATGCCAATGCCTCGGGAGGGAGTGCATGACACGCGATGTGCGGCTCGAACTGGTCGATCTGGCGAAGCTCCGCGCCCGGTTCGACAATGACGAGGAACTGCTGGAAGAAATTTTCCGGGTGTTTTTAAGCGAGGTGCCCGAGCGCCGGAGCAACATCCTGGCGGCTCTGGCCGCCGGCGACCTGGACCGCCTGTCCCGTCTGGCCCATTCCCTCAAGGGCGTGTCCGGCACCATGTACGCCGAGACGTTGCGCCAGGCGGCCTATGACGTGGAAAAGGCGGCCAAGGAGCGCGACGGCGCCCAGGCGGCCGCACTGGCCGCGGATCTGCTCGACGGCCTGCAACAACTCGCCGAGGAGCTCAAGCGCTTTCTGGAGGCCTGAGGCCGGGCCGCTTTGCAGGACGCCCGATCCGCGCTATAACCATGCGGCGCGGCAGCGCGCCTTCGCTTTCCTTCCAGCCCGGGACGTACTTTCATGTCTGATTTCGTGCATCTGCACTGCCACACGGAATACAGCCTCCTCGACGGGGCCATCCGCATCGGCGATCTGATCAAGACCGCCAAGGCATTCGGCTGCCCGGCCGCGGCCATCACCGATCACGGCAACCTCCACGGCGCGCTCATCTTCTACGATCAGGCGAAGAAGGCCGGCCTCAAGCCCATTCTCGGCTGCGAGGTCTACGTGGCCAAGGAGGACCGCCGCAAAAAGGACGCCCGCTCCCCCCGCGACGCCGGCTACCACCTGGTGTTGCTGGCCAAGGACATGGCCGGCTATCACAACCTCTTGAAGCTCGTCACCTACGGCTACACCGAGGGCTTCCACTACAAGCCCCGCGTCGATAAGGAGCTGCTCGGCCGCTACAACGAGGGGCTGATCGCCCTGTCGGCCTGCCTCAAGGGCGAGATCAACCAGAAGCTGCTTCAGGAGGGCAAGGATGCGGCCGTGGCCACGGCCCGCGAGTACGCGGCCATGTTTCCGGACCGCTTCTACCTGGAGATTCAGGCCAACGGCATCCCGGAACAGACCACCGTCAACAATTTTTTGATCGGGCTGTCCGACGATCTGAAGCTGCCCCTGGTGGCCACCAACGACTGCCACTACCTGCGGGCCGACGACGCCGAGGCCCACGACGTCCTGCTGTGCATCCAGACCGCTTCCTGCGTGGACGACGCTAAGCGGATGCGCTTTAGCTCCAACGACCTCTATTACCGGTCGCCCGAGGAGATGGCCCAGGCCTTTGCCGACGTGCCCCAGGCCCTGGAAAATACCTGCCGCATCGCCGACCAGATCGAACTGGAGCTCAAATTCGGGGAATACCATTTTCCGGTCTACCAGGCCCCGCCGGGCAAGTCTCTTGAGGACACCATGGTGGACATGGCCCGCAACGGCTTGAAGGCCCGGCTGGCCAAGATGCCCCAGGCCGATCCCAAGAAGTACTGGGAGCGCCTGGAAAAAGAGCTCGACGTCATCAAGAAGATGGGTTTCCCGGGCTACTTCCTCATCGTCCAGGACTTCATCAACTGGGCCAAGGACCACGGCATTCCGGTCGGGCCGGGCCGTGGCTCGGCGGCCGGTTCGCTGGTCGCCTATGCGCTGCGGATCACCAACCTGGACCCGCTGCCCTACGATCTCCTGTTCGAACGCTTCCTCAATATCGAACGGGTGAGCATGCCCGATATCGACGTGGACTTCTGCGAACGCCGCCGCCACGAGGTCATCCGCTACGTGACCGAGCGCTACGGCGAGGACGCGGTGTCCCAGATCACCACCTTCGGCACCATGAAGGCCAAGGGCGTGGTCCGCGACGTGGGCCGGGCGCTCGGCATGACCTTCGCCGAGACCGACCGCATCGCCAAGCTCATCCCCGACGATCTCAAGATGACCATCGACAAGGCCTTGGACATGGAGCCGGAGCTCAAGTCCCTGGTGGCCCACGACCCCAAGATCGCCCACCTGATCGACATCTCCCGCCGCCTGGAAGGGCTGGCCCGCCACGCCTCCACCCACGCGGCCGGCGTGGTCGTGTCCGACAAGGCCATGGTCGAGTACGTGCCGCTCTACAAGGGGAAGAACAACGAAACCGTGACCCAGTGGGACATGAAGCGGGTCGAGAAGTCCGGCCTGGTCAAGTTCGATTTCCTGGGGCTCAAGACCATCACGGTAATCGACGACGCGCTCAAGATCATCAAGGAGATGGGCGAGGAGCCGCCGGATTTCGATACCATGCCCCCGACCGATCCGGCCACCTACGAGCTGTTTGCCAAGGGCGATACCGACGGCATCTTCCAGGTGGAAAGCCAGGGGATGCGCAAGTACCTGCGCATGCTCAAGCCCAACTGCTTTGAAGACCTGATCGCCATGCTCGCCCTTTATCGGCCGGGACCGCTGGGGTCGGGCATGGTCGAGCAGTTCATCCGGCGCAAGCACGGCCTGGACCCGGTCGAATATCCGCATCCCCTCCTGGAGGAGACCCTGAAGCCGACCTACGGCGTCATCGTCTACCAGGAACAGGTCATGAAGATCGCCCAGGTGCTGGCCAATTTCTCCCTGGGCGGCGGCGATCTGCTGCGCCGGGCCATGGGCAAGAAAAACGCCGAGGAAATGGCCAAGCAGCGGGGCTTTTTCGTCACGGGTTGCGCCGAGAACGGCATCGACGAGAAAAAGGCCAACGAAATTTTCGACTTGATGGAGAAGTTCGCGGAGTACGGCTTCAACAAGTCCCACAGCGCCGCCTATGCCCTGATTTCCTATCAGACCGCCTACCTGAAGGCCCATTTCCCGGTGGCCTTCATGGCGGCGCTCATGACCTCCGACATGGAGAATCAGGACAAGCTGCTGCAATACCTGGCGACCTGCCGCGACAACGGCATCGAGGTTCTGCCGCCTGACGTCAACGCCGGCCATCCCCATTTTTCCGTCAAGGACAACAAGATTCTCTACGGCCTGGCCGCCGTCAAAAACATCGGCCGGGACGCCGTGCTGGAGATCGTGGCCGAACGCGAGCGGGGCGGCCCGTTTACTTCGCTGTTCGATTTCACCAGCCGGGTCAACATGCGCAAGGTGACCAAGCGGGTCATCGAGTTTCTCATCAAATCCGGGGCCTGCGACAGCTTCGGCTGCTCCCGGGCCGGGCTGATGGCGGGGCTCGACCAGGCCGCGTCCCTGGGCCAGAGGCGGGCGGCCGAACGCAACGACGGCCGGCTGTCGCTGATGGCCCTGGTGCCCGACAAGCCCAAGCCCACCACCGGCCTGGGCCTGTCCTGCCCCGAGGCCAAGATGCCGGAATGGCTCCACGAGGAGATGATGGCCCACGAAAAGGAGGCCATCGGCTTCTACCTGACCAGTCATCCGCTTCTGGCCTACGAGCGCGACTTGCGGGCCATGCGCACCACCACCCTGAGCCAGTGCGCCGGCCTGGAACCCGGGGTCGAGGTCAAGGTGGCCTGCATCTGCGTGTCCACCAAGGAGATCATCACCAAGAAGGGGCAGAAGATGGCCTTCTGCAAGCTGGAGGACCACCTGGGCGGCGAGGCCGAGGCCGTGGTCTTCTCCGACGTCTACGCGGTCAGCCGCGAACAGTTGGCCGCCGATGCCCCGTTGTTCGTGACGGCCAAGATTTCCACCCCCCAGGAGACCGACGACGAGGCCAAGCAGCAGATCAAGTTGCAGGCCGTGCGGATCGATCCCCTGGCCAAGGTGGTCGGCGGCAGCGACGAGCCCGTGGAAGTGCTGGTGACCTGCCCCGACCAGCATCCCGTCCCCTTGGACCCGCTGGCCGATATCCTGCGCCGGTATCCCGGCCAGTGCTCCGTCCACCTGGTGCTCAACCTGCCCCGGGCCGTCTGCCGGCTGCGCCTGGGGCCGGAGTACGCCGTGCGCCGTTGCGCCGAACTGCGCCGGGAACTGGACGATTTCGAGCACCAGGCGACGGCGTAAGCGGCAGCGGGAAGCGGTGAAGATGCCTCCGGCGGCCGGGACCGGCGCCCGGCTGGCAGGCATGATGCCCCCGGACCCCTCGCACCGAAGTTTTTTTGTAGGGGCTCTCGCGCGGTAACGCGGGAGTGAACGGTAACAATATGGCCCCGGAACAGGGGGCCCGGGGGGAATGATTCCCCCCGGCAGGTCCAGGGCAGAGCCCTGGCGGTGAGGGTCCGGGAGAGACAGAGCCTCTCCCGGCCGCCGGAGGCATCTCATGGCAGAGCAAAAACGCGGCATCTGGCGGCTGACGGTGACCGAGGGGTTTAGCGCCTCGCACTGTCTACGCGGCTACGAGGGCCCGTGCGAGAACCTGCACGGGCACAATTTTGGGGTCGAGGCCGTGGTGGAAGGGGAGCGGCTCGATCCGAAGGTCGAGTATCTGATCGATTTCAAGGAACTGCGGGGCATGGTCCGGCAGATCCTGGCCGAGTTCGATCACCGGCATTTAAACGACGTGCCGGCCTTTGTGGTGGAGAATCCCTCCTCGGAGAATTTGGCCCGCTACATCTACAAGAAACTGGAGCAGGCGCTGTCCGGGCGGCCGGTCAGGCTGGTGAGCGTTTCCGTCCTGGAAAAGCCGGCCAGCCGGGCCACGTACCTGGAGGAATAGGGTGCGGCTGGTCCTGCAACGGGTGGACCGGGCGTCGGTGGCCGTTGCCGGGGAGGTCGTGGCCGCCATCGGCCCGGGCATCCTGGCCCTGGTCGGCTTCGGTCGGGACGACGGACCGGATTTCGCCACCGGGCCGGTCTGCGCCGCCATGTTTCGCAAGGTCGTCGAGCTGCGGATCTTTCCCGATGCCGACGGCAAGCTGAACCGCAGTCTCCAGGACACGGGCGGCGAGCTGCTGCTTGTCTCCCAGTTCACGTTGTACGCCGCCTGCCGCAAGGGCCGGCGGCCGTCTTTTTCGTTGGCAGCGCCACCGGAGCTGGCCCGGGAGCAGTTCGCGGCCGTGTGCCGGCAGGCCGAAACCCTCCTGCCGGGCCGGGTGCGTCACGGTATTTTCGGGGCCGATATGGCCGTTTCGCTGATCAATCAGGGGCCGGTGACCATCCTCCTGGAGAGCGCCGAATTCCCCGCGCTCACGGGCTCTTGACGGAAGGTCCACTTGTAGCGCAAAGCGAAATTGTGGTGGGGCGCGATGGCGTCCGAGACACGGGCCAGGGGGCAGATCGTGATCCAGAAGATCTTTCGGGCCATATCCCATCCCGGGGACAGCCGACGGCTGGCCAGGGCGGTCGTGGACTATCTCTCGGCCTTACTGTCGGATACCGATGTGCTGCAGGATCTGGATCTCATTCTGACCGAGGGCTGCGCCAACGTCTGCCGTCACGCCTATGCCGGCGAGCCCGGCGACCTGGAAGTCCGGCTCGGCGTGGAGCCGGGGCAGTGGGTCGAGCTCGAAATCGTGGACTGGGGCAAAGGCTTCGGTCCTGACGTCACCTTCAGGAATCCCGGGCCGGAAGCCGAGGGCGGCCGGGGCCTGTACCTCATGTGCAGGTTGTCGGATTCCTGCCGTGTCAGCCGTCAGGGACAGGAAAACGTGGTATTTATCCATAAGGATATAGGGCCAACGCAGTGGAAAAGTTGACGCTCAAGCGTACCGGGCGCTCTCTTCTGCTCAAGTACGTCGGTGAAATCACCCTTGAGATCACCGGTGATCTCAAGCATCGTCTGGATACCGAACTGACCGATGCTGCGGTGCGGGCGGTGGTGGTGGATCTTTCCGGAGTGTCCTTCATGGATTCCTCCGGCATCGGCTTTCTTGTCTCGGCCAACACCAGAATGCGCAGTTCCGGGCGGTCCTTTTATCTCTATCAGCTCAGCCCGGCTGTGGAAAAAACCCTGGGGCTTGTCCAATTACTCGGCTTCTTTGCGATACTGAAGGACGAATGCGCCCTGGCCGCCGTCTGCGGCTAGGAGCCAGGGCCTGATGGCCGTTCTGCCGCTTGCCGCCACCCCTCTGTATGCGGCGGGACGGCTGGTCGACGTCCGTCTGGACGTCGGCGGCAAGACCTGGCGTCTGGCCGGACGGCGCGGTCCGGACGGCGAGGCGGCCCGGGCCGCCTCGATCGTGGCCCGATGCGGGGCGACGGGGCTGCCGGTCTTTCTGGGCGCGGGACTCGGCGTCGGGCTCGAAGCCTGCCGGGCGGCGGGGCTGCCGGTGGCGGTGGTGGACCGGGAAACGGCCATCACGGCCGCGACCGGCGCGCGGGACCGGCTGGTGGGGGATGCCGAGGCCCTGTGGTGCGACGACGCGGACCCGCAGGCGGCGGCCGCGGCCGTGCGGGCCTTTGCCGCGCGCCTGGGGCGGACCGTCCTGCACCCAGTGGTCCATCCCGTCTCCCGCCGGATCGATCCCGACTATTACGACCGGCTGGCCGGCCTGCTGGCGGTGCCGGCGCTGCCATCGCGGCCGCGTTTTCAAAACGTCCTGCCCCGGGTGCTGTGTCTGACGAGCAAGCTCTTCCTGGTCGGCGAGGCCACCCGGGCCTGTGAACGTCTGGGCGCGCCCTGCCGCTATCTGGAGACCGGCGAAAGCTGCGACAAGGACGCCTTCGTGGCCATGCTCCGGCAGGTCGTGGAGGACTTTCGGCCGGATTTCGTGCTGACGGTCAACCACATGGGCGTGGACCACGACGGCGTGCTGCTGGAGCTGCTGGAAGCCTGGGGCCTGCCCCTGGCCTCGTGGTTCGTGGACAGTCCGGAACTCATCCTGCCGCTGTACCGGCCGGCCGTGAACCGCCGCACCGTGCTTTTCACCTGGGACGAGGACACGGTGGCGCCGCTCGTGGCCCGGGGCTGCCCCCACGTCCATTACCTGCCCCTGGCCACGGACGAAACCCGGTTCGCGCCGCGCCCGGATCTGCCGACCGGTGCGCATCCCTGGCGGGCCCGGGTGTCCTTCGTCGGCAACTCCATGCTGGAAAAGACGGCCTTGCGCCTGGCCGCCGCCGATCCGCCGGCCATCCTTCGGGAGACGTTCGTCGAGGTGGCGACCGGCTTCGCCGCGGCCCCGCACGGCATGGTGGCCGCGTACCTGGCGGCCGAGCGCCCCGCCCTTTTCGCCGCCTATGCCGCCATACCCACCGTGGCCCGGCGGCTGGCCTACGAGACGGCCGTCATCTGGGAGGGCACCCGGCGCGACCGGGCGGCCCGGCTGGCCAAACTGCTGCCGTTTTCGCCGGTCATCGTCGGGGACGCGGGCTGGCTGTCCACCTTCCCCGGCGAGGGGACGGTCTGGCGGCGCATCCCGGAATTGGCCTATTACGACCAGTTGCCGCTTTTTTATCCGCTCTCGGACATCAACTGCAACGTGACGAGCCTGCAGATGAAGGGCGCAGTCAACCAGCGGGTGTTCGACGTGCCGGCCTGCCAGGCCTTTCTTTTGACCGACCGGCGGCGGCAGTTGGAACGCCTTTTTGAGCCGGGCCGGGAAGTGGCGGTCTACCGCGACGCCGAGGACCTGGCCGAGCTTGCGGCCCGCTACCTGGCCGAGCCCGATACGCGGCGGGCCGTGGCCGCGGCCGGGCGCCGGCGCGTCCTGGCCGAGCACACCTATCCCCGTCGTTTGCGTACCCTGTTCGCCGTCATGCGGCAGACCTTCGGGGGCGCGCATGGCTGAGGTGACGAACGGACCCGGGGGGCACGGCCCGCGCTGCCGCTTGCTGCCGCCTGCGCTCGGCCGGCGGCTGCTGGTGGGCGGGCAGGGTTCGGCCTTGGCCGCGGCTCGGGACGAAGCCGCCGCCGGCGGGCCGGTGCTGGCCGGGTTGGCCGACGCCTTGGCCCTGGCCGTGTGGGAGGATGCGCCGCTTTCCGGTCCGGATGCCGCGTTCGTCGCCGCCCGGCAGGCCGTCCGGCCCTTTTTGCCGCCGGCCCTGGCCCGGACGGTGCAGGCGGTGGCGGCCGCGACTCGGCCGCCCGGCCCTGACCCCTATTTCGAGCGTCTGGCCGCCAAGCGGGAGACGGATCGGCTGGTCCGCTATTTTCTGGCCCGGCTGGCCAAGGACCCTTCGGATGTGGCGGCTGCCCGGGACCTGGTGCGCTTCGCCCCCATGGCCGGGGCGTTCGCGGCGGCCGAGGCGGCGCTGGGCGCGCTGCCCGGCGCCTTGGCCCCGCTGGGATTGGCCGCCGCCGGCGAGCTGGCCTTGACAGCCGGCCGGGCCGCGGAAGCGGCCGAGCGTTTGGCCCGGGCCCTGGCCGGTTTCCCGTCGAGCGCCGTCCGCTTCCGGCTGGGCGTCGCCCGACTGGCAATGGGCGAGCGGGAGGCCGGCCTGGCGGCGCTGCGCCGGGTGGTGGCCGAACGACCCTGGGACGCCCTGGCCCTGGGACGCTTCTTCGAGGCGGCCACGGGCCGGGACGACCGCCGCCTGCCGTTGCCCGGGGCGGCCGTCGCCTGCCTTTATTCCTATCAGAACGCCGCCCGGCTGGACCGGACCCTGGCCGCCCTGGCCGCGAGCGACTGGCGCTTTGCCCCGGCAAGCGGCGCCCCGCGCCTGGTGGTGCTTGACAACGGCTCGCCGGACGCCACCGGAGCGGTGCTGGACGCCTGGCGGGAGCGGCTGGGCGCAGCCCTTTCGACCGTGCGCCTGCCGGTCAACGTGGGCGCGCCGGCCGCCCGCAACTGGCTGACTGGACTGCCCGAGGTGCGGCGGGCGGATTTTGTGGCCTTTCTCGACGATGACGCCGTGGTGCCGGTCGACTGGCTCGGCCGGTTCGGGGCGGCGGTGGCCGCCTTCCCCGGAGCCGGCGTCTACGGTTGCCTGGTGCGCGGGGCCGATGCGCCGGCCTTTGTCCAGAGTGCCGACGCGCATCTCTGGCCGACACCGCGTCCGGCCGGGGAACTGGCCCGGGGCTTCGATCTGCTGCGGCCGTGGCTGGCCACCGCCGATTGGGGCCAATATGCCATCATGCGGCCGTGCGCCTCGGTCACCGGCTGCTGCCATCTCTTCGCCGCCGGGAGGCTCGCCGCCTCGGGCGGCTTCGACATCCGTTTTTCGCCGTCCCAGTACGACGACCTGGACCATGACCTGCGGCTGTTGGCTCGGGGACTGACCCCGGTGTTTACCGGCCACTTGGCCGTGGTGCACGACAAGGCCACGGGCGCGGCCTCGGGGGTGGGGCAGCCGGGCTACGCCGCCGGATTCGCCAACCAGTTCAAGTTGCACCAGCAATATGATGATGCGACCCTCGCCGCCATGGCCGCCACCGCCGAGGCCGCCCTGGCCCGGGACACGGCAGCCAAGGGGGCGTTTGCGGCCGAGGGCGGGCCGTCTTATTGGGACCTGGACGAGGAGGGCGGCCATGGCCGGTGACGGCAGGCCCATCGTGGTGCTGCAAACCCAGCGGATGGGGGATCTCATCCTGACCTACCCGCTGCTCTTGTGGTTGGCCCGGCAGTATCCCGGCCAGCCCGTGACCGTGGTGGCCGAACCGGATTTCGCCGGACCGCTGTCCCCGCTGTCCCCGCCGGGGGTGGCCTATCTGCCCCTGGCCCGGGGCGGGGAACTTGCCGGCCGCGACCATGCCCTGGTCCTGAATTTGAGCATCCGTCCCGAGGCGGCCCGGCTGGCCGGTACGCTTCGGGCCGAGCGCCGGCTGGGGCCCGTGGCCGACGCCGCCGATGTCACCCGGGTGTACGGCGACTGGCAGCTCTACCGGGCCTCGCTGGTCGGCAACAACCGCCACAACCGCTTTCATTGGGCGGAACTCAACGCCCTGGACGTGGTGCCGCGGACGGTGCTGGCCGGCACCCGGTGGCCCGAGCCCCGGCGGCCGGACGCATCGCGGGCCCGGGTGGGGCTGTTCCTCGGGGCCAGTCAGCCGGAAAAGCGGCCGCCCGAGACGTTTTTTGCCGCTCTGGGCCGGGAACTCATCCGCCGGGGGCTTACCCCGGTGCTCCTCGGCGGGCCGGCGGAGGTGGCGCTCGGCGCGGCCGTGGCCCGGCTGATGCGGGCGCCGGTGGCCAATCTGTGCGGTCGGCTGGGGCTCCATGCCCTGGCGGTGCTGGGCCAGGAGATGGCCCTGCTCGTCACGCCGGATACCGGGCCCATGCACCTGGCCGCCTGGACCGGCTGGCGGGTGCTCAACCTGTCGGTGGGGCCGGTCAATCCCTGGGAGACCGGACCGTACCAGCCCGGACATTTCGTACTGCGCCCCCGGTTGTCCTGCCGGGGCTGCTGGCAGTGCGACCGGCCCGAAGTGCTGTGCCGGGACCGGCTCGATCCGGCCCGGACGGCCTATGTGGCGGCCCGTCTGGCCCGGGGGGAGGAGGACCGGCTGGCCGGCGCGGCCGTTCCCGGCTGCGAACTGTTGCGCAGCGACCGGGATGCGCGCGGGCTCTACCGGCTCGTTCCCGTCGGTCCGGCCGTCCGGCCGACCGCTCGCGAGGCCTTGGGCGATTTCTGGCAGGCCGCCTTCGGTTGGCTGTTCGGGGCCTTTGCGGCGGAGACGGCCCGGCAGGCCGCTGGTCGCCTGGCCGCCGATCATCCCGGTCTGACCCGGGCCCTCGGGCGCGGGCTGGCCGCCTTGGGCACCGCCCTGGCCCGGGGCATCCGCGACGGCCAGGTCCCCGATACCGGCTTCCTCTGGGGGTTCCCGCCTCATGTCCGGCCCCTGGCCGGCTTCCTCGAACGGGTGCTGCAAAACGGCGACGGCGGCCGGGCCGCCCGTTTGCGCTGCCTGTCCCTTCTCGAACAGGTCGTTTCCCTGCTGGGGGAATGCTGACCGGGCGGAAAAAAGCGCCGTCTCCTCGGTGGGGCCTTTTTGACTAACCACCTGTTCGGACACGATTTCCATATTTGGAACGAGTCTTGAAGTTTCTCCCGGGCAGGAGGCCCGGGTATGCAAATTCTTCCGCTGACGACAACGAGCGACACCACGTCGAGCGAGCTGGCCCCATCCCAGTCTGCGCTGGGCAGTCGGCAAGCCGCCCTGTTCGCGAGTCTCCTTTCCAACTACGCTTCCGCGACCGGTACCGTCTCCGGATCGGACCAGCAGAACGCGTCGACCACCGCCGACGGCGGCACGAATCTCCCCGATGCGACCGGCACGCCGAGCCCGGGTGAGCTGATGCGCCTGCCGGTGACCAAGGAAGATATTGCCGCCCTGCACGACGCCTTGCAGGAACGCGGCTTCTCCGACACCGAAATCACCGACCTGGAGACCAAGGCGGCCAGCAATACGGGCATGACCTGGGGCGACCTGATGTCCACGGTCAACAAGAAGACCGCCGAGACCAAGTCCTCCAAGAAGGAGGACATCTCCACCAACGACCAGGCGCAGCTGCTCGGCCTCTTCGGCAAGCTGGGCTTTACCGCCGACCAGTCGCAGCAGTTGGTGGACTCCCTGGCCAAGGGCAACGTCGACAGCGTGTGGAACACGGTCAACGCCAAGATTGCCTCCCTGGCCGACGATTCCTCGGTGAGCCTCTATTCCTCGGAAATGTCCGCCCTGGCCAAGAGCATGAATCTTTCCGACAGCGCCCAGGAACGCCTGGCCAAGCTGTTCGACCAGTCCTCGGCCGACCAGGGCCTGTCCGGTGACGGCCTGAAGGAAGCCTTTTCCCTGGTGAAGAACGAGCACAACGCCGACCTCGCCCAGGAAAGTGCGGCCCAGGAAGTGTTCCGCAAGGCGGCCTCGGCCGTGCTGGCCCAGTCCTGGCAGCGCAACACCACCGCCAAGCGTTCCGGTATCCATGAGGACGACGTGGCCCGCAAGGCCGCCCAGGTGGTGTCCATGAGCGGTTCGACGAGCCGTGCCAAGGACGCCGCCGGACAGACCGTCCCCTCCGCCGACAAGGACAAGGTGGATGTGCTGGCCGACGTGCCCAAGGACGGCCACGGCATCGCTGCGGCGACGGGTCAGACGGCGAACAAGGCCACCACGGCCGCCGACGGCCTGACCCAGATTTCCCGGACCGAGGATGCGGCCGAACAGGCCGCCCGGATCGGCCAGCCGGCCGCGACCACCCTGACCGGTGCCTCGCAGGCGACCGACGAGGCCGATGCCGACAAGACGGCCAAGGCCAACACGGTCAAGGCCAAGGCCAAGGTCCAGGACGAAACGTCCGCGGCCGCCACCGACGAGGCCGATGCCGCCCGGACGGTCGCCGGGGCCCAGGCCGCCAAGGACAGCGGTGTCACCCAGGCCGCCCAGGGCCAGGAAAAGACCGCGGCTCCCACGACGGCGGCCGGCGCTGCCGCCAGCGCCTTCGTCAAGGGGCAGGCCGGCGACGGCACCGCCGGCGGCCAGTCCAAGCAGCAGTCCGGTCAGTCGAACCAGGAAGAAAACTGGGGCGCCTTCTGGAACAAGGTCACCGCGGAAAGCAGCTCGGAATCCACGAGCGCCGCCGACCTCGGCCAAAGCGCCGCCCGCTCCGGTCTGGCCGCCGCCATGAGCGGCCTGAAGACCCAGACCGCCAATCTTTCCCAGACGGACGTCACGCCGGGCCTGGCTTCCCGGGCGGCCAACCAGCTGCAATCCGGGTTGTTGCGGTCCCTCGGCCAGGGCTCCAAGCAGTTGGTGCTCAACCTGCAGCCCGACGAGCTGGGCAAGTTGAGCATCACCCTGACGGTGAAGGGCAAGGAAGTGCAGGCGTCCATCACCGCGGACAATTCCGACACGGCGGCCATGTTGCAGCAGCAGGTCAGCCATATTCGGCAGACGTTGGAAAATCAGGGTTTCAAGGTGAGCAAGCTGGATGTGCAGACCGGTCTGGCCCAGGACAACCAGAGTGCCTGGCAGGGCGCGGAACAGCACAATCAGGCCCGGGAGCAGCGCGAGGCCTTCGAGCGCGTCCGCAGCTCCCAGCGTCTGGCCCAGTTCACGGATAGCGGGGCCTTTGATGCGCCACAGGCGGGCGCCATCGCTGAAAGCATGACGCCCAGGGCCCAGGGATTGGACCTTTTCGCCTAACAACGGAGTAGGCCATGAGTTACGTCAGCAGTCTTCTCGGCACCGACAGTACGTCGAGCTCCTCCACGACCACGAGTTCCAGCTCAACGTCGTCCCTGGGCGAAGACGCCTTCCTCCAGCTCCTCGTGACCCAGCTGGAATATCAGGATCCCCTGAGTCCCATGGACGATAAGGATTTCGTGGCCGAACTGGCCCAGTTCTCCAGCCTCGAACAGCTGACCGAGATCAACACCGGCATCGATAATCTGAAGACCCTCGGTCAGGAGCAGGAGATGATCGGGGCCGTCAACTTCATGGGCAAGACCGTGGATGCCACCGGAACCGCGCTGAACCTCAGCAACGGTTCGGCGACCGGCGTCACCTTCACCCTGCCGGACAATGCCGCCACCTGCATCGTCAACGTCCTGGACAGCTCCGGCGACATCGTGCGGACCGTGGATCTCGGCGAGACCGCGGCCGGCGAGGTCAACTTCACCTGGGATGGCAAGGACTACGACGGCAACGTCTGCGACGACGGTCTGTACCAGATCGCCGTGACGGCGACGGACGCCGACAGCAACACCATGACGGTGTCCTCGACCATGAGCGGGACCGTCTGCGGCGTCTACCAGCAAAACGGCACATACTACTTGAATATCGGTGGCGATCGCTACGTTGAGTTCCGCGACATCACCAATGTGGAAACGTCGAGCTAGATTGAAACGGATGCAAGAGCGCCGGACCGTGGCGTTAAGGAGGTAAGGTTATGGCAGTTGGACTGAGCTCATCCATGTGGTCGGGCGTTTCCGGCCTGTTGGCGAACTCGACGAAGATGACCACGATTGGTGACAATCTGGCCAATGTCAACACCACGGGTTTCAAGTCGGCCAGAGTGGACTTCGTGGATCTGATGAGTTCCGCCATCGGAACGGCCTCGGGCATCGACCAAGTCGGCAGCGGCGTGCGCGTCGGCGCCGTGTTCACCGACTATTCCCAGGGCGGTCTGGAAACCACCACGTCCAGTACCGATATGGCCATCAGCGGCAACGGCTTCTTCATGGTCAAGCAGAAGAGCCAGGTCGCTTCCAACGGCAAGTTGCTCAATACCGGGAACTCCACCACCTATTATACCCGGGACGGTTCCTTCAGCTTCGACTCCGACGGCTATCTGACCACCGCCCAGGGCCTGGTCGTCCAGGGCTGGAAGGTGGATCAGGACAAGATCGACGCGGCCGGCGCGGCGGGCACCACCCTCAGTTCCGCCCCGGTCACCGGTTCGATCACGGACATCAAGCTGGATTCCTTCTCCAGTCCGGCCAAGGCCACTTCCAGCGTCACCGTGGTCACCAACCTCGACGCCGATTCCGACACCGAGTCCACCCGCGACAGCACCAACTACTTCTACGCCATGAGCGAGCAGTGGGACGGCACGGCGGAGACGCCCATGCCCTCCACGGCCTACTCCTACTCGACCACCGTCAAGGTCTACGACGAAAACGGTTCGTCCCACACCCTGACCGCGTACTTCGACAAGGTGGACACCGAGGACGGCAAGGAAACCTGGGAATACTGCGTGGCCTGCGATCCTAGCGAGGACGGGCGCGTGGCCTCGGACGGCACCAAGCTGTCCACCACAGCCATGGGCGGCCTGCTCATGGTGGGAACCATGACCTTCGACTCCTCCGGCGACCTGGAGAACATGAGCGCCTATACGCTCAAGAGCTCCACCGCCAGCAGCGGCTCACTGTCGGGCCTCACCCCCAGCGCCTGGACCGTGGCCGATGTGAACAAGAGCGGCTATCCGGTCTTCTCGGCCAACTTCAAGTCGTCGTCCAACGCCAGTTTCACCGACCAGGCGAGCGCCAAAGATATCGGCTTGAACCTCGGTATGCGCGACACCAGGGGCTTCACCCTCAACTCCGGTGACGGCACCCTGGCCAGCGTCAGCGCCAGCAACAGCTCCGGCAACTTGGTGTCCTTCCATTCCACGTCGCTCAAGATCAACAGCACCTGCACCACCAGCTACGCTACGTCGTCGTCCACGGTCTTCACGACGCAAAACGGCTACACGGCCGGTCTGTTGAGCAGCATCTCCGTGGACTCCGACGGTATCATCTCCGGCACCTACTCCAACGGCGTGACCATCGAACTGTATGCCATCGCCCTGGCCACCTTCAATAACCTCCAGGGACTCAACAGCATCGGCGACAACCTCTACACCTCCACCATCGATTCCGGTGAGGCCACCACCAACCGGGCCAATACCGGAACGGCCGGTTCGATTTCCGGCGATACCTTGGAGTCCTCCAACGTGGACATGGCCTCCGAAATGGTCAGCATGATCATCACCCAGCGCGGTTTCGAGGCCAACAGCAAGACCATCACCACGGTGGACACCATGTTGTCCGAAATTATCCAGCTCAAGCGGTAATCGTCGAAAACGATGCGGCATCCGCCACTGTGGCGGATGCCGTCGGCAAAGGCTGTCGAGGCATCACCTCCGGCGCCGGCCCGGCAAAAGGAAACTGCCGGCGGCGTCGGAAAAAGACAGGGAAGAAGCGCATGACCTCCAACCTCTCCTCCCCCCGCATGCGGTTCCTCGGTCGCAAGGCCGTGGCCGCCTCCCCGGCTCACCGGGAAAAGCTTGCCGTACGGCGGGGTTGGCGGGAGCGGCTGTCCGGGCGGCGAGCGTCGGAAAAGGCGCGCCGGCCGGGGCAAAGCGGAAAAAATGTTCCTCTTTCGGCTGTTTTCGATGCCTAATATAATAATATCTTTGGATAAAATACTGATGGTACAAAAGATGCTTATCCAAAGAAAACCAGATTGGAAGGTTCGGTCCTAACAAGGAGGTTCGTATGTCCCTGGTTATCAATCACAACTTGATGGCCCTGACAGCGGCGCGCAATCTCAACAATTCCTACAACGCCCTGTCCACGTCCACCAATCGTCTGTCCTCCGGCCTGCGGATCAACAGTTCCGCCGACGACGCGGCCGGCATGGCCGTCAGCGAGCTCATGAAGGCCGACGTCGCCACCCTGAACCAGGGCGTGCGCAACGCCAACGACGCCATCTCCATGATTCAGACGGCGGATGGCGCCCTCTCGGTCATCGATGAAAAGCTGGTGCGCATGAAGGAACTGGCCGAACAGGCGGCCACCGGCACCTATACGTCGGATCAGCGCCTGATCATCGATTCGGAATACCAGGCCATGGCCTCGGAAATCACCCGAATCGCCACCGCCACCGACTTCAACGGCATCTATCTCTTGAACGGCAACCTTTCGAGCGGCGACCACAACGGTTCGGCCATGTCCCCCACCGGCAAGCTCAAGGTGCACTTCGGCTGCGGCAACTCCAGCGCCGAGGACTACTACTACATCCAGATCGGCTGTTCCACGGCCTCGGCCTTCGGCCTGGGCATGGGCGCCGCGTCCTCCGCCACCAACGCCGGCCGCAGCATTTCCACGCAGACCCTGGCCCAGCAGGCCTTGGACCAGATCAACGAGGCCATCGTCTCCAAGGATAAGATCCGGGCCAACATCGGCGCCTTGCAGAACCGGTTGGAAAACACCATTTCCAACCTGGAGATCCAGGCCGAAAACCTGACCTCCGCCGAATCCCAGATCACCGACGTGGATGTGGCTACCGAAATGACCAACTACGTGCGCGAGCAGATTCTGACCCAGTCGGCCGTGGCCATGCTGTCTCAGGCCAACTCGCTGCCCAAGATGGCGCTTACCCTCATCCAGGGCTAAGCCCGACGGGCTCTATGATGCGCACTGTCGCCTCCGATGTGCCGAACCAGGGAGCGGGCAACCGGGCCACGCCGGTCCCTCCCTGGTTCGCCTCGGGCAGTTTCTGCCGGGTGGCCTAGGGCGCTACGCGTCGTCGTCGGCCTGGAGGCTGTCCAGGGCTTTCTTGGCCGCCATCTGTTCGGCTTTCTTGACGCTTTTTTCCTCAGCCGTGACGCACTGGCCATCGGGGAGGATCAGCCGTACCTCGAAGAGCTTGTCGTGCTCCGGGCCGTGGCTGCCGAGCAGGGTGTAGACGGGGCGGGCCTTGTGGACCCGTTGCGTGTATTCCTGCAGGCGGCTTTTATAGTCCTTGGGCTTGGGTGCGGCCGGGTTGGCCGGCCAGATCGGCTCGAAAATCCGGCCGATGGCCGCCTGGGCCACCGTATAGCCGCCGTCCAAAAACAGCGCCCCGACCACGGCCTCGAAGGCATCGCTCAGCAGGGCCGACCGCGTGCGGCCGCCCTGGTTCTCCTCGCCCTTGCCGAGTCGGACATGGACGTCCAGGGACAGCCGGCGGGCGAGTTCCGCCAGGCTGGACTCGTTGACGAGGTGCGAGCGCAAAAGCGTCAATTCCCCTTCCGGGGCGTCGGGGAAACGGGCGAACAGCGTTTCGGTCACGCACAGTTCCAGAACCGCGTCTCCCAAAAATTCCAAGCGTTCGTTGTGGCTTATGGATTCGCCGCGTTCATTGGCCCAGGAGCTGTGGGTCAGGGCCGTGGCCAGCAGATCGCGGCGACGAAAGACATGGCCCAGAGCCTGCTCCAGGGCCTCCAAGGATGCGGACATAATACGACTCCCTGCCCGTGGACCGGAGCGGAGGATTTTTCCCCGGCGGGCGGCACATGGACCACCATAGCCTCTCTCGACCGGGATTCCAAGCCGCCGGCCGGGAAGCCGGTCTTCTCGTCCGCGGGTGCCTCAGTTGCGCCGGTGGGCGTGGTAGGACAGCAGGATCAGGGCGGCGCGCATCCGCAGGATTTCGTGCGGCGCCCGGTCCATGAGGTCGTGGCCGGGCATGGGAAGCATGGTGGCCATGGCCGTGGCTTCGCGGGCCGAACGGTCGGCGTAGCGCACGGTTTCGAGTTCGGTCAGGGTCTCCCGGATGGCATCCCGTTCGCGGACGAAGGCCTCGCTTAATCGGGCGGCATGTTCGGGCTGGCGGATGTCGAGGGCCTCGGGCAGCGGGGTCGAAAGCGTGGTGGCGAGATGCTTCATGGGAGCCTCCTGGCAATGTTCTTTTCGGCCGGGGGGCGGGAAGGCTTAGAGGAACGGGCTGTTTTTTCCTGGCACGGAATCTGCTTCGGCCAAGGAAACGCAAGGAAGCGATACCGTGAACCCTCTTTTCCACCTGTTCGGCGCGGGAAGACGCCGTTTCCCCTTGTCGGTCGCCGTCCTGGCCGTGCTGCCGCTGCTGTTGGGCGGCGCGCGCCCGGTGCCGGCCGCCGATCCGGCCCTGGCGGCGGTGTCGCCCCTGGCCGACCCCTATGCGACGCCGCCGGCCGCCGAGGCACCGCATGCGTCCGCGGTCGGCGGCTTGCGGGTGGAGCTGACCAAGAGCGCTCCGTCCGGGAATTCGCTGCGGGTGGGCGGGGCGGCCTCCTTCGAGGCCACGATGTTGCGCGGGGACCAGGAAGTGTCGGCGGACGCCTATGTCTGCCGCTGGCGCTCCGATGCCGGGGCCCGGTTTCTGGAAGCCGAGGGCCCGCCCCGCAACACGGCCGTGTTCATGCGGCCGGGGCGGCAGCACGTCTGGGTCGAGGCCGTGCCCAAGTCCGGCCCTTCGGAAGGGCTGGCCGCCGTGTCCAACGCCGTGGACCTGGCCGTGGACAATCCGGTGTTCGCCTTGTCCGTGTCGCCGCCCGCGCCGCTGGTGGGCGAGCCGGTCACGGTCGCCATCCGCGATTTTCCCCTGCATGACGGCGTGGAATTCCGCTGGGACCCGCTGCCGCCCAAGGCCAAGCTGCTTTCGGTCGCCGAGCGCGGCCTGACCTTTTATCTGACCGAGGCCGCGCCCATCGCCGTCAAGGTGACGGCGGCCATGTCCGGCAAGGCCGGGGCCGAACTGGGCACGGCCACGGTCACGGTGGCGGCCAAGCCGTTTGCCGTGACCGTGGAGAACCGGGGCCTGGCCGAGCCGCCGGCCGTGGTCTGGCGCGATGGCGTGGGGCCGGTGGCCGCCGACGGGGCGGCGGTGGGCCAGAAGGTGCGGCTGCGCTCCCTGGTGGCGCCCACGTCCAAGCATCCGCCCCTGACTTTTGCCTGGAGCCTGTGTCCCGGCGCCGCGTCCGACGCCGCAGCGTCCGGCCGGGAAATTCTGGCCTCGCGCCGGCAGACCGGCTCCTGCCCGGTTGCGGTGGAGGTGCGGGACGCCCGGGGCATCGTCCTGGGCCGGGGGCAGGGCGATTTTACCGTGCCCGTTTCCCAGAAGCAGCTCGACACCGCTGCCGCCAACATCAGGGAGACCGGCCGGTTGGTGGCGGCGGCCGAGCAGGCCTGGCGGGACGGCCAGGTGGACGACGCCTGGGAGCAGGCCTCGGCGGCCGTGCGCTTGAGCCCGGCCAACGGACCGGCCCTGGCCGCTCTGGAGCGCATCGTCCGGGACAAGAACCGCCTGGACGCCGTGCTGGACGATGCCCGCAAGTCCCTGGCGGCCGATGATTTTCGGGAAGTGGCCTCCTTGTTGGCCGAGGCGGGCAAGGTCAATGCCAGGGCCCCGGCCATCGCGGCGGTGGCCCGGCAGGCCGCCGTCCGGCGGGACGTGTTGGCCAAGGTCGGCCGGTTGCTGACCGAGGCCCGGGACAAGTGGGACGCCGGCCAGGTGGACGCGGCCTTGTCGCTGCTCGGCCGGGCCTTGACCCTCGATCCCAACCACGCCGTGGCCCGGGCCGAGCGGGAACGCATGGTGGCCGGCCGGGACCGGCTCATCGGCGCGCTCAAGCAGTCGGCCGGCTATCTGGCCCAAAAGCGGTTCGACAGCGCGGCCGCCGTGCTGGCCGAGGCCCGTTCCGTCAATGCCCGCTTTCCGGCCATCCGGGAGATGGAGCAAGCCATCGCCGCCCGCAAGAATCGGGCTTGGCGCATGGACGAACGGCTGGCCCGGGCCCGGGACCAGTGGAACGCCGGCGACGCCGACGGGGCTCTCGGCACGCTGACCGAGGCCTGCTCCCTGGACCCGGAACACGCCGGCGCGGCCGCCGCCCGCAAATCCCTGGCCGAAGCCCGGGACCGTCTGGTCCGGGCCGAGGACCAGGCCGAGGCGGCCCTTGGCCAGGGCAACCTGGAGGCGGCCCGGTCCGCGCTCAACGCCGCCGGCCGCGTGTGCCCCCGGCATCCGCGGCTGGCCGAGCTGCTCGCCGCCGTGGCCGGCCGGGCCGACCGGGACAAGCGGCTGGTCGCCCTCAAGGCCGATGCCGGCCGCCGTTTCGCCGCCGGCGACCTGGACGGCGCCGTGCTGGCCGCGGACGACATGGTGGCCCTGGCCCCGACCGACGCGGCCCTGGTCGCCGAGCGGGACCGGCTGGCCCGGGTGCGGGACGCCGTGGCCGAGGCCCTGCGTCGGGCCGAGGCCTCGCGCACGGCCCGGCGCTACGATTTGGCCCTGACGTCCCTGGCCGAGGCGGACAGGCTTCATGCCCAATTGCCCGCCGTCGTCCGGTTGCGGGAGCGGGTAGTGACCGAGAAGACCAAGGCCGAGGGCGCGGCCGCATCGTGGATGGCCCAGGTCAACGCCCGGCTGTCCCGGAAGGATTTTCCGGCCGCCCGGGAGGCGTTGGCGGCGGCAAAAAACGCCGGTCCGCTGTCGCCGGCCCTGGCCAAGCAGGCCCGCGAGGCCGCCCGGCGCATCGAGGCGGGTCTGGTGCGCCAGGCGGCGGACCAGCGTGAGCAGGCGGCCCGCACCCGGACGATGCGCGCCGCCGCGGACACCGACCGCCGGGCCCGGTGCGCGGCCATCGGTCGGGAGGCGGCGGCCCGGCGGGCCGGCGGCGACCACGCCGGGGCCATCCGCCGCTATCAGGCCCTGCTGCAACTGTGTCCGGACACCTGCCAGGCCTACAACAACGTGGGGGCCTCCCTGTATTCCCTGGGCTATCTGGCCGAATCGGCCCCCTGGTTCGACGAGGCCATCAAGTGCAATCCCGACGAACGGCTGTTCCGGGACAACGCCGCCATGACCCGGGCCAAGCTGGCCAAGACCGCGGCCCCGCCCGCCGAGGCGGCCACGGCCTGCGCCGCCGCCTTTGCCGCGGCCGAGTCCCACCGCACCGCCGGCCGGCTCCAGGAGGCGTTGCAGGACTATCGCGGCGTGGTGGCCCGCTGTCCGAATTATTGCGCCGCCTACAACAACATGGGCCTGACCCTGCACAAGCTCGGCCGGCCGGCCGAATCGTTGCCGCTGTTCGAGAAGGCGCTGCGCTGCAACCCCAAGGACAATCTGTTCCGGGAGAATTATGATCTGACCGCCAAGCGCTTGCGTGCGGCCGCCGGCCAGCCCTGAACCGGGGTAGGGACCGGTTTGAAATCCGGTCCAAATAGGCTAGTTTCGGGCAACTGGCCCGTAGCCCCCATGGCGGGGGAGGGCCGCAGCAAGGAGAGCGCATGGCCCAGCAACTGTTGGCCGAACTCGCGTCGCCCGACGTGGCCGTCATTTTTCCGGACAGTCGGGCCAGGGATGGCCTCGACATCATGCGCCAACGCGGCATTTCCTGCCTGGTGGTGGAGGAGGCGGGCCGGCCCGTCGGCATCATCACCGAGCGCAGCATCCTGTGGGCCGCGGCCCACAAGGCGGCGGATTTCCCCGACCAGCCCGTGCGCGAGCTGATGAGCGCCCCGGTCATCACCGTGTCCGAGGATGCCAACGTGGTCGAGGCCTGCGCCTTGCTCACCCGCAACCGGCTGCGCCACCTGGTCATGGTGGACGAGGAGGGCCGCACCCGGGGCGTCATCACCCAGTCCAACCTGGTGGAATGCCTGGGCCAGGGTTCCCTGTACGCCGCCAAGCGCCTGGGCGACATCATGACCCGCGAGGTGGTGACCGCCCCGGGCAACAGCAGCGCCCGGGAGGCCATCGAACGCATGGCCGCGGGGTCTCTTTCCTGTCTGGCCGTGGTCCGGGAGGGCCGCCCGGCCGGCATCATCACCGAACGCGACGTGGTCCGGCTGCTGCTCGATAATGCGCCGCTGGCGGAGTTGCGTCTCTACGACATCATGAGCTGCCCGGTGGTCTGCCTGGAAGAAGGGCAGACGGTGCTCGACGCGGCCGTGCTCATGAAGAAGCACCGGGTGCGCCGGGTGGTCGTGGTGGACGCCGACCGCCGGGTCCGGGGCCTCGTCACCCAAAGCGATCTGGTCCGGGGGCTGGCCAGCCCCTACGTCCGCACCCTGGAAAACGCCCTCGACGAGAAGGAGGCCGCCCTGCGGGACGTCGGACAGTCCCTGCTCAAGAAGACGGTCTTCCTGGACAACCTGCTGCGCTGCGCCGAGATGGGCATCGTGGCCGTGGACGCCTCCTGGCGGATCACCTACTGCAATCCCGAGGCCGAAGGCATCTTTTCCGTGCGAGCCGACCAGCTCATCGGCCGGGACCTCCGGGAGGTCCACGTCCAGCACGGCGTCGATCTGACCACCCTGGGCGAGGCCTTGCAGGAGGTCACCCCGACCAGCAGCCACGATTTCATGTTCCGGCTCAACCCGCCCGGCGGCATCCGCCATTACGTGGCCCGGGTTTCGGGCATCTACGACAAGGAAGGCCGCCCCGACGGCTATGTGCTCATGGTGCGCGACGACACCGAGCGGATCCTGGCCGAGGAGAACCTGGAGCGACTGACTCACAACCTGGAACATCTGGTGGTGGAGCGGACCCGGGACCTGGCCAACCAGACCCGGGAACTGGAAGAGGCCAACCGCCGGCTGCGCGGCCAGGACGAGATCAAGAGCGCCTTTCTCTCCTCGGTGTCCCACGAACTGCGCACGCCGCTGACCTCGCTGTTGGGATTCGCCAAGCTCATTGCCCGGGATTTCTCCCGCCATTTCGCACCACTGGCCGCGGGCGACCAGACCCTTACCCAGAAGTCCTCGCGCATCGAGGGCAATCTGGAGGTCTTGAGCCACGAGGGCGAGCGCCTGGCCCGGCTGCTCAACGATTTTCTGGACCTGTCCCGCATCGAGTCCGGCCGCATGCACTGGCGCGACCGGGCCGTGCCCCTGGACGAGGTCATCCGCAAGACCGTGTCCGCCGCGGCCGGGCTGTTCGCGGCGCGGCCCGAGGTCGATCTGGAGACCCGGCTGCCCGAGACCTCGCCGGTGGTCATGGCCGACCCCGACCGGCTGGAGCAGGTGCTGGTCAACCTCATCGGCAATGCCTCCAAATTCACCGACGTCGGTTCGGTCACCGTCAGCCTGGCCGAGGCCGAACCCGGCCTGGCCCGGGTGGCCGTCATCGACACCGGCCCGGGCGTGGCTCCGGAGGACCGGGAGATCATTTTCGACAAGTTCCGGCAGGTGCGGCGCGATCCGCAGGGGGCCGCCCCGGTCAAGGGCACGGGGCTCGGCCTGGCCATCTGCCGGGAGATCGTGACCCACTACGGCGGGCGCATCTGGGTGGAGCCGGCCCCGGGACGCGGCGCCGCCTTCGTGTTCGAGCTGCCCACGGCCGGCGGCCTGCCGGCGCCGGCTCCGCGCCCCAAGGAGGCCGAGGAGCAGGGCCATCCCCTGGTGCTGGTGGTGGACGACGATCCGGCGGTTTCCGCCTTTCTCATCCAGTTCCTGGAGGGGGAGGGCTACCGGGTGGCCTCGGCCCATGACGGCGCTTCGGCCCTGTCCGCCGCCGCCAAGTTGCGGCCCCGCGTCATCACCATGGACATGGCCATGCCCGGCATGGACGGCCGCCAGGCCATCGCCGCCCTGCGCCGCGATCCGGATCTGGCCGCCATTCCCGTGGTGGTCGTCACCGGCCACGAGGAGGCGGTTCCGCCCGGGGCCGACGCCGTGTTGCCCAAGCCCCTGGAACCGGAGTCCCTGCTGGCCGCCATCAAGGGCGTCCTCAGCCGCCGGCCCAACTAGGCCGCCGACCGCGCCGTCCTGCCGTTCGGCCGTTTATGCCGGGGCTGCGTCCCAGGCGAAGGCCGACATGGACAGTACGCCCAGGGTGAAGCCCTCGTGGAGAAGCCGGCCCCGTCCGCCCGAACCGAGGGCGACGAACAGCGGCAGCAGATGCTCCGGGGTGGGATGGCTGTCCGCCGCGGCCGGGGCTTGGCGTTCGTAGTCGAGTAGGGCCGCCTCGCGGCCGGCCAGCACCGCCTCCTTGAGCCAGGCGTCGAAGGCCGCCGTGGACGGCGGCGGCGGACTGTCGGGCGTTTCCCAGCGCACGGCCCGCAGATTGTGGGTGGCGTTGCCGCTGCCCAGCACCAGCACGCCCTCCCGGCGCAGGGCGGCCAGGGCTCGTCCCATGGCCGCATGGTGGGCCGGGCTTTCCTGCGGCTGCACGGACAGTTCCACCACCGGAATATCCGCTTGGGGATACATCAGGCCGAGGGGCACCCAGGCGCCATGGTCGAGTCCCCGGTTCGGGTCGCCGGCGGCCGGAATGCCGGCCTGCCGCAGCAGGGCGATGATCCGTTCGGCCAGGGGCAGGTCGCCCGGGGCCGGATAGCGCACGGCGTAAAGCTCCTCGGGGAAGCCGGCGAAGTCGTGGATGGTCTCCGGGGCCGTCGCCATGGTCACGAGCGGCGTTATGGTGGTCCAGTGGGCGGACACGCAGAGAACGGCCCGGGGACGGGGCAGGGCCCGGCCGAGCCCCATGAGGAAGGTTCTGGTCGGCTGGGGCTCCAGGAAGAGTGTCGGCGCGCCGTGGGAAATGAATACCGCTGGCAGCGCATCGTCCATGAAATGCCTCCTTGCCTGGCGAAGGCCGAACAAACGGCCCCGGGCGGACGCCATTTCCCACCCGGGTCGTTTCGATGCGGGAAATCCGCCGGTGCGTTAGGCCGTCGTACCGTCGGTGAAGCGGGCGGCGATGGTGGCCACACGTTCTCCCAGCATCCGGGCCGTTTCGCGGTCGGAGGCCGGCGGCGCCACGTCCGGCCCCTGGTCGGCGTTGGACTGGGCCATGGCCCCCAGGTAGGCGCCGATCCGGTTGACGTCCTCGGGGCTACTTTTGCTGGAATTGTTGCCGGGGAGCAGACCGAGGCCCACCCAGATCATGCCGTGCTGCATGGCGAAAACCGCCAGTTGGAGAAGGCTGTTCAGCTTGTCGCCGCTCTGGCTGGCCGAGTTGGTGAAGCCGGCGGCCAGCTTGTCCTTCCACTCCAGGCGCGACCAGAGCCGGGAGGTGGCTTCCATGAAACTCTTGAAGACGGCGGACAGGCTGCCCATATAGGTGGGCGCGCCGAAAATGATGGCCTTGGCCCGGGCCAGGTCGGCCATGTGCTGCCCGGCTTCCTCGGCCTTGATCAGCACGACTTCGGTATCGGGCACGCCGGCCGCCCCCTGGCGCACCGCTTCGGCCAGGACGGCGGTGTGGCCATAGCCCGAATGAAAAACGATGGCGATCGTCTGCATGAGACGCCTCCTTGTTATGGTGGCTTTCATACGTACTGTACTTCCATAAAGGAAGTAGGTAGTTAAAAGTAATTTGAGAAAAAGGCCGCAGCCGGCCGTTCGGGTTGCCGGAAGCCTCGGGGGGAGATGGGACGATGCGAAAATTTGCGGACTTGAGCGAGCCGGAAGTGCTCGCCCTGGCCATCACGCTGGAAGAGGAAGACGAGCGCGTCTACGCGGAGTTCGCGGAGGGGCTCAAGGCGACCTATCCGGCCACGGCCGCCGTGTTCGAGGGCATGCAGGCGGAGGAATCCACCCACCGCCAGATGCTGACGGATCTTTTCAAGGCCAAGTTCGGGGGCCATATTCCGCTGGTGCGCCGCCAGGACGTCAAGGGGTTCGTCCAGCGCAAACCCGTCTGGCTGGTGCGGCCGCTGGGGCTCGACGTGGTCCGCGACTATGCCGCCACCATGGAAATGGAAACCCGGCAGTTCTACGAACGGGCCGCCGCCAGGAGCCAGGACGTCGATATCCGCAAATTGCTGGACGACCTGGCCCAGGCCGAGCGCTCCCACGAGGCCAGCGCCCGCCACCTGGTCGACGTGAACCTCGACCACGAGGCCATGGAAAGCGAGTCCGCCACCGAGCGCCGGCTGTTCGTGCTCCAGGTGGTGCAGCCGGGCCTGGCCGGGCTCATGGACGGCAGCGTCTCCACCCTGGCCCCGGTCTTCGCCGCGGCCACGGCCACCCACGACAGCTGGCAGGCCTTTCTGGTCGGCCTGGCCGCCTCGATCGGTGCCGGCATCAGCATGGGCTTTGCCGAGGCCCTGTCCGACGACGGCAGCATGACCGGCCGGGGCCATCCCTGGCTGCGCGGGGGCATCTGCGGTTTGATGACCACCCTGGGCGGCATCGGCCATACCCTGCCCTTCCTGATCGGCAGCTATCATCTGGCCCTGATCGTGGCCTTCGTGGTGGTGGCCCTGGAACTGGCCGCCATCACCTGGGTGCGTTCCCACTATATGGATACGCCGATGGTTGCGGCCGCCCTGCAGGTGGGCTTGGGCGGGGTGCTGGTCTTTCTGACCGGCATGCTGATCGGCAGCGCCTAAACGCCTCGAAAAAGCGGGTCGCAGGCCTTTACTGCGGCCCGCCGATGCTTATCTATAAAGCGTAAGGGGAACGGATCCCCTGACGATATGGGAGCAACAAGCAACGGAGGGTGGCCCGAAATAAAAGCGAGAAACCATAACAGGCGCATCGAGGTGCCGCACTTCGAGATTCGCCAGGCGTCATAAAAAGAGTGTGTGAGAGCCAAGCTCCACCACCGGCTGTGTAAGCAGCTCCTGCGCCGACGGCGAATCTCACGTTTGGGAACCGTCAACCTGCCAATGTTTGGTGATCAACGTATCAAGCTCCCCGCCCGGGACCGGTTTCGAGAAGTAATATCCCTGGGCACCCTCACATCGTAGATCGGCCAGCGCCTCCCGGTGCTCGGCCAGCTCCACGCCTTCCGCGACCACTTCCAATCCCAGTTTGTGTGCCATGGCGATGATCGTCCGCACGATCTCCATGTTCTGTTCGGCTTCGTTCATGTTGCCGACGAAGGACCGGTCGACCTTGAGGCTGTCGAAGGGGAACCGCTGGATGTAGGAGAGGGAGGAATAGCCCGTGCCGAAGTCGTCCACGACCACCTTGACCGATAGGGCCTTCAGCCGCTTGATGATGTCCACGGCCGCGTCGGCGTCGTCCATGAGCACGGACTCCGTCAGTTCGAGGTGGACCCGGGACGGATCGATGCCGGTCTCTTCGAGGATGGTGGCCACTTCGTCCACGAAGTCCGGTCGTTTGAACTGCCGGACGGAAATATTGACGCTGAGGGTCAGGTGGGCGGAGGCGGGATGCTTTTGGGCCAGCGTCACCATGCGTTGGCAGGACTGGCGCAGGATCAGGGCCCCCAGCTCGTTGATGATGCCGGTTTCCTCGGCGATGGGAATGAACTCGGCCGGCGGGATGTAGCCCTGCTGCGGATGCTTCCAGCGGGCGAGCGCCTCGAAGCCGGTGATCTCGCCGGCTTGCAGGGACACGATGGGCTGGTAGTGGGGGGTGATCTCCCCGTTTTCCAGGGCCTGGCGCAAGGCCAATTCCATCTCCATGCGCCGCTGGGTGACCACGCGCAGACCGGCGTCGAAGATCGTGAAATGGTCGCCGCCGTGCTCCTTGGAGCTGTACATGGCGTTGTCGGCGTCGCGCAGCACCTGGTCGGGATGTTCGTAGGCCGCGGAGCCGAGCACTACGCCGATGCTGCCCGTGACGAAAATTTCTTGTTTTTTCAGGCGGAAGGGTGCCACCAATTGGCGCAGGACCGTGTCGGCCATGGTGGCGGCCTCGTCGGCCCCCTTGAGCCCCTCGGCCAGGATGGCGAATTCGTCGCCGCCGAAGCGGGCCAGGGTGTCCACGTCGCGCAGCAGTTTTTGCAGCCGGTTGGCGATGACCATGAGCAGCCGGTCGCCGGTCACGTGGCCGAACGTCTTGTTGACCAGCTTGAAGCGGTCCATGTCCAGGTAGACGACGGCGTAGAAGGCCTCGGGATCGCGCTTGAGCCGTTTGATGGCCTGGTCCAGGCGGTTGAGGAACAGGGCCCGGTTGTAGAGGCCGGTCAGGTTGTCGTGGAAGGCGTCGTGGAGGATGTGCTCTTCCAGCTGCTTCTGGCGGGTGATGTCCGTGAGCAACAGCAGGATGCCCGGCTGTTCCCCCCGGAGCGGCTGCAGGCGCAGGCAGTGCCAGACCGGCGCCTCGCTCGGGCCGCAGGGCAGGTCGATCTCGTAGTGGGCGGTCTTACCGCTGAGGAGCGAGGTGAGTCCCTGGCGCACGTTGGCCGCCGTGGAGGCGGAGAGCACCTTGGTGCAAAAGACGCGGAAACAGTCGGCGAGAGAGGCCCCGGGCTCGGCCGTGCGAACCAGGCTACAAAAAGAGGTGTTGGCGACCATGACAGAGCCGGCCGTGTCGAGCACGGCGGCGTGGGATGGAAGCGATTCGAGCAGGTCCGGTGTTTCTGGAAGCATGACCCGTGTTTGCTGTTTCGGTACGCGAAGAAAGCGTCGTACCATTGCCGTGAAATGAATAAAAGTTTTAGCGTGCGAGGTCAAAGGGCAACTTGACGGAATCGGAAAAATATTTTCAGCTACCGACCGCAACGGGGAAGCATCCGCTCGAATGTTGTCCCTGCCTGTCCTGTCCCATTAAAATGATCGTGCTGATTTCTCTTGATAAAAAGTCGACCCGGCCCGTCCTTGACTTTTCGTGGACGCCCCGTCATAGACGAATTTCGCCGGGCGCTATCGGTTGCCCGACGGTTTCGGGTGGAGAGGAACGCATGGCGGTCCGATGACCCGTCCCGAAAGCCTCCGCAGTCGCGTCAGGCATTTTCCAGGGTAACGCGCATCCCTGGAGTGGCAGAGGGCTTTGTGGTGATATCCTGGAAACGTAGGGTATAACGGTCACACGATGGGCTCGCTGTCTGGGCTTACCGGGTATCCGGGCCGGGCGATCCCAGGAAAAACTCCAAGGAGGAGCGTAATGGCTATTTCGATCGATCATGATGCGTGCATGGGTTGCGAAGCGTGTGTTGAGACCTGCCCCGATGCGTTCGAGATGAACGCCGACGGCGACAAGGCCACCGTGAAAGATCCCGATTGCAGCGCGGACTGCGTGGACGAAGCCATCGACGCCTGCCCGGCCGAGGCCATCAGCAAGTAACGTATCGTTTTGTGTCGTAAAACCCGCGTTGGGCGACCGACGCGGGTTTTTTTATCCCTCGGCCCGGCAAACCGCCGGGCCGGGGACAAAAGTCGCCACTTCCCTCCCTTGTCCCATTTCCCAAAAATGACTATTGTGACGAGTTGACACACGGTCGAAAAATCTTCCGTGTGTCCTCTCCGGGAAATGACGTCCGGCACGGCGCCGCGTCGAGATGTCTTTCCTCCACCCCGGCCGGGGGGGCGCCTCGCTCGCCTTCCCGACCCCTACCGGCAAGCGCGGTGATCCATGACCGAGGCACGCTTCGAGGATTTCTTTCAGGGGCCGGCCCGGGAGTTTCTGGTGCGCGCCATCGATTTGGCCCTGGAGGAAGACGGCCCGGACCTGACCGCCGAGGCGGTCTTTGCTCCCGGGGACCGGCTGGCCGCCCGCATCGTGGCCAAGCAGGACACCCTGGTGGCCGGGCTGCCCATCGCCCGGCTGGTCATCGAGCGCCTGGGCGAGGCCGACCGCTGCCGGGTCGAACCCCTGGTCGCCGAGGGCGCCTTCGTCGCCAATCGGACGGTGGTGGCCACCCTGGGCGGCCCGGCCGTGACGCTGCTCAAGGCCGAGCGGGTCATTCTCAATTTTCTGTGCCATCTTTCGGGTGTGGCCAACCGGGTGGCCCAGGCCGTGGCCGCCCTGGCCGGAAGCCGGACACGGCTGCTCGACACCCGCAAGACCCTGCCTTGCCTGCGCTATCCGGAAAAATACGCCGTCCTGGTCGGCGGCGGCGTCAACCATCGCCGCAACCTGGCCGAGATGCTGATGCTGAAGGACAACCACATCGACCGGGCCGGCGGCATCCCCCAGGCCATGGCCGCCGTGCGTCGCGCCTATCGGGACCGCCCCGAGGCCATGCCGCCGGTGGAGATCGAATGCCGTACCCTGGACGAGATCCGGCAGGCCGTGGCCGAACGGCCGTCCCGCATCATGTGCGACAACATGGATCTGGACACCATGCGTCAGGCGCTGGCCCTGATCCCGGCCGGCATCGAAACCGAAGCCAGCGGCGGGGTCACCCAGGAAGCCCTGGCCGGCATCGCCGCCCTGGGGCCGGACTTCGTGTCCGTGGGCCGCGTCACCCATTCCGCCCCGAGTGCCGATTTCAGCATGCTGCTTGAGGAGACATCCCCCGCATGACTACGCCCATCGCACAACAAATCGCGGAAATCCGCCGTTCCCGAGGCGCCGCCCTGGCCATCCTGGCCCACCACTATCAACGCGACGAGGTGGTCCGCCACGCCGATATTCTGGGCGATTCCCTGGAACTCTCCCGCAAGGTCCCCGGTCTGACCGCCCGGGACATCGTGTTTTGCGGCGTCCATTTCATGGCCGAGACCGCGGCCATGCTGGCCGGACCGGGCCAGCGCGTCCACCTGCCCACGCCGGACGCCGCCTGCGTCATGGCCAACATGGCCCCCGGCGCGCTGGTCGAGGCGGTGCTGACCCGGCTGGAGACGGCCGGCCGCGCGCTTTTGCCCCTGGCCTACGTCAATTCCTCGGCGGCCGTGAAAGCCGCCTGCGGTCGGCGGGGCGGGGCCATCTGCACCTCGGCCAATGCCGCCACCATGCTCAAATGGGCCCTGGACCAGGGCCGGGGCGTGCTGTTCCTGCCGGACAAGATGCTCGGGCAGAACACGTGCAGCCGCCTGGGCCTGGAGCCCGACGTCATGCACGTCCTGGACGTGCGGGAGAACGGCGCCCGGATGGATCTCGAAGCGGCCCGGCGGGCCGAGGTCCTGTTCTGGCCCGGCCAGTGCGTGATCCATTCCCGCTTCAAGCCCCGGGACATCGAGGCCGTGCGGCGGGAGACGCCCGAGGCCAAGGTGGTGGTCCATCCCGAGTGTTCGCCCGAGACGGTGGCCCTGGCCGACGCCGCCGGCTCCACCTCGTTTATCATCAAGTACGTGGCCGATGCCCCTCCCGGGGCCGACATCGTCATCGGCACGGAAATCCATCTGGTGTCCCGGCTGGCCAGCCAGTTCCGGGGACTCAAGACCATTCGCCCGCTGCGGGAAAGCTGTTGCAGCAACATGGCCAAGGGCACCGAGGAAACGCTGCTTTCCGCCCTCCTGGCCTTGGATACGGCCGCGCCGATCACGGTGTCGGACGACGTGCGCGAGCCGGCCAGGGCCGCAGTGGAACGGATGCTCGAAGTTTCGGCCCGCGGCGGTCGCTGAGGCGCGGGACAGGCAGGAAAAAAAATGGTTTTGGCGGCCGGCCGGTGCCGGACGCCCGGTCGGCATGATGCCCCGCGGCCCCTTTGACGGGGGTGGGGAGAGGGATGGAAACGATGTACCGGATGCATACGGATGCGCTGGTGGTGGGGTCCGGGATCGCCGGGCTGACCTCGGCCCTGATCCTGGCCGACGCCGGCCTGGAAGTGCTGCTGTTGACGTCGGGCGACGATTTGGACGACGGCAACAGTGCCCTGGCCCAGGGCGGCATTGTCTTTCGCGGCGAGGAGGATTCGCCCCAGCTTTTGGAACGCGACATCCTGACCTGCGGCTGGCGCTACAATTCGGTGCGGGCCGTGCGCTACCTGGCCCGCAGGGGCCCGCAGGTCGTCCAGGAAATCCTGCTCGACCGGCTGCATCTGCCCTTCGACCGCAAGAACGACGACACGGGCTACCACCTGGGCCGGGAGGGCGGCCACAGCGTGCCCCGCATCCTGCACATGGCCGACTACACGGGCCGTGGCATCATGGAAGGCCTGATGGCGGCGGTCCGGGCCTGCCCGTCCATCAAGATCCTGGCCCGCCGGACGGCCGTGGACCTGCTCACCTCCCACCACCACGCCACCTTGCTGGAGTTCAAGTACCAGCTGGCCGACCAGTGCCTGGGCGCCTACGTCCTCAATGAAATTTCCGGCGAAGTGGAGACGATCCTGGCCGACTTCACGGTGCTGGCCACCGGCGGCTGCGGTCGGCTCTTCCTCCACACCTCCAACACCCGTTCCTGCATCGGATCGGCCCTGGCCATGGCCTCCCGGGCCTTCGCCAAGGTCATGAACGTGGAATACATCCAGTTCCACCCGACGACCCTGTTCCACCGGGCCGAGCGGCGGCTGCTCATCACCGAGGCCCTGCGCGGCGAAGGGGCCCGGCTGGTCAACGCCTCGGGCGAACCCTTCATGCAGCGCTACGATCCTCGGGCCGACCTGGCCCCGCGCGACATCGTCACCCGGGCCATCCTGGCGGAGATGCTCAAGACCGAACAGGATTGCGTCTACCTGGACGTGGCCAACTACGTGAAGGACCTGGAAAAGCATTTCCCCACGGTCTACCAGGGCTGCCTGGACCTCGGCATCGACATCACCCGCACCGCCATCCCGGTGGTGCCGGCCGCCCATTACTTCTGCGGCGGCGTGCTCACGGACAACGCCGGCCGCACTACCCTGGACCGCCTCTACGCCGCCGGCGAGTGCGCCTGCACGGGCCTGCACGGCGCCAACCGGCTGGCCAGTACCTCGACCCTGGAATGCCTGCTCTGGGGCTATAGCGCCGGCCACGACATCGCCCGGCGGGCCGGCAAGAAGTCGGCCTCGCTCAGCCGGCGTCTGCTGGACAGCATCCCGGACTGGGTCAGCCCCGGCTGCAACCGCAACGAGGACCCGGCCCTGATCGCCCAGGATTGGGCCACCATCCGCAACACCATGTGGAACTACGTGGGCATCAACCGGTCGAGTTCGCGCCTCAAGCGGGCCTTCGAGGATCTGCGGGAGCTCAACAAGCACCTGCACGACTTCTATCGGGAAACGCCGCTCAGCAAGGCCATCGTCGACCTGTTCCACGGTTGCCAGGCGGCCTACACCATCACCATCGCCGCCATGCAGAATCGCCGTTCCCTGGGCTGCCACAACCGGCTCGACTAGGAGCGGGGGAGAGGGACGCCTCCGGCGGCCGGGGCATGATGCCCCCGGACCCCTCGCAGTAGCGGGGCCAGAGCGGCGTGTTGCCGATGGTCTCAGTCGAGCGGGGTCTTGGCCGAGGGATCGAGCTGCTTGATATGCAGGAAGTCGCCGCGCGCCTTGTCGACGTCCCCCAGGGCCTCGTAGACCTTGCCCCGGTTGAGAAGGGGATCGGGGTCTTCGGGGGCGAGGGCGATGGCCTGGGAGTAGTTGGCCAGGGCGCTTTGCAGATTGCCCTTGCAGAACCAGGCCGCGCCGCGGTTGTTGAGGGCGTTGGCGTCGTTGGGGTCGGTGTTGAGGAGCCGGGAATAGTCGCTGATGGCCAGATCGTAGCGCCGCATGGCGAAATAGGCGTTGCCCCGGTTGAACAGGGCCAGCCGGTAGCCCGGATGCCGGTTCAGGGCGGCGGTGTCGTCCTCGACGGCGCCCATGAAGTCGCCTTCGGCCGCCTTGGCGTAGCCCCGGGCCGCGAAGTAGACGTGGGTCTGGCCTTCGGGCAGGCCGTTGGAGTCGATGGCCTGGGTGAGCAGGGCGATGGCCTTGCGGTATTCGCCGGCCGTCAGGGCGGTCAGTCCGTTGGTGGCCTGGTCCAGGCCGCCGTTCGCGGCCAGGCCGGGCCGGCCCGACGCCAGCAGGGCGATCAGGGCCGCGAACAGGGGCAGGATGCCCTTGGCGATGCGCTTCAATCCGTTTCTCCGTCATCCGGCAGTTGAAAGGCAGGGACCTGGAGTTCCTGGTCGATCCTGTCGGCGTTGGCCGAGGAATAGCACACCATGTTGTGCAGGTGGAAAAAGGCCGCTTCGTCCATGCTTTCGAAATCCACCGCCGAGCCTTCCGCGTCCGACCGCACGATCCGGGCCTTGATCCGGACGTTGACGTCCTTGGACAGGGTAAAGATCAGCGTGCACTCGTGTCCCGCGAGCAGGCGCGGTTCCGGGCCGAACAGGGCGCCCTTCAGACTGATGTTTTGCGTGGACAGCGGGATACGTTCCCCCTCCAGGTAGGCATAGGCGTCAAATTGGGCGCAGACCCGGGTGCGGCGTCGTTTTTCGTGAGCCATGGACCTCCCCCTTTTTGACATCGCGTTTCGTCCCGGCCTGGAGTGCTCCAGCCACGACGATATTTCTCTACCAGTTCGGAGCCCGTTGATAAAGGGTCAAATGCGAATGGCGTCGGACAATGGGAAGAACGGCCCGGTCGCCGTGGGCGCGGCCGGGCTCGGGGATGGAGTGGAGGAAACGATCAGTCGGTCACGATCAGGATGTCGGTGGCCTTGATCATGGCCTTGACCGTGTCGCCTGGCTTGAGGTCCAGGCTCTCGGCCGACTGTTTGGTGATGATGGTGGTGACTTCCACGCCGGGAGCGACCTCGATGGCCACTTCGCTGTTCACCAGGCCGTTGATGACGGCCTTGACCCGGCCGGGAATCAGATTTCGGGCGCTGACCTTCATGGAGCAATCCTCCCACTAGGCGTTAGAGAAACAGGAGAGGCATACCGGATTTCCGCTTTTTTCGTCAACACTATTGTGAAAAAAAGGACACTCTCACGGGGATACGATAAAATCGTGGCGGTGATGGGTCAGCGCGGTTTTTTGCGCAGGCGCTTGAGGCGGGCGACCAGACGGGGCTCGAGTCCCTGGTCCTTGGGCGTGAAGAACTGCCGGCCGGCCAGCTCCTCGGGCAGGTATTCCTGGTCCACCCAGGCGTCGGGATAGGCGTGGGGGTATTTGTAGCCCTTGCCGAAGCCCCATTCCCGCTGGAGTCGGGTGGACGGATTGCGCAGATGCAGGGGCACGGGCTTGACCCCGGACTGCATGATTTCCTTTTTGGCGGCCAGATAGGCGGCGTAGGTGGAATTGCTCTTGGGCGCCAGGGCCAGGTACACGGCGGTCTCGGCCAGGGGAATAAATCCCTCGGGCATGCCGATCTTTTCCACGGCCTCGGCGCAGGACACGGCCAGCGGCAGGGCCATGGGATCGGCCAGGCCCACGTCCTCGGAGGCGGAAAGCATCAGCCGGCGGCAGACGAAGCGCGGGTCCTCGCCTCCCTCCAACATGCAGGCCATGTAGTAGAGGGCGGCGTCCGGGTCGCTGCCCCGGATGGATTTGATCATGGCCGAGGCCAGCTCGTAATGGGCGTCGCCATCCCGGTCCCCACGGGCCAAGGCCTCGGGCAGCTCCTTGCGTAGCTCTTCGGGCGTGCGCTTGTCCTCGGGCAGGGCCGCCACGAATTCGATGAGGTTGAGCAGGGTGCGGCCGTCGCCGGACGAGAGCAGGGCCACGGCGTCCAGGCTTTCCCGGGCGAGTTCCATGCCGGCCGCCTTGGCTCCCCGGGCGGCCAGGGACATCAGCTCGGCGTGGGAGAGCGGCCGCAGCCGCAGCACGTGCATCCGGGAAAGCAGCTGGCGGGTGACGGAAAAGGACGGATTTTCCGTGGTGGTGGCCAGCAGCACGATGTCGCCGGTTTCCAGCAGCGGCAGGAAGAAATCCTGCTGCGCCTTGGAAAAGCGGTGCAGTTCGTCCAGGATGAGAATTTCCTTGCCCTTGATCTTTTCGCGCAGGGTGGCCAGCCCGGCCTCCGGGGCGCTCACCCGGATGTAGGGCTGCCCCTTGGCCCGGGCCATGATCAGGGCCAGGGTCGATTTGCCGCAGCCCGGCGGACCAAAGAGCAGCAGGCTCGGCAGCCGCGGCGCCTTGAGCATGGTGGTCAGCCGCGCCACCACGTGGGTCTGGCCCACGAAATCGGTCAGGTCCATCGGGCGGATACGCTCGGCCAGCGGCCGTTTTTCATTGCCGAAAAGGTCCATGCACTCCTCGTCGTGGCGTGGAATCGCGTGTGTTACGGCGCCAGGGCCAGGCCCAGGGCCAAAACGGCCAGGGCGGCGGTCTCCCAGCGCAACACCCGGTTGCCCAGACTGACCGGCGCGAAGCCGGCCTCCCGGAGCCGGGTCACCTCCATGGGCGTGAGCCCCCCTTCCGGGCCGAGCACGAACAGGACGTCGCCGGCGGTGGTCACGTCCTCCAGCCGCAGCCGGCGCGGGGCGGTCGGGTCTTCCCACAGCAGATAGCGCCGGTCAAAACGCTCGGCCAAGGCGGCCAAGCCGTCCGCGCCGCCGGGGACGGCCTCGATGGTCGGCAGCCGGGCCGCGCCGCACTGCTTGGCCGCGCTCACGCAGGTGGCCGTCCAGGCCTCCTTGGGGGCATCCGGCATCTTCCCCTGGGTGCGGGTCGCCTGCCAGAAAAAAATGCCGGCCGCGCCCAGCTCCACGGCCTTCTCCAAAAACAGATCGCGGCGGGCCGAACGGGAAAACCCGGCCGCCAGATACAGCCGGGTCGTCGGCACGACCTCCTCCTCCAGCCGGACGGGCGCGAGCTCCACCCGGTCCCGGTCCACCGTGAGGATCGTAAAAAGTCCCTGCCGCCCCTGGCCGTCGAACAGCCGCACCGTATCCCCCGGCCGCTTGCGCAGCACCCGGACGCAGTGGTTCGCTTCGCCGCCGGTCAGGACGTAGGGCGCGGCAAACGCCGGCAGATAAAACGCGTCAGGTCGACTCATGGAAGATATATTGCCTCCGGCGGCCAGGGCGCTGTCCTGGACCTGGCTTCCGGGAATCATTCCCCCCAGACCCCCTGCCCTGTTTCCCACCATTGCCCCAGGATGTTTTAATGTACCCTTCGCGGCCGTCCAGGCGGCAAGCGTCTTCGATTGCCGCCTGGACGGCCGCGCATCGAGGGGTCCGGGGGCATCATGCCCCCGGCCGCCGGAGGCATCCTTGTCGTTTCTTTTTCTTCTCTTATCCCAAACTCTTGCGCGCCGTGCCGTCGGGGTAGAAGGGCAGGGCGTGCTTGGTGGCGGGCAGCTCGGCCCGGCTGGCCTTGACCTGGAAGGTCTTGCCTTCGGCGGCCGAGGCATCGACGTAGGCCAGGGCGATGGCGTGGCCGAGGCTGGGGGCGAAGGAGGCGCTGGTGACGACGCCGACGTTCTTGCCGGAGCGGTCGGCCACGATGTCGCCGTGGCGGGCGCTGCGGCGGCCGGGAATTTCCAGGGCCAGCAATTTTTGGCTGATGCCGGCGGCCTTGCCCTTGCCGGCGTAGTCGGCCGGGGAGGTGAGCAGCCAGCCGTAGCCGGCCTCGGCCGGGGTGTGGTGCTCGTCGAGGTCCTGGCCGTAGAGGGGGTAGCCCATTTCCAGGCGCAACGTGTCGCGGGCGCCCAGCCCGGCCGGCAGCACCCGGGGATCGGCGGCCAGGGCCTCCCACAGGGCTTCGGCGGCGGTGGCCGGCAGGAAGAGTTCGTAACCGAGTTCGCCGGTATAGCCGGTGCGGCTGACCATGAGCTTGACGCCGGAGAAGTCGGTCCAGGTGAAGTTGAAGTATTTGAGGCCGGCGAAGTCGCCGGACAGGCGGTCGCGCAGCACCTCGAAGGCCAGCGGTCCCTGGAGGTCGATCTTGGCCGTGGCTTCGGAGTCGTCGGTGAAGGCGAGGGTTTCGGGCAGCCGGTGCTTGATGGTCTGGAAATCGATGGCGATGCGGGCGGCGTTGACCACGAGCATGTAGCTGTCCACGTCCAGGCAATAGATGATGAGGTCGTCGATGACGCCGCCGTTGTCGTTGAGGAGAAAGCCGTAGCGGCACTTGCCCACGGCCAGGGTGGAGAGGTCGTGGGTGACCGCCTTGGACAGGGCGTCGCCCGCCCCCTCGCCCGAGAGGTGGAATTCCCCCATGTGGCAGATATCGAAGATGGCGGCCTTGGTCCGGGTCTGGGCATGTTCGGCCAGGATGGACGTGTATTGGACCGGCATGTCGAAGCCGGCGAAGGGGACCATTTTCGCGCCATGTCGGCGGTGCCAGTCCGAAAGGGGGGTAGGAATGGGCTGTTCCACGATGTACTCCGGATCGGCCGGGAGCGGTCTCCCGACGTGCTTGGGTGATGCGGCCGGCGAAGGGGCCACGTCGGTTTAGGTGTTTTGCGCCACCAGGGGCAAGACGATGCCCTGTTCCTTCTTGGCCTTGCGGATCGAGCGGAATTCGTCGAGCAGGGAGACGAGGCGGCCGTAGTTCTTTTTGACGGACTGGCCGTAGGTGGAGAGCTCGATATCCTTCTTTTTGATGTAGTTGCGCAGCAGATAATGGTCGTTGAGGATCATGTCGCCGAGGGAAAGCACCCGCTCGACCAGATTGTCGAAGTAATTGACGATTTCAAACTTGAGATCGTTTAATATTTCCGTGAACAGCGAAAGCATCTGGAGATAGGACAGGGTTTCGCCCTTGTAGGTCCGGACCTGGAGGTCCTCCAGCAGCTTCACCTTCCGGGCCTGCTGGATGTAATTGTATTTGCTCCAGACTTCCTGGTACAGATCGCGCAGGGTGGAGAAGTCCTCGTAGTGGTCGGGGCTCAACATGTAGCTGTCCATGACCTTGACGACATTGGAGTAGAATTCGTCGGAATAGCCGATGATGCGGCGCTGGTGCTTGGACAGCCAGGAGTAGAGGAATTTAAGCTTTTTTTCGTGGGTGTCGGTATTCTCCACGATTTCGTTGCGCTTGTAGACGGTCCGTCCGTTGTACTCGCCCCGTACGATGTCGTTGAGCTGGAGGAACAGGCTGTAGGTATCGCGGATGATGTTGAGCTTGGGGAAGGGCCGGCCGGTCAACGGGTGCAGCACTTCCTGGCCGGCCACGGACAGGGCGCGGTCCTGGCGCACGTTGTTGGCGTCGAACTTGTGCTGGCGGTAGGTGACCCGGACGATGACCACCCGGCGGTCGACATCCACGAAATAGCCGGCCTCGCCCAGGGCCTTGATGGCCTCGGTCTGGGAGCGGTCCACCGTCACCAGGGCGATTTTTTCCACCAGCGGGTAGTAGCGGGCGTCGGGGTGGGAGGACAGGGTGGTGATGACCCGGTCGCTCTGGCCGAGAACCCGGACCATGAATTTTTCCCCCATGCGAAAGAGTCGCCGGGCGAACAGCGCGGCCGAGGTCCGCCGCTCGGACACGATGGGGAAGCCGTAGAGCTCCATCAGAAACTGGTAGACGAAGTTCCGGTTGCGCTCGTAGCGGCGGTCGTCGCCCACGGCGAATTTTTTGATGTTGAGGCCGAACCGCTTGAGTTCCGTGTCCAGATACGAGGGGAAGGAGCAATAGAGCCCGGACAGGTAGAAATCGCTCTGGCTGTTCACGGAGATGACGTGGGCCCGGTCCATCTGGAGGATGATGGGCAGCAGGGCGGCGTAGTTTTCCAGGCCGGTCACGTCGACGTCGGCGAAGTCGCGGCGGAACTGGTCATGGACGCTCTTGGCCAGCCGGGAGCAGAAGGTCCGGGTGTTCTGGCCGAAGATGGAGGTTTCCAGGGGGCACTGGTCCCGATAATTGTCGTCGGCGTAGTCGATCAGGCAGTGCAGGACGTCGTATTGGAAAATCTCCTGGAAATACCGGAGGGGCCGGGCCATGACCACCATGGAGAAGCCCGGCAGATCCTTGTATTCGAAGGGGTCGGCCTCGAAGGAGGGCAACAGCTCCCGGAAGTCCACCACCGGATAGTCGGGCTGCTCGGCGAAAGGACGCAGCAGGCATTCCTTGATGTGCACCCAGTCGAGGAACCGCTTGAGGTCGGCCAGCGACCGGATGTGCAGGGGCGTTTTTTCCTTGGGAGCGAGGCCGTCCTGGAGGAAAGGGGCCTCCTCGGTCTTGGAAAAGGCTTTTTTCCAATCAAAGCTCATACGTATTCCGCCGTGTTCGTTGGTCCCTTCCGACTATTCCTGGGCAAAGCATAGTGATAACGCAAGCTGAAGAATTGATAAAGAGCTTCCTAGCCTCGGGACGCACGGGAAGCCGGCCGACCGCACCGCCGCGTTTGACGCGTGGCCCCCAGGCCCTTATGATATCCTTTCACCGTTCGGGCCGAGACCGTATCGGCAAGGAGGCAGCATGACCACTGTCTTTGCGGGCATCCATGGGATCGCCGTTTGCCGCCGGTCCGTCGGCCGCCCGGGGTGGGTTCCGGACCGGACCCCGGGCGTTTTCCCGTTCCGCCAACCAGACATGTTGTTATGATCGATATGCCATTTTACGATCGGCTGCTGGCCATCGTGTGCAACGTCTTCGACGCCTATTCCACGGTGTTGTTTCTGCCCGAACCCGGCACCGACGTCTGCCGGGTGGTGGCGTCGTTCAGCCTGGGCGAGGCCCTGGACAAGGAGGCGGCCATCGCCCCCGGCCAGGGCTTGGTCGGCTGGATCATGCGGGAAGGCAAGCCGCTTTGCATCAGCAACTTCGACCGCCGCCGGGGCGTGCTCGGCTATTACCGGGGCGGCGAAGAGGAGCGCATCCGGGCTTTTATGGGCTATCCCGTGGCCGCCACCGGTGGGGCCTTGTGCCTGGACAGCCGCAAGACGTATTCGTTCGGGGACAAGGAACTCAAGATCCTGTCCCAGTTCGCCGAGCTGGCCGGAGAGTATCTGACCCGGAGCCGGGCCGTGGAGACGAGCTTGCGGCAGCCGCGCTTCTACCAATGCCTGCGGCAGATCTCCAGCCTGCGCAAATCCAATCCCAAGTGGTCGTCGTTCCGCTCGGAATTGTTACGCCTGTTGGCCCAGGCCACGGATTTCCAGTGTTGCCTGCTGTCCGTGCGCGACGAATCCGGGCGTTCGTATTTCCTGGAGGGGGCCAGCGAAAGCCCGTTCCCCGACCCCCGGCAGGCTCCCCAGAGCTTTTCGGTGGGCCAGGGCATGGTCGGCTGGGTGTTCAAGAACCAGGCGCCGATCACCTCCGGCGAGGAAGAGTCCTCGGGGGCGGCCGCCCTGCCCCTGTTCGGCCTGGACGTGCCCTCGCGGGAATACAAGAGCGTCATCTGCCTGCCGATCAATTTTTCCCGCAAAACCCGGGGCGTACTCACCCTGGCCGACGAGCGCCCCCTGCCGGTCTCCGAGGAGTTGCGGACCTTCGGCGCCATGGTGGCGGAACATCTCGCCCTGTTTTTGGAGAATCTGTATCTGAAGACACGTCTGGAAGCGGAAAGGGCAAGTAGCGGGCGGGGAGCGTAGACTTTTCGTGCGGCAGCATCTACCATGCCTTGCGTTGTTGCGGGCCGGCGGCGATTCCTCATCGAGAACTCCAATGCGGGCGTGGGCATGTTCCTGAGCAAACTCTTCCGCTTCCTCGGTAAAGACCTGGCCATGGACCTGGGTACGGCCAATACCTTGCTGTACACACCGGTCGAGGGCATTGTGCTCAACGAACCGTCGGTGGTGGCCATCGACACCCGTACCGACGAGCTGATCGCGGTCGGCAGCGAGGCCAAGGAGTTCCTGGGGCGCACGCCCGAGCGCATCCGGGCCATCCGTCCCATGAAGGACGGCGTCATCGCCGACTTCGAGGTGACGCGGGCCATGATCGCCTTTTTCATCCGCAAGGTGATGAGCGGCTTCCGCTTCGCCAAGCCCAAGATCGTCATCTGCGTGCCCACGGGCATCACCCAAGTGGAAAAGCGGGCCGTCATCGAATCGGCCCATCTGGCCGGCGCCCGGGACGTCAGGCTGGTGGAGGAGCCCATGGCCGCGGCCATCGGGGCCGGGCTGCCCATCGACCGTCCGGCCGGCAATATGGTGGTGGACATCGGCGGCGGCACCACCGAGGTGGCGGTCATCTCCCTGTCGGCCATCGCCTATGCCGAATCCGTGCGGGTGGCCGGCGACGAGCTCAACGAGACCATCCAGCGTTTCATTCAGGACGAATTTCAGGTGCTGATCGGCGAGAACATGGCCGAGACGATCAAGATCCGCATCGGTTCGGCCATGCCCCTGCCCGAACCCCGGTCCATGGAGGTCTCCGGCAAGTCGCTCATCGACGGCACGCCCTCCACGATCACGGTGACCGATTCCCACATCCGCGAGGCCATCCGCGAACCCGTCAACATCATCGTCAACGCGGTCATGAAGGCCCTGGAAAAGACGCCGCCCGAACTGGTGGCCGACATCGCCAAGAACGGCCTGCTGCTGGCCGGCGGCGGGGCGCTTTTGGCCGGGTTGGACCAGCGCATCACCCAGGATACGAACCTGGCGGTGCTGCTCGACGAACAGCCGTTGACCACCGTGGTGCGCGGCACCGGCCGCACCATGGAAGATCGGCTGCGCTACCGCGACGTTTTCCTCAACTGATACGGCAGGACGTTGGGCTTGCCTGGCCTCCCCCGCGGCGGACGCGGGGCATCGGGCCTGCCGCCGGGCGTCCGGTCGGACGCCGGAGGCATCCGCCTATGGAGTTGCATTCCCTTCTTGCCGAGGTTCGGTCCGTCGTGGCCGAGGCCGGCGAACGCATTCGCACGGATTTCACCGCGCCGAGCGGCATTCGACACAAGGGCCGCATCGACTTGGTGACCGCCACGGACCTGGCCGTGGAACGCCTGCTGACCGCACGGCTGACGGCGCTGCTGCCCGGCTCGACGGTCTTGGGCGAAGAGACGTCCGGACAGGCGCGGCTGGACGGTCCCACCTGGATCGTCGATCCCATCGACGGTACCACCAACTTCGTGCACGGCTTTCCCTTCGTCTGCACCTCGGTGGCCCTCTACGACGGCGGCGAGGTCGTGCTCGGCGTGGTCAACGCCCCGATCCTCGGCCAGTGCTTCTGTGCCGGGCGCGGCCTGGGCGCGTTCTGCAACGACGTCCGGCTGGCCGTCTCCGCCGTGTCCGCGCTCGAGGATTCGCTCGTGGCCACGGGCTTTCCCTATACGGTGCGCGAAAACATGGACGAACTGCTGCCCGACATGCGGGCCGTCCTGAACGCCACCCAGGGCATCCGCCGGCCGGGTTCGGCGGCCCTGGACCTGGCCTTCCTGGCGGCCGGCCGGGTGGACGCCTACTACGAGATCGGGCTGCATCCCTGGGACGTGGCGGCCGGCTGGCTGCTGGTGACCGAGGCCGGCGGCCGGGTCGGCACCTACCGCCCCGACGGCCCCTACCAATTGGGCGCGTTTCGCATTCTCGCCACCAATGGCCGCCTGCATCCGGCCATGGCGGCACTGCTGGCTGCGCAATACCAGGGAGAAGAGGGAAGCGTAAGATGCCTCCGGCGGCCGGGGGAATAATTCCCCCGGACCCCTTGATGCGCGGCCGCGAAGGACAGGGGGTCTGGGGGGAATGATTCCCCCCAGCGGGTCCAGGGCAGCGCCCTGGCCGCCGGAGGCATCTTCCTGCCGCTACCGGCCTTCGGAGAAAAGGGCCTTTTTTTCGAAAAAGTAGACGAGTCCGGGGGTGAGCCAGTCCCGGTAGCCGCGGGCCAGGGCGGCCAATTCGGTGCCGTCCACGAACATGCCGCCGGCCACTTCGGCGGGATTGGGGCGGGGCGGGGCGGCGAGCCGGCCGGCGGAGAAGAGGGTGATGAACTCGTAGCCCGTCTGTTCGGAGGCCGGGATGGCGTCCAGGCGGGTGAGGGTGTGGACCCGCAGGCCCAGTTCCTCCTGGAGTTCCCGGAGCGCGGCGTCCAGCCGGGCCTCGCCGGCCTGGACGTGGCCGGTGACCGACAAGTCGAACCGGCCGGGATAGATGGCTTTTTTCGGGCCGCGTTTTTGCAGGTAGAGTTTGCCGGCCGGGTTGAAGACCAGGACGAACACCGAACGATGGTAGAGGGACTGGCGGTGGGCTTCGCTTTTGGGCATGATGGCGAGCGGGCGGTCCCGCTGGTCCACGATATCGACCAGTTCCGTCTGGTCTTCGGTCGCCCCTGTTTTTTTCACGTGTTCCTCCCGGTGCCGGGGGCGAACATGCCATGGACGTGGTGAAATGGAAACCGCCGGACTGTCCTTGCCGCGCCGCCTCGGGCCGGCCGACGCCGCCGGGCTGGCCGCGTTGGAGGCGAGCTGTTTCCCCGATCCGTGGAACGAGGCGTCCTTTGTCCGGGCCTTTGCCCGGCCGGCCTTCGCGGCCTTCGGCATGTTCGGGCCGGAGGGGCTGGCGGCCTATGCCACGGTCCATCTGGTCGGCGACGAGCTGGAGATCCTCAATATCGCCGTGGTGCCGGCGTGGCGCGGCCGGGGGATCGGTGGCCGTTTGCTCGGCCACGTCTTGCAACAGGCCGATAAAATGGGCATGAACCGGGGGTACTTGGAAGTTCGCGCCGGCAATGTTCCGGCCAGACGCTTATATGCGCGCCACGGGTTCCAAATCGTCGGGACGCGCAAACGGTATTATGCCGATACCGGGGAAGACGCCCTGCTCATGGTCCGCCAGGCCGGGCCGGACATGGACGCCCCGCGATGATGCAAATCTTGCAGCGCAAAGGAGCAACTATGGCCATCGCACGAATTGATGAAATCGATATTACCGGCAAGAAAGTGCTGATCCGGGTGGACTACAACGTGCCGCTCAACGGCAACTATGTCGTGGACGACATGCGCATCCGGGCGAGCCTGCCCACCATCCGCTACGCCCTGTCCAAGAACGCGGCCATCATCTTGTGTTCGCACCTGGGCAAGCCCAAGGGCGAGCCCGATCCGCGCTATTCGCTGGCGCCGGCGGCGCGGCGGCTGGCCGGCCTTATCGAGCGCGAGGTCCGGATGGCTCCGGATTGCATCGGCGACGAGACCCGGGCCCTGGCCGCGGGGCTCATGCCCGGTGAAATCCTCATGCTGGAGAACCTGCGGTTCCATCCGGGCGAGGAAGCCTGCGACATGGACTTCTCGCGGGAGATCATGTCCATGGCCGATATTTACGTGGACGACGCCTTCGGCGCGGCCCATCGGAAGCACGCCTCCATCGTGGGCTTCCCGGCCGTGGCCAAGCAGGCCTGCGCCGGCATGCTGCTCATGAAGGAGTGGAAATGCCTGCATGACACCCTGGAGTCGCCCGAGCGGCCGTTCGTGGCCATCATCGGCGGCGTCAAGGTCTCGTCCAAGCTCGGCGTGCTCAAGAATCTGGTCTCCCGGGTGGATGCCATGTGCATCGGCGGGGCCATGGCCAACACCTTCCTGGCCGCCCAGGGCTACAGGGTCGGCAAATCCAAGGTGGAGCCGGAGCTGTACGGCGCGGCCAACGAGATCATTGCGACCGCCAAGGAGCGGGGCATCGGCCTGTATCTGCCCGTGGACTGCGTCATCACCAAGGACGTCGACAAGCCGGTGACCGAGATGCAGCCGCTGGCCCAGGTGCCGTTCGGCGCCGTTCCGGACGACGCGGCGATCATGGACATCGGACCGCTGTCGGCGGCGCTTTTCGCCCTGCCGGTGGAGACCTGCAAGACCGTGCTGTGGAACGGTCCCATGGGGGCGTTCGAGAATCCGGCTTTTGCCCAGGGTTCGTTCACGGTGGCCCAGATTCTGGCCAACAACCGGGCCACGAGCATCATCGGCGGCGGCGACACGGACGCGGTGGTGCAGCAGGCCCGGGTGGGCGATCAGATTTCCTTCATTTCCACGGGCGGCGGCGCTTCCCTGGAATTCTTGGAAGGCAAGGAACTGCCGGCGTTCCAGGCTCTGGAGGCGAGCAAGTCATGAAAAAGCTCATGGCCGCCAACTGGAAGATGCACAAGCTCCATGACGCCGCCGCGGCCACCGCGGCCGATATGGTCAGCCGCCTGTCCGGGCGGTTGCCCGGGGATCGGGAGGTGCTGATCATTCCGCCGTTTACGGTTCTTGGGGCCGTCGGGGCGGCCATGGCCGACGCGGCGGATTTTTCCCTGGGGGGGCAGAACTTCTATCCGTCCGAGGAAGGGGCCTTCACCGGGGAAATCGCGCCGGCGATGCTGCGTGATGCCGGCTGTCGCTACGCCCTGGCCGGGCATTCCGAGCGGCGGCACATCCTGGGCGAGGACGATGCCCTGGTGGGCCGCAAGGTGGCCTTCGGCCTGGGCGCGGGCCTGTCCATCATCCTGTGCGTGGGTGAGAAGCTGGAGGAACGGCAGACCGGCCAGGTGGAGACGGTGCTGACGCGCCAGCTGGCCACGGGTCTGGCCGATGTCGGGCCGTCGGTGACGGCCGGGGAGCTGGCCGTGGCCTACGAGCCGGTGTGGGCCATCGGCACGGGCCTCACGGCCGGGCCCGCGGAAATCGCCGCCGCCCACGCTGTGGTGCGGGAATATTTGGTCAAACGATTCCCCGGCATTGGCAGGGAGATACGGATTTTGTACGGTGGAAGCGTCAAGCCGAACAACGCGGGCCAAATCTTGGGGATTGACAATGTGGACGGAGTGTTGGTAGGTGGCGCGAGCCTTGAGGCGACGAGTTTCGCCGCCATAGCCACGGCCTAGCGAACAAGCGGGCATCCCCGCGAAAAGAACGGGAAAATTCAATTGACAACACTCATTATCGCGGTTCATATTATCGCCTGTATTGCCGTCATCATTCTGGTTCTCCTGCAATCCGGGCAGGAAGGCATGGGCGTGATTTTCGGCGGCGGCAGCCAGTCCATGTTCGGCAGCACCGGTGCCGGCGGACTTTTGGTGAAGCTGACGGCGATTTTCGGAGCGGTGTTCCTCATCACGTCCCTGACCTACAATGTCATCTCGGGCTCGCATAAGCGCCAGGCGACCTCGATCATGATGGACGCCAAGGGCACGGCGATTCCTGTTCCGGCCGGCGTGGCCCCGAACAAGGCCGAGCAGCCCAAGAAGGGTGTGACGTTCGAGGAAGTCCCCGCGCCGGCAGCCCCGGCTCCGGGCCAGAGCAATACGAAGAAGTAAGCAACGCCGAAGTGGTGGAACTGGTAGACACGCCATCTTGAGGGGGTGGTGGACTATGTCCGTAGGGGTTCGAGTCCCCTCTTCGGCACCAAATCATAGCCCAGGGCGGTCCGACAAGGTCCGAAACAACCTGGAAACATGACGAAACCGGGCGAGCAATCGTCCGGTTTCGTTTTATTACGTCCGTTGATAGCCGATGTTTATGGAGACCGTCGCGTAATTCTCGCAGGGCGTTGATTTTCCCGAGCTAGCGAGGCGGTAGTCGTGGCCAATTTCTCTCCAGGTCCGATATTTTGCCGCCTCTTGGCGACAGTTGCCAGCCAAAGGAGACACGTCTCCTCATCAACCGACTTTGAGGACGGCTTTTTTCAGATTGAAGGCCATGGCGTTGAGGAGAAATTCCAGCTCGACCTTGGGCACTCCGAGATAGCGCGTGCGGCAAAATCCGTAGCCGCGCTTGAGGGTGCCGAAGACGCGCTCCACCTTTGACCGAACGCTGCTGACCAGGCGGTTGGGGCTCTTTCGGCGCGCGTCAGTTCACGATTTCGAGCAGCCTTGTGCATGATGCCGTCCGTGAGTCCCCGGACCGCGAGCACGTACCGGTTCAATTGGCTGCTGTAGCCCTTGTCCGCATAGACGCTTTCGCCTGCCCGCGCACCGACTTCATCGAGAACACTGACGAATTCTTCCGTATCGGACCGATTGGCCGGCGTGGCGTGCCCACCGCGCACAAAACCATCCCGACTGTCCGTGGCGGCGTGGATTTTGTAACCGTAATAGGTCCGATTTCCCTTGCGCAGCCACCAGGCTTTGGCGAAAACGACAGATCGTGGTGGCGTCCGGCACTTCGTCGTGGTCCAGGGAAAGACCCGTGAATCGGACAAAGGAGAGGCGGTCACACAAGGCCTCTTCCACCGCCGCATCGCTTACGTTGTACCAGCGCTAGAGTGGGAGCATCTTGAACATGAGCAGCGGCGGGGAGGCCGGGTTGCCGACGGCATTGGCCACCCGCTTGAGCTTTTGGTGAAGCACTTTTTCGATCGGTTTCCAGTCGATAAGGCGACTGATCTCGTCCAGGAAGCAGTCCTTGTGCTTGCGGCGAGCGGCAACATAGTCGGCAATACCGGGCCTCTTGGAAGTACGTTCGCTCATAGTCGCCTCCATCGCTTCAGATGGAGAAAATATATATCAACTACTTAAATTTACAATGTTTTTATTGAAATTTACCGTGCATTGGTCTCGAAGTGGGCAACCCGAAGGATCTTTCCGGAAGTCAGACCAGGGGCAATTCGTTTTCATCCCTTCGCGCAACGCATCCTGCCAACCTTTGGGCATGGATGCCATCGGGGGAACCGGCGAGACTGGAGGGCATGCGCGGCGCTCACATGCGTGCGCGTATCCCCGTGAGGTCCTGCTCGCTGAAATTTTTTCCTTCCCGCAACGGTCGTTTCTTCGAAGCTTGAAATTTAGCAAGCTATACCGGATGGTTGGTATAGACTGCGGGATGCTTTCCAGATTTATCAGATTCCTGATTTCAGAATCAGGGCAGCGTCACGCTTCGCTCCTGCGGCGTGCGACTCAATACTGGCCGAAGAGGGAAAAACATATCCCGAAATATTGGTTTGGGGAGAGTAAGTGATCCGAAAATAATTTTAAAAAAAATTATTGCATACTATTTTCCAATTGGGATATACTTTTCGATTCGATTTTAACTCTTTCTCCGCGAGGTCATACCCCATTCCAGTCGCTATACCCTCAATACCTACGTAACAACATTATAAAATCACGCTTATTTTTAGAATCGTGATGCATTGACGGGTCGATATCCCCGCCAGTAATGCTTCACCTGCATAAGAACGAGTTCGCAGTTTTGGAATGAATGAACGCCAGTGGATGGTGGTCTGTTTTTTATACGCAAATTCCATTGGTTATTGGAGTGCGTGATGATAAAAAAGAGCATTTTTCCCAACATGTGTTCCTCTATTTTGAAACAAGTTATCATATTTACCATATGCGTTTCAATGGTCATTCCCGTACAAGCCTTGGCGGCCCCCTATGGGGGCCAGGTAACAAGCGGTTCCGCGACCATAATGCAAAGCGGTACTGTGACCAATATCAATCAGAGTACCAACAGGGCCACCATCAATTGGCTGGGATTTTCCATTGCACCCAACGAAACGGTCAATTTTAATCAGCCAAGCGCCTTGGCCATGACGCTCAACCGGGTTATCGGCAATGAAAAAAGTATCATTGCCGGAGCGCTGAACGCAAACGGTCGGGTGTATATCATCAACGCCAACGGCATTGTCTTCACCCATGGCGCCAGCGTCAACGTGGGCGGGCTCGTCGCCTCGACGCTCAACATCACGGATGACGATTTCAATAAGGGCAACTTTGTCTTTCAGGGCAACGGCCAGTCCGGACAGGTCATCAACATGGGCACCATCAGGGCCACGGGTGACGGCACGACCGGCGGCTACGTGGCGCTGCTCGGGGACCAGGTCAAAAACGAGGGCGTCATCGTTGCCGAACGCGGTACCGTTTCCCTAAATGGTGCCCAAAAGGTCACCCTCAATTTCAACGGCGACTCCCTGGTCAACGTGAGCCTGGACGAAGGTTCCCTCAATGCCCTGGTGGAGACGAAAAAAGCCATCATCACCGACGGCGGTAAGGTCATTCTCACCGCCAAGGCGGCCAACGACCTGGTGGCGTCACAGGTGAACGTGGAGGGCGTCGTGCAGGCCCGGACACTCGCCGACCTGACCGGCGGCAGCATCACGGCGAACGCCTACGGCGGCACGACCACCGTCTCCGGAACCTTGGACGCCTCCGCGCCGGACGGCGGTGACGGCGGCACCATCGAAACCAGCGGCACGGCCGTGAAGATCGCGGACACGGCCTCGATCACGACCGCGTCGGCCAAGGGCAAGACGGGGACCTGGACCATCGATCCGGACGGCTTCACCATTGCGGCCTCGGGCGGGAACATCACCGGTGCGGCCCTGGCCAGCCAGCTTGCCCGTACCAACGTCACCATCGAGTCCACCCAGGGCTCCGGCACGAGCGGCAATATCGACGTCAACGCGGCCGTCGCCTGGGCGGCGAACACGTCCCTGACCCTGGACGCCACGCACGCGATCAACATCAACGCCGCGCTTACGCCCACGGGCACCAGCGGCGGCATCGTGCTGCTGGCCGGGACCAACATCGCCATCAACACGCCGTTGTCGCTCGGTTCAAGCAGTTTTACCGCGACGGCGGGCGACACCATCAACGTGGCCGCAGCCCTGACCTGGACCGGCAACCAGACGCTGGCCCTGACCGCCGCGAACAACATCAACCTGTACGGCACGCTGACCGGCGGCAACGGCACGTTGAAACTGACCTCGACCGGCGGCAACATCGCCTTCGACGGCGTGACCTCGCTCGCAGCGACCACGATAAACGCCTCGGCCGCCAAGGACATTGACGTCAACGCGGCGCTCACCTGGACGGGCGACACGACGGCGACGCTGACGGCGGGCAATGACATCAACATCAACGCGCCGCTCACGGCCACCGGCACCAATGCCGGCTTGGTGATGAACTACGGCACCGACTACACGATCTGGACGTCGGCCGACTATTCGGGTGCGGTCCTGAATTCCGCTGGTATTCCTGTTGCCCAGAGGGCGCCGACGGGCGCGGTTTATGGGTCGATCACGCTTTCCGGCGCCAATGCCTCGCTGACGATGAATGGCACAAAATACACACTCATTCACAACATGAGTGATGTTGCTGCCTTACAAACCTACTTGAGTGACAGCAAACTTACAGGAACATGTGCAGGTTCAAGCGGTACGTGTTATTGGAACCCAACGACGCAGGCTTTTGACATTGCACAAACCAAAGATTCGGCAAGCGGATCCTATTGGTGGAATGCCACAACACAAGCCTATGACATTCCAGACTATAACGCAACAACTGGTAAGTATTATTCTGTATCAGGTGGAACATATATATTTACATCTTCTCAGTTAAAATCGTCTAAATATTACACATATTACTATGACATTGCCACGGCATCATATGACACGCAGTCAGCATATACTGGTACTGGATATTATTATAATACTGCTACAGGATTATATGATCTAAAAAGTGTATATTATGCATTGGCATCAAATATTGATGCAAGTACATCATATTCAAGCTCTGCGTTAACGGACGCAAATGGGAAATACTATTATACAAATTCTCCGATTAACACATATAGCGGAACATTGGCGGGACTTGGTCACACGGTCGATAATTTGACAATTAGTGCCGCGTCAACCAATAACGTCGGACTCATCGGGGCGGCAAACTCCGGTTCGGTTTTGCGGGACATCGGCCTCACGAACGTCAACATCAATGGCAGCTGGTATGTCGGGGCACTGCTGGGCAAGGCCTCGGGCGCACTGACCGTGACGGGAGCCTACAGTACCGGTTCCGTTGCGGGTGCAAGTTATGCCGGCGGTCTCATTGGGGCAATTATGGGCGATACTGCCGTTGCGAGCGCCGTTTCGTCCTGCTATTCCGAGGCGGACGTCTCTGCCAACGCCGCCGGGACCGCGCTTGGCGGTCTTATTGGGTATTTCGCCAGCGGCTACATCACGCACTCCGATGCCACGGGGAATGTCACAGGGAACACCGGCAATACGGGAGGCTTGGTCGGAAAGATAAACACCATGAGTGGATCATCGATCGTGACGGGGATGGACTTGGTCTATGCGACGGGTGCGGTTACCAATCCCGGGAAACCTGGTGGAAACTATGACGCGTATGCCGTGGGCGGACTTGTCGGATATGCCGGGGGCTCGTCCACGAAGGTACAGCTCACCAATTCTTTTTCAACCGGCGACGTCTCCGGCTATGCTTTCGTCGGCGGCTTGCTCGGATACGGTTCGTCTGCCAACCTTGACAACACGTATCATACGACGGGCGCCGTCACGAGTTCAGGCTATCATTACCTGGGTGGCGTTGTTGGCTACCTGGGCGGCACAGGCGGGCTCGCCGGCGTTCTTGTGTCGTCTGACGTCGCAAATTCGTTCGCAACAGTTAATGTAACTTCCACTTCCCCCCCAAACTCAACGAGAGCCACTTGCGTCGGTGGTCTGATTGGGTATTTCGGCGGCACTGCGACGGATACGATCACCAACAGCTGGGCGACGGGCACGATCACTGCGGCGTCGTCCAACAACGTGGGGGGGCTGGTCGGATTCATTAACCTTGGAATCATCGATAACTGTTGGGCCAATGCCCACATCACTGGCGTCGATTATGTCGGCGGACTGGTCGGTAAAGCCTACGGTAACGGCAGCACTGCGACTGATGCCGTGAAAATCATCAATTCCACGGCGTATGGTTCTGTTAGTGGTAGAACCTACGTCGGCGGCATCCTGGGATATGCCGCTGACACAACATATGGTGGGGCCCTTGGGACCCCTGATACCTACAGTGGAGCCTTCATCTCGGGCTCCGTTTCTTATGCCAACGTCACGGGCTCTGGTGACTATATCGGCGGCATCGTTGGCAGAGGAAATATTGTTACAGATTCAACCGCCTACGGCACCGTGACCAGCACCGGCACCGGCACCAACGTGGGCGACATCACGGGTTCTCTGCTCCATGAAGATGTTTCTGCCGGCAACAGCTATTCGTCCGGCGGGTCGTACACCGCGCCGGGGACGCCAGACACTTCGGGCATCATCGGCACGGATCCCGGCCAGACGGCGGCGCAGACGGCGGCGGGTGCCGTCTCGGGGGCGGCCTCGACCGCCGCGGGAGCGGTGGCCAGCGGGACGCCCAGCGCGGACGTGGGCCAGTACGGCCAGTACGGCCAGTTCGCCTCGTCGAGCCTCGCCACGCAGACCGGGGAACAAGTCGTCAGGGTGTCGGGCGGCCAGCAGGCGAGCGCCAGCCAGCCGGTGGACGTCGCCCCGGTAGCGGTCAGCGTCAACACGGAAACGCCGTCCCTGGGGAACGCCATCCGCAATTTCTTCAGCTCCGACGGGCAATCGGACAATGGCGGCGGTGGGGGCTCCGGGTCCTACAGCGCCGGGGTCAAGGCCATCACAGCCGACGGCGTGACCTATATCGTCGACGACAGCAGCTCGGGCGGCAGCTCCAGCGGGGGAACCCAGGAGCAGGACAAGAAAAAGAAGAACGCCGGGACCTCGGAGCAGTGAGGCAAGGCGGGGTTCCGCTGGGGAACCAGGTGTCGATGACGGTGTCCTTCTCCGAAGTGCAGTTCACTTTGTAAGGAAATATCATGAAATCACGCTCCGATAGCAATGTCTGCCGCTGCCCCGTTCTCCTTGTCGTGCTTCTCGCCCTTGCCCTGTGCCCGGTGGGATTGCGCCAGGCGGCCGCCGCGGACATCCGCGTGCCGAATATCGGTTCCGCCATCCAGGAATCCCAGAGCGCCCGGCCGATGCCCCAGCCGAAACAGGAACAGCCCGATATCGTCAAGCAAAATGGGCAGGCCGCGCCGGGGGACCAAAACGGTCCGACCATCTTCGTTAAGGATTTCAAGCTGGAAAACGTCGAATACCTTCCCGAGGCCGATATCCAAAAGGTGCTGGAACCGTTCAAGAACCGCCAGTTGACCATGGCCCAGTTGGAGGAGGCCACCCGGGCGGTGACGGACTTGTATCGGAAGAAGGGCTACACGGTGGCCAAGGCCTACCTGCCGAAACAATCCATAGCGGAAGGCATTGTCGTCATCCGGATTCTGGTGGGCACCTACTCGCCCTCTTCTTCGGAAAACAAGTCCCTGGTGCGGGACTGGCTCATCAACAAAAGTCTGGCCAGCAACCTTCCGGAGGGCGAGCCCGTGCGCCGCTCGGACCTGGAGCGGGCGGTGCTGCTCATCGCCGACATGCCGGGGGCGGGGATGCCCACGCTCAACATCGGGCCGGGCCAACAACCGGGCACGACCGAGGTGTTCACCCAGGTGCCCAAGGGCAAGCGGTTTAGCGGCTATCTCATGGGCGACAATATGGGCTCCCGCTATACCGGTCGCCTGCGCTTCGGAGGAGGTATCGATGTCAACTCCCCTTTTGGCATTGCGGATAAGCTCTCCGTCTATTCCCTGGTGACGGGGACCACCGGTTTGGTCAACTACGGCGGGGAGTACGCCTTTCCCCTGTCCCCCAACGGCCTGCGCCTGGCCCTGGGGTATTCGCACGTCTATTACGAGCTGGGGCAGGAGTTCAAGGATCTCGATGCGAGCGGTTCGGCGGATATCTTTCAGGCAACAGTGACCTATCCGTTGATCCGTTCCGGCGCCAGGAATCTCTCCTTGTATTTGAATGCGGCGCACAAGGCCATGGGCAACAACTACGCGGCCTTTGACGTGATGAAGAACACCGAAAGCAGCGTTGGAAAAGTGGGCCTGGTGTATGAGACCTGGACGACGCTTTTAGGGAGGCCGCTCTATACGCGACTGGGCGGGTATGTGACCGGCGGACAGCTCTATTACATGTCCGGTGAGGATTACGATTCCAGGGAAACGGAGGGCTGGTTCAGTTACGGTTCGCTTGAATTCCTCTCCAGCCTGTCCTTGACGGAGCATTGGTCGCTCACCGCTTCGGGGAACGGCCAACAAGCCTTCGGGAAAAATCTCGATTCCAGCGAACAAATCATCGTGACGGGCCTTCGGGGCGTCAAGGCCTACAGTGAGAACGTGGGCGGTGACAACGGCTACACGCTCAACGCGGAACTCAAGTACAAACTTCCGAACATCCTCAAGTGGGAACACGCCCTTGGTGGTTTTATCGACTATGGCGAATGGAGCTATGAAAGAGCTCCGTTCCCCGATCCGCATTCCGGTGACATGACGGACATCGGTCTCGGCTATTATGCGAAATTCGGGCTTTTCTCAGGGAAAGTACAACTTGTCCAAGGTCTTGGAGATTACCCCACCGGTCTGAAGAAAGAGTCGCAAACCGTCGTCTGTACGACGCTGATGCTTTCATTTTAAGAGGAGCAAGAAATCTCTATGGAAATGATGCGATGGCTCGATGGTGTTGTGGACTATGGCGTCATCGGTACGCTGGCGCTGATGAGCGTGCTGGTGATCGGCATCAGTCTGGAGCGTTTCTTTTTCTACCGCGGCGTCGATGTCAAATTGGTCAACGACAAAAAAATGTTGGAATTGGAGATGAGCAAGGGGCTGAACGTGCTGGGCACCATTGCCAGTATCGCCCCCTATCTTGGCCTGCTCGGCACGGTCATAGGCATCATGTTGACATTCTATCACATGGGCCTCGATAAGACCATGGACTCCAGCAAGATCATGATCGGCCTGTCCCTCGCCTTGAAGGCCACGGCTTCCGGTCTGGTCGTCGCCCTGATCGCCGTGACGCTGTACAATTACCTGGTCC
>Ga0183097_10282_pt1 | contig 133240 bp, 127 predicted proteins | sample BioMet8_FD_128883 | JGI IMG/M metagenome (GOLD analysis project Ga0183097, IMG submission 128883) | Microbial communities from bioreactor (seeded with sewage sludge) at Lawrence Berkeley National Lab, California, USA - Biofuel... | ecosystem: Engineered > Bioreactor > Anaerobic > Unclassified ... | reverse complement strand
GTTTTCCTTGCGGTCTTTACCATGATCGTGTGCGTCACGGCGGCGCTGATTGCGCATTAAACTTATAACGGGGTATAAAAAGAATCAGTCTGAACATGCGAAAGCATGCTCAGACTGATTCTGATACAGGGAGGTGTCCTATGAAAGGATATAAGCGCATCAACAGGGATGATCTTTCTTTAAGGCCGTTTTACTGTTTCCAGAAAGGGCTGGCGTTTCTTTCCGCAGGGGAGGAAAACGGCTGCAATGCCATGACGGTCGCATGGGGAGAACTTGGAACGCTTTTCAATCTGCCGGTGGCAACGGTATTTGCCAGACCGCAGAGATACACGCGTGAATTTCTGGACAGGAGCGGATGGTTTACACTCTCTTTCCCGGGCGAAGAAGAGAAAAACGCATTGAATTACATGGGAACACACAGCGGCAGAGAGGAAGACAAAATTGCCGCGGCAGGCCTTACGAAAGGATTCGACAATGCAGGGCATACGCTGTACATAAGGGAATCGGAACTTGTCCTGGTATGCCGGAAGATCTATCAGGGCATTCTGAAGGAAAGCGGTTTTACAGATCCGGAAGTGATCCGGAAAAATTATCCGCTGAAGGATTTCCATTTTGTGTATATCGGCAAAGTGGAAGAGATCTACGCGAGGATGAAAACATAACGCAGAACCTGAATTTACTGTTTTCCGGATGTGTCTTCCTGCTGTTCCAGAGTCAGCTGGTACCATTTGTTCACGGAGTCGGAAACGGCTTTCAGGATTTCTTCTTCGCTGTGATCTTCCAGCGCCTTCAGGAGGGCCACGTGATTGGAATAGACGACAGCCGGATAGAGTTCGTTGGAAATGCTCATGGAGCTTTTAAAAAGCGACATGATCGCCAACCCGAGGCAGCTGATAAAAGGATTCTGCGTGCTGTCGTAGATGATGGTATGGAACCGGACGTCGTCGTCGACGGTTTTTTCTCCCGCATCCATTTTTGCCTTCATGACGGTCAGAAGCTTGCGGAGGGAATCCAGATCTTTTTCCGTAATGCGTTTTGCGGCTATGCGGCTGGCAGCGGTTTCCGCCATCAGACGGAATTCGAGAAGTTTTTCGTGATCGCCGGAGTTCTGCAGGATCAGGGAAAAGACAAGCGGATTAAGGCTGTCGGAATCTATCCTGGTCCTGATGCGGCTTCCGTGTCCCTTGATGATCTCCACGACGCCGATGGCTTCCAGCATCTTGACCGCTTCCCTCACGCTGGATTTTCCCACGCCGAGTTTTTCCGAAAGCTCCGTTTCGGAAGGAAGGTAATCCCCCGGCTTTAACTGCCCCTGCAGCAGGGCATCCTTGATCTGATCCGTTACGACTCTGCTGAGCGGTTTGTTCGGTACCTGTGTAAGCCAGTCGGAATGATTTTGTTCCATAAATTCTCCCTGATGTGCTCCCGGAATTTTAAGGCAATTATAGGTTCGGCAAAAGGAAAAAGCAATAAAGCGGTGCGGCGGTGCGTTTCGATAAAAATCAGTGATAGATCTTCTTGTTTTCATATCTCGGCTCGCTTGTTACCTGCAGGCCGAGTTTTTTCATGGTCTTTACATCAATCTCGGAAAGCATGACGGAGGTATGGACCTGACAGCCGCGCAGCTTGGGCAGCTGTTCAAGGGCATTTTTTGCGTTCGGGTCGGTGGCTGCGCACATGGAAAGCGCAATCAGGACCTCATCCGTATGAAGCCTGGGATTTCTGCTTCCGAGATAGGATGTCTTCAGTTTCTGGACAGGTTCTATGACGGCAGGCGAGATCACATGCAGGGAATGCGGAATGCCGGCAAGTTCCTTCACGGCATTTAAGAGCATGGCGGCGCTGGCGCCGAGAAGATCCGTGGTCTTTCCGTCCACGATCTTTCCGTTCGGAAGTTCCAGGGCTGCCGCGGGGCCGCCCGAAACCTGTGCCTTGATCAGGGCTGCCTGAACAACGGGCCGTGCTTCCGTGGTGACATCCGCCTGCTTCATGAGAAGTTCGATCTTCGTAACTTCGTCCCGCTGGCAGTCGCCTCTTGCCAGGCGGTCCAGAGAGTTGTAGTAGCGCCGGATGATCTCCTGCCTGCTGGCTTCACGGCAGACGGCATCGTCCGAAATACAGTTGCCCGCCATGTTCACGCCCATGTCGGTGGGAGACTTGTAGGGACATTTGCCGTAAATCCCTTCAAAGATTGCGGAAAGGACCGGGAAAATCTCCACGTCGCGGTTATAGTTCACGGTCGTTACACCGTAGGCGTCAAGATGGAACGGGTCGATCATGTTTACGTCCTGCAAATCCGCGGTCGCGGCCTCATAGGCAAGATTGATCGGATGTTTCAGAGGCAGGTTCCAGATCGGAAAGGTTTCGAATTTGGCATAGCCGGCGTTGATGCCGCGCTTTTTCTCCTGATAAAGCTGGGAAAGGCAGGTCGCCATTTTTCCGCTGCCGGGGCCGGGTGCGGTCACGATGACCAGCGGCCTTGATGTTTCGATGTAGTCGTTTTTCCCATATCCGTTTTCGCTGACGATCAACGGGATGTTACCCGGATAGCCGTCTATCACGTAATGGCGGTATACCTTTATGCCCATGGCCTCCAGCTTGTTCTTAAACTGATCGGCGCCGGACTGTCCCGTGTACTTGGTGATGACGACGGAGCCCACATACAGACCTTTGTCCCGGAAGGACTGGATGAGCCGCAGAACGTCCACGTCGTAGGTGATGCCGAGGTCGTCGCGGATCTTGTTCTTTTCAATGTCGGATGCGGAAATGGCGATCACGATCTCTGCCTGATCCGCAAGCTGCAGAAGCATGCGGAGCTTGGAATCCGGCTGAAAACCGGGCAGCACGCGGGAGGCATGGTAATCATCGAACAGCTTGCCTCCGAATTCCAGATACAGCTTGTCTCCGAACTTCTGGATCCTTTCTCTGATGTGTTCCGACTGCATCGTAAGATATTTCTGATTGTCAAATCCGATTTTCATTCCGATTCCCCCTTTTGAATATGAAGCTCCCTGAATGAGATTGTAGCATAGACCGTGTGTGATGTGCTATAATTTTCGGAAACGACAGGGAGAAAGGGCGAACTTTACACGGGAATCCGGAAGACAGCCCGGGAGCCCCCGCAGGGAGATCAGATGAGAAATCAGACAGAGCCGAAAGCAGGCGAATTTTACAGGCATTTCAAGAACAGGCTTTATCAGGTCATGGGAGTTGCCTATGACTCAGAAACGGAAGAAAAAATGGTGGTTTACCAGGCACTTTACGGCGATTTTCGCCTCTGGGTCAGACCGCTTGCGGAATTCATGAGCGAAGTGGATCACATAAAATATCCGGGCGTCACACAGCAGTACCGGTTTGTCCGGGTGGTGCCGAAACTGTCAAAGGAATCCGGGCCGGAGGAAGAAACGGTGCCCACGATCACGGGCGGGCAGGAGAGCGGATCCGGGAATCCCGCTCTGGATGATTTCCTGGACGCAAAGGACAGGGAAGAGAAGAAGGGCATTCTGACGAAATATGCCGACCGCTTTACGCAGAAGGACATGGACAGCATTTATACGGTGTTCGGCATTACGGGATTCGGCGGAAGCGTGAAGCAGCAGACAGAAGGGCTTGTCAGATATCTGGATATGCAGGAACAGTACGAGGGGGACCATCTGCGCGGAGGAAATACGTCGTGTTCGAAATCCGGGAAGAACTGAAAAAGCTTCCGAAAAGTCCGGGCGTTTACATTATGTACAACCGGCATGATGAGATCATCTATGTCGGAAAGGCAGTCAATCTGTACAACCGGGTGCATTCCTATTTCCGGAAGATCATCGGCAGAGGACCGCAGATCGATCTGATGGTAAGCCAGATCGAGCATTTCGAGGTCATTGTCACAGATTCGGAGCTGGAAGCCCTGGTCCTTGAAAACAACCTGATCAAGGAGAACCGCCCGCGTTACAATACCATGCTCAGGGATGACAAGACGTATCCCTATATTAAAGTTACGGTCCGCGAAGACTTTCCGCGGATATTCCTGACCCGTCAGGTCAGAAAGGACAAGGCCAGGTATTACGGCCCGTTTTCTTCCGCGGGCGCGGTCAGGGACACGCTGGACCTGATCCACAAGGCATTCCGGATCCGCGACTGCAACAGGATCCTTCCGCGGGACGAAGGGAAAGAGCGGGCCTGTCTGAACTATCACATTCATCAGTGCGATGCTCCGTGCCAGGGTCTGATCACGCCGGAAGATTACCGCATACTGGTGGACGAAGCCATGGAATTCCTGAACGGAAAATTTTCCCCGGTCCTTTCCCGCATCAGAGAGGAAATGAACAGGGCTTCGGAAGCCATGGACTTTGAACGTGCCGCCGGGCTGAGAGATCTTTTAAACAGCGTGGAGCATGTCGAACAGAAACAGAAGATCACATCCGGTGCATCGGACAACAGGGATATTGTCGCGCTTGCCCGGGATGAAAAGGAAGCACTTGCCCAGGTCTTTTTTGTACGGGAAGGCAGGATGGTGGGACAGGAGCATCATTATCTTCAGACAGCTATGGAAGAAGACAATGCGGAAATACTTGGAAGCTTCATCCGGCAGTTCTATTCCGGCACACCGTTTCTTCCGGGGGAGATCTATCTGCCGTATACGGTCCCGGATGCGGAACTTATCCGGGAATGGCTCAGTGAAAAGAAAGGCTCGAAGGTGGAACTTGTCATTCCGAAAAAAGGACAGAAGGAACGCCTGATGGAACTGGCGGAAAAGAATGCCGGAATGATCCTGACGCGGGACCGCGAAAAGCTGGAGAAGGAAAAGGAAAAAAGCACGGGTGCCGTTCATGAGCTGGAAAAGCTGACGGGACTTTCGGATATCCACCGCATGGAAGCCTATGATATCTCCGATATCAGCGGCGTGGAATCCGTAGGCTCCATGGTCGTGTATGAAGACGGGAAACCGAAAAAATCGGATTACCGAAAATTCCGCATCCGCACCGTGAAGGGGCCGAATGACTATGCGTCGCTCAGGGAAGTTCTGCTCCGGCGGCTGACCGACGAAAGATTTTCCGTTCCTCCCGATCTTATCCTGATGGACGGAGGAAAAGGACAGGTCAACACGGCACTCGGCGTTTTGAGCGAACTGAAGCTGCCGGTCCCCGTCTGCGGAATGGTGAAGGATGACAGGCACAGGACAAGAGCCCTGTGGTACAGAAATGAGGAAATACCCGTGGACACGCATTCGGAAGGGTTCCATCTTGTCACGAGGATCCAGGACGAGGCGCACCGTTTTGCCATTGAATATCACAGGAGCCTGCGCTCCCGTCAGCAGGTGCATTCCGGCCTTGACGAAATCCCGGGCATAGGGGAAGTCCGCCGAAAAGCCCTGATGAAGCATTTCCGGGATATCGATGCCATCCGGAAAGCCGATGAAAAGGAACTTGCCGCGGTCCCCGGCATGAACATAAGGAGCGCGCGGGCCGTCTTTGATTTTTTCCATGGTTGTGATACCATGAAAATATCGGAGAAAACCGGGAAGGAATAAAAAACCGGGAAAGGATGAGAATAAATGGAAGGTATAACACTGACGGAGATGATCCGGAAACATAATCTCAAAAATCTGACACCGGAACTGGATACGGATTCCATTGTCATCACGGTGCCCGACGTAAACCGTCCGGCACTTCAGCTGACCGGATTTTTTACGCATTTCGACAGCGAGAGAGTCCAGATCATCGGCAAGGTCGAATGGACGTACATGCAGCAGATGGAGCCGGCTTTCAAGAAGAAGATCTATGACCAGCTGATGAGCTACAAGATACCGTGCATTGTTTTCGCACGCAGCATGCAGCCGGATGACGTGATCCTGGAATACTGCAAACGTTACGGCGTGCCCTGCCTTGTTTCTTCCAGCATGACCACGGACCTGACGGCGGAACTGATCCGCTGGCTCAAGGTGAAACTGGCACCGTGCATCAGCATCCACGGCGTTCTGGTGGATGTTTTCGGCATAGGCGTTCTGATCATGGGCGAGAGCGGGATAGGAAAAAGCGAAGCGGCGCTGGAACTGATCAAGAGAGGACACCGTCTCGTGTCTGACGATGTGGTCGAAATCCGGAAGGTTTCGGACGTGACGCTGATTGGTTCGGCTCCGGACATAACAAAATATTTCATAGAACTCCGCGGCATCGGGATCATTGATGTCAAGGCACTGTTCGGCGCGGAAAGCGTCAAGGACACGCAGCAGATCGATCTGGTCATCAAGCTGGAGGAATGGGACAAGGACAAAGACTACGACAGGCTGGGGCTTAAGGACAACTATACGGAATTCCTGGGGAACAAGGTGGTATGCCACGAGCTTCCCATCCGTCCGGGCCGGAATCTGGCCATTATCTGCGAGTCGGCGGCCGTGAACCACAGACAGAAGAAAATGGGATACAATGCGGCGCAGGAACTCTACAACCGCGTGCAGGCAAGCATCGATAAAAATGCTGCCGCAAAGCGGGAAGAGGATAAGAAAGCCGGATCTTCCGAAGCACCGAAGGAAAACAGTGAACCTGTTTCAAAGCCTGTTTTAAAGCCGGATTTAAAGCCGGATTTAAAGCCGGAACTTGTTGCCGACGGCAGCATTCCGGAAGCGGGAACGGACGGTTCCAGACCGGATGTGGAAAAGATCCGTGAAGAGGAACTGAGCAGGATACGGAAAGAAAAGGAAGAAGAGAAAGAGAACGGGAATGCTGAAAACGAATGAACCGATGTGTCAGCATACGACATTCCGCATCGGCGGGCCGGCGGATTTTTATGCCGAGCCGGAAAGCAAAGAGGAACTGATCCGTCTCGTGATGTCCTGCCGGAAGGAACACAGAGAATTTTCCGTGATCGGAAACGGCAGCAATCTCCTGGTCGGAGACAGGGGATACCGCGGCATGGTGATCGCGCTCGGGAAATCATTTTCCGGGATCTGCGTGAGCGGAAACGAGATCGAAGCGGAAGCAGGCGCCCTGCTTTCCGCGATTGCAGCTGCAGCCATGAAAGAATCTCTGGCAGGGATGGAATTCGCATCCGGGATCCCGGGATCCCTGGGCGGCGCCGTTGTCATGAATGCCGGTGCCTACGGCGGTGAAATAAAGGACATCCTTTCCGGAGTTACCGTTCTTGAGGAAGACGGGACGGAGAAAAAAGTTCTTCCGGAAGAACTGGCACTGGGTTACCGGAGCAGCAATGTCCTTTCCCGGAACAGGATTGTTCTTTCGGCAAAGTTTTCCCTGAAGCCGGGGAAGCAGGAAGAGATTTCCTCCCTGATGCATGAGCTGAATGAAAGGCGGAGGGAAAAACAGCCGCTGGAATATCCCAGTGCGGGATCCGCTTTCAAAAGACCGGCCGGTTTCTTTGCAGGCAGGCTTATACAGGATGCGGGGCTTTCCGGATTTTCCGTGGGCGGCGCAAAGGTTTCGGAAAAGCACTGCGGCTTTATCATCAATACCGGAAAAGCCACGGCAGAAGACGTGCGGAACCTGATCCGCGAAATCCAGGAGAGAGTGTTCTTATCCTCCGGGGTCAGGCTGGAACCGGAAATAAAAATGATGGGAGAATTCGAATGAAGCTCGTGATCGTTACGGGAATGAGCGGAGCGGGAAAAACGGTTGCCCTGAAAATGCTGGAAGACATAGGGTATTACTGCGTGGACAACCTTCCCGTTGAGCTGCTTCCGAAATTTGTCGAGCTTACCAAGAACTCCGACCGGGATACGGATGCGGCCCTTGGGATCGATATCCGGAGCGGGGAAAAGCTTCCCGAGCTGAAAGACTTTCTGAGCAGCCTGAAGGCTTCCCATATCGATACCAGGATCCTGTTTCTGGATGCGGACGACGCGACACTGATCCGCCGCTACAAGGAAACAAGAAGATCCCATCCCCTTTCCCGAAACGGCAGGATAGAAGACGGAATCCGCAAGGAACGGGAAAAGCTTGCCTTCCTGAAAGAGCAGGCGGATACGATCATCGACACCGGCGGTCTTCTGACACGGGAACTGAAGCAGGAGCTGGTGCGGATTTTCGTTGACAGGAAAGAATACAGGGATCTGTTCGTTACCATTCTCTCTTTCGGCTATATGTACGGGATCCCGAACGATACGGATCTTCTGTTCGATGTCCGTTTCCTTCCGAATCCGTTTTATGAGGCAAAGCTGAGGTCGAAAACGGGAGAAGACAAAGAGGTCAGCGATTATGTTTTTTCAAACGGCGTGGGGGATGTTTTCCTGGACAAGCTGACGGATATGATCCGTTTTCTGATTCCGCATTATATTGAGGAGGGGAAGACGCAGCTGGTCATAGGGATAGGGTGCACCGGAGGCCAGCATCGTTCCGTTGCCGTTGCCGATGCCCTTGCGGAAAGGCTTAAGACGATGGCGGACATAGGAATGAAGGTCGAGCACAGGGATGCGGACCGCAACAGAAGAAAACAGGGAGGTGTCTGAATGTCGTTTTCCTCCGGCGTGAAAGATGAACTTTCCAGGGTCATTCCTGCGGCCAGACACTGCAGGATAGCGGAGATCGCCGCCGTGATCAGCCTGGCCGGGCATATGGAGGAAACGGCGGACGGGAAGCCGGTCCTTTCCGTTACGACCGAGCATGCCGGGACCGCGAGAAAATACTTTACTTTGCTGAAAAAAACATATAAGATAGGGACGGATGTTCTGATCCGTCAGAATACCCGCTTAAATCACAGGCATTCCTATACGGTGAGTGTTCACCGGGAGGAGGACATCCGCAATATCCTGGAGGGGTCAAAACTTGCCGGAGAGGACGTGCATCCGGGGGATCCCCTGTTTATGAACGAGAACCGGGTCATAGAAAGAACCTGCTGCAGGAGAGCGTTTCTCCGCGGTGCTTTTCTTTCCGCAGGATCCGTTTCCGATCCGGGAAAATTCTATCATTTGGAAATTGTCTGTTCTTCTTCCGAAAAGGCCGAGCAGCTGAAAAGTATTCTGCGTTCCTTTGAACTGGATGCCAAGATCGTTGCCAGAAAAAAGAACCGGGTCGTGTATTTAAAGGAAGGCAGTCAGATCGTCGAGCTTCTCGGGCTGATGGAGGCTTCATCTTCCCTGATGGAACTTGAAAATATCCGGATCATGAAGGACATGCGGAATCATCTGAACCGGACAGTCAACTGCGAAACAGCGAATATCAACAAGACCGTGGTCGCTTCCGTGCGTCAGGTGGAAGATATCGAATACATAAGGGACACGGTCGGTTTTAATGATTTACCGGAGAACTTAACGGAGATGGCGAAGGTGCGTCTCATGTACCCCGAAGCCACCCTTAAGGAACTTGGCGAAGCCTTAAGTCCGGCAGTAGGGAAGAGCGGAGTCAACCACAGGCTCCGGAAACTTTCTGCCTATGCCGATGAACTGCGGAGGCATTAGCCGTTTTTATGCACGGAGGAGAAAATTATGATAAAAAGATCTGTTACTGTGGAACTTGATTCTGGCCTGGAAGCCAGACCGGTGGCCATGCTGGTGCAGCTGGCAAGCCGGTACGAAAGCAGCATTTACCTGGATAACGACGCCAAACGCGTCAATGCAAAAAGCATCATGGGAATGATGACGCTCGGTCTTACATCCGGAGAGGAAATTGTCGTTACGGCTGACGGAAAAGACGAGCAGCAGGCAATTGACGGGATTGAAAAGTATCTCAGCAGAAAGAGCGCCTGAGGATACGGAACAGAACATGATCTGAAAAGCGCCCGGCGTACCGGGCGCTTTTTTAAAAAAGGAGAGACGCCTTGGCTTTCACACATCTGCATGTCCACACGGAATATTCACTTCTGGACGGATCCAGCAAAATAAAGGAGATCATAGCCCGCGCGAAGGAACTGGGCATGGATTCGCTTGCCATAACGGACCACGGTGCCATGTACGGTGTGATCGATTTCTACAAGGCGGCAAAGGAAGCCGGCATCAACCCCGTGATCGGGTGCGAGGTCTATGTGACGCCGGGTTCCCGCTTTGACCGGGAAAACGCAAACGGGGAAGACCGGTATTATCATCTTGTGCTGCTGGCGGAAAACAATACCGGCTATGCCAATCTGATGAAACTCGTTTCCAAGGGCTTTGTGGACGGATTTTATTACAAGCCGAGGGTGGATTACGAAACGCTGCGCACCTACCACGAAGGGATCATTGCCCTGTCAGCCTGTCTTGCCGGGGAAGTCGCGCGTTTTCTGGAACGCAGCATGTATGAGGACGCCAGAAAGTCGGCGCTGAACTATCTGGACATTTTCGGGAAAGATCATTTTTATCTGGAACTGCAGGACCACGGGATAGCCGCTCAGAAGACAGTGAATCAGGGACTGGTCCGGATGAGCGCCGAAACGGGGATTCCTCTTGTCGCGACCAACGACATTCACTACATCTATGCGGAGGATGCGGAACCCCATGATATCCTTCTCTGCATCCAGACCGGGAAAAAGGTAAGCGATACGGACCGGATGCGCTATGAAGGCGGTCAGTATTATCTCAAATCGGAAGAGGAGATGCGTTCGCTTTTTCCCTATGCGTTTGATGCGCTGGAGAGAACGCACGAGATCGCTTCGCGGTGTCATGTCACGATCGAATTCGGCGTGACGAAGCTGCCGGCCTATGACTGCCCGGAAGGATATGATGCCTGGACATATCTGAACAGACTCTGTGACGAAGGCTTCGCAAAACGGTATCCGGGTGCGGACAAAGCCCTTCGGGAACGGCTGGACTATGAACTCGGCGTCATCCAAAAAATGGGGTATGTCGATTATTTCCTGATCGTCTGGGACTACATCAATTTTGCAAAATCGAATGGCATAGCGGTGGGACCCGGCAGAGGCTCCGCGGCCGGAAGCATTGTTTCCTACTGTCTCGGGATCACCGACATCGACCCCATCCGCTATCAGCTCCTGTTTGAAAGATTTTTAAATCCGGAAAGAATTTCCATGCCGGATATCGATGTGGACTTCGGATTCGAACGCAGGCAGGAAGTCATAGATTACGTGGTCCGGAAATACGGAAAGGACCGCGTTGTCCAGATCATCACTTTCGGTACGCTGGCGGCACGCGGCGTCGTCCGGGATGTCGGCAGGGTATTGGACCTGCCTTATTCCAAATGCGACGCAATCGCCAAGATGATCCCGAACGAACTGAATATCACGCTGGACAAGGCACTTGTGGAAAGCCCGGAATTCAGGAAGAATTATGAAACGGATCCGGAAGTAAAAAAGCTGATCGATCTTTCCAGAAGGCTGGAAGGACTGCCGCGGCACAGCTCCATGCATGCGGCCGGTGTCGTGATCTCCAAAAAGAGCGTGGACGAATATGTTCCGCTTTCCCGTGCGGCGGACGGTTCCATTACGACGCAGTTCACCATGACCGCGCTGGAGGAACTGGGGCTTCTGAAAATGGACTTCCTGGGCTTAAGGACGCTGACCGTCATACAGAATGCCTCGGCGGAAGCGGGGAAGAAAACCGGAAAACAGATCGACATGCTGAAGATCGACTACAATGATAAAAAAGTCCTGGACATGATCGGAAAGGGAGATACGGAAGGCGTGTTCCAGCTGGAAAGCGCCGGGATGAAGAGTTTCATGAAGGAATTAAGGCCCGGGACGCTGGAAGACATCATAGCCGGCATAGCCCTTTACCGCCCGGGTCCCATGGACTTTATCCCGCGGTACCTGAAGGGAAAGAACGACGCTTCCTCCATTACCTATTCCTGCCCGCAGCTTAAGCCCATTCTGGAACCGACGTACGGCTGCATCGTCTATCAGGAGCAGGTGATGCAGATCGTGCGTGATCTGGCAGGATATACCATGGGACGGAGCGATCTGGTGCGCCGTGCCATGAGCAAGAAAAAAGCGGCCGTCATGGCAAAGGAACGGGAGAACTTTGTTTTCGGAAACAAAGAGGAAAACGTAAAAGGCTGCATCGCGAACGGGATACCGGAGCAGACGGCGCAGCATATCTACGACGAGATGACGGACTTTGCCAAGTATGCCTTTAACAAATCCCATGCGGCATGCTATGCATTCGTGTCCTATCAGACGGCGTGGCTGAAATATTATTTTCCGAAGGAATTCATGGCGGCGCTGATGACGTCCGTCATGGACAACACGGACAAGATATCCGAATATATCCTGACCTGCCGGCAGATGGGCATAGAGATCCTTCCTCCGGATATCAATGAAGGGCAGAGCGGATTTTCCGTGGCGCCGGAAACGGAGAAGGGAAAATCCGGAAAAGGCGGGATCCGTTTCGGTCTTTCCGCCATCAAGAACGTAGGCACTTCCGTGTCCGACGAGATTGTCCGGGAGCGGGAGGCAAACGGCCCCTACAAGTCCATAGAGGATTTCATAGACCGGCTCAGCAACAAGGAAGTGAACCGCCGCACGCTGGAAAATTTCATCAAGGCGGGTGCGCTGGATTCCCTTCCCGGAAACCGGAAACAGAAAGTGCTGATCGTGCCGGATCTCTTAAGCCGGAAGGAAAGCCGTAAGGATGCCATGGCCGGACAGATCAGCCTGTTTGACATTGCAGGCGAGGAGGATAAGGAAAATTTCCGCATTCCGTTCCCCGAAACCGAAGAATTCACGAAAGATGATATCCTGACCTTTGAGAAGGATACGCTCGGGATCTACATCAGCGGGCATCCGCTGGAATCCTACCTTTCTCTCTGGGAAAAGAACGTCACGGCGCGTTCCGTGGATTTTGCCGTAGACACGGAAACGGGAGCGGCCAGGGTGCGGGACGGGCAGAAAGTCATGATCGGCGGCCTGATCTCCGGGAAGACCGTTAAGACGACCAAGAACAACAAGACCATGGCCTTCGTCACCATAGAGGACCTGGTGGGAAATGTGGAAACGATCTTCTTTCCGCAGGATTACGAACGGTACCGGGACATGCTGACGGACGACAACAAGGTTTTTCTTTCCGGCAGGGTCTCCCTTTCCGATGAAGACGAAGCGGGAAAGCTGATCGTGGAAAAGATGACTCCCTTTGTCTCCACCGAAACCGTGCTGTGGATCCAGTATGAAAACAAATCCGCCTATGATGCTGACCTGCCGTCCCTGATGGCAGACTTAGGGAACAGCGAAGGACAGGACAAAGTCAAGATCTTCCTGAAGGAAGAGAAGCAGATCCGGTATCTCGGAGACAACTGGCAAATACAGGTAAACGACGCTCTCCTGGGGCAGATCCGGAAAAGACTGGGGGAAGACAATGTTAAATCAGTAACAAAAGTATTGAAATGACGATGAAATTGCTATAAAATAAATTGCAATATGTTGTTTCGCAGGAGGCCAGAATGGCAAAAGAAGTTAAAACAATCGGTGTACTGACAAGCGGCGGGGATGCACCCGGAATGAACGCGGCCATCAGGGCCGTTGTCCGTACCGCTCTTCATAACGGAATAAAGGTTATAGGAATCATGAGAGGATACTCGGGCCTTCTTCAGGAAGAAATGACCGAAATGAAGACCACGAGCGTTTCGGAGATCATCCATCGCGGCGGTACCATTCTTTATACGGCGCGCTGTGCGGAAATGGTGACGCCGGAAGGACAGAAAAAAGCAGCCGAGATCTGCAAAAAGCACGGGATTGACGGACTGGTGGTCATAGGCGGCGACGGGTCTTTCCGCGGGGCCGGAAAACTGGCGGCACTCGGTATCAACACGATCGGCCTGCCGGGAACCATTGACCTGGACATTGCCTGCACGGATTACACGATCGGCTTTGACACGGCAGTCAATACCGCCATGGAAGCGATCGACAAGGTAAGGGATACCTCCACATCCCATGAAAGATGCAGCATCATAGAAGTCATGGGAAGACATGCGGGTTATATTGCTCTGTGGTGCGGATTTGCAAACGGCGCAGAGGATATCCTGATCCCGGAACGCTATGACGGGAACGAACAGGAACTGATCAACCATATCATCGACAACAGGAAGCGCGGGAAAAAGCATCACATCATCATCAACGCGGAAGGCATAGGCCATTCCACTTCCATGGCAAAGAGGATAGAAGCCGCTACGGGAATTGAGACAAGGGCGACCATTCTGGGATACATGCAGCGCGGCGGTTCTCCGACCTGTATGGACAGAGTGTATGCTTCCATTATGGGAGCCAAGGCAGTGGAGCTTCTGATCAAGGGAAAGAGCAACCGGCTGGTGGCCTACAAGAAAGGCGAGTTCTGCGACTTTGACATACAGGAAGCGCTGGCCATGAAGAAGGATATTCCGGAAGACCAGTGGCAGATCACGAAACTTCTGAACAGATAAGAAAAAGCCGGTCCGCTTTCAAATTTGCGGATCGGCTTTTTTAATACATCAGCATTCAGTAAACGCGTCAGCGGCGTTTTAACTGAATTTACGGAGAGCAGATGGAAAACGAAAACAGAAAGAACACCGTCCTGTGCGGCGCCAATTCCTATCAGAAAAAGTATTATTTCAATCCTGCATTCAATAAGCTTCCCGAGCAGATCAAAAGGGAGCTCCAGATCATGTGCGTGGAGTTCACGGAAGATGCCGGAGGCATACTGACCCTGGAGTTCACGCCGGAAGGAACGCTGAATTTCAATGTCCGTTCCGCGGACGGGGACTATCTTTTCGACGATATTGCAAGCGGGATGAAGATCACCGAATATCAGAGGGAAAGACAGGAACTCCTGCAGGAACTGGAGCTTTTCTATAAAGTCGTGTTTCTGGGATACCGGGTATGAAGGTCGGAAATGCGGATGCGGGGAGAGGCATTTTCCTGGCTCCCCTGGCGGGGATCACGGACCTTCCCTTCCGGACGCTGTGCCGGGAACAGGGATGCACCTTTGCCGCAACGGAAATGATCAGCGCGAAGGCGCTTTTTTATCATAATAAAAATACGGAGGAACTCTTAAGGACGGGAGAAAACGACCGGCCTCTTGCGGTTCAGCTGTTCGGCTCGGACCCGGATATTGTCGCGGAAATGGCGCTGAGGATAGAGGACGGACCGTGGGATGCCATCGATTTCAACATGGGCTGTCCGGTCCCGAAGGTCGTGAACAACGGCGAGGGCTCCGCCCTTTTAAAAAATCCGCGTCTGGCAGGGAAGATCATAAAGGCTATGACGGACCGGCTCCGGAAACCGGTCACCGTGAAGATACGTTCCGGTTTTGATGCCGGCAGCATAAACGCGCCGGAAGTTGCAAAAATCCTGGAAGATGCGGGTGCTTCGGCTATTACGGTTCACGGCAGGACAAGGGAACAGTATTATTCCGGAAAAGCGGACTGGTCCGTAATCCGACGCGTAAAGGAAGCCGTTTCCGTTCCGGTGATCGGGAACGGAGACATTTTTTCCGCCGAAGACGCAGGGAAAATGCTGAAAGAGACCGGATGCGACGGTGTCATGGTGGCGCGCGGCGCCCTCGGGAATCCATGGATTTTTTCCGAGATCAGTGCTCTTCTTTCAAAGGGAGAACGGATTCCGAAGCCGGCCCCCGAAGAAAAAATGGCAATGGTCATGCGGCATCTTGACCTTCAGATCGCGCAGGACGGGGAAAAGAACGGGGTCCTGAAAATGAGGAAGCAGATCGGCTGGTACCTGAAAGGGGCCCGGAATGCCTCTGCCGTGCGGAATGCCGTGAACAGTTCTTCGGACCTGTCTGAAATCCGGGAGCTTATCACGGCCGCCTTTTCTTGACAGTCACTCTTATTTCCTATATAATGCATTGCAATGTTCCGGGATTTTTCTGCAGGCATGCTGCAGGACCCCGGGTTTTTATGACTCTGGAGGGCATAAAATGTCTGAAAAAAAGAATGTTCTGACCTACGAAGGGCTGAAGCGTTATGAGGAAGAACTTCAGAACCTGAAAGTAGTAAAACGCAAGGAGATCGCAGAGAAAATCAAGGAAGCCCGTGAAATGGGAGATCTTTCGGAGAACGCGGAATATGACGCGGCCAAGGACGAACAGCGGGAGATTGAAGAGAGAATCGGAGAACTGGAGATCCTTTTAAAGGACCCCGAAGTTGTCGATGAGGGAGAAGTGGCGCTTGATGTGATCAACGTGGGCTGCAAAGTCAGGGTTATGGACAAGACACGCAAGACGGAACGCGAGTTCAAGATCGTAGGTTCGCAGGAGGCAAATTCCCTGGAAGGAAAGATCAGCAACGAGTCTCCGGTCGGCAAGGCGCTCCTCGGAAAACAGGTCGGGGATACCGCAGTCGTGGAAACGCAGAACGGATCTTTCAAATACAAGGTACTCGGAATTCAAAGGGATAAATAAAATGGAAAACGAAAACAGCCGCAACGGGCAGATCGAGGAACAGGATACAGACCATCTGATGCAGGTCAGGCTTGATAAGCTGAAAGAACTGCAGACGGCCGGGAAGGATCCGTTTCAGATCACGAAATATGATGTAACAGCGCACTCCGCCGACATCAAGGACCATTATCCGGATTATGAAAACAGGGAAGTCAGCGTGGCAGGCCGTCTTATGAGCAAGCGAATCATGGGGAAGGCATCCTTCTGCAACGTCCTTGATCTGAAGGGAAACATCCAGTCCTATGTCGCAAGGGACAGCATAGGGGAAGAACCCTATGCGGAATTCAAGAAAATGGATATCGGCGACATCGTCGGGATAAAAGGCACTGTTTTCAAGACAAAGACCGGCGAAATTTCCATTCATGCCTCTTCGCTGCAGCTTCTTTCCAAGAGCCTGAAGCCGCTTCCCGAAAAATTCCACGGGCTTACGGATACGGATGCCCGTTACCGTCAGAGATATGTGGATCTGATCATGAATCAGGAAGTGCGGGATACGTTTGTAAAGCGTTCCAGGATCATTGCCTCCATCCGGAGATACCTGGATTCCCAGGGCTTTATGGAAGTGGAAACGCCGATGCTTGTCAGCAATGCGGGCGGGGCGGCGGCACGTCCTTTTGAGACGCATTACAATGCGCTGGACGAGGATGTGAAACTTCGGATATCCCTGGAGCTTTATCTGAAGCGTCTGATCGTAGGCGGACTGGAAAGAGTCTATGAGATCGGCCGCGTGTTCCGGAACGAAGGCGTGGATACAAGACACAATCCTGAATTCACACTGATGGAACTTTATCAGGCATACACGGATTACTACGGCATGATGGACCTTACGGAAAATCTGTTCCGCACGGTGGCCATGGATGTCCTCGGAAAGACGACCGTTACCTATCAGGGTACGGAGATCGACCTGGGCAAACCGTTTGAACGGATCACCATGATCGACGCCCTGAAGAAATACAAAGGGATTGATTTCACGGAGATCAAAACGGATGAGGAAGCAAAGAAACTGGCTTCTTCCCTGCATGTGGAATATCTGGAACGGCATAAGAAAGGCGATATTTTAAATCTCCTGTTTGATGAATTCGTAGAGCAGAACCTTATCCAGCCGACCTTTGTCATGGACCACCCGATCGAGGTAAGCCCGCTGACCAAGAAGAAACCGGACGCTCCCGATTATGTGCAGCGGTTCGAACTGTATATCACGGGACGTGAAATGTGCAACGCCTATTCCGAGCTGAACGATCCGATCGATCAGAGGCAGCGGTTTGAGGCACAGGAGAAACTGAAACTTCTGGGCGATGAGGAAGCAAACTCCATTGACGAGGATTTCCTGAATGCCCTGATGATCGGCATGCCGCCGACCGGCGGAATAGGCTACGGCATTGACCGTCTGGTCATGCTTCTTACGGATTCCGCAGCCATCCGGGACGTTCTGCTTTTCCCGACCATGCGCAGCGCGGAATAAAGGAACCGGCTGCGGCGGTACGACAGACAGAAAACGGATTTACGAAGAGATGGTAAATTATACCGTCTCTTCTTTTTTACGGGCAGTCAGGCGGCCGGAAGATCATAACCGCGGCAGGCATGCTGAAATGCTCTGCCGTTTCGGAACGGATGCAGAAGAAATTCATCAATACGGAACAGGAGAAGAACAATGACGGATGAAGAATACAGCGAGGCGGCATCGTACTGGAAGAAACATGATGAAACAGAAGTGAAAATGGACCGGGATCAGCTTATGGCAGCGGCGGAAGCGTACATACAGGCAAACGATACCTGCGCGCTGGCGACGGGATACGGAAGTTTTATCCGCTGCACGCCGATCGAATACACATATCACGACGGTGCTTTCTGGCTGTTTACGGAAGGCGGGGAAAAGTTTGACGGCCTTCGTAACAATCCGAATGTCTGTCTTGCCGTTTTCGACAAATACGAAGGATTCGGAAAACTGAAAGGAATGCAGGTCACGGGAAAGGCAGTTCTTCCGGAACCTTTTTCGGATGAGTATGTCAGAGCCGCGGAATATAAGAAAATTCCTCCGGAAGCGTTGAAAAAGCTGCAGTATCCCATGCACCTGATCAAGATTGTTCCGGAAAAAATTGAATTTCTGAATTCCGATTTTAAAAAGCAGGGATTCGGCAGCAGGCAGAAAATCGAAAACATGAAACAGACGGAGTAAAATTTAAGACGGAACAGTCCGGCCACTGTTGCACTTTTGTTGCTGATGGTGTTTTATCCTGTTAACGGTAATGAATTTACCGGGAGCGGGAAGAAGCTGTGCGTCCGCTGCACCCGGGTCAAGGGGGGACGGGATCGTGGATATTTCCTATTTGCTGCAGCTTCAGAATTTCAGGGAGGCCACCGGGGGAATTTTCAACGGATTCTTTCAGTTTCTTACCGATATGGGATGGAGTGTCATTCCCTTTCTCATTGTGGCGCTCATTTATTGGAGCATGGATAAAAAAGCCGGTATCTATCTGATGGCCAACATGTCTGTTTCCGCATGGCTGAACGCAATCATAAAACTCAGCGCATGCATATACCGGCCATGGATCAGGAGCGCGGAGCTGAAACCGCTTGAATCCGCGCGCGCCACGGCAACGGGATATTCTTTTCCGAGCGGTCATATGGCAAATGCGACCGCATTGTACGGCGGCCTGGCGGTATGGGAAAGAAAGCACCGGGCGCTGAGAAACTGGCTGATCGCACTGGTTCTCCTGATCGGTTTTTCCAGGAATTATGTCGGCGTTCATACACCGCAGGACATAGTCGTTTCCTGTTTCATCGGAATTCTGCTTCTTTTCGGAACGGCAAAGCTGCTTTTCTGGGCGGACGGCGGAGAAAAACGTGATCTGATCTGCCTGATTGCCTGCTCCGTGTTATGTCTGGCAGCCGTTCTCTATTTTACATTTAAGCAGTACCCTTTAAACTACGTGGACGGGAAACTGCTGGTCGATCCGGCAAAGATGCGGCTTGACGGCTACAGCAACTGCGGGGTTTTTTTCGGATTTACGGCCGGATGGTTTCTGGAACGGCGTTATGTCCGTTTTTCCACGAAAGAGGGAAGAACGGTCAGGCTGGGACGATTTGTCCCCGGCGGAATTATCCTACTGTTCCTGTTTCAATGTCTCGGCTCAATTCTTGCACTGATCCTGCCTCCGGCGGTTGCCAGTGTTCTGAACAGGGTCATTCTGATGCTGTATATTACCTGGATTTATCCGGTGATTTTTACCGTAACGGAAAAACAGAGCGGCGGAAGGAAAAAGCAGTGAGCCGTTTTTCTGCGGCATGATCCGGAATGTTCCGTTAAAATAATCAGGCTGATGGCTGATAATTTGAGACTAAGTTCAAAAAGAGATGATATAATAAAATATCATCTCTTTTTGAACTTTTATTTTAATTTGTAATTTCTCCCAGAAAGGAAACCTGATTCCATGGAATTTACAAAAGAACAATTACAACGGCTGGTAGAGTTTATGCCGGAACCGACAATTGTTTATCTGCTTAAGGACGAGACATCAGCACCGGTTCCGTTCCTGTACAGCCGGGATGTACCTGCTTTTTCGGGCCTGACAGAGAAAGAATATCTCGATCTGTACCGGGACGATGCAAAGAGAGTCGTTTTGCCGCAGGATCTGCCGACATTGCAGAACATGCTGAAGAGGGTATTCCGGGAAAAGAGTACCGGCACATGCACTTACAGGACATATCACAGGACGATGGGAACCGTGTGGACACATGCCGCAATAAAATGGATCGGGCAGTTCGAAGGGAAGGAGGTCCTTCTCGGTTCCTTTACCGACGTGAGCAATCAGATCGCGGAAAATACACCCGGCGGTTTTTTCATCTATTCGGCGCTTGAAGACGACCAGTTTTTTTTTATCGGCGAAAATATGCTGAAAATGCTCGGCTATTCGCGGGAGGAATTCAAACAGAAATTCCGGAATCGCTTCCGGTTCATGGTGTATGAGGAAGACCGCGAAGCAACGCTGAAATCCATTTCCGATCAGATTGCGGCGAACGGTCATTACGACAAGGTCGATTACCGGATCGAGAAAAAGGACGGGAGCATTATCTGGGTTCATGACGAAGGCCATTACGTCATAGACAGGAATGAGCGTCCCTGGTTCTATGTAACGATCAACGACATGAGTGAGCTTGTCGAAGAAAAAAACAAACTCCTGAAAGAGAACATTAAACTGGGAGCGATCATCAATTCCATTCCTGTAGGGCTCTTTGTCTGTCGCATTGATCAGGACAGGATAGAACTGATCGATGCCAATGAAGTGGTCGGAAGAATTCTGGAAACCGGGACGGATCTGATGAAAAAGCGTCATAAAATTCTGTTTACGGAGCAGGTCCATCCGGACGATCTCACAGGTCTCTCCTTTACCATGCGGGAGATACGGCAGGAAGGCAGGCATAAGAGCGCACCGTTCCGCTATTTCGTGCAAAGCGGGACATGGAAATGGCTGCGGATGGAGGCAAAAACCATAGCCGCGCCCGATGGAACGCTGTTCATTTACAGTGTGCTGTCAGATCTGACAACGGAAAAGCAGGCGGAGGAAGAACTTGAACGTACACGCCGTGTCCAGCAGGAACAGTACCGGTCATCCCTGCAGGCACTGCTGTTTGCCAATCCGAAGTCCCTGTGCACCGTCAGGCTCAACCTCAGCCGCAATAAGTGCGAAGAATGGTACGGCACGTCGAAATATGTGATTCACACGATAAAGGCGGAAACGGCAGAGGGTGTGATCGACAATATTTCACGCATCATTGCAAGTGAGCAGGACCGTGAGAAATTTTTCAGGCATTTCAGGCGTACTGCGCTGCTTGACGCATATAAAAACGGTCGGAAAAGTGAGATCGTAAAATACCGCCGGACAGTGGAAAACGGTTCCTTCATCTGGGTCAAAACAGTCGTAAATATGGTTCAGGATCCCGATACGCAGGAAATTGAGGCGGTTCTCTTTTCGGAAGATATCGATGATCAGGTACTGAATGAAGAAATCATCCAGAAAAGTTCCGATACCGGTTATGACTATATAGCGACGCTTCATCTGCCGGACCTGATGTTTCAGTTCCGTTATCTCGGCAATCTGATTCCTCAGAAATTCAGGGATCAGTACAAGGAACTCCGGCAGATGAAGTCCTACGGGGAAATCGTGGATTATGCGGCAAAATCATGGGTCGCGGCCGACGAGAAGAAACATTTTATGAAAGAAGCGCAGATCGGCAGTATCATCACACATCTGGATAAGGACGGGAGCTATACGATCAATCTGAAATCGCGGAAACAGGATGGCTCCGAAGGATGGAAACAGCTTCGCCTTACCTGGCTTGACGAAACGAAGAACTGGATCCTGATTCAGCAGACGGACATTTCCGAAGCCGTGCATATGCAGCAGAAGGTACTTCTTAAACGGCTGAGCACGGAAAGGACTCTCCGCAATGAAGCGGAAAAGGCAAACGAGTCCAAATCCAATTTCATTTCAAACGTCAGCCATGACATGCGCACGCCATTGAATGCGATTCTGGGGTATGACCGTCTTGCCCTGGAAACCGATTCTGCCGGAGAAAAAGAGGAATACCTGGAAAAGATCGGCGCCGCCGGAGAAACGCTGCTCTCCCTGATCAACGATACGCTTGATCTGCAGAAAATCGAGAACGGCGTGACCACGCTCCATCTGGCGGCTGTTCCGTGCAGTGAAATCGTTAACGGCATCCTGACGGCGGTGAAGCCGCTGCTGGAGACCAAAAAAGTTCATCTCACCTTTGACAATTCAAAGGCGGCATGGGCGACAATCTGTGCCGACGCCACGCGGGTAGAGGAGATTTTTATCAACCTGATCAGCAATGCGATAAAATTCACGCCGGAAGGCGGAAATATCCTGCTGGCGGTTGAATGCGTGAGGGAAACGGAGAACGAAATCTGCGACAAGCTTATCGTAAAAGACAACGGCATCGGCATCTCCGAAGGATTTCTTCCGAAGATTTATGAACCGTTTACGCAGGAGCGTACGGAAAAGACGGCCGGGATAGGCGGATCCGGTCTCGGACTTTCAATCGTGAAAAGGCTTGTCGATCTGATGCAGGGCAGAATTGAGGTTAAAAGTAAACTTGGGGAAGGAACGGAGTTTAACGTGTATCTGAACTTCAGAAAAGCAGACGAAGCCGCCTGCTCTGACGGTGTCGAACAGGTTGAGGACCGCTCCGCACTGCAGGGAAAGACAATACTGCTGTGCGAAGACAACAGGATGAACCGTGAAATTGCAACGGCTATTCTGGAAAAGAAAGGAATGACCGTTATTCTGGCTGCCAACGGCAAAGAAGGCGTAAAGCGCTTTGCAGAATCATCCTCCGGTGAAATATCCGCGATTCTGATGGATATCCGCATGCCGGTCATGGACGGATATGAGGCTTCCAGGATCATCCGGTCATCCGTTCATCCCGATGCGAAGAAAGTACCGATCATTGCACTGTCTGCGGACGCCTATGCCGGAGATGTCCGGAAAACCAGGGAATACGGAATGAACGGCCATCTTTCCAAGCCTGTTGATCCGGAGCTTGTGTACAGTACTTTGTACCGATATATCTGCAAAGCTGACTGAAGTGTTCTGATCTGATGAACAGTAAGGCTGATAGAAGTACTTAAGCCTTATGAATGATATTGCAGCAGAGGGGGAGTGTCTGTTATGCGCCGACAGATTCTGCAACGATTGTTAACAGGTTTTCTGGCCGCTGTCTGTCTGTTTGCGTCTGCGGTACGGCCGGCGGAAGCTGCCACGGAAAGTCCGGCGAGAAGGACAGTGCGGGTCGGTCTTCCCGATACCGATATGGCCGCCATGTCCGGAGGCAGAAATACGACGGTCACATTCCAGAAAGAGTACCTGCAGGCCGTCGCGGAATACGCAAACTGGGATTTTGACTATGTTGAGACATCCTGGTCCGACTGTCTGGAAATGACCAGGTCGGGCGAGATCGATGTTCTGCTTGACGTTTCCAAAACAGAAGACCGCATACGGTACTTTGATTATTCCAATGAGTCCATGGGCACGGAAACGTGCTGCCTTGTGGCTAAAAGCGGAACCGATATGGCGTATGACGACTTTTCTTCGTTCAACGGGATGAAGGTCGGTTACGAAAACGGTAGCACGATGATCGATTCCCTGCGAAGATACGGGCAGAATACGGGCTTTTCCTTTGAAGAGAAGGCATACGAAAACAGCTCAGAACTGTACAGGGCTCTGGATGCCGGAGAAATCGATGCACTCATCCAGACAAACTATATCGACATCCCGGCGGGACATGCCGTGCTTGCAAGATGCGATCCGTCGCCCGTATATATTGTCACGAGCAAAAAAGATCCGGCGCTCAAACTGGAGCTTGACAGTGCGATGGCGCAACTGTTCAGCTATAATCCAAGCTTCAATGCGGATATCTATCGCAAATCATTCGAAAACAACTCGGCGCAGATCGAAAGCTTTACAAAGCAGGAAATTGCCTATCTGAGAACGAGACCGGTCGTGGTCGTGCCGTATGAAACAAACTGGGCGCCTTTTGAAATGTACAGAAACGGTAAGGTCTCCGGAATCACACCGGACATTCTGCGTGCCATCAGCCGGGACACCGGGATTGATTTCCGCTTTGTGCTGTCTTCCTCGACGCAGGCAATCTATAAGGAAATGAACGGCAGCTCCACCGATACCGTGATGGCCGTGAGCTACGATTATCTGTGGGCGAACAGCCATGATCTGTTTGTCACGCAGCCATATGTGAACGGTTCCGTCATGCAGGTGAAGAAAAATTCGGATATCACTCCGCGTACGGTTGCCGTGGTGACGGACGGTTATCTGGAAAACGAAATCCGCCATGAATATCCGAAACTTGACCCGGTCGGATATCAGACATTTGAAGAGTGCATGAATGCCGTAAAAAGCGGTGCGGCCGACTGTACGTTTCTGAACTATTACCAGGCAAACTTTTACCGTTCCATGAGTGCGTTCGGAAACTTCAGTTATCAGCCGGTTGAAACGATTACGCAGAGTATTGCGCTCGGCGTCACGAAAGAGTCGAATCCTATCCTTCTGGGGATCCTTTCAAAATCGCTGGAGCGGCTTTCGTCCGGCGAAGTACAGAGCATTCTCAGTGAAAACTCCGTACAGTCGGAACCTCTTTCACTGGATGTTCTGACGCACCGGTACCCTGTTCAGACGGCAGTCGCGGCGGGATTGTTCAGCGTTCTGCTCTGCTTCCTGATTGCTCTTATCCTCACTGCCCGTGCCCGGAAACGTAGGAATCTTGCGCTGGCAGAGGCAAAAAGAGGCGCGGAGGCGGCAAACCTGGCAAAGTCCGATTTTCTCTCCCGGATGAGCCATGATATCCGCACGCCGTTAAACGGCATCATCGGGATGACGCATCTTGCAAAAAGGCAGAAGAATCCGCCGAAAACGGAAGACTGTCTGAAAAAGATCGACACTTCCTCAAAGTTTCTGCTCGGTCTCGTCAATGAAGTTCTGGACATGTCCAAGGCGGAAAGCGGGAAGATGGAACTTCATCCCGAACCGTATTACATGGATGATTTCAAAAGCTATATCGATGCCGTGATCCGTCCTCTGTGCGAGGGGAAAAACCAGAAGCTGATTTTTGAAACGCATATTCTGGGGACAATCGTGCCGAAAATGGATATCCTCCGCACGAACCAGATTTATTTCAACCTTCTTTCCAATGCGGTCAAATTTACGCCGGAGGGCGGAGAAATCCGCGTCACGGTTAACGAAAGCATGCTTCCGGAAGGAAAGGTCCGCATTACGGCTTCAGTCCGGGACAATGGCGTAGGCATGAGCGAAGAATTCCAGAAAGTCCTGTTTGATCCGTTTTCACAGGAGCACCGCAGCGACAGTTCCGGGATGCGCGGTACCGGACTTGGTCTTGCAATCGTAAAAAAGATCATCGAAGCGATGAACGGAACCATTTCCGTGAAAAGCAAGGCGGGGGAAGGCACGGAGTTTGTTTTCACAATGGACTGCGAATATACAGCCGCAGAAAACGAAGGACACGGGACTGAGGCGGCGGAGCCTGGGAATTCCCCTGAGATGCTTCGCGGGAAACATGTTCTGCTCTGCGAGGATCATCCCCTGAACCAGGAGATTGCCGAAAAGCTTCTGGAGGAGAAGGGAATGATTGTCGATATTGCGGAAAACGGCGAAGCCGGCGTGAAGCACTTCGCCCGATCTTCGGTATTCTATTATGACGCAATCCTGATGGATATCCGTATGCCGGTCATGGACGGCTGCGAGGCAACGAGGGAAATCCGTGCACTCAGCCGCTCCGATGCCCGTAAAATACCGGTCATTGCAATGACGGCAGACGCGTTTTCGGAAGACACGAAAAGATTTTTCGATGCAGGCATGAATGATCATGTTGTAAAGCCGATTGACCCGAACGTACTGTACGGAGTTCTGTGCAGAGCGATCAGCGGGAAGAACACCGGTATTTCTTCGGAGAACAGCCGAAAAACTTCCTGAATGTCTTTGTAAAATAACTCGGGCTGTCAAAACCGCAGGAGCCGGCGGTTTCCGAAATGCTGTCCGCAGGATGAGAAATGAGAAGCTGTGCTCCTTTCATGATCCTGTACTTCAGCAGATACTGAACGGGGGAAAGCTGGATGGAACGCTTAAAGCAGCGAAGGCTTTCTCGCTGTCCTATATCCGCCGCGCCGGAAATTTCCTTCAGTGTGATGTCTTCCCGGTAATGGGCCTGGATAAAATCCAGCATTTTGCGGATACGCAGATCATCCTGATTCCGGATGGCCTTACTCCCGGATATGTTTGCCGCATACTTCCGGTAAAGCAGATAGCAGAACCGGGACAGCTTTTCGCGCACGTTGAATTCGAAACCGGGAGCATCCGTTTCCATGCAGCGGAAAGCATCCGTAAAGCTCTGAACCATTTCCCCGTCCGTTTTCCTTTTAAGCCGGTAAGAACGGAAGACACCGCAGGAGATTAGCGGAGACAGATATTTTACTGCGTAAACGGAATCCGCATTTCCGGTGACGAGAAGAGGATTGAAGACAACGGAATGGAGCCGGCATTTCGGTTCTGCCTTTGCGCTGTGCAGGATCCCGCAGTTGACGACAAGGCAGTCGCCGGCGGAAAGATCAAAGGATTCCGACGGGATCCGAACACGAAGCTTCCCGGATTTCACATACAGGATTTCCAGATCGTCGTGCCAGTGCCACGGGATGTCTTCTCCACGGCAGTCAAGATCTTCCAGATAACCGGCGCACGGAAATTCCAGCGTGCCGTGCGATTTCATTTCCCGCTGGGAAGCATCCAGATTCAGTCCGCATTTTTCAAGGCCCATGAATTCCTCCTGCTTTTCTTAACCGGCATCCCGGATATCCGGAATGTCGGTTTTGTTATAGTATAGGTCCGAATCGAAATTGAATCAACTTCCGGAAAGCGCTATCCTTCCGTTAAGGAAAATACGAAAAGGAGAAAATCAATGGTTCAGCTTTTACTGGCGATCATCTATCTTGCTTTCATAAGCCTGGGGCTTCCGGATTCGCTGCTCGGTTCGGCATGGCCTTCCATGTACGGCGGATTCGGCGTCCCTGTTTCCTATGCGGGAATTGTTTCCATGATCATTGCGGCGGGGACCATTCTGTCCAGTCTTTTCAGCGACCGCCTGACCAGGAAACTGGGAGCGGGGAAGGTCACGGCAATAAGCGTCGGCATGACGGCGCTGGCACTGTTCGGATTTTCCGTAAGCCGTACTTTCCTTCCGGTGTGTTTCTGGGCCGTTCCCTACGGGCTCGGCGCAGGCAGCGTGGATGCCGCCCTGAACAACTATGTGGCGCTTCATTACAAAAGCCGGCACATGAGCTGGCTTCACTGCATGTGGGGCGTGGGCGCATCTCTCGGGCCTGCCGTCATGAGTTATGCCATTGCCGGCGGACAGGGGTGGAATGCGGGCTACCGTTATGTTGCCTTTCTGCAGATTGTCCTTACCGCCGTTCTTGTCCTGAGCCTTCCGCTCTGGAAAGAGAACGGCACGCCGGAATCCGGAAAGGATCCCGGAAAACCCGGGAAAGCCCTTTCGCTCCGGGAAGTCGTCCGTATCCCGGGAGCAAAGGAGATCATGCTTACCTTTTTCTGCTACTGCGCGATCGAGCAGACGGCGGGGCTCTGGGGGAGCAGCTACCTGGTGCTTCATTCCGGCGTATCGGCTCCGGAAGCCGCTTCTCTGGCCAGTTTGTTTTTCATCGGCATTACGGCGGGACGCGCCGCGAGCGGATTTCTGACCATGGCGCTGGACGACGCGAAAATGGTACGGCTGGGAGAGATCATTGCTTTTTCCGGTCTGTGCCTTATGTTCTTTGCACCGGGGAAAGATCTTGTAAAAGGCGGTCTCATCCTGATCGGCTTAGGATGCGCGCCGGTCTATCCGTGCCTGATCCATGCGACGCCGGAACGGTTCGGCGCCGGAAGATCGCAGGCGGTCATAGGGGTCCAGATGGCAAGCGCCTATGTGGGGACCTGTCTGATGCCGCCGCTTTTCGGCCTGATCGCGCAGCACCTGAATATTGCCATGTTTCCGGCGTATCTGCTTCTTTTCCTGATCCTGCTGGGCATCATGCATGAAAGAATGATCGCGAAAACACGGGAAAATTGTCCGGAAAGACAAAAAATGAATTTGAAAGAGACGGTATAGTATGCTATCATCTCTTTTTATACAGCCTGAAATATAAGAATATAAACCGGCTGCGGGAAGAGGTTTCTGGCATGTTTGAAGTCATGAATGCCGACGATGCGGTTTCGCTTATAAAAGACGGCGACTGCATCTGCGTCAATTCCTTTGTCGGAATTGAAAATCCCGTGGAACTCCACGAGGCGATTTACCGGCGTTACCGCGACAACGGTTCTCCGAAAAATCTGACGGTCGTTTCCAGTGCGGGTTTCGGCGTCTGGGACAAGGACCGCGCGGCGGAAAAATATATCAGGGAAGGTGCCGTAAGCTGTCTGATCTGCGGGCATTTCGGCGCCATGCCCAGTACAAAGAAACTGGTGCTGGAAGACAGGTTCGAAGCGTACAACCTGCCTCTCGGCTGCATTTCCCATGCAATCCGCGCGCAGGCGAGCGGAATTCCCGGTGCCGTTTCCAGGGTAGGCCTGGATATTTTCGTGGACCCGAGAAGAGAGGGACCCGGGATCAACGGGATTTCAAAATCAAAGGATATCGTGAAGGTCGTCGAACTTGACGGCGAGGAAATGCTCTATTACAAGCTGCCGAAGATCAACGTGGCCCTGATCAAGGGAACGGCAGCGGACTACAAGGGGAATATTTCCTTCGACGACATGTTCATGTCGGGGGACGCGCTTTCCATCTGTCAGGCAGTCAGGGCAAATCACGGCAAGGTGATCGTCCAGGTGGACCGTCTGGTGGATACGCCGTCCAGACCCAGAAATACCATTATTCCCGGCTGTCTCGTGGATGCGATCGTCGTGGTGGAACCGGAGGAAAGACCGGTGGCGTTCCGTGCCCTGACGGGAAGTTTTGAAATTCCCTATACGGAATGGCAGGGCTGGCATGAAATGATCGATGCCTTAAGCTCCATCCGACCCGCCGCAAATCCTTCCTACGACATTATAGGAAGGCGGGCTTCCCGGGAACTGAAGGAAGGAGACATCGTAAACATAGGCATCGGGATTCCGGAAACGGTCTGCAAATTCGCAAGAAAGAGCGGAATGCTGGGGCATATCACCATGACCGTGGAATCCGGCGGCATCGGAGGCTTTCCCGCATCCGGGATCGTGTTCGGCGCCATGATCGGCGCGGCATCGGTCTACGATATGGCAAACCAGTTTGACTTATATGACAACGGCGGCCTGGACATCTGCTTTATGGGCGCGCTGGAAGTGGACCGGCACGGCAACGTGAATGCACACCGTACCAGGGATAACTTTGCGGGGATCGGGGGCTTTGCCAACATCACAGCGAAGACGCCGACCGTCGTATTCTGCCTGACCTTCAATACGAGCGGGCTGGAGGTCGTCCATAAGCAGAATAACGTGGAAGTCGTGCAGAACGGCACCATACCGAAATTTGTGCCCGAAGCGCAGAGCATCAGCTTTTCCGCAAAGAGAGCCATTGAAAACGGTCAGAAGGTTCTCTACATCACAGAGCGGTGCGTTTTTGAACTGACGGAAAAGGGGCTGAAGCTTACGGAAGTTTATCCGGGCATTGACCGGAAAAAGGATATTCTGGATCTGCTTCCGTTCAAAATCATTGAATAACCGGAATCTGTGCTGTACTGTTCCATCTTTTTCCGTCTGACTTTACGGTCCTGATGCAAGGCACAGGGTCGTTCCGTATTTCTGATAAAAAGGTACGGAATAAAACGTAAAAATAATAATATTGTAAGGTCCGGGAGCTCTTCCCGGACCTTTTCTATGGAATGGCTTTGTGTTATACTTACAAAGTATGCAAACCGATTTGCAATCTGTTCCGGAGGATGCCGGGGAATGCTGAATGAAGATAAGATCAGGCTGATGAACGATATAGCGGTCTTTGAAAAAAAAGAAGGAAAATCCGCACGGCCGGCCGAAAGATATTTTAAAAATGACTTCATCGCAAAGCACATGATGCAGTCTTTTTTCGCATTCACATTCTGTTATCTTCTGGTCATGATCATTGCCGTTTTATACAACATGGAACAGATCGTCAGCACGGTGAATGTCACGGATGTGGTGGGGATGGCAAAAAAGACGATCGTTTTCTATCTGACCGGTCTTTTCCTTTTCGAACTGATCACATGGACCGTATACAGAAGAAAATATGACGAAGCCGTGCGGGTCCGCAAAGTCCGTATTGAAAAACTGAACCGTCTGAAGAAACGCTACGAGTTTCAGGAGAAGGCAAAAGAACTGATGAAGGAGGGCGGACGGAATGCTTAATCTGCTCGTTCTCAGAAGCAAACTGAAATCTTTTTACGGGAAGTACAATGTGTTCATTGTCCCGGCGGTTAAGTTTGCGTTCGTGCTGTGTGCGCTTCTCCTCCTGAACAAAAACATCGGCTACATGAAAATGCTGAAGAATCCGTTTGTTCCGGTCATCCTTTCGCTGATCTGCAGCGTCATGCCGTTCGGCGGGATCTGCTGGATCATCAGCGGGTTCATGCTGATGCATATTTATGCCGTTTCTTCCGAGATGACGCTGGTCATGGTGATCTTTCTGATGATCACGGCACTCCTGTACTACGGATTTCAGCCGGGAGACAGCTGGATCCTCATCCTGACGCCCATGATGTTTGCCTTTAAGATACCGTATGTTGTTCCGGTACTTGTCGGGCTTTCCTGCGGCATGGTTTCCGTTGTGCCGGTGGGATGCGGGATCGTTCTTTACTACATGCTTTCCTACGTAAAGAAGAATGCGGGGCTTCTTACCAATGACGCGGCCATGGACATCACACAGAAATACATGCAGATGATAAACGGGATCGTGTCCAACAAAACGATGCTGCTTCTTATTGTCGCATTTGCCGTAACGATCATTGTCGTGTTCCTGATCAGGAATCTGTCCCTGGATTATTCGTGGATCATAGCCGTGATCACAGGACTGGTGGCGCTTCTCGTAACGGTCCTGGCGGGAGATTTCCTGTTCGGGATATCCGTTGCCGTATCGCCGCTGCTTACCGGGATCCTGATCGCCGCGGCGGTCGCCGTTGTCTACATCTTCATGGTGTTCAACGTGGACTATACGCGGACGGAATACACGCAGTTTGAGGACGACGACTATTATTATTACGTAAAGGCAGTACCGAAGATCACCGTATCCGTTCCGGAACGCCGCGTACAGCGCATGAACCGGCAGAAACATACGGAAAACGAAGGAAAGGAACAGTAAGATGCAGCCAGTGCTCAGCAGTATTCTGTCGTGGTTTTCCATGATGCCCCGTTTTACCGTGACGGGGATGATTGAGATCGCGATTATTGCATGGCTGGTTTATCAGATCCTCTCCTGGATCCAGAACACCAGGGCATGGGCTCTTCTGCGCGGGCTGGTCTTTATTTTCGCTTTTGTTCTGTTTGCGGTCATCTTTCATCTGAACACCATTCTCTGGATCATCAGCAAGATTGCCATGGTGGCGGTTACGGCGCTGATCATCATATTCCAGCCGGAACTCAGAAGAGCTCTGGAACAGCTGGGCAGCCGGAATTTCCTTACGGCGCTTTTTACGCCGAATCCCAAAGAGGATCCGACCGGCTTTACGGAGCATACGGTCAACGAACTGGTCAGGGCTTCCTTTGAACTGGCAAAGGCCAGAACGGGCGCCCTCATGGTGATCGAGCATACCAGCACGCTCAAGGATATCGAGCGCACGGGCATTGATATCGACGGCATCGTATCCAGCCAGCTTCTGATCAATATTTTCGAACATAACACGCCGCTTCATGACGGTGCGGTGGTCATACGCGGAAATACCATAGTGGCAGCGACATGCTATCTGCCGCTTTCGGACAATATGCAGATCAGCAAAAATCTCGGAACCAGACACAGGGCAGCCATCGGCATCAGCGAATCCACGGATTCCCTGACGATCGTCGTTTCGGAAGAAACGGGAGACGTATCCGTTGCGCGGAACGGTAACCTCAGGGTCGTTTCGGATGCGGATGAGCTTAGGAGGATACTGAACAGTCTTTCTTCGGATGCGGGCGCAAGGAAACATTTCCAGTTCTGGAGGGCAAAAGCAAAGAATGAGAAATAGACTGATAAAAAATCCGGGCCTGAAGCTTCTTTCCATAGTTCTGGCGTTTTTCATCTGGCTTGCCGTCGTGAACATTTCCAATCCGGAAGTGACGCGGAGCAAGACGGTGGAACTTGAGATCCAGAATGCCAATATCCTTACGAACGCAAGCAAATCCTTTACGCTTTCCAACAGCGGAACGGTAACGGTAAGCTACGAGGTCCGTACGACGGACGAATCCAGGATAAAGGCAAGCGATTTCAAGGCAACGGTGGACATGGAGGATCTGTACGACGTGACCGGTTCCGTGCCGGTAAATGTTGAGGTCGTGAGCAACAAGGACCTGATCATCGGCACGCCCTACGCCCGGCCCGGCGTCATTCAGGTCACGACGGAGGACATCCAGAAAAAGAAATTCACGCTTTCAACCAATGCGACGGGAACGCCGACGGACGGTTATTCCGTCGGAAGCATTGACGTGGATCCCCCTGCCGTAACGGTGAGCGGACCCGTTTCCGAAGTGGGACGGATCAGTTCGGTCGGGATCGAGGTCAACGTGGACGGGGAATCCAGGAATCTGTCCGGATCGATCAGCCCCGTGTTTTACGATGCAAACGGGAACCGGATCAACCGGAAGAGCGATAAGGTAACCGTGGATCCGGAGCAGGTTGCCTATAATGTCACGATGCTCAGAGGAAAAAGCCTGAGTCTGAACTTTAACGTATCCGGCAGCGTGGCGGACGGATACCGCTATACTGGTGCGGAATGCAACGTCAAATCGGTTTCCGTCGTAGGGCAGAAGGAAGTCCTGGATTCGGTCAGTACCGTGGATATCCCGGAATCCGTTCTGAGTGTCCAGGGAGCCACGGGAGACCGTCAGGTTAAGGTAAACGTGTCCGATTATCTGCCGTCCGGCGTGTCCATCAGCGGTAACTCGGAAATCGTGGTCACGCTGAAAGTGGAAGCGCTTCAGGATAAGGAATTCACACTGACCCTGGATGATATCACGCAGGTGGGGCAGACATCCGGATATGCCTATATGCTGGATCCGGAAAGCATTACGGTGGATGTGACGGGACTTACGGAAGATCTGGGACTGATCAAGCCTTCGGATCTGAAGGCGGAAGTGGACTTTACGCATATGTCCAAGGGAACCGTTCATGATGGAACACTTACCTTTGATCCGCCCAAGGGTTATGCGATCAAGTCCTATACGCCTTTTAAGATCGTTGTATATGATGCGAACGGGGAAAAGCCCGCAACGGGCGGGCCGGGCATGACGGTAACGGATGAAAGCGCTGCGGAATCTTCTTCGGAAACTTCTTCGGGTAGCGCAGGGACGCCGGCTGTTTCCGGAGAATCCAAGTCCCCGGCAAATCCTAATCCTACGGAATCCGTTCCGGAAACCTTAAAATCAACCGTGGGAGCCACCAAAACGGAAAGCTCTGCCGGAGAAACGGTTAAGAGTCAATAGCAGGAGAATAAAAAAATGGTCAGTCAGAAAGTTAAGGTAAACAATCCCAGCGGTCTCCATCTCAGACCGGCAGGGAATCTCTGCAAGGAAGCTCTTAAGTACAAATCCAGGATAGATCTGGTTTTTAAAAATTCGGAGGCAAATGCAAAAAGTGTTCTCAGTGTTCTCGGGGCATGTGTGAAAAGCGGAGACGAGATCGAATTCCGCTGCACCGGTGCGGATGAGAAAGAGGCGCTGAAAGCCGTCGTAAGCCTGACGGAAAACGGCTTCGGCGAAATCTAGAAAATTCCGTTTCGGAGGACAAATGCTTTATTTCCTGGCTGCTACCGTATTGAGTTATTTTCTGTCCCGGATATCGCAGAACGCTTTATCCGGGATTGTTCTTGTTTCTGCGGCTGTCGTGCTGTTCTTAAAGGACAGGAAGGAAACGGGAAAACGCTTTCCTCTGGCCGGACTGTTCTCCTTAAGTTTTGTCGGCGGCGAAGGGATAGCCTGTTTCAAGCTGTCTTCGCTGGAAACGGCGTGGGAACCGGAAACATGGCTGTGCTTTTTTGCGGCTGTCTTTTTCTTCCGGCTGTTTTACAGGCTCACATTTTCCCGGAACGGAGTTTCTTTAAGAGAGCCGCAGAAAAACGGTTTCTGTCTTTCCGGTGAAAAACAGATCAGAGAGGACAGGCTGTTTATTTCCGTTATCGGCATTACGGTTCTTTCCGCCGTTTCCTTCTGCATAGAAGCGGCCATTCTGGGATATGTGCCGCTTTTAATCCGCGGCGTGCCGCATGCCTATTCCGCCTTTCACGTTCACGGGCTTCATTACTTCACGGTGTCCTGTGTCCTGGTACCGGCACTGGCCGTGATCTGGAATGAAACTTCAGGCAGAAGGGACGGTATCCGGAAAAAGGCAGTGCATTTCTCTGCGGCCGTATCCCTCCTGATCCCCATCCTGTGCGTTTCCCGTTTTCAGCTCATCTTCACTGTTGCCGTGGCCGGCTTTACCTTCCTTACCGTAAAGAAAGACGGTGCGCCGAAACATCTCGGGATCATCGCCGTCTGCTGCATCATTCCGCTCTATGTTCTCCTGACGGTTGCCAGGAGTCACAGCGTTTCCTATCTGAACGGCATTTTTGAAATGAAGGCGGATCTTCCGATCTTCATCAGTCAGCCGTATATCTATATTGCAAACAACTACGATAATTTCAACTGTCTTGTCAGGGACCTGACGTCGCACACGTTCGGCCTGAGGATGCTGTATCCTCTGTGGGCATTTACCGGCATGAAGTTTCTGCATCCGTCTCTCGTGAATTTTCCTCTGTATGTGACAAAAAAAGAGCTGACGACCGTTACGCTTTTCTATGATGCGTGGTATGATTTCGGTATGGCCGGCGTGATCCTTTTTTCCGCGCTGCTGGGATTTGTTTCCCGGAAGCTGGAAGAGAAGACCGGCGGGCCGCATGATCCCATTATGAATGTGATGTACGCACAGATGGCAGTTTATTCTGCGCTGGCGTTTTTCACCACATGGTTTTCCAATCCGGCCACGTGGTTCTATTTTGCGGAAACGCTGGCCGTATATCTGTTCTGCAGGTCCCGGGGAAAGAAACCGGAGAAACGAGGAAAAAAACAATGATATCAAAAAAGATGCAGCCGTTAGTCAGTAACAATTCCGCCATTCGCGCCATGTTTGAAGAAGGAAACCGCCTGGCAGGGATTTACGGGAAGGAAAACGTATTTGATTTCAGTCTCGGCAATCCGAATGTCCCCGCGCCGGAAGGCGTGAAAAAGGCAATTCTGGATGTTCTCTCTTCGGAGGATTCCGTCCAGATCCACGGATATATGAGCAATGCAGGTTTTCAGGATGTCCGTGAAGCGATCGCAGGGTCTCTCAACAGACGTTTCGGCACGGATTTCAAGGCCGGAAACCTGATCATGACGGTAGGTGCAGCCAGCGCGCTGAACATTCTCCTAAAGACTATTCTGGATCCCGGAGACGAAGTGGTGACCTTTGCTCCCTACTTCGTGGAGTACGGAAATTATGTGAGAAACTATGACGGAAATCTTATCGTTGTCCCGGCGGATACGGAAAGCTTTGAGCCGGATATCGCGGGACTGGAAAAAGCCCTGAGCCCGAAGACAAAAGCGGTAATCATCAATACGCCGAACAACCCGACAGGCGTTGTCTATTCGGAAGAGACGCTCCGGAAAATGCAGGACGTCCTGGAAAAGAAGGAGAAGGAATTCGGAACCGTGATTCTTGTCATTTCGGATGAGCCTTACCGCGAGCTTGCCTATGACGGCGTTAAAGTTCCGTGGGTCACGAAAATATTCCCGCATTCCGCTGTAGCCTATTCCTATTCCAAATCGCTTTCTCTTCCCGGCGAACGTATCGGCTGGCTTTTAATCCCCGACTCCGTTCCGGAAGCACAAGAAGTGATCTCCGCGGCGACGATCGCAAACCGCGTGACGGGAAGCGTGAACGCACCTTCCCTGATCCAGAGAGTCATACTCCGCTGCGTGGATGAAAAGACGGATATCGGAGCATATGACAGGAACCGGGAGCTTCTGTACGGAAGTCTCAAGAAAATGGGATTCGAATGCATTAAGCCGCAGGGGGCTTTCTATCTGTTCGTAAAGGCACCTGCTGTTAAAGGATGCGATGACAGAAAGGAAAACGAAGCCCGTTTTGTGGATGCCTGCAAGAAAAAGAATGTCCTTGTGGTTCCGGGAAGCTCCTTTGCGTGCCCCGGATATGTGAGGATTGCCTACTGCGTATCTTTCGACCGGATTGAAAGATCCCTTCCCGCATTCCGGAAAGTGGCGGAAGAATACGGGCTTGATCCGAAGGAGTAACGATGAACGAATGGGAAAAAAACTTCAGGAGCGTAACTCCCTATACGCCCGGCGAACAGCCGCAGCGAAGAGACATCATCAAACTGAATACGAATGAGAATCCGTATCCGCCCGCACCGGGAGTTCTTGCTCTTCTGAAAAACCTGGACGGGAATCTGTTCCGGAAATATCCGGATCCGGATGCCTCCGTTCTGGTGTCTGCGATCGCGGAATTTTACGGCGTAAGGGAAAATCAGATCTTCTGCGGCGTGGGAAGCGATGACGTTCTGGGAATGTCTTTTCTGACTTTCTTTAACGGCAGCAGTCCGGTTCTTTTTCCGGATATCACCTATTCGTTTTATGATGTCTGGGCCGGCCTGTTCGGGATCCCGTTTGAAACGCCGGCACTGGACTCCGGATTTCATATCCGGAAGGAAGATTATTTCCGGGAAAACGGCGGGATCGTGATCGCCAATCCGAATGCGCCCACGGGAGTGGCAATGCCTCTTTCCGATATCAGGGAGATTGCGGAGAAGAATCGGGAATCGGTCATCATCATTGACGAAGCGTATGTGGATTTCGGAGGCGAAACGGCGCTGCCTCTTGTTTCGGAATTTAAAAACCTTCTGGTCGTCAGGACCTTTTCCAAATCACGTTCCATGGCCGGCATGCGGATCGGGTTCGCAATCGGGGACGAGAACCTGATCGATGCCCTGAAAAGAGTCAAGTATTCCTATAACTCCTACACGCTGAACATGCCTTCCATCCTGCTGGGTGCGGAGTCGGTAAAAGACCGGAAATATTTTGAAGAGACGGTCGGAAAAATCGTAAAGACAAGGGAGCGCGTAAAGAAAGAACTCCGTGAAATGGGATTTGTATTCGGGGATTCCATGACGAATTTCCTTTTTGTGAAAAAGCCGGGAACGGACGCAGGGAAACTTTTCTCTGCTCTGAAAGAAGCGGGAATTTACGTCCGCTATTTTGACAAGCCTGTCCTCCGTGACTATTTACGGATCACGGTCGGGACGGATGAGGAGATGAACCGTCTGCTGGATTTTTTCCGTCATGCTTTTTCACACGGTGTCTGACGGCAGAAAAGACGATCAGGAAGACGACAGGAAGCAGGGCAATAACGGGAGAACAGGCTGCGATGCCGACTGCGGTATCTTCCAGGAAAATCCGAAGGCCCGAAAGAGTCTGCAAAAAACCGTTTGCCATTCTGGTAAGGAATCCGGGCTTTGTGTCCGGATCCTTTTTTCGTAAAGATCCCGGATTTATGGGAGCGGGGCGGATCTGTTTCGAAAGATTTTATGAAGATTCCGTTTCCGGCGTCCGTTGACAGACCGGGCGGAAATTGTTATGATAACGAAAGGCAAAGGGGCCCTTTTTCAGGGGCCCCTTTATAAATATAAGGAGGGAGCTCTGCGAAGCAGAGCGACCGGGAATCCTCAAGCGGAGCGCAAGAGGACAGGAGGAATCTGTCATGACCAGGGAAGAAATATTTAAAATCGTGGAAGAGGAAGATGTGGAGTTTATCAGACTGCAGTTTACCGATCTTTTCGGAATGATGAAAAACATTGCCATCACGGAAAGCCAGCTGGAGCGCGCCCTTGAAAACCGCTGCATGTTCGACGGTTCCGCGATCGAGGGATTTGTGCGGGTCGAGGAATCCGATATGTATCTGCATCCGGATCTGGATACGTTCGAGATCCTTCCGTGGAGGCCGCAGCAGGGTAAGGTGGCAAGATTCATCTGTGATGTCTACCGGCCGGACGGCACGATCTTTGAAGGGGACCCGCGCCATGTTCTCCGCAGGGAAGTGAAAAAGGCGGAGGAGATGGGCTATACGCTCATGGTCGGAACGGAATGTGAATTTTTCCTGTTCCATACAGACGAAAACGGACAGCCGACCACATTCACGCACGAACGTGCGGGCTATTTTGACGTGGCACCGCTGGATCTTGCGGAGAACGTGCGCCGCGACCTGGTCCTTAACCTGGAAGACATGGGATACGAGATTGAGGCAAGCCATCACGAGATCGCACCGGCACAGCATGAGATCGATTTCAAATATGCGGATGCCCTGTCTGCCGCAGACGAGATCATGACATTCAAGATGGCGGCCAAGACGATCGCAAAACGACACGGGCTGCATGCGACGTTCATGCCGAAACCTCTGGGCGGGGAAAACGGCTCCGGCATGCATATCAATATGTCGCTGGGAGACGGCAAGGGAAAGAATCTTTTTGAAGATGCCGCGGATCCGAACGGCCTTTCCGAGATTGCCTATCAGTTCATGTCGGGAATCCTGAAACACATCAGGGAGATCGCCATTTTAACGAACCCGCTTGTGAATTCCTACAAGAGACTGGTTCCGGGTTTTGATGCCCCGGTCTATATCGCGTGGAGTTCCAATTTCAACAGAAGTCCGCTGATCCGTATCCCTTCCCAGGGAGGAGAGGATACGAGAATTGAACTCCGCTGTCCGGATTCTGCGGCAAATCCGTATTTTGCACTGGCAGCCTGTCTGGCGGCCGGCCTCGACGGCATCAAAAATCATATGACGCCGCCGAAGAGCGTAAATGAAAATATGTTTCTTGAAACACCGGAAGAAATGAAAAAACGCGGCGTGGAGCTGCTTCCGAGAACGCTCGGTGAAGCGATCGGTTATTTTGAAAACAGTGAATTTGTACGCGGCGTCATGGGTGATCATGCCTTCAGCAAATATCTGGAAGCCAAAAAAGAAGAGTGGCGCAGGTTCAGCTCTTCCGTGACCGACTGGGAAATTTCAGAATATCTCCATAAATTCTAAAGGCAGGGGCTTATGACGTGCGCGCTAGGCAAAAGCAGGACAGGCGGCGCCGGTGATGTCATAGTAGCATTTCCGAAAGAAGCGGATGCCCGTACAATTAAAAACATCCTTGTGAAAAGCGGCTTTTCCGTAATGGGAACGGCAGCCACGGGTTCGGATGCCCTGAGCCAGGCGGAGGATTTAAACGGCGGGATCCTGATCAGTGCCTATCAGTTTGAAGATATGGTATACTCAGAGCTGAGGGAAGACCTGGGTCCGGAATTTTCCATGCTTCTGATCTGCAATCCCTCCCGTCTGGCGGAACCGCCGGCGGAGAACGTGATCTTTCTTCCGCTTCCGCTTAGAGTAAACGACCTTGTGCATACCGTGGATATGATGAGCACGGATATCCTTGAGAGAAGAAGGAAACGAAAGAGCCGTCCCCCTGTCCGGAGTGCCGCGGATATGGAAACGATCAGCAGGGCAAAAACGCTTCTCATGGAACGGAACGGCATGTCGGAGGAAGAAGCCCACAGATATCTGCAGAAATGCAGCATGGAAAACGGGTGCAACCTGACGGAGACTGCCCAGATGGTCATCAGCCTGAATTCTTAAAGAGCGCGAAGGGGAGCTGTCTATCATGAAATTCACGAAAATGCAGGGTACCGGAAACGACTATGTCTATGTGAACTGCTTTGAGGAAACGGTAAACGATCCGGCAAAAGTTTCCCGGATCATAAGCGACAGGCATTTCGGGATAGGTTCGGACGGACTCATTCTGATCTGTCCTTCCGGAACATGCGACGTACGCATGCGCATGTTCAATGCGGACGGTTCCGAAGGAAGCATGTGCGGCAACGGAGCAAGATGCATTGCAAAGTATGTCTACGATCACGGGATCTGCCGTAAGGACAGGATCTCTCTGGAAACAAAAGCCGGTGTCCGGGAGCTGAAGGTCACTGCGGAAAACGGGATCTGCAAAGGCGTCACGGTCTGCATGGGTGTGCCGAAGCTGACCGGAGAGGTTCCGGAAAAAATTGAAGTCGGCGGCATCGAAACGGAATTTATAGGGGTCGACATAGGAAATCCGCATGCGGTTTATTACATGGAATCCGAAGAGGAACTGAAGAATGCCGACCTGATGCGGTCGGGTCCTTTATATGAACACCATAAAAGATTCCCCGGCGGCGTCAATTCGGAATTCCTGTTTGTGAAAGACAGGAAGAACATATTCATGAGAGTGTGGGAACGCGGCAGCGGAGAAACCCTGGCCTGCGGGACCGGAGCTTCGGCAGCGGCTTTTGCTTCCATGATTTCCGGAAGGTGCGACAGTGAGGTGACCATTCATCTTCTCGGCGGGGATCTTGTCATTTCGAGAGAAGAAAAAGAAAACGGACGGGTCTTTCTGACCGGTCCCGCCGAAGAAGTTTTCACGGGAGAAATCATTCTGCCGGAAGAATAAAAATAAAAGACAGGAGAAAAACCGATGATCAAAGTCAATGACAACTATCTGAAACTCCCGGGAAGCTATCTGTTTTCCGAATGTGCGCGGAAGATGAAGGAATATGCCGCAGCACATCCCGATGCGGATATTATCCGCCTGGGGATCGGGGATGTGACGCTTCCCCTGGCACCTGCCGTGATCAGGGCACTTGAAAAAGCCGTGGAGGAGCAGGCCCATGCGGAGACATTCCGGGGATATGCGCCGGATCTCGGGTATTCTTTTCTTCGGGATACGATCGCTGAAAAGGTATACGGGAAACTCGGGTGTGCGATAGCACCGGATGAAATATTTGTTTCCGACGGAGCCAAATCCGACTGTGGAAACATTCAGGAACTGTTTTCGGAAGACGCAAGGATTGCGGTATGCGATCCCGTCTACCCGGTCTATGTGGATTCCAATGTCATGGCAGGGCGCTGCGGCACCTATGATCCGGAAACCGGAAAATGGAGCCGCGTGATCTATATGCCCAGCGTGGCTGAAAATAATTTTTCCCCGTCTCTTCCGGAAGAAGTGCCGGATCTGATCTATCTCTGCATACCGAACAACCCTACAGGGACTTCGCTTACCAGGGATCAGCTTAAAGTCTGGGTCGATTACGCCGTTAAAAATAACTCGGTTATCCTTTACGATGCTGCCTATGAAGCCTATATTTCCGAAGAGGACGTGCCGCATTCCATCTTTGAGATCGAGGGGGCGGATGCCTGTGCCATAGAGTTCCGTTCCTTCTCCAAGAATGCCGGTTTTACCGGACTCAGGCTCGGATACACCGTAATTCCGAAAAGACTCCGGTTCAACGGGGCTTCGCTTCATGACATGTGGGCCAGAAGACACGGAACCAAATTCAACGGGGCGCCTTACATTGTGCAGCGCGCCGGAGAAGCGGTCTATTCGGAGGAAGGGCAGAAGGAAACCATGGAACAGGTGAATTATTACAAACGGAATGCCGCACTGATCCGTGACGGATTACTTCGTGCCGGGTTCAAGGCTTTCGGCGGCGTGAATTCACCTTATGTCTGGATGAAAGTTCCGGAGGGAATGACAAGCTGGGAATTCTTTGATCTTCTTCTGGATAAGGCGCATGTGGTCGGGACGCCGGGTTCCGGATTCGGGCCCAGCGGCGAAGGGTATTTCAGGCTGACGGGATTCGGCTCCTATGAAAAAACAAAAGAAGCCCTGGAGCGTATCTCAAAAACAATCAATGTGTGATATGATATTTAAAGGGATGTGTATCTGACAGGTCAGGTTCGGATGCAAAAAGGAGGGAGCATTTATGGCTGAACATTATGTGATCTCCATTGGCAGGCAGTTCGGATGCGGAGGCCGTGAAATCGGAAGGATCCTTTCGGAGAAGCTCAAGATCGGCTTCTATGACAAGGCAATCCTGAAAATGACAGCGGATGAAAGCGGGATCAGCGAAAGCTATTTTCATCTGGCAGACGAAAGAGCAGGCGGAAGCATTCTGACAAAGGTCGTGCGGGGAATGACGGGAAGGGACAGAAAAGGACCTTCCTTCAGCGCGGATGAACTGCTGAAACCCGATAACCTGTTCCGGTTCCAGTCGGAGGTGATCCGTAAACTTGCTACGGAGGAATCCTTTGTGATCATGGGACGCTGCGCAGACATGGTGCTGAAGGATTATGAAAGACTGGTACGAGTCTATCTCTTTGCAGATCTGGATTACCGGGCGGAGCATGTGCGCCGGGAAAAACTGTTCCCGGAAGGGGAAGAAAAAAAGAACGTGCGCCGCATGGACAGGGAGCGCAGTGATTATTACCGCTATTACACTGGACACGACTGGGGAAACATGGAACGCTATGACCTGATCCTGGACACTTCCAAGGTAGGCATAGAAGGAGCGGCAGACGTGATCCTGACCTATGTTTTAAAAAGAGGATATGCGGACTGATCCGATCGTGAAGACAAAATTACAGGTGCCGAAGCATTAGCTTCGGCACCTGTTTTTGTAAGAATAAACTTGAGAGCAGAAGCGCGTCCCGAATGGAATACCGTGTTGCGCCGCCTTATTCATTTTTTGTTTTTCAGAAACACAGCAGCTGGTCCGCAGCCTTACGGTCTTGCATGACCGAATACTTTTTCGTAGAGCTTTCTTCCGGTCGGCGTTGCCGCGAGGCCGCCTTCCGCAGTTTCCTTCAAAGCCGGGGATATCATGTCCCCCACTTTTTTCATGGCGGTGATCACCTCGTCCGCCGGGATGGCGCTTTTAATACCGGAAAGGGCAAGTTCCGCCGCCACAATGGCGCCGGCCACGCCGGAAGCATTTCTTTTGATGCAGGGAATTTCCACCAGCCCGGCTACGGGATCGCAGACAAGCCCCAGAACATTTTTTAAGGCAATGGCAACGGCGTTTCCGATCATTTCCGGAGTACCGCCTGCAAGCTCCGTCAGGGCAGCCGCCGCCATGGCGGAAGCGGATCCGCATTCGGCCTGACAGCCTCCTTCCGCACCGGCAAGGGAGGCATTGTTTGCAATGACAATCCCGACGGCGGAAGCGGTAAAGAGGGACATGACGCAGTCATGCTCCGGAATGTTTCTTTCCGCCTGCATGGTCAGAACGGCAGCCGGCAGAATGCCGCAGCTTCCGGCCGTTGGCGAAGCAACAATCCGTCCCATGGAAGAATTCAGCTCGGAGACGGCAAGCGCGCGGTAAAGGGCGCCGGAGAAAAAAGGCCCCGTAAGACTTTTGCCGCTTTCGGACGCGCGCTTCATTTTGTAGGCATCCCCGCCGCTCAGACCGCTGTTGCTTTTCAGGTCTTTCCTGCTGCCGGGATCAATGCATTCGGACATGACGCGGTATTCTTTTTCCATGCGGGAAAAGACGGTTTCTTCTGTCTGCCCCAGCTGTTTCGCCTGCTGGCAAAGGACCAGTCCGGATATTTTCCGGCCGCTTTTTCCGGCGGCATTAATAACGGATTCCAGAGAGCGGTAATCGAATTTGACTTCCATAGGATAATGTACCTTTCGTGAAATTCAGATCGGCTGCAGAACGGTGCTGGACAGGACATGGGGCAGAGAGATGATCTGATCGTTCAGTTCTTCTCCGCAGTTTCCGTCCACGCCGATCGTCATGACAGCCGTACCGCCTCTTTCCTGGCGGAACAGATGAAAGTTGCTGATATTTACGCCGCACTCCGCCAGCTTTCCGGCAACGGAGGCAATGATCCCGGGTTGGTCCCTGTGCAGGATGACGAGAGTGGTTTTTTCTCCTGTGATATGGACGTGAAGTCCGTTGATCTCGCTGATCAGGATATTTCCGCCGCCTACGCTGCTGCCGATCAGGGATACTTTTCTGCCGCCTGCATCGCAGAGCATGATTTTTGTCGTGTTCGGGTGGGCGCCTTCAATTTCTCCGGTGGTGATGCAGACGGTCAGGCCCGTATCCCGGGCAATTTTAGGTGCATGGCGGATTCTTTCGTCATCCGGCTTGAAGCCCAGGATGCCGGCGATCAGCGCCTTGTCCGTTCCGTGACCGCGGTAGGTTCTCGCAAAGGAGCCGGTCAGAAGGATATCCGCCCTTACCGGTTTGTTCTTCAGAAGTTCCCGTGTGATCAGCCCTATGCGGACCGCGCCCGCCGTATGGGAACTGGAAGGTCCTATCATGACGGGCCCGAGAATATCAAAAACATTCAGACTCATTCGTATTTCCCCGCTGTTTAAACGCCGTCGGCGATATCATAAAGCAGTTTTTCCGATTCTTCCCATCCGAGACACGGGTCCGTGATGGATTTGCCGTAAAGATGTTCGCCGGTCCCGATTTTCTGGCAGCCGGGAAGAAGATAGCTTTCGATCATGACGCCTTTCACGAAACGGTTCATTTCTTCCGTATGTTTTCGGGAATGCAGTACTTCCTTTACAATGCGGATCTGTTCCTCATACTGCTTGTTGGAATTTGAATGGTTGGCATCCACGATCACGGCCGGGTTCTTTATGTCGCGCTCCGAATACAGATCGTACAGGAGTTTCAGGTCCTCAAAATGATAATTCGGAATGCACTGCCCGTGCTTGCTGAAGGCTCCGCGGAGAACGGCATGGGTAAGCGGGTTTCCCGTCGATTTTACTTCCCAGCCGCGGTAAATGAACTCATGCGGCTGCTGCGCGGCGTAAATGGAATTCAGCATGACGGAAAGATCGCCGCTTGTCGGGTTTTTCATCCCGACGGCAACGTCGCATCCGCTGGAGGTCAGGCGGTGCTGCTGATTTTCCACGCTGCGTGCGCCGATCGCGATATAGCTCATCAGATCGGACAGGTAGGAGAGGTTGTCGGGGTAGAGCATTTCATCCGCCGTGAAGAAATTGCTTTCCCGGATGACGTGCAGGTGCATTTTACGGATGGCAATGATCCCGTCCCGCATGGACGGCTTTTTTTCCGGATCCGGCTGATGCAGGAGGCCCTTGTATCCTTCTCCCGTTGTCCGCGGCTTGTTGGTGTAAACGCGCGGGATAATGATCAGGCGGTCCTTTACCTTTTCCGCGACCTTGGAAAGTCTGGAGACGTATTCGCAGACGGAATCCTCGTTATCCGCGGAACAGGGACCGATGATCACCAGGAATTTGCTGCTTTTCCCGGTCAGAACAGAGGCTATTTCCGCATCAAATGCTGTTTTCTTTTTCTTCAAATCTTCCGGAAGAGGAAATTCCGCAATGATTTCCTCCGGAGTAGGCAGATCGTTCATGAATGTGATTCCCATGGAATACCGGCTTTCTTTTCAGATAATATATGATTTCTGATTATAGCCGATTTGCCCCGAAACAACAAGAATTCGACACATTTGTCCGTTTTGCGGGGATATTTTGACATTTTTAAGCTTCACAGATATACTGTTAAAGTATTCGGCACGAGCCGGATACGGAAGGGAAAACAAAATCCGATGAAATGTTATGATGAACTGAAAAAAAGGGGCCTGATCGCGCAGGTGACCGACGAAGAACAGGTAAGCCGGCTTGTTAATGAAGGAAAAGCTGTTTTTTATATCGGCTTTGACCCCACGGCGGACTCTCTTCATGTAGGGCATTTCATGGCGCTCTGCCTGATGAAACGCCTGCAGATGGCAGGCAACAAGCCGATCGCCCTGGTCGGCGGCGGGACCGGCATGATCGGGGATCCGTCCGGCCGCACCGACATGCGGAAAATGATGACGGTGGAACAGATCGACCACAACTGCGAATGTTTCAGGAAGCAGATGAGCCGCTTTATTGAATTCGGGGAAGGGAAAGCCATGATGGTGAACAATGCCGACTGGCTCCGGGACCTGAATTACATTGAATTTATCCGTGACGTCGGCCCGTGTTTTTCCGTAAACAATATGCTGCGTGCGGAATGCTACAAGCAGAGGATGGAGAAGGGCCTTTCCTTCCTTGAGTTCAATTATATGATCATGCAGAGTTACGATTTTTATATGCTCTACCAGAAATACGGCTGCAACATGCAGTTCGGCGGGGACGATCAGTGGAGCAACATGCTGGGCGGCACGGAATTAATCCGCCGCAAGCTCGGAAAAGACGCGCAGGCCATGACCATTACGCTTCTTCTGAATTCGGAAGGAAAGAAAATGGGAAAGACCGTGGGCGGCGCCGTATGGCTGGATCCCGAAAAAACAACGCCGTTCGATTTCTATCAGTACTGGAGAAACGTGGGCGATACAGACGTCCTCAAATGTCTTCGCATGCTGACATTCCTGCCGCTGGAGCAGATCGACGAAATGGACAAATGGGAAGGCAGCCAGTTGAACGAAGCCAAGAGGATACTTGCCTTTGAACTGACCAAGCTGGTCCACGGGGAGGAAGAGGCAAAGAAGGCGGAAGAGGGCAGCAGGGCCCTGTTTTCCGGCGGCGCATCTTCCGAAAACATCCCGACCTGCAAACTGGAGGATGCGGATTTTAAGGACGGAAAGATCGATATTCTGACCGTTCTTGTGAAGACAGGACTCTGCACGACCAGGTCCGATGCCAGAAGGAACGTACAGCAGGGCGGCGTAAGCGTGGACAAGCAGGCGGTAAAGGATATTGAAACGGCCTATACCCGGGAGGACTTTGCCGGCGGGAAACTGGTACAGCGCGGAAAAAAGAACTATGTGAAAGTTGACGTATAAATATACGGATGGTAAGATGTGAATATGGAAAAAACAACACTGGAAGACCTTAAAAATGCACTGATTTTCAGTGCCGGCAGGATTGTGGAAAGCGAACCCATGCTGACGGAACTGGATACGAAAATCGGAGACGGAGATCATGGCTTTGCCATGAAATCCGGTTTCGAAGGCGTGCGGGAAATGTTAGGGAAAAAGTTTTTTGAAACTTCCGATATGCTACTGAAGGAAACCGGTATCACGTTGCTGAAGATCATGGGAGGAACTTCCGGTGTCATATTCGGTACGCTTTTTATCGGCGGGCTTCAGAAGATTGCCGGCAAAAAGGAAATGACGGCGGAAGACTGGGATGCTTATCTGACGGGCGGAAAAGATGCGATCGCCCGTCGGGGAAAAACTTCGCGCGGAGACAAGACCATGTTTGACGCCCTTGCGGAAGCCTGCGACAGATTCCATCTTGCGGCATCGGAAAAGAAACCGCTGGAAGAATGTTTTGCTTCGGCGGCAGAAGGCGCGGAATACGGAATGGAGCAGACAAAAACCATGATCTCCCGGAAGGGAAGGTCCAAACACTTCGGAAATTCCACGATGAATTATCCGGATGCGGGGGCACTTTCCACTTCGATTTTTTTCCGCGGTCTTTCGGATTATTTTAATCAGAGCAGCCGGTAAGGAACGGAAATATTCCGGTTCGGGAAGGGAACGATGAGTGTATTCAGATCGCTGGCGGATGTTTCTTATCTGACGAAGGGAAGTCACGAGGGTGCGGTCCTTGTTCATCCGGAAATCTGGCAGATGCCTGACATACCGGATTACGATCAGGGGCAGATCCTCATGAAACGGAACCTGAATCCAGACAGGGTGCAGGTTGTTTTAAGCGGCGGCGGAGCGGGCGGACCGGAATTTGACGCCTGTGTCGGAGATGGTCTTGCGGATGTTTCCGTGGTCGGCGGTTTTCATGCCTCTCCGAATGCCTACAGCATTTATCAGGCCGTGAAATACATCGGCAGCAGAAAAGGCGCGGTGCTTCTGTTCAATAATTTCATGGGTGACTGCCTGAACAACGATATGGCAAAGGAACTGCTGGAACTGGAAGGCTATCCCGCTTCCTGCATCATCATCAATGACGACTGCCTTTCCATGCCGATCGAAAAAAGATCGGAAAGAGTCGGTATCCAGGGGATCATGCTGATGGTAAAGATCGCTTCTTCCTGTGCGGAGGCGGGGATGTCGCTGGAACAGATCACGGACGTCCTGAATGCGGCCAATCAGAGACTCAGTTCCGTTGCCCTGTCCATTGACTATGATTCTGAGAAACTGATGATGGGTGCCGGATTTTCGGGAGAACCGCCCCGGAAGATACTGGATGAATTTACCATGGAGAAGGCGGTCAGCGAATGTTATGACACGCTCTATGACGACCTGAAGCCGAAGGAAAACGAGAAGATATTCCTGATGGTCGGCAGACAGGGAAGAATCATATACGAGGAAGCCTATATATTTGCCAAGGAGCTGAGCGACTATTCCGCCGGAAAAAAGAAAATAGATCATCTGGATGTGGGGTATTATACCCGCCTGACCATGACGGACGGCTTTCATATCACAATGCTCTGTGCGGACGCGGCTCTGGAAAAGCATCTGAAAAAAGAGTGCATAACGGATTCATTCTGGTTATAATTGGTAATTTGAAATCATAAATTAAACTGTCACAAGAGAGGGGAAGAAAAATGTTAGTCACATTGAAAGAGATTTTAAAAACCGCTGAGGAAAAGAAGATAGCCATTGGTGCTTTCAATACACCGAACTTAAACAGCATGAGAGCAGCCATCGACGCGGCGGAAAAGCTCCAGCTGCCGGTCATTCTGCAGTTTGCACAGGGACATGAGCCTGTAACGCCGGCAAAGATGGCCGGCCCGATCATGATCTGGTTCGCAAAACACGCAACCGTTCCGGTCTGCGTCCATCTGGATCACGGCGCTGATCTGCAGTATATCCAGGATGCTTTGGACATGGGCTTCACCTCCGTCATGTATGACGGTTCCACGCTTCCTTACGAGGAGAACGTGGCAAATACGAAAAAGGCAGTTGCCATGGCAAAGAAGACGGGTGCTTCCGTAGAGGCGGAACTCGGCTCCATGGGAAGAATAGAATCCGGCACGGGAAGTCAGAAGACGGGTGTGGATGACAACACCAAGATTTATACAGATCCGGATCTGGCTGCTGAGTTCGTAAAGGAAACCGGCATTGATGCTCTGGCCTGCTCTTTCGGGACGACACACGGAATTTATCTGAAGGCACCGAAGCTTGATTTCGGCGTGGTTGCCGCGGTTCGCGAAAAAACGAACGGTATACCGGTTGTCATGCACGGCGGTTCCGGCGTAAGCCCGGAAGATTTTAAGAAAGCCATTGCGGCCGGCGTCAGGAAGATCAATTACTTCACTTATCTGGACAAGTCCGGCGGCGAAGCGGTGAAGAAATTCATGGACAATCACGATCCGAAGATGCCCTATTTCTTCCTGGAAATGGAAACAGCTGCAAGGCTTGCAATGCAGGAAAATATCGAAGGAACCATGAAGGTATTCGCAGGTTTGAACTGACAGAGGAAAATCATGCAACTCTCCCGGCAGGTGCCGTAATGTCTCCTGACCGGGAGAATTTTTAACGCAGGATAAGACAGGAGTATACCATATGCTTAAATTTGACTATTATGCGCCGACAAGGATTGTGTTCGGCGAAGACACGGAGAACAGGACAGGAGAACTGATCAGGGCTTTGGGCGCAAGCCGCGTATTCGTGGTTTACGGCGGGCATTCCGCGGAAAAAAGCGGACTGATCGACAGGATCCGTAAAAATATTACCGATGCGGGACTGGAAGAAAAGGTCATGGGAGGCGTAGTGCCGAATCCCGTTCTTTCGACAGTACATCAGATGATCAAGGAGGCCCTTGCTTTCCGGGCAGACTTTATTCTTGCGGTCGGAGGCGGATCCGTGATCGATACGGCAAAGGCCGTTGCAATAGGAACTGCCAATCCGGATACCGAAGTCTGGGATTTCTGGATGGGTAAGGCAAAAGTGACAAAGAGCTTACCGGCCGGAGCGGTCCTTACGATTTCGGCGGCGGGATCGGAAACCAGCAATTCCGCAGTGATCACGAACGACGAACAGGAACCGAGGACCAAGAGAGGGCTTACCTCAGAGTTTAACCGCTGCAGGTTTGCCGTCATGGACCCCGATCTTACCATGACGCTTCCGGCGTGGCAGATCGGTGCCGGCGCAGCCGACATCTTCATGCATACATCGGAACGGTATTTTACGAATATCCTCGGGAATCATCTGACGGATGAAATTGCGGAAGGACTGTTCCGTGACATTATCCATTTCGGACCGCGCGGCTTGCGGAATCCGAAAGACTATGAAGCCATGAGCGAGATCATGTGGTGCGGAAGCGTATCTCATGTCGGACTTACGGGAATAGGAGCAAAGGGAGACACAAACCGCGACGGTGACTGGGCATGCCATCAGCTCGGCATGGCCATCTCCGCGCTGTATGATTCCACGCACGGCGCCACGCTGACTGCTGTCTGGGGAAGCTGGGCGCGCTATGTGTGCTATGAAAACATTGCCCGTTTTGCCCGGTTCGGAAGGATGGTATTTGCCATCAACGGACAGAACGACGAGGACACCGCAAAGCTTGCCATATCGAAAACGGAAGATTTCTTCCGGGAACTCGGGATGCCTCTTACGCTTTCGGAACTTCTGAAACATACCCCGACGGACGACGAGATCACAGCACTGGCCATGGAATGTTCCTACGGGAAGACTCGTAAGATCGGTTCCTTCAAGTCACTGGATTTTGAAGACATGATAAAAATATACAAGGCAGCAAGAAGTTAAAACAGGATCATCAGGAAAAGAAAAGCTGGCTGATCAGGATCTTGACACCAAGCAGGATCAGGATCAGCCCGCCTGCTATTTCCGCCTTGGAACGGAAACGCGAGCCGAGTTTTTTTCCGATCATGACGCCGCAGAAAGAAAACAGAAAAGTCACGCATCCGATAAAGAGAACGGCAAACAGAATATTCACGCGGAGAAATGCAAATGTGACGCCGATCGCAAGCGCATCTATGGACGTTGCCACGGCGAGAACAAACATAGTACCGGGATCCGTGGAAGCACCTTTGGTATTGGAATCACAGCTGTCGCCTTCCTGTACGGCTTCGCGGATCATGTTGATGCCGATCAGGGAGAGAAGGATAAAGGCAATCCAGTGATCCACATTCTGGACAAGCGAAGTGAAGCGGCTGCCGAGAAGCCATCCCAGAAACGGCATCAGCGCCTGAAAACATCCGAACCACAGCCCTGCGATCAGGGCTGTTTTCATTTCATCCTTAACCGTTGCCAGACCCTTGCATATGGATACCGCAAAGGCATCCATGGAAAGTCCGACGGCAATCAGAAAAAGCTCAAACAGATTCATGACTGGATTTCCTTCAGGTTTTTACCGACACGAATGATCAGCCTGTGTTCTGCGGATTCTCCCGGCTTCAGAAATTTCAGAGTTCCGTTTTTTCTGGCATCCGCTCTGCCGTCAATAGTCGCATTGCAGGGTTCCAGTCCAAGGGCATAATCGCATTCTCCGAACATTTTCCATTCCACAAAATGATCCAGTCGATCGGTATTATACGAGACGGAAACGGCAAGATGGCTTTCCGGATTTTCCATTCCGAAATGTGCCATTCCATTTTCGTCCTTTTTCAATATATGATAATAGCACATTTCTTCATATGGTGAAACCGGGGGCGTTATCTTCATATATTCCTGTGCATAAGCCGATGCGTGTTCCGTACGCGGGATTACTTTCTCCGTCGGCAGATAAAGAACGGCAGCGGGAGAAAGCAGCGGATATCCCATGTTGAAGTGGTACAGAGTCATGTATGGCTGTGCCCCGAACCCATCATTCCGGATGATGTCGCAGATCTGTATTTCGTTTACGGCATAACGGACGCGGATGGTCCTGCGGAGAGAAAGATTGCCGCCGAACAGAGAAGCCTTACGCATAATGCCGCTTATTTCCGCGCAGGGGCTGCAGTCTGATTCGTCAAATTTCGCACAGAGCTGTTCTGCAGGCGTATTGGCAAGCTCTCCATGCAATCCAAGCGTTTCACCGCTGTCTTCGCATGGGCTGCCTATGTTGGACAAACCGCAGGTCGCCATAAATCCTGCTCCGTAACTTTTAAGCCACATATCTTTGTGACAGTCATAATAGGAAGGGTTGACAATTCCGGCGGGCGTCTGGTACCCCAGATTTTTTCCTTCGAATTTCAGGCTGTAAAGATCCAGACATCTGTCTGCTGTAAAGAGCATTTCCATTCCGCTTCCGTTGGAAATGGAAATTACCTTAACGCCCTCCGATTTTCCCCCGGTCAGTATCATCTCACGCATATCAAACAACTGTGACAGGTTGCCGATATATCTTCTTTCTTCTTCGAATCTCATAATATATTCCTTTCATTTTTCAGACAGAATGGGGATAACGCCATTAAATGCGAGATTAGAAATATAGGCGGCCGCACCGATGACCGGAGCATGGTCTCCAAAGGAACCGCGCAGTACGTTGACATGGCGGTAATCACTTGCAAGAAGTCTTTTATTGACTTCGTCTTCCAGAATTGTTTTCAGGATATCACTTCCGCTGTAGCCTACGATTACATGATGAATATCTATTATGTTGATACAGTTCACGAGCGCAACGGACAGATATTCGCAGAAATGCCGCAGAGCAGCCATGGCACCGGTTTTACCGGACTGAGCCGCTTCTGAGATGGCACGGATCCCGGGCTGTTTATCGTGGAAGGAATGGAAAAGGGAGGGATCCGTCTTTCTGATTTCATCTGCCATGTTTTTTTCGCTTGCATACAGTTCCAGGCATCCCCGGCCGCCGCAGGAGCACTTCGGTCCGTCATAGCGGATGGAAATATGGCCCAGTTCACCGGTCAGCCCAAGTACGCCGTCATAAAGTTCATTGTCTGCGATAAGACCGGCTCCGATACCGTTGGAGATCAGAATAAATAAAAAATTTGAAAGATCTTTTCCGACGCCGTACAGTTTTTCCGCCAATGCACCGGCAGAAGAGTCGTGGACGAGAAAACAGGGCATATGGATCTGCGATTCGATCATTTTCTGAATCGGAATGTTGCGCATGCCGAAGAAATTGGGAGGAGTCAGAAGAATACCCTTTTCCGCGTCCAGGGGTCCGATCGCGGAAATTCCCACGCCGATCAGTTTTCTCCTGGTCTGCTTTTTTGCTTTTTTCAAAAGAGAAGAAGCAAGATCGGCAACATACTGTCCATCAGGGCTTTCGGGATAGAAGCTTTCATCCGTATACAATGCATTGGCTGCAAGATCACAGATGGCAATGCGGACGGAATGACGTCCGACATAAATTCCCGCACAGCAGGGAGAAGTATCGCACAGTGTCAGAACGGCAGGCTTTCGCCCGGCAGAATGATGCACGGATTCCTGAACTGCAGATTCCGTGATCCAGCCGGTATCAGTAAGATCTGAAACAATATTGGAAGCTGTCATTTTTGTAAGCCCAGTAAAACGGACAAGGTCATTCCGCAGAAGGGAGCCTTCCGTACAGAGCAGCTTTAAAACGAGCAGCCTGTTTGTCTGTTTCAGGTATTTGGAATTTTTACCATTTTCTGTTCTCATTTTTCGTGAATATTATCAAAGGAACTCACTTGATTTTTCTCCCTGATTAATATATTATACAATAAAACGTATTTGTAAAGCCATTTTACAAATGGAGGCGTTAAATGTTTCAGCCTGAATCGGCAGACTTTTCAAAGACAAGGACCTTTTCGGCAAAGAACCGCAGGAATCTTGTGACGATCGATACGCTGAGGACTCCGGGAAAACAGAACGATGACCTTTTTCACAGCCCGGAATTTGATGTCCTGATCGAAAAGCTTAAGAAAGCGCATGACGAAAAAAGAGAAGTCACCTGCTTTATAGGAGCGCATGTAATCAAGTGCGGACTTTCGAGATACCTGATCTGGCTTATGGAACACGGTTATATCAGTCATCTTGCTTCCAACGGAGCAGGAAGCATACATGATTTTGAACTGGCGTATCTCGGCGGAACATCGGAATATGTTCCGGATGCCATCGAAGACGGAAGCTTCGGCATGTGGGAAGAGACCGGCCGATGGATGAACGAAGCAATCCGGGAAGGGGCAGCGGAAGATCTGGGGTACGGGCAGAGCCTTTATAACTATGCAAGAAAGAATAAATCAAAGTTTCCGAATCTGGATGACTGCGTTTTTTACCGTGCCTATGAAGCAGGCATACCTATGACTTATCACGTGACTATTGGCACAGATATCATAGACCAGCATCCGTATGCCGATTTCGGTGCCATGGGAAAAACCAGCGGCATTGATTTCGGCTATTTCTGCCGTTCCGTTCAGAAACTGGACGGAGGCGTCCATATGAATATCGGATCTGCCGTGACGGGAGCGGAAGTGTTCCTGAAAGCACTGTCCATAGCAAGAAATCAGGGATATCCGACGTTCAACATCACAACGGCAAATTTTGACATCATTCCGCTCGGAGATTACAGGTCCGACGTGTCGAAGGACAAATACGATTATTATTACCGTCCGAGGAAAAATGTGATCAACCGTCCTACATCGCAGGGAGGAACGGGACTGTATATTTACGGAAATCATATGGAGACGATCCCGTCCCTGTATGCACGACTTTCCGGAAAAACGTGAATCGGAGACAATCAAAATGAAGCAGATCTGCCTTGAAGAAAATAGACTGCAGGAAATATTACTGAAAATCCGGAAAGTGCGTTTGTGCGTGGTGGGCGATGTCTGCATGGACATTTACTGGTATGCGGATATGAAAAAGAGCCGGCTTTCCCGCGAAACTCCGCATTATCCTCTTCCGATCGTCCGGGAGATCTCTTCGCCGGGCGCCTGCGGAAATGTGATCAACAACATGTCTGCACTCCCTGTGGGGAAGATCACACCGGTTTCCGTATTCGGGAAAGACTGGCGCGGATACCTCCTTCTGAAATGGTTTCGGGAGCATGGCATATCCATGGAAGGATTGATTGAAAGCAGCAGGTTTGTAACACCGGCATACGGAAAGCCCATGAGGATGGGAATCTCGGATGTCGTGTATGAGGATCCCCGGCTTGATTTTGAAAACAGGGAACCTGTTTCAGGAGAAGATGAGGAAAAGGTTCTGAATGCTCTGACGAAGGCAGCATCGGAATCAGATGTCATAGTGGTTTCTGATCAGTTTTCCTTCGGGATCATAACGGAGAAAGTCAGAAAGAAACTGGCGGAACTTGCAGAAAAAATGCCGGTTATAGTCGACAGCCGGGAAAAGGCACCTTTGTACAGAGGCATGATCTTGAAACCGAATGAAATAGAAGCGGCACAGTGCCTCGGAAAAGAAGCACTTCCGGAAAGCGCGTCTGATGCCGATTATGAAAAGCTTGCGGACGAACTTGCAAAAAGAAACGGACAGCCGGTCATTATAACTCTCGGGAAGCGGGGAGCTGTCTGGAGCGACGGCAGGGAATCGGTGCTTGCCCCGGCTTTCAGGAACAGACATCCGATTGATATCGTGGGTGCGGGCGATACTTTTCTTTCCGCGTTCAGTGCGGCATATGCTGCAGGTATCTCAGGAAAAGAATGCACGTTTTTTGCAAGCCTTGCTTCTGCCGTTACCGTACGGAAAATCGGAACTACGGGTACGGCAACTGCGGAGGAGATACTGGATTGTTACAGGGAGTCATGCTTATGAACAGCGGTTTTGAAATTCTGCGTCCGGACCACAGACCGCACGGACATATACGTGCCGCAGTGTTTGACTTTGACGGAACATTTTCCACGCTTCGGTGCGGATGGGAACAGACCATGCGCCCGCTTATGCTGGAAGTGCTTAACGGCGGGAATGCAGAGGATGCGCCGGAAGAACTGCAGCGCAAAGTGGATGCTTATATAGACCAGTCTACCGGGATTCAGACAGTCTACCAGATGCGCTGGCTTGCAGAAGAGGCGGATAAGGCCGGAAAAGGAAATCCCGGCAGAGATGAGTGGTGGTACAAAGACGAATACAACAGACGGCTTATGAAAGTGGTGGAGGAGAGAATACGGAAAGTCGAAAATCATGAAATGAAGACGGAACAGTTTCTGATTGCCGGAGCGGTCAGTTTTCTGAAACTTTTGAAGAGCAGGGGGATTGATGTTTATCTTGCCAGCGGGACTGACAATGAAGATGTAAGGCACGAAGCTTCGGTACTCGGAGTGGATGGTTTTTTTAAGGAGATCAAGGGTGCACCGGAGCATAAGGCGGCCTGTTCCAAGGAAGCGGTCATGCGGGAGATCATCGAAGAAAAGCAGATACCGGGAGACAGGCTCCTGATGATCGGCGACGGCAAGGTGGAGATTGCGCTGGGAGCCGGCTGCGGAGCGTATACTCTCGGGGCTGCGACGGATGAAAAGAGTCTTTGCGGGGTCAATGCCGTGAAAAGGGAACGTCTGATGAAGGCGGGGGCGGATGCGATAACAGGTGATTTTACGGATCTGCCGGCCATCGTTTCCTGGATGGGACTATAAGAGAGAGGCAAAGACATGAAACTGGCGGGAATTGATATCGGCGGAACAAAATGTGCGGCGTCGCTCGGAGAAACAGACGGAAACGGCGGCGTACGGCTTCTTGAAAGGAAACCGCAAAGGCAGACAGCACAGACAACACCGGAAGAAATGATTCGTCTTCTCGGAGATGATATGGAAACGTGGATGGAAGATACCGAAGAAAGGCCATCTGCGATCGGAATCAGCTGCGGCGGTCCTCTGGATTCAAAAAAGGGTCTTATTCTTTCGCCGCCTAACCTGCCGGGGTGGGATTCGGTTCCCATATGCCGGGAATTCACTGAAAGATTCGGTGTTCCGGCATTCCTGTGCAACGATGCAAATGCCGGTGCCCTGTCGGAATGGAAAATGGGTGCGGGAAAAGGATGCCGGAATATGATCTTCATGACATTCGGAACCGGACTGGGAGCCGGACTGGTCCTGAACGGCATGCTGTATGAGGGAACAAATGACTTCGCCGGAGAAACCGGTCATATCCGTCTTTCTGATCAAGGACCGGCGGGATACGGAAAAATAGGTTCTTTCGAAGGATTTTGCAGCGGCGGAGGGATAGCCCAGCTTGCTGCGCTTTACTGCAGGAGGGAAATACAGAAGGGAAACAGACCGGTGCTCTGTCCGGATATTTCCCAGATCAGCACCCTTACCGCGGAAAAAGTCGGGGAAGCGGCAAAAAACGGTGATCCGCTGGCATTGGAAATACTGGATGAGACAGGGACCATGCTGGGAAAGGGACTATCCGTTCTGGTGGATCTCCTGAACCCGGAAAAAATTGTAATAGGAAGTATTTTTACCCGTCTTTACAGACAGCTGTGGCCTGCGGCGGAAAAAATACTGGAAGAGGAAACACTGCCTGCTGCATATTCCGTCTGCCGGATAGTTCCCAGCCTGCTTTCGGAATCCGTCGGGGATCTGTCGGCATTGATGGTTGCTTCTTACCGTCTTGAAATGGAACAATCAAGAAAGGCTGGTGAATCATGGGCGAAATAATTGCTGAACTTTCCCATATCAATAAATCTTTTCCCGGCGTTAAGGCACTGGATGATGTGTCTTTCGAACTGAAAGCCGGAGAAGTCATGACCCTTCTCGGTGAAAACGGTGCCGGGAAATCCACGCTGGTGAAAATAATCAGCGGAGTCTATACGAGGGATTCCGGAACTATGAAACTGTTCGGAAAGGAAGTGGAGGATCTTACTCCTCTCAAGGCGCAGGAACTTGGTGTTGCAATAATTCATCAGGAACTGAATCTGTGTCCGCATCTTTCCGTAGCCGAAAATATTTTTCTCGGCCGGGAAAAAAGAAACGGGATCATTCTGAACAGCAAAGCGATGAACGAAGAGGCGAAAAAAACGCTTGAAAGCCTGAACATCGAACTGGATCCGGAAATGACGGTTGCGGATCTTGCAGTGTCCAAACAGCAGATGGTTGAGATTGCAAAGGCACTTTCCATTCATGCGAAAATACTGATCATGGACGAGCCTACTTCTTCGCTGACATCAAACGAAATAGAGGAGCTGTTTAATATTATCAGGAAACTGAGAAGTCAGGGCTGCGGCATCATCTATATTTCGCACAGGCTGGAAGAACTTCAGCATATTGCAGACCGCGTCACGATCATGCGGGACGGGAAATACATAACCAGTGGAAATTTCAAGGATTTTACAATGGATGAGATCATCCAGAACATGGTTGGACGTGAGATCAAGGAGAAATTCCCGCGTGTCGAATGCGCGGTGGGAAAGAAAATATTCGAAGTACGAAATCTGAATGCAGGCCGTATGGTGCGCGATATCAACATTGAACTCCACGAAGGGGAGATCGTCGGGATCGCGGGACTTATGGGTGCAGGAAGAACGGAGACAACAAGAGCCATTTTCGGCGTGGATCCCAAGGAATCCGGCGAAATATACCTGAACGGTAAAAAAGTCGAGATCAGCTGCCCGGAAGATGCAATTAAGGCGGGGATCGTTCTGGCGCCGGAAGATCGGAAAAAAGACGGTCTGTGCACAAAACTTTCCATACGGGAGAATATTTCTCTGCCGAATCTTGACATCATCTCCAACAAGATAGGCGTTATAAACAGAAAACAGGAAAATGAGATGGTAGAGAAGGCAAGAAAAAATCTGTCCATAAAAATGCCGAACGGCGAAATCAATGCCGACAGCCTGTCCGGCGGAAATCAGCAGAAGGTTGTCGTGGCAAAATGGCTTGCCCGTAATTCGAAAGTCGTTATATTCGATGAACCGACGCGCGGTATCGACGTAGCAGCGAAGGTTGAGATCTATAATCTGATGAACGAACTGAAAAAATCAGGGATCGGCGTTATGTTTGTTTCTTCCGAGATGCCGGAGATACTTGGAATATCCGATCGCATTATTGTCATGTGCGACGGCCGTATCACAGGTCAGCTGAATCCGAAGGAGACCTCACAGGCAGAAATCCTGGAGCACGCGACAATGTTTGAAGATAAACTGAAGAATTCAAAAACGGCATAAGGAGCGAATACGATGGAGAAGAAAACACAGGCAAGTCCGTTTAAGAGAATGATGGCAATCAGGGGAATGGGGCAGGTCATAACAGCAGCAATCGGACTCATTATCCTTATGATCGCATTCAGTATTCTGAATTCGTCATTCTTCGGGGGAAGAAACATCGGGAATCTTCTGCGTCAGATCGCACCGACGCTGATTACGGGAATAGGGCAGTCTTTCGTCCTGATTACAGGAAACATAGACCTTTCCATCGGTTCCGTAGTCGGAATGAGCTGTATGCTTTCCGCAACCATGATGACAAAGGGCGTTGATCCGCTGGCTGCCGTCATCATCACACTGATCTGCGGTCTGGCAGTCGGTATTATCAACGGGGAACTGGTAGCGCGCTTCAAACTGCCGCCATTCATAGCTACGCTGGGTACCATGACTATTGCGAGAGGCATAGCCCAGATAGCGAACAATAACTATAATACAGATTCCATCGGCGAAGGTGCCGGAGCCACTGCTTTCAGAAATTTCTTCTACTATGCGAAAATACTCGGCCTTTACAATACTATCTGGATCGCGGCTGTCATCTGGCTGGTATTCAACTTCATTTTAAGCAGGACAAGAACCGGGAGACATGTCTATGCGATCGGCTCCAATATTGATGCCGCAAAACTTTCCGGTGTCAATATCGTATCCACAACTACGTTTGTCTATCTGGTCAGCGCTTTCTGCTCCACGGTGGTCGGAATGATCATTTGCGCGACAAGCGGAATGGGGACCATGGATGCCGGAAACAGCTACGAAATGTATGCGGTCGCTGCCTCTGTTATAGGCGGCGTTTCCACACTGGGCGGGCAGGGAATTCTGCTCGGTACGGTCATGGGTGCTGCTATCTGGGGTGTTTTGCAGAATGGTCTTCAGTTTGCCGGTGCACCGGTTGCAATTCGTAATATTGTCATCGGAATTATTGTTGTTCTGTCTGTTCTGATGGATGTCATACTGCGCGGAAGGAAACCACACTATCAGCCTGAGAAAGCCGATAACGGACCGTCAGGCGAGAAGGCAAAATAGAGAATGTTCATACTGAAATTAAAGCCGGCACGGCTTTAATATATAACAAGCAGCAAATACAAAACAAAGGAGGATATAAATATATGAAAAAAGTATTGGCGTCATTACTGGCAGGTGTAATGGTATTATCTCTCGCGGCATGCGGTGGTTCGGGATCCGGATCAACGACAGCAGCAGCGGCAGGAACAACCGCGGCAGCGACAAAAGCAGCGGCGGCGGCAACGACAGCAGCAGCGGCAGCGGCAACAACAAAAGCAGCGGCAGCGGCAACAACAGCAGCGGCAGCAAGCTCGGGACAGAAATACAAGATCTTTCTGATTTCCATGGATCAGATGGACCAGCATTGGGTTAATATGGACAAGGGATGCCAGAAAGCGGTTCAGGAACTCGGAAATGTCGATTATAAGTGGACTGCACCGGACGTAAAGGATGATGCAAAACAGATTGAATGCATTAACAATGCGGTAGCGGGCGGCGCAAATGCCATTCTTCTTGCGGCTAACGGACCGGATGCCGATGTTGCGGCACTGAAAGATGCCCAGTCGGCAGGAGTTACGATCGTTTACGTTGATTCACCGGCAAATCTTCCGGCAGTCGGAACATTCGCAACGGATAACAAGGCAGCCGGCAAAACCGCCGGAGAGCAGCTTTTGAAGGCTCTGCAGGCAGCAGGAACAAACGAAGGAAAGATCGGCATTATCAATACAAACGCAGCCACGACTTCCACTGTTGACCGTGAATCCGGATTCCGTTCCGCATTTGACGGAAGCAAATTCACAATTCTTGAAACACAGTACTGCGAGGGCGATGCTGCAAAGGCAAAAGATATTGCAACGAACTATATTTCCCAGGGATGCGTCGGAATATTCGGAACAAACGAAGGCTCTACTGTCGGGACCGGAAATGCAATCAAGGAAGACGGCAGCGGCAAGGTGATCGGAGTCGGTTTCGATAAATCCGATACGATCCTCGGACTGGTAAAAGACGGTTCTCTTCTCTGCACGATGGCTCAGAACCCGGATGTCATGGGCTATGACGGAATCAAAGCTGCCGTTGATGCACTTACCGGAAAGAACAAAGGAGACGGAAAGACTGTTGATACCGGCGTAACTGTTCTGGACAAGTCAAAGGTTCAGTAAAATTTGTATTTGAAAAGATTTTCGTGTATGATAGGGCTTTGGATATTCCAAAGCCCTATTTTATTTATATGAATCGGAGGAAGTACGAATTGAAACTGATCTTCATAAGACACGGCGAACCGGATTATGCCAGGGACTCTCTGACACCGGCCGGCTTCCGGGAAGCGGAAATTCTCGCAGACAGAATTAAGACATGGAATGTGACGGACTTTTACTGTTCCCCGCAGGGACGGGCAAAAAAAACCGCAGAACCGGTTTTAAAGGCGCTGAACAGAACGGCAACGGAAAAAGCATGGCTTCATGAATTTCATCTGGTTCCCGTTCCGGACCCGGATGGCGGGAACGATGCCTGTTCGTGGGACAGGCTGCCCTCCTATATGAACGAGAACCCGGAGCTTTTAGACGTTGCAAAATGGAAAGATACGCCGCTCATCCGGGAAACGGGATATGCGGAATACTATGACCGTACCATGCGGGAACTGGATGACCTTCTCCGGGAATACGGGTACGTCCGCGACGGAATGTATTACCGCGTGCTGCCCGATGCGAAGAGAGATGCGACTGTCGTGTTTTTCTGTCATCTCGGTATTACCTGCGCCCTTCTTTCGCATCTTCTCAATGTGGCGCCGCATGTTCTCTGGCAGGGATTTTTCCTGGCGCCGGCTTCCGTAACAATTGCCGGTACGGAGGAACGGGACGGGAAGACAGCCGCTTTCCGCGTCCAGCTCATGGGAGATACCTCGCACCTTCGTGAGGCAAAGGAACCGATTTCCGAATTCGGGACATATACGGAACTGTTCGAAGGATAAAGAACAGAAAATAAAGGAAAAAGAGCAGCGGGAGGATATCATATGAAGTTCAGAATGGTGCATGAAAACTACAATGTAACGGATCTTGACCGGTCGCTTGCGTTTTATGAAAAAGCACTCGGGCTTACCGAGAAGAGAAGAAACAATGCGGCAGACGGTTCCTTTGCGATCTGCTATGTCGGAAATGCGCAATCCGATTTTGAACTGGAGCTTACCTGGCTTAAGGACCATCCGCAGAAATACGACCTCGGGGAAGACGAATTCCACCTGGCGTTTCATGTGGATGACTATGAAGCGGCGCACAGGCTGCATCAGGAAATGGGCTGCATCTGTTTTGAAAATCCGTCCATGGGGATTTATTTCATAGAGGATCCGGACGGATACTGGCTTGAGATCATTCCGGACAGGCGCTGAGACAATTCGGTCTCGCAGGAAAAAGAAAACTCTTGCATTCAAAAACCGGCTGTGCTATTATGCTTGCAATAAAGGCAGGGATGAAGACTCTGTCTGCGGAATCCGACAGGAAGAGGGCGTCACCGACTGAGAGCGGCCTCAGGGAGGAAACAGATACGGGAACACTTCGGAGCCGGCATGCCGAATTTCCGGAAGGAATGTAGGTTTGCACGCAGGCAGGCGTTATCTGCATAGAGCGGATGCACAAAGATGTGTATCAAAGCGGGTGGTACCGCGGAAATCAAATTGGATTCCCGTCCCGAATATCTTCGGGACGGGATTTTTTTATCAAAAATCAACCTCGTCTTCTTTTCAGGTAAATTTAAAATACCTCTTCCCGAAGAAATAAAAAAGGAAAGGGGTATTTTTATGGAATACATTACCGGAATCAAAAAGAAACCGTACAGTACGATCGAAGAAGTTCTGAAGGAAAACAGGAGGAAAAAAGAAACCTTCCCAGATGAACCGGAGACAATCAAAACAGTGCAGATGGAAGGAACCGTTCATACGGTCCGGAACATGGGAGAGGTCGCCTTTATTATTCTGAGACGTGCGGAAGGACTTGTTCAGTGTGTTTATGAAACCGGAAAAATTGATATTCCGCTTTCCTCAATCCGGGAGGAGTGTGCGGTCCGCATCCGGGGAATGGTGCAGAAGGAAACAAGAGCTCCGCATGGATTTGAAATCCGTTTATGTGAGATCACCGTTCTTTCCTCCCCCGCCGAACCGCTTCCCATTCCGATCAGCAAACAGAAGATGACGGCATCTCTGGAAACAAAACTGTCCATGCGTCCCATTTCGCTCCGCAATATCCGGGAGAGGGCCAAGTTCAAAATTCAGGAGGGTCTGGTAAGAGGCTTCCGCGAATTTTTATCTTCCCAGGGATTTACGGAAATTCATACGCCCAAGATCGTATCCCGCGGCGCGGAGGGAGGGGCAAATGTTTTCCGACTGGAGTATTTCGGAAAACATGCGGAGCTTGCACAGAGCCCGCAGTTCTATAAACAGATGATGGTCGGTGTATTTGACCGTGTTTTTGAAACAGCACCCGTATTCCGTGCGGAAAAACACAATACGACCAGGCACCTGAATGAATATATGGGACTTGATTATGAGATGGGCTATATCGATTCATTTGAAGAGATCATGGCCATGGAAACCGGGTACCTGCAGTACACAATGGAACTTCTCCGGAAGGACTATGCAAAAGAACTGGAAATCCTCGATGTAAAAATTCCGGATGTCACAAAGATTCCCAAAGTCCGGTTCGATGAAGCAAAGGTCATGGTAAGTGAAAAATACGACCGGAAGATACGCAATCCGTATGACCTTGAACCGGAAGAGGAAGCCCTGATCGGAAGGTATTTTAAAGAGGAGTGCGGCGCCGATTTTGTATTCGTGACCCATTATCCTTCCAAAAAAAGGCCGGTTTATGCCATGGACGACCCGGCGGATCCCAATTTTACGCTGAGCTTTGATCTATTGTTTAAGGGAGTGGAGATTACAACGGGCGGACAGAGGATCCATGATTATCATGCATTCCTTGAGAAGATGAAAAGACGCGGAATGAGTCCGGATGGCATGGATGATTATCTTTCCATTTTCAAATACGGGATGCCGCCGCACGGGGGATTGGGAATAGGACTGGAAAGACTTACCATGAAACTTCTGGATGAACAGAACGTGCGTGAGACGAGCCTGTTTCCGCGGGACGTTACACGGCTGGAACCGTAAAAAAAGAAAGACCGTTACCGGAAAAAGCAGGAGGAAAACATATGGGTAAAAATACGATCAGCGATGAAACAATTGATTATGCCGGCATTCTGGCAAAGCTGGAACTTTCTCCGGAAGAAAAGGAAAAAGCAAAAAAAGATATGGAGCAGATGCTCGACTATATTGATGAAATGAATGAGCTGGATACATCCGGTGTTATCCCCATGGTGCATGTCTTCCGGACAAACAATGTTTTCCGTGAAGACATCGTGACAAATCATGACGCGCATGGTGACATGCTGGGAAACGCACCGGAAGAAAAAGATCATTTTTGGAAGGTACCGAGAACATTCACGGAATAAGCATATCAAAGCCCCGCAGTTTTTTGGGGGGGCGGGACGGAGAACACCTATGGAGATCATGGACTTTACTGCGGTAAAGCTGGGAGAAAAAATAAAAAACGGAGAAATCGGCGTCAGGGAAGCGCTGGATGCAGCCCTGGAACGCATCGAAAAACAGGACGGACTTCTTCATGCTTTTATCACGGTTGACCGGGAGAAGGCAGTAAGAACGGCGGAAAAAATACAGGAAGAGATCCGCAGTAAAAAAGAACTGTCTCCCCTTGCCGGCGTGCCTGCTGCCGTTAAGGACAATATCTGCATCAAAGGAATGAAAACGACCTGTGCATCAAAAATGCTCGGCAATTTTATTCCTGCCTATACGGCGGAAGCAGTGAGCAATCTGGAACAGGCAGGTGCCCTGATCCTCGGAAAAACGAACATGGATGAATTTGCCATGGGCTCAACCACGGAGACAAGCGCGTTCGGCCCGACACGGAATCCCTGGGATACGGACCGTGTGCCGGGCGGAAGTTCCGGCGGCTCCTGTGCTGCCGTTTCTTCGGGGGAATGCAGTTTTGCCCTGGGGTCGGATACCGGAGGTTCCATCCGCCAGCCGAGCTCCTACTGCGGGGTATGCGGAATCAAACCGACGTACGGAACGGTATCGCGATACGGACTGATCGCTTATGGATCTTCTCTGGATCAAATCGGTCCCGTTGCAAAAACCGTGGAGGACTGTGCGGCAATCCTGGATGTGATTTCATCCCATGATGCGAAAGATTCTACGAGCATGGAAAGAGAATACGGGTTTTACAACAGCCTTTCAGATGATATCCGGGGAATGAAAATAGGTCTTCCGCGGGATTACTTTACGGAGGGCCTGGATCCGGATGTGAAGAAAAATATTCTGGATGCCGTGTATGTGCTCCGGGAAAAAGGCGCATCGGTGGAAGAGTTTGATCTCGGATATGTAAAATATGCCATTCCCGCTTACTATACCATTGCCGATGCGGAGGCAAGCTCCAATCTCGAAAGATTCGACGGCATCAAATACGGATACCGGGCCAAAGAATACGAGGGTCTTCATCAGCTCTATAAAAAAAGCCGCTCCGAGGGATTCGGGGAGGAGGTAAAACGCAGGATCCTGCTTGGAAGTTTTGTGCTCAGTTCCGGGTATTACGATGCCTATTACCTGAAAGCGCTTAAGGTAAAGGCACTGATCAAAAAAGCATGGGATGATGCATTCGAAAAATTTGATGTGGTCGTTGCACCTGCCGCGCCGACTGCAGCTCCGAAGCTGGGGGAAAGTCTTGCGGATCCGATGAAGATGTATCTTTCGGATATTTATACCGTATCCGTAAATCTTGCAGGACTTCCGGGATTAAGCGTACCGTGCGGCAAAGACAGGAACGGACTGCCTGTCGGGATACAGTTTATCGGAAACTGCTTTGAGGAAAAGAAAATTCTGCGGGCAGGATACGTGTTCCAGAAAGAACACCCTTATGAAGGGGTAAAGGGAGGGAGCTGCCACGCAGCGACCGGAAAACTCCAGCCCGAAGGGCAAGGGGTAAAGGGAGGGAGCTGCCACGCAGCGACCGGAAAACTCCAGCCCGAAGGGCAAGGAGTAAAGGGAGGGAGCTGCCATGGGAAAATCCTATGAGACCGTGATCGGTCTGGAGGTTCATGTGGAACTGGCAACCAAAACAAAAATATTCTGCGGCTGTTCCACTGCGTTCGGTGCCAAACCGAATACGCAGGTATGTCCGGTCTGTTCCGGTATGCCGGGTTCTCTTCCGGTACTCAATAAAAAGGTTCTGGAATATGCCTGTGCGGTCGGGATTGCAGTCAACTGTCAAATCAACCGGTTTTCCCGGTTTGACCGGAAAAATTATTTTTATCCGGATAATCCGCAGAATTACCAGATCAGCCAGCTTTATCTTCCGATCTGCCATGACGGCTTTGTAGAGATCCAAATGCCGTCCGGAAAAAAGAAGATCGGAATTCATGAGATCCACATGGAAGAGGACGCGGGAAAACTGATCCACGACGAATGGGAGGACTGTACTCTTGTAGATTATAACCGGAGCGGGGTCCCGCTGATCGAGATCGTATCCGAACCGGATATGAGAAATTCCGACGAGGTGATCGCCTATCTGGAAAAACTGAGAATGATCATCCAGTATCTCGGCGCCTCCGACTGTAAATTACAGGAAGGCTCCATGAGAGCGGATGTGAATCTTTCCGTGCGTGAGACCGGAACGGACAAAATGGGGACACGGACGGAAATGAAGAACATCAATTCCTTTAAGGCGATCATCCACGCCATTGACGGAGAAAGAAAACGTCAGATCGAACGGCTGGAGGACGGCCTTACCGTCATACAGGAAACCAGGCGATGGGATGACAACAAAGAGCAGAGCAGGGCCATGAGATCCAAGGAAGACGCACAGGATTACCGGTATTTTCCGGATCCGGATCTTACGCCCGTCCTGATCAGCGATGACATGATCCAAAAGATTAAGGACGAGCAGCCGGAAATGCAGGAACAGAAGATGGAACGCTACCGGGAAGAGTTCGGACTGCCGGAATATGATGCATCCATTCTGACATCCGGCAAGCACCTGGCGGAGCTTTTTGAGAAAACGACGGAGGACTGTCAGGAGCCCAAGGAAGTATCCAACTGGCTTATGACGGAAGGCATGAGGATGTGCAAGGAACAGGGAACGGATACGGAGAACATGAATTTTTCCCCGGCGCATCTGTCTGCATTGATAAAACTTGTCCGGGATGGTACAATCAATCGAACAACCGCAAAGACCGTATTTGAAGCAGTATTCAGAGAAGATGCGGATCCGGAACAGTTCGTAAAGGATCATGGATTGAACACGGTGAACGATGAAGATGAACTCCGGAAAGTGATTGCCGGGATTATCCGGAGCAATCCGCAGTCTGTTACGGATTACAGGAGCGGAAAGGAAAAGGCGATGGGTTTTCTGGTCGGACAGACCATGAGGGCTATGAAAGGAAAGGCAGATCCACAGAGCGTAAACCGCATTGTAAAAGAGGAACTTGACCGGATATAACAGATAAGCCGGCCGATGCCAAAGAGGAGAAAATCATGAAAACCTATGCAAAACTGTCAAAAAAGGAACTGCTGGAAACCAGGGAAAGTCTTACGGCACAGTATAAGAAAATTCAGGAACGCCATCTTCAGCTCAATATGGCCAGGGGAAAGCCGGGTGCGCGGCAGCTGAACCTTACCAATAAGATGATGGATGCTTTAAACAGCAAATCGGATCTGAAAAGTGAAGACGGAACCGACTGCAGAAACTACGGGGTATTGACGGGAATTCCGGAAGCGAAAAAGCTGATGGGAGACATGATCGGTGTTCCGGAAAAAAATGTGATCATCTGCGGGAACTCCAGCCTGAATATCATGTATGATACGGTATCCCGTTCTTTCACCCACGGCGTCATGGGGAATACACCCTGGTGCCGACTGAAGAAGGTTAAATTTATCTGCATCGTTCCGGGGTACGACCGGCATTTTGCGGTAACGGAATCTTTCGGGATTGAAAATATATGCGTACCCATGAAAAAAGACGGACCGGATATGGCAATGATCGAGGAACTGGTCAAGAGCGATCCCTCCGTTAAGGGGATCTGGTGCGTTCCCAAATATTCGAATCCGACGGGAAATACTTATTCTGCAGCAGTGGTGAAGCGTTTCGCAAAACTGAAGCCTGCCGCAAAGGATTTCCGGATCTACTGGGACAATGCCTATGTGATCCATCATATATACGATCAAAAGCAGGACCGCCTCCTGGATATTCTTTCCGAATGCAAAAAAGCGGGGAATCCGGATATGGTGTTTGAGTTCGCATCGACTTCCAAGGTCAGCTTCCCGGGAGCCGGGATAGCGGCGGTTGCTTCTTCGGAAGCGAATCTGGAAGATATGAAGAAAGTTATGAAATATCAGACGATCGGATATGACAAGATCAATCAGTTAAGGCATGTCCGTTATTTTAAAAATCTTGCCGGCCTGAATAAGCAGATGCAGAAACAGGCAAAAGTTCTCCGCCCGAAATTCGAAGCGGTGGATCAGATCCTTACAACAGAACTATCCGGACTCGGCATAGCGGAGTGGACCAAACCGAACGGCGGATATTTTATTTCTTTTGATACCATGCAGGGATGTGCAAAAGAAGTAATTGCAAAATGTGCTGCGGCCGGGGTTACACTGACTCCCGCAGGGGCCACTTTCCCGGGACACCGGGATCCGGAGGACAGGAATATCCGGATAGCACCTTCCTTTCCTTCCCTTTCGGATTTGAAAACCGCAACGGAGCTTCTGGCTTTGTGTACAAAACTTGTGAGTGCGGAAAAGCTGCTTGAAAAGAAGTAAGAAGAGTTTGAACCTGAAACCAACAGGAGTTACTCTGCGCTAAAAGCCGTCCGGGAGGGCGGCTTTTAGCGCAGCATACCTTATTCAGAGCGGCTTGCACTTTTATTTTTCTTTTTGCTTCTGGCAAAGTCCGACAGGGTGGGAATGGCTTTTGCCGGCAGTATCCTCTTTCAGAAGATCTTCCAGAGAGATATGATCGACCACATTGTTTACGGCATCCTCGATCTTCTGAAATACGCTTCGGGAAACACAGCAGCCGGCCAGATCGCAGGGCTCGCTGTCATCGTCCAGGCAGGCAACGGGCGCAAGGGAACCTTCCGTCAGACGCAGGATTTCGCCTACCGAATAGTCCTTCGGCGCACGCGTCAGGAGGTAGCCGCCCTGTGCTCCGCGGATGCTCTTTACATATCCCGCCTTGGTAAGCGTGGAAACGATCTGTTCCAGATATTTTTCCGAAATATTCTGACTCCGGGATACCTGATTGATCTTGGTGGTACACTCCGGGTGCTTTGCAAATTCGATCATCATTTTCAGGGCGTATCTGCCCCTTGTGGAAATCCTCATTTCATTCCCTCTTTTTAATCCCAGTAATTTACTGGGAATTTTTATTATTGTAACAAACATTTGCCAAAAAGGCAAATGTTCCGGAAAGAAAGATTCCGGCTTTTTGCGGTTTATTTCCCTGTGTGATAAAATAGGATACAGACAGGAAAGGAGATTGTATGAAACTTTGTCCGATCTGCGATCACGAACTGACAGGCGGAAATTACTGTCCGGTCTGCAGAAAGATCGTAACAAAACCATGGATTATTGCGGATGAGATTTTTATCAATAAATGCCATTTCGGGAATGATTTGATTTGTGAGTTTGAGGAAGATGACCGGAGGATGTATTATACCAACGGCCGTCATCTGAAAGAAGAAAAGAAAAGTTCTTACCGGAAACCGGAACCATATGACCAGACGAAAAACTCGAGATATAAAATGACCCATGCAGAGGCGGAACGTACGCACTGCCTGATCAACGGCAAGGAAGTATGAAGAGAGGAGACATATGCAGGTTCTGATTACGATTGTGATTGTGGTCCTTATCATTGTATTGTTTATCTCCTGTATTAAGATTGTCCCGCAGGCAACGGCCATGGTAGTGGAATGGCTCGGAAAATACCAGGCTACCTGGCCTGCCGGAGCTCATTTTCTTGTCCCGTTCTTTAACCGTGTGGCAAAGAGAGTTAATTTAAAGGAACAGGTTGCGGATTTTCCGCCGCAGCCGGTCATTACCAAAGATAATGTGACCATGCGGATTGACTCTGTGGTTTTCTTTTATATTCTGGATCCCAAGCTCTATGCGTACGGGGTCGAGAACCCGATTGCCGCGATCGAAAATCTGACGGCGACCTGTTTGAGAAATATTATCGGGTCCATGGATCTCGATACCACACTGACATCCAGGGATACGATCAACATGGAGATGGAACAGCAGCTGGAAGAGGCAACGGATCCCTGGGGGATCAAAGTCACGCGGGTGGAGATCAAAAACATCATGCCGCCGGATCCCATTCGGGAAGCAATGGAAAAACAGATGATGGCGGAACGGAATAAACGTGCGGTCATTACGGAGGCGGAAGGGATCAAGGCTTCCGCAATCACAAAGGCGGAAGGAAACAAACAGGCCATGATCCTGAATGCGGAAGCGGAAAAGGAACGCCGGATCCGCGAGGCGGAAGGACAGGCACAGGCAATCCAGGAAGTAAAGAAGGCGGAGGCAGAAGGCATCCGCATGCTGAAGGAAGCCGGCGCGGATGATGCGGTCGTGAAGCTGAAAAGCCTGGATACACTTGCGCAGGTGGCAAACGGACAGTCCGTAAAGATCATTGTTCCTTCCGATATACAGAATATGGCGGGGCTTCTGACTGCCCTGAAGGAAAGCGTAAATGATCCTGCAGGAAAGGGAGAAACACAGCCATAAAAGAAAGACGGCGGGATTGTATCCCGCGGTGAAAAATCGAAAAGGAAATAGATTCCGGCTGTAAAAACCGGGAACGGAATACGGAGGCTCTATGAAAGACGGGTTTATAAAAGTATCGGCAGTGACACCGAAGATCAAAGTGGCGGATCCCGGGTTCAACGGAAAACAGGTATTAAACGATATGAAGAAAGAGTGGAAAAAGAAGGTAAAGATCTGTGTTTTCCCGGAACTCTGTCTCACGGCTTATACCTGCAACGACCTGTTCCTGCAGAAAATCCTGATCGATGCTGCCAGAGAGGAACTCCTGAAACTGGTAAAAGCTTCCAAAGACCACGACATGCTGACGTTTGTCGGACTTCCGTGGGAACATGAAGGAAAACTCTTTAATGCTGCTGCCTGCCTGCAGAACGGAAAGCTTCTGGGACTTGTCCCGAAAACCTATCTCCCGAATTACGGGGAATTTTACGAAGACAGATATTTTACCCCGGGACCGGACGTTCCCGTCCGGACTGCTTTTTTCGGAGAGAGCATCCCGTTCGGTACGAACCTTTTGTTTCACTGTCTGAATGTTCCGGAGCTTACCGTCTCCGCGGAAATATGTGAGGACGTATGGGTCCCGGATCCGCCGAGCAATCATCATGCCATGGCAGGGGCAACGGTGATCGTCAATTCTTCTGCATCGGACGAACTGGTCGGAAAGAATGAATACCGGAGTATGCTGATCGAAGGGCAGTCCGGGCGGCTTGTCTGTGCCTATATTTATGCAAATGCCGGAGATGGCGAGTCCACGCAGGATCTTGTTTTCGGAGGACACAACATCATAGCGGAAAACGGAAAAAAGCTTGCGGAATCCCAACGCTTCGATGCGGAGACCATTACCTCGGATATAGATGTACAGAGAATATTTGCAGAGCGGCGGAAACTTACCACCTATGATGTTTACGAAGACGAAGACTATGAAACGGTGGATTTTACCCTGAAGGAAGTGACAACGGCACTTTGCCGCACCGTGGATCCGGCTCCGTTTGTTCCCGCCGGCGACGCGGAAAAAAACAAACGCTGCGAGGAAATCCTGACCATTCAGGCACTGGGATTGAAAAAACGTCTGGAGCATGTAAACGGAAAATGTGCTGTACTGGGTTTATCCGGCGGATTGGATTCGACGCTGGCGCTTCTTGTTTCGGCCAAGGCTTTTGATTTTTTAAAACTTCCGCATAAGGGAATACACACGGTTACCATGCCCTGTTTCGGGACAACGGACAGAACCTACAAAAATGCCTGCGAACTTTCCAGACGGATAGGGGCTGATCTCGAGGAGATCCCGATCCGGGAATCGGTAAGCCTGCATTTCAAAGACATCGGACAGGATCCGGAAAAACATGATGTCACCTATGAAAACGCCCAGGCACGGGAACGCACGCAGATCCTGATGGATATTGCAAACCGTGACAACGGCCTTGTAGTGGGGACCGGAGATCTCTCGGAACTGGCACTCGGATGGGCAACCTACAACGGAGATCATATGTCCATGTACGCAGTGAATACCTCCGTCCCCAAAACACTGGTCCGGCATCTGGTAAAATATTATGCTGATACCTGCGGAGAAAGGAAACTGAAAGACATTCTGGAGGATGTTCTGGATACGCCTGTGAGCCCGGAACTTCTGCCGCCGGAAGAGGGAAAGATCTCTCAGAAAACGGAGGATATCGTCGGCCCGTATGAGCTTCATGATTTCTTCCTGTATTATATGCTGCGGTTCGGATTCAGACCGGCGAAAATCTACCGCCTTTCACAGATCGCATTCAGCGGGAAATATTCTTCCGCCGAGATTCTGAAATGGCTGGATACCTTTTACAGGCGGTTTTTCTCCCAGCAGTTTAAACGATCCTGTCTGCCGGACGGACCGAAAGTGGGAAGCATTGCGGTGAGCCCGCGCGGAGATCTGAGAATGCCCAGTGATGCCGTCTGCAGGATCTGGCTTTCAGATCTGGAATCGATCCGGGCATGATCACATCGTTTGCCAATAAAAAAATCAAAGAAGTCCAGAATCTGAATAAAAAGGCCGGAGCACGTGAAGAGTCCGGCTTTTTTACGGTAGAAGGAATCCGGATGTTCCGGGAACTTCCGGCAGACAGGATCAAGGACATTTTTGTAAGTGAATCCTTCCATGCTTCCTGCGGGGAGGAATTGAAAAAAAAGATAGATTCTGTTCCGGGGGAACTTGTTTCAGATGAAGTTTTTATGCATCTCAGTGATACCCGGACACCGCAGGGGATTCTTGCGGTTGTAAAACAGTATTCGTACACCACGGAAGAAATTCTGAAAATATCCGCATCACCGGCTGCGGGAGAAGAGAAAACACATTCCCTTTTTCTGATGCTGGAAACCATACAGGATCCCGGTAATCTCGGAACCATGATGAGAGCCGGAGAAGGCGCGGGACTTTCGGGAATGATACTGAATGAGAAAACGGCGGATATCTATAATCCGAAGGTGATCCGTTCCACAATGGGAAGTATTTTCCGGGTACCGTTTGCTTATACGGATAACCTTGTAAAAATAATGGGTGAGATGAAGAAGGCGGGCATCCGGATATTTGCCGCAGACCTTAAGGGCGCGGTGGAATATGAAAAGGAAGATTATACGGGTCCGTCTGCGTTTCTGATCGGAAATGAAGCATCCGGGCTTTCGGAAGCGGCAGCAGATCTGGCCGATGTACGTGTAAAAATTCCGATGCGGGGAGAGGTTGAATCTCTGAATGCGGCGGTCGCGGCATCCATTCTTCTTTTTGAGGCGGCAAGGCAGCGGCGCAGGGGATCATCGGAAAAACCGGAGAGTCCGGGGAAATAAGACGGTGCAGGGAAAGGAGAACGGACATGGAATGCAGGATAGACCTGGAAAAAGAATACGGAATCGTACTGGAAGGCGGCGGGGCAAGAGGCGCTTACCAGGTCGGTGCCTGGAGAGCACTGCGGGAAGCGGGAGTTAAGATACGCGGAATCGCAGGCGCCAGCGTAGGGGCTCTGAACGGAGCGCTGATGTGTACGGATGATCTGGAGAAAGCGGAACACGTCTGGGAAAATCTCACCTATTCCAAGGTAGTGGACATGGAAGATGAGGAAGCCCATGCGCTTCTGAAAAGAGATTTCACAAAGGTCAATACGGGAGAACTTCTGAAAAAATTCATGAAGGTTTTAACGGACGGCGGGTTTGATATTTCACCGTTGAGACAATTGATCTCGGATGCGGTGGATGAAGAGAAGATCCGTTCTTCGGACAGGGAACTCTATGTCACGACCTTTTCCGTGGATAACCGCCGCGAGGAAGTGATCGACATCAAAAGCGTTCCCGACGGTGAAATTGATGATATGCTGATGGCGAGTGCCTATTTCCTTGCTTTCAAAAAGGAAAAGCTCGGGGGAAAACGTTATATGGACGGAGGCGGGTTCAACAATGTGCCGATCAACGTCCTCATCGAACAGGGGTATAAGGACATTATCGTCATACGGATCTATGGACTCGGGTTTGACACAACACGTACTTTGAAAGTGCCGGATGATACGGATGTGAGGTATATTGCACCCAGACAGGATCTGGGAGGAATACTGGAGTTTAACAAAAAACGCTGCTGCTACAACATGAGACTCGGTTACTTTGACGCGCAGAGATTCCTTCACGGACTGTCGGGAAGAAGATATTATATTGACGCACCGGATGAAGAGGAATATTATCTTACTAAACTGGAAACAGAAGCGGAGAAATGGAAAGTAAACCGGTTTCAGGTTTACACCGTGGATTCCCTGCGGGAAGCGATCATTGCAAAGTATAACGAAATGCTGACCGACAGGACAACAGAACAGGGGGAGGAAGAAACAACATGAATAACGCGGTTGATTTAAAAGGAAGAAATTTTATTACGCTGAAGGACTTCACACCGGAGGAAATCACCTATCTTCTGGACCTGGCGGAAAAATTGAAAACGGACAAGAAAAAAGGAATTACGGGACATTCTCTCGCAGGAAAAAATATTGCGCTGATCTTCGAAAAACCATCCACCAGGACACGCTGCGCCTTTACGGTGGGCTGTGTGGATGAAGGCGGGCATCCGGAATATCTGGGAACAAATGACATTCAGCTGGGACATAAGGAAGACATTAAGGATACGGCACGGGTGCTGGGCAGGATGTTTGACGGGATAGAGTTTCGCGGATTCAGGCATTCTACGGTAGAGACTCTTGCAAAATATTCCGGAGTACCGGTATGGAACGGTTTAACGGATGATTATCATCCCACGCAGATTCTGGCGGATTTTCTGACCATGCGCGAACATCTGGGATCTCTCAGCGGGAAGAAACTGTGCTTTTTGGGAGATGGCCGGAACAATATGGCAAATTCGCTTATGATCGGCTGTACGAAGCTCGGGATCAACTGCTGCATTATCGCACCGGAATCGCTGTGGCCGAACGGCGAGCTCATTGCACAATGCCGGGAGTACGGCAAGAAATCAGGCGCGGAACTTGCTTTTTCCAAGGACAGGGATGCGGTAAAAGATGCGGATGTGATCTGTACGGATGTCTGGGCATCCATGGGAGAGGAAGCAAAGGCTGCGGAACGGGAAAAGATCCTTTCTCCGTATCAGGTGAATGCGGAACTGATGAAAGAAACCGGAAAGGATACTACCATATTCATGCATTGCCTTCCGGCGATCAAGGGAAAAGAAGTAACCGAAGAGGTGTTTGAATCCAAGGCATCGGTGGTATTCGATGAAGCGGAAAACCGGATGCATACGATCAAGGCGGTCATGGTCGCAACCCTGGGGAAGAGATCATGACGGAGAAAAGAAACAACCCGAGAAATATCATTCTTGCAATGGATATCCTGCATCTTGCCGTAGGCGCTGCCATTGTAATTCTGGCGGTGATTGCGTTTATTTCACCGGATGATCATATGATTTTCTTTCCGGTCATTTTCTTTCTTGCTTCCCTTCTGAACCTTGTTAACGGGATACAGAGTATCCGTACGGCCGGCAGAGACCGGAAAAGAAAGACAGCCGGAATGGGTATTTTCCTGTTTGGAGTAATTCTGCTGGTGATCGGCATAGCCAGTTCTGTTTTTATTTTCGGTTGATTGCTTTTCTGCGGCGGGGATGAAATGCTGAAAGAAAATATTTTAATGGAATTGAGAGAAAAAAGAGAATTTATTTCCGGACAGGACCTCTGCAGCAAATTCGGGGTTTCCCGGACTGCTGTCTGGAAGGCGGTCAACAAGCTGAAAAAAGAGGGCTATTCGATTGATGCAGTCAGGAACCGCGGGTATTGTCTGGGACCGGATACGGATGTTTTGAATTTATCCGAATTGAAGAGTGCGCTGGACGGAAATGATTTTATTCGAAATGTTTTATTTTACGAGAAGACGGATTCCACAAATCATGCGGCAAAGGAGAGAGCGGAAACAGGGGAGGACGGGCCTCTTCTGATCGTTGCGGATGAACAGACCTCCGGCAGAGGAAGACGCGGAAGGAACTGGCTGTCTCCTCCCGGAACGGGAATTTGGATGACACTGATGCTGCGCCCGGATATTCTTCCCGAAAAAGTCTCCATGCTCACGCTTGTCACGGCCATAGCCGTATCTTACGGGATCAGAAATGAAACAGGACTTGAGACGGGGATCAAATGGCCCAATGATATTGTTTGCGGCGGGAAAAAAGTATGCGGGATCCTGACGGAAATGAGTACGGATCCGGATGGCGTATGTTTTGTGGTGATCGGAACGGGGATCAATGCCAATATGGATTCTTTCCCGGAAGAAATAAGGCAAAAGGCATCTTCCCTGCGTATGGAAACAGGAAAAACAGTCTGTCGGGCAAAAATAATCGGAGCAGTCATGAAAGCTTTTTCGGAAATTTATCCGGTCTTTGTCCGTGCACAAAGTCTGAAGAACCTGAAGATCGAATATGAGAGGCACCTGCTGAACATCGGAAAGGAAGTGCTGGTGCTGGATCCGGCCGGTGAATACAGGGGGATTGCGGAAGGCATATCGGAGGAGGGAGAGCTTCTTGTCAGAATGCCTGATCAGACGCTCCGTTTTGTCCGCTCGGGGGAGGTCAGTGTCCGGGGGATTTACGGTTATGTGTGAACGGAGAAAATAGTTACAGAAAAGATTCGATTGAATTGCCTATGCGGCTGGTATATAATAAAAAGTCGTATGGGTTTTTTTATTTTAAAAGCCCTGAAGTTACAGAAAGGGAACAAAACGTGGGCAAAGACAAGGTATATGTGACTAAAATGCAGATAAATAAGAAAAAACCGGTCGATTCGGACAAAAAAATGGTGGAAGTAAAAAGTCTGAAAAAACCGGCAAATGTAACTAAAAAATCTGCCGAATCAATAAAAAATCCGGATAAAACTGTTAAAAATCCGAATCCCTCTCCGAAAAAATCAGATAATAAAGAGCCTGTAAATGATTCCGGAAGAAATTCACAAACAGCTGCAGATACCGGAAAAAAGAATTCCGGCAATGCGGCCGGGCAGGGGAAAAAGAGTCTGATACAAAACAGCGCCGGAAATAAAAAAACGGCGGAACAGAAAAATAAGTCTGCCGGAACGGTAAAAAATGAGGTATCCTCCCAAAATCAGGGGAATACCCTGAAAAAGAAGATCTCCGATCCCGCAGGAAGCGGAAAAAGTCAGACAACAATCGTAAAACCCACGTCCGTTAAGAAAACGCAGAAAGAAAACGACAGGACACAGAAAGAAAGAGAGCTTCTTAAAGCGCAGAAAGAAAAAGAGCTTCTTAAAGCGCAGAAAGAAAGAGAGCTTCTTAAAGCGCAGAAAGAAAAAGAGCTTCTTAAAGCGCAGAAAGAAAAAGAGCTTCTTAAAGCACAGAAAGAAAAAGAGCTTCTTAAAGCGCAGAAGGAAAAAGAACTTCTTAAAGCGCAGAAGGAACGGGAACGGCTTCAGGCGCAGAAGGAGAGAGAGCGCCTTCAGGTTCAAAAAGAAAAGGAACGCGTCAGGGCACAGAAAGAGAGAGAGCGTCTTCAGGCACAGAAAAAACGGGAACAGCTTCAGGCACAGAAAGAAAGAGAAAAGATAAAGGCACAGAAGGAAAGAGAACGCCAGAAGGCTGCAAAAGAGAGAGAAAAACAAAAAGCTGCCCGGGAAAAGGAAAAAGCCAGAGCAGTTCTGCAGAGGGAAAAGGAAAGAGAGAAGGCTGCCAGGGAGAAGGAAAAGGCCCGCATCGCCAGAGAAAAGGAACGCGAAAAATTAAAGGCAGAGAAAGAAAAAGAAAAGGCACATCTTGCCGAAGAAGCAGCCAAAGTAAGGGAAACGGCCAAAGAGGAAAAAAAGAAACATTCCCAGCTGGTCAGGATGACAAAAGAAAGACTGATCGGGAATTCTGATTCAGGCAGAAATCTGCAGAAGAAAACCCTTACGCAGGAGGAGTTTGTCACCAACCTGGGACAGCTGGTCGGACAGGCAAAAAGCAAGGATTCAAAACTGGATGTTGACGAGATCAATGATTTTTTCACCGGAGACAATCTTACCCCCGATGACATCGAACAGATCTATATATTTTTGGAGTCCAACGGGATTGAAGTGATCATGAATCAGATCGAAGAACCTCCGATGGACATTGAAAATGTAAAAGAGGATGAATTCTTTACCGAAGAAGACGATGATGAATTTGAGAAGGAAAACACGGAAGAAGACATTGATGTAAATGCCATTGATCTTCTCGAGGGAGTAGGAACAGAAGATCCGGTCCGGATGTATTTAAAAGAAATCGGTACGGTTTCTCTTCTCAATGCGGAGGAAGAACTGGATCTTGCCAAGAAAAAACAGGCAGGAAACGAACAGGCCAAGGAACGTTTGATAGAAGCCAACCTTCGTCTGGTAGTGAGCATAGCCAAACGATATACCGGAAGGGGAATGAGTTTCCTGGATCTGGTCCAGGAGGGAAATCTGGGACTGATCAAGGGAGTTGAGAAATTTGATTATCGCAAAGGATTCAAACTGAGTACCTATGCAACATGGTGGATCCGGCAGTCGGTAACAAGAGCCCTTGCGGATCAGGCACGTACCATCCGTGTTCCCGTGCATATGGTTGAAACCATCAACAAGATGAGCAAGATGCAGCGGAAGCTTACTCTGGAGCTGGGTTACGAACCGAGTGTGTCCGAGCTGGCGAAAGCACTGGGCATGACGGAAGAAAAAGTAATGGAGATCATGCAGATCGCCCGTGAACCGGCTTCCCTGGAAACGCCGATCGGAGAAGAGGATGATTCGAACCTTGGGGATTTTGTAGCGGATACCAATGTCGTAACACCTGAGGGAAATGTGGAATCGGTCATGCTGAGAGAACATATTGATGCTCTTCTGGGCGATTTAAAGGAAAGGGAACGGCAGGTAATTGTTCTCAGGTTCGGCCTCGAGGACGGACATCCCAGGACGCTGGAAGAAGTAGGGAAGGAATTCAAGGTCACACGTGAAAGGATACGGCAGATCGAGGCAAAAGCGCTTCGAAAATTGAGAAATCCGGTACGCTCCAAACGAATCCGGGATTTCCTGTAGAACTTTCAAGAAAGGGGGCGGCCGTACGGCCGCCCGTGTTTGTTTCATGAACTATCAGAAGGAACTCGAAAAAATCATTCAGGAAAATATTGCGAACGGGAAATGTCCCGGGCTTTTGCTTCATGCCTGCTGTGCGCCCTGTTCTTCTTATTGTCTGGAATATCTGAACCGGTATTTCAATATCACGGTTTTTTACTATAATCCGAATATCGATGATCCCGCGGAATATGAGAAAAGAGTCCGGGAGGAAGAGCGGCTGATCCGTGAACTGCCGGCCGAACACCCGATCCGTTTTCTGGAGGGAGAATACCTGCCGGAAGAGTATCATGAAAAGGTAAGAGGACATGAAAAGGATGCCGAAGGCGGAGACCGCTGCATGATCTGTTACGAGATGCGGCTGCGAAAAACCGCGGAGACGGCAAAACAGAACGGATTTGATTATTTTACGACCACGCTTTCCGTCAGCCCGCTGAAAAATTCGGAAAAGATCAACAATATCGGTATGCGGATCGGAAAAGAGACAGGCATATATTGGCTTCCGACCGATTTTAAAAAGAAAAACGGATATGGAAGATCTGTGGAACTTTCCCGTCAGTATGGTCTGTACAGACAGAATTACTGCGGATGCAGCTATTCCGCAAGAAAAGAGGACTCCGGACAATGATCAGTACCATAATATCCATTTTAAATCAGGAGGGTCTTCATTTACGTCCGGCAGGAATTCTTTCACAGACAGCCGCCCGGTATCATTGCCATGTAACGATCAGGTATGAAAATGAGACCGTAAATGCAAAGAGCATTTTAAGTGTTATGTCTGCAGGCATTCCGTCCGGCAGAAAGATCAGGCTGATCTGTGACGGTATTGATGAGAAAGAGGCCATGGAAGGGCTGACAGCGATTATTCAAAGTGGTCTCGGAGAAAAAATAACTTAAATTGTTTCATATTTTAAAACAATCTGAAAATTCCTGCAAAAAGTTCTTTACAAGAAGGCAGAATCGGTGTAAGCTTTCTGGTAGTAAAACCGGATTGACGAAGCCGTCACTTTCCCAAAAGGGAGGAGTGGCGGTTTTTTTGTAGAAAAAAGGAGGTTTTCAATGGAACTGTTTACTGCGAAAGGAACAAAAAATCTTTCTCCGTTATATTCTCCGTCCTATGAACACGACAGCTGCGGCATAGGGGCAGTGGTGAATATCAGGGGAGAAAAAAACCATAAAACGGTGGAACAGGCGCTTCACATCGTTGAAAATCTGGAGCATCGTGCCGGCAAGGATGCGGAAGGAAAGACAGGAGACGGTGTCGGTATCATGCTGCAGATCTCCCACAGGTTTTTTTCCAAAGCAGCAGCAGAGCAGGGGCTTGATATCGGAGCCGAACGTGATTACGGTGTCGGCATGTTTTTTTTCCCGCAGGATGAACTGAAAAGGAACGCGGCGAAGAAGATGTTTGAGATCATCTGCCAGAAAGAAGAATTGAAACTTTTGGGCTGGCGGGATGTGCCCATTCATCCGGAACTGATCGGAGAAAGAGCGGTAGACTGTATGCCGTATTTCTGTCAGGCCTTTGTGAAAAGGCCCAGAAACGTAAAAAAGGGACTGGACTTTGACAGAAAGCTTTATGTGACACGCCGGGTTTTTGAACAGTCGGACGATACGACCTACGTGGTTTCCTTAAGCAGCAGAACCATAGTTTATAAGGGAATGTTTCTGGTGAAGGAACTCAGAAAATTTTTTCCGGATCTTACAGACCCCGACTATGAAGCGGCCATTGCGGTGGTACACTCCCGTTTTTCCACCAATACGAACCCAAGCTGGATGCGTGCGCACCCATACCGTCTGATCGTTCATAACGGAGAGATCAATACCATTCGCGGAAATGTGGACAAGATGATGGCCCGCGAAGAAAATATGGAGTCCGAATATTTCAGACAGGATCTTCTGAAAGTCCTTCCGATCATCAATCAGGGCGGATCGGATACCGCCATGCTGGATAATTCCCTGGAATTTCTGATGATGAGCGGAATGGAACTTCCGCTGGCGGTCATGATCACCATTCCGGCACCGTGGGAACATGACAAAAGCATGCCCGAGCCGGTGCGGAATTTTTATCATTACTATACGACCATGCTGGAACCGTGGGACGGACCGGCGTCGATCGTTTTTTCCGATGGAGATATCCTGGGAGCGGTTCTGGACCGCAATGGATTAAGACCTTCCCGGTATTGTCTTACGGATGACGACCAGATGATCCTTGCATCCGAAGTAGGAGCCATTGATGTTCCGGCGGAACATGTGATCCGGAAAGACAGACTGCGTCCCGGGAAGATGCTCCTGATCGATACGGTTCAGGGGAAAGTGATATCGGATGAAGAATTAAAGATGAAATATGCCTCCCGTCATCCTTACGGGGAGTGGCTGGACTCCAATCTTCTGATGCTGAAGGACCTCTCCATTCCGAATATCCGTCCGGAAGAGATTACGGATGTGCGGCGTTCCCAGCTCTGGAAGACCTATGGCTACAGCTATGAACAATATAAGACCATGATGCTGCCCATGGCGCAAAACGGGGAGGAACCATCATCCGCCATGGGATGTGATATTCCGCTGGCCGTGCTCTCAAAGAAAAATCCGCCGCTGTTTGATTATTTTAAGCAGCTGTTTGCGCAGGTCACAAATCCGCCCATCGATTCCATTCGGGAAGAGATCGTTACCAGCACCAACGTTTATGTAGGGGAGGACGGGAATTTTCTGGAAGATAAGCCGGAGAACTGCAAGATCCTGCAGGTACGGAATCCTATTCTTACGGAAACGGATCTCCTGAAAATCAAATATATGAAAAAGGAAGGCTTCAAGGTGGAGACCGTTCCGATCACCTACTACAAACATACCTCCCTTGAAAAGGCAATTGACAGACTTTGCCTGCAGGCAGACCGTGCGCACCGGGACGGCGTGACCATCCTCATTCTTTCGGATCGTGAGATCGATGAGAATCATGTCCCCATCCCCTCGCTCCTGGCGGTATCCGCGCTGCAGCAGCATCTGGTACGCACCAAAAAGCGTACCAGCATGTCCATCGTTCTGGAAAGCGGGGAACCGCGTGAGGTGCACCATTTTGCGGCACTCCTGGGATTCGGCGCAAGTGCGGTCAATCCGTATCTGGCCCACGATTCCATCCGGTATATGATACAGTCCCATATTCTGAATAAGGATTATTATGCGGCTGTGGAGGATTACAACAATGCGGTTCTTCACGGGATCGTAAAGATCGCTTCCAAGATGGGCATATCCACCATTCAGTCTTATCAGGGATCCCAGATTTTTGAGGCGATCGGCATCGGACAGGAAGTGATCGGGAAGTATTTTACCAATACCATAAGCCCGGTCGGCGGCATCACGCTCTCGGATATCGAAAAGAATACGGATGCGCTTCATTCGAAGGCATTTGATCCGCTTGGTCTGGATACGGACCTCACACTGGATTCCGTGGGGGATCACAAGGAACGTTCCGGCCAGGAGATCCATTTATACAATCCCGTGACCATTCACCTTCTTCAGGAAGCGACCAGGAGGAATGACTATAAAATATTCCGACAGTACACAAACGCGGTCGATGCGGACGATAACTGCGTTACGCTCCGGAGTCTCATGGATTTTGATTTTTCAGGCTGCAGCGAGATCCCGCTGGATTCCGTGGAGTCCGCGGAATCCATCATGAGGAGATTTAAAACCGGGGCTATGAGTTACGGTTCCATTTCCAAGGAGGCGCATGAAACACTGGCAATTGCAATGAATGCCATTCACGGAAAGAGCAATACCGGGGAAGGCGGTGAAGAAGAAGAACGGATGAGCGCGGGTACGGACGGGATCGATAAATGTTCCGCCATCAAGCAGGTCGCAAGCGGCAGGTTCGGTGTGACCAGCCGGTATCTTGTGAGCGCAAAGGAAATCCAGATCAAGATGGCGCAGGGAGCAAAGCCCGGGGAAGGCGGACAGCTGCCGGGCGGAAAAGTGTATCCCTGGATAGCAAAAACCAGACATTCCACAACGGGAGTTACGCTGATTTCCCCGCCCCCGCATCATGATATCTATTCCATTGAAGATCTCGCCCAGCTGATTTATGACCTGAAATGTGCGAATGTGGATGCAAGAATATCGGTGAAGCTCGTGAGCGAAGCGGGAGTGGGAACCGTTGCGGCAGGGGTGGCAAAAGCCGGTGCGCAGGTGATCCTGATCTCGGGTTTTGACGGCGGGACGGGCGCTGCGCCGAGAAGCTCCATCTACAATGCAGGTCTGCCGTGGGAACTCGGCCTGTCGGAAGCGCACCAGACGCTGATTGCAAACGGTCTTCGGGATAAGGTTATTCTGGAAACGGACGGGAAACTCATGGGAGGAAAGGATGTGGCGATCGCGGCCATGCTCGGCGCGGAGGAATTCGGTTTTGCAACGGCGCCTCTTGTCACAATGGGGTGTGTGATGATGCGGGTCTGCAATCTGGATACCTGTCCCATGGGAGTTGCAACCCAGAATCCGGAACTCAGAAAACGTTTTGCCGGAAAACCGGAATATGTGATCTGTTTCATGAAATTCATTGCTGAGGAACTTCGGGAGATCATGGCGAAAGCGGGAATCCGGTCTGTGGATGAACTGGTCGGGCGATCGGATCTTCTGAAAAAGAAAAGTTCTTTTCCGGATCCGCAGGCAGAGAGAGTAGATCTTTCCGCCATTCTGAAAAATCCGTATGCCGGGAAAAAACTTGCGGGATATGATCATAAAAATGTGTTCGATTTCAAACTTGAAAAAACGCTGGATGAAAAGGTCTTTCTGCAGAACCTGAGGCCTTTCCTGAAAAAGCGGGAGAAGAAGAGCCTTCAGATTAATGTGTCGAATACGGACAGGACGCTGGGAACCATCTTCGGCGCCGAGATCACAAGAGAGTATCCGGACGGACTGCCGGAGGATACCTATACCATTCAGTGTACAGGCTCCGGCGGGCAGAGCTTCGGCGCATTCATTCCGAAGGGGCTGACACTGGAACTTATCGGGGATTCCAACGATTACTTCGGCAAGGGACTTTCGGGCGGAAAGCTGATCGTATATCCGCCGACAGGTGCCAGGTACAAGGCAAAGGACAATGTGATCATCGGCAATGTGGCGCTCTACGGCGCAACACTCGGAGAAGCCTATATCTGCGGGGAGGCGGGGGAAAGGTTCTGTGTACGGAACTCCGGCGCAACGGCGGTGGCAGAGGGAATAGGAGATCACGGCTGCGAATATATGACAGGCGGAAGGGCGGTAATTCTGGGGCCCACGGGGAAAAATTTTGCGGCCGGCATGAGCGGCGGAATAGCTTATGTGCTGGATGAAAAAAATGATTTTTATCTGCGCTGCAACAAAACACTGGTATCCTTCGGAGTTGTGACGGACAAGTATGATGTCCAGGAGCTGAAGGACCTCATCACAAAACATGTTTCCTATACAAACTCGGAGCGCGGAAAAGAAATCCTTTCACATTTCGGAGAATACCTTCCGAAATTCAAAAAGGTCATTCCGTACGATTACCGGATCATGATGAACACGATCGTACAGATGGAGGAAAAGGGGCTCTCGAGCGAACAGGCCCAGATCGAGGCGTTCTACACGGTCCGCGGAGAAGAAAAGTCTGAAAAAAAATATCCGGAAAGGAGGGCATAGGCCATGGGAAAACCAACAGGATTTTTGGATTATGCAAGGGAAGAGGCACAGAGTATCCTGCCGGAGGAACGAATCAAAAATTTCAATGAATTTCATATTCCTCTTTCCGAAGAGGAACAGCAGATCCAGGGGGCGCGCTGCATGGAATGCGGGGTTCCGTTCTGCCAGTCCGGCATGACGATCTGCGGTATGACAAGCGGATGCCCTCTTCACAACCTGGTCCCGGACTGGAACGACCTGGTCTACCGCGGAGTCTGGAAACAGGCTTACAACAGACTTCGCAAGACAAATTCGTTCCCGGAATTTACGGCAAGGGTATGTCCGGCACTCTGCGAAAAGGCATGTACCTGCGGTCTGTACGATGACCCGGTCAGCGTAAGAGAAAATGAGCTTGCCATTATTGAGCATGCCTATGCGGCAGGGTATGCCGATCCGAAACCGCCGACGGTAAGAACAGGGAAAAAAATAGCCGTCATTGGTTCGGGACCGGCCGGACTTGCGGCAGCGGATCAATTGAACAAACGCGGACATCTGGTCACGGTATTTGAACGGGATGACAGGCCGGGAGGGCTCCTGATGTACGGGATCCCGAATATGAAACTGGATAAAAAAATAGTGGAACGAAAGATCAAAGTCATGGAAGAGGAGGGCGTGATATTTCAGACAAAGGTCGATGTGGGAAAAGAAGTCATGCCGAAAGAACTGCTGAAGGAGTTTGACAGTGTGATCCTAACCTGCGGCGCCAAAAACCCCCGTGACCTGAAGGTTCCCGGAAGGGAAGCGGAAGGAATTTATTTCGCTGTGGATTTCCTGAAATCAACAACAAAAAGTCTTCTGGATTCGCACTTAAGCGATGAAAAGAATATCAGTGCCAAAGGGAAAAACGTGATCGTGATCGGCGGCGGCGACACCGGAAACGACTGTGTGGGAACCTGTATTCGTGAGGGGGCAAAAAGCGTGACGCAGCTGGAAATGCTGCCGGAGCCTCCTGTCGAACGTGCGGAAAACAACACCTGGCCGGAATGGCCCTGCATCAAAAAAACAGACTACGGGCAGGAAGAGGCGATCGCCGTATTCGGAAAAGATCCCCGGATCTATGAAACAACAGTAAAGGAATTCAAAAAGAATAAAGCCGGGAAAGTGAACAAAGCAGTCCTGGTTTCACTTTGCCAGAAGAAAGATGAAAAAACCGGACGCATGGGCATGGTGCCGGTCAAAGGAACAGAAAAAGAAATCCCGGCGGACCTTGTCCTGATTGCGGCAGGTTTTCTGGGAAGTGAGAATTATGTGACGGAAGCCTTCGGGATCAGCCTGAATGCACGTTCCAATGTGGCAACGGAAAACGGAAGCTATAAAACCGGCAGAGAAAAAGTATTTACGGCAGGCGACATGCACCGCGGGCAGTCTCTGGTGGTGTGGGCCATCCGGGAAGGAAGAGAAGCGGCAAGGGAAGTGGATGACAGCCTGATGGGATACACCAATCTGGAGTGATCAGAAAACGGGCAGAGAGATGTTCTGCGGAAATCAAAAAAGCAAAATTAAAGAAGCAAAATTAAAGAAGCTGAATTAAAGAAGCTGAATTAAAGAAGCAAAATCAAAAAAGGCGTCTGCACGGTAAGAATGGCAGATGCCTTTTACAATCCTGGATAGATGATTCACGGTCTTAACAGACGGGTTACGCCGCATTTTTCGGAGAACAGGGAAGAACAGGCCTCATCTCCTCATGCTTTCCCTGTCCACGGACGAGGCGATTGCATCTGCAAGTTTCCTAACATCGGCACGCTGGTCTTCCTTCAGAGTGGATTTTATGGTGATGCTTTCGGGCAGGACAGAAATATTCTTCATGGAAGAAAACAGTTCTCTCATTTTCTTTCCGGAAACAGGAGCCCAGGAACCGTTTTCCATCAGGGCTATGGTTCTGTTCTGCAGGTTATGCGCGGAAAGATCCAGCAGCAGATTTTCCATGGCCGGGAAAATACCGGCGTTATAGGTCGGAGCGGCAAATACAAGATGGTTTGCACGGAACGCCTCGGAGACAAGGAAGGAAACATCGGTCACGGAAACATCGTACATTTTAATGTTCCGGATTTTATCTTCCGCAAGCATGCCCGCGAGAAGCTGTGCGGCATTTTCCGTGTCGCCGTAGATGGAAGCATAGAAGATCACCACATCGTTGTCCTCGGCACGATAGGTTGCCCAGCGGGAATATTTTTCGATATACCATTCTATTTTTTTCCGGATGCGCCATACGGGTCCGTGAAGGGGACAGAGCATTTCAATATCGAGGCCCGCCGCCTTGTTTAAAAGAGTCTGGACCTGAATGCCGTATTTACCGACGATGTTTGCGTAGTAACGTCTTGCTTCGCTTAGAAGGTCGGTTTCAAAATTCATTTCATCCGCGAAAATGTTACCGTTCAGAGCACCGAATGTTCCGAAAGCATCGGCGGAAAAAAGAATTTTATCCATTGCTTCATAGGTTACCATGACTTCCGGCCAGTGTACCATGGCAGCCATGATGAAGGAAAAAGTCCGTTTACCCAGACAGATGGTATCCCCTTCTTTTACTTCCAGAAGATGTCCCTGCAGCTGGAGGTCAAAGAACTGGCGGATGATCTGAAAAGTTTTTGCATTTCCGACGATCGTTACCTCCGGATACCGGAGGAGCAGTTCCGAAAGCGATGCGGCATGATCCGGCTCCATATGGTTGATGATCAGATAATCCAGTTTTCTGCCATCCAGAAGATATTCTGTATTTTCAAAAAAGATTTTTGAAACTGCATGGTCCACGGTATCCAGAAGAGCCGTTTTCTGATCCAGGACCAGATAGGAATTGTAGGAGACACCAGCCGGAACGGGAAAACAGTTTTCAAATTTGGCCAGTCTCCGGTCACTTCCTCCGACCCAGTAAATTCCATCCGTTATTTTTTGTTCCTGATGCATGATCAAGTCTCCTCTCTGTGCTGTAAGTATAAGCTGTCGAGTCTGTAAAAAGTCTGTGCAAAGACGGACAGGATTGCGATCCAATGTTTCCATTATAATAGTGAAATTCCGCAATGTAAAGGAAACGGGAAACGGGGAAAGGGAACCCGGAAACCGGGATGCCGGGGAAACCGGAAAAACAGGAGAAGGAAACAGGAGAATGAAACAGGAGAATGAAACACAGGATTGCTTATCCTTTCGCTTTGGTGTATCCTGATAACATGAAAATCGGAAAAATAACAACAAAGACCATTGCTGTATGCGGAATGTTTGCTGCGATCGGCATCATTCTCGGGTACCTTACCATTCCCGTCAGTGATTCTCTTCGGATCGGTTTCTCAGGCCTTGCAAATCAATGTGTTTACGTCCTGTACGGACCGGGACTTGGGTGTATATTCGGGGCCGCGCTGGATGTATTGAAATACCTGATCAAGCCGACCGGACCCTATATTCCGGGACTTACCTTCAATGCATTTCTGGCAGGACTGATCTACGGATTTTCATTTTACAGAAAAAAGCTCACGTTCCGTCGCATTCTGATAACGGAATTCTGTGTATGCCTGATCTGTAACGTGCTGCTTGGAACGTTCTGGCTGTATCTGACATACGGAAAGTCCGTTATGGTCACGTTTCCGATCCGGGTTTTGAAAAACGCAGTTCAGTTTCCGATCAATGCACTGTTGTTTTTTCTGATTTATAAAAATGTTCTTTCGAAAAGGGGAATTGAAAATGTCTGAAGAAAATAAAACCGATGAAAAGGCGGCATCAGAAAACTGTACACATGACTGTTCTTCCTGCGGGGAAAACTGTTCATCCAGAAATCCGGGAAAAGAGGATTTCAGAGTCCCGTTAAATCCGGCAAGTTCCGTTAAGAAAGTGATCGCCGTTGTATCCGGAAAGGGCGGTGTCGGAAAATCTCTGGTCACTGCCATGCTGGCGGTAAAAACACGCCGAATGGGATATCGTGTGGGGATTCTGGATGCGGATATAACCGGTCCTTCCATCCCGAAGGCATTCGGTTTGACAGGCGGGGTAGCGGAAAGCAAAGACGGGCTGATGGTGCCCGCAACGACAAACAGCGGAATAGAAGTGATGAGCTCCAACCTTCTTCTGGAAAATGAAACGGATCCCGTGATCTGGAGAGGTCCCGTGATCGCCAATGCGGTGAAGCAGTTCTGGGGAGAAACGCTTTGGGAAAATATTGACTACATGTATGTGGATCTGCCGCCGGGTACGGGTGATGTCCCGCTGACGGTGTTCCAGTCTCTGCCGGTTGCCGGCATCCTCATCGTGACCAGTCCGCAGGAACTGGTTTCCATGATCGTGACAAAAGCGGTCAATATGGCAAAGGAAATGGATATCCCGATCATCGGTCTTATTGAAAACATGAGTTATTTTCAATGTCCGGACTGCGGCGCAAAACATTCCGTATTCGGGCCCAGTCATATTGATGAAATTGCTGCCGAAACGGGTATCCGTGTCCTTGCGAGAATTCCGATCGATCCCGAAACGGCAAAAATGGTCGATGCGGGAACGGTCGAATTCATGGAAGCACCGTGGATGGATGACGCCGTGAATATCCTGACAGAGAATAAGGCACAGGACAGATAATTCAGTATTTTGTATACAATTTAGACTTTCTTTATGGGGTCTTAAGAAAATCTTTTCAGTTCGTACACCACAGAGTCATATTTTTTTTTTAGTATTTATTCATAAGTGATCAGAAGACGGCCGTGTCCGGCATGGATGGAAAGTCCTTCGGTATGACCGGTGCAGACCGTCTTTTCTTTTCGGATTTAAGCCTAAGTCCGGATATGTATCACGGAAAGAAAGGCAAAAACAGAATGGAAATCAGTACCAACCAGAATTCGGAATTGGACAGTTCCGTTGTTCAGGTCCCTGATATCGTTCAGGTTCCGGATAGCATGATCGTCTGGGCACATCAGTTTCAGGAAGCCATGATGATGTATACCTGCGCCATCCGGGAAGTTAAAACCAAACTGGAAGTATTAAATGATGAACTGTCCGTACGCAACAAGAGAAATCCGATCGAACTCATAAAGTCCCGCGTGAAGAAACCAATGAGCATTGTGGAAAAACTGCAGAGGCGCGGTTATCCCGTTACTCTCGATTCCATGATTGAAAATCTGGACGATGTTGCCGGTATCCGTGTGATCTGTTCCTTTGTGGATGATATTTATGATGTTGCGGACATGCTGGTAAGGCAGGATGATATCCGCGTGATCGCCATTAAGGATTATATCAAAAATCCGAAAGAAAACGGTTACCGCTCCTATCATATGATTATCGAGGTTCCGGTATTCTTTTCGGACAAGAAACAGCCCATGAGGGTGGAGGTGCAGATCCGGACGATCGCCATGGATTTCTGGGCAAGTCTGGATCACCAGCTTCGATATAAAAAAGAAGTGGCGAATGCGGAAAAAATCAGTATGGAATTAAAGGAATGCGCGGAATCCATTGCAGCCACCGATGAAAAGATGCTGGCCATTCGGAAGACCATCGAGCAGAATGAAACGCAGGACCAGCAAAAGCAGTAAAACAGGATCTGTTTACAGGATCATTTCATAATAGGAAAGCGTAACGTCGGTCTTAAGGCCGGCGTTTTTATATAACCGGACTGCCGGAATGTTGGAAGAGGAAACCTGAAGGGAAAGATATCGAAATCCTTCTTCGTATAAAAAGGAAAGAATGAGAGGAAAAATCCGGCTTCCGTATTTCTGGCCGCGAAGTTCTTTCCTTACCGTTAGATCAAACAGATAGCAGTTTTTATTTCTGCTTCCGGGGATGACGGAGAATTCAAGGATTGGTCCGGAGTCCTGCCCGTTTGAAAAACCGACGGCATATTTTCTTGTCCCGTCGGATTCCTCACGGAGGAGACGGCATTGAAATTCTTTTCCCTCACATCCGGAGAAAGTATTTTGTCCGGATATTTCCGGGGAGGGGAGAACGGCGGATAACTGATATTCTTCTGTCAGCGGGAGAGCATGCAGGGAACGGATCACATGTTCAGCCTCCGGACATCTGTGATCCCAGATGAAGTGTATCCGGACTTTTTCACTGGGGAAGAGACCGTTTCGGACCATCCGGGATGCCTCTTTCCAGAGCAGATGAAAGTATCCCATGCTGCGGTATTCGGGGCTGGTCCAGGCAATACACTCGTAGACATCGTCATCGATCTGGCAAAGGACAAGAACGGACAGAAGTTTTCCGGATTCGTAGCAGAGAAAATATTTCGCCCTCCTGTCTCCGAAGGGAAAGGAGAGTGCCGAAGAATCCTTTTTTTTACCTGTTTCCAGAAGGAAGAGAACGTCCTCGGTCTCTTTTTTGTTCAGTTCAGTTTTGATCCTGATCTCCATAAGGTTCCTTTTTTCGGTTTCTTATTTTCTGAACATATATTATAATCTATGAAAGGGAAAATGGAAAGAAACAGGAAGGAGCAGTCTATGATTGCCAGGCTGATAGAGAAAATTAAAAAAACGGAAGCCCCCGTCTGCGTGGGACTGGATCCGCAGCTTTCGTTTATTCCGGAGAAAATGCTGAAAGAGGCATTTGCTGCATACGGGGAAACACCGGAAGCGGTTTCTGATGTATTTTTTCGCTTCAATAAGGAAATCATCGATGCGGTATGGGATCTTGTTCCGGCGGTCAAGCCCCAGATAGCCATGTATGAACAGTTCGGGATCCCCGGTCTTCAGGCTTATGTGAAAACCGTGCAATATTGTCAGGAAAAAGGACTGATCGTGATCGGCGACTGCAAAAGAGGAGACATCGGTTCCACATCCGCATCATACGCGGCCGCACATATCGGAAGAACACAGATCGGAGCGGACAGTTTTACGGGTTTCGGAACAGATATGGCAACGGTGAATCCCTATTTCGGGACGGACGGCGTGAAGCCGTTTCTGGATGCCTGCAATGCCTGTGACAAAGGAATTTTTATTCTGGTAAAAACAAGCAATCCTTCCAGCGGAGAATTTCAGGATCGTCTTGTTGACGGAAAGCCGCTTTACGAACTTGTTGCCGAAAAGGTGGCAGAGTGGGGAAATGAAAGCATGGACGGGGATTATTCCAACGTGGGTGCGGTGGTAGGAGCCACCTATCCGGAAGTCGGAAAAAGATTAAGGGGAATCATGCCGCATACATATTTTCTTGTACCGGGATACGGCGCGCAGGGGGGAACGGCAGAAGATCTGAAATGCTGTTTTAACAAAGACGGGCTCGGAGCAATCGTGAATTCTTCCCGCGGCATTCTGGCAGCCTGGAAGAAGGAGCTTTATGCTTCTTACGGAGAGGAACATTTTGCGGAAGCATCCCGCCGGGCGGTTACGGACATGATCACGGATATCCGTTCGGTATTGTGACGGAATGTTAAGAGAGAAAAAAATGATGTCGGAATAAAAAAACAGGAAACAGAAAACAGAAAACAGAAAACAGGAAACAGAAAACAGAAAACAGAAAACAGAAAACAGCTGTGAGATTGAAATAAATACAGCTGTGGGTTTGAAAAATACGGCTGTGAAGAGAAAGAAACCATACCGGAATGAAGGAGCAGGGGATGGCAGTTAAAAGTACCTGTGAGATTGTCTCTCAAAAAAAATTATGTCCGGGAATATTTGACCTCAGGCTGAATGGCCCGGAGATCACAAAGGAAGCATCTGCGGGACAGTTCGTGAATCTGTTTTTAAATGACAGGTCGCGCATTCTTCCGCGGCCTCTCAGCATCTGTGAAACCGATAAGGAAAAAGGAATCCTGCGGATCGTATACCGGGTGACCGGTGAAAAAGCGGGAACTGCGGAACTGTCCGGATATCTTCCGGGAACACGGATGGAAGTGCTGGGACCTTTGGGAAACGGCTTTTTGTCTGACGAAAGATATCCGGATATTGCGGTAGTCGGAGGAGGGATAGGAATTCCGCCGTTGCTCGGACTGTGCCGGGAACTGCCCGGAAAAAAGACAGCGGTTCTCGGATATCGTGACCATTCACTTTTTCTGAAGGAAGATTTTGAGAGGACGGCCGACCGTCTTCTGGTCGCAACGGAGGACGGAAGTTATGCGGTCAGGGGAAATGTGCTCGATGCCATGGAAGCGGCAGAATACGTACCGTCCTGCATCATGGCCTGCGGTCCGCTGCCCATGCTTCGTGCTCTGAAAATGTGGGCAGGGCAAAGAAACATTCCCTGTTTTATTTCCATGGAGGAAAGAATGGCATGCGGTATCGGCGCCTGTCTCGGATGTGTGGTGCGTTCCGTAAAAACAGATCCGCATTCTCAGGTTAAAAACAAGCGTGTCTGCAGGGACGGTCCGGTGTTTGATGCAAAGGAGATCGAGCTATGAACCAGAAGCCAGAGATGAAGGTCACCATTGCCGGCGTAGAGCTGAAGAATCCCGTCATGACATCAAGCGGAACCTTTGGATCCGGTCAGGAATATTCGGAATTTATCGATCTTTCAAAACTCGGCGCCGTTGTGACAAAAGGAGTATCGAACGTTCCGTGGGAAGGAAATCCCACACCGCGCATTGCGGAGACACCGTCGGGAATGTTAAACGCCATAGGACTTCAGAATCCGGGGATGGAAGTTTTTATCAAAAGAGATCTTCCTTTTTTAAAAAAATACGATACAAAGATCGTTGTAAATGTGTGCGGGCATACGGAAAAAGAATATCTGGAAGTGGTGGACCGTCTTTCGGATGAACCGGCGGATTTTCTGGAGATCAATATCTCCTGCCCGAATGTGAAGGAAGGCGGAATTGCTTTCGGACAGGATCCGAAAGCGGTGGAAAAAATAACAGCGGAAGTAAAGAAACATGCAAAGCAGCCGGTCATCATGAAACTTTCTCCGAACGTTACGGATATCCGGATTATGGCAAAAGCGGCAGAGGCGGGAGGAGCGGACGCGGTGTCCCTCATCAATACGATCACGGGGATGAAAATCGACATCGACCGGAGAAAATTCGCTCTGGCAAATAAGACAGGCGGTCTTTCGGGACCTGCCGTGAAACCGGTTGCGGTCAGGATGGTTTATGAAGCAAGTCATGCAGTAAAAATCCCGGTGATCGGCATGGGAGGAATTGCAGATGCTTCCGATGCGGTCGAGTTTCTGCTTGCCGGTGCGTCCGCTGTATCCGTAGGGACAGCCAGTTTTGCAAATCCTTATGCGGCAGTTGAAATTGCAGACGGGATTCGGGAGTATATGATAAAATATCAGTTTGAAAAGATACAGGATCTGGTCGGGGCCGTCGGTTGAGCAGATTTCGGAAACGGAGAAAAGAATGGAAACATACAAAAGGGAATTCATTGATTTCATGGTGGAATGCGAGGTCTTGAAATTCGGGGATTTTATTACCAAAAGCGGCCGAAAAACACCGTTTTTTATCAATGCCGGTTTTTACCGTACAGGGGCGGAGTTAAGACGTCTGGGAGAATATTATGCACGTTCCATAAAGGAAAACTTCGGAACGGATTTTGATATCCTTTTCGGGCCGGCTTACAAGGGAATCCCGCTTGCCGTTGCGGCAGCCATGGAAATGAGCCGGATGTACGGAGCAGAGATCGGGTATTCCGCAAACCGGAAAGAAATCAAGGATCACGGGGATAAGGGAATCCTCCTCGGAAGTCCCATCCGGGACGGAAACAGGGTTCTTCTGATCGAGGATGTCACAACGGCCGGGACCTCTGTGGAGGAAACGCTGCCCATTATTCAGTCGCAGGCAAAGGCACAGGTAATCGGCCTTGTGGTATCGGTGGACCGCTGTGAAAGAGGGCAGGGAAACAAAGGTGCGCTTGAAGAAATAGCAGAGAAGTACAGGATAAAAACCTGTGCCATTGTCACCATGAAGGAAGTTGTGGAGCATCTGTGGAACAGACCCTGCGGACCGATGGGAAGAATAGTGATCGATGATGCCATAAAGAGCAGGATTGATGCGTATTATGAAGAATACGGAGTTCGGTAATGGATGAAATCAAACGCGGACACAGGATTGCCGGCTGGATACTGTTTATCGGTTACCTTGTGGTGCTGACCTATTTCCTTTTTTTTGCGGAAGGGATGGGCAGAACCGGTACGGGAATGAAGTATCGTTACAACCTGACGCTGTTTAAGGAGATCAGACGGTTTTACCGCTATCGGGCAACTGTGGGAATGTGGGCATTTCTGTTAAATACAGTCGGAAATGCGGTCGTCTTTATTCCTTTCGGTTTTTTTGTTCCGCTGATCGGGAAACGTCATAACGGTTACATTACCGTACTGTACGGGATCCTGTTTTCGCTTGGAATTGAGTTTACACAGTATATGACCGGCACCGGAATTTTTGATGTGGATGATATTTTTCTCAATGCATGCGGATGCGTGATCGGTTACCTTTTCTTTATGGTATTTGTTGCGCATCTGAAAAGGAAAGAAAGGAAAAATGAAATATAAATTTCTGACACCTGTAAAAAACAGAGATGATAAAATCCTTGACCGGCCGGAATTCAGGGTTACAGATGAACCCCGGGAAGAAAAACCGGAGGACAGGTCCAAGGTCAATTACATGAAAAAGCCGGTCTCCGAACGGGGGCAGATGTCATTTATTATGTCCCTCATTGCGCTTGTTCTGTTTCTGGCATCCTGGTTTCTGACACTTGGCGCTCAGGGGAACCCGTCACAGACGGAGACTGCCATTGCGGCAAGTTCCCTTATTTTTTCTGCAGCTTCTCTGCTCTACGGTTTTCTTTCATTTTTGCAGAAGGACAGGAATCATCTGTTTTCCTTTATCGGGATCTCTCTCGGAGGGATCATCCTGATCACCTGGAGCATAACGATCCTGGTGGGAGCGATTGCATGAGTACGGATTTTCAGGGATAAACCGGGCGGAATGCAGGAAGGGAATCCCGGAGAAACGGAACAAATGGGGAAATCGTGAAAACGGAAAAACCCGGGCGCAGAAAAACCCGTGATAGTACTTTTGACGACCACATCATAGAATAAGGTGAAAAATAAACCGGAGGAAAAAAATGCAGCATTTTGACAGCGATTACATGGAAGGGGCAGCGCCGGAAATTCTGGGCCGCCTTCTGGAGACAAACCTGGAAAAGACATCCGGATACGGACAGGATCCGTATAGTGAAAGCGCAAGGGAGAAGATCAGGAAGGCAATCGGAAAACCGGATGCCGAAATTTATTTTCTGATTGGCGGAACACAGGCAAACGAGACGGTGATTTCTTCTGTTCTTCGTCCGTATGAAGGCGTGATCGCGGCAAGAACAGGCCATGTAAGCATTCATGAAGCAGGCGCCATAGAACACGGCGGGCATAAGGTCCTGGAAGCAAGCTCGCAGAACGGAAAACTGACGGCAGACGGAATACGGAAATACTGTGAACTCTTTTTCGCGGATGAAAATGCGGAACATGAAGTGCACCCGGGAATGGTCTATATTTCTCATCCCTCCGAGTACGGAACCCTCTATTCAAAAAAAGAACTTACGGATATCAGCGAAGTCTGCAGGAAATACGGACTGCGCTTATTTTTGGACGGTGCACGGCTGGGATACGGACTTATGGCGAGAGGAACGGACGTAACGCTGCAGGATATCGCAGATCTTACGGATGTATTTTATATCGGGGGAACCAAGGTAGGCGCCCTGTTCGGGGAGGCAGTGGTTTTTCCGAAACCGGCTCTTGTCCCGCATTTTTTCACGATCACCAAACAGCATGGCGCATTGCTTGCAAAAGGAAGAGTATGCGGGATCCAGTTCGATACGCTGTTCACGGATGATCTTTATTTTCGGATCGCAAAAAATGCCATTGACATGGCAATGAAGATTAAAAACGGTCTGATTGAAAAGGGGTACCGGATGTACATAGATTCACCGACCAACCAGCAGTTTGCGGTCGTGACAAAGGAAAAGGCAGCCGAACTTGCCCAAAATGTTTCTTACGGTTTCATGGAAACACTGGATGCAGATCATATCGTGATCCGGTTCTGTACTTCCTGGGCAACAAAAGAGGAAGATGTGGATGAACTGCTGAAACTGATGTAATGGAAAATATCGGACGAAGAGAGATTTCGTTCCTCCTCAGCCGTTCTGATAGTGCTCTGACAGATAACCTGATATTTTTCACTGTCATCTGCAATAACAATAAGGATACCATGGGTTTGTTACTGCCACAGGGTATCCTTATTGATTGTTTTGTGAAACAGACTGCTGACCTTTTCCGGTTCCCTTGTCTGTGCCAGGATCCACATCAGTTTGGTCACGATGGATTCAAGCGTCATGTCGCAGGCTTCAATGAGTCCTCTGTTTTTTGAAATGATCTTTCCGACTTCATAGACAGACATATCACTGCCTTCCAACGGAACCTGCGTGGTCATTACGATCACCTTTCCTGCATCAATCCAACGGGAAAGGACCCGGGAGAAATCCATATCGCGGTCTGTGGGGAGACCGCCTACTCCGAAGGACTCGATGATGACCGCGTCATAATGTCCGGCCATGAAATCCAGCACTATTGCATCCATGGAAGGAATGAGTTTTAAAAGTCCCACCTGCTTATCCAGGGCATGATAGAATTTTACGGAAGCCGGCATATCCTTTTTATCGTCAATGTAAAAGATGATTTTCTCATCCTGAATTACTGCAGGGTACGGAAAATTGATACTGGAAAATGCATTGTAACTGTGCGTGCGCTCTTTTCTGGCACGCGTTCCTGCGATTACCTTTCCGTCAAAAACAATGGTCACGCCATAGGCTTTCGGACAGGCGGCAAAACGGATGGAATCCGTGAGATTGGTGCGGGCATCCGTTACATCCAGATCGATCGGTTTCTGTGCACCCGTAATTACGATCGGTTTCGGTGAATCCTGAATGAGATAGGAAAGAGCGGATGCCGTATAGGCCATGGTGTCTGTTCCGTGACAGATTACAAAGCCGTCATAATCCGAAAAATGTTCTTCGATGCAGGATGCCATTTTCAGCCAGTGTTCCGGCTGCATGTTGGTGGAATCCAGGTTCAGAAGCTCCAGAGCATCCGTATCGGCAAAGTTTTTTACATCCGGCACATAGTTTAACAGTTCGGATGTTTCAATCTGCGGACATAAGCCGTTTACGCCTTTTCGGGAAGCAATGGTTCCGCCTGTTCCGATCAGAAGAATCCTCTTTTTTTCCATAAGCTGCTCCGTTCAGATTTCTCCGTGCATAAAAGCATCGATCATTTCGTGTCCCACGCTGATATGGAACGGTGCAGCCTGAACATCCTTCCTGTCAAACCATCGGGCATCCGTCAGTTCCGATTTCTGGATCCTGATCTTGTCGGATCCGTCCAGGTCGGCCGTAAAGCCTATCATCAGCGTATCGGAAAAAGCCCAGGGCTGCATTTTATACAGGGTTACATTTTTTACGCGGAGGCCGGTTTCTTCCAGTACCTCCCGGTGAACCGCCTCTTCCGGGGTTTCTCCGATTTCTACAAAACCGGCTACCAGAGCACGGTGCGGGTAGGCTGATCTTATATTCTGTGTCAGCACAATCCGGTCGCCGTCCCGGATGGCAACAATAATGGCGGGGGAGATTTTGGGATAATCGATCTGGCCGCATACAGGACAAACCATGGCACGTTCGGTGTCCGAATGAACGGCTGCATGGCCGCATTTCCCGCAGTAGCGGCGGGTCTGATAAAAACGGCAGATCTGGGAAGCGGTAATCGCCGCAAAGGCAAGGTACTGCGGCTGCCAGGTCCGGAGAAAAGAAAGCGGCTCAAACCGGACTCCCTTTTTTTCAAAATGATCCGGCAGAAGGGAAGCATCCGCAAGAAAAAAAAGTTCCTGATCAATGGCAAAGAGATAACGTGCCTTTTCCCGGACAGCAGAAAAACCTGCTTTGTCACCCGAAAAAAAATCATCAAAGATCGGAAGCAGATGTTCTTCTGTGGCAGGAGCGATCTCCATGAGAATGCCCTGATCCGTGAAGACAAGCATATAGGAAGACAATTCCGGCTTTTTCCCGGGGATATATTCACAATGAAATTTTCTGGGGCTGATTTCCTGTATCATGATTTTTTCTGCACTCCGAATTTGTACTCATCCAGAAGCTTTCCTTTCAGTTTATAAAGTTTATCCGAAAGGTCAACATAGGTTTGATGCGGATATTCAAAACGTTTGGATTCTTCCCAGAGAGTTGCGAGCTCTTTTCTGCATATTTCCCGGATCTCCATGACTTTCGGAGAAGAGTAGACACATTTTCCGTCCCGGAATACCGGAACAAGCATTTCACGCATGGTATACGAGCCGCCGGTCAGCAGTGTTTTTTTCCATGTTTCAAGCGGGTCATAGATCATCAGGTCTTTCGCCGGATCGAACTTTTCGTCAACAAGACAGATCAGATCCGCAATGATCATGCCGTCCGAACCGTAGATCCGGTAGATGGTCTTGTTTCCCGGATTCGTGATTTTTTCCGCATTCTCTGAAATTTTAATCTTCGGAATAAATTTTCCGGTTTTTTTATCCTTGATGGCCGACAGTTTATAGACACCTCCGAAGGCGGGACAGTCCTTGCTGGTGATCAGGTTTGTTCCCACGCCCCAGGAATTGATGGTCGCGCCCTGAAGTTTCAGGGAATTGATGATACTTTCATCCAGGTCATTCGAGGCGGAAATGACGGCATCGGTAAAGCCTTCCGCATCCAATGTCTTTTTCACCTGCTTGGAAAGATAGGCAAGGTCGCCGCTGTCCATCCGGATCCCGTATTTTTTGGATTTGATCCCGGCCTTCCGCATTTCCTTAAAGACGGTAACGGCATTGGGCAGGCCGCTTTTTAACGTATCGTAAGTATCAATCAGGAGGATACAGGCATCCGGATACAGTTTCGCATAGGTGCGGAAAGCAGTCAGTTCATCCGGGAAGCTCATGATCCAGGAGTGTGCGTGAGTCCCGGCAACAGGAACATCAAACATCTGTCCGCAGAGAACGTTGCTTGTGGCAACACAGCCGGCGATCATGGCTGCCCTGGCACCGTAAATTCCGGCATCCGGTCCCTGTGCTCTTCTTAAACCGAATTCCATGACACCGTCACCTTTTGCCGCACGTACGATGCGCGCGGATTTTGTAGCGATCAGACACTGATGATTGATTAAATTTAAAATCGCGGTCTCGACCAGCTGCGCCTGCATAATAGGGGCAACGACCTTTACCAGCGGTTCCCGCGGGAAAATAACGCTTCCTTCCGGGATGGCAAAGATATCTCCGGTAAAGCGGAAATCCCTGAGATAGTCCAGAAAATCATCGGCAAATATTCCCAGACTTTTCAGATAGGATATTTCTTCATTACCGAAATGAAGATCTTCGATGTATTCAATTACCTGCTGCAGGCCGGCACAGATGGAATACCCGTTCCCGTCGGGATTGGAACGGAAGAAGGCATCAAACACAACGGTTTCGTTCATATCGGAATCCTTGTAGTATCCCTGCATCATCGTCAGTTCATACAGATCGGTCAAAAGAGTCAAATTTCGCATGATTATCACCTTCCATAGAAAATAATTTCCAGTAGAGTATAGCATAAAATCAGAAAAATGACGAAACAGCAGGCAGATATTATCTGCAAATTTCCGGTTTTTTGTTGTATACTGTTACGGTGCCGGAAGAACCGGCAGCCGGGAAAGAGAAACGGAAATGACAAAGAAACAGGGGAAATGAATGCCGAAACAATATATTAAGATACGCGGTGCTTCCGAGCACAATTTAAAACATATCAGTCTGGATATTCCCAGGGATGAGCTGATCGTTCTGACGGGCCTTTCCGGCTCCGGGAAATCCAGTCTTGCTTTTGATACGATCTATGCGGAAGGACAGAGACGCTATATGGAGTCTCTTTCTTCTTATGCGCGGCAGTTTTTGGGGCAGATGGAGAAACCGCAGGTGGAAAGTATAGAAGGCCTTTCTCCGGCTATTTCCATCGATCAGAAATCCACGAACCACAATCCGCGTTCCACGGTCGGAACGGTAACGGAAATTTATGATTACCTGAGACTTCTGTATGCCCGCATCGGCATACCGCATTGTCCGAACTGCGGGAAACCGATACAGAAACAGACCATTGACCAGATGGTGGACCGGATCATGGAACTGCCGGAGGAGACAAGGCTTCAGATCCTGGCGCCGGTCGTAAGCGGAAAAAAAGGCAGTCATGAAAAGGTGATCGCACAGGCAAAACGCAGCGGCTATGTAAGAGTCCGTGTGGACGGGAACCTCTATGAACTCACGGAAGAGATCAAACTGGACAAGAATATCAAGCATACGATCGAAGTCGTGGTGGACCGGCTGATCGTTAAGCAGGGGATTGAGAAAAGACTTACGGATTCTCTGGAAACGGCTCTTGTCCTGACAGGCGGTACTGCGGCAGCGGATGTGATGGGAAGCCCCGGGGAAAAAGAGGCAGCGGAAAAACAGGAGGAGATCCATTTCTCACAGAACTATGCGTGTCCGGACTGCGGGATCGCCATTGAAGAAGTGGAACCGAGAAGCTTCTCTTTCAATAATCCGTTCGGAGCATGCCCGGACTGCATGGGACTCGGCTATAAAATGGAATTCGATCCGGAGCTTATGATCCCCGATGAAAGTCTTTCCATCAACAACGGCGCGATCACAGTCATGGGATGGCAGTCCTGCGCGGATGAGGGCAGCTTTACCAATGCGGTTCTTGTCGCGCTTGAAAAAAAATATAAATTTGATCTGGACACGCCGTTTGAAAAGTACCCGAAGAAGGTAAGGGACATTCTCCTCTGCGGAACAAACGGGGAAAATGTCAAAGTCCATTATAAAAGTCAGCGCGGGGAGGGCATATATGATGTCGCCTTTGAGGGTCTTGTGGAAAATGTGAGCCGCCGTTATAAGGAAACATTTTCAGAAAGCTCCAAAGCGGAATATGAAACCTTCATGCGGTTTACCCCGTGTAAAACATGCGGCGGCAAACGTCTGAAACAATCCTCGCTTGCAGTCACGCTCGGCGGAAAAAATATTTTTGATGCTACGGATCTGTCTATCACGAAATTCCGGGATTTTATCGACAGTCTGAAATTAAATAAAATGCAGGCGACCATAGGCGCTCTGGTGCTGAAAGAAATACGGAGCCGCATATCTTTCCTGATCGATGTGGGGCTGGATTACCTTACCCTTTCCCGTGCGACAGGTACACTTTCCGGCGGAGAATCGCAGCGGATCCGGCTTGCCACGCAGATCGGCTCGGGGCTGGTGGGTGTTCTGTATATCCTGGATGAGCCGAGCATCGGCCTGCATCAGCGGGACAACAGCAAGCTTCTGGGAACATTGAAACACTTAAGGGATCTGGGAAATACCGTGATCGTGGTCGAGCATGATGAAGACACCATGCGGAACGCGGACTGGATCGTGGATATCGGGCCGGGAGCGGGGGAACACGGCGGAGAGGTAGTGGCGGAAGGGACCGCCGAAGATATCATGAAATGTCCGCAGTCGGTCACGGGACAGTACCTGTCCGGTAAATTAAAAATCCCGGTCCCGGAAGAAAGAAGAAAACCGAGCGGGTGGCTGACTGTGACAGGAGCCAGAGAACATAACCTGAAAAATATCACAGTGAAATTTCCGCTGGGCGTAATGACAGTTGTTACCGGCGTGTCCGGTTCCGGGAAATCCTCTCTGGTAAATGAAATTCTTTATAAGTACCTTTCCCGGAAACTGAACCGCTCGCATGAGATCCCCGGGAAATTCAAATCCATTGACGGGCTGAACCTTCTGGATAAGGTAATCGCCATCGATCAGTCGCCGATCGGCAGAACACCGCGGAGCAACCCGGCCACCTACACGGGTGTATTCGACATGATCCGGGATCTGTTCGCGGGGACGCCGGATGCCCGGGCCAAGGGATACGGGAAAGGCCGCTTCAGCTTTAACATAAAGGGCGGAAGGTGTGAGGCCTGTTCGGGAGACGGCATCATCAAGATTGAAATGCATTTCCTGCCGGACGTATATGTTCCGTGCGATGTCTGTCACGGAAAAAGGTATAACCGGGAAACGCTGGATGTAAAGTATAAGGGAAAATCCATTTATGATGTTTTGAACATGACGGTGGAAGAGGCGCTTGATTTCTTCAAGCATGTCCCGACCATTACCAGAAAAATCCAGACCCTGTACGATGTGGGACTCGGCTATATCCGGCTGGGACAGCCGAGCACGGAACTTTCCGGGGGCGAGGCGCAGAGGATCAAACTGGCAGCGGAACTTTCCAAACGAGGGACAGGGAAAACCATGTATATTCTGGATGAACCGACGACCGGACTGCATTTCGCGGATGTGCATAAACTGGTCATGATCTTACGGAGGCTTTCCGAAGGCGGAAATACTGTGGTGGTGATCGAACACAATCTGGATGTGATCAAGACAGGAGATTACATCATCGACATGGGACCGGAGGGCGGAGACCGCGGAGGAACCGTGATCGCGAAAGGGACACCGGAAGAGATCGTGCGGGTCCCGGAAAGCTATACGGGACAGTTCCTGAGGTCTTATCTGTAATTTCCAAGGTCCTATCTGCAACAGACGGTCTGTATGGATGCGGACACACGAAAGTGTTATGATGTTTGAAGAGTGAGAGGGAGAAAAAAATGACAGGAAAAATTGAAGTGGATGTTCATTCCCATACGCTGGCCAGCGGTCATGCATACGGGACGGCGGATGAAATGTTCCGTGCGGCATCAAAAAAAGGTTTGAAATTATACGGAATTACAGAACATACAAGCGGAATTCCGGGAACGTGTACGGATATTTATTTTTTGAATATCAAGGTGGTTCCGCGCCGTCAGTACGGAATGGAAGTCATGCTGGGGGCGGAGATCAATATCCGGGATTATAAAGGAACGCTTGATCTGGATCAGAAATATTTTAAATTCCTCGATGTGAGGCTGGCCGGGATCCATACAATCTGCTATAAGCCGGGAAATGTTTCGGAAAATACGGAAGCCTATCTCGGAGCTATCCGCAATCCGGGAGTGGATATCATTGTACACCCGGATAATGACAAGGTCCCTGCGGATGTGGAGACCCTGTGCTACGCAGCGAAGGAAAATCACACGTTACTGGAGATCAATAACAATTCGCTTCGTCTTCCCGACCGGAAAGGCGTGCGGAACAATATCCTGAAGATATTGGAATGCTGCAAAAAAATCAATCAGCCGGTCATCATCGGATCCGATGCACATTATATGTGTGACATAGCAAATTATGACCATGCGGAGAAACTGATAGAAGAAGCGGAGTTCCCGAAAGAACTGATCCTGAATTATTCGGCTGAAAAATTCAAGGCATATCTTGCATCGAACCATGAGCCGGGGATCAATAACGATGATAGTCATTTTATGTAACAGGGGAGGCTGAATTTGGATCTTAAACAGGAAAAAATTATTGTTCTTGATTTCGGCGGTCAGTATAACCAGCTTGTGGCAAGAAGGGTGAGGGAGCATCATGTCTATTGTGAGATCCTGTCCTATCATACGCCGATCGGAACAATAAAGGAAAAGTCTCCGAAAGGGATCATCCTGACGGGCGGACCGAGCAGCTGCTATGAAACGGGGGCAGCATCGTATTCGGAAGAGCTTTTTCATTTAGGAATACCGGTGCTCGGACTGTGCTACGGGGCGCAGCTGATCACGCATATGCTTGGCGGCAAAGTGGAGAGAGCGAAAAACCGGGAATACGGGAAAACGGATATCATCATAGACCGGAAGGATTCCCTGCTCTTTTCCGGGATACCGGAGTCTTCCGTCTGCTGGATGAGCCATTTCGATTATATTTCCAAAGCGGCACCGGGGTTTGTTGTTACTGCGCACTCTGCAAACTGTCCGGCAGCGGCAGCGGAAGATCTGAAAAGAAAATTATATGTACTCCAGTTTCATCCGGAAGTCCTGCACACCCAATTCGGTTCCGAAATGCTGGGGAACTTCGTGAAGAATATTTGCGGATGTTCGTGTGAATGGAAAATGGATGCCTTTGCGGAACATACGGTCAGCATGATCCGGGAAAAAGTGGGAGACGGCAAGGCTCTTTGTGCTCTGTCCGGCGGCGTGGATTCTTCCGTGGCAGCCGTGCTGATGAGCAGGGCTATCGGAGAAAACCTTACCTGCGTATTCGTGGATCATGGGCTTCTTCGTAAAAATGAAGCAGAGGAAGTGGAAGAGGTTTTCGGACCGAAAGGACCGTATCATTTGAAGTTTGTTCATGTGGATGCGAAGGAAAGATTTTACCGGAAGCTATCGGGCGTGTCGGAACCGGAGAAAAAGAGAAAGATCATCGGAGAGGAATTCATCCGGGTTTTTGAAGAAGAGGCCAAAAAAATAGGCAAGGTGGATTATCTGGTGCAGGGTACCATCTATCCGGATGTGGTGGAAAGCGGACTCGGCGGCGAAAGTGCCGTGATCAAAAGCCATCACAATGTAGGAGGTCTTCCCGACTATGTGGATTTTAAGGAGATCATTGAACCGCTCCGGGATCTGTTCAAGGACGAAGTGCGTGCCGTGGGACGGGAACTTGCCATACCGGATAAATTTGTAAACCGGCAGCCCTTCCCCGGACCGGGGCTCGGGATCCGCATTATCGGTGATGTAACACCGGAGAAAGTCAAGATAGTTCAGGATGCGGATGCGATCTACCGTGAGGAAATTGCAGCGGCAGGTCTGGACCGGTCGATCAATCAGTATTTTGCGGCGTTGACGAACATGAGAAGTGTCGGTGTCATGGGAGATGAAAGAACCTATGATTATGCGATCGCACTGCGTGCCGTGTGTACGGTAGATTTTATGACTGCGGATTCCGCAGAGATTCCTTATCCTGTCCTGAAGAAGATCACAAGCCGCATTGTGAATGAAGTACGCGGCGTGAACAGGGTCATGTATGATGTTACCGGAAAACCGCCGGGTACGATAGAGTTTGAGTGATAACGAGCCAAGCGTCAGGTAAATAATGACAGTTTACAAAGTAAACTGCAGTCACACAAAAACACCTCATGAATGCTTGCATTCAATGAGGTGTTTTTGTGTGACGTTCGGTTCGCGGAGCGAACTCATTATTTATAAAAACATACGGCGACAACAGACAGCGAGAGTGCGAAGCACACGAGCTGAGTGTATGGAGCGAACTCATTATTTATAAAAACATACGGCGACAACAGACAGCGAGAGTGCGAAGCACACGAGCTGAGTGTATGGGGGATGCGGACATTTTCCTGGACCATTATGCCGCAATTAACCCTAAACTCTTTCTGTATTCTATAGGACTTAATCCTCCCAGAGAGAGTTTTTTTCTTTTTTCAGAATATCAATGAATATATTGATCTAATATTGCTATAAATTCATCTATTGATACGTTGCTCCATGAACGGTTATAAAACATTTCATTCTTAAGACGGCCAAATAATCCTTCACAGGCAGAATTGTCCGGAGAACAGCCTTTTTGAGACATTACGACTGGTCCGACAAAGCTGCGCAGGAACAGAAGGATTCGTTTTAATCGATGTCTGATGAATAAGCTGTAAAACTTCATAGATGTATTTCTATTGTACCTACAATCGCGTATAATATAGTCATGAAAAGGAACTCACAAAAGGAGCGATTATTATGTCCATAAAATCAGCAAATTTATACGCGCGAATCGAACCGGACGTAAAGGAACAGGCAGAAAGTATCCTTTCTGCGCTTGGCGTTCCTGCCTCAAATGCGATTAATATGTTCTACAAGCAAATCATTCTTCAAAGAGGTCTGCCCTTTGAGGTGAAAATCCCGTCTGCAAAGCCTGCGGATATGAGTGCCCTCTCTGAAGAAGACCTTAATGCAGAGCTGGAGAAAGGATATGCGGACATGGTTGCCGGCCGTACCAAACCGGCAAAGCAGGTGTTTGCAGATATCCGCAGGGATTATAAGCGATGAATTTTGAAATTGAAGTTTCAAACCAGGCGGAAACTGATCTGCGCGGCATTTACGAATACATCGCCTTTGAATTGCAGGCACATGAAAACGCATCTGAAGAAATACACAAGGATGTAAACTGGAATTTGAGGAGAAATTATGGCATCAAGTAAAGATTATTTGAAATTTATTTTAGGACAGTTAAGCGAGTTGGAAGATATATCATATAAAGCAATGATGGGAGAATTTATTCTCTTTTATAGAGGCAAGATTGTTGGTGGAATCTATGATGACAGATTGCTTGTAAAGCCTGTAAAATCAGCTGTTTCTTATATGTCTGATGCCAAGTATGAGTTGCCATACGATGGAGCAAAAGAAATGCTGCTTGTTGACGATGTTGACAATAGGGCCTACTTATCAGGGTTATTTGGTGCCATGTATGATGAATTGCCTTATCCGAAACCCAAGAAGAAGTCAAACAAATTCTTCCTTGCGTGAGTGGGCAGACAGTCCCTTGGCGTATGCATCGACAGCATGACAACAGATCAAAAACCGGAATAAAAATTGAAATAGAAACCGGAATAAAAGCCCCGCTTCTTAAATGATGCGGAGGCGGCGGTAAAAAATTCTGCCGGATGGGAAAGGAAAGTTGATGTACAGAGAATGAATCAGAAGACCGAAGTATACAGGAAAAGTTGAAAAGAAATATGCAGAATGTGAGGAGAGGAGAACCGGGTTTTTCTGCCCGGCAAAACGAATATGCTGGAAAACGGAATCAAAGGGACGCAGGAAGAGATTGTTACAAAAAATAACAGTGCAGAGGCAATGGGGAGCGGCCAGCTGCCGGTGTTTGCGACACCCGCCATGATTGCATTGATCGAGAAAACGGCATGGCAGTCTGCTGCACCGTATCTGGAGGAGGGTCAGGGGACTGTCGGTACCAGGCTGGATATTGCGCATGTTGCGCCGACGCCCATAGGGATGAAGGTACGATGCGAGACGGTCCTTACGGAAATGGATGGCCGAAAACTTGTTTTTACGGTACAGGTATTCGATGAAAAGGGACTTATCGGTGAAGGAAAACACGAACGCTTTATCATCAATAACGAAAAATTCCTTTCAAAGGCGGAAGCAAAGAAATAGAAAGCCGGAGAGGATAGTGTTATTCGGATATGCAGATGCATCATCTTTTCTTCGGCATCTTTTCCGTCCGCATCGTCGGCTGACATCCTTACGGATTTCTTCAAAGCGGGTTTCATCGGCCTTTTCCGTTTTGCGGTATTTTTCATGACCGCTGTCGTTATCCTGAAATTCAATTTTACGCCTTCCCCGTCGGCTATATTGACAAACATCACTTTTTCGGCGCGGTAGTCCCCGGCAGTATGCCGCTGGGAATTTTCAATCTTGTTTATTGTTCTGCTGATCGCGTCAGGGAGTGCCGGTTTCTTTTGCCGGTTCACTCGTGGTAAGGTTTGCCGTCACATACAAAAGATGAATGAGAAAATGGGGATATACATTGAGAAGTTGAAAAGAAGATTGCCGGATGCTAATATGAAATGAGCAGAATAACCAAAAAAAGGCAAGTATCCGAAGGGAGAGAATGACATGTATCATGTTGATGAATATCATGCGGACGGATCAAGATATGAGACGATGCAGTATAACCACTGCGGCAGGAGCGGCCTGAAACTTCCGGCTGTTTCGCTGGGACTCTGGCATAATTTCGGATCGAAAGATAATTATGACAATATGAAACAGTTATGTTTTACTGCTTTTGACCATGGGATCACTCAGTTTGATCTTGCGAACAACTATGGTCCGATTTACGGATCGGCAGAAGAAAATTTCGGACGTATCATGAATGATTTTCTTCGTCCCTACCGAAATGAACTTGTGATAGCAACAAAGGCCGGCTATGACATGTGGGAAGGTCCTTACGGTGACTGGGGGTCCAGAAAATATCTGATCTCAAGTCTGGATGCATCACTGAAGAGATTGAAACTGGATTATGTGGATATCTTTTATCATCATCGGATGGATCCGGAAACACCTCTGGAAGAGACGATTATGGCATTGGATCAGATTGTGCGTTCCGGGAAAGCGCTTTATGCCGGAATTTCCAACTATGACGGCGAACATGCAAAAAAGGCTTTTGAAATCGCAAAGGAAATACATCTCCCGCTTATCATTAACCAGAACCGCTATAACATTTTTGACCGGACGGTTGAGCATAACGGACTCAAACAATTTGTCCATGATTCCGGTATGGGTTTGATCTGTTTCAGTCCGCTTGCACAGGGACTGCTGTCCGGAAAGTATCTGAACGGTATTCCGGAGGACAGCCGGATTGCAAAGGACGGAAGATTTCTTCATGCATCCGATATTACGAAAAAGAAGCTGGACCAGATTTGCAGACTGGGCAGGATCGCAAAAGAACGTGGGCAGACGATTTCTCAGATGGCGCTTTCGTGGCTCCTTAAAGACGGGGACGTTACCAGTGTCCTGATCGGTGCTTCCAGGCCGGAACAGCTTACTGAAAATATCGGAATTGTCGGACATACTGAATTTACGGAAGAGGAGTTGAAACAAATCGATTCCATATCCGAAGGTTAAAGGAAAGCTGCAGGAGCTTTCCGAGCTCGGATTTTTCCAGAAGTTTGCCGACCGGAATCTGCTCCAACGGAAGATTGGAAAGTCCCATGCAGGTCTTTGCGGCAGTTGCAAGTACACGCACATCATACCAGGCCGGGTAAACCTGTTCTGCCGGTTTATCCAGATTCAGCAGTCCGTAGACTGCAACCATGGCCGTACGCACAGAATATTCCACCGTGAAAACACAGTCATTGGGGGCTTCGGCATACTGACCCGGGAAAGCAAAGTTCTCGCTGCCCTGCGGGATCACCTGCGGACGGTCGCCGGCAACACGCGGCATAAACTGGGATGTAATGTAAGGCATCAATGCGGGGATTACGTTAATGGTATGGCTTAGGATCTCCGGGATCTGTTTTTCCAGACCCATATGATACAGCAGTTCTTTGAACATTTCTTCGCCTGTGCATTCCTCAAAGGTCTTGGGAATGTAATTTCCTTTTTTGTCCAGCACCAACGCATAAGCCCACAAAACCTTTACGTTTTCCGGCTGACTGATGAAGTGCGGATCCTTGGGAACCACCCAGCTTAAGATCCAGTTGGAATCTTTGATGGTCACAAGACCGTTCATACCGGACGGATTTTTCTGAAGCTTCTCAAGGTAAGGGAATACGATGGAATCATCTTTCAGGGTAGAGGGAAAGCTCATCCATTTTGTCTTGTCGATATCCTCGCAGAACTTTTCCGGATGGCCGAAGTCGGAAGAACGCTCTGCGAGCTTTTTCCATATGCTGAAGCATCCCTTATCTTCAGAACGATTCAATACAGCCGGCTGATGCAGACTGCCTCTTGTTGTATTCTGTGTCATGGAACCGTTTGTGAAGAAAACAGGGTCATTTTTATTGACGTCCTGAGAGAGTTCCTTTCCGTCTTTTTTGTACCGGAAGCTGACGGCACGTTTTTTGTTTCCGGAAAGATCAAAGCTGATATCGGTTATTTCACAGCCCATACGGAACTGTACGCCCTGCGCTTCCAGCCATTTCAAGAGAGGGAGGATCAGAGAATCATGTATAATTCAGAACCAGATTCACGCTCTGTTCCCGGTTTTCTTCGGAACGGAAGTGTTCGGCAATGCCGATCACTTCCCGCTCGTAAATCCAGGCAAGGAGTTCATAGACATCATGGAAATGGTTGTAAAAGGTGTGCCGGGTCAGACCGCAGGCATCCGTGATTTCCCTGACTGTGATTTGATGGATGGGCTTTTTCTGCATCAAACTCTTGAGTGCATCTGCCAGAGCAGACTCAATTAATGTACTTACCACAGACAATTCTCCTTCCGTCATTCTTCTGAAAAAGGGAAGCCTTTGACTTTGCATAACGAAGCCTTGCCATGGCCTTTTTTCAGCCGGCCGCTGCGTTTGAATTTATCTTATCACTTGCCCCGGAGGATGGCATTATTTCTATCCTGACCTTTTCCATGACAGGCTATTTGCGATAAACGGACTATGGCAAGATAAGATATGAACGAGGCAAGTAAGAGATTTTCAATTTTGCTATGATACAGGAAAACATTTTGCGAAAAGTCAAATAAAATCGGGAAAGTAATCATGGAACAATTTATTTCAGTCATTACCATTTTCGGAATCCTTGCAGGTTCGTTTGATGCAATCATAGGATACCGGTATAAAGTCGGCGATAAATTTCGGCAGGGGTTCAGCATGATCGGACCGATGATGCTGTCTATGGCAGGAATCATGACGATTGCGCCGGTAATTGCCATTATTGTCCGGCCGGCAGCCAATCTGCTTTCTGATTTTTTTCATATAGACCCTTCAGTGCTGAGCGTTATTTTGTGCTGCGATATGGGTGGATATCCATTGGCCATGTCCCTGACAGAGAATCATGCAGTTGGTCTGCTCATGGGTGTTATTGTATCGGGAATGATCGGGGGAACACTGACATTTACTATTCCGATGGGTTATGAGCTGTTGGGTCAGGATACTTTAAAATATTTTATGAAAGGTGTTCTGATCGGCGTCGGATGTATTCCTGTCGGATGTCTGGTGGGGGGGATTTTGCTTGGGATTCCCTTACCGATCATTCTGTATAATTGCTTGCCGGTTATTATCCTGTCGGGTCTGATTGGCTTCGGCATGAAAAAAACACCTGATTTGATGCTGGGGATCATGAAAAGACTCGGAAAGGCAGTTGAATGTATCAGCATTGCCGGAATTGTTTTAGGCTGTATGGAATATCTGTTTCATATTCCTGCACTCAGCGGCCTTGATCCTCTGATGGATTCCATGCTTGTGATATGCAAAATGGCAGTTACTTTAATCGGTATGTTTCCGGCAATGACAATATTATCCCGGCTTTTTGAAAAGCCATTGAAATTGCTTGGAAAGAGAATGAATCTGGATGCAGATGCTACTTTGGGGCTGCTTTTTACAATGGTAAGCAGTGTTCCGGTTTTTCCGATGCTGAATAAAATGTCAAAAAAGGGTATCATAATAAATTCAGCCTGGTTTGTAGCGGTATCTGCTGTTTTTGGAAGTCAGCTGGGACTTGTCATGGGGACCTGTCCTGAAATTCTTCCGGCATTCTTTGCTGCGAAGATTGTAACCGGACTTGCGGTTATCCTGACAATGCAGCTGCTGTTTTCACGAGGGAAAATTTAGAATTATCTGTCCGTTCGGGATATCATCCGGTTCAATCCGGTCTATTGTGAAACTTCTGGAATATCGAGTGGAATCTGACTTTTTAACTATCCCATGTTGCTGCCCTTCTACCTTATATTTTGCGGTTCCATCACCATTATCGAAAATAATCGCCTTACTGATTTCAATTTCGACGGTTTCTTTCGATAAGGCATTGTTAACCTGAAGGATATGTTCCCGGATTACATCTTTCAGGTTGATTCCGCATAGTGTGATGACTCTTTCACGTCCGGTTTGCCCTCTTCGGCAGTTCCAATGACGATATTCGGTTTTTGTTGAATTCATAGAGGATCCTTTCCGTTATTTTTCTGTCGGGGGAAGCGGCATTTTATATAATAAATCCGGAGTTTTCATAATACGATCATATACTTCGCTGTCCCAATTTTCTTTTTTCACATCTTTGATCAGGACAGAAACACTGTCCGGACTGGTCTTTACAATCTTTGACACGGTATTACGGATGGTATCTGCAAGTTCTTGTTTAATAGATTCTGATCTTCCGGGAAGCATTTCTATTGTTACATGAGGCATGGTTATTACTCCTTTCAAAAAACTTTTTATTTATATTTCCAGAATAGAAAAAAATAGGGTATTTGTCCATGCATGATTTTGCCGGGCATATTTCAATTATTGCTTTGTAAGATAATCAGCAATATATGAAATAGGAATGTCATAAAACATCATGGATATTGTCCTTTTCCCCTGTTATGCTGAACAGGATAATATGCAACAGCAGAATACACAGCTGTTTTAAAGACGGAATGAAGTCAGTCAGGGAGACAGAATGAATACGTTATATGTTTCTGATCTGGATGGTACTCTTTTTAATAAAAACAAAGAAATATCCGATAATTCTGCAAACAGAATCAATGCATGTATCCGGGAAGGAATGTTGTTTACAGTAGCAACAGCCAGAATGCCGTATGGCTGTGATTATCGTCTGGAAAACCTTAACATCAATGTACCGGGAATAGTTACCAATGGTGTTTTTCTGTATGATTTTGCAAGGGAGAAATATGTATCTGCAGAATGTATGAATGAAAATACGACAAAACAAGTAATAGAGGCATTTAGAGAGAATCAGATGTCCTGCTTTGTTTATCTTTATAAAGAAGACGGAATCCGTATTTACTATGATTATGAATTTATGACAGATCAAACCCAGTATTTCAGCAGCAGAGCAATTGAAAAATGCAGAGAGGTAAGGCTTGTAGAGGACCTTGAGAAAGTCCTGCCGGGCGGAGATGTGTGCTATATTGCCTATACCGGAGCAGAAGAAGTATTAAAGCCCGTATGCAAAAAACTGGATCGAATTGAAAAGATCAATTACTCATTTTACCTGAATATATACAATGGTCTTTATTGTCTTGAAATATTCAGTGATACGGCAAATAAGCAGAATGCATTAAAAAGATTGAAGGCGATGCTCAACTGCAATCAAACAGTGGTATTCGGGGATAATTATAATGATATCCCAATGATCGAAATTGCAGACAGAAGTTATGCTCCGGAAAATGCCCTGAAAGAGGTTAAAAATATTGTTACCGGAATACTGGATGATTGCGATCATGATGGTGTTGCAAAATTTATGACACAGGAGATGAAAAAGAAATTTAAAACACCGGAATGAGATTTGTCCGGGATCCTGACAAAGGCAGCTATAATCATAATTTTTACCGGGATACAGTTCTCCTGATAAAAAGCAAGAATAGAAATATTACCCGCAAGCTAATGCATCGACACGGTTATTAAATTGATGTATTTTTAAAACAATAAAAAATGGGGAGAGTTCTGTATGCAATTACTAATTGGATTAGACATAGGAACAACTGCCGAAAAAATAGCATTATTTGATACCTCAGGAAAAATGCTTGCAGTATCTACACAGGAGTATTCACTTGATACTCCCAGGGTTAATTTTGTTGAATGTGAACCTGAAACATACTGGGAATCATTTAAAAACGGGATCAGGGATTTAAAAAAACAATATCCCATAACACCTGATGATGCCTGTTCTTTTGCTATCAGTGCGCAGGGAGAAACGCTGTTTTTTATTGACGAAAACGGGAAACCTTTGCGGAAAGCGATTGTCTGGATGGATAACCGGGCAATTGAAGAAGCACAGGAGTTAAAAAATATCTTCGGAGATGAGGTGTGTTATAAAGTTACAGGTCAGGTCAGCTTTGAACCCTGCTGGCCGGCATCAAAAATTCTCTGGGTGAAAAAAAATGAACCGGAGATATTTGCCGCCACAAGGAAATTTTCTCTTATTGAAGATTACTTTATCTATCGCATGACAGGAGAATGGGCAACAGAAGGCTCTTTGGTATGTTCTTCAACCTACTGGAATATCACCGAGAAACAATACTGGAAAGAGATGCTCGCTTATCTTGGAATCCGGAATGAGCAGCTGCCTCCTGTGCATGAGTCCGGTGAAAGGATCGGGAAAATACTTCCGGAAATTGCAAAGGAACTCGGTCTTGGTTTGAATTTGACCGTTTGTACCGGATGCCTGGATCAGGTTGCCGGTGCAATCGGAATCGGGAATATCCGGGAAGGTATGTTCAGCGAAAATATCGGAGCAGCATTGGCTATTGTATGTCCTGTTGCAAAACCGGTTTTTGATCCCAACAGAAGGATGCCGCTTCATTATTTTGCAATTCCCGATACCTACATGATCCATACATTCACAAACGGAGGAATGACACTCCGGTGGTTCAGAGATAAAATGTGTCAGTCCGAAGTAGCAGTGGAAGGACTTTCGGGAATGGATGCTTATGATACATTGAGCCGTGAAGCGGAAAGGATTCCTGCAGGCAGCGATGGGCTTGTCATGCTTCCTCATCTTTCCGGAAGCATGGCACCCGATGTAAATGCAAAAGCCAAGGGTGTATGGTTCGGTTTTACACTTCAGCACACAAAGGCACATTTTGTGCGGTCCATTATGGAGAGTCTCGGATACATTATTCGAAGAAACATAGATTCCCTTGCAGATATGGGAATAGAAGTAAAAGAAATCCGATCTTCAGGAGGAGGCAGCAAGAGCCCTGTGTGGAATCAGATCAAAAGTGATATTTTGGGAATGGATCTTGTGACCATGCAATGTAAAGAAGCAGCCTGTACGGGTGCCGCAATTCTTGCAGGAAAGGCAACGGGGATTTTTCCTTCCATTGATGCAGCGGTTGAAAACATGTCCAAAGAAAAAGACCGTTACAAGCCGAATCGGGAAAATAAAAGTGTTTATGACAAAGGATATGTTATGTATCAGAAACTGTTTTGCGATCTGGGTGATTCGTTTGATCGTTCATAGAGGCCGGAGACGGGATTTACAAAGAAGCATGTCATAAACTAAAAGGAGGCAGCGGAAACCTGGAATTTCTGCCAAGAAGTATGGAAAAAACAGAAAAAGGGAATGCATTACTTTTTATGGATGGTCCTGAAGTATGCAGGGAGTATGTACGAAATGACAAGATGTGGTTTGGAACTTCAACACTTCTTCCGGGACAGACCGGTGGAATAGATCCGGGACATCCGGTCAGCAAGGAAGTTTTCTACGTAGCCAAAGGTACGGTTATTGTAAGAAATCCTGAAGCAAAAAAATATTATGAACTGTGTGAGGGAGACGCCCTTTTGATTGAAGAAGGCGAACCCCATGAAATCAGTAATATCGGTCAGGAAATTGCGGTTGTTGTATGGAGCGGCGCTCCGAATGCATAAACAAAAAACAGAAGGACCGGAAGGAGAGGATAAGTATGAATAAGCAGGAAATAGCAATTGAAACAATAAAAATGGATGGAGCAGATCTGACAAAAAGATGTATTCTTGTCACATCCGGGACATTTGAAGAAGGTAAATTTAATACGATGACAGTGAACTGGGGATTCTTTGGAACAATGTGGTATGATCCCTCGGTACTTCTTGTGATACGGCCGTCAAGATATACATTTGAATACATTGAGAGATGTCATAATTTCACGTTGACGATCTTGCCGGAAAAATATAAGGAAGTATACACGCTTATGGGCTCCAAGTCGGGACGAGACAGTGATAAAGTAAAAGAAAGCGGACTTACACCGATCAGGAGCATGAAAGTCGAAAGCCCAAGCTTTGAAGAAGCCTGCTATACAATGGAATGTGAGGCAACTTATATAGGTGATCTGCAGGCAGAAGGAATCCTGGTTTCCGGTATTATGAAAAGGGATTATCCGAATGGAGATTTTCATAAGATGATTATCGGTAAAATCGTTAATGCGTGGAAAACGGAAGAATTTTGATTTTTAAAATCGTTTACCGGAAAAATTAAAATCATAAGGGAGGAAAGAAAATGGAATATACAGGAGGGAAACCCTATTATGGAGATATTATCGGAATCCTGATGCTTGATATGGAAGCACCCCTGATTCCGGGGAATGTGGGAAATGCAATGTCCTATGATTGTCCTGTCAGATATAAGGTACTGAAAGGAATGCCGTCCGACTGGTGGAGTGATGCCATCGGACCGGATGATACCAGATGCCAACAGTTTATTGAAGCGGCCAGGGAGTTGGAAGCGGAAGGATGTAAGGCAATTACATCGGGCTGCGGATTCTTTGCAATTTATCAGGAAAAAGTTGCGGCTGCAGTTAATATTCCGGTATTTCTTTCTCCTTTGCTTATGGTGCCGATGCTTTCCAGAATGGTGGGAAAACAAGGACGGGTTGGCATTCTGACAGCCGGCGGGAAACACCTGAAAGGAGATTTCCTGAAAGGTGTAGGAATTGATGAGAATGTAAAATATGCTGTTGGCGGTCTGGATGAAACGGAAGAATTTTATAATGTACATGTGACATGCAAAAAAAGTACCATCAATCCGGCGAAAATAGAACAGGAAGTTTTGGAAGCTGCAAAAAGATTGATTGCACAGTATCCGGATATTCGTTGCTTTGTATTTGAGTGCAGTGATATTCCGCCTTTTGCAAGGGCGGTGGCAAAAGCAACCGGAAGACCGGTATTTGATTTTATCAGTCTTGCCAATTTTGTGGCACGGGCAGTGCGGCCGAGACAATATCCTGAATTTTGGGCTTAAAAATAATACCGAAGAAGAGGAAATACAAATATGGAATATGTAAAAGAGTTGTTTGCTGGTGACGGGGCGGCGCATGCAAGGGCAGTTTATAAAGGAAGCGGGTATTGCCCAGAAGAATTGAGTAAACATCCGCATATCGGAATTGCAAATACGTTCAGTGAAAATTCAGCCGGCCATGCACATCTTCGTCAGCTTGCGCAGGCGGTCAAAGAGGGAATATGGCAGGCAGGCGGAATCCCGTTTGAGTTTGGTGTTCCGTCAACCTGTGCGGAAGTTGCAATTGGAACAGACACCATGTGTATGGATCTGGCAATGCGGGATCTGGTGGCAGGCGGAATTGAGGTTGTCAGCAGTATTCAACATTTTGACGGTGTTGTTCTGCTTTCAGGGTGCGACAATATTGTGCCCGGCACGCTTCTTGCAGCCGCAAGGCTGGACATTCCGGCAATCTGTTGTACCGGTGGCCCTATGCTCACGGGACATCTTAAAAACCAGCCATTTATGTTATGCGACGTAACGGAATTTTGTTATGGAAAGGCATCAAAAGGCGAGGCAACCGCAGAGGAAGTAAAAGATGCGGAATATCAGGCGTGCCCGTCTATGGGGGCATGTCCGTGTATGGGGACAGCAAATACCATGCAGATTCTGACGGAAGCACTGGGAATGACATTGCCCGGTTCATCCACTATTCCGGCTGTATATACGGATAAACTGGTGAATTGTCGTAAAATGGGACAAAGGATTGTCCAGATGGTTGCGGAGGATCTAAAACCGTCTAAAATCATAACAAAAGAAGCGCTGGAAAATGCAATCTGTATGGATCTTGCCATAGGCGGATCAACCAATGCGGTAATGCACTTGATCGCGTTGGCAAATGAATTGGATATCAAGTTGACACTGGATGATTTTGAACGCTTTAATCATTCGGTTCCGTGCATTGTAAATATAAGACCGAATGGAAAATATGGCGTAGATATCCTGCATCAATTAGGCGGGATCCCTGCAATATTCAAACAAATGGAACGTCAGATCCATACATCCTGTTTCAATGTCAGTGGACAGACATTAAAGGAAATTCTTGAAAAAGCACCGGAACAGCCAAACGAAATAATCCGCAGTCAAAAAAATCCAATGACGAAAGACGGCGGGCTTGCCATCCTGAAAGGAAATCTGTCTCCTCACGGAGCAGTTATACGGTCTTCCACGGTAAGGCCTGCCATGCATCATTTTACGGGGAAGGCAAAGGTTTACTGCAGCGACCGGGATGCACATGCAGCCATTATTCGGGAAGAGGTAAAACCGGGAGATGTAGTGGTGGTAAGATATTGCGGACCGGTAGGAGCACCCGGTATGGTTGAAATAATGGAAGCAACGGAGGCAATTATAAATCTGGGTCTGGATGAAAGTGTTGCCCTGATCACGGATGGCCGGTTCTCCGGTTTTTGTCATGGGCCTATTGTAGGACATGTTTCCCCGGAGGCTGCTGTAGGCGGAGTGATTGGTCTGATCGAAGACGGAGATCTGATAGAGATCGATATTGAGGAAAGGAAGCTGGAACTGAAAGTTTCCGATGCAGTTCTGGCTGAACGTAAAAAAAATCTGGTGCTTCCGCCATCAAAAATTAAAAAAGGTTTCATGAAGATTTATGCGGATAACTGCCTGCCGCCGGAGCGCGGGGCAGCCATGCAGAAATGGAGCCGGTAATTAAAATAACAAATCATAAAAAGGCCTTCCGTTCACAGTTTTGTTCGGGAGACCTTTTTGCATGCAGTCATTTATTGTTTTTTGGGTCAGCATGCAGAGATTCACGGTATTCTGCCGGATTCATACCGGAGATCTGCTTAAAGCAGCGGTAAAAGTGATTATAATTATTAAACCCTACGGATTTACTGATATTTTGGATGGTATTTTGACCGGCTAAGAGCAGCTTTGCCGTTTCAATTCGTTTTGAAACAATGTATTTATTGAGCGTGGTGCCTGTGCTTTTCTTAAAAATACGGCAAAGATGAAAAGTGCTGAAATTTGCCGCTTCAGAAAGTGTACTGAGAGAAAGATCCTCCGAAAGATGATCATCTATATAACGAACCAGCTTTGTCAGTGCCGTCATGTGCAGGGAATCCGTATGAGGAAGTTCTTCCTTGGAATAATACATGTTGTAAAGCAGGGCTATAATTCCGAATAGAAGAGACTGTTCCAAAAATCCTTTTCCCTGATCCAGTTCTTTCAGTTGGTTTTCAAAATCCCGATACATATGCAGGAATGAATTCTGCTGTTTTTCCGTCATATGCATCAGAGGATAATGGTGGTTATCTTTATTATATATGTTGAACAGATTGGAGTGTTCATCGCAGATAAACATCATAAGGGTAGGAGAAATGGAAATACAGTACCGGTTATAATCTTTATCGGGTTTCATCTGAATATAATGGGAATCAAACATGTTTATCAGAAAAACATCCCCGCTTTTGATCATATACATTTCATCCCCAAGCATAATGGTTCCGATATGTTCATCCTGATTTTTGCAGAAATAAAACTGAGCTTCATAAAAATCATGATAATGATAGCCCTCCAAATATTCTTCGGAGGGAGTTCTTTTTATAATACAGTAATCACCTTCATAGGTATTGGCGTGTGAAAGAAAAACGGATGCCATAATTTCTCCTTTCCGAATATCACAAAACGGAAATGAACAAGAAATGTAATGATCAGTGCATTTAATGTAATAATAAAACGATAACAGCTGCCTGTCAATGGAAATGAGAAATGTATACAATACGGATAAATTATCATGTCATATTTTTTACAAGAGGAAACACAGGACCTGATGAAAGCAAAATATGCAATATCCAACACAAGAGAGATAATCGACTTGGCCATCCCGGAATGATAACATACAGACATGAGGAAACAGTAAAAAGTCAGACGGAGAAAGAGAACTATATGTCAAATCTGATCGTAATGCTGACAAAGAAGGATGTCACGGTTCCGGATGCATTGGAGATCTTTGAAAGCTGCAGGGATATGCCTGTTACCTATTGGGGTATTCAGGATCACGGGTTGGTTCCGGCGGCTATGAAACAGTTTGTAGATGTTCTGAAAGCAGCCGGCAAAATTGCATGCCTGGAAGCCGTAAGTTTTACGGAGGAAGCTTGTATGAGAAGTGCACAGCTTGCCGTGGAATGTGATTTTGATTACCTGTTCGGTACTTTATATTATGATGCAGTATTTGAGTATTTGAAGGTATCAGGAAAAAGGTATTGTCCTTATGTAGGAAACATTACCGGGAATCCCCGCATTCTTCGGGGGACTGTAAAAGAAATGCTGGAACAGGAGCGGATCATTTCTGAAAAAAGGATTTTTGGAACCGACCTGTCGGGATATCGCTACAAAGGCGGAAACAAACTGAAGCTTTGTGAAACATACATAAAAAATGCGCAGAACCCGGTATGTCTCAGCGGTGGAATTGATTCAGACGAAAAGATAAAAGCTGTTAAGAAAATGGATCCGTGGGCTTTTACGATCGGGACGGCTCTTTTTACCCGGAAGTTTCGACAGAATGGAGATTTCAGGGAGAATCTTGAGCATGTTATCGAACTTATGTAAAAAAGGTACAAATTCTAAAATTATAAATAAAATAAGGGAGGAAATTTTATGAAGAAGTCAATTGTATTTAAAGGCGTATATCCGGCACTGATCACACCTTTTAAAAAAGACGGAAGTATGGATTTGGGAGCGCTGAAGGAAAATGTGAAATACTACATGAGCGTCGGATGCGCAGGGGTAGCTTTCAGCGGTTCAAGCGGAGAGCATGCGTTTTTGACAAGAGAAGAGAGAAAAGCAGGGATCACAGCATGTAAAGAAGCCATCGGAAACGGATATGTTATCGCGGGTGCCGGTGCACAGACCACTGCAGCAACACTGGAAATGGTACAGGATGCAAAGAATGCGGGAGCTGACGCAGCACTTGTTCTTTCCCCGATCGGCAATACAACGGATGACGGAATGGTAAAGCACTTTGAAGTATTGAATGAAGTCGGTATTCCGCTTGTTCTGTATAATCATCCCGCGGCAACAGGGATTAACATTACGCTTGAGTTATTTGAACGGTTGATTCAGATTCCTAATGTGGTTGGAATGAAGGAAACCAGTGGAAGCCTTCCGTTTCTTGCCAGTATACTCAGAAAATACAGTGCAGATGAAATAACACTCTTCACGGGCTGCGATGATCTTACCCTCCCGTCTTGTGCCATCGGTCTTCAGGCGATTATTCTGGCTACTGCAAACGTTGCACCGAAACAGGTGCTTGACATTATGAAATTGGTTAAAGCCGGTAAAATCACAGAGGCACAGAGAATCTACTGGGATATTGCACCTTTAACAGCGGTAATCGGCAGCGAGACCAATTTCCCGGCGCTTCTGAAAAAGGCTACGGAAATGGTCGGTCATCCGGCAGGAGATCCGAGACTTCCCATTCTTCCTGCAACTGCAGAAGATGAAAAGGCAATCGAAAATGTACTTAAGATTGCCGGCTTAAAATGAATATAAAAGATAATCCTTCATGACAAATGAAAACGTCGAAGCAGGCTCTGGCTCCGACGTTTCTTTGTCCGATGAACATCCATATCAGATTTTGCTCAGAAAATAACGAAGTGGATTTTATAAAAACAGAAAGCAATAAATGTAATGCATGGTTAAAATATGCAAAGTGCAGATTTGCCATATTAAATACGATAAAAACGTGCTGAAAATACAGGAACTAATGGGAAAAACAACCAAGCAATAAAACCATGACAAAAATTGAGATGTAAAAGACAACAATGATAATTGAAACCCACACCTAAATAATGTAAATTTAGATAAAAGGAAGTAAATAAGAGAAGAAAAAAAGAAAGTAAAAAAAGAAAGTGAATAAACAGGGAAAATAAATAAATACAGAAAGGAAGTACAAGGTATGTTCCTGCAAATATTGATCAACGCGCTGAGCGTAGGAGCGGTGTACGCACTTCTTTCAATCGGCTATAACATGGTTTACGGTGTACTTGAAAAATTGAACTTTGCACATGGTGATGTATATGCTGTCGGATGTTTTGTTACTTTTATGCTGATGGACCAGATCAATCCTCTTATTGCAATTCTATTGGGCTGTCTTGTCGGTTTTGTTCTGAATGTAGCGGTGGAGCGTTTTGCCTATCGGCCGCTTCGAAAGGCAGGAAGAGTGGCACCGACGATCTCAGCAGTAGGAATTGCATATATTATGAGAAATGCAATTCAATTGATCTGGGGTTCGGAAACTTATCCGTTTAACATGAGTATTTTTAAAACGGGAAGTGTAAAAATCGGTAATGCCGTAATCGGAACCTTGCAGATTTATATCTTTGTGATCGCGCTGGTACTCATGGTCCTGATCAGCCTTGCATTAAAGCATACCAAGTGGGGACAGGGTATTATCTGCATTTCGCAAAGCACGGAAACAGCGTCTTTGATGGGCATACCGGTAAATAAGGTAGTTGCTCTGGTATATGGGCTGGGCGCTGCGCTTGGCGTAATCGGCGGTCTTTTATTCTGCCAGTATTATCAGTTTATTTTCATGGGGATAGGGTTTTCCTATGGCACCATGAAAGCCTGGATGGCAAGTATCTGGGGAGGAATCGGAAGCCTGAAAGGTGCAATTGTCGGAGCGTTTGCACTGGCAGCTGCGGAAACCTTTGTTTCAGCTTATGTTTCCTCAACCTATAAAGATGTGTTTGTCTGGGGAATATTCATCGTCTTTATTCTTCTCAGACCCCAGGGAATGTTCCCGGCAGCTTCAGCTGAAAAGATATAAGGAGGCGCATTATGAAAAATATATACAAAAAATTATGTGTACCGGTACTTTTAGTACTTTGTATCATATTTCCATTATTTGTCACCAATTCCTATGCGCTTACCATTGCCTGCAATGTTCTGGTTTACAGTGTGATCGCACTCAGTATCAACCTGATCGTCGGTTTTTCGGGACAGCTTGATTTCGGACGGGCGGCATTTGTCGGTTTGGGCGGTTACTGTTCCGCAATTCTTTTTACTTCATTGCATGTTCCGTTTATTATTGCATTTTTGTGCGGTGGTCTTTTTTCTGCATTGCTTGGCGCATTTCTGGGACTGCTTTGCCGATATTCATCTTTTGATTACCTGACATTGATTACGATCGGTTTTTCGGAAATCTGCAGGAAACTGTTTCAAAACTGGTATGCGGTAACAAACGGTTCATTCGGATTCAGCACCTCCAGACCCTCTTTCTTTGGCTATACATTGCAGTCACCAAGGTCGATCTTTTACTTCTGTCTTGTAGTCCTGATTATCTGCTATATAGCGATAAAACGAATCACAAAATCAAAAATGGGCCGTGCATATATGGCATTACGGGATGATCCGATTGCAGCGGCATATGCCGGAATTGATGTCAAAGCCTATAAGCTGAATAATTTTATTATTGCATCCTTCTTTACAGGAATTGGCGGAGCAATGCTGGCGCATCTTACAACCTTTATTTCACCTGCGCTGTATACAATAGATGAATCCCTGATTGAACTGCAAATGGCAATTCTGGGTGGATTGGGAAGCCTGCCGGGATCTATTCTGGGATCCCTGATTTTGGTGGTCGTGCCTGAAATTTCCAGGGGGGTTTATCAATACAGACTCCTGATCATGGGTATTATGATGGTGGTATTGATGCTCTTTGCACCGAATGGCCTGCTTGGCCGCGGAGGGGTTAAGGATAAGGTTATGGATGCCGTATATAAAAAAGGCAAAAAAAGACAATCAGAGCTTCAACAGTGAAACGGATGGAATATAAAATAATCGGCTACTAAAACTCTCGTGAGGTAAAGACGATGGGAACAATATTAAAAATAGATGATGTATCGAAGAATTTTGCAGGTCTGAAAGCACTTCAGAATATCAGCCTTGAAATTATGGATGATGAAATTTTTGGGCTGATCGGACCAAATGGAGCAGGGAAGACAACGCTGTTCAATGTGGTATCCGGATTTTCCGCACCGTCTTCCGGAAAAGTGTATTTTAATAACGAGGATTCCACACAGAAATCAACAACTGATTACAGTAAAAACGGACTTTCAAGGACATTTCAGAACATCAGGGTATTCGGAGATATGACGGTTATCGAAAATCTGAAAGTCGGAATGCATAATACAATCAAAACGGATCTTTTCAGTATTCTCATGGGCAATAAAAAAGAAAAGGCAGAAGAAAAGAAGGCAGAAGAAAAAGGTTATGAGATTCTGAAATTTCTCGGGATTGAAAAGTTTGCGAATGAATATGCGGGAAGCCTTCCTTACGGACATCAGAGACTGGTAGAAATCGGCAGGGCACTGGCAAGTGATCCAAAACTGATCATGCTCGATGAGCCCAGTGCAGGCATGAATGAACAGGAAACAATGGAGCTGATGGAACTGATTAAAAGAATTCGGAAACGGGGTCCTGCAGTCATTGTTATTGAACATAATATGAAATTCATGATGAGTCTATGTGACAGGATCGCGGTCCTGAATTTCGGAAAACTGCTTCTGGTCGGAGAAACAAATGTTGTACAACAGGACCCGAAGGTTGTTGAGGCTTATCTTGGGAAGGAGGAAAATTAATGCTGCTCGAAGTTGAAAATCTGATTGTCAAATATGGAGAAATTGCTGCATTAAAGGGAATCAGCCTTTCTGCAGAAGAGGGCCAGTTAACGACTTTGATCGGATCAAACGGTGCGGGAAAGACGACACTTTTAAATACACTGTCAGGGGCAATCAAAGCAGCTTCCGGAAAAATCCTGTTTAACGGAACCGATATTACCAATATGTCTGCAGAAAAAATTGTACAACTCGGTATTTCACATTGCCCGGAGGGCAGACATGTATTTCCGAGGCAGACCGTCCTTGAAAATCTCAGGGCAGGAGCATTTATCCGAAGGGATAAAGAGGTAAATGCCGATATTGATAAATATTTCGAGTGGTTTCCGAGACTTAAGGAACGCCAGAATCAGAAAGCCGGATCACTCTCCGGAGGCGAACAGCAGATGCTTGCACTCTGCAGGGCATTGATGTCCAGACCGAAGCTTTTGCTGATGGATGAACCGTCCATGGGACTTGCACCGTTAGTCGTGTCTGAAGTGTTCCGCATCATTGACCAGATCCACAGGGAAGGAACAACGATTTTTCTGGTGGAACAGAATGCGAAACAGGCCTTGAAAATTGCTGATCAGGGGTATGTAATCGAGGTCGGAAATATAACAATTCATGATTCAGCAGAAAATCTGCTGACGAGTGATGAAGTTAAAAAAGCATATTTAGGCGGCAATTAAAAGAAAGTTTAAGGAGGAAAGTATTTATGAGAATCAGAAAGGTTGCAGTAATTTTTCTATCTACAGTATTTGTTATCGGTTCAATCAGCGGATGCGGCAGTGCTTCTCAGGGGGCAACAACCGCGGCAGGCAATTCATCATCAGCATCCAAAAGTGCGGGGGCAGCAGGCAATGACTCTATCCGGTTTGCATTGATTGCGGCAATGACCGGTGATAATGCTGCATGCGGTCTGCAGGAACAGTATGGTTGTCAGATTGCGGTTGATGAGATCAATGCGGCAGGCGGTATCAATGGAAAAAAAATCGCTTTTGATACTTTTGATGATCAGAACAATTCCAATCAGACTGTGATATGCGCACAGAAAATAGCCGCAGACGGAAACTATCGTTTTGTTATTGCTTCCAATTCTTCCGGATGCTCTCAGGCAGCATATCCGACACTGTTGGCTGCAAATCTTCCTTTTCTTTCCGGTGTTAATACAGCGGATTTTATGACCAATAAGGGCTTTAAAATGTATATGCGGGCTTGTGCAAGAGACAGTATCCAGATTGAGCAGCAGTGCCAGCTCGCTATAGATAAGGGATATAAGAATATTGCGATTTTCTATACAACGGCAGAAACGGATACAACTAATTTCCAGCTTGCATCCAAGTTGTTTAAGGAAAAAGGAATTAATGTTGTTGCTTCCGCACAGATTGATCCTTCAACAGAAAAAGACTTTTCTTCTGCCATTACAACTTTCCGCGGTGCAAAGGCAGACTGTGTGATTTTCAGCTGTGAGTATAGTCCGGCAGCACTTTTTGTAAAACAGGCGGCAGCGCTTGGTTGGAAGGATTACGGACGGATTGGCAGCGCAGGCACCTCTAATAGTCAGCTGATTGAAATTGCTGGAGATTCTGCAGAAGGATTTATCAGTGTAGCAAGTTTCTGCCCTGATACATCTGCACCGGGAGTCAATGAGAACAAAAAGAAGTTTGTAGAAAGTTATAAAACATATTCAAAGGGGACGCTCCCGGGTGAATGGAGTGCCGGTAACTATGACCTGATCTTTATGTTGAAAGATGCACTTTCCAATCCGGAGGCTGCGGATCTTAAGGGTCAGGAACTGGTAGACTGGATCAAAAAAAATGAGGTATACAAAGGCGGTGTTATGGTTGACATTGACTTTGATGATAACGGAGACAATACTCTTGCGAAGGTTCAGCCCATGCAGGCAAAGGGCGGTGCATTTGTAGCAGTACAGTAACAGATTACAGAATTCCCAAATTGTAAATATGAAGCAGGACTGAATAGAAAATATTCGGCCCTGCTTTTATAATATGCATTTTTGTATTATGTATTTGCAATTTATTTGAAAAAGAGAATTTGCATTATAGGATATCACATTACATTTCTTGCTTTCATAATCAGCAGAGCAAGTAATGAAATATTGAAAGCAAACGAGATAATCGACGCAAAGTATCCGATGTTGTAAATTATTCATAGAAAACAAAAGGAAACAAAAAGTAAAAGAAGCAAAATTTGAAAGGAGAGAAAATGCTCAATAAATTGATTGTTATGTTGACTCACAATGATATGACGGTGAAAAATGCGATGGAAATATTTGAAGAATGCAAGGATCTTCCGGTTGGAAACTGGGGATTTAAGGATGTGGGAATGGAACCGGAAAAAATGAAAGTACTTTGCCAGACGATGAAGAAAGCCGGAAAAACCACATTCCTTGAAGTCGTTACCTATACAGAGCCGGAATGCCTTCGCGGAGCCGAACTTGCGGTTGAATGCGGGTTTGATTACCTTATGGGGACCATCCTGTATGACAGTGTTGCAGCTTATGCAAAGAAGAATCATTTAAAATATCTTCCTTTTGTCGGAAAAGTTTCCGGGAGTCCTTCCATTCTGGAGGGAAGTGTTGATTTCATGGAAGAACAGGCAGAAGAATATAAGAAAAAGGGGGTGTATGGCATTGATCTGCTTGGATACAGATATACGGAGGGGGATCCGGAGATATTAAGCGCAGAATTCATCAAAAGAAGTTCTCTGCCGACGGTCCTTGCCGGATCTATAGGAAGTGAAGAACGTTTGGAAAAGGTCAAAAAAATGGATCCGTGGCTTTTTACCATGGGCAGCGCTCTTTTTACAGCCAATTTTGTAAAAGATGGAGATGTAAAAGAAAACCTTGAAAAAGTATGTGACATTCTGAAAAAGATGTAAATCCTCTTACACATGACAAATTGTCAGGAAAGGAAGTTATGAATAAACCGGTTATCGGACTGATAGGTGTTTGTTCCCACTGCGAAAGCGGGGGACAGCGTTATGATGAATTGATTCAAAATGCAAAAGCAGCAATGGTCAAACAGGGAATGGATGTTAAGGTCGCTAAAACAGCTGTATATACGGTCACGGATGCATTATGTGTGTGTGATCAGCTTAAGGCGGACGGAATTGAAGCGGTCGCGATCATGGATGTTACGTGGGTATGTGATTCCCTGAAATATATATTCATCCATGAACTCAATGTACCTACGGTTTTCTGGGCAGTCCCCTATACGGAAACATTTTCAATCGGGTGTGTACAGAACTTTGGCTCTGTTTTGAAGACAGAAGGAATACAGTTTGAATATGTTTATGGAATGCCCGAAGAGGCAGATGTCGTTGAAAAAGTAAAAAAAGTGGCGGTTGCCGGACAGCTGATTAAGAAAATCAATACCATGCGTCTGGCACTGTTGGGACCGCGTCAGACATGGAGAGTTGCGGGACCGCAGGATATGACAGTTGAAGAATGGGAATTCAGCCTGAAATTTGGTCCGACACTGGTACATATGGAAATGGAAGAAATTACAGATGAAGCAGAAAAAATCAGTGACAATGATGCAGAAAAGGTATTTGAAAGCCTGAAAGATCACACGGGAAAAGTGCTTTGCAGGAAAGAAACCATGATCTGGATGACAAAAGTTTATATGGCAACGAAAAGGATGATGGAAAAAACCGGTATTGAGGTAATAGCTGCGGAATGTTATCCGAAATATGGTGGTCTTATGAATCAGACAAGCAGCTGGATTGAAGAAGATGGATATATTCTGGATACAGAGGGAGATATTGCGCATGCAGTTGTAAAGTATGTTCTGAATGCTGCGGCACAAGGCGGATGCTGTGCCCTGGGAGAAATCGGGAGCTACAGTGATGAGGAAAATTACCTGAAGATAGCGCATGAAGGAAGCACCCCCGCTTCCCTTGCAGAGTCAATTGACCAGGTACAGGTTTCACCTTCCGGAGAAAACGGATGTTTTGTGGGAACGCCACTTAAACCTATGGAGCACTGCACGGTATGTGACCTTCAGGGTACAGCCGGAAATTATCAGATGCTTGTTGCAAACGGCTCTGTTCTGCCGGCAGCACATGAAGAGTGGGTCAATGGAGGAGAGAAACTTTTAGTCAAACTCAGGCTGGATGGCGTAAAACCAAGTGAAGCTGTCAAAAAAATGATTGATGCAGGTCTCCATCATCATATTGTTGTAAAAGAAGGAGATTTTGCGGAGCAGATGCAGATTATCTGCAAGTACCTGGGAATTAACGTTATAACCCTTTAATTGCTGCAACAATACACAAAAAAATATCGGCACCTGAAGAAATGGGCATCCGCAAAGATGCCCATTTCTTTAAAAGAAACGGAGGTCACAGGGATAAATGGATATCAATCGGATCATTATCTATATTATAGTTTTTTTTATGATACTGGGTGCAGCAGACCGTATCCTTGGCAATCGATTTGGTCTGGGCGCAAAATTTGAAGAAGGATTTCATGCCATGGGTCCCTGTGCGCTGAGCATGATCGGGATAAATTGCATGGCTCCGTTACTGGGCAAATGGATTCAACTGCTGCTGGGTCCGTTTTTCCATATGTTCGGTGCAGATCCGGTCATGGCTGGATCTATTATTCTGTCTATTGATACAGGCGGCTATGCACTGGCACATTCCGTGACGGGAAATGCAGACATTGCCAATTACTCTTCCGTTATTCTGGGATCCATGATGGGACCTACGCTGGCATTCGGGATTCCTGTTGCATTGGGTATCATTCATAAAAAGGATATCCGTTATCTGGCATTGGGTACTTTGAGCGGATTGATTGTAATACCTTTTGCCTGCGTGATCGGAGGTCTGATAGCCGGGTATCGTATTTCAATGGTTCTTGTTAATATGGTCCCTGTCTTTCTTATTGCGGCATTGATTGCGTTGGGGTTGGGATTTTTCCCGGATGGGATGGTAAAAGGATTTGCTGTTTTTGCAAAATTGATGATGACCATCATTACTTTATCGCTGGTTCATGCAATTGTTTCTGCTTTGACAGGAATCACACTTATCAGGGGGACAGAACCCATTTCTGCGTCATTTAATACCATCGGCAGTATTGCAATCATGCTCGCCGGTGCTTATCCGATGGTATATGTCATAACAAAGCTTGCCGCAAAGCCGTTGGCAAAGCTTGGAAAATTGATGGGGATCGACGAAATAGCGGCTGCGGGTCTGATCACTACACTGGCAAACAGCATCCCGACTTATAGCATGATTAAAAATATGGATGATAAGGGAAAAACAGTGAATTTTGCATTTACCTGCTGTGCGGCATTTGCACTTGGTGATCATTTGGGGTTTTGTGCCGGTATCGAACCGGAATTGGTTTTTCCGATGGCAGCCTGTAAGATACTGGGTGGACTGCTCAGCATACCGGTTGCGCTTTTGGCTTATAAGCTGCAGGAAAACAGATTGGTTTCTGACATCAATAAGAAGAGGTTAATACCTACAAAGAAGGGATTTTAATTATGGCCGTACATGTAGTTAATGAAGCCAGACGCTGTTTACAGTGTAAGAATCCGAAGTGCCGGGAAGGATGTCCTGCGCATACACCGATTCCGGATATGATTCGTCTGCTGCTTAACGGGAAAATGAATGAAGCGGGAGATATCCTATTTGCAAACAATCCGCTGAGTATTGTCTGTTCATTGGTTTGCAATCACGAAAATCAGTGTGAAGGGCATTGCATACAGAAAATAAAGGGAAGTGCAATCCATATTTCAAGTATCGAAAATTATATTTCAGACACCTGCTTTGATAAACTTGAACTGAAGAAAGAGGAAAAAAAGGGAATAAAGGCAGCCATTATCGGAAGTGGCCCTGCCGGAATAACCGTTGCAATACGTCTTGCCCAGAAGGGGTATGATGTTACGCTGTTTGAAAGCAGGGACAGGATTGGAGGTGTTCTTCGTTACGGGATTCCGGAGTTCCGTCTGCCAAAAAGTATCCTTGACCGATATGAAGAAAAAATGGTTCAGCTCGGCATTCAGATCCGGCCAAATACCACAATAGGAGGAGCCCTTACCATTGATGACCTGTTTCGGGATGACTATAAAGCTGTTTTTATCGGAACCGGGGTATGGCGCTCCAAGACACTGGGGATTAAGGGAGAAAGTCTTGGAAATGTCCATTTTGCCATTGACTATCTGATAAACCCGGATGTATATCATCTCGGAGATCATGTCGCTATTATCGGGGCCGGAAATTCCGCAATGGATGTTGCACGGACAGCTTTACGAAAAAACTGCCGCTTTGTGACGATTTATGCAAGAGGAAATACTATTGCGGCCAGCCAGAGGGAACAGGATTACGCGAAAGCAGATGGTGTTGAGTTTCGAAACGGGATGATGCCGGAAGAAATCCGCGAAGCAGGTCCTGTGTTTCGAGAGGCTGTTTTTGATGAGGATGGAAATGTCCTAAGCTATAAACAGCCGGAACTTTGTCCGGCTGATACAACAATCATTGCTGTAAGCCAGGGGCCTAAAGATAAAATTGTAAACACAACGGAAGGAATTGCGACAACAAAAAGCGGACTTGTCTGGACTGACGCGGAAGGGAAAACAACGCATGAAGGAATTTTTGCCAGCGGCGATGTTGTCCGTGGGGCAAAGACTGTCGTAGAAGCGATGCGTTATTCCAAGAAAGTGGCGGAATCAATGGATGCGTATATGTCGGGTCCGGTGAAAAAATAAGTTTCATATCCATCTTCAAAAAAACAGGAGAACTGCTGTATTTGTTGTTTTAAAAGATTATACTGAATAAGGAAAGTAAAACAGATCAATCGTGGAAGGCAGGTGAATGCAGGCGGAGAAAAGGCAATCAACTGCATCGGCCGGCGGACAGGCGTTTTAGGAAAAACACGAAAGCGGAAAACGGGAAACGGGAAAACACAGGCAGAAAAAAGGAGAGATATGGATAATGTGATCATTGGTCAGTCAGGAGGTCCAACAGCGGTCATTAACTCCAGCCTTGCAGGTGCCATTAAGGCGGCAAAGGCAAAAGGAATTCATAAGGTGTACGGCATGCATCACGGGATCGAAGGTTTTCTGATGGAGGATATCATTGATCTGGATGAATATCTTTATGACCTGAATGATCTCTCATTGATGAAACGAACGCCGGCGGCTTTTCTGGGTTCCTGCAGATATAAGCTCCCGGATATACAGGGCAATGAAAAGATTTACGAGAAAATGTTTGCTGTCATGGAAAAATACGGTATCCGGTATTTTCTTTATATCGGCGGGAATGATTCCATGGATACCATCAAGAAGCTATCGGATTATGCACATGCGTATCAAAAGGAACAGAAGTTCATGGGCATTCCGAAGACCATTGACAATGATCTTCCGATCACGGATCATACTCCCGGATATGGATCGGCGGCAAAGTTTATTGCCACTTCCATGAAGGAAATCATTTGCGACAATGAAAGTTTTGGGGCAACCGAGCCGAAGCTTTGCGTGGTTGAAATCATGGGCCGCAATGCCGGATGGCTGACCGCTTCCGCCGCTCTTTCAAGGGATTCCGACTGTGACGGTCCGGATCTTATTTATTTTCCGGAAATTCCATTTGATCCGGATGCCTATGTGAACCGGGTAAAAGAACTTTTGAAGAAAAAGAAATCTATTGTGATTGCGGCATCAGAGGGACTAAAGCTTGCGGACGGAACGCTGGTATGTGAACTTGCCGGAGACTATGCCTTTGTAGATGCTTTTGGTCATCGTCAGCTTTCCGGCTGCGGAAAAGTTCTTGCCAATATGATCGCGAAAGAAACCGGTTTCAAGACACGCTCGATCGAGTTTTCCATTTTGCAGCGCTGTGCTACTCACATGGCTTCCCGGGTGGATGTGGATGAAGCGTACAATGCGGGCTATGTTGCATGCGATGCAGCCATCTCCGGTGAAAGCGGGAAAATGGCAGCGCTCAGGGTGATTACCCGGGAACCGTATGTCGTAACCTATGAGCTTGCCGATGTACATGAGGTGGCAAATATCGAGAGAAAAATGCCGCGTTCCTGGATCTCGGAAGACGGGACTTACGTTACCGATGAATTCCTGAACTATGCAAAACCGCTGGTGATCGGTTCTCTTACGCCGTATTCCGCAGGAGGCCTTCCGAAGCACATGTCATTAAAACACAAGAGGAATGTTTTTTCGGCAAATCATTCGTGAGGCGGGGGCGGGACGTTTCTTCCCGCATCGGATAATACGGACAGAAGGG
>Ga0183097_10280_pt1 | contig 135488 bp, 120 predicted proteins | sample BioMet8_FD_128883 | JGI IMG/M metagenome (GOLD analysis project Ga0183097, IMG submission 128883) | Microbial communities from bioreactor (seeded with sewage sludge) at Lawrence Berkeley National Lab, California, USA - Biofuel... | ecosystem: Engineered > Bioreactor > Anaerobic > Unclassified ... | reverse complement strand
TCTGTCCGGTCTCTGCGGTCGCGGGCGGTCCGCCGGAGGAAGGGGGCTGGTCCGGACGGCCGGTGGCCGTGGCCGGTCGCCGGGGCCGGGTGCGCAGGAAGTCCAGGTTGGCCCGGACGTCGGCATCCTGGGGCAGCAGGGCCAGGGCGGCCTGATAGAGCGACCTGGCCTGGTCGGCGCGGCCGAGGCGGTAGGCGGCGTTGCCCTGATTGTAGAGGGCCTGTCCCCGGAGGGCTCCGGTCGCGGTTCGGGCGGCCCGGTCAAAGGCTTGCAACGCCCGGTCGAACGCACCCAGGCGGTAATAGGCCGTGCCCAGGTCGAACAGGATGACCGGCGCGTCCGGCCGGCGGACCCGGGCCGCCAGGAACCGGTCCCGGGCGGCCTCGTAGCGTCCCTCGGCCAGGGCACGGATGCCCTGCGTCACGGCCGTCTCGGCGCTTTCGGCCCTGGCCGGCGCGGCCGGCCAGGTCAGGCAAAGGAGGCCGAGCACAAGCGTCGCCGGATGGCGCCGACGGCCGTCGAAAAGTCCCCCGGCCAGAAGCAGGAGCCCCAGGCCCAGGCAGGGGATGGTGCGGTCCGCGGGCCGGCTGCCGGCCTGGTGCTCGGCGGTCCGGGAGGCGAGTCGCTGCCCGAGCGCCTTGATCAGGGCCTGGGCCGGCGATGGGGCGTCCGGCGACAGCGGGAAGGCGCAGCCGCCCGATGCGGCGGCCAGGGCGGTCAGGCCGGCCATGTCCGTGCCGACCAGAACCGGCCGTTCGCCCGCGTGGATCAGTCCGCCCCGGCTGTCCGGCACGGTCACGGGAGATGCGCCGCCTACGGCCACGCAGCATACCGGCGGCCCGCCCTTTCGGGCGGCGTCGGCCGCGGCCACGGTCGCCTCGCCGTCGGAGACGAGGAGCACGACCCCGGGCCCGCCGCCGGCCAGGGCCAGTCGGCCGGCTTCCAGGGCGGCGACCAGGTTGGTGCCGCCCACGTCCAGGGCCGCCGGCGAGGCGGCGTCCAGGAACAGCCGCACGCCGGCCCGGTCGCGGGTGACGGGGCAGACCAGCCGGGCCCGGCCGGCAAAGAGCACCAGCCCCGTCGGCACTTCCGGCAGTCCGGCCAGCACGGTCCGGAGCAGGGCCTTGGCGGCTTCCAGCCGGTTGGGCGCCACATCCCGGGCCCACATGCTTTTGGAGCAGTCGAGCGCCACCACCAGCCGTCCCGGCGTCTCGGGGCCGGCGGCCGGTCCCTGGCCGATGCCCGGTCCGGCGGCGGCCAGCATGACGAGCCCCAGGCCGGCCAGAAAGCAGCCGTCGCGGCACGTTTGGCCGGGCCGTCGGGGCAGGGACATGAGCGTCGCCAACCGTTGCCGGCGCCGCCGCCGGCGATAGAGGCCGAAGGCGGCCAGGGGCAGCAGGGCCAAGAGCCAAAGGTAGTCCGGACGGAGCACGGTCATGGCAGCTCCGTGAACCGGCTGCCGGCCAGGACGGCGAAGGCGGTGAGCAGCAGGGCGGACAGGGCGATGAGCGGCGGGGTCAGGGAAAAGCGTTCGCCGATGCGGCGAGCCGTCATGTCGGTCGGTTCCATGTCGCCGATGCGGTTGATGGTCCGGGCAAGCCCCGCCATTGCGGACGCCCGCCAGAAGAATCCGCCCGTGGTCTTGGCCAGTTCCCGCAGGCCGGTCTCGTCGATGGCCGCCTTTTCGTAGACGATTTCCGGGCCGAGCAGGGGGTGGTCCACCAGAAAGGGGGCCGGCGCGTCGCCGCCGACGCCCACGGCATAGACGGTTATGCCGTGTCCGGCGGCCAGGGCGGCCGCTTCCGTGGGCGAAGTCTCCCCGGCGTTGGAGGTGCCGTCGCTCAACATCACCGCCGCCTTGGACCGGCCCGGCGCGCCGTACAGATGTTTGACGGCCAGCACCAGGGCGTCGCCCAGGGCCGTGCGTTTGCCGGCGGCCCCCACGGTCAGGGCGTGCAGGGCCCGGATGAGGGCGGCGTGGTCGTCCGTCGGCGGCAGCACCGTGTAGGCCCGGGACCCGAAGGCCACCAGGCCTATCCGGTCGCCTGGCCGGGAGGCGACGAAGCGTTCGGCCACGTCGGCCACGGCTTCCAGCCGGCTGACCGACCGGTTGCCCAGCCGGAAATCCATGGCCGCCATGGATTCGGACAGGTCGATGCATAGCATCAGGTCCACGCCCCGGCCATGGTAGCGGATGGTCTCGTGTCCCCACCGGGGGCCGGACAGGGCCAGGGCCAGCAGGACGAGTCCGCCGATGCGGCAGGCCGCCGGCAGCCAGCGCCAGCCCGGCCCCGATCCGGCGGCCGCGATGGCCCGGCCGTCGGGCAGGCCCAGGCTCGGCCGGGGCCGATGCCGCCGCCACCAGAAAAGCGCCGCCAGAAGCGGCAGGGCCAGCAGGGCCAGGGGATGGCTCAGCGTTAGCATGCGCGCCTCGGACGGCGGAGCAGCCGGCGCACGGTGTCGAGGTCCGTGTGGCGGAGAGAAGCTGAAGAGGAAGATGCCTCCGGCGGCCGGGGGGAATGCTCCCCTCCGGACGCCCTCGATGGCGGGGCATAGCGCGGGAGATCGGACCGGCGCAGGACATCGGCGACGGCGCGTTGCAAAGGAGGAGGCAGCGGCGTGTCGGGCAGCAGCGAGAGAATTTCCGGGGTGGTCATGGTCGGAGCGGCAAGGCCGGTGCGCCGGGCCAGGGCTTGGCGCAGCAACTCGGCCAGCCGGTAGGCGAAGGTCCGGTCGTCGAGGCCGTCCGCCTCGGCCCGAAGCCGGCGCAGAGCACGGTGCTCCGGCGTCCGCTGCAACAGGCGCCGGACGATCAGGACGAGCATGACCAGGAGGAGCGCGCCGCCCAGGAAGGCGAGCCAACGCGACCCGTCGTCAAGCGCCACCGGCGGTTTGATGTCGTGGATGTCGTTCATGGATGCGGGTCCCCGGGAAAGGGGCCCGGGGGGATGATCCCCTCGGCCGCCGGAGGCATCGTCATCGTCTTCTCTCCCGCCGTCTAAAGAAGGCGGCCAGGGACGGGGCCATGGGGCCGGCGGCCGGCAGTTCCAGAATATCGGCCCCGACGCCCCGCAGGGCGGCCATGGCCTGCCGGCGGCGGTCGATCCGGGCGGCAGCGTAGCGGCGTCTGGCCCGGGCGTCGCCGCAATCGACGAGGCTTTCCCGGCCGGTTTCCAGGTCGGCCACCCGGATCAGCCCGGCCGTGGGCAGCAGCGTCAGGTCCGGGGCGGCCACGAAGGCGGCGGTCAGGTCGTGGCGGGCGGCCAACCGGCCCCAGGTCGGGGAAAAGCCGTCCGCCAGGAAATCGGAAAAGACGAAGAGGATGGCCCGGCGGCGCACGCTGGCGTCCAGAAAGGTCAGGGCCGGGCCGGGATCGGTGGCCGTGCCGGCGGGGACGGTTTCGGCCAGGGCGGCGGCCACGGCGAAGGCTTGCCCCGGTCCCTTGCCCGGCGGCACGAACCGTTCCACCCGGTCGGAAAAGAGCAGGCAGCCCACCCGGTCGCGGCTGGCGGCGCAACTGATGGCCAGCACCACGGCGGCCTCGGCGGCGGTTTCGAGGAGCGGCGGCACGCCGAAGCGCATGGAGCGGGAGACGTCCACGACCAGCATGACCGTGCGCTGGCGCTCCTCGCGGAAGCGTTTGACGAAGGGCCGGCCCAGCCGGGCCGTGACCTTCCAGTCGATGGCCGACACGTCGTCGCCCGGCGCGTATTCGCGGGTGTCCTCGAATTCCATGCCCGAGCCGCGAAAGGCGCATCGATATTCGCCGGTCAGGGCGGCGTCGGCCGGCCCCCGGCCGTGGATGCGCACGCGGCGCGCCCGGGCGAGCAGCTCTGATGCCAGCATTCCCATCCACGCTCCCGACGGCAGGCTAGCAGGGGCAACGCCCGGCGGCAAGCCGTCCTAGCGGTGCGCCGTCGGATCGAGACGGCCGGTGATTTCCAGGGCTTCGGCGGCGCAGGCCAAGGTGCCGTACATGAAGCCGTAAAAGCCCAGCACTTCGCGCAAGGCGTAGGCGGCCGGCGTGCGGTCCCGGCGCAGGGCGGCCAGCTTCTCCCGGGCGTTGCGCACGGCCGTTTCCAAGGTGCTGCGTTCGGGCAGGGGCACGCCGTCCCGCAGGGTGGCGGCCAGGGCGGTGAGGACCGAAGCCACGGCGGTCTTGAGGGTCGTCAGCTCCTCGGGCAGATGCCGGTGCAGCCCCGGGCCGGTGTTTTCGGCGGCGATGCGGTCCATGCTGAGGATGTTTTCGAACAGGCGCTCGCTGCGGAAAAGCAGTATGGCGCGCTGGGTGGCCGCCTCGCTCCGGTCCTCCATGTCGGCCTCCTGGGACAGATCCCGGCAGCGGGCCAGGGTGCGCACGATGCGGTCCTTGAGGGCAAAGGCCCGGGTCGCGGGGTAGCGCTCCTCGATTTGACCCTCCATGGCCAGGACGAACAGGGCGGCTAGGTCGTCGAATACCTTGGCCATTCCCCGGGAGACGGCCCGGCTGGCCCGGGTGGGCCACACCGTGGTCGAGACGAGCAGGGCCATGACGATGCCGACGGCGATTTCGGAGAACCGGGTCAAGGCGACGATGGGCGGGGCTTCGTTGCCGTGGCTGGCCAGAAGGACGATGACCACGGTGAGGCCGGCCACCCGCATGCTGTTGCGGAGCTGGCGCACCAGCGTGCACACGGACAGCGTGAGCATGATGGCCAGGCCCAGGGCCAGTAGCGAGCTGCCGCCGAGAAAGTGGGCGGTAGCGCCCGAGACGGCGCCCACGGCCGTGCCGGCCAGCCGTGACCAGCCGGCCTTGATGGAGCCGCCGATATTGGCCTGCATGACGATGATGACGGTGATGACGGCCCAATAGCCCTGGGGCAGGTCCAGCCAACTGACCACGCACTGGGTCAGGACGGCGGCGAAGGCCGTTCGGGCGGCCTGCTTGAGGCCGGCCACCCGGGCCAGGCGGGCCGCCCGGCCCAGGGCCTCGTTCATGGACGAACCGGACATGAAAAACTCCTTGCGCGACGGGCTGGCCCCGTTTGGCGGCGCTCCCGATTTTGAGGCATGGACCGTGTTGTCCTGGGCGGGAACCTGTGCTACTTAAATAGTTGCTTTAGGATAGTATTCCATCGGCTACCGTTCAATCGGAGACGTTTGCCGTGAGAACATTGCCTTTCTCGAACGCGTTCCGTTCGAAAAAACGTCCCGGGAAGCCCGGATTCCACCGGGAAGCCCGGCTGCCGGAGTCTGTGCGATGACCGGCGGTCGGATGCTCGTTTTCGGTCCTCTGACCGCCGCGGCAGCCGCGTCCCGTCTGACCGCCGCGGGCTGGCGGGTCGGCCTGCTGTCCCTGGCGGCGGCCCGGGCCTTGGCCCCGGCGCAGCGCCCCCAGGTGGCCATCCTGGCCCTGACGGCGACGGACGCCGACGAGGCGATGGCCGGCCTGCTGGCCGACTGGGCGGACGCCCCGTCCCATATCGTCTGCCTGGCCGGCGAGGAGCGGCCGTGCCCCGAGGGGTGGCTGGCCTGGCGCGGTCTCGACGCCGACGGCTTGGCCGCCGTTTTGGACATGCTGGCCGAACGCGACCGGGCCCGTCGGGCCGAGGCCGAGAGCCTGGCTTGGCGTGACGCCCTGCTTGGGGCCTTCTCCGGTGCGATCATGGTCACGGACGCCTCCTTCCGGGTGGCCTTCGCCAGCGACCGGCTGGGCGATCGACTGCGGGAGTCCCCGGAGGGAAAGCCGTGTTTCGCCCTGCTGCACGGCCGGACCGAGCCCTGTCCCTGGTGTCCCCGGGATCGGCTCTCCCGGGGCGGAACCGCCACCGTCGAAGTGCAGAGTCCCCTGGACGGCCTGTTTCTCGAAAGCGTGAGCACCGTCCTGTCCCTTCCCGACCGACCGCCGCTGATGCTGTCCTTGCTGCACGACGTGACCGAGCGCAAGCGGACCATGGACCGGCTGGTGCGCCTCGGCCGCGAGTTGGAGGACCGGGTGGCCAAGCGCACGGAAATTTTGGCCCGCCAGTCCGAGGCCCTGTTGGCGGCCAATGCCCGGCTCATCGAACTCGACGCCCTGAAATCCGGCTTCCTGGCCACGGTCACCCATGATCTGCGCACGCCGCTGACCTCGGTCCTGGGCTTCGCCAAGCTGACACGTCGTGAATTCGTCAAGGAATTCATGCCATTTGCCGATGTGAGCAGCCGGCTGACCAAAAAGGGCATGCGCATCGCCGAAAATCTCCGGATCATCGAAAACGAGGGGGCGCGGCTGACCCGGCTGGTCAACGATTTCCTGGACCTTTCCAAGATCGAGGCCGGCCGTCTGGACTGGCACGACCGCCTGGTCGCCCCGGGCGAGGTGGTGCGCCTGGCCGTGGAGGCGGTGAGCGGGGAATACGAGCAAAACGATCAGCTGGTGCTGGTCGTGGACGTGCCCACGGCGCTGCCGCCGCTGCTGGTGGACCCCGACCGCCTGATGCAGGTCCTGGTCAACCTCCTGACCAATGCCGCCCGCTATGCCCGCGAGGGCGACGTCGCCCTCACCGTGCGCCAATTGACGACGGAGCGGGTGGAGTTTCGGGTGACGGACACCGGGCCGGGCATCCCCGAGGAGGAACGGGAGCGGATTTTCGACAAGTTCCATCAGGTCCAGCGCGGCGACACCACCGCCGGCGAACAGCGGGGCACGGGGTTGGGGCTGGCCATCTGCAAGCATATCGTGGAACGCTACGGCGGCGACATCCGGGCCGAGGCCCATGCGCCCCGGGGAACGGCCTTCGTGGTGGAACTGCCCGTGGCGCGCGACACGCCGACGCCCGGTTCCGATCCCGCAGCGGACCGACCCGCCGCCAACCAGCTTTTTTCGTGAAGCCGGGGCCGTCCGCGGACGGCCCCGGCTCGCGCCGTACGGCGACGCGACTTCCTTAAATATCGTTGAGGTCGATGGTCTTGGGGGCGGACTTGCCCTTGGGCGCTTCCTTGGCCCCGGCGGCCGGCACACCGCCGGACGGGGCGGCGCCGGAGACGCTCGGAACCGCCGTCCGCGCCGGGGCCGGGCTGGCGGTCGGGGCCGGACCGGCGATCTTGTGGGCGCCGCACAGCAGCCGGCTCGCGTCCAGGCGCGCCCGGGCCGTCAGCAATCCCGGATCGCGGTGTAACGCTTCCTGGAAGGCGGCGACGGCCGCCCGGCAATTGCCGAGGAGCAGCGAGGCGTCGCCCAGGGCCAGGGCCGCCTGGGGATTGGTGCCGCCGGCCTTGGCCGCGGCCTCGAGCATATCCCGGGCCTGGCGCATGTCGCTGGCGGCGAAGGCGGCCAAGCCCAGTTCCTCCATGGCCGCCGCGTATTGCGGATTGTCGGCCAGGGCTGCCTTGTAGGCGCGTTCCGCCTTGGCCTGGCCGGCCCGGGCGCAGGAGACGCCGGCCTTGTACTGCGTTTCGGCTCCGCCGCCGGCCTGGCCGAGTTTCTCGCAGGCCGTGGCATAGTCCTTTTGATCGAATGCGGCGTTGCCGGCGGTCAGGGCATCCTGACCGGCCGGTTTGCCGGAAAGCGATTTGCCGGCGCATCCCCACAGGCTGACCAGCAGGGCGGCCAATGCCGCGGGCGCGGCAAGCGACCGGAACGTCATGGCGACACCTCCAGAAGGAATCGAACGCCACTGCCTATCCCAAACGGCCGCCAGATTGTCAAATCCCCCGCCGGCTGCTAGAATTTTCCAAAACGTCACTCCAACAAGGACGCAAGCATGCCTTGGCGCGCGCCGTTTGCGGTCCTGGCGGTCGTGACCGTGTTTGCGGCTACGGCTTCGGCCAAGGACATCGCGCACATCATTCGCCCCGGCGACACTCCCGCTGCTCTGGCCAAGTACTACCACGTTCCCGTGGCCGCCATCCTGGCCCGCAACACGGGGATCGATCCCTGCCGGCTCAAGGTGGGCGACACCCTGGTCGTGCCGTCGCCCGCGTCGCCGTCGTCCGCCGTTTCGGCGCCCCCTCCCGCCGCCCGGTCCGTCCTGCCCGACGAGGAGGCCCCCGGCCCTTCCTACGTGGTGGCGCCGGGGGATTGTCCGGTCGCCATCGCCGTCCGTTTCGGCGTGCCGCTGGAGGCGCTGCTCCGGGCCAATCCGGGGATCGATTCCGAGCATCTGGCCGTGGGCCGGGTGCTGGCCATCCCGGCGACGGCCTCCGCCGCGCCGCCGCCGGTGCCGGTGACCCGTTCCGGCAAGCCGGGCCAGGCCGCGCCTTTGGTCATGGACTTTCGCTAGGCCGCCGGGTACTCCTGGCCGGACGGCCCGAGACGCCGTCGAAGGGAAAGGGCATGATGGACGCTTCGCGCATGACCTGGGCCACGGCTGGCATCGCCGGCCTGCGCACCGCCATGGCCAAGGTGCTGGTGGACCTTTCGGGGCTCACGGACCGGCTGCTGGTGGGGCTGTTGTGCCGGGGCCACATCCTGATCGAGGGCGTGCCCGGCCTGGCCAAGACCCTGGCGGTACGGACCCTGGCCGGAGCCATCCGGGCCGAATTTAAGCGGGTGCAGTTCACGCCGGACCTGCTTCCGGCCGACATCTTGGGCACGGAGATCTATCAGGCGGCCGAGGGCCGGTTCACCGTGCGCCGGGGGCCGATCTTCGCCAACATCCTTTTGGCCGACGAGATCAACCGGGCGCCGTCCAAGGTGCAGTCGGCCCTGCTCGAAGCCATGGAGGAGCGCCGGGTGACCATCGGCGGCGAGACCCTGCCCCTGCCCGAACCGTTCCTGGTCCTGGCCACCCAGAATCCCATCGAGCAGGAGGGCACCTACCCCTTGCCCGAGGCCCAGGTGGACCGCTTCCTGCTGCAACTGCATCTCGCCTATCCCCGGCCCGAAGCGGAAAAGGAAATCGTGCGCCGGGCCTGCCGCCCCGTCGAAACCGCGGTGGCGCCGGTCATTTCCGGCCGCGACATCCTGGCCCTGGCCGAGCTGGCCCGGGAGGTCCATCTGGACGAACGGCTGCTCGATTACATCGTGGCCCTGGTCGGGGCCACCCGGACACCGGGCGCGGCCGGCCTGCCGGCCTTGGAAGGGAAGGTGGAATACGGGGCCTCGCCCCGGGCGGCCATCGCCCTGGCCAAGACGTCCCGGGCCCTGGCCCTGCTGGCCGGCCGGGACTACGTGACGCCCGGCGACATCAAATCCCTGGCCCCGGACGTGTTGCGCCACCGGGTGCTGCTCTCCTACGAGGCCCTGGCCGAGGGCCTGACCCCGGACGCGGTGGTGGCGTCGATCCTGGCCGCGGTCCCCGTGCCGTAAACCCGTCCCGATCGGTCCTTCCCTACCCTGATACGATGCCAGCGCCCTCCGTCCGCGCGCCCTGAAGCGGGCCGCCGGCGGCGTGGTCGCGGCGCGTGCGGTCTAGAAAAGGCCCTTGGGTTCGTCGGCGACGGGCGGCGGCGTGGAGATGTCCGTCCCGGCCGTGCGGAAGCTGTGCGGAAATCCCGGCCCCCGGGCGCTGGGCGGCAGGAATTTGATGCCGGCCAGGATCGCCTTTTCGGCCTGTGGATCGAAGGCGGCCGGCTTGAAGGCGGCCAGGCGGTCGGCCACCCGTTGCCGCTGATCGGGCGTGAGTTCCTTTTCGAGGATGGCCTTGGCCTTGGCGGCTCGCAGCAGCAGGGGATCGTTCCCCGGCGAACCGCTGGCCAGGCTCAGCCAGAACACGGCCGATTCGTAATCCCGGGGCACCACCCGGCCCTCGTAGAAAAAGCCGGCCAGCATGGCCTGGGCCGGGGCGAACCCCTGGTCGGCGGCCAGGGTGTACCAGCGGAAGGCCTCCTTGGGGTCGGCGGTGGTCCCCCGGCCCGTGAGGGTCATGGAGGCCACGTTGAACCGGGCGTGGGGATCGCCCTGGCCCGCCGCCGCCAGCATCTCGCGCAAGGCCTTGGCGTCGTTCGCCGGTCCGCCCTTGCCGGTCAGGTACATGAGCCCCAGATTGAACTGGGCCCGGGCATCGCCGGCCGCCGCCGCCCGGGCATACCATTTGCGGGCCTCGGTGAAGTCCGGCGGCCCGGCCAACCCCTTGGAGAGCAGCGACCCCAGGGCGAAGCTGGCCTCGACGTCGCCGGCCTTGGCGGCTTCCCGGTAAAATTCCATGGCCCGGGTCAGATTGGCGGCCGAGGGCAGTTCCTCTTCGGACAGGGCGGCCAGCAGGCCCTTGGCTTCGGGCAAGCCGGCCTTGGCCGCCCGATTGCACCAGCGGAAGGCCTCGCTCGGATTGCTGGCCACGCCCTGGCCGGACAGATGGAGCAGGGCCATGGCGTACATGGCCCGGGCATTGCCGGCCCAGGCCGCCTGGGAGAGCAGTTTGGTGGCCGTGGCCGTGTCGCCGGGCAGGCGGCCGCGCAACATGCCGAAGCCGAGCAGGGCCGCGGCCTCGGCGTCACCGGCCTTGGCCGCCCGGCCGCAGAAGCGGACGGCCCGGGTGGCGTCCCGGTGGTCCGCGTCGCCGGCGGCGAACAGCTGGCACAGCAGGCCGGCCGCCTTGTCGTCGGCCGCGCCGGCGGCGTCGTAGAGGTCCAAGGCCTTTTCCCGATCCTGGAACACGCCGCGTCCCTCGAAATACATGTCCGCCAGTTGCAGCATGGCCGGGGCGTAGCCGGCCCGGGCCGCCCGATCGAACAGCCGGGCCGCCTCCAGGGGATAGGCGGTGACGCCCTGGCCGGACAGGTACATGAGCCCCAGGGCATGGGCCGCCGGGGCGTAGCCGGCCTGCATGGCCCGCCGCCGCCAGGCGATGGCCTCGTCCAAATTTTGGGGAACGCCCTGGCCTGCGGCGTAGAGGTCGCCCAAGCGGCCCATGGCTTCGGCGTCGCCGGCCTTGGCGGCCGATTGGAAGAAGGCGGCCGCCTGTCGGGGCGTGCCGCCGCGCGGATCGCCGGCCGCCTCCAGGACGAGCAGCGCCCGGCCGAGAGCCGTGGCCGCCTCGGGCAGGCCGGTGGCGGCGGCCCGGTGCAGCAGGTCCAGGGCCGCATCCGTGTCCTTGACCACGTCCGTCCCCGCACCGTCGAGCAGCATTCCTCCCAGCCGGACCATGCCCAGGGCGTCGCCGCGCCTGGCGGCCAGACGATACCATTTGGCGGCGGCCTTCCGGTCCCCGCGCAACCGGCGCGTCAGATCGCCGGCCCGGACCATGGCCGGGAGCGACCCCCGGCCGGCGGCGTACTGGTACAGGGAAAGCGCCCGCCAGGCGTCCACCGGCACGGTCCGGCCCTCTTCCAGCAGCCGCCCCAGGCGCAGCGAGGATGGAATCGACCCGGCGGAGGCCGCCTTTTCCAGCAGCGGCAGCGCCTTGGCGTATTCGCCCCGGTCGAAGAGCCGGGTGCCCAGCTCCGGGGTGCGGCAGCACCAGGCGATCAGCCCGAAGGCACCGAGGAGCGTCAGACCGGCGCCGAGGATGGCCGGCAGGCGGCGACGAAAGGGGATGTGGGCAGGGCTGGACATGGCGTGTTCCTGGACGTGGAGCCGGAATGGACGTGCATCGAGTTGTACGCCAAAGCCCCGGGCCGGACAATCCCCGATGCCGGCCGGGGTGGTCGGTCAGTTGACCGTGCGGCGATGGGCGGACTGGTAGTGGGCGGCCTTATGCCGGGCTTCCTGGCGGCGTTTTTCGCTGGCCCGGATGATGCCCTGCCGGATGTCCTCGGTCACGGCGGCGGCCGTGGCGCCGCCTCCCCAGGTCGCGAGATCCTCGGCCATCTGCCGTTCCATGCGGGCCGATTCGAGGAACATGACGTAGGCCAGGGCCAGGGCGGCCTCGTTGTCCTCGCTGCCGTCGCACAACAGGTCGACCTGGGCCGCCGGCACGGTTTCGAGCAGCCGGTCCACGAACAGGCCGACCCATTTTTCGGTCAGTTCCGCCGGTACCTGTGGGGCCTTGGCGGCGAAAACCTCCGGCGCGTCGGGGCCGAGGTCCGGGCGGGTGAGCCCCACGAAGTCGCGGATGGCCTCTTCCCGGCCGGTGTCGGTGCGGGCCACCCGGCCCAGCAGCAGCGTACGGATGTGGTGGCGGCGTTTGGTCGCCGCCGCGTCTTCGGCGTCGTTGGTCATGATGCTTCCTTGGTGTTGGCGGCCGGCGCCAGCCGGATGCCCCGTTGGGCCGGCACCTCGTCGAGCAGAACGAAATCGTGGCGGACGGCGGCCGGATCCTCGCCCCGTTGCTCGATCTTCCGGGGATCGATGGGGCCGAGCTGGCCGTCGGCCATCCGCAAATAGGCCAGGGCCTTGGGATCGATGCCCATGATCCGGCAGGCGGTGGCGTCCACGGCCACGGGGTTGCGGCCCATGACCAGCACGCCGGCCCGGACCGGGTCGCCCATGATGGGGCCGTCGCCCTCCATGCCGACGATGCCGTCCACGATGGCGAAGTGCGGCCGCACGGTGGCGTTGATGTCCAAAATGGCGGGTTCGATGCCGGCGAAATGGAGCACGTTTTTCGGCCAGCCGTAGACGATGCCCGGCATGACGCCGAAGAGGTTCTTCATGGACAGGGTGGCCCCGGCCCAATGGTGGGTCTTCATCTTGGCCACGGACACGATGATGTCGGCTTGGGCCAGGGCGTCGGGCAGCCAGAGGTCGCCGAGCCGGGTCCAGTGCCCGGCGTTGTGGACGCGGTGCACGGGTCCGGTGTTGAGATCCCGGAACGGCAGCCCCTCGCTGGCCAGCACGTCGGCCAGGCCGGATTCCTCCAGGACGAGCAGGGCATCGCGCCGATGTCCTGCCCCTTCGGCCACCAGCACCTTGGCCGCGCCCAGGGACAGGAAGGCCGCGGCCGTGGCCTGGACCACCAGGGGATGGGTGTTGATGTGGCCGGCCCCGGCGTGGGGCTCCACCAGATTGGGTTTGACGAGCACCGTTTTCCCCGCCACCTCGCCTCGGCGCACCCCGAGTTCGGCCAGTCCCCGGCGCAGAATGCCGGCCAGGTCGCCGTCGTAGTCGGCGGCCTTGGCCACGAACACGGCGGCCGAGGACGCGCTGTCGGTCCGGGAGCGGCAACCGAGGGCGCCGGTTGCCAGGACGACGCCGGCGCCGGCCGCCCACTTGAGCACCTGGCGGCGGGTCAGGCCGCGGGTGGAGGAGCGGTCATCCATGGTGCGGGCCTCCTTGGGTCAGGGCCGCGAACCGGCCGTGGCCGGCCAGGGCGGCGAGGCCTTGGGCCAGCAGCGGCGTGTCGTAGGGGCCGTAGCGGGTCTGCTTGGCCAGGGCCTCGGTCACCCGGTCCAGGACGTCCGGCGTGGCGGCGTTCCAGGCGGTGAGGCCGAAGGCCCGCCAGGCGGCGGTGAGGGGCGTGGCCACGGCGCATTCCGGGCTGGCCAGATAGGTGATGCTGGCGGCCACGGCGGCCCGGTCCGGCGGCTTGGGCAGGGCGGCCAGGGCGGTCAGGGCCTCGCCCGTGGATTCGGGCATGGGCAGCAAGGTGTGGTGAAAGACGACGGTGTTGCCGTAGTTCCAGCCGCCCCGGGGCAACTGGCGGTCGAGCAGCATCCGGGCCGCCTCGGCCAGTTGCGGTGCTTCTCCCCGGCCCATGGCGGCCAGGGCCAGCATGACCTGGGCGGTAGGCTCCACCCAGGAGTGGGTGCCTTCGATCCAGGGCCAACCCTTGATGGACGGGTCGTGGCCGTAGGTGGCTTTCGGGTCCTTGGGCCAGTGCAGGCCGGGGTGGGAAAGCAGCCAGGCCGCGGCGGCATTGGCCTGGGGCCGGAAGGCCGGATCGGGCAGCCAGGCCAGCAGGGCCAACGGCGTCGGCCAGGCGGCGCTGGGGCGTTCGGGCAAAATGGGCACCGAGCCGTCGGGCTGTTGCAGGGTGGCCAGGTTCCGGCGGGCAGCGGCCACGGTCTTTTCGGCCCCGCCGGTGACATGCAGGGCCACGGCCGCCCAGGCCGTGGCGTCAGGCCGGGCGTCGGACCCCGGGGCCACGGCAAAGGAGCCGTCGGGCCGGGCCCGGGCGAGCAGCGCGTCGCGGTGCGGCGTTATGGAATCGGATGCCATCCTGTGCTCCCTGGCTACCCACAATGCATAACACGGATTTCCTCGGAGGCAAGGGGGCGCCGGAGGGCCTTTCCCGGCAGGGCGGCGTCCGTCGGGCGGGGTGAGCGGGGACGACGGCGGGGCAGCGGAGCTGCCGGGGGGGAAGAGCCAGTCGGGCGACGTTTACGCGAAACGGATCCCATCGGTTGGCACCATGATGACGATTCCATTTTCGCCGCGACAACGGGCCCTTCCCTCCCGGCGGCTCCAGCGCATCCCGGCCGGAACGGCCGGATGGCCGTTCCGAAACCGGGAGCGTCGGGCGTTTACAGAGCGCCGGTGTAGATGGCGGCCACTTCCTTGTCGGTGGCCCGGCGCGGGTTGGTCAGGTTGCAGATGTCCTTTTGGGCGTTGGCGGTCATGGTCGGAATGTCCGCGGCCTTGACGTCCTTGCCGTAGCGCTTGCCCAGCTCCACCAGGGTGGCCGGGATGCCGACGTCGGCGGACAGGCGGCGGATGGCCTTGATGGCCAGGTCGGCGGCATCGCGGTTGGACATGCCGTCCGTGTTCTCACCCATGATCTTGGCCAGTTCGGCGAACTTTTCGATCTGGGCGATGACGTTGAACTGCTCGACGTGGGGGAGCAGCAGGGCGTTACATTCGCCGTGGGGCAGGTTGTAGAAGCCGCCGAGCTGGTGGGCCATGGCGTGGACGTAGCCGAGGCTGGCGTTGTTGAAGGCCATGCCGCCCAGGTATTCGGCGTAGCACATCATGTCGCGGGCTTCGATGTCGGCCCCGTTGGCCACGGCCTTGGGCAGATACTTGAAGACGAGTTTGACGGCCTCGACGGCGCAGGCGTCGGTCAGCGGGTTGGCGATGGTGGACACGTAGGCCTCGACGGCGTGGGTCAGGGCGTCCATGCCGGTGGCGGCGGTCAGGGCCGGCGGCATACCGACCATCAGCAGCGGGTCGTTGATGGCGATGCCCGGGGTGATGCGCCAGTCGGCGATGGCCATCTTCACGTGGCGGGCCGAGTCGGTGATGACGGCGAACCGGGTCATTTCCGAGCCGGTGCCGGCCGTGGTGTTGACGGCCAGGTAGGGCATCAGCGGCTTGGTGGACTTGTCCATGCCTTCGTAGTCGTGGATCTTGCCGCCGTTGGCGATGACCAGGCCGATGCCCTTGCCGCAGTCGTGCGAGGAGCCGCCGCCCAGGGTGATGAGGCTGTCGCACTTGTTTTTCGCATAGATCGCGACGCCGGCTTCGACGTTCTTGTCCGTGGGGTTGGGCACGGTTTCGTCGTAGATCACATAGGGCATGCCGGCGGCGTCGAGGAGATCGGTAACCTGCTTGCAGATGCCCACGGCCACCACGCCCTTGTCGGTGACCAGCAATGGCTTGCTGCCGCCCAGGGCCTTGATTTTCTCCGGAATGGCCTTGGCGGCGCCAATGCCGATCAGTGTCACGCTGGGGATGAAGAAACCGTAGACTTGTTCGCGGACTGCCATGAAATTCTCCTGAATGTTACAGAGTCATGTGAAATGATTGCCAACCGACAACATCCAAAAATGTACCAGAGTATGGTACTATTATGGAAAAAAGGTGCAGCTGTAGACACAACAATGCAAGGATATTTTCTTGCCTGCCCTGTCACGACACGAGAATTTTTCGTGTCTCTGTCGTTACTGTGTTAACAACTTCTTCTCAAGGAGTGAACAACAGTCCTGCTGTACGACAGTGCGGAGCCAGAAAGCAAAATGCGGACCAGTCGTCAGCGGTGGCGGGAAAAGAAAAAATCTTTTGTGATGTTCGGTGGTTGGACGTGTCGGCCCGGATGGCGGATCGAGCGGATAGTGTCCATTTGTTGGACATGTTCTCTTAACATGTCCAGGTTGTGATCCTGGACACTCCGGCGCGGCCGCTCTTTTCTATCAAACGATTGATTGACACGATGAGGCGGGAGGGCTTAGAGCCCCATCACTTTCCGGGAGGCGGATATGCCCACGACGAATGCCATGAATCTGACGCGCCAGGCCAAGGGCCAGCAGACCAAGGAACGCCTGTTGGAGGAGGCCTTGCGTCTTTTCGCCCTGAAGGGCCCCGATGCCGTCGGCACCCGGGAGCTGGCCGGAGCGGCCGGCACCAATGTCGCCTCCATCGCCTTCCATTTCGGCAACAAGGAAGGGCTCTACAGCGCCGTGATCGAAGCCGTGGCCGGGGAGCTGGCCACCATTCACCAGCGGGCCCTGGCCGCTGCCCGGGAGGCCAGCAACGAGGCCGGGGAGGACGCCGCCCGGCGGGCCGGCCGGGTCATGGCCGGTCTGGTCACCGCCCTGCTCACCTCCAACCGCTCCCAGTGGATGAGCCTGTTGTTGCAGCGCGAGTTCATCGCGCCGACCCCGTCGTTCGAGAAGATCTACACCCGGGCCATCGAGCCGACGCTGTCGGCCATTTCCCGGCTGGTGGCCGAGGCCACGGGCCAGGACGGCGGCGGCCGAGACACCACGGTGCTGGCCTACGCCGTTTTTATCATGGCCAGCGCCTTTGCCCGCAACAAGATCACCTTCCTGCGTTTTGCCGGCCTGACCGAGTACGCCCCCGAGGACGTGGCCGCCATCAGTCGGGTCCTGGCCGCCTTTGTGGAAAGCGGCCTGGGCCGTCCCGTCTAAGTCCTTGCACCCCTGCCTGAGGATGTTTTCATGGAACGGAAGTCGTCGTTGTATACCTTCGAGTTTCTGGCCGCGTGTCTGGTTATTTTTGTAACATATTGTAATATTACAGTTTTCTATAATCTCTATCTCTACCTGCAACAGATCGGCGTGCCCAGGAGCTGGCGCGGCTTTCTGATCGGCAGTTCGGCCCTGTCCACCATTGCCTTCTTTCTGGTGGCGAGTCCCTTCCTGACCACGAAAAACGCCACCCGCTGGGCCGCGGTGGGGGCGGTGATCCTGATCGGCTGCGGTTTTTGCTATCTGTGGGTCCGGTCGGTGCCGGGGCTGATCGCCGTGCGGCTGGCCCACGGCGTGGCCATCTATCTCTTGTCGGCCGCCTGCATGACCATGATGGTGTCGGGACTCCCGGCCGAACGCAGCGGTCAGGCCTTCAGCCTCTATTCGGTGGCCCTGCTGCTGCCGTATTCCATCGTGCCGGCCGTGTGCGACGCGGTGGTGCCGCTGTTGCCCTCGGCCGCCTACGGTTATCTGGATATGGCCCTGCTGCTGGTGCCGGGGCTGGTGCTGATCGCCCTGATCGGCCGGCGGCTCAAGCGGCGGGACGGGACGGGAGCGAAGGCGGCGGCCATTTCCCTGCCCGACATGTACCGCAACGCCGCCACGCCGCCGGTGGCCCTGGTGCTGCTGCTCAACACCCTCTACATCGTGACGTTTTCCTCGCTTTTTTTTCTGGCCAAGGGGTTGTTCCTGTCGCGCGGCTACACCTCGGTGGGCTACTATTTCAGCATTCAGATGTGCTGCATGATCGTGGTGCGTCTGTTTGGCAACCGGCTTTTCGACCGCGTGCGCAAGATCCGGCTCATCCGCTGGAGTTTCGGCCTGTCCGCCGTGAGTTTTTTGCTGGCCGCCCGGGTGGGCAGCCTGGCCGGGCTCTACGGTTCCTCGGTGGCCATGGGCATCGGCATGGGGCTCGGGTCGCCGGCCCTCTATGGGCTCATGTTCAGCATCTCGGCGCCGCGTTTCAAGGCGCTCAATTCCAACCTCATGATGCTGTCGCTGCAACTTGGGAATTTCTTCGGCCCGCTGCTCGGCACCTGGATCATGCACACGACGGGCTACGGCGGATTCTTGGTGGGCGACGCCGTGGTCAGCCTCCTCGGCTTTGGCCTGTGCTCCGTCCTGACCTGCCACCAGGTGGACCGGCAGGGCCTGGCCGCCGCTGCCTGACGGCAGAGACCCAGGGCTCCGCCCTGGACCTGCTGGGTGGAATCATTCCCCCCAGCCCCCCTGTCCTGTTCCCTCCATGGCCCAAGGGCGTTTGCACGCACCCTTCGCGGGCGCCCAGGCGGCAAGCGTCTTCGGTTGCCGCCTGGGCGCCCGCGTATCGAGGGGTCCGGGGGCATCATGCCCCCGGCCGCCGGAGGCATCTTCGCGCTTAGCTTCTGGTCCGGAAGGTCTCGGCGTTGATGCCGTACTGTTTGAGTTTGGCGTAGAGAGTGGTGCGGGAGATGTTGAGCAGGGAGGAGGTGCGGCGGAAGTTGCCGCCGGTTTCCCGCAAGGTTTCCAGGATGAGGGCCTTCTGGATGCGCTTGAGGGACATGACGGCTTCGCCTTGCCGGGTGTCTTGCCCCTTGACCAGGGCGGTCACGATGTCCTGGGGCAGTTGGCGCACGTCGATGACGTCGGAGGTGGTCACGTTGACCAGCCGTTCGATGAGGTTTTCCAGTTCCCGGACGTTGCCCGGCCAAGTATGGGCGGCCAGGGCGGCCATGGCTTCGCCGGAGATTTCGATATGCCGGCCGCTGTTGCTCTGGAACTTGTCGAGGAAGACCCGGATGAGCTTGAAGATGTCGTCGCCGCGGTCGCGCAGGGCCGGCACGGTCACGGACAGGACGTTGAGGCGGTAGTAGAGGTCGCCGCGGAAGGCGTCGCGCTTGACGGCCTCGGCCAGGTCCTTGTTGGTGGCGGCGATAATGCGGACATCGATGCGCCGGGCCTGCTTGCCGCCCAGGCGTGTGACCTCGCTTTCCTGGAGCAGGCGCAGCAGGCTGACCTGGGCTTCGAGGGGCATTTCCCCGATTTCGTCGAGAAAGATGGTGCCGCCGTCGGCCAGCTCGAACTTGCCGGGGCTGCCCTCCTTGAGGGCGCCGGAGAAGGCCCCGGACACGTAGCCGAACAGTTCGCTCTGGACCAGGGTGCGGGGCAGGGCGCCGCAGTTGACCACCACGAAGGGCCCCTTGGCCCGGGGGCTGGCGTTGTGGATGGACTGGGCGAACAACTCCTTGCCGGTGCCGGATTCGCCGAGGATGAGGGTGGTGGCGTCGTTTTGGGAGGCGATGCGGGCCAGGCCCACGGCATCGCGCATGGCCTTGGACTCGCCGACGATGTCGCTGAAGGTGTAGACGGCCTTGGAGCCGGCCACCTTGGCGGCATATTTGCGCATGCGCCGGGTCTCGCGCAGGGTGAGGATGATGCCGCCGTTTTCGGTGAACGGGGCGCAGGACAGGGCGCATTGCAGGGTGCCGTTGCCCAGGGAAATGGAGGTCTCCCGGTCGTGGAAGGTCTGGCGCTGGCGCAGGGCCAAGACGATGGCGTCGCTCGACCGGCCGAACTGCCGGATATTTTTTCCCTTCACGGCGCTGTCCACCTGCAACATGTCGCAGGCCTGGCGGTTGATGGCCAGGATGGTGCCGTCGCTCTCGATCACGATAACGCCGTCATCCAAAAGCTCCAGGATGACGTGCTGCTGGGAGATGAGGCTGCGCAGGCGGATTTGTTCCTCGATGGCGTGGGCGGCGGCCTCCACCAGGCCCAGGGTGTGCTGATGGAAGTTTTCGGTGGAGATGGCCAGGTTGAGGGCGCCGAGCAGCCGGCCGGAGACGTCGAGGATGGGGGCGGCGGCGCAGCTGAGGTAGTGGAGCGCCGTGTTGAAGTGTTCGGAGGCGATGACGTAGACCGGCCGCTCCTCGATGACGCACAGGCCCATGCCGTTGGTGCCGAGGACAGCCTCGTCGCAATGGCGGCCGGGCACGCCGTAGGGCACGTTGTCGAGGTCCCGGGTGGTGGCCGAGACGTGCAGGACCAGTCCGTCCCGGTCGACCAGGGTGACCACGCTGTTCGACATGTGGATGGACAGTACCAGCTTGTCCATGAGCAGCTTGGCGCTTTCGACCAGATCGGTGTTCCGGGCGATCGAGGTCTCCAGGGCGCTGGAGTCGATGGGGCACAGCGTCAGGTTGCGGCCCGGGAACCGGGCTTCCCGGCAGCGATTCCACGAGCGCAGGATCATGGGTCGGACGATGGTGTCGTCCACGGGCAGGCCCTGTTGAAACCGTTCCCATTCCCGGGCTACGCCGGTCCGTTGTTCGTTGGAGAGGGAAGGAAAATCCGTCATGACCGCCAATCCTCTTGCGGCCCGGGACGCATCGCCGGGTCGAGTATGCCGGCCGTACCCAAAGGCCCCGTCCGGGAACGGCTTTCGGGGGGAGAATTTTCCCGATGGCATGTTCTTTCATGCTAGTCGTCCCCGGCGGATTCGGCAAGCCCCCAAGCGCATCTTCGATAAGCTCGCCTGCGGGACGGCCGCTAGAGGGCGACGTGGAGCATGGAGAGGACGGCGCCGAGAAGGGCGCAGGCGATGCCGGCCAGGACCATGATGAGTCCGGCCACGGCTTCCTCTTCGGTGCCGATTTCCCGGGCTCGGGCCACGCCGGTGCCGTGGGCCCCCATGCCGAGCATGGCGCCTCGGGCGAAGGCGGTGCGCAGCGGCATCCACTGCAGCAGCAGGCTGCCGAAGGTGGCGCCGAGAATGCCGGTGGCGATGACGCACACCGCCGCCAGTTCGGGCGAGCCGCCCACGTTTTTGGCAAAGGCCATGGCGAAGGGCGTGGTGAAGGAGCGGGGCAGCAGGGACAGGCGCAGGCCGTGGGGCAGTCCCAGCCAACCCGAGAGCAGCCAGGCCCCGCCAAAGGCCAGCAGGCAGCCGAAGACGACGCCGAGCAGCAGGGTCGGCCAGGCGCGCCGGATGAGCGCGCGTTGTTCGTAGATCGGCAGGGCGAAGGCCACGGTGGCCGGCCCGAGCAGCAGCAACAGCCAGTGCCCGCCCCGCATGTAGTCGTCGTAGTCGGCGTTGAGGCCCATGGCCAGGGCCAGGCAGAGGACGCAGGCCAGCAGCAGCGGCGAGCTCCACCAGGCCCGGAAGCGATTGTTGGCCAGCCGGGCCACGGCGTAGCAGCCCACCGTGGCCGCCAGCCAGAACAGGCCGGTCAGTGATTCATTGGGCATGGCGCATCCTCGCCCGAAAATGCCATTCCACCACCAGGGCCGTGCCGGCCATGACCGAAAAGACGCCGGCCAGGATGACCACGAGCACCTTGAGTCCGGTCATGCCGAAAAATTCCGGATGCTTGAGCAGACTCATGGTGGCGGGAACGAAAAAAAGCAGCAGATGATCCAGGAGCGTGCCGGCCCCCCGGGCCACCCAAGCGATGGGCATCCGGAAGCTGGTCAGCAGCACCAGCAGCACGCCCAGGCCGACGACGCCGCCCGGCACCGGAAGCCGCAAGGCGCGAACGGCGCTGTCGCACAGCCACCACAATCCGACCAGACAGCCCAACTGAGCCACAAGGATGCCGAGATCCCGGCCGCGCTGCCGGTGCGTCTCCCTGTCCCTGTCCATGATGTATCTCCTTCAAAAGCGGTCCCCGCGCCCGTCTGCGCGGGCGTGCCGCCATCGCAACCGGGCCGGGCAACTGCCGCCAATCCCAGCGGCTTGCCCAGCCGATCCGAGGCGCGGCAATCGCCGAAAGGAGGGCAATAGGCCGGCCGATGCTATTTGTGAAATGAATTGTCAGAATGGAAGCTATTCCGTATGTGCATGGCCATGGAACTGCGAAACCTGCGGGCCCTGGTCGAGGTGGCGCGCCGGGGCGGATTTTCCGCGGCGGCCCGGGCCCTGTTTCTGTCCCAGCCCACGGTGAGCAAGGCCGTGCGGCAGTTGGAAGAGGAGTTGGGCGAGGAGCTGTTCACGCGCCTGGGCGACGGCGCCCGGCTGACCGAGGCCGGCGAGCTGGTCTACGCCCGGGCCGAGACCATTCTGGCGGAAAGCGCCCGCATGCTGGCGGATATGGCCGAGTTGCAGGGACTCTATACCGGACGGCTGTGCCTGGGCTTGCCGATTTTCGGCAGCGCCCAGCTCTTCGCACCGCTGTTCGCCGCCTTTCGCGTTCGCTATCCCCAGGTGGAGATCGAGTTGCTGGAGCAGGGCAGCGCCCGTCTGGAAGAGGCCGTCCTGGCCGGCCAGGTGGAGCTGGCCGTGTCGCTGTTGCCGGTGTCCGACGCCTTCGAGTGGCAGCCGGTGTGGGACGATCCTCTGATGGTGCTTCTGTGGGCCGACCATCCGCTGCACGCCCGCACGGTGGTGCATCTCGCCGATCTGGCCGACTCGCCGTTCATCCTCTTCGAGCACGGCTTCGCCTTAAACGCCCGCATCGACGCGGCCTGCCGGGCTCGGGGCTTTACGCCGCGCGTCTCGGCCCGCAGCAGCCAGATGGACTTCATGGTCTCGCTGGTGGCGGCTGGCCTGGGCGTGGTGCTGTTGCCCCGCCTGATCGTCGAGGGCCGGCAGCTCGGGCCGGTACGGACGGCCCTGCTCGACGAGCCGGATATGCGCTGGCGGGCGGCCCTGGTCTGGCGCCGGGGGGCGCGCCTGTCGCCGCCGGCCCGGGCCTGGCTGGCTCTGGCCCGGGAGTCCCTGCCGCCGCCGGAGTGAGGCGGCCGCGCCCCATTCCGGGCGCGGCCGTTTTTCTGGTCTAGGCTTCCGGCGTGTACTGCGCGCCCACCTTGCCCACCAGCGCTTCGGACGGGGTGAGCGTCTGTTTGCCGGGCGTCCACTTGGCCGGACAGGCCTCGGCCGGGTGTTCGCGCAGATAGGCGTTGGCCTGGCATTTGCGGAGCAGCTCGTCGGCGTTGCGGCCTACGTTGTAGAAATTGATCTCCTTGGCCACCAGCCGCCCGTCGGGGTTGATGATGCAGGTGCCGCGCAGGGCCAGGCCGGTTTCCGGGTCATAGACGCCGAAGTAGCGTGAGACCTGGCCGTTGGGATCGGCGCCCATCTTGAACCGGACGTTTTCCAGGAGCTTTTCGCTCTGCCGCCAGGCCAAATGGACGTATTCGGTGTCCGTGGATACCGAGAAGACGGCAAAGCCCATCTGGGCCAGTTCGTCCTGCTTGCTGGCCAGATCGGCCAGCTCGGTCGGACAGACGAAGGAAAAGTCGGCCGGATAGAAAAACAGGATCGTCCACTTGCCGGCCTTTTTGAGGTCCTCCAGGGACATTTCCCCGAAAAAGCCCTCGGTCGGGTCATAGACCTTCATGCCGAAGTCGATCACCTCTTGGCCGACCGTGGCCTCGGGGACCTCGACGCAGCATTCCTCGTACTCGTCTTCGTGCTCGTGCATGGGGCAACCTCGCTTGGTTTATTCGTGACGCCCGGTACTGCTTTTTCCGCCTATGGCGCGCTTCGGGCCAAAAGGCAAGACGCCCTCCCTCGCGGGGGGGCGTCCTGGCGGCGGCGCCCGGCGAAACGCCAGGGCCGCGCGGGTGCCGGCGGCGTTGCCGCGGCCGGCTATTATTCCTTGAAGATGGTGATGTGGCTTCCGGCCTGGAGGCTGCTCGGGCTTTTCATGTTGTTCCAGGCCATGAGCGACGAGGGTTCCACGTTGAACTTGCGGGCGATGCCCCAGACCGTCTCGCCGGGATTGACGGTGTAGCTGACGGCCTTGCCCGCCTTTTTCGGCGCCGGCTTGGCAACGGCGACCTTGGCGGCGGCGACCGGTTTGGCTGGGGTCACCGGGGCGGCGACCGGTTTGGCGGAGGCCTTGGCGACCGCGACCGGCTTGGGGGTGCGTTCCGGGCTGGCCGGGACGTGGCCGCCGGGGATGATGAGCTTTTCGCCCACCCTGACCGTGGTGGCGTGCATGTGGTTGGCGGCCTGGACCTGGCGCATGTCCACGCCGGCGCGTTGGCTGATGCTCCCCAGGGTGTCGCCGGGCTGGACGCTGTAGGTGCTGCCGGAGCGCAGGGAACCCGTGTTCGCCGCGGACTGGGGCGACGGCCGGGAGGGGGCCTCGGCGACGGGGGTTCCCCGGCCGGGGATGGTGAGGGTCTGGCCGGCCAGCAGGTCCTTGCCCGAGCGCATGTGGTTGGCGGCGAGCAGTTCGTCGGTGCCGATGCCGTAGCGGGAGGCGATGGCCGAGACAGAGTCGCCGCGGCGGACGGTGTAGCGGCTGCCGGCGACGTGGCTGTTTTGGGCCACGGCGTGGGCCGGTGAGCGGGAGGACCCGGCGCTGCCGGGAATGACGAGCCACTTGCCCACGGGCAGGCGGCCGCGGCTGCGCATGTGGTTGGCGGCGGCCAGCTCGTCGGCGGAGATACCGTATTTCCGGGCGATGGTGGCTATGGTCTCGCCCCGGTTCACGCGATGGCGCAAGGGCTTGGCCGCGGCCTGCCGCACGGGCGCGCAGGCGTCGGTGGCGTCGGCCAGGGCCGTGGCTTCGACGCCGGAGGCATTGGCCGGGATGCGCACGGCCTGCCCCTGTTCCAGGGTTTCGGGCAGGGAGCTGTTGTATTCCCGCAGGGCGGCGATGGGCACGCCGGTGCGGCGGGAGATGGCCCACCAGGTCTCCCCGGACTGGGCCAGATAGTTGTGGTAGCCGGCGGCCGGGCGGCCGTCGGGATGTTGCAGGTAGGCCAGGGCCAGGGATTCCTTGGCCACCGGCACGTAGACGCTGACGGTTTTGTCCGGGGGGCTGACCTGGCGCCGGAAGGCGGCGTTGTAGGTGCGGAATTCCTCCCAGGACATGTTGCAGGCCTGGGACATGGCCAGCAGGTCGGTGCCGCCGGGGACGTTGATGTCCTTGAGGTTGGGGCCGGCCTGCCAGTTGATCTTCCTGAAGCCCAGGGCATCCAGGTTTTGAAAAATCTTCAGCACGGCCAGGAACTTGGGCACGTAGTGGCGGGTTTCGGCCTTGAGCAGGCCGGGATCGCGGGCCAGGTCGAAGAAATCGGACTGGCCGCTGCAGGCCATGGCCTTGGACACCTTGCCCTCGCCGGCATTGTAGGCGGCCAGGGCAAGGTTCCAGTCCCCGAACATCTGATAGAGCTTGGTTAGGTACTTGGCGGCAGCCACCGTGGCCTTGAAGGGGTCGCGCCGTTCATCCAGCCACCAGTCCACCTCCAGGCCGAAGCGGCGGGCGGTATAGGGCATGAACTGCCACATGCCGCCGGCGCCGACCGGCGAATAGGCCATGGTGTTGTAACCGGATTCGATGATGGGCAGGACAATAAGGTCGGGCGGCAGATTGTAGCTGGCCAGGACGGCCCGGACATAGGGCAGGTGTGGCTGGGCCCGGGCCAACCATTTCTCTATGCTGCCGCGCTTGTCCTGGGTGAAGTACTGGAGCAGCTCCTGGACTTCCTCGGTCTCCTTGACGTCCAGGTTGAACTGGATGGAACCGCGGGAGGCCAGGGCCCTTTTTTCCTGTTCGGTGAGGGGGCGGCCGCGTTTGAGGTCCTTGAGAATAAGCGAGGTATCCCAGAGCTCGGGCTCCAGGTTGGCTTTCATATCGGTGTTGCCGTGATTTTTCCCGGCGCATCCGGTCAAAAGCAACAGGAAAGCCAGGCAGGCTATGCGGACGCGATGCACCATGCGGAACTCCTGAAAAGGCGAAAAAAGGCAAGGGCCACATGTCCCGGCCGAACGGCGGAACGGAGCAGCTTTTGAATTTTCTGAATAATTCCAGACCACTTATCCTAAAGACGACGGAAATGCAAGGAAAAAAGGACTTGAGCTCCCCGGGGCTTTGGGCCACCGTGCGCCATGGCCACACAGGAAACCCTTCCCGCCCCCGAGGACATGCTGCCCGGCCGCAAGCCGGTGCGCGAACTGTTGGAGAGCCAACCCCGTAGCGTGGATGACGTGCTGTTGCGCCACGGCCTGCGCGGTCCGGACTCGGACGCCATCGTGGCCGCCTGCACCAAGGCCGGCGTACGCTACCGGTTCGTGCCGGCGGCCGATTTGGATCGCCTTTTCCCCGGCAACCATCAGGGCGTGCTGGCCCGCCTGGTGTCCGGCCGGCTGGTGGAGCTGGCCGATGTCCTGGAGGCGACCCGGACGGCGCCGTTGCCGGTGGCCCTGGCCCTGGACCGGGTCCAGGATCCGGGCAACGTCGGCACCCTCGCCCGCACGCTGTACGCCCTGGGCGGCGGCGGCATCCTGCTGCCCCGCCACGAGAGTGCCCGCCTGGGCATCGGCGCGGCCAAGGCGGCGGCCGGAACCCTGGCCCGGCTGCCCCTGGCCAAGGTGACGAATCTGGCCCGGGCCCTGGATACGGCGGCCGAGGACGGCTTTTCCATTATCGGCGCGGGCAGCGCGGCCGGGGCCGAGAACGCCCTGACCGCCATTCCCGAATTCCCCGTCATCCTGGTGCTCGGCAACGAGGACGAGGGCATCCGACCGGGCGTGGCCAAGCGCTGCGACGCCTTCTACCGCATTCCCCAGGCCCGGCCCATCGATTCCCTCAACGTGGCCCAGGCCGGAGCCATCATTCTGGGTCGTCTGGCGGCCCTGTGTCTTCCGGACAGCTGAAGACGGCGTCCCGCACCGTCGTGTCCCGTACCGCCCGGCGCGGCCGCTTCACGGCGAAGGGGGCCGGCCAGGCCGGCGGACAGCTGAAGGCGGCGTCCGGCAGCACGATGCGCCAGGCGTGGAGATAGAGGGGCGGCGTCCCGCCGCCGTACTTGGGATCGCCCAGCACCGGATAGCCCCGACTGCCGAGCTGGGTCCGAATCTGATGGGTGCGTCCGGTTTCGAGCCGCACTTCCACCAGCGAGGCCTCGCCCGTGGAGTAGAGCAGCCGGACCTTGGACACGGCTTCCTTGCCCGTGTCGCAGCACTGCATCCGCTCCTGTCCGGGTTCGCCCTCCTTGGCCAGCCGGTCCCGGAGCGTCACCCATTCGTTCACCTCGCCGAGCGTCCAGTGGCCGCACAGCCAGGCCAAATAATCCTTGCAGATGTCGCCTGATTCCATGGCCTCATGGATGGCCCGCAGCATCCGGTAGCTCTTGGCCACCAGCAGGATGCCGGTGGTGTCGCGGTCGAGCCGGTGGGCCGGGGTGGCCTTGAAGGGTGCGTCGGGCTGGCGGGCGTGGAGCAGGGTGGTCAGCGCCGTGGGATGGCCCGAGCCCGGATGCACGGGCAGGCCGGCCGGCTTGATCACCGCCAGCAGTTCGTCGTCCTCGTAGAGGATGTCCAGCGGCGCCGTTTCCGGGGCGGCGGTCTCCGGTCGGGCCGGCGCGTGCGGCCGGGCCGGGACATAGGGGGGGACTCGCACGAGCTGGCCCAAGGCCAGGCGGGAAAAGGGCTTGGCCCGACGGCCGTCCACCCGCACCTGGCCGGTGCGGATGAAGCGCTGGAGGGCGGTCGGCGGCACGTCCTCCAGACGCCGCGCCAGGTATTGCAGGAGTTTCTGTCCGGCCTCTTCGGCTGTGACCGTCAACGTCCGGACCGAGGTCTTGACCACCGGGGAGGGGGGCAGGCGGTTGGCGTCCATGGCTAGAACAGATAGCCGTAGGTCGTGGCCAGCTTGTCCGTCCGGCCGAGGATGGTCTCGGCCGTCTGGTCCAGTGTGGTCGCATCCACGATGCCGGTTTCCATGGTCAGGAAATACTTGAGCGAGCCCTCCTTGGCCGAGAACAGCCAGGTCACGGCGTAGAGGGCGCTGAGGTTGGGCCGGCCGGGGAATTCGTCCCGGGTGCTCAGGACGATGACGATCTTTTTTTCGTCCGTGTTGGAAAGGCGCATCAGCGACGACTGGCCGAGCAGCTCCCGCAGCCGATAGGCCAGCCGTTCGCCCAGGGGGTCGCTGTCGCTGTGCTGGATGGTGATGGCGGCCCTTTTGGCGGTCGCCTCCGGATTTTTTTTCTGCGGTGCGTCGGCCGGGGGTGCGGCCTTTGGGGCGGGGGCGGTCGGGGCATTCTGGGCCGACGTCGGCCCGGCCCAGGCGGCCAGGCTCAGCAGGCAACAGCAGAGGACGAAAAGCGGGCGCATGGGATGCTCCTTGGGTCGCGCATGTCGAATCCTTCCCAAGGGCCATAATCCAGGCCTCCGGCTTTTGGCAACACGGGCCGGAAAATGGGGGATCCGTGACAGCGGCCCCTTTCGGGCGGAAACGTCGAGCGATTTTTCCCGTCCCGGCCTTGACGAGCCCGCCCTTCTCATGGTCACCATCCCGGGCGGTGTTTTTGCGGCCCGCATCGTGTTCGCATCGCGCAGGAAGTCGTCTTTGTGGCGGGCGCGACGCCCACGTGAACAGCCAACGCTTCCTAAGGAGTATGCCTCATGCGGATTCGCGCCTTGCTGTGTGCCCTGTGCGCCACGGTGGTTGTCTCCATCCCGGCCCTGGCCGCCGAACCGGTCCGTCTCGGCGCGGTCCTGTCCGTGACCGGCCCGGCCTCCTTTCTCGGTGAGCCCGAAAAGAACACCATTGCGATGGAACTCGAAAAGATCAACGCCGCCGGCGGCGTGCTCGGCCGGCCGGTGGAGGTCATCATCCTGGACGACGAGACCGACGTGAACAAGGCCGTGCTGGCCACGGACCGGCTCATCAAAAAGGAGCACGTCTCGGCCATCCTGGGCCCCACCACCTCGGGCAACACCCTGGCCGTCATGCGCAAGGCGGCCGCCGCCAAGGTGCCGCTCATCTCCTGCTCGGCCTCCCAGAAGATCACCACGCCGGTCAATCCGTATATTTTCAAGGTGGCGCCCCACGACGCCCTGGCCGCCGCCCGCATCCTGGCCCATGCCAAGAAGCACGGCTACAAGCGGCTGGCCATCCTGACCGTGTCCGACGGCTTCGGCCAGTCCGGCCGGGAAGTGCTCAAAAAGCAGATTCCGGCGGACGGCTTCGAGCTGGTGGCCGATGAGGTCTTCGGTCCCAAGGATACGGACATGACCGCCCAGCTCACCAAGATCAAGAGTCTCCAGCCGGATGCCATCATTTGCTGGGGCACCAATCCGGGACCGGCCGTGGTGGCGAAGAACCGGGTCCAGCTCGGCATGACGACGCCGCTCTACATGAGCCACGGCGTGGCCAGCAAAAAGTTCATCGAGCTGGCCGGCGACGCGGCCGAGGGCCTGCTTTTGGCCGCCGGCCAGATCACCGCGCCGGAAAAGCTTCCCGATGCCGACCCGCGCAAGGCCCAGCTCGTGGCCTACGCCAAGGCCTACCAGGAACGTTTCAAGACGCCCACCTCCACCTTCGGCGGCCACGGCTACGATGCGCTGCACCTGGCGGTCAAGGCCGTCGAGGCGGCCGGGACGGACGATCCCAAGGCCGTGCGCGACGCCTTGGAGAAGATCAAGGGCTTTCACGGGATCGGCGGCGTCTTCACCTTTACGCCTCAGGATCATGCCGGCCTCGGCCCCGACGCCTTCATGATGCTGACCATCGACAAGGGCGACTGGAAGATCATCGGCGAGTAATGCTGGCAAGCGTCTGTCAATATCTGGTGTCGGGCCTCACCCAGGGAGCCGCCTACGGGCTGATCGGGCTGGGCTTCACCATGATTTTCAACACCACGGGTATCATCAACTTCGCCCAGGGCGAGTTCGTGATGCTCGGCGGCATGCTCTCCGTCTGGCTTCTCGGGACGGGGCTGCCGTTGCCCCTGGCCGTGCTGGCCGCTTGCCTGGCCACGGCCGTGGTCGGCGCCTTGATGGAGCGCTTGACCATCCGTCCCCTGGCCGGCGCGCCGGCCTTAAACGCCGTCATCATCACCATCGGCGTGTCCATCATGCTGCGCGGCGGGGCCATGCTGACCTTCGGCAAGGACACCATGGCCCTGCCGGCCTTCTCCGGCGTTCGCCCGGTCATGGTCCTGGGCGCGGCTGTCCAGCCCCAGAGTCTGTGGGTGTTGGCCGTGACGTTGGCCCTGTTGGCCGCGCTCAAGCTCTTTTTCACCTGCACCCTCCAGGGCAAGGCCATGCTGGCCTGCGCCTGCCAGAGCCGGGCGGCGAGCCTGGTCGGCATCAGCGTCGCCCGCATGGCGCTGCTGTCCTTCGGCTTAAGCGGCCTGATCGGAGCGGTGGCCGGGGCCATTTTGGCCCCCATCACCATGACCGCCTATGACGTGGGCACCATGCTCGGGGTCAAGGGTTTTGCCGCCTGCGTCCTGGGCGGGCTCGGCAACCCCTTCGGCGCGGCCGCCGGCGGCCTGGTCATCGGCGTGCTCGAATCCTTCGGCGCCGGCTACATCTCGTCCGGCTACAAGGACGCCTTCGCCTTCATCGTCATGTTGCTGCTGCTCTTCGTGCGGCCCGCCGGCATCTTTGGCAAAAGCGGGGTGGAGCGCGTATGAAACGGGTGCTTGCCGGTCACAACACCCTCCAGGCCGTCCTGTTCCTGGCCGTGCTCTGGGCCGTCCCCTACCTCCTGCCCAACGAGTATTACCTCAGCATCTGCATCCTGGCCTGCCTCAACGCCGTCATGGTGGTGGGGCTCAACCTGCTCATGGGCTACGCCGGCCAGATTTCCCTGGGCCACGCCGCCTTCTACGGCATCGCCGCCTACGCCACGGCCATCGCCACCACCCGTTTTTCCCTGCCCGTGCCGGTCGGCATGGGCATCGGCATCGTCCTGACCACGATCATCGCCTGGATCGTGGCCGTCCCGACCTTAAAGCTCAAGGGCCATTACCTGGCCATGGCCACCCTCGGCTTCGGCATCATCGTGGCCATCGTCTTCAACGAGGCCGTGGACTGGACCGGCGGTCCGTCCGGCTACGTCGGCATCCCGCCGCTGGCCTTCGGCGACTACGCGGTGGACACCGACCGCCGCTTCTACAACCTGATGGCGGTGGTGCTGGCCCTGGTCGTCCTGGTCGCGCGCAACCTCATGGCCTCGCGCACCGGGCGGGCCCTGCGGGCCCTGCACGTCAGCGAAAAGGCGGCCGCCAGCCTCGGCGTCGACATCGCAGCCCACAAGCGCTTCGTTTTCGTGCTCTCGGCCGCTCTGGCCGGGCTGTCCGGCGTGCTCTACGCCCACTACCTCTGTTTCATCGCCCCCGCCTCCTTCGGCTTCAACGCCTCGATCCAGCTCGTGGTCATGGTCGTCCTGGGCGGCATGGCCAGCGTCTGGGGTTCGGTGGTCGGCGCCTTTTTCCTGACGGCCCTGCCCGAGGCGTTGCGCAATTTCGAGGACATCGACACCCTGGCCTATGGCGGCATTCTGGTGGCCACCATCCTGTTCTTGCCGGACGGACTGGCCGGGGGCCTGCGCCGCCTGGTCGCCAAATGCCGCCGCGCAAAGGATTCCCATGTGTCCGCCGCCGACTGACGCCGCCGCGCCGCTGCTCGACCTCGCCGGCGTCACCGTCCGCTTTGGCGGCATCCACGCCCTGACCGAAGCCGATTTCGTGGTCCGCCCAGACACCATCGCCGCCCTGATCGGCCCCAACGGCGCCGGCAAGACCACCATGTTAAACGCCATCACCGGCCTGGTGCCGGTGACCGCCGGCTCCATCACCCTTGCCGGCCGCGACATCACCCAGCTGCCGCCCCACCGCCGGGCCGCCGCCGGCGTGGTCCGCACCTTCCAGAACCTGGAGGTCTTCACCTCCCTTTCCGTGCTGGAAAACGTCATGGCCGGCCGCCATATCCTGACCCATTACGGTCCCCTGGCCAGCCTGCTCCATACCCCGGGCTTCCGCCGGGCCGAACGGGAATGCCGCGAGCGCGCCCTGGAAAAACTCGATTTCGTCGGCCTGGCCGACGAGCGCGACACCCCGGCCGGCGATCTGCCCTACGGCCGGCAACGTCTGCTCGAACTGGCCCGGGCCCTGGCCGCCGAACCCAAGCTCCTCCTGCTCGACGAACCCGCCGCCGGCCTCAATACCCGCGAAACCGCCGTCCTTGGCCGCTGCATCCGCGCCATCCGCGACCGGCTGCACGTCGCCGTCGGCCTGGTCGAGCATGACATGGACCTGGTCATGGGCGTCAGCGACATGGTGACCGTCCTCAACTTCGGCCATCCCCTGGCCTCCGGTACGCCCGAGCAGGTCCAGGCCGATCCCGAAGTGGTGCGGGCCTATTTGGGCGAGGAAGACTAGCGGAAGGGGAGATTTTTGGAATCGGGGCGCTGCCCCGAACCCCGCCGGGGGCATCATGCCCCCGGACCCCTGCATAGGGGGGCGGGCGGGAAGGCGAAGCCCGGTGGACGGACAGTCGGTGGCGGCTCCCCCGGGCGTGATGTCGGGCCGGGATCGTGACGGCGGCACAAGCCGCCAAGCCGGCTTGACGCCGCCCCGATTCCGGCCCGACCAGGCCGTCGCCCCTGCGGGGCGAGGGGGACTGGCCGTAAATTTATTCCCTCGTTAAGGGGGCCCGGGGGGAATTATTCCCCCCGGTAGGGTAGGTCCAGGGAGGGGCAGCGCCCCTCCCTGGCCGCCGGAGGCATCTTCATTCCCATGTTGACCTTGCGAAACGTCGATATTCATTACGGCCGGGTGCATGCGGTGCGCCGGGTGTCGCTGCACGTGGCGCCAGGGGAGATCGTGGCCTTGATCGGGGCCAACGGCGCCGGCAAGACCACCTTGTTGTCGGCCATTTCCGGGGTACTTCGGGCGAGCGCCGGGGAGATCCTGTTCGACGGCCGATCCATCATCGGTGAGAAGCCGGAGCGCATCGTGCGTCTGGGGCTTTCCCAGGTGCCGGAGCGGCGGCTGGTTTTCGGGCCGCTTTCGGTGGAGGATAACATCCTGCTTGGGGCCTACACGCGTTTTCGACGGCGCGAGGTCGAGGCCGACGCCCAGGCACTGTACGCCATGTTTCCGGTGCTGCAGGATCGGCGCAAGCAGCCGGCGGCGGCCCTGTCCGGCGGCGAGCAGCAGATGCTGGCCATTGCCCGGGCGCTGATGGCCCGGCCGCGCTGTCTGCTGTTGGACGAGCCGGGCATGGGCCTGGCGCCGCAGGTCTGCAAGGAAATTTTTCGGCGCGTGGCCGAGTTGCGCCGGGAGCGGGGGCTGACCGTGCTTCTGGTCGAGCAGAACGCCAAAAGTGCCCTGGCCGTCGCGGATCGGGGTTACGTCCTGGAAACGGGCCGGGTGCTGGTCTCGGGCACGTCCGAGGAGCTGCTGGCCAACCGGGACGTGCGCCGCGCCTACCTCGGCCGCGAGCGGGACACCTAGCGGTCCGCGCGGGATAATCCCCCCGGCTAAGGGGTCCGGGGGGATAATCCCCCCGGCCGCCGGAGGCATCTTTGCCTTGTTGTTGAGGCAGCGCCTCTCCTGGCCGCCGGAGGCATCTTTCTCTTGGAGGTACCGATGCGCGAATGTTTCGAGCCGGCGTTGGAGACGATGGCCCGGCGGGACCTGGCCCAGTTGCAGTTGGAGCGGTTGCAGGCCACGCTTTTTCGGGTGGCGAAAAACGTTCCGCTCTATCGCAATCGTTTTGCCGAGCGGAACATTGATCCCGAGGTCTTTGCCGATCTGGCCGACGTGCGCCGCCTGCCCTTTACCACCAAGGCCGACTTGCGCGAGGCCTATCCGTACGGCCTGTTTGCCGTGCCGCTGCGCGAGGTGGTCAGGCTGCACGCCTCCTCGGGCACGACCGGCAAGCCGGTGGTGGCCGGCTACACCCGAAACGACGTCAAGACCTGGGCTCGGCTGGTCGGTCGGGTGCTGGTGGCGGCCGGGGCGGGCCGGGACGACGTGGTGCAGATCGCCCTGGGCTACGGGCTTTTTACCGGCGGCATCGGCTTCCACTACGGGGCCGAGGCCGTGGGCGCGGCGGTGATCCCGGCCTCCAGCGGCGGCACCCGGCGGCAGGTGGCCATCATGCAGGATTACCGGACCACGGTGTTCGTGGCCACGCCGAGCTATGCCCTGCACCTGGCCGAGACGCTCGACGCCATGGACGTCAACGTCAACGCCCTGTCGTTGCGCTTCGGCCTGTTCGGGGCCGAGACCTGGACCGAGGGCATGCGGGCGGCCATCGAGGACCGGCTCAAGCTCACGGCCACGGACAATTACGGCATCAGCGAGATCATGGGCCCGGGCGTGGCCGGCGAGTGCCAGGCCAAGGCCGGCATGCACGTGAGCGAGGACCATTTCCTGATCGAGATCGTCGATCCGACCACGGGCGAGCCTGTGCCCGACGGCGAGGACGGCGAGCTGGTCATCACGACGCTCACCAAGGAAGCCTTCCCCATGATCCGCTTCCGCACCGGCGACATCACGCATATCATCCCCGAGCCGTGCGCCTGCGGCCGGACCATGCGCCGCATCGGCCGGATCGTCGGCCGCACCGACGACATGCTCATCATCCGCGGGGTCAACGTCTTTCCCTCGCGGGTGGAGTCGCTGCTGCTCGAAGTGGAGGGGACGACGCCCAATTACCGCATCGTGCTCAGCCGCTCGGGTTCGCTGGACGAGGCGCTGCTCGAAGTGGAGCCCTCGGAAGCCTTGATGTTCGACCGGGTGGCCGAGCACCAGGCCCTGGTGGAGAAGCTCAAGCGCCGGCTGCATTCGGAGTTGGGCGTGGCCTTCGCCGTGCGGCTGGTGGAGCCGGGCAGCCTGGCCCGCGGCGAGGAGGGCAAGACCATTCGGGTGGTGGACAAGCGGAACGACGCCCCGGCCGGCGACGAAGATTCCATGAAAGCGTAAGCGAATTGCCAAGCGTCCGCCATCGCGACGGACGAGGGAGATACCATGGGACATGCAATGTGGCGGGAGGAATTCTCCGTTGTACAGGATACGGTCTTTTTCAATCATTCCGCTGTATCACCGATGCCGAAGCGAGCCCGGGACGCCGGCGTGGCCGTGTTTGACGACCGCTGGCAGCGCGCTTCCTGGGACTATTTCCGCTGGCTCGATCTGATCGGGGACACCCGCGAGCGGGCGGCCCGGCTGTTGGGGACCACGGCCAGCCAGGTGGCCTTCACCGGCAACACGTCGTCGGGCCTGTCCCTGGTGGCAGCGGGTCTCACCTGGAATCCCGGCGATACCGTGGCCGTGACGTGGCCGGATTTTCCCACCGTGCGCTTCCCCTGCGACGCCCTGCGTGCGCGCGGCGTGCGGGTGGTGGAGATTCCCCGCCGCAACGGCCGGGTGGACCTCGATGAGGCGGCCAAGCGTATTCCGGGCTGCCGGCTGGTCATGGCCTCCACCGTCGATTGGGTCACGGGCACGGCCGTGGACGTGGCCGGACTCGTCACCCTGTGCCACCGGGCCGGCGCCCTGTGCTGCCTGGACGTCATCCAGAGCCTGGGGGCCATGCCCGTAAACGTCGCCTCCCTGGGCGTGGATTTCGCCGCCGCCGGTTGCCACAAATGGCAGCTCGGCCCCATGGGCCTGGGCATCTTCTACGTCATGCCCGGCCTGGAGGACCTGCTGGCCCCGGTCATGGTGGGCTGGCGCTCTATGGAAGGCGAGGAACATCTGGGCGACGTCTACCAGTTGAAATCCAGCGCCGGCCGCTTCGAGCCCGGCACCCAGGACGTGGCCGCCATCGCCGCCTACGGTGGCTCCCTCTCCCTGCTGGAAGAGGTGGGGGCCGATACCATCCGCTCCGCCATCTTCGCCGTCATCGACGCCCTGTGCGACGGCCTCGCCGAACGCGGCCTGTCCGTCATCTCCCCCATGGGCGAGGGCGAACGCTCCTCCATCCTGGCCTTTGCCCATCCCCAGGCCGAAGACCTCTACAACTACCTCATGCAGTCCCGCGTCTTCGTCTCCTACCGCGGCGGCGCTATCCGCCTGGCACCGCATTTCTACAACGACGCCACGGACGTGGAGCGGTTCTTTACGATCCTCGACGGATTCGGGAAGTAGTGAAGTAGTGAAGGAGCGAAGGAGCGGAGAAGAAAGAAAAAGATGCCTCCGGCGGCCGGGGGCATCATGCCCCCGGACTCCTGAACGAGAACGCGGGAGCTGGGTAGCCCGGAGACGGGATGGTCGTTGGCGGTTGTCCGGGGATGATGTCTGGGCGGCATCGGGGCGACGGCACAAGCCGCCCCGATGCCGCCCAGACCAGGCCTTCGCCCCTGCGGGGCGAGGGGGCAGGGCGAGAATCCCTTCGTGAAAGGGGCCCGGGGGGATTATCCCCCCGGCGGTGAGGTCCAGGAGAGGCAGCGCCTCTCCTGGCCGCCGGAGGCATTCTTCTTCTTCTTCTTTTATTTGCCGAAAGACCGCGTGAACAGATCGACAATGGCCTGCCGGCCCGCGTCGTTGGGGAAGCGGGTGCCGGTGCCGGTGAAATGGTGCTGGGTAATGACGGGCGGTTCGATGGTGGCCCAGGCATCGTTTTGCCAGGTGAACCAGGCGGTCTTGTCCTGGCAGAAGACGTAGAGCGGCTTGTTGCAGATCTTGGCGAATTCCGCGCCCCAGCCCGTTCCGCCGGTGACGGTGCCGTCCTCCTGGATGGTGCCGATGACGAACACTTCCAGTCCCGCGTCCACCTGATGCATGATGGTCCGCAGCACCATGCGGATTTGCGGTCCGTTGCTGAATTTGCGGTGGAGCAGTTTGGAGACGTAGCTGAGGCTGACGTCCTTGCGTTCCAGTTCTTCCTGGGTCAGCACGCGGATGCCGCGATCCCGTTCGATGCGGTGGCCTTCGAAGGTGAAATTGACTTCCTGGACGCCGTGGAGTTCGGCCTGGCGGCCAAATTCCGCTTCGGCGCCCTGGGCGCCGCCGCTAAAGAGGGTATAGAGCGAAGCTTCGGGCATGGTGACTCCTTGCTGGTTGGTAAAGGGAGGGTCGGCGCGGTCCGGCCACCGCACCTCCATTGTGCCCGTTCGCGGCGGGTGAGGCAAGACGCGGCCGCCGTTGGCAACGGGTTTTCCCTGTAAAAAGAGCCGTGGGCTACGCCGCGGGCCGTGGGGCTGTCAAGCGAAAGCCCGGTCGCTGCGCGCCGGACCGTCCGTTGGCGGCGGTGCGCTTCGTCTCGGTATCGTGAACATATTTTCCGAAAAAACGCCATGGGCGCTGGGGGGAGGCGGGAGAGGAGGGGGGGGCAGGAGAGGGGGGAGACGGGCCGAACTGTCGGTGATGAGGCCGACGTGCGGCCGGTCTTCCCCCGGAATGCGATGTCGCTCGGTGGCTTACCAGCCGTAGCCGCCCATGCAGCGGTCATAGCGATGCTGGCATTGCCGCAGGCAATGCCGGTAGCCGCGACAGCTTTGGGCGCAGTCCTGGTAATACCAGTTGCAGCGCCGTCGGTTGTGGCGAGGCGGCGGCGGTGGTGGTGGGTAATATCCCGGCGGCGGTCCGGCGGGGACGCACGAGCGCATTCGATTGGACCAGCGGTATCCGGGCGGGCATTGAGCGTATGCGAGCGCTTCCGCCAGGAAGACGGCGGAAATGGCCAGAACGATGGCCAGTACGACAGGCTTCGCGTTCAATCGCATGTGAACCTCCTCGTATCATCCAGGCTATCTGGATACCGCATTTGAAAAATGGAATGCAAGCAGAATGTGGCGTTGCAAAAAAAGGATGCGTGTCAAGTCCTTGGTAGGGGAAACGCGACGCGGCGTGGCGTGGCGTGCCCGGCATGGCGGGCGGTATCGCAGCGGAAGCCGGCCGGGCTGGCCGTGCATGGCATTCGGGTCGTTATCATGATCCGTATATCGGCTGATACGATTTTTTTGGAGCCCTGGCGCAAGAGATTTGCTACAGAGCGGCATGGATCCGGAAGAACATTGTACATGAAATAACGCTCTCAAAATCGTTAAATAATTTTTAACGACGGACTGGAATACGGCAAAAACACGGCCACACTGCCGGGCCGTCGCGGAAGGACGGCCCGGGCGGGGAGGCGACGGTGCGGCGCCTTTTTTTAGAAGCAGTCGGTAATCCGATCGAGCATGGCGGCAAACGCGTCCGTTTCCTCCGGTGTGAGCACGCACAAGATTTCCTGGGTCAGCTGGGCGTGCAGGTTGTGATGTTCGTGGAACAGGCGTTCGCCCTCGGCGGTCAGGCTCACCCGGATGGACCGCCGGTCCGTCTCGTGGGGTTTGCGTTCCACGAAACCGCCGCGTTCCAGCCGGTCGATCAGCACGGTCAGCGAGCCGGTGGTGACGCCCATGCGGGCGGCCAGTTCCGTCATGCGCAGGTCGCCGTCGGTGCCGAGGATTTCCAGGGTATGCATCTGGGACAGGGTGAGCCCGCTTTCCTTGACTACGCCGTGTTCCCACGAGGAGAATTTTTCGTAGAAGGCAACGAGGAGGCGGGTGAAGTGTTCGTTTTCCATAAGGTTCCTAGGAAATCGGCTCGTCGGTCAGGGGGTCGGCGGTCAGGGCCACGCTGGCCGAGCACAGCACCACGATGATCGAACCCGCGTTGTGGACGATGGCGGCCGCGATGGGGGAAAGGACGCCGTAGGCCCCCCCGAGGATGGCCGCCGTATTGAAGAGCAGGGCCAGGCCGATGTTCAGTCCGATCAGCCGCACCATGCGCCGTCCCAGGGCCACGAGGAAGGGCAGCCGGGCGATGTCGTCGTTGGTCAGGGCGACGTCGGCCGTTTCCAGGGCCACGTCGGTGCCGGCCCCGCCCATGGCCACGCCGACGTTGGCCCGGGCCAGGGACGGGGCGTCGTTGATGCCGTCGCCGACGAACACCACCCGCCGGCCGTGCTCCTGCATGGTTCGCAGCACGTCGAGCTTGTCGCCGGGGCGCAGATCCGACCAGAATTCGCGGATGCCGACCTGCCCGGCCATGGCGGCCACGGCCTGCCGGTGGTCGCCGGAGAGCACGCCCACGGTGGCGATGCCGAGCCGGCGCAGGGCGTCCACGGCCTGGGCCGCCGTCCGGCGGATCGTGTCGGCCACGCCGAGGACTCCGACGGGTCGACCGTCCCGCCGCACCACCAGGGCGGTGGCGCCGCGTTCCCGAATGGCGGTCAGGTCCCGGCGCAGGGACGGCGGCAGGGCGTCCTCGCCGCCAGTCAGGCCGGGACTGCCCACCTCGACGGTTTGGCCGGCCACGGTGCCGCGCACGCCGAGGCCGATTTCGATGGCCATGGCGTCGGCGCCGGCCACGGCAATGCCCGCATCCGCGGCCGCCGTCATGACCGCCGTGGCCAGGGGGTGGGAGCAATCCTTTTCCAGGCTGGCGGCCAGGCCGATGACCTGTTCCGGGCGTTCGCCGGGAGCCGGGGTCACGGTGTCCACCGTGGGGCGGCCGTAGGTCAGGGTGCCGGTCTTGTCGAACAGGACGGTGTCGGCCTTGGCCGCTTCTTCCAGGTACTGGCCGCCCTTGATGAGGATGCCGCGTCGGGCCGCCCGGCCGATGGCCGCCACCGTGGCCGTGGGCGCGGCCAAAATGAGGGCGCACGGGCAGCCGGCCACCAGCACGGCCACGGCCCGGCCGGCCTCGCCGGTCACGGCCCAGGTCAGGCCGGCCAGGCCCAGGACCACCGGCGTGAACCAGGCGGCGTAGCGGTCCACCAGCCGGGCCGCCCGCGGCTTTTCGGCCTCGGCCGCCACGATCAGCCGCACCACCTTGCCGAAGGTGGAGTCCTCGCCGATCTTGACGGCCCGGGCCTCGATGCGGCCGGTATAGTTCATGGTACCGGCCAGGATCTGGTCGCCGGGCCGGCGTTCGCGCGGCAGGGATTCGCCGGTGATGGCCGATTCGTCCACGGCCGTGATGCCGGATTCGATCACCGCGTCCACGGGGATGCGCTCGCCCGGCCGCACCAGCACCCGGTCGCCGATGGCGATTCCGGCCACCGGCACGGTGTGTTCCTCGCCGTTCGCCGTCAGCCGCACCGCTTCCTGGGGCGCCAGTTCGACCAGCCCCTTGATGGAGCGGCGGGCATGGTCGCTGACCGTCTCTTCCAGCAGCGAGCCCAGGATCATGATGAAGCTGATGACGGCGGCGGCCTGCACCTGGCCTTGGAGCAGCGAGGCCACGATGGCCAGGCCCACCAGCTCGTCCACGTTGACGTGGCGGGCGAGGAGTCCCTTGGCCGCGCCGAGGACGATGGGCGTGCCGTTGATGGCCACGGCGCCGAGGCCCAGGGCCAGGACCAGTCGCTCCGGTCCCGCCGCCTGCTCGACCAGAAAGGCGGCCAGGGCCAGTCCTCCGCCGAGCAGACATTGTCCGAACTCCCGGAATCGCAAGAACTTTTGAAATGCCCCCAGGGGGGAAAAGCGACCGATCATAGGCACTCCCTGTGAGATCCTTTTGTTTCAAGAATCTCTAGGGCATTACTGTTTGATAGTCAAACAAAATATGTCGCCCGCGTCACCGGCCGATCGGTCATGGCGGGGCATCCCCCGGTGTGGGCCGAAAAAAAGGGAGGACGGTTGCCCGTCCTCCCTGGGAGTTCCGTGTCCTGCGCGGTCGGCTAGGCCTTGGGCGCCTGGCGGCCGATGCAGAAGTAGGTGAGTCCGAGGTCGGTCATCAGCGACGGCGAATAGAGGTTGCGGCCGTCGAAGATGAGCGGATTTTTCAGCATCTTTTTGATGCGGCCGAAATCCGGATTGCGGAACTGGTTCCATTCCGTGACCACGGCCAGGCAGTCGGCGCCGTCCAGCACCGCGTACTGGTCGTCCACCACGGACAGGAGGTTGTTTTCCTTGAAATGGGCGAGGGTGTTGGGGCCGGCCACCGGATCGAAGGCCCGGATCTGCATGCCCTGGTCGGTCAGGTCCTGGATGAGCTCGAAGGACGAGGCCTCGCGCACGTCGTCGGTATTGGCCTTGAAGGCCAGGCCCCACAGGGCCAGGGTCTTGCCCTTGAGGCCGCCCTTGCCGGCGAAGAAGGCTTCGATCTTTTTGGACAGCACGTGCTTCTGGCGCTTGTTGACGTCGTCGACCGAGGCCAGGAGCTGGGGCTCGAAGTCATAATGGCGGGCCGTGTCGATCAGGGCCTTGACGTCCTTGGGGAAGCAGGAACCGCCGTAGCCGAGGCCCGGGTAGATGAACTGATAGCCGATGCGGTGGTCCGAACCGATGCCGGTGCGCACTTCGCGCACGTCGGCGCCGACCCGTTCGCAGATGTTGGCGACCTCGTTGATGAAGGAAATTTTGGTGGCCAGCAGGCAGTTGGCGGCATACTTGGTCATTTCGGCCGAGCGCACGCCCATGACGATGACCTTTTCCCGGCTCCGGGCGTACGGGGCGTACAGGGCCTTCATCAGCTCACCGGTACGGACGTTGTCCGTGCCCACCACCACGCGGTCCGGCTTGAAAAAGTCGTTGATCGCGTCGCCTTCCTTGAGGAACTCGGGGTTGGACACCACGTCGAATTCGATGCCCTCGCCACGCTTCTTGAGCTCCGCGGTCACGATCTTGCGGACTTCGTCGGCCGTGCCGACCGGCACCGTGGATTTGTCCACGACGATCTTGTAGTCCTTCATGTTGGCGCCGATTTCCCGGGCCACCTCGTGCACGTACGACAGATCGCAGGAGCCGTCTTCCCTGGGCGGCGTTCCCACGGTAATAAAGACAAAGAGTGCGTTTTCCAAACCCTCGGACACCTGAGTGGTGAAACGCAACCGCCCCTCGGCGACATTCCGCTTGACCAATTCATCGAGACCCGGTTCGTAAATGTGCACTTTCCCAACACGCAGGTTCTCGACGATAGTGGGATTGGAGTCCACGCAGCAGACGTCATTCCCCATTTCGGCGAAACAGGCAGCGCTTACAAGGCCGACATAACCAGTGCCCACGATGCAAAGATTCATACAGGTTCCTGTTTGTTGATGTTTGCCCTGGCGATTCGTTGCACCGTCAGGGACGGCACGGAGGAAACGCACGTTGACATTTATCTCCGTCGGAAACGTGGCGCCCTCACTACGAAGAGGATGACAAATTGTCAAGGTGGCGCGTTTTTGGGAAAACCCAGGCCGGCCGGGACTTCCCGGTCCCGGGAGCCTGACAAGAGCGCATTGCGGCGCGATGGCGTTTGGGTGAAAAAGGCAGGGAAGCGTCGCGTCCCCGGTGCCGCGAACCCGCGCCCGCGGGCAAACGCTTCAGCCATCGGCCGCTGGCCGTAACCGTCCGATCCCCAAGGAGGCCCTATGCAACGTTTTCTGACCGTACTGTGCGTGTTGTCGGCCGTGTTCGTTCTGGCCGCCGGGCCGGCGCTGGCCGGCAAATCCAAAGGCGAATCCCCCGTGGACATGACCGGCGTGTGGAAGGGCACCAGCACCTCCGTGGCCATGGGGGCGCTCGGCCACACCGAGGCCAGCCAGGCCCCCCAGTTCGTGCATGTGGATTTCACCATCACCATCGAGAAGCAGGACGGTCCGACGTTTTACGGGACCAAGACCTCGGCCAAGGGCAAGGAGACGGTGCTCGGCGTCATCGACGGCTGGCGTGTGTCCATGGTCGATGACGACGGCGTCTACCAGGGCAAGCTCACGAGCAAGAACAAGCTCAACCTCACCTACCTGGAGGCGGGCACCAAATCCAAGGTGGCCTCCGTCACCGAATACCGCCGGGAAAAGAAGGCGGATGCGTCCGAAAAGTAATCCCCGCGCCTGCCGGGGGGCATTCTCCCCGGCAGGCGTCCGGCCGACGGCCCTGCCGTTACTGTTGCAGGGCCTTGGTGTCCGCGTCCTGACGCAGGGAAGCGATCAGCGCGGCCAGATCGCCGGCCGATTGTTCGAGCTTGGCCAGTTCCTGCCCGGCCTCGTCCATGCCCTGGACCGTCTCGTCGGAGATGTGGTTGATGTCGGCGACGGCCCGGGTGATGGCGTCGGAGGTGGCGGACTGCTCTTCCGCCGCCGTGGCGATGGAGCGGACCTCGTCCGTGGCCGTTTCCACCATTTCCACGATACGGTGCAGGGCGGCCCCGGCCTTGTCGGCCAGGGCGCTGGCCTCGCCCACGGCCGTGACGGCGGCGTCCATGCCCGTGATGTTTTCCCGGACGCCGGTGTCGATGTCGGTGATGACGGCGGCCACCTCCTTGGTGGCGCTCATGGTCTTTTCGGCGAGTTTTCTGACCTCGTCGGCCACCACGGCGAAGCCGCGCCCGGCCTCGCCGGCCCGGGCCGCCTCGATGGCGGCGTTTAAGGCCAGGAGATTGGTCTGGTCGGCGATATCGGAAATGACGTTCATGATGGCGCCGATGCCCTTGGCCCGTTCGCCCAGGGCGTCCAGGCTGGTCTTGAGCCCCTCGGAGCGACCGCGCACGGTGTCGATGGCCCGGTTCACCGCGTCGGTGGCCTCCATGCCTTCCCGGGCGCCTTCCCGGGCGGCCCCGGCGTTTTCGGCGGCCTGGGCGGCGTTCTTGGCCACCTCCAGCACGGTGGCGTTCATTTCCTCCATGGCCGATGCCGTCTCGGTGGTCCGCTCCTGCTGCCGGTTGGCTCCCTCGGTCACCTGGGCGACACGTTCGCCCAAGGCGTTGCCGGCCTGGGCCACCGCCTCGGCCAGTCCCTCCAACCGGTCGGCCGCCTCGGCCATGCCGTCGAGCCGGGCCCGGTTGGCCTGCTCCTTGGCCTGTTCGGCCTCCTGGCGGCTGCGTTCGGCCGCGGCGGCCGTGGTTTCGGCCTCGGCCTTTTGGGCGGCGATGGCGTCGAAGGATTCCCGGAGTTTTTCGGCCATGGCCGCCATGTCCTGCATGACGCCGCGGCAGGCTCGGCCCTGGGAGCACATGGCCCGGACCGTATCGAAGTGGCCGTCCGCCACCTCCCGGGCCAGATCGGCCACGGTCTCGGGTTCGGCCCCGAGCTGGCGCAGGATGCTGCGCGAGATGATGACGGCCGTGCCCACGCCGACGACCAAGGACAGGAAGAGCAGTCCGTACTGCAACCACAGATCGGCGGTCAGGGCCGCGACCACCGCCGTCATTTTGTCCGTGGCCTCGGCGAACTGGCTTTCCTTGAGCGGGGCGATACGCTTGGCCAGGGATGTGGTGCGGGCGTCGAAATCCCCCATCAGGGCGTTGCCGGCTTTCCGGCCCTCGCTGACATAGGCCTTGGCCATGCGCACGCCGGCTGTATAGAGGGCGTCGAAATCCGTGGCGATGGCCGCCAGATCCCTCTGCATCCGCGCATCGTTTTCCCGTTGGGCCATGTCACGGAACTTGGCCAGTCCCTCCCGGAAGCGTCGGGCTGCCTCCTCGGCCTCGGCGAAGCCGGCCTCCTCGCCGGTGGCGGAGACATCCGTAAGGAATTGCTGGACATTGACGGCTTCAAACTGCATACGGGCCGCCACGTCCGCGAAGGGCAGGCTTTCCGAACGAATACGGGAGGCCTGTCCCTTGACGGTGTTGATGGAGAACGTCATCAGCAGGGCGCCGGCGGTCATGGCCGCCAGTACCAGGCCGAACCCCAGACCCAAGCGCGTTGCTATGGAGACTTTCATGCGATTTGCCTTTACGGCGCTCGGCGCCGGCTTGCGTGAGAACGGCCGCCCTGACGGCTGGCCAGGTTTCCCGATTACGGGTAGGCTTACGCACTCGTGAGGTCCTTGGTCAAGAATATGGAGAGGAATGTGGTTGCAAGCGCGGGAGACGTCCGCGACATCCTGGTGCCGACCGAGGACGGGCCGGTCTATGCCCGGGCCCGGATCGTGCTCGGCCGGGTGCCGGCCGTGGTCTGCCTGCACGGGCTCGGGGATTCGCATCTGGCCTTCGAGGAGGCCTTCGCCACCCGCTACCTGGCCGGAGCCAGCCTGGTGGTCCCGGACATGGCCGGCCACGGCGCCAGTCCCGCCGCCCTGGACCACTCCCTGGAGGCGGCGACCCGGCGGCTGCGGGCCCTGTTGGCCTATTTGAGCGAATACTGCGCCATGCGGCCGAGTCCGCTCTATCTGGTGGGGCATTCGGTGGGCGGCATTCCGGCCATCTTCTATTGCCGCGACGCCGCACCGGACACGGTGGGCGGCCTGGTGCTGGTCGAGGCCCCGATTACCCGTTTCGGCTCGTTCATCACCGCCCATGCCGAGGCGGCCCGCCGCTCGGGCCGGTTCGAGGAGTGGTTCCGGGATTTTCGGGAACAGCTCATCTTTCGGGACTATCTCGGCCGGTTCCCGTTTTGCCGCCATTATTACGCATCGCTGCGCTTCTGCCGGGAACGCTCCTTCCTGGAGACGGTGGTGGCCATGCGCCGGCTGGCCCGGGCCCTGCCCGGGAAATGGAGCCACGCCGCCGGCGAGGCCCTGGCCGGTCTGACCCTGCCGGTCCTCTACGCCCACGGCCGGGACCTGGCCCCGGAGACCCTGGCCTTTCTCCAGGAAAACGACATCCCGTCCCGGCCCTTTCCCACGGATTGCCATTTTCTCATGCAGGCCATGCCCGGGGAGTTTTACTCCATGCTCGGGGATTTTTGCCGCAAGGGGGGGCGCTAGGCCTTGCGCTCGGCCGCGCTTGCGGCCACACTCGGGAAAGCGATTTGTCGGTTCACAACCAGCGAGGAGCCGCATGGACGCTTTTCATTTCACCTTGCATCAGGACGAGAAGGCCTATCTGAAGCAACTGGTCCGGTCGCGCATCGAGGACCGGCTGGCCGGACGGGCGGGCGTGACGCCCGAACCGCCCACGGACCGGCTGCGGGAGCAGTTCGGCGCCTTCGTGACCCTGACCCTGCACGGCCGGCTGCGGGGCTGCATCGGGCACATCGTGGGCGACCGCCCGCTCTATCAAACCGTCGGGGACATGGCCGAGGCCGCCGCCTTCGAGGACCCGCGCTTCCCCCCCCTGACGGAACGGGAATTCCAGCAACTCTCCATCGAAATTTCCATTTTGAGCCCGCTGACGGCCTGTCCGGACCCGGCCCTGGTGACGGTGGGCCGGCACGGTCTGTTCGTGCACCGGGGCGGCCATTCCGGACTGCTGTTGCCGCAGGTGCCGGTGGAGTGGCACTGGAACCGGGAGCAGTTCTTGGACCAGACCTGCATCAAGGCCGGCCTGGAGCCGGGCTGCTGGCGCCTTCCGGGCACGACGTTGTTCTGGTTCGAGGCCGAAGTCTTTTAAGAAGAAGATCAGGGCGCTGCCCTGGACCCTATTTGCCTCCGGCGGCCAGGGCGCTGCCCTGGACCCGCTGGGGGGAATCATTCCCCCCAGACCTCCTGCATGGGGGAACGGTACGGCGGGCACCCGGTGGGTGGGCTGTCGTTGTCGGTTGTCCTGTGATGTCCTTGCTCAGGTACTGCCCCTTCGCGGCCGTTTTGGCGGCAAGCGTCTTCGCTTGTTGCCAAAACGGCCACGCATTGAGGGGTCCGGGGGCATCATGCCCCCGGCCGCCGGAGGCATCTTCTCTTCCCCGTCATGGAACCTTCTTGCCCTTGGCGTTTTTTCCCCGCGCCGCCGGCGTAGGCAACTCTCGTCAGAAGAACGGGAGTTGCTGCCATGAACATTTTCGATGGGACGAGCGGCCGGGTGGCCGTGACGAGCGTCGCCTGCATGCGCTGGCTGGTGAGTTCGGTGCTGCTGGCGCTGACGGTGTTGCTGTTTGTGTTCGGGATACGGGAAATGATTCTGCTCGGGGTCATCATCTGCGTGCCGTCGGGCTGGAACGAACACGCCTTCTGGAGCCACATCTACAACCTCTTCATGGCCCTGGAATTCATCTTCATGATCATCAAGTATTTCGAGGAGAACTACCATTTCCCCCTGCGTTACATCATCTACATCGGGGCCACTTCGGTCACCCGGGCCATGATGATCGACCACGACCACCTGGTGCCCTGCGGCACGGCCATTTTGCTTCTGGTGCTGGCCTATTGCCTGCTCAGCCTGCGCAAGGCTCTGATCGCGCGTTTTTCTCCGGAGGAAGCGGAGTCGGTCTAAGCGCTCTCGCCGTTTTGCGGGCCGGCGTTGCAGGCCAAAAACGGGCAGAAGGCCAGGGCCGCTTCGGTCAGCCGGGTGGCGTGGCCGTGCCCCTCGTAGAGGGCGAGCGGCGCATCCAGGCGCAGCCCGGGCCGGGCGTTCTTGCGGGCCATAACCAGAATCTGGCCGGCCGGCGCGTCGGCGCGCGGGGCCACGGGCGAGAGCCGCTTGATCTCCAGCCGGTTGGCGGCGCAGACCGCCATCAGGTGCGCCAGCCGTTCGGCCAGATAGACGCAGGCGAAAAGTCCCTGGTTTTTCACGGCATAGGCCGCAGCCGTGGCAAAGGCGGCCAGCCCGCCGTCGGTCTCGAACCGGGCCGCGTCCCGGCCGGCGTCCGTCGGCCGCCGGCCCGAAGCCGGATGGCGGTAGGGCGGATTGGCCAGCACCAGATCGAAGGATTCGGCGGTCAGGTCCGCATCCTGGCGCAGGTCCCGCAGGTCGAGCCGTCGGGCGACGAACCGCTCGGCCAGGCCCAGCCGCGCGGCGTTGGCCGTGGCCGCCGCCACCATGCCCGGGGCCATGTCCAGGCCGAGGACCGTGGTGGCCGCGTCGTTTCGGGCCAGCAACAGCCCCAGCCCGGCCGGACCGCAGCCGGTGCCGCAGTCGAGCACCCGCGTTCCGGGCAGACCGGCGGCGTAGCAGGCCAGCAGCAGCGCGTCCGCTCCGAAGCGAAAGCCGCCCTCGGGCTGGGCCAGTCCGCGCGGAAAGGCCTGCCGGGCCGCCTCCCGGCTAGCGTCCATCGGCCGCCTTGCGCGCCCGCATGTTGAGCAGCTCCACCAGCAGCGAAAAGGCCATGGCGAAATAGATGTAGCCCCGGTCGATGTGCTTGCCCAATCCCTCGGCCACCAGAAACACGCCGATCAGGATGAGGAAGGAGAGGGCCAGCATCTGCACCGTGGGATGGTGCGCCACGAAATGGCTCACCGCGTCGGCGAAGAGCATCATCACCCCGACCGCTGCCATGACCGCCGCCACCATGACGATGATTTCGCCCGACATGCCCACGGCCGTGATGACCGAATCCAGGGAAAACACGATGTCCAGGATGCCGATCTGGGCCACCGCCGCCCCGAAGCTCCGCACCTTGCGGGCCCGGACGTGCTCCTCCCTGGGCGGCTCGATCTTTTCGTGAATCTCGAAGGTCGCTTTGGCGATGAGAAAGAGCCCGCCGGCCAGCAGCACGATGTCGCGGCCCGTCACCACATGCCCCAGCACGGAGAGTATCGGCGTGGTCAGCCCCATCACCCAGGTGATGGCGAGCAGCAGTACGATGCGCGTGCCCATGGCCAGCAGCAGGCCGTATTTTCGGGCCTTGGACTGGACCGCCACCGGCAGGGCGTTGGAAATGATGGCGATGAAAACGATGTTGTCGATGCCCAGCACGATTTCCAGCGCGGCAAGCGTCAGAAAGGCAATCGCATTTTCCATGGTCAAAAGGGGCATTCTCGGCTCCTTTTTTCTATGTCTCCGGCGGCCAGGGCGCCGCCCTGGACCTGCTGGGGGAAGCATTCCCCTAAGGCCCCTGGATAGTGCGGTAAGGGAGTCCGGGGGGAATTATTCCCCCCGGCCGCCGGAGGCCTCTTTTCTTCCTCTTCGTATCCTTCGCCAGGCGAAGTCGGTGAGCAACCGGGCTTCCTCCACGTGCAGCAGCGAGGCGACGAGCATGTAACCCACGGCCCAGCCGGCGATGAGCAGCAGCGACAGGAGGGGGTGCCCGGCGGTGGCTGCGGCGCCGGCGCCGACGCCGCAGCTCAACAGCGTGCTGACCAGGGTGGTGCGGCCCGGGGCGAACCAGGTGCCGCCGAGTTTTTTGCGCAGGATGATGCCGAGGACCGCTACGTTGACCCAGGACGAGACCGAGGTGGCCAGGGCCAGGCCGACGTGGCCGAGCGGGTCCATGAGCGCCAGGCCGGTGGCGACGTAGACGACCAGGCAGACGGCGGCGGTGATGGCCGGGGTTCGGGTGTCGGCCAGGGCGAAGTAGGCGGAATAGAGCGGCCGGACGCAGGCGAAGGCGGGCAGGCCCACGCCGTAGGCGACCAGGGCGCCGGCGGTGGCGGCCACGGCATGGGCGCCGAAGGCGCCTCGGCCGAACAGTACCCGGACCATGGGATCGGCCAGGGCGATGAGTCCGGCGGCGGCCGGCAGGCAGATGAAGAGCGTCAGGCGCAGGGAGGCGTTTAGGGTGTCGGTGAAGCCGTCCAGAGTGCCGGCCGTGGCCAGTTTGGACAGGCTCGGCAGGGCCACGGTGCCCACGGCCACGCCGAACACGCCCAGCGGGAACTGGACGAGCCGGTCGGCGTAATAGAGGTAGGAGATGCTGCCTGATGGCAGGTAGGAGGCGAGCAGGGTGCCGATGACGATATTGAGCTGGTAGACGGCCGCGCCGAAGGCCGTGGGCAGCATCAGAAGGCCCATCCTGGCCACGCCCTTGTCCTTGAAGCTCCAGGGGCCGCGCCAGGAGAAGCCGAAGCGCTTGAGCGCCGGCTGCTGCATGAGGAACTGGCCCAGGCCGCCGACGACCACGGACCAGGCCAGGGCGTAGGGGATGTTCAGATGAAAGAGGTAGCCCACGCCGGCGCCGAGGATGATGGCGGTATTGAGTTCGGAGGTGGCCAGGGCCGGGGTGAGAAAATGGCCGAAGGAGTTGAGCACGCCCATGCACAGGGCCACGGCCGAGATTTCGATGATGTAGGGAAAAACGATGCGCGTGAGGCCGACCGTCAGATCGAACACGCCCGGATTGTCGCTGAAGCCTGGGGCGATAAGGCGGGTGAGCGGCCGGGCGAAGACAACGGCCAGGGTTGTGAGCACGCCGAGAATGAGCACCAGCCAGACCAGGGCCGACCGGGGCATGGCGAAGGCGCGGTCGTCGCCGTCCTCTTCCCGCATACGGGTGAAGACCGGCACGAAGGCCATGGTCATGGAGCCCTCGGCGAACAGCCGCCGCATCATGTTGGGCAGCCGGTAGGCCACGTAGAAGGCGTCGGCCGCAACGCCGGCGCCGAGCACGTAGGCCAGGATCATGTCACGGAAGAAGCCCAGGATGCGGGAAAAGAGGGTGGCGCCGCCGACAATGGAGGCGTCCTTGGCGATTTGTCTGACGTTGTGCGACATAGAGGAATACGTTTGCGGCGGGAAGCCTTTTCTCCCCAGGCCGCTCCTTGTGCGAAGCGTTTTCGAGCCGGGCCGGTACGCCAGGCTTCTCTACTCATTTTTGGCAGCGCGGGCAAAAGGTCGATGTCCGGCCGGCAACCTTGACGGCGACGAGCGTCGCGCCGCAGGCGGGACAGGCCTCGCCGGCCTTGCCGTAGACGCAAAACTGGCGCTGGAAGCCGCCTTCCACGCCGTCCGGCGTGCGGTAGTCCCGGATGGTGCTACCCCGGGCGGCGATGGCACGTGCGATGACGGCCTGCACCGCGTCGAGCAGGGCGCGGCATTGGGTCGGGGAGAGGGCATTGGCCCGGTGCTCCGGCCGGATGCGGGCGGCGAACAGCGATTCGTCGGCGTAGATGTTGCCGATGCCGGCAATGACCGTCTGGTCGAGGAGCGCCGCCTTGACCGGACAGCACCGTCGGCCCAGGGCCGCTCGGAAGGCGTCCGGCGTCATGTCCCAGGGCTCGGGGCCGAGCGCGGCGTAGAAGTCCCAGTCGGCGAGCGCCTCGGGTGCGAGCAGCCGGGCCGTGCCGAACCGGCGCATGTCGGAAAAGACCAGGGCATTGCCGTCGGAGAGTTCCAGGACGAGCCGGGTGTACGGTGCTGCCGCCTCCCCCTGCCGGGCGATGTGAAAGCGGCCGGTCATCTTGAGGTGCATGGCCAGGACCGCCGGCCCGTCGTCCGGTAGTCCCGGCCGCGGCCCGAGCATGAGCAGCAACAGCTTGGCTCGGCGCCGGACCGCCGTAATCTCCCGGCCGGTCACCTGCTTGCGAAAGGCGGCCTTGGTCCTGGGCGCCGCCAGGACCTTCAGATCGGGCACGTCGGCCCCGGTGATCCGGCGTCCCGTCAGCCCCGGCGCCAAGGCGCGGGCGATGGTCTCGACTTCAGGTAATTCAGGCATGGCCATACGCCTCCGGCGGCCAGGGCGCTGCCCTGGACCTGCTGGGGGGAATCATTCCCCCCAGACCCCCTGTCATGTTTTTGGGCGTGGGCAAAAGGCGCATCGAGGGGCCCGGGGGCATCATGCCCCCGGCCGCCGGAGGCATCTTCATTCGTGACGTCCTGCCGGGCAGTACGCGAAAAAATCGGCCAGGGCCGGGTCCGGCCGGCCGGCGTCGCGCCAGGGCATGACGGCAAGCACGCGCGCTCCCGGGTCGAGCACGGCCAGGCGGCGGGCGATGCCGTAGCCGTGTTCCACATGGCCGGCCCCGGCCACGATGACCACGGGACGGCCGAAAAGGGCCCGGGCGTAGCGGGCTCGGGCGGCCATCTGGGTATCCCAGAGCGACTGGACGGTCAGGAAGGCGGCGAAGGGGTCGCGGCCGGCGCGGGCGGCCGGCGTGTGTCCCTGGGGCAACCAGGCCGCGTGCCGGGCGAAAATGTCGCGCAACGCCTCCACCTGGGCCGGATCGGGCGGCAGGATGGCGCCGGGCAGGCTGGCCCGTTCGTCGGGGGAGAGCGCCGCGAGGCCCTGGTGTCCGACCTTGCGGGCCAGCCCCGTGGGGACGTTTACGGCGAAGACGGGGAGTCCGGCCTCGCGGGCCGCCTCGAAAAGGGGGGCGTAGAGCCTGAAGTCGAATCCCCAGGTCTTGCCCCAGTCCAAGGCCCGGGGCAGGTCGTCCACGGCAAGCGCCCCCCGGTGGAAGGCGTCGAGGATGCCCTGCCGGTCGGCCGGCACCATTTCCAGGCCGATGACCGGCCGGACGCCCGAGCGGATGAGTTCGCGGACGATGGCGGCCTGGGCCCGATGGTCGCAGGCGTTGGGATGCTCCTCGCCGAGCAGGATGTAGGCGGCGTTTCGGAGGCGGGCGGCAACCGCGCGGGGCGCGAGGCGCCCGCCGGAGCTGTCGAGGAAGGTTCCGGGCGGGACGGGGCCCCTTCCCGCGGGAAGCGGTTGCGCCGATCGGCCGGCGCAACCGCCAAGGACCGCCAGCAGGGCGGTCAGAAAAACCCAGGCCGGCTGCCGGGCTAATCCCACTTCCGCTTGTCCTCGATGGGACGGATCTGCGGCGGCAGGGTGCCCGGGGCCACGACGGTCAGGTTCGGGCGCAGTTTGATCTTTTCCCGGAACTTGTGGAGCAGATCTTCCTCGCGCTTGAAGTTGGAGGCCTCGATCACGAGGTTCATCTCGTCGATGCCACCGGGGTTGGTGACCTCGATCTGCCAGCGCTTGATTTCCTCGAAGCGGGTGATGACCTGCTCGACCTGATGCGGATAGACGAACAGCCCCTTGATGCGGGCGGTGGTGTCCACCCGGCCGACGATGGCACCCAGGCGGGGCGAGGTGCGGCCGCAGGGGCAGGGGGCGCGTTCGATGTAGGACAGGTCGCCCGTGGCCAGCCGGATGAGCGGATAGGTCTTGTTGAAGGCGGTGACGACGACTTCGCCGACCTCGCCGTCCTTCAGGGGGATGCCGGTGTCGGGGTGGCAGATTTCGACGTAGGCCCGGTTGGCGATGTGTAGGCCGGTCTTGTGGAAGCATTCGTAGCCGATGCAGCCGACGTCGGCGGTGCCGTAGCCCTGGCGCATGATGATGTCGAATTTCTTTTCCAGGGAGCTGCGCAGCTTCTCGGAAAATTTTTCACCGGTGACGAAGGCCACTTCCATGTAGAGGTCCTTGCGCAGATTGAGCCCCATTTCCTCGCCCTTCTGGGCCAGGTGCATGAGGTAGCTGGGGGTGCCGACGTAGCCGGTGGTCCGCAGCTTCTGCATGATCTCGAGCTGGGTGGCGGAATTGCCCGGACCGGCCGGCATGACGGCGCAGCCCAGGTTCTTGAGCGGCTCCTCGAACATGAGGCCGGCCGGGGTGAGGTGATAGTTGAAGGTCACCTGCACCAGGTCGCCGGCGCGGAAGCCGCCGGCATAGAAGCCCTCGGTCCAGCCCCAGTAATCCTCCTCGCGGTCCTCGGGATCGAAGATGGGTCCCGGAGACAGGAAGATACGGCGCAGCTCCCCCATGTCCTTGGTGAGGAGTCCGCCCAGGCGCGGCCCCATGGACTGTAGGAAGATGAGTTCCTTCTTCTTGAGGATGGGGATGTGCTTGAGGTCCGAGAGGGTCCTGAATTTGGACGCCTGGAACTGGGCACGGTCGAAGCGTTTCTTGACATCTTCCGAGTACCGATAGGCATAGGAGAGGAGATCCTTGATTTGGATCTGGTAGTATTGCCGGCGTTCGGATTCGTCGAGCACTTCGCGGCGAGAGTAGATACCCTCGGTGCGGTCCTTTCGAGTCATGACGGATCTCCTTTGGAGGCGAAATCCCATTGCGGGAAAAAGAGTAGTACAGTAGCCGACAGATCAAGCGCTTTCAAGAGGATTGTCCGCCCCTTTTTCGGGGCAGGGCCCGTTCCACGGCGTGCAGGAGTTCCTGACGGGTGATGGGTTTGGCCACGCAGCCCGTCAGACCGGCCGGCAACTGGTCGTTTGCGTCGGTGCCGGGCGGCGTCAGGGCCACGATGGGAATCCCCGCGAAGATGTCCGGTTCCTGGCCGGCCCGGATGTGCCGCACGAGTTCCGGGGCGTCCGGATGGGGGGCTTGCAGATCGACCAGGATGAGGTCGCCCCCACCCTGGCGCAGGGCATCGAGGAGCATCGCCCCCGAATCGGCCATGATGGGGACATAGCCCTGGTTTTCCAGGATGCGGCGTACCAGTAGCCGGCTGACGGGTTCTGCTCCCAGGAAGAGGATTTCGGCGCCGTGGCCTTGGGCCGCCTCCAGGGTCGGGGCGATGTAGGCGGGCGTGCCGGCCTCGCGCAGCACGGCCGTGAAGGAAAAGATGCTGCCCTTGCCCGGCGTGCTTTGCAGGCGCATGGTGCCGCCCATTTTCTCCACGAGTTCCTTGGAGATGGCCAGGCCGACGCCGGCTTGGCCGTAGCGCTTGCGCAGGAAGTCTTCGCCGATGGCGAAGCGGTCGAAGACATGGGGCTGCTTTTCCGGAGGGATGCCGACCCCGGTGTCGCGCACGGCAAAAAACAGGGTGAGGGCGCCGGGCGCCGGTTTTTCGATCATGCGCGAGATGTGGACGTCCACGGACCCCGTTTCGGTGCATTTGAGGGCGTTGCGCATGAGGTTTTCCAACACCTGGCGCAGATGTTCCGCGTCGCCCACCACGGCGTCCGGAATATCGGGGTCGATGGTGGCGTTGAAGGTCAGCCGTCTCCGGGCCGCTTCCTCGGCGCAGGCCTCGAACAGCGGGCCGAAGGCCTGGCGCAGGCTGAAGGGGGCGGTGGTCAGGATCTCGTTGCCGTTGGACAGTGTGGTCATTTCCAGCAGGCCGTTGACCAGGGAGAGCAGCTGGCGCGAGGCGTCCATGGCCAGCCCCAGGAACTGACGCTGGCGTGGGGGCACGTTGTCCTGCAGGACCAGGGAGAGCATGCCCATGATGCCGTTTAAGGGCGTGCGCAGCTCATGGCTCATGTTGGCCAGGAAGGTTTCCTTGACCGCGCCGGCCTGGGCGGCCGAGGCGGCGAACGAGGCGATTCCCTGGCAAAAGTCCTGCAAGTCGCCCAGGCGCTCCCGGTCCAAGGAGGGGAGCAGGGCCAGGGCGGCGTCGGCGGCCTTGGAGCGGCCGGCCAGGGCGTTGCGTTCGATTTCGCTGGTGAAAAAAGGTCCCAGGACAAGCACCCCTTCGTGGTCGTTGTCGAAGGGAATGGCATACCGCCGGCCGGTCAGGCCGAGCGGACACTTTCCCGTCGGCGGCTGGCCGTCCAGGGGAAACAGGGTTTCGTCGCGCAAATGCGGACAGGCCCCACGGTCGGCGAACTCGCGGTGCAGGATGGTATGGGCCGCCAATCCGGGATCGGGCCATTCCGGCGTCGTTACCGATTCCCGGGCCGTGATGGGAACCCCGAGCAGGGGCGGAAGCGGGGCAATCAGGCGTTTGACGAACAACGGCGCATCGGTGCGCGTGACATCAGGGTGCATGCTATCAATAGTTATTCGGTTCCTTGTTCAAGGTCAACGGATTCTTGGGAATCGCACGGTTCGTCGACCGTGACCGGCTCCGGGGCCTGGCGGACGGCCCGGCCGCCGTGCCTGGCGAAAACGAGGAATCCGGTGTGGGCCACCATGCGGTCCTCGGGGCGCAGGCGTTCCGGCACGGGCTTGTAGTGGCGCACCAGGATTTCCAGCACCTCGGCGTCCTCGAAGGGCGAGGCTTCGAGGGCGGCCAGCAGGTCGCTGATCTGGTTGGTGGTGGGCAGGAGGAAGCCGACCGGCGCGCCCGGCCGGACGACCGATGCCGCCGCGTCGAGGTAGTCCCAGGGCGTGCGCACGTCGAGGAACAGGGCGTCGGCGCCCGAGGGGTCGCTGGCCGGATCGCCGGGGATCATGCCCTCCGGCAGAAAGCCTTCGCTAATGTCGTGGCAGAAGCGGCTGACCCGGTCGGTCAGGCCCACGGCGGCCAGGTTCTGGCCAGCCAGATCATAGAACTCCGGCCGGCGTTCGAAAGTGTAGACCCGGCCGGTGGGGCCCACGTGCCAGGCCAGGGCCAGGGTGAGACCGCCCGAGCCGCTGCCGGCCTCGATCACCCGCACGCCCGGTCCGATGCCGAGTTTGAGCAGGACATACCCGATCTCTTTGGGGTACATGATCTGGGTCGAACGCTTGACCCCCTTGATGAGATCGTAGGTGGTTGGGCGCAGGATCCGGAAGATATGGCCGAGGTGGGTGGTGACGGCGCCGCCGCAGTCGGCTTCGCCCACGTCGGCGAAACGGATCATCCCCTCCTGGGTATGGAGGGTGATGTTCGGATCGAAGCGTCGGAGATATCGCTTGCCCTTGGGAGAGACGAGAAGTATCAAATCGCCCTGTTTCACATGGCACTCCATGGTGGTTTACGAGTCGATGGCCCTTGACCATGCCTGGGTGCCCCTGTCAAGTAGGCGACGCGACAAGGAGGATCGCGCCACGAACCCCTTCCGCTATGTTTTCGGCCCTGTTCGCTCGGGCCGCCTCGGTTGGTCGCTTGGCCTTGATGGGCTGGGCGCCCGGATTTGTTCGTTTGATTGCCTGTATTGCGAGGCGGGCCCTACCGATGCGTTGACCGTCGTCCGCAAGCCCTATGTGCCGGCCGACCGCCTGTTGGCCGAGCTGACCGCCTGGAAGGCGGCGGGCCACGACGTCCCCGACGCCGTCACCCTGGGCGGGTTGGGCGAGCCGTGTCTCAACACCGCCTGCGGGGCCATTTTGCGCGGCGCCAAGGCACTTTTCCCGGCCGTGCCGACGGCCGTACTTACCAATTCCAGCCTGTTGCCGGACCCGGAGGTCCGGAAGGCCCTTGCCGCAGCCGACATCATCCTGCCCTCCATGGACACGTTGGTCGAGGCCGAATTTTTGCGTCTGAACCGTCCCCATCCGGACCTGCGGCTGGCCGCCATCCGCCGGGGACTGCTTGATTTTCGGGCCGGCTATGCGGGCCGGCTGTTCCTTGAAATTTTACTGGTGGCCGGAGTGAACGACACCGAGGAGAATCTGGCGCTGCTGCGGGATTTCTGCCGCGAGCTGGCGCCTGACCGGGTGGACGTCACCACCATGTCCCGTCCCGGCGCCTATCCCGGAGCCGAGGCCGTTTCTCCGGCCGTGCTGGCCCGTTTCCGGGCGGCCCTGGGCGGCGCGCCCGGTGCGGACGTCGGTTCCGGCCATGGTCCCACCGCCCTGATCGCCCGGGAGCCGGCGGACATCACGGCCGCCGTGCTCGCCTCGGTGCAGCGCCGGCCGCAGACCGCCACCGATCTGGCCGGCGGCCTCGGCGTGCCCCTGGCCCGCATGGAAACGGTCCTGGCGGCCCTGGTCGCGGCCGGGGTGCTCGCCAGCGAGACCATGGGCGACGACACATTTTATTCCGGTTGACCGGATTAACCAAATTTCGCCCCGGAGGGTCGTCCCCCGGGGTAGGGAGATTTTTTGATGACGAAAGGAACCAAACGCAAACAGAAGATGTTCATCAGCGTTCTGCCCGGCGAACAGGTGGAAGTGGCTGTGGCCGAGGATGGACTGCTGCTCGAATATTACGTGGAGATGGTCCACCAGGCCAAGACCCGGGGCCACATCTACCGGGGCAAGATCCACAACATCGATCCCGCCCTCCAGGCGGCGTTCATCAACTACGGCGCGGAGCGCAACGGCTTTTTGCAGATCGACGAGGTGCATCCCGAATACTATCAGATCGTCCAAGCCGGCCAGCGCGCCAAGTTTCCGCCCATCCAGAAGGCGCTCAAGAAGAACCAGGAGCTGCTGGTCCAGGTGGTCAAGGAGCCGACCGGCCACAAGGGGGCCTTCCTGACGACCTATCTGTCCCTGCCCGGCCGCTATTTCGTGCTGACGCCGGGGCGGGAGCAGCGGGGCGTCTCCCGCAAGATCGAGGACGAGGGCGAGCGCAAGCGCCTGAAGGAGGCCATCGCCGGCCTCAAGCTGGAGGAGGGCCTGGGCATCATCGTCCGCACCGCCGCGTTGGGCCAGTCCAAGACGGCCTTGGAGCGCGACCTGTCCTACCTCAAGCGCCTGTGGAAGGAGGTCCGCCAGCGCGGCACCACCGCCGAGACCCCGAGTCTGATCTATCAGGAGCAGGACCTGGCCTCCCGGGCCGTGCGCGATTACCTGACCGACGACGTGGGCGAGGTGTGGGTGGACGAGCCGGAGACCGCCGGCCGGGTGGCCGAGATGGCCTCCCTGGTCTATCCCCGCCGGCCGGGCATCGTGAAGCAGCATACCGACATGGACGTGCCGCTGTGGGACCGCTTCAACCTGCGCAAGCAGATCGAGCAGCTCTACGGCCGGGAAGTGTCGCTGCCGAGCGGCGGCGTCCTGGCCTTCGACCACGCCGAGGCCCTGACGGCCGTGGACATCAACTCCGGCAAGATCGGCGGGGAATCCAACTTTCGGGAGATGGCGCTCAAGACCAACGTGGAGGCGGCCGAGGAAATCGCCCGCCAGTTGCGCTTGCGCGACATCGGCGGCCAGGTCGTCATCGACTTCATCGAGATGAAGGACCGCAAGCATGTGGCCGAGGTGGAAAAGACCATCCGGGCGGCGTTTAAGAGCGACCGGGCCCGCACCGACATCGGCCGCGTCTCCCGGTTCGGCCTGCTGGAGCTCGTGCGCCAGCGCCTGGGCTCGTCGGCCCTGTCCATCACCTCGGAACCCTGTCCCCTGTGCAACGGTTCGGGCCAGCGTCGCAACCACGAGTGGCAGGCCCTGACGGTGCTGAAGGACGTCTACCGCCAGATGCGCAAGGAATCCGGTCCGGACAGCATCACGGTCAAGGTGTCTCCGGAACTGGCCCTCTACTTGCTCAATAACAAGAAGGAACAGCTTTCGTCCATGGAAGCGGAGTTCAAGAAAAAGATAAGCATCATCCTGTTGTAACACATTATGGCTAGCCGAATCTTGCTGCACATCTGCTGCGGCCCGTGCGCCATCGCCCCGGTATTGCGTTTGCAGGAGGCCGGTTATTCCGTGACCGGCCTCTATTACAATCCCAACATCCAGCCGGCCATGGAGTACCTGCGCCGGCGCGACGCCCTGGCCCAACTGGCCGCCATCCTCGACTTCGAGGTGATCTACGACGACTACGACCCGCTGCCTCACCTGCGCCGGAGCGTGGCCGATCCCGAACACCGCTGCCTGCCCTGCTGGCGCGAGCGCATGGCCCGCGCCGCGGCCACGGCGGCCGAGCGCGGCTGCGACGCCTTTTCCTCCACGCTGCTCTACAGCCGCTACCAGGACCACGAGGCCATCAAGGGCCTGGGTACCGCCATGGCGGCCGATGGCGGCCCGGACTTCTACTATCAGGATTTTCGGGTCTTCTGGGATGAAGGCGTGGAGCTGTCAAAAAAGTGGCAAATCTATCGGCAGCCCTATTGCGGCTGCGTGCTGAGCGAGCTGTCCCGTTACGCCAAGAAGTTGCGCCGTCCGCCGGTGGTGGAGGCCTCCTGAGGCGTTTCGGGGCGCCGTCCCCGCCCGTGTCGCCCGTCGTCCCGTTCCGGCCCGCCTGTCCGCCCGTTCCGGCCCCGTGTTTTTTTTCGTCATTCCTGGTGCCGTTTCCTACGCCCCGGCCGAAAAGCCGCGCTGCCGGCCGGTTGGCCGGGCCGATCTTTTTTTTCGCCAGGGCGGCTTTTGCTGAAAAAATGGTAACCATAGTGCAAAATTTCTGTTACGGAGAGTGTAAATCGTGACGGGTGCATGGCTGGTGCTGCTGGCCGTGGGGCTGGATTTGCTGTTGGGCGACCCCGTGACTTGGCCGCATCCGGTGCGGGCCATCGGGTGGGCCTACGCCCGGCTGGACGCCCTGGCCGACCGGCACGGTTGGCGGAATCGGTTTTTGGGTGCGGCCTGCGTCGTGGTTGTGGCCGCGGCGAGCGGCGTCACGGTCTGGCTCCTCGATCGGTTGCCGTGGCGGTTGGGCGATGCGGCCAGCCTCTATTTCGCCTATGCCGGCCTGGCCCTGGGCAACTTGTTGTCCGAGGCGCGGCAGGCGGCACGGTTTTTGGATAAAGGAGAACTGGCATCGGCGCGTCGGGTGGTGGCCGGACTGGTGAGCCGGGACGTGACGGCGCTCGATGCCGACGGTTTGCGCCGGGCCCTGGCCGAGTCGGTCAGCGAGAACACCAACGACGGTTTCGTGGCCCCGGTGCTGTACTTGGCCCTTGGCGGGCCGGCACTTTTATGGGTGTACAAGGCCGTGAGCACCGCCGATTCCATGTGGGGCTACCGCACGGAGCGGTATCTCCGGTTGGGCGCCTTCGGGGCCCGGGCCGATGATGTGTTGGCCTATGTGCCGGCCCGGTTGACCGCCCTGGTGATGGTGTGCACAGGGAGTCTTTTTGGCCTCTTTCACCGGGGCATGTGGGGCAGGATTACCCAGGACGCCGGGAAAAGCGCCAGCCCCAACGCCGGTTGGCCCATGGCCGCCGCGGCCTGGCTGTGCGGCGGCAGTATGGGCGGTCCGGCCCGATATTTCGGGCGCGCCGTGGATAAGCCGCGCTTGGGGCCGGAGCAGGTGGCTTGGACTGCAAAACGGCAGCGCCTGTTGTATCGTTTGGTATTGTTGTCATGCTTAATTATTGCCAAGCTAACATTTTTACTGCGATTGTCTCTGGTAGGTCTCTAGCACCACATGTGCTATGCGGATGACGATACGGGGATACGAAGGCAGCCGTCCGGATTTTTTGAGGAGAACCGATGTGGCATTGGGAAACTTGTTGACGATTCCAATGCAAAAGTGATATCGGTTATTATATGTCTCTTTCAGGAGGGCAGATGTATGGGATTCGAAGGCACCGTAAAGTGGTTCAGTGACAAGAAGGGCTATGGTTTCATCACGCGCGAGGGCGAGGACGACGTCTTCGTCCATTATTCGTCCATCGAGGGCGAGGGGTTCCGCACCTTGCGCGAAGGAGATCACGTCAATTTTGACATTATTCAGGGTGAGCGGGGACCGAAAGCCACGAATGTGACCAAGATGGCCTAGCTGCGCTCTGTCGACGTATGCGGAAAAAGCCCCCGCCGGCCTGCCGGCGGGGGCTTTTTCGTGCGGAAGGGGGCGTTACCCCAGTGCCTTGGAACGGTCCCGCGCGGCCACCACGGCATCGATGAAGGCCGCCCGCACGGCCTGGCGGTCCAGGTGCATGAGGGCTTCGATGGTGGTACCGGCCGGGGAGGTGACCATTTCCCGCAGCACGCTCGGGTGCTGGCCGGATTGGGCCGCCAGTTTGGCCGTGCCGGCGACGAGGCCGGCCACGATGTCGGCGGCGCTTGTGCGGGAAAAGCCGACATAGACGCCGGCCTCGATCAACGCCTCCATGAAGTAGAGGACATAGGCCGGGCCGGAGCCGGCCAGGCCGGTGAAGGCGTCGAAAAGCGACTCGGGGAGCACGTAGGTCTTGCCCAGCCGGGCGAACAGGTCGTGGATGAATTCCCGGCGGTCGGCTGGCAGCTTGGGATCGGTCAGGCACAGGGCGAACAGGCCGGCCCCGACCAGGGCCGGGGTGTTCGGCATGATCCGCACCACCGGGTTGTTGCCTCCGGTCAGGGTGCGCAGCCGGTCCATGGTCACGCCGGCCACGATGGACAGCACCACGGTTTCCGGCCGCAGGTGCGGAGCCAGGGCGGCCATGGCCGATTCCACGTACTGGGGTTTGACGCAGACGAGCAGGTAGTCGCAACCCGCCGCCAAGTCCTTGGGCGTTTTGGCCCGTTGGGCCAGTTCGTCCCGGATGAGCGGGTCGATCTTGGTCTCGTCGACGTCATAGGCCAGGGTCGAGACATCCGGGACGTCGGCCAGTCCCCTGATCATGGCCGCGCCCATGTTGCCGGCGCCGCAGAATCCGATGACGGCGACCATGACCTCAGCCCACCATTTCCAGGGTGCTGAAGAAGTAGGCGGTCTCGAAGGCGGCGGTTTCCGGGGCGTCCGAGCCGTGGACCGAGTTCTTCTCGATGTTTATGGCGTAGGTCTTGCGGATGGTGCCCGCCTCGGCCTTTTCCGGGTTGGTGGCGCCCATGAGCTTGCGGTAGCGGGCGATGGCGTCGTCGCCTTCGAGGATCGAGACCACCACCGGGCCCGAGGTCATGAAGGCCACCAGGTCGACGAAAAACGGCCGTTCCTTGTGCACGGCGTAAAAGCCCTCGGCTTCGGCCTTGGTGAGCTGAAGCATTTTCAGGGCCACGATTTTAAGGCCGCTGTCCTGAATCATTTTCAGGATGGCGCCGGTCAGGTTGCGGGAAACGGCATCAGGCTTGATGATGGAGAGCGTGCGTTCCATGCGTGTTGGACTCCTTGTGTCGGTATGGCGCGGACGGCCGCCCGAAAGACGGCATCCGGCGGGGCGGAAATACCGCGAACCGCCCGTCTTGGCAAAGTCAAATTCGGCGGTCAGGCCCCGGCGATGACCCGCAGGATGGCCTCGCGGTCCACGATGCCGAGCAGGTGGGTGTCGTCGTCCACCACCACCAGCCGTTTGACCGAAAACGCCACCATCTGGGACAGCACCGACACCAGGGACGCATCCTCCGGCGTGGTGTAGACCTGCCGTTGCATGACCTCGGCGGCCCGGCCCGAGGGACAGGAATCGGCCTCCGGCCGCCGGGAGAACAGGGCCCGGATCAGGCCCGGTTTCTGGCTCGGCCCGCAGCGGGAGAGCAGGTCGCCGTCCAGGATGATGCCGAGCACCCGGCGGTCGCCGTCCACCACCACTACCCGTCGCAGTGGCGAGTTGACGAGCTTTTTGACCACTTCCGGCAGCGGATCGTTCGGGTTGGCCGTGGGCACGTCGGCGTACATCACGTCCCTGGCCTGCTGGAGCAGGTCGGCCGTGAATCGGGGCAAGGCGGCGGCCGCCGGGGCTACGTTGGCGGCCGAGCGCAGGATGTCGGTCCGGCTGACGATGCCGGCGAGCGTGCCGTCCTCGGTCACCACGGGCAGGCGCTTGAGCTTCTTTTTGATCATGAGTTGGGCCGCGTCGCGCAGGGTGGTGCGCTCGCGGATGGTCACGGCCGGGGAGGTCATGATGTCCTTGGCCTTGCGGCCGGCCACCCGGGCCAGGTCGTTGGCCCGCGCCTCCTCGGAAAGCTGGTCCTGCAGGGACAGCCGGGCTTCCATGCCGCCCCGGGTGAGCAGGTCGCCTCCCGTGATGATGCCGAGGACAGTGTTGTCCGCAGCCACCACCGGCACGGCCTTGACCTGTCGGGCCAACAGCAGCCGCACCACCTCGGCCAGGTCCTGTTCCGGCGGCACCGCGGTCACCTTGGCCACCATGGCGTCGCGCACCAGCACCGGGCAGCAGAACCGGGCCTGGAGCCGTTCCCGGGTGATGAGCCCTTCCGGCACCAGGGCCTCCAGGCAGGGCAGCAGCATGTGCATCCGCTCGGGCCGGTCCACGATTTCCACCACCATGGGCAGGTCCTCGGACAGGCGCAGCAGCTTGGCCGTGTGGATGACGCTCTTGGCGCCGAACCCCAGCACGCCGCGCATCACCGTGGCCCCGGCCGCGCCGCGCCGCCGCGCTTCCTCCACCACCGCCTCGTAGACCGGCCGGCCGTCCTCGTGGACGGTCTCGCCGCAGTAAATTCGGACGCGCTCGACCTCGGTATAGTCCGACATGATCGCCTCCTGGTTTGCCTCCGGCGGCCGGGAGAGGCGCTGCCTCTCCCGGACCCTCACCGCCAGGGCGCTGCCCTGGACCCGCCGGGGGAATCATTCCCCCGGACCCCTGTCCTAGGGAGTATAGTCCATTGTCGCATCACGTGATGGTTTTGAGCCTCTTTTCCCCCGCGGCCCAAACGACCGTCCCGTCCTTCGTCCCCCGTCCAGGGAGTCCGGGGGGAATGATTCCCCCCGGCCGCCGGAGGCCTCTTCCGTCTTCCTCAGATCATCCTGCCCAGGATGAGACCGCCGAACAGGGCCGCGAAGCCGGTTACCGTCTGGAAGGCCACGTTGGCCAGGCAGGTGAAGTAGCGTCCGTCTTCCAGGTAGCCGGCGCTTTCGAACACGAAGGTGGAAAAGGTGGTGAAGGCGCCCATGAAGCCCGTCAGAAAGATGGTCCGGGCCTCGGCGCGAAAGAAGTAGCGGCCCTCGGCCAGCTCCCAGACCAGCCCGAACAGGAAACAGCCCAGGATGTTGGCCGCGGCCGTTCCCCAGGGAAAGTCCTTGCCGGCCAGATCGTAGACCACGCCCGAGAGCCAGTAGCGGGAGAGGGTCCCACAGGCGCCGGCCAGCGCGATCAGCATGAGTTTTTGCAGCATCGCCTGCCTCCCGATGCGGCTGGTCGGCGATCGAAAAGCGTCCGCCTGGCCTTTCCGGGCGGCGGACGGCGTCATCATGGCGCGGCCCGACCGAGTCTGTCCGCCTGTTTCGCATAGCGCAGGCGGCCGGGCGGGTAAAGAACGGATTGACATGAGTAACTTGATCGTTATAGTCATGTTTAGCCGACGCGGGCGGTCCCGGGCCCTTGCCCCTTTCCGTCACGCCCGATGCGGCATACAAGACATGCTAGGACCGATCCTGGGCCAACCGGTCGCGCGGAGGAAACCATGTGGGAATATACGGACAAAGTCAGGGAGCATTTCCTGCATCCGAGGAACGTCGGCGTGCTTGAGGACGCCAACGCCGTGGGCGAAGTGGGCAGTCTGACCTGCGGTGACGCCCTGAAGCTCTATCTCAAGATCAACGAGGCCGGCGTCATCGAGGACGCCCGTTTCCAGACCTTCGGCTGCGCCAGCGCCATCGCTTCCAGTTCGGTGCTGACCGAACTGCTGAAGGGCAAGACCATCGAGGAAGCGCGCCGGCTCACCAACAAGGACATTGCCGCCGATCTCGGCGGCCTGCCCAAGGAAAAGATGCACTGCTCGGTCATGGGCCAGGAGGCCCTGGAAGCGGCCCTGGCCGACTACCTGGGCGAGAAGGCGCCCGCGCCGGCGCCCGAAGGCGCGCTCGTGTGCAAGTGCTTCGGCGTCTACGAGGGGCAGATTCGCCGGGCCATCCGGGAAAATGCCCTCAAGACGGTGGAGGAGATCACGGACTTCACCAAGGCCGGCGGCGGTTGCGGCGACTGTACCGAGCGGTTGCAGGCCATCCTGGACGAGGAATTGGGCCGCACGGCCGCCTCGACGGCTGCGGCCGGGAAGAAGCCCCTGACCAACCTCGAACGGGTCAAGCGCGTCACCCAAATCATGGATGAGGAAATCCGTCCCTCGCTCAAGAAGGATTCCGGCGACATCGATCTGGTGGACATCGAGGGCAAGACGGTGATCGTGGCTCTGCGCGGGGCCTGCAAGGGCTGCCCGGTCAGCCACGTGACGCTCACCGAGTTCGTGCAGCAGCGCCTGCGCGAGTTGGTCGAGCCGGACATTACGGTCAGGGAGGCGGGCAAATGAAGCCGATCTATCTCGATAACAACGCCACCACCATGGTGGCCCCGGAAGTCCTGGACGTCATGCTGCCGTATTTTTCCGAGCTGTACGGCAACCCGTCCAGCATGCATTCCTTCGGCGGCGAGGTGGGCGTGCGCCTGAAGGAGGCCCGCGCCACCATCGCCGCCCATCTCGGCTGCCGCCCCGACGAGCTGATCTTCACCTCCTGCGGCACCGAGGGTGACAATACGGCCATCCGTAGCGCCCTGGCCGCCCAGCCCGACAAGCGCCATCTCATCACCACCCGGGTGGAGCACCCGGCGGTCTTGAGCCTGGCCCGGCACCTGGAGGAAAAGGAGGGCTACGCGGTCACCTCCCTGGGCGTGGACGACAAGGGCCGGCTGGACCTGGAGGAACTTTCCCGGGCCATCCGCAAGGAGACGGCCCTGGTTTCGGTCATGTACGCCAACAACGAGACCGGCACCCTTTTTCCCATCCCGGAAATCGCCGCGCTGTGCCGGTCCCGCGGCGTGCTGCTCCATACCGATGCCGTCCAGGCCGTGGGCAAGGTGCCGATCGACCTGTCCGAGCTGCCCGTGGACATGCTGGTCCTCTCCGGCCACAAGCTCCACGCGCCCAAGGGCGTGGGCCTGCTCTTCGTGCGCAAGGGCACGCCGTTCCGGCCGTTTCTGGTCGGCGGCCATCAGGAACGCGGCCGTCGGGCCGGCACCGAGAATACCGCCGGCATCATCGGCCTGGCCAAGGCCCTGTCCCTGTCCCTGGCCAACATGGCCGAGGAAAACACCCGGGTGAAGGTCCTGCGCGACCGCCTGGAAGCCGGGCTTTTGGCCTCCATCCCCGACAGCATCGTCAACGGCGACCCAGAACACCGCCTGCCCAACACGTCGAGCATCGCCTTCAAGTTCGTCGAGGGCGAGGCCATCCTGCTCATGCTCGACCAGTACGGCATCTGCGCCAGCTCGGGTTCGGCCTGTACCTCGGGCAGCCTGGAGCCGTCCCACGTGCTGCGGGCCATGGGCGTGCCCTTTACCTTCGCCCACGGCTCCATCCGCTTCAGCCTCTCCCGCTATACCACCGACGCCGATGTGGATCTGGTGCTGGACAAGCTGCCCGGCATCATCGAAACTCTCCGTAAAATGTCGCCCTTTTCCGAGGATACGGTCCCCACGGTGGCCTGTACCTGCCAGTAGGCGAAGATGCCTCCGGCGGCCGGGGGAAGGCGAAGAGAAAAGATGCCTCCGGCGGCCGGGGGGAATCATTCCCCCCGGACTCCCTGAATGGGGAACAGGGGGGAATGCTTCCCCCCAGCAGGTCCAGGGCGGCACCCTGGCCGCCGGAGGCATCTTCACGAAGGAGAACACGGTGGGCATGATGGACAAGGCCTTGCTGGTCGTGGCGCTTCTCATGTTGTGTTCCTGTACCGGTGTTCGCCAACTGTCGCTCTACCCGGTGGGCGGGCCGATTTTCGACGCCGGGCATCTGCAACCGCTCGCCGGGACGCTGACGAACGCCTATGCGGACATCGGCAAGGGCAGCGTGACCCTTCCCGACGGCCGGACCTGCGACGGCGAATGGTCCATGGTGTCCAATACGATGACGGCGAATTCCAGCCTGGTGGTCGGGGACGCCTGGGGTTCCCTTTACGGCGATTCGCTGGGCGTTGTGACGGGCGGTCAGCAGCCCGGCATGGCCACCTTGATCTGTCCGGACAACAACGTGTTGCAGATTGCATTTTTGGCCGGCGGTTCGGGCGGTCACGGCATCGGCGTCGGCGAGGACACCGTGGGCAACCGTTACAAGGTTCATTTTTAACGGCGTACGGATGATTTGTTTTTTTTCGGCAAGGAGCTAGGCTCCCCGGCTGCGGGGGAGGGGCCCGGCGGCGTCCCGTGACCGACGGCCGCAAGGGGGCGCCCTCGGGGGAATGTCCGCAAAGGAGAGACAAGACGATGCGTGTTGCCAACGATATGACGGAATTGGTGGGGAAAACGCCCATGGTCTGGCTGTCCCGGGTGACCGAGGGCTGCGTGGGCCGGGTGGCGGCCAAATTGGAATCCTTCAACCCCTGTTCGTCGGTCAAGGACCGGATCGGCGTGGCCATGATCCGGGCGGCCGAGCAGGAGGGCCTGATCGGCCCGGATTCCGTCATTGTGGAGCCGACCAGCGGCAATACCGGCGTAGGGCTGGCCTTCATGTGCGCGGTGCGCGGCTATCGGCTGATTTTGACCATGCCCGAGTCCATGAGCGTGGAGCGCCGGGTGCTGCTGAAGGGCTTCGGGGCCGAGCTGGTGCTTACGCCGGCCGCCCAGGGCATGCGCGGCGCGGTGGAGAAGGCCGAGGAACTGCGCCGCACCATGGACCACGTCTTCATTCCCCAGCAATTCGCCAACCCGGCCAATCCCGCGGCCCACGCCCGGACCACCGGCCCGGAGATCTGGGACGACACGGACGGCGAGGTGGACATTTTCGTGGCCGGGGTGGGCAGCGGCGGCACCATTACCGGCGTGGCCCAGGCCTTGAAGCCCCGCAAGCCCGGTTTCCGGGCCGTGGCCGTGGAACCGGCGGCCTCGCCGGTCCTGGCCGGCGGCAAGCCGGGGCCGCACGCCATCCAGGGCATCGGGGCCGGCTTTGTCCCCGAGGTGCTGGACAGGAGCCTGCTCGACGAGATCTTCCCCGTCCCCAACGAGGCGGCCCTGACCATGGCCCGGCGGCTCATGCGCGAAGAGGGCATTTTGTGCGGCATTTCCTCCGGCGCCAACGCCTATGCCGCCATAGAGATCGCCAAGCGGCCGGAGAACGCCGGCAAGATCGTGGTCTTCGTGGTCTGCGACACGGGCGAGCGCTACCTGTCCACGCCGCTGTTCACCGAGGAGGGCTGATCCCATGGCGGAGAACACGTCCGCGCGGACCCGGGAACCCGGCCTGGTGGAGCAGGTCGCGGGCCTGCTGTGCGAGGAGGCGTCCTACGCCAAGGTCTATCACCGGCCGCTCCACGACGAACCCATGCCGTCCGTTACGGCCCTGATCGAAATGATGGAACGGCTGCGGGCGGTGCTGTTTCCCGGTTATTTCGGCCATTCCGACATCACGCCGGAGAACATGCGTTACCACATCGGGGCCAACCTGGACGCCATCAACAAGCTGCTGATCGATCAGGTGCGGCGGGGCTACTGCTTTTTCTGCGAACAGGACCAAGCCGGTTCCTGCGAGGATTGCGACACCCGGGCCAAGCGGCTGGCCGGGGAATTCCTCCGCACCCTGCCGCAGATCCGCGAGCTGCTGGCCGAGGACGCCCATGCCGCCTTCGAGGGCGATCCGGCCTCGCGCAGTCCCGGCGAAACCATCTTCTGCTACCCGAGCATTACGGCGCTCACCCACTACCGGGTGGCCCACGAACTCTACCTGATCGGCGTGGACCTGATTCCCCGCATCATCACCGAGATGGCCCATTCCCAGACCGGCATCGACATCCATCCCGGCGCCACCATCGGCCGGCATTTCTTCATCGATCACGGCACGGGCACGGTCATCGGCGAGACCTGCATCATCGGCGACAACGTCCGGCTCTACCAGGGCGTCACCCTGGGGGCCAAGAGCTTCCCCAAGGACGAGACCGGCATTTTGGTCAAGGGCATTCCCCGCCACCCCGTGGTCGAGGACGACGTGGTCATCTATTCCGGAGCGACCGTGCTCGGGCGCGTCACCGTCGGCAAGGGTTCGGTCATCGGCGGCAACGTCTGGGTGGTGAGCGACGTGCCGCCCAATTCCCGCATTGCCCAGCACGGTTCCGGCGGCATCCGTTTTGCCGACGGCGCCGGTATCTGAACGGGCGGAAGACGGGCCAAGGCGCTCTCGGGCGGCCGTCGGATCAGGAGTTGGCCGCGTACAGGGCGGCCACCTTGGCGGCCAGCGTGGACGTGGCGGAGGGCGGCTTCGGCGCGTCCGCCACGGTGGGCAGTGCCACCGGCGCCTTGGGCGTCTGCGGTGCGCGTTTCACGGGGGCTGGCGTGGCGGCAGATTTTGCCGTTCCGCCCAGTCGAAAGGGCGAGGCGAACCGATGCCCGCAGGCCGGACACGCCATGAGCACGCCACCCACGCCATCGGGGAAACGTAGCGCTTGACCGCACTTGGGGCATTGCTTCGTCGTATCGTTGTCGTGCATCAAAGCCTCCGATACCCGGAGCCCGATGCAAATGCGATGCCCGGCGAAGGAGGCCTCCGGCGGCCAGGGCGCTGCCCTGGACCCGTTGGGGGGAATCATTCCCCCCAGACCCCCTGTAAAGGGGGCTGGCTAATTGTCCTATCGTATTTGATTTTTTAGGTATTTTTCCCCATGCGGCGCTTCGCCGCTGGCGCCCTTTGGGACGCGATACGCCTCGGCGTCAGGCCGGCTTGGCGGCCTGTGTCGCCGGGGCGCATCGCGGCCCAAACGACCGTGCCTGGCCCCGCTACGGGGACCATACGAACACGCTTCGGTGCGAGGGGTCCGGGGGCATCATGCCCCCGGCCGCCGGAGGCATCTTCGTCTTCGTCTTAGTTCTCGCCTTTGCCTTTCCTCTCCCACCCTTCGAGGAAGGCGAGCACCACGTCGCGGCTCTGTTCGACGCTCAACCGTTCGGCATCGACCAGACATTCGGCCGCGGGATTTTCCTCATAGGGGATGTCCACGCCGATGACCTGGCCGAGGCCGGGAAACTGCTGGCCGGTGGCCTTGCGTTTCATGGCCTTGGCGTAGAGGCCGGCCATGACCAGGCCGTCCGGGCGGGCGGCCTCCCGGGCCATGGCCGTTTTGAGGGTGCAGCGGACGTGGACTTCGGCGAAGCGGGGGATGCGCGCGCGGGCGGCCTCGCGCATGGCCCGCTTGGGGGCGGTGGCGTCCATGAGCACGAGCGGGCCCGACGAGGCAATTTCTGCCGCTTCCGTCACGAAGCGGGCGTAGGCCTGTTCCCGTTCGGCTGCGCTGTAGGTGGGGTTGGGGAAATAGGCCTTGCGCCGGGCGTCCAGGGAGAGCAGGACGACCGGCCGTCCCGCCGCTTCCAGGGCGTCGCGGACGGCCGTGGCCACGGCGCTTTTGCCCGAGCCGGGCAGGCCGGTGAACCAGAGGGCGGCGCCGGTCATGAGGCGTGCATCAGGGCGTTGATGTTGGCGTAATCGAAGCGGTCGGCCACGAGGACGTTTTCCAAAAAGCGGAGCAGGCCCTGGCGCACGGCCGGGGGATGGCTGGGATACCACTGGGGCGAGGCCACGACCAGGCCGCGGAAGACGTAGAACGGCGCGATGACCGCAAGCATTTCCGTATCGTTGCTGGCCTCCAGATAGGTGTCCCAGAAGGTGCGGTACAGGCGCTCGAAATCCCCGGTCAGCCGGGGTTGGTCGTAGAGGCCGAAGAGCAGGTAGTTGATGCTCATGGTGGCCACGTCGTCGGCCGGTTCGCCCCATTCGCCGCGGCTGCGGTCGAGCACCGCGAAGTCCCGCGTGTCGCCGTCCTCCTGGATGAGCACGTTCCAGGGATGGAAGTCGCCATGCACCCGGGCCAGCCGGTGGGTGTAGCCGCGCAGCTTCCAGCGCCAGTCGATGATGCGCTTTTCCAGGGCGGCGAAGCGTTCCGGAGGAAAGAGGTCGTAGGGGTAGGGGTAGGCGTCCACCAGCCCGAAGATGCACTCCGAGGCCCCGATCAGGTTGCGGATGCGGCGCAGGTAGAGGTCCGGGTCGTTTTTCTTGCCGGCGTGCACCCGGGCCAGCCACAGGGCGAAGGACCGGGCCATGGCCACATCGCGCGGCTCCAGGCCGGTTTTGCGGATGCGGGCCAGGTCCAGGTAATAGTCGTAGCCCGGGGCCTTTTCGCTCAGGATGAAGAATTCCTTGGGCTTGCTGACTGGAATCAGCCGGTCCCGGTCGTCGAAGTAGCCCAGCCCGAGCGGCCGCACGTGTTTTTCCATGCGCGCCCCGGCTTCGTACTGGAACATGAGGATGGCGGCCCGGTCCCAGTAGAACTGGTGGCCGTACTTGTCGCCGCGCATGATGGAAAGCACGCCGCTTTGGATCTTGCCGCCGGCCTCGAAGGTCAGGCACACGGGCTTGCCATAGCCGAATTCCTTCATGCCCTGGTCGCCCGCGCCCATTTCGCAGGCGCCGACGAGCCTGGCGTCCGGCCCGAAGGCCTGGCGCAGATAGCGTTCCACCGCCTCGGGGCGGATGACGATGGCGGGCTTTTTTTCCGTGCCCTTGCGCATGATCGCCTCCTGTTGCGGTTGGTGAAAAGGGGGTGACGAACGCCCGGCGGGGGCCGGGAGGCGGAAGCGTTCCCCCGGCTCCCGCCGAGGATCAGGCTTCCAGCGGACCGAAACTGGCGGCGTAGCGCGCGCAAAATTCCGGCCAGCTGTAATGATGCTCCTGGGTGCCGTGTTGTTCCACGGCGTAGGCGGCGGCCACCGAACCGACCTTGGCGGCTTCGGCCGGCGTCCGGCCCAGGGTGAGCCCCTTGATGAATCCGGCCCGGAAGGCGTCGCCGGCCCCGGTCGGGTCCTGGACGTCCGCCGCCGGGCAGGGCGGGATATGGATTTCCTTGTCCCCCTGGCGGACGATGGAGCCGTTTTCGCCCAGGGTGGTGATGACGACGCCGGCCCGGGCGCAGATGTCGGCCAGGCTCAGCGTGGTGGCGTTCTCGATGAGCTGGAGCTCGTAGTCGTTGGAGATGAGGTAGGCGGCGCCGGTCAGCATCTCGGTCAGCTCGTCGCCGGAAAAGGCGGTGGTGCTCTGGCCCGGGTCCACGATGCAGGGAATCCTCTTGGCCTTGCACAGGCGGGGATACTCCCGCATGTCGTCGAGGTTGCCGGGGGCCACGATGGCGATCGTGTCGGACGGATTGCATTCCGCCACCGGGTACTCGGCCCGGTATTTCATGGCCCCGGGGTTGAACCCGGTGATCTGGTTGTCCGTGCGGTCGGTGGTGATGTAGGCCCCGGCGGTGAATTCGCCGTTGATCCGCCGGATGCCTTCCAGGGACAGGCCGCAGTGGCGCAGCCAGCCCTCGTAGGCGGTGAAGTCCTTGCCGGCGCAGCCGAGGATGGTGGGGTCCTCGCCGAGCATCTTCAGGCTGTAGGCGATATTGCCGGCGGTGCCGCCGAATTTGACCTCCAGCCCGTCCAGCACGAAGCAGACGTTGAGGATATGGATTTTGTCGGGCAGGATGTGGTCGGCGAAACAGCCCGGGAAGCTCATGATGCGGTCGTAGGCGAGGGACCCCGAGACGAGGATGCGCATGGTGCGGGAACTCCTTTACGGAAGACTAGTGGTGTTGGGGGAGAGTTTCCTCGTCGATCCAGCGCAGAAAATCCGGCAGACCATCGGTGATGGGCAGGACGACGGCGCAGGGAACGTCGTAGGAATGCAGGATGTTGACCCGGGCCAGCAGGGCGTGGGTCAGGTCCTGCCTGGTTTTGGCGATCAGGACGATTTCCGACGCGGATTCGATCCGGCCGTGCCAACGATAGATGGAGCGCATGTCGGGCAGGAGGTTGACGCAGGCGGCCAAGCGTTCCTCCACCAGCGTTCTGCCAATCGTTTCGGCCTCTTCGCGCGTGGCGACGGTCATGTAGACGAACACGGCGGGCATGGCGGGCTCCTTGTCGTCGGTTGTTCGGACGACACCAGCCAACATGACACAAGGGAAACCGCTTTGCAAAGGAACATGGCGGGATTGCGCTTTTCCCCTGGATGGCGGTACTGCAGTGGCCAGCCGGGGCCGGCTCCGGTTGCCCCGCTACGGCCGTCCTGAAAGGTGGTCCGCCGGGGCACACGTTCGCCGAGGAGATTCGACCATGCGTTTTGCACGTTGGGCTCTTGTGGTGGCGGCCGTGCTGTTTCTCGGCGCGGCCCCGGCCCGGGCTTCCGATTATTCGGTGGCGGGTATCGACGATCCGGCCCTTGTGACCGCCTGCGTGGCCGCGCTGCGCCAGGCGGTGTCGCGCGACGACCGGCCGGCCGTGGCCGTCCTGATCGCCTATCCGATCAGGGTCACGGTGCGCGGCCGGAAACGCGCCATCACGACCCGGGCCGCCTTTCTGGCCCGCTACGACGCCATCATCACGCCGGCCGTGCGGGCCGCCCTCCTGAAAGAGGACAAGGGGCCGCTGTTTGCCAACTGGCAGGGCGTCATGCTGGGGAATGGCGAGGTCTGGTTCGGCCTGGTGGGCAAGACGGTGCGCGTGATTGCCATCAACAATTAAGGCGCGGGACGGCCGTCGTCGGCCGGGGAGACGGGACATGGGGCTCTTTTGCTGCCGGAAGGGATCGCGGCCCGACCGGCCGGTTCGGGCCGCCGGGGGCGCGCCCGGCCTATGAAACGGCAGACGTTGTTGCTCAACATGATGAGCGCCATGCTGGACGTCCTCGGGCCCAGCCACTGGTGGCCGGCCGTCACGCCCTTCGAGGTGGCGGTGGGGGCCGTCTTGACCCAGAATACCAACTGGTCCAACGTGGAGCGGGCCATCGCCAATCTGAAGGCCGACGGCACGTTCGACGCCGCCTCCCTGGCCGCCCTGTCCGACGCGGCCCTGGCCGAGCGCATCCGGCCGGCCGGCTATTTCCGCCTCAAGGCCCGGCGGCTGAAGAACCTCCTGGCCATGCTTCTCGATACCTGCGACGGCGACATCACCAGGCTGGCCGGCGGGGACATGGAGACCGTGCGGCAGCAACTGCTGGCCGTTTCGGGGGTGGGACCGGAGACGGCGGACAGCATCCTGCTCTATGCGTTGGGCTATCCGAGCTTCGTCGCGGACGCCTATACGGCCCGGATCTGCCACCGCCACGCCCTGACGCCCGAGGACGCCGATTACGAGACCTTGCGGATGTTTTTCATGGAGGGGCTGCCCGAGGACGTGGCGCTCTACAACGAATTTCATGCCCTGCTGGTGCGGGTGGGCAACGCCTGGTGCCGACCGCGCGCCCCGAAATGCCGGGAATGCCCGCTGGAGCGGTTTTTGTCATGAAGCGCGCGGCCTGCTGCCTGGGACTCGTGGTCCTGACGGCCGTTCTGGCCGGCGTCGGCGTGGCCGGCCGGGAGGCGAGCGCCCGGGGGGACCGCCACGGCGCTGCCGCCCCGTCTACGGTCGCCTTGCTGGCGGCCCTGTGGCCGGCGCGGCTGGACGATTTGACCGGTCGGGCCGCGGGCGTCGCCTCCTGGGCCGAGGGCGACCGGCGCTATGTCTGGCTGCGGGCCCTGCTGGCCACCGGCCAGGCCGCGTCGGGTCCCGCGCCAGTCGTGACGCCGACGGATGCCGTCCTGCGCCGCGTCCTGGGCGACCCGGCCGTCCCGGATACCGGGGCCGCAAACGAACCGCCCTGTTTTTCGGCCACCCGGGGCGGCCTGGCTTGGCCGGCCCGGGGCCGGCTGGCCGCGGGCTTCGAGGCCGGGCGCCCGTCGCGTCAGGGCGTGGCCTTGGCCACGGCGGCCGGGGCGTCGGTCCGGGCGGCGGCCGGAGGGCGGGTCGTTTTCAGCGGCCGGTTGCGCGGCCGCGGTCGGGTGCTTATTGTGGCCCACGGCTTGCATTGCCATACCGTCTATGCCTGCCTGGCGGACGTTGCGGTGGCCGAAGGGGCGACGGTCTCCCGGGAAACCCTCCTGGGTCGGGCCGGGATATGCCCGCCGGCCGGGGGGCCGGGAGTCTATTTCGAATTGCGTTTTCGGGAAAAAGCCCTTAATCCGGCGGAGTGGTTCGCCGCGAGTGAGTAGGGTTGGAGTCCGGCGAGACGAGCGTGGGGCCGCTGATCGTGCTTGTGGCGTGAGGCCCGCTGTTGGAGGAATGTATGCGTTTTTTGAGTAAAATATCGTGTTCCCTGGTCCTGAGCCTGGCGATCGCGGCCGTCGCCGTGGCCGCTCCCAAGCCCAACGAGGACCGTTTCGCCCCACTCAAGCGTTTCAGCCAAGTCATGGATTTGGTGGAGAACCACTATGTCAAACCTGTGACGCGCAATGAGCTGATCGACGGCGCCATTGTCGGCATGCTGCAACAGCTCGACCCGCACTCCAGCTTCCTGTCGAAGGAGGAATTCAAGGAGATGCAGGTCAGCACCTCAGGCGAGTTCGGGGGCATCGGCATCGAAATCAGCATGGAGAACGGCCGGCTGACGGTCATTTCCCCCATCGACGACACCCCGGCGGAAAAGGCCGGCCTCAAGGCCGGTGACATTATTTTGGAAATCGAGGGCGAATCGACCCAGGACATGACCCTGGTGGACGCCGTCCAGAAGATCCGGGGGCCCAAGGGCAAGCCCGTGACCCTGACCGTGCTGCACCGCGACCAGCAAAAGCCCTTCAAGGTCAAGGTGGTCCGGGACACCATCCCCATCGTCAGCGTCAAGAGCAACGAAATCGCGCCGGGCTACCTCTATATCCGGCTGACCCGCTTCAACGAAAACACCACGCCGGAGCTGCATCAGGCCCTGGCCGCCTACCGCAAGGACGGCAAGCCGCTCAAGGGCGTCATCCTCGACCTGCGCAACAACCCCGGCGGCCTGCTGGATCAGGCGGTCAACGTCGCCGACGTGTTCCTGTCCTCAGGCAAGATCGTCTCCATCAAGGGCAAGACCCCGGAGCAGCAGAAGGATTTCGAGGCCAAGCCCCAGCCGGACGACGTGACCGCGCCGCTGGTCGTGCTCATCAACGCCGGTTCGGCCTCGGCCTCGGAAATCGTGGCCGGCGCCCTCAAGGACCACAAGCGGGCCGTGCTGGTCGGGGAAAAGACCTTCGGCAAGGGCTCGGTCCAGACCGTCATCCCGCTGTCCGACGGCTCGGGCATCAAGCTGACCACGGCGCTCTATTATACGCCCAACGGCCGTTCCATCCAGGCCGAGGGCATCGAACCGGATTTCCTGGTGCCCTTGCAGGATGTCGATTCCGACCGTGACAAGCTTTCCGTCAATCACCAGTTCCGGGAGCGCGATCTGTCCCGCCACCTGGAGAACAGGAAGAAAAGAAAGGCCGGTGCGTCCGACGATCCCAAGCAGAAATTGTTGGATCAACTGGAACGGGACAACCAGTTGAAACTTGCTGTGGAGTTGGTGAAGTATTTCCCCATCAAGCTCGTCACCCCCTAAACCGCGCAAACGACGAACGTCTTCGACGCGTTCCGCTTCCAAGCCGGGGGGCAAGCCTCAAAAAAAGGCTGCCCCCCGGAAAAAGCGGCCCGTCACCATCCCCTGGCGCGCTGTGTTTCTCGCCCTGGCATCCCTGGCCCTGGGCGTCTCTCTTGTCGTCTTGGGGTTGCTCCTGATCGGTCCCAAGCGCGGTCCGGTCGCCATCCGCCACACCCAGCGCACGGCCCAGCACCGTGTCGTCCCGCCGCCTCCGGCGGCCGCGCCCCGAACTCGGCCGGCTCCGGAGCCCCGAAAGCCCCAGCCCGCCGAACAGCCGCCCTTGCCCTTCGAGGAGCATCTGTCGGACCATGAGACCTTGGCGCGGGACCTGGCGGTGGTGCCCGAATTCCGGGGCAAGGTGACCACGCCGACCGCTCCCCCGGCCCGGCCGGAGACCGTCCAGGGACCGAGCATGGTCATCGTGATCGACGACCTGGGCGACCATCCCGTTCTGGCCAAGTCCCTGACCGAACTGCCGTTCCCCATCACCATGGCCATTTTGCCCAACCGGCCGCGCACGCAGTACGTGGCCTCCCTGGCCGCCAAACGCGGCTTCGAGGCCATTTTGCACCAGCCCATGCAGCCGATTTCCTACCCCCGGGTCAATCCTGGCCCCGGCGCGCTGTTCACCGATATGGACGCCGCCCGGATCAAGCGGCTGCTGACGGACAATCTGGCCCAGGTGCCCAGCGTCGTCGGCATCAACAACCATATGGGCTCGGCCTTCACCGAGAACGCCGCGGGCATGGCCGCCGTGATGGAGGTCCTCAAGGCCAAGGGCTTGTTCTTCCTGGATTCGGTGACCTCGGCCAAAAGCGCCGCCCCCGAGGCCGCCCGCGTCGCCGGCGTGCCGCACTATCGTCGGGCCGTATTCCTGGATAACGTCCGCAACGTCCGGGCCATCCTCGGTCAGATCAAGCTCGCCGAACGCCTGGCCAAGAAACGCGGCCGCGCCATCGCCATCGGCCATCCCTACGGCGAGACCCTGGAGGCCCTGCGGCTCTGGTTCAAGGAGCGCGACCCGCGCGTCCATCTCGTCACCTTGACCCAGCTCGGCCCCGAACCCGAGTAATCGCTCGGCCCCTCACTGTTCGGCGCCGCCCCGGACCTGCCGGGGATGATTCCCTCGGACTTCATTATCGGTTTCTTGCGGCGCTTCGCCGCGGGCGCCCTTTGGGCCGGAATCGGCCCGGTGCAAGCCGCCTTGCGGCTTGAGGCCGGGCCGATTCCGGCCCAAACGACAAGGTTCCGCCACTCGGCGTTCCCGACTCCCCACCGCGCCTGCCGTCGAGGGGGCCTGGGGGGGCATCATGCCCCTCAGCCGCCGGAGGCCTCTTCCGTCTTGCCGGCAGTTGCGCCTATTTCCCCTGCCACAACGCCACCAGCCGGTCCTGGAGACGGGCCAGGGCGTAGGAGAGGGGCATGGCGACCAGGGTCAGCAGGAGCATGGCCGTGAAGGGGGCCAGTCGGCCGTGCAGCAGATCCGCACCGTAGCCGAGGAGGGGTTGATGGAGCAGGTAGAAGCTGTAGGAGGCGGCGGCTGCTGCGGCGACGCCCGGTCTGCCGCCCCACCGGGCCATGAGCGGCCAGCAAAAGAGCGCGCCGGCCAGGCCGAGGCTGGTGACCGTGAGCAGGATGTGCACGAACGGCATGGTCAGCGCGTCCTTCACGGTCAGCGACAGCAGCACGCCGATGCCGGCCGCCAGGCAGAAGCCGACGCCCCAGCCGGCGGACAGGCCGCCGGTCGCGCTGCGGCGTTTCCAGAGCATGGCGAAGGCCATGCCCAGGACGAATTCGGGCAGGCGGTAGGGCAGGTTGAAATAGAGCATGTAGTCGAACATGGCCGCCGTGGGGTGGCTGCCGGCGGCGCGGGACAGCGCGTACCACAGGCCCCAGCAGCCGATCAGGCAGAGCGCGGTGGCCCGGGCCGTGCCCAGGGCCCGGAACAGGCGCAGCACCAGCGGAAAGACGAGGTAGAATTGGGCGAGCAGCCCCATCCACCAGAGGGCCGGCACCAGGCAGAAGAACCGGGCCGGGTCGAAGGTTTGGACGAAGCAGGCTTTTTCCGCCACGCAAACGGCCAGGGCGGTAAGCGGCATGGCGCCGATCACCAGGGCGACCAGGGCCCACAGGGCCAGGGACAGATAGTATTGGGGGACGATGCGGCCGAACCGTCGCCGGAAGAAGGCGGCCAGGCCCATGGGCGGTTTGCCGCCCGGATCGGCGTAGGGCAGGGTGAGGACGAAACCGGTGATGGCGTTGAAGACCACCACGCCGAGATAGCCCTGGGCGAGCACGGCCCCGAGCAGGGGGCCGAAGGGATTGCGGACGCCGCCGGCGGGCAGGACGCTCCACAGGTGGTAGAAGAAGATGCCGGCCATGGCCAGCACCCGGATGGCCTCGATCTGGGTGACGCGACGCTGCATAACGGGCTCCTTGGCGCGAACGCTAATCGAAATCGTCTTCGCTGAACCAGACGCCCCGGATGTGGCTGGAGCGGTCGGGTTCGTAGTCCGGCTCCTCGCCGCCGCCATGGTGGTAGACGGCGAAGAATCGACCGTCGGGGAGTTCCGCCCAGCCGGAATAGCCGAAATCGCCGAAGGCGGCCCGGCGGTCGTTGTCGAGTTCGAGGACGCGACGGCGGCTCCAGGCGTCGGGCATGCCTTCCCGGAAGGACCACTGCCAGGCGTAGTGCCGTTCGTAGCGCGGCTCCCGGGTGACGAGGGACAGGGCGCGCCAGACGTGGCGGCCGGCGTTTTCCTCGTCGCTCGAGGGCGTGCCGAAAAGGATGGGCCGGGTGTCGGCTTGACGGGCGTCCACCCGGATGCGAGCCCGGCGCACGCCGTCGATGGCAAGGGTCAGGCTGCCCCGGTGGTAGGACAGGCCGATGTCGTGGAAGACGCCCGGCGCGTAGGGAACCGGCGCATGGTCGGCCACCTCCAGCCGGTCCGGATAGAGCCGCCACCAGGCCCCGCCGAAGCGGATGCCGCAGGCCGTTTTTTCGGCCGCGTCCACCCGCACGGTGGCGGTCAGCTTGGCCAGGGCCCGCTGGGGAAAGGTCAGGGGCCGCAGGGCGAAACGGGCGCCCTGGTCCCGGCCGGCCGGATTGTCGATGCACAGACCCTCGTCGGTCAGCCGGGCCTGTTCGGGATGGGGCAGGCGCCCGGCCACGGCGAAATCCGACAGCAGCTCGTCGGGCGTGCCCAGCCAGGCGGCGGTGCCCCGATCCGGTCCCACGTTGCGGTAGGTGACGAGCAGGCGGCCGGAGCCGGTGCGCCCCAGGGTCGGCCGGTGGCCGATCAGGGGCGTCGGCCGGGGGAGCGTCCAGGTCTCGCCGCCGTCTTCGCTGACGCAGGCGTACATCGGCTCGTAGACGAAGGAATTTTCCCGCAACAGGGCCAGGATGCGTCCGTCCGGCAGGGCGACCATGGAGGCCTCGCACAGGACGAGGAACGGATCGTAGGCCAGAATGGACAAGGGGAAGAACGATTGCCCCTGGTCCGTGGAGAGAAAGGTCAGCTCCTCGGACGTGGGCTGCCGGGTGGTGGGGTGGGCGACGCAGCCCCGGTGGCTGTGGCCGGCCGTGAGCCAGCGGTCCGGGCCGAGGATGAGCAACCGGTCGGGAAGGGGAATGACCGGTCCGGCGTAGCGGGCCATCTCGAAGCGTTCGTTGGCGTCGCGGCCCCGGTAGATGGCGTGGGTGCCGTCGTCGATGGCGAGGAGGTCGCCGTCGGGCAGCAGGCGCAGGCGCGGACAATGGCCGTGGCTGGCGTGCAGCACTTCGGCGTCCGACCAGGTGCGCCCGCCGTCGGCGCTGCGACGGGCGAGCAGCCGGGAGGCCTCCTCGGCCACGTGCTGTTCGGCTTCGCGATAGACGGTCACGAGTGTTCCGGACGGGGTCAGGGCCACGTCCGGGAAGGAGAGGTAGCGGCCGGGCCGGCGGTCGATGATGACGTGGCGGTCGGGAGACGCGGCGAGGCTCGGCATGGCGTCAGCGGGAGGCGCTTTGTATGGCCGAGTCCCCCACCACCAGGTAGCTGCCGGCGTGGGGCGCGGGCGTCCGGTCCTTGCGCAACAGCCACTGGCTGTGGTCGGGATCGGTGGCGGCCAGTTGTTCGTAGAGGCGATCGAGGATGCCGTGGCGGTCCAGGAAGGCGTTGGCGGTGGCCGAGATGCGCACGCATCCCTTGGAATCCGGCCCCCCCAGCCGCGGTTCGCCGTTGTCCGGGTCGGTGGCGTGCATGAGCAGCCGCATCTGGCTGTCATAGACGCCCTGGCTGAACCGACGCGGGGCCTGCTGGTAGCCGAAATCCCAGACGCGGCTGCCCTGGGCGCCGAGGCCGCGCCAGCCCTTGTCGTTTTTGGTGCCCTGGGCCCGGTAGCCCCAGTTGTCGGGGAGATTTTCGAAGACGCCGACCGGCGTGAGGAAGGAGTCCTTGCCCTGGCGGAGCTTGCCCGAGGAGATGAAGTCGGCGCCGAGCAGCCGGACGGTTTGGGCGGTGGCGTCGTAAAAGGCCAGAAACAGGACCTGGGCGGCGGGGTTGCGGTCGGCGTAGACGAAGTACTGGCTCTGGCTGAGGTCGGCGTTGGCCTGGCGCAGGCGCTTGAGGGCGTCGGCGCGGATGGTGTCGCGGTAGGCGGCGCTCGGCGAAAGCACGAGCTTGAAACGGCGATGGCCGGCGCGGCGGCCGAATCGGGCCAGGGTCTTGGCGGTGACGGTGGTGGCGAATTCCCGGCTGATGGCGGTGAGTTCCGCCCGCAGGTCGGGATCGGCAACCTCGGCCGCCTCGGTGACGCCGAAAGGGGTGTGGTGGGCGGCCGGATGGCGAGCGGCGGCCGAGGCGCGCGCCAGGGGGGCGAGCAGCAGGACGAGCAGCGCCAGGGCGGCCAACGGCCCGACCCGGCCGTGCCCCTCGGCCCAGGGACGCAAAGGCGGGCTTCCCGGCGATGGGAAACCCGCCCGTGGTGCCGCGTGGCGTGCAGCGTCGCGTCGGACGCTAAAAGACCCGCCGGCCTCCGGCATAATGCGTTCTCCAATAATCGTCCTCGAGATGGCTGATGGTCACCGTCTTGCCATTGCTGGCACTGTGGATGAACTTGCCGTTCTCGAGATAGATGCCCACATGATTGACGCCGCGTCTGGACCGGAAGAAGACCAGATCGCCCTTGCGCAGTTTGTTCTTGGCTACGGCCGTGCCCGTCTGGAACTGCTCCCTGGAGGAGCGGGGCAGGTGGATGCCGTACTTATTGAAGACCCAGGTGGTGAAACCGGAGCAGTCGAAACCGGTGGACGGATCGCAACCGCCGGAACGGTAGCGCCGGCCGAGCTGGCTGGATGCGGTGCGGAGCATGCGTTCGAAGACGCCGCCCTTATGCTGATGGATGGAAGCCAGCTCGAAAAGATTTTCGCTGATGACCTTTTCCTGGGCGAGGCGCTTTCTGGACGGACGCTGCTGGTCGAACAGGTTGCCGGACAGGACGTTCTGATCGGCCTCGGCGAGGAGCCTGGCTTCGGGATCGGACCCGTCGGCGTCGGACTGGGTGATGAAGTCATTCCGGGCGGAGAAGCCCTGGTATTCGTCGAACTTGTAGGAGGAGTACGTCTTTGATTTTGAAGTGCATCCCGTGAGGACCAGAGCCACGGCGGCAAGAATAAAGAGCGGTTTGAGCCTGATTCGGGCAATGGCGTGTACGTGCGCGTCAGTCAAAATCATGCCTCCTTGCTGGAGTTACCGGTTGCGGCGGCTTTTCTCGGGGGCGCCAACGCGAATCCCCGGAACCGGTAGGCCCCCCGTCGCGGTGAAAACCCGCGGCGTTCGGACGATGATCGCCATATGGCATGTCTCGTCATTAACAAAATCGGATGGTTGCCCAGGTGTAAAGGCATCAGACATTTCTGTCAAGGATGCTCGGACGATTATTTTCATAACCATATGGTTTTCCGTTCCGGGAGAGCTTTGCATATTCGTTGGGATTTGTTAAAAATTTTCAATGAGCGAGCCGATTGTCGTGGAGACGCCGTCCGCGCGGCGCCAAGTGGACGGGCGGGCCGGGGAGAGCCTGGCCCGGGCCCTGTTTCGGGCCGGATTTTTCGTGGGGGTGCCGTTGTGCGCCGGCCTGGGCCGGTGCGGCCGCTGCCGGGCCCGCTTCCTGGCCGATGCCCCCGCGCCCCTGCCGGCCGAAAGGCGCCGCCTGTCCGCCGCGGACCTGGCGGCCGGCTACCGGCTGACCTGCCTTCATCCGGTGCGCGGCGGCGAGCACCTCGCCCTGGACGATCCCGGTCCGTCGCCGACCACCGCCCAGCCGGCCGCGATCCCTCCGTCCGCCGCGCCGTCCGGCCCCCTCGGCCTGGCCGTGGATCTGGGTACCACCGGCCTGGCCTGGCGGCTGCTCGACCGCGCCGAAGGCCGGACGGTGGCCGAGGGCCGGGGCGTCAATCCCCAGCTCGGGGCCGGCGGCGAGGTCATCTCCCGGCTGGCCTACGCCCTCACCCCGGACGGCGGGGCCTATCTGCGGCGGCTGGTGTGCGATGTCCTGGTCCGACTGACGGTGGCCGCTCCCGGGCCGGTCACGGCGCTGTGCGTGGCCGGCAACAGCGCCATGGTGTCGATTCTCTGCGACAAGCCGTTAACCGGCCTGGCCCGGGCGCCCTATCATCTGGCCTGGCGCGCCGGCGAAACGGTGGACCTGGGCGCGGACCTGCCCCCGGCCTACATTCCGCCGCTTCTGGGGCCATTCGTGGGCGCGGACCTGTCGGCCGGCCTGACGGCCCTGCTGCGCCGGGACGTGGCCTATCCCTTTGTCCTGGCCGATCTCGGCACCAACGCCGAAATGGTGCTCGGTCTGGCGCCGGACCGTTTTCTGGCCACCAGTGCCCCGCTCGGCCCGGCCCTGGAGGGCGTGGGTCTGTCCCAGGGCACCCTGGCCGGTCCGGGCGTGGCCGTGGATTTTATGCTTTCGCCAACCGGCCTGACGCCGGTGCTGTTCGAGGGCGCGTCTGCCGATGCCGCCGCGCCGGCCATCGCCGGTCCGGGCTATCTGGCCCTGGCCGCCCGGCTGGTGGAGCAGGGGGTGCTTGACAGTCGGGGCCACTTCAACCACACCCCGGCCACCCCGTTGGCCGCCCGACTGGCGGCGGGGGTCTCCCGCCGGGACGGGGAGGCCTGCTTCGAGACGGCCGGATACCGGCTGTGGGCCTCGGACGTCGAGGAAATGCTCAAGGTCAAGGCGGCCTGCAATCTGGCTCTGGCCGCGTTGCTGGCGGCCGGCGGCCTGACGACCGTCGATCTGGCCGCCTTCTATCTGGCCGGGGCCTTCGGGGCCCATATCGCGCCGGCCGACCTGGAGACCTTGGGGTTTCTGCCGCCCGGCCTGACCCCACGCGTCACGGTCGTGGGCAACCTGTCCCTGGACGGGGCCGCTCTTTTTCTGGTCGCGCCCGAAGCCCGCGTCCAGGTCCGGGAATTGCCCGAACGGACCGCCATCGTGCCCCTGGTCGCCGGGGACGATGCGTCCGACGCCTTTATCCGCAGGATGGTGTTTGCCTATGTCCCCTGAGCCGCGTCACGAACCGGTCCGATCCGGCCGTCCGGTCCATCTGTTCGCACCGCTCTCCCCCGAGGCGGAAAAGGCCCTGGCGGCGTTGCCGACGCTGTTGCGCCGGGCCATGCCCCTGCGTCCGGGCCAGGAGCGGGAGCTGTCGACCAATATCCGCTCCCTGTCCCTATCGCTGACGGCCGACCGCGAGGGCGGTCCCCGGCCGGGCTACCTGAGCGATCCCCGGGGCCTGGCCGCCTATGCCTGGTACTTTTTGCCCTGGAATCTGGTGCGCCTGTGCCGGCTGTTGCCGGGGCTCGATCTGTCCCTGCCCGAGGACGGGCTGGTCTGCGACCTGGGCAGCGGTCCGCTGACGTTGCCCCTGGCCCTATGGCTGTCCCGCCCGGATTTGCGGGCCAAGCGCTTGCGTTTCGTCTGCGCCGACCGGTCCCGTCGGGCCCTGGACCTGGGGCTGCGCCTTTTCGCCGATCTGGCCGGCTTCGATCCGACGGCTGCGGACGCGCCCTGGCGCCTACGCCTTCAGCGGGGCGAGTACTGGCAGGGCCTTGTCGAGGGGGCGCATCTCGTCGCCATGGTCAACGTGGCCAACGAAATGGCGGGCGCCCACCGGGAGCCGCTTCCCGAGCGCATGGAGCGTCTGGCCGGCCAGTTGGCCGACGCCCTGGCCCCCGAGGGCCGGCTGCTGCTGATCGAACCGGGAACGCGGCTGGGGTGGCGCTGCCTGGAGGCCATGCGCCGGGCCTTCGTGGACATGGGCCTGGGCCTGCTGGCCCCGTGCCCCCATGACCGGCCGTGTCCCCTGGCCTCGGGCCGGCTGCGGGCCTGGTGCCATGCGGTCTTGTCCCCGCACGGGGCGCCGGACTGGCTGCTGGCCCTGTCCGACCGGGCCGGCTTGGCCAAGGAACGTCTGAGCCTGTCCTTTCTGCTGGTCCGGGGCGGCCCCGCGCCGGCGCTGCCCCACATGGCCCGAGTGGTCTCCAGCGCCTTTCGCCTGACCGACGTGCCGGGGGCGGCGGTCTACGCCTGTGCCGCCAACGGCCTCCTGGTGCTGGCGGCCCCGGACGGCCGTCCGCCGCGTTCCGGCGATCTGCTGCCCGTGACCGTGCCGACCGACGCTCCGGTGGATGCCAAGACGGGGGCGCCCCGGGTGACCTTGCCGCCCTCGGGGCCGGTCCGGCCGAGCCCGGCGTCGCCGCCGCCGTCTTCCGCCCGGGCGCCGTCCGGCCGTTCACCTCGGCGCCCGGGCGCACCGTCGGCCGGCCGTCCGCCTCGGCGTCCGCCCGCGCCATCGTCCGCCCGCAAGCGCCCTCGGCCGAGGCGCGGCAAGCCCTGATCGGGCCGGTCCGGCGGTTGTCCGGTCGGGAAAAATGGTATAGGGGCTGAGCCGTTACCGCATGCACGCCCGTTCGAACGCCAGGGAGGTTTTTCGTGGAGGTAGCACAGACCGGCATTCCCGGGCTGGTGGTCATCCAGCCGAAAGTATTCACCGACAATCGGGGATTCTTCCTCGAAACCTATAGCCGGCAGGCCTTTGCTGCGGCCGGACTCGACTACGACTTCGTTCAGGACAACCACGCCCGGTCCGTCCGCAAGGGCGTGTTGCGCGGCCTTCACTTCCAGCGGCCGCCGTCGGCCCAGGCCAAGCTCGTCTGGGCCATCCGGGGGGCGGTCTTCGACGTGGCCGTGGACCTGCGGCGCGGCTCGCCCACCTATGGCCGCTGGTACGGCATCGAATTGTCGGCCGACAACTTTTCCCGTCTCATGATTCCGCGCGGTTTTGCCCACGGCTACGTCACCCTGACCGAGGAAGCCGAGTTCATGTACAAGGTGGACGCTCCCTACGCTCCGTCCGACGACGCCGGCATCGCCTGGAACGATCCGGACATCGCCGTGCGCTGGCCCGTGACCGATCCGATCCTGTCCGCAAAGGATACGGTCCAGCCGCTGCTTTCCCAGATGGAATCGCCGTTTCGCTATCAGGAATAGCGCGGGCCGCCCGGTGGCGTGGCCGGCCTGCCGCGCCCCGGCGGGCCGATACGCACATCGTCCCTTTTCCCGGATGGTTGCCGGGCGGAAACCGGCGCGGGACCCCGCAATTTTGCGCGTGTCCTTGACACTGCCGTTGTGCCCTCGCTAGTAAACACGGTGCATCGCTGGCTCCCGGCGTGCGGCCGTTTGGGGCGCGCCCGGTGGTCGGCGAAATCTGCAAGGCGGGGCGGGGACGTATGGAGGAGAACACAGCGCGCGCGGCCGGCGGGGTCGGCAGCTTGGCCCTGTGGACGCTGATCGGCTTTGTCGGCGCCCTGGTGGTGGGCTGGATCGTTTTTCCGAAGCTCCTCTATAGCCGCAGGGAGCAGCCCATCCGTTTCAGCCATCCCGTGCATGCCGCCCAGGGGCTCGCCTGCAAGGATTGCCACCATCTGGCGGCCGACGGCCGTCTGGCCGGGCTGCCCACCACGGAATCCTGCGCCGAATGCCACGGCGAGGAGAGCGGGGAGGCGACGCCGGCCGGCAGGGAGATCGACCGGCTGGTCAAGGAGTACGTCAAGACCGGCAGCCGCATTCCCTGGCGCATCTATCAATACCAGCCGGACAACGTCTTTTTCTCCCATGCCGCCCATAAGGGCTTCCCCTGCGAGCGCTGCCATCCCCATGTGGCCGTCATGGACAACCCGCCGCCGTATTTCGAAAATCGGCTTACCGGCTACAGCAAGGACACCATGCTGATGTGGCAATGCGAGCGCTGCCATGCCTCGATGGGCATCAGCAACGCCTGCTACGTCTGCCATAAATAAGGGGGGAGACATGGGACTCGATCGCAGAGCGTTTCTCGGGCTGGTGGCGGGCGGCGCCATCGGCACCCTGTGCACCCCCTTGCCCTGGAAGCTGATCGACGACGTGGCCATCTGGACCCAGAACTGGCCGTGGCTGCCCCGGCTGCCCAAGGGCGAGATCGACTACGTCACCACCACCAGCAAACTCTGCCCGGCCGGCGAGGGCCTGCGCGTCATGCGGGTGGCCGGCCGTCCGGTGCGGGCCGAGGGCAATCCGGACCATCCCTTGTCCCGGGGCGCCCTGTCGTCCCTGGCCGCCGCCGAGGTCTACATGCTCTACAGCCCGGCCCGGATCACCTCGCCCATGCGCAAGACCGGCGGCCGCTTCGAGCCCATCACCTGGGAACAGGCCATGGCCGAGCTGGCCAAGGGGCTGACGGCGGCCAAGGGTGGTGTGGCCTGCCTGTCCGGCGATCCCGCCGGCACGGCCAACGAGGTGCTCTCGGCCTTTGTTGCCCGCCTCGGTTCGGCCGGCTATTTCATGATGCCTTCCGAGGCCACCACGGCGGCCCGGGGCGTCACGCTCATGGGCGGCGAGGGCCAGCCCGGCTACGATTTCGAGAACGCCGACACGGTGCTGGTGCTCGGGGCCGACATCTTCGAGACCTGGGGCACCTCCGTCCGCAACCGCAAGGCCTTCGCGGCCGGCCGTCCGGTCGGGCAGCCGCCCAAGAACCGCTATATCTTTGCCGGTCCCGTCCGGAACAACACCGCCGCCGTCTGCGACCAGTGGCTGCCGGCCGGCGCGGCCGATCTCGGCGTGGTGGCCCTGGGCATCGCCTGGCATCTGCTCAAGGCCGGCCTCACCAGCCAAGCCCCGGGATTCGCCGCCTTCAAGTCGCTGGTCGTCGGCTCCTTCGGCCCCGAGGACGTCCGGCTGGCCACGGGCGTCGCCCCGGAGAAGCTGGCCGCCGTGGCCAAGGCCCTGGCCGGCGCCACAGCGCCGCTGGTGGTGACCGGTTCGCCCTTTGGCCAGGGGCTGGGGGCCGGGCCCTTCATCGCCGGCATGGCCCTCAATCTCCTGCTCGGCCGGATCAATCGGCCCGGCGGGGTGTTCTTTTTGCCGGAGCTGGCCGCGGCCGTGCCCGGCGCCCTGAGCCGGGCGGCCATGGTCGAGGCCGATCTGCCGGGCTTTCTGTCCGGCGTGGCCGCCGGCAAGACGCCGGCGCCCAAGGCCCTGCTCGTCTACGAGGCCAATCCGGCCTACGGCCTGCCGGAAACGGCCGCCATGACCAGGGCCCTGGCCAAGATTCCCTTCAAGGTCAGTTTCGCCTCGTTCTGGGACGAGACGACGGCCTTGTGCGACCTGCTCCTGCCGGCCTCGTTGCCCTTGGAGCGCTACGACGATCTGGTCACGCCCTACGGGTCGGGCTGTTGCCTGCTGAGCTTGGTGAAACCGCTGCAAAAGCCGGTGCACGACACCCGGACCGCAGCCGACGTGATTTTGTCCCTGGCCAAGAAAATGGGCCTTCCGCTCGGGTTCGACACCTTCGAGCAGGTGCTCCGGAGCAAGGTGGCCACCCTGGCCAAGGCCGGCGGTTTCGTGGCCAAGGACGTCATGCCCTGGCAGGTGGCGGCCGGCGCAACGGCTCCGGCGGCTCCCGGCGACCTGTGGCCGGCCCTGGAGTCGGGCCACGCCTGGGCCATGGTGGGGCGGGTGGTCCAGACCGGCCTGGGCTTTGCCCCGGACGTCCTGGCCAAGGCCGTACGGCCCACGGGCATCCCGGCCGCGACCCGCGGCGTCCTGCTCGTGCCCTCGGCCCAGTTGCGCACCGGCACGCCGGTGACGGCCATTCCCTGCCAGGATCTGACCGCCGTGCCCGCGAGCGAACTGGCCGGAACGACCGTCTGCCTGCGCGTCAACGCGGCCACGGCCGCCAAGTGCGGCCTGCGCGCGGGCGACACGGTGACGCTGACCGGCGCCAGCGGCACCTGCCGGGCCAAGGTGTGTTTTTTTGAAAGCGTCATGGATGGTGTGGTCACCATGCCCTTGGGCTTCGGCCATACCGCCTTCGATCAGTTCAGCCGGGGCAAGGGGGCCAACGCCCTTGGCCTGATGCCCCTGGCCGAGGAGCCCGGGACGGGCCTGTCCACCTGGATCGCCTCGGAAGTCACCATTGCCTGACGCCGTCAGGGGGAGCCGTCATGTCCGGAGACCAGCACAAGGATTTTCCGATCACCTGGGGCATGGTGATCGACGTGGACAAATGCACGGGCTGCGGGGCCTGCCTGGCCGCCTGCCAGACCGAGAACAATATCGCGCCCCAGCCCGACGCCTCCGACAAGCGGCGGGAGACCGCCTGGATCGTGGTGTACGAACTGAGCAACGGCAAGCCGTATCCCGACCACGACGTGGCCTATCTGCCGCGCCCCTGCCAGCAGTGCGGCAATCCGCCCTGCGTATCGGTCTGTCCGGTGGTGGCCACGGACAAGCACGAGAACGGCGGCATCGTGAGCCAGATATACCCGCGCTGCATCGGCTGCCGGTACTGCGTGGCGGCCTGCCCCTATCACGCCCGCAATTTCGGCTGGTTCGACCCGGTCTGGCCGGAGGGCATGGACAAGACCCTGTCGCCCATGACTTCGGTGCGGCCCCGGGGCGTGGTGGAAAAGTGCAGCTTCTGCCATCATCGCTGGGACCTGGCCCGGGAGGCCGCCCGGGTCCGCGGCGACAATCCCGACGACCTGCCCGAGGATGCCTACGTTCCGGCCTGCGTCCAAAGCTGTCCGACCGGGGCACTCACTTTCGGGGATCTGAAGAATCCCAAGCACAAGGTCTACGAGCTGGTGAAAAGCCCGTACGCCTATCGCCTGCTCGAACGGCTGGGCACCCGGCCGCAGGTCTCCTACATCAGCCGGCGGGACTGGGTGCGTCGGCTTGGCGACAACCATCTTGCCGGGGAATGATCCGGGGGGAAGGCAATGGGCTTCATCGAGAAGGAAAAAACGTGGCATCCCGCCGGGGTTGAGCGCTGCTCCCTCGGGAAGTTCACGGGCTGGCTGGTTTTTCTGGGCATTTTCGGCACCGTCGGCCTGGTGGCCATGGTCTACTGCCTGGCGCGGGGCCTGGGCGTCACGGCCCTGGACAATACCTTCGGCTTCGGGTTGTGGATCACCTTCGACCTGTCCGTGATCGCCCTGGGCGCGGGGGCCTTTTTCACCGGCCTGCTGCGCTACATCATCCGCATCGACGAGCTGGAAAACAGCATCAACCTGGCCGTCATCACGGGCTTTATCTGCTACAGCGGGGCCATGCTCATCCTGACGCTGGACATCGGCCAGCCGCTACGGGCCTGGTTCGGCTACTGGTATCCCAACGTCCACTCCATGCTGACCGAGGTCATCTTCTGCATCAGCTGTTATCTGATCGTGCTGACCATCGAGTACCTGCCGCTCATTTTCGCGCAGAAGCAGTGGAACGCCGTGCCGTTCGTGCGCAACCTGGGCCATCAGATGCACGTGGTCATGCCGCTGTTCGCCGGCATCGGCGTGTTCCTGTCCACCTTCCACCAGGGTTCGCTCGGCGCCATGTACGGCGTGATGTTCGCCCGGCCCTTCGTCTTCCGCGAGGGCTTTTTCATCTGGCCCTGGACGTTTTTCCTGTTCATCCTGTCGGCCATCGCCTCGGGCCCGTGCCTGACGGTGCTGATCGCCTGGCTGACCGAAAAACTGACCGGCCGCAAGCTCGTAAGCTACCGGGTGAAGTCGCTGCTGGGCAAGATCGGCGGCGCCATGTTGCTGTTCTACATGGTCTGTAAATACGCCGACACCTGGGCCTGGATCACCGATCTGCTGCCCCGGGCCGGGCTGACCTTCGACCAGATGTTCTACGAACTGGCCTACGGCCGCTGGCTCATGGTCCTCGAACTGGTGATCTGCCTGCCGCTGCCGGTCGTGCTGCTGCTGACGCCCTTGCGCAAGCGTCCGGCCTGCCTCTACCTGGGCAGCCTGTTGGCCTGCGCCGGCGTGGTCGTCAACCGGTACGTGTTCACGGTGCAGACCCTGGCCATGCCGTTGCTGCCGTTTACCGACTGGTCGGTCTACTCCCCCAACTGGGTGGAGTGGGCCTCCACGCTGATGATTGTTTCCTACGGCTTTCTCATCATGAGTCTGTCCTATCGGTATCTGCCGGTGTTTCCGCAGGAAACGGCCCTCAACCGGAGGGAACCCGTCTCCATCGCCTGATCGCGGACGGCGCGAAAGGGACGTTGCCGCCGTCCGGGGCCGCGTCTGCCCGGCGACGCGGCCTCCGGCTTGCCCGAAACCCCGGCCTGTCCTATAGTTGACGGGCTTTATCCAAGCAGGGAGGCGGGATGCGTATCAAACGTCCCTTCAAGAAACGCGGTGGGTTCGGTCCGGGATTTTACACCGTGGCCGCGCTCATTTTGGTGACCCCGCTCGTACTGGCCGGATTTGCCGGCTATTATCTGTTCCTCAAGGACGCGATCAAGCCGAGTCTCACCCTTGAGCCCAAGGCCGAGGCCACCTCGTTCAAGCGTCCGTTCACTCTGCACGCCTCCGACGACCAGTCCGGCATCCGTTCCCTGGTCGTCACCGTCACCCAGGGCCAGCGGCGTTTCACCGTGCTGCACAAGGACTACGACCCGCCCCGCGACCAGGTGACGGTGCATTTCACCCTGGCTGGCGCGGAACTGCGCGGCGGCACCTTCGAGATGCAGGCGGCGGCGGCCGACGGTTCCTACGCCAATCTCGGGGCCGGCAACACCTCCCGGATCACCCGGATGATGCGCCTGGACATCTCGCTGCCCGTCGTCAAGCCCCTGACCCCGGCCCATTACGTGCGCCAGGGCGGCGTCGGCCTGGTCGTCTACGACATCAACAAGGACGTGGCCAAAAGCGGCGTCCAGGTGGGCGATCGCTTTTTCCCGGGCTTCCGGCAAAAGGACGGCCCCTACGCCTGTCTGTTCGCCTTCCCCGACACCATGGCCGCCGAGGCCTTCAAGCCCCGCATCATCGTCGAGGATCTGGCCGGCAACGAGAAGACGGGATTTTTCGTGAACATGGCCATCAAGCGCCGCTTCCGCGACGAGCGGGTGGAACTGACCGACGAGTATCTGGCCTCCCGGCTGCCGGCCTTTGCCGGCCTGTTCCCGGAGGTGCGCGATCCCATCGAGCGTTTCCGCAAGATCGACACCGAACTGCGCCGGCAAAACGACGCCACCCTGACCGATCTGGCCGCGCATACCGCGTCCGCGCCGCTGTGGGACGGGCCCTTCCTCTATCTGCCCCATTCGGTGGTCAAGGGCTCCTTCGGCGCCGACCGGACCTATGTCTATAACGGCCAGGACGTGGTCCACGAGCATCACGCGGGCATCGACCTGGCCTCGGTGCCCAACGCCCCGGTGCCGGCGGCCAACAACGGCGTGGTGGTCCTGGCCGGGCCGCTTGGCGTCTACGGCCAGAGCGTGGTCATCGACCACGGCATGGGCCTGCAATCCCTGTACGGCCACCTGTCCTCCATCGCCGTCAGGGTCGGGGATAAGGTGAAAAAGGGCGATACCATCGGCGCCACCGGCGCCACCGGCCTGGCCCTGGGCAACGACGTCCATTTCGCCATGCTGCTCGACGGTCAGCCCGTGATCCCCATCGAGTGGTGGGACGCCCACTGGTTGGAGGACAATGTCACGCAAAAGTTCCGGCGTTATGTCGACGCTCCGGCCGGACAATAACCCGGGCCGAGCGTTGCGGCGCCTGCGGGGCGCCTTGGCGGAACGGGGCCGGCGGCGGCCGGACATGGAGAAACCCTCGGGGAGCCGTTCATGAGCGGGAGCAATCGGGCTGTCGGGGGGATCGTTGTCATCGCGCTCGTTTTGTTCGGGTTGCTGTATCTCCTGCCGCCGCAGGGCGAGATGCCGTTTTTTTCCAACCTGGCCAGGCACCGGCAGCTCCGGCTGCGTCAGGAGGGCTTGCCGTACTTTCGTGGTTCGGCCAGGTTGCCCCTGCCGCAACGCTACATCGAGGCCACCCGGACGCTCGTGCGCCAGCGCATGGCGGCGCCGGATTGGCCCGGACTCGCCGTGGAGAAAAAGCGGGAAGCCCTGCTGGAAATCCTGTTTCTTTCCGGGATCGACACCGAATACTGGCTCATGCCCGAGGCGCGGCAGCGGGAGGTGGCCGACGCCTACGTCCGGGCCTTCCTGATCGGGCCGGAGAGCCTGCGTTGACAGGCTGTCGCGTCCCTCCGTATCATCCACTTTTTTGATGAAGTTTTCCGAGGAGAAACGCTGCATGGAAAAGACGGTCTATTGGATCGAGGGCGACGGCATCGGGCCCGACGTATGGAAGGCCGGCCGGCCGGTGATCGACGCCGCCGTGGCCAAGGCCTACGGCGGGGAGCGCCGACTCGTCTGGAAGGAGCTGCTGGCCGGCGGCAAGGCCTACAAGGAAACCGGCGAATATCTGCCCGAGGCCACGCTGACCGCCCTGCGCGGGGCGGACCTCGCCTGCAAGGGCCCGCTGGCCACCCCGGTCGGCGGCGGCTTCCGCAGCCTCAACGTGACCATGCGCCAGGTGCTGGACCTCTACGCCTGCATCCGGCCCATCCGCTATTTCCCGGGCATCGAGTCCCCGGTCAAGCATCCTGAGCGCGTCAACATGGTCATTTTCCGGGAGAACACCGAGGACGTCTACGCCGGCATCGAATACGCCTCCGGTACGCCCGAGGCCCAAAAGATCATCGACCTGCTGCACGGCCTGGGCGCCCAGGTGGACGCCACGGCCGGCATAGGCATCAAGCCCATCACCCCGACCGGCTCCAAGCGGCTGGTCCGCAAGGCCATCCAGCACGCCGTGGCCGCCCGCCGTCCGAGCGTCACCCTGGTCCACAAGGGCAACATCATGAAGTACACCGAGGGCGCCTTCCGGGCCTGGGGCTACGAGGTGGCCGCCACGGAATTCGCCGCGGAGGTCATGACCGAGGCCGAGGCGGCGGCCGGCGGTACCAAGCCGGTGGTCATCAAGGACCGCATTGCCGACAACATGTTCCAGGTCTCCCTCATGCACCCCGAGGACTATTCGGTCATCGCCACCACCAACCTGAACGGCGATTACATCTCCGACGCCCTGGCCGCCCAGGTCGGCGGTCTCGGCCTGGCCCCCGGCGTCAACATGGGCGACAGGCTCGCCCTGTTCGAACCTACCCACGGCACCGCCCCGGCCATCGCCGGCAAGGACACGGCCAATCCCGGCAGCCTGATTTTAAGCGGCGCCATGCTGCTCAAGCATATCGGCTGGCGCGAGGCGGCCGCGTGCATCTTCGAATCCATGACCCGGACGATCCGGGGCAAGAAGGTCACGGGCGATCTGGCCGACCAGATTCCCGGTGCCGTCACCGTCGGTTGCGCCGCCTTCGGCGAGCTTCTGGAGCGGAACCTCTAGCGGCAAGGGGTCCGGGGGGGGATTCCCCCCCGGCTGCCGGAGGGGGAATCATTTTTTTCCCCGAGCGGGGAAGGGGGAGCCCATGACCATTGTCGGCGTGGATACCGGCGGGACCTTTACCGACTGCGTGTGCTGGGACGCGAAGGGCTTCCGGGTGGTCAAGCTGCCCTCCACGCCGGACAATCCCGCCCGGGCCGTGCTGGAAGGGCTCAAGCGCCTGGGGCTCGACGCGGACAAGGTGGTCCACGGCTCCACCGTGGCCACCAATGCCATTTTGGAGCGCAAGGGCGCGGTCACGGCCTTTGTGACCAATGCCGGCTTCGAGGACCTGATCGCCATCGGCCGCCAGGACCGGCCGGAACTCTATGACCTGACCAGCCGCAAGGCCCCGTGCCTGGTCCCGGAGGCCCTGCGCTTCGGCGCTCCCGGCCGGGTGTCGGCTGAGGGCACCGTCATCGAGGACCTGGACGCCGAGGCGGCCCGGACGGTGGCCCGGCGCGTGGCCGCCGGCGGAGCCGTCAGCGCCGCCGTCTGCCTGCTCTTTTCCTACCTGCGGCCGGAACATGAGCGCCTGCTCGGCCAGGCCCTGGCCGAAGCCGGGCTGTCCGTGTCCCTGTCCCATGAGATTTTGGCGGAATTCCGCGAATTCGAGCGCGCCTCGACTACCGTGGCCAACGCCTATGTGGCGCCGGTCATGGACGCCTACCTGGCCGCGCTGGAGGCCGGGCTGGGCCGGGCGACGCTGTCGGTCATGCAGTCGAGCGGCGGCCTGATCCCGGCCGCCAAGGCCCGCCGCGAGCCCGTGCGCACCATCCTGTCCGGCCCGGCCGGCGGCGTGGTGGCCGCCTTGTCCGTGGGCGGCGCGGCCGGCTTCGACCACCTCATTTCCTTCGACATGGGCGGCACATCCACGGACGTGTCCCTGCTCGACCGGGTCCCGTCCATGACCATGGAAGCCGAGGTGGCCGGCGTCGTCATCAAGACCCCCATGCTCGACATCCACACCGTCGGCGCGGGCGGCGGTTCCCTGGCCGTGCTGGATGCCGGCGGGGCGCTTCGGGTCGGGCCGGAGAGCGCCGGGGCTGATCCCGGACCGGCCTGCTACGGCCGGGGCGAGGGCCTCACCGTCACCGACGCCAACCTTTTTTTGGGTCGCCTGGCCCCCGAGTATTTTTTGGGCGGGGCCATGCCGCTCCATCCCGACCGCTTGCCGCCGCTGTTCGCCGCCTTGGGCGAAAAAGCCGGCCTTTCCCCGGTCGCATTGGCCGAAGGCATCGTCACCGTGGCCGAGGCGGCCATGGAGCGGGCCATCCGGGTCATTTCCGTGGAGCGCGGCCACAATCCGGCCGATTTCGTCTTGCTGTCCTACGGCGGGGCCGGCGGCCTGCACGCCGTATCCCTGGCCCGGCTGCTCGGCATCGCCACGGTGGTGGTGCCGCACAATCCGGGGCTTTTTTCGGCCCTGGGAATGCTGCTCTCCGACGTGGTCCGGGACTATTCCGCCACGGTCATGCTGGATTCGCGCAAGACCGAGGTGGTGGAGCTGGCCATGCGCTTTGCCCCCCTGGAGGCCCAGGCCCGGGAGGACATGACGGCCGAGGGCGTGCCGGCGGACCGGATTCGCCTGGAACGCACCCTGGACATGCGCTACCAGGGCCAGTCCCACGAGCTTTCGGTCCGGTTCGTGGCCGATCCGTTCGGCGCCTTCCACGCCCGCCACGAAGCCGTGTACGGCTACTGCGACGAGGGTCGGGCCGTGGAAGTGGTGACCGTGCGCCTGCGGGCCCGGGGCGTCACCGACAAGCCGGAATGGACCCCCCAGGTGCGGCTGCATCCCGACGTGCCGGAGGCGGCCCGGCTCGGCGCCCGTCCCTGCATCTGGCACGGCCACGAGACCGAGGCCATGTGGTACGACCGCGACAAGCTGCTGGCCGGCAACCATTTTGACGGTCCGGCCCTGGTCACCGAGGTCTCGGCCACTACCTTCCTCCCGCCCCGGGCCACGGCCCGGGTGGACACCCTCGGCAATCTGCTCATCGAGGCGGGAAGCGCCTAACGGGGAGGAGCTGCGATGCTGATGATCGGCACGCCGTGCTATGGCGGCACGGTCACCGTCAATTACATGCTGTCCATGATGCAGCTCAAGGATGTGCTCAACCGGGAGGGCATCCCCTTTCGGCTGCTCACCCCCGCCCATGAGAGTCTCATCACCCGGGCCCGGAATGGTATTGCCAACGCCTTCCTGCGTGACGCGCAGTGCACGCATCTGCTCTTCATCGACGCGGACATCGAGTTTCCCCCCGCCCTGGTGCCGCGCATGCTGGCGGCGGACAAGGACGTCATCGGCGGCGTCTATCCCGTCAAGGGCCTGCGCCTCGACCGCGTCATGGCCCAGCCGGCCGGCACCCCCCCGGCCGTGGCCGAGGCGGCTTCCCTCGACTACGCCGTCAAGATCGGACCGGACAGCCAGGCCGACGCGACCGGCATCGTGCCCGTGGACTACGTGGCCACCGGCTTCATGCTCATCAAGCGGGAGGTCCTTGTCCGCATGGCCGAAGCCTATCCGCAGTTGCGCTATAAATACGCCTACATTAACGAGCGTTCGCAGGAAAATTACGCCTTTTTCGACACCGCCATCGATCCCGAAACCCTCGATTACCTGCCCGAGGACTACGCCTTCTGCAAACGCTGGCGCGACCTCGGCGGTACCATCCACGCCGCCCTGATGGGCCGTCTGTCCCACGTGGGAACGCGCGTCTATTCAGGCGAATTCATTACCTATCTGGCAAGACGCGGCGCCCGCCGGAGCGGTGGGAAATAGAAGATGCCTCCGGCGGTCGGGGCGCTGCCCTGGACCCGCTGGGGGGGATCCTTCCCCCCAGGCCCCCTGTTCCGGGGGGAAATGGAAACGATTGTTTGCGCGCGCCCTTTGCGGGCGTTGGGGCGGCAAGCGTCTTCGGTTGCCGCCCCAACGCCCGCCATCGAGGGGTCCGGGGGCATCATGCCCCCGGCCGCCGGAGGCATCGTTTACTTCTGGCGTAACAGACGCTTATCGCCGACGCGGACGGTGATTTTGGTCTTGTCCAGGTATTCGAGCAGCGGGATCAAAAACTTGCGCGACAGCCCTGTCAGTTCCCGGAATTGGGCCGGCCCCATGTCGGTGTTGCCGGCCGCGAAATAGCCGCGCACCCGTTCGATGAGCTCGTCTACAGCCTGTCTATAAAAATACATATTTTCCTGGGCCTTGACGAGGACCCCTTCGGCCACGAGCACCTTGTAGACGGGCAGGGCCTCCGGCATGGTGTGCCCCAGCGGCGCCAGGATATCCTTGATATTGGGCGGCGTCAGCCCGCCGTCCCGGTAGGCGGCCACCAGCGCCTGCCGCAGGGCGGTCTGGTCGGCCGCCAGGGAAACCGCATGGTCGGGCAGTCGCACCACGTCCTGGTCCGCCACCAGCTCGCCCGCCCGCACCAGCCGTTCAACCAGGAAATGCACGAGCTTAGGCGGCAGATCCTTGCCCCAGGCCGAGGCCAGTTCGCTCCGGGAAATGCCCCGCTTGAGCGGTTCGCGCCGATGAAAGTCGGCCAGGGCGGCCGCCAGCGACGCCGTCAGGGCGGCCGCGGTCTCGCCGTGCAGGTAGTGCCGGCCTTCCGGGCCTTCCCGATCGACCAGGGCCGCCTGACCATGGTCGCACAGGCGCGATAGCGCCTTGTCAAGCGTCTTGGAATCGAAGCCCGTCAGTGCCAGCAGTCGGGCGAATCCCAGGCCGGCGCTTTCAGCCCGGCGCAGATGGGCCAGAACGAGGTCCGGTCCGCTGGCCTTGGCCAGAGCGGCCAACGCGGCCAGCCCCGCAGCGTCGAAGCGCTTGACCGGCAGCCCCATGGGCGCGAGCACCCGGCCGCCGGCAATGGTGCGCAGCGGCGCGCCGGAGCGGATGACGACCCGGTCGCCGCACATCCCGACCATGGGCTCGGGGAAACGGATTTGGCAGACGGCGGTCTGTCCCGGGGCCAGGGCGTCCCGGTCGAGCAGATGGACCCTGGCCAGGATTTCCCGCGTGCCGTGGTGCACGTGGACCTCGGTGCGGTGCTTGATGGGCCGGGGGGATGAGGCCAGGCAGGTGAGTTCCACCTCGAAACAGGTCTCGGGGAACAGCGTTCCCGGTCGGGCCAGCACCTCGCCCCGCGCCACATCCTCCACGTCCAGGTTGGCCAGGTTGGCGGCCGTGCGGCAGCCGGCCAGCGCGGTTTCGACGGGCTGGCCATGGGATTGCAAACTGCGAATTTTCGATTTTTTTTCAGAGGGATAGAGCCGCACGTCGTCGCCGACACCAAGGCTTCCGGCCACGAGCGTGCCCGTAACCACCGTGCCGTGCCCCTTCAGGGTGAAGACGCGGTCGATGGGCAGCCGGGCCACGTCGGAGCGATACCTGGGCACGTAGCGGGCCGCGAGGTCGGCCAAGGCCTGGCGCAGCTCGGGCAAGCCCTGGCCGGTATGGGCCGAGACTGGCAGGATGGGGGCATGCTCCAGAAAGGTGCCGGCAAGCGCCGCGCGCACGTCCTCCGTGACCATGGCCAGCCAGTCCGCATCCACCAGATCGACCTTGGTCAGGGCGACCAACCCGGTGGTCACGCCCAAAAGCGCGCAGATGTCCAGGTGCTCGCGGGTCTGCGGCATGACGCCCTCGTCGGCGGCGATGACCAGGGTGACGAAATCGATGCCGGCCGCGCCGGCCACCATGTTTTTGACGAAGCGTTCATGGCCCGGCACGTCGATGATGCCGAGCCGCGAACCGTCGGGCAGGTCCAGGAAGGCGAAGCCCAGCTCGATGGTGATACCGCGCTTTTTTTCCTCGGCCAGCCGGTCGCAGTCGATGCCGGAAAGCGCCTTCACCAGCGCCGTCTTGCCGTGGTCGATGTGCCCGGCCGTTCCCATGATGACTGGCATACGCGCTCCGAGAAAGGGAGAGAAAACGCTGTCGCCGGTGGCCGGGGGGGGGGCAGGCAACTGCCCCCCCGCCACCGCGAGGGTCAGCTGGCCAGGAAGGCCTTGTAGGCCAGCATGGCGGTATAGACGTCGGCCACGCTCGTGATCTCGAACGGGCTGTGCATGCTTAACACGGCCGGACCGAAGTCGATGATGTCCATGCCGTAGACGGCCAGGAACTTGGCCACCGTGCCGCCGCCGCCCAGGTCCACCCGGCCGAGTTCCGCCATCTGCCAGGGAACGCCGGCGGTATCGAGCAGGTTGCGCAGCCAGGCCACGTATTCGGGATGGGCGTCGTTGGCGCCGACCTTGCCGCGGTGGCCGGTGAACTTGCAGAAGACCGGGCCGAAGCCCAGGATGGCCGAATTGAGCTTTTCGTGCAGGTCCTGGTAATCCGGGTCCATGGCGGCATGCACGTCGGCGGACATGGCCTTGCCGGCGGCGAACACCCGGCTCTTGCGGGCGCCGACATCCCAGGCGTCGATGAGGTCTTCCAGGCTGTATTCGAAGAAGTGGGATTTTGCGCCGGTCGACCCCTCGGAGCCGATTTCCTCCTTGTCCCAGAAGAGCACGATTTGCGTGTGCTCGGGCTGGGGCGCGGCCAGCAGGGCGGTCAGGGCCGTGAAGACGCAGACCCGGTCGTCCTGGCCGTAGGCGCCGACGAGCGCCTTGTCCAAGCCGACGAGCTTGGCCTCGCCGGCCGGAACGGCCTGCAGCTCGGCGCTGTAGAGATCCGCCTCCGCGATGCCGTAGCGCTCGTGGAGCAGGGCCAGCACCTTGGTCTTGATCAGGTCCTTGCCGTTTTTCTTGTCCTTGGTGTCCGCCTCGTCCGCCGGAGCGTCGGCCGGGCTGTGGCCGATCAAAATATTGAGCTTTTCCGCCTCGAAGGCGTCGGAAAGCTTTTGTTCCACCTGCTTGTAGGCCAGATGCGGCAGCAGGTCCGGGATCATGAACACCGGATCGCCGGCCGCTTCGCCGATGGTCACCGGCACGACCGTGCCGTCCTTTTTCGCCACCACGCCGTGCAGGGCCAGCGGCCGGGCCAGCCATTGGTGCTTGCGGATGCCGCCGTAATAATGGGTCTTGAGCTGGGCCACGCCGCAATCCTCGTAGAGCGGGTGCTGCTTGAGGTCCAGACGCGGGGTGTCGCAGTGGGCGCCGACCAGTCGGAAGCCGTCCCGGAGGGGCTTTTTGCCCTTGCGGGCCACGAACACCGTCTTGTCTTTCATGACGCGAAAGACGGCGTCACCGTCGAAGGTCCCGTCCGGGCATTCGACGAAGCCGGCCTGGGTCAGGGCCTTCCGGACGAAATGGACGGTTTCCCGTTCGGTCTTGCAGGCGGTCAGGAAGGCCACATAGCGGTCGGCCAGCTCGCGCATGGCCTCGCGCGAGGCGGAATCGGCGTAGATTTCCCAGCAGCTTTTGGCCTCGATGGCCAAGGAAGGTGTTTTTTCGGTATCGTTGGAGTCGGTCATGATGCGCAAAGCTCCTTTGGTGAGACGACCGCGCACGGGCGTCGACGGCGATGCCGTCGGCGGTCAAAGGGCGTTGCCCCTTGGAATCCCGATAACATTTGAGGTAGTTGCCATTCGGTATTCGGGAATCAACCTACCGTCAGGGAATGGTGCGTTGGTCTGTCCGATGCATAATATTTTTCATAATAATCGTCTTCTTGCGTTGAGGGAACCCCCGGCGGGGGGGGCGGGGGGAATCATTGCCCCGGGTGGGGCGCGAAACCGGGCCCCGCATCTGCAGAAACGGCCTGCTTGAGGACATCCGCCGCCAGGGACAGTTCGTCCTCGTCCAGGGTGCGCGGATCGAGGAGCAGGGCCTCGCCCTCGATCCGGGCGATCAGTGGCGGATCGGTGGCCAGGAGCCGCCGACGCAGGGCCTCGGGCGAGGGGGCGCCGGGGATGGCGGCCAGGGCGACCAGGCTGGTCGGCAGGTCGCGTTCGGGGTAGGCCCCGCCGCCGACCCGGGAGGCGCCCGGCACGACGGTCACGGTGTAGCGGTCGGCCAGGACCTTTTTGAGCCGCCGGGCCAGCGTGAGGGCTTTGTGGCGCAGCGTTGCGGCCGGGGCGGCGATCATGGCCAGGGTGGGGATGCGGGCCACGGCCGTTTCCGGGTCGAGGTACAGGCGCAGGGTGGCTTCCAGGGCGGCCAGGGTCATTTTGTCGATGCGCACGGCCCGGTTGAGGGGATTTTTGCGGATGACGTCGATCAGGTCGGCCCGGCCGACGATGATGCCGGCCTGGGGGCCGCCCAGCACCTTGTCGCCGCTTAAGGTCACGATGTCGGCCCCGTCGGCCACGGCCTGCTGGACGGTCGGTTCGCCGGGCAGGCCGTAGCGGGTGAAATCGGTCAGATTGCCGCTGCCCAGGTCGTTGATGACCGGCAGGCCGTGGCGGTGGGCGATGGCGGCGACATCCGCCGGCGGCACGCTGCTGGTGAAGCCGACGACCTTGTAATTGGAGGTATGGACCAGCAGCAGGGCGGCGGTCCGATCGGTGACGGCGGCCTCGTAGTCGGCGGGATGGGTGCGGTTGGTGGTTCCGACCTCGCACAGGATGGCGCCGGATTTGGTCATGACGTCCGGGATGCGGAAGGCACCGCCGATTTCCACGAGCTGGCCGCGCGAGACCACCACTTCCCGGTCCTTGGCCAGGCTTTCCAGGGTGAGGAGCACGGCGGCGGCGTTGTTATTGACCACAAGCGCCGCCTCGGCGCCGGTCAGACGGCGGAGCAGGTCCTCGACATGACTGTAGCGGGTACCGCGTTCCCCCGTGTCCAGGTCGAATTCCAGGTTGGCGTAGCGTTCGCAGGCCAGGGCGACCGCCCGGACGGCCTCGGGAGCGAGGCGCGAACGGCCGAGGTTGGTGTGCACCACCACGCCGGTGGCGTTGATGACCCGGCGGAAATGCGGCCGCACGGCGGCGGTCACGGTCCGGACGAGCAGCGGCCGGATGTGCTCGGGGGCGAGCTGGACCGGATCGGTCAGCCGGCCTTCCCGGATGTCCGCGCGCAGGCCGTCCAGGAAATCGGTGACGGCTTGGCGGAGGAGGGCCCGAGGCGCCGCGGCCAAGGTCGGTTGGGCGGTGAGTTCGGCCAGGACGGTGTCCATGGCGGGGAGCAGGCGATAGAGCTGTGACACGGCGATTCCCGGTGTGCTGGTGTATGCTTCCGGCGGTCAAAGGACCGGGCCCTCTGGAATCCCGACAGGGAAAGCCGTCGGAAGCGGCGGTCGGGAGGCAGCATAGCGGGAAGGGACGGGGGGAGCAATCGTCGGCGGGGCGACCGGGGCGGCGGTTTTTCCCGTCGCCGGAGGAACACGCCTCCGGCGACGGGTAGGGGAGGCGGTTAGTCCTCCTTCAGTTCGTTGATGAGGCCCTGGAGGGCCTGGGCCTGTTCGGCCAGCTCGCCCACGGCTTCGGTGGACTGGCCCATGGCCTCGGCCGTCTCGTTGGAGATCTGGTTGATCCGGTCGACGGCCCGGTTGATTTCCTCGCTGGCCGCCGACTGCTGCTCGGAGGCGGTGGCGATGGAACGCACCTGGTCGGCCGAGGACTCCACGATGGAGACGATTTCCTCCAGCATTTTTCCGGATTCGCCGGCCAGCTTCGTGGCCTCGTCGACCGCCTTGGAGGCGTTGCCCATGCCGTCGATGCTGGCCTTGGCCCCGGCCTGGATTTCCCGGATGGCCTGGCCCACCTCGTTGGTGGCGGTCATGGTCTTTTCGGCCAGCTTGCGAACTTCGTCGGCCACGACCGCGAAGCCGCGTCCGGCCTCGCCGGCCCGGGCCGCTTCGATGGCGGCGTTTAAGGCCAGCAGGTTGGTCTGGTCGGCAATGTCGGAGATCACGTTGATGATCTGACCGATGCCCTGGGCCTGCTTGCCGAGTTCGTCCATCTGGGTCGCGAGGTTCTCCGAATGGCGCTGCACGGTGTTGATGGCCTCCACGGCCTGACGCACGACCTCGGCGCCGGCCTGGGCCTTGCTCTTGGCCTCGTCGGAACCTTCGGCCGCCTGGGAGGCGTTCTTGGCCACCTCCAGCACGGTGGCGTTCATTTCTTCCATGGAGGTCGCGGTTTCGCCGGCGTGCTGGCTTTGCAGATCCGCGCCCTTCTTGGACTGCTCCACCTGGGCGGAGAGCTGTTCCGAGGCGGAGGTGATGCGCTCGACCACGCCCTCGAGCTTCTGGGCGGCGGCCAGCATGCCCTGGCGTTGGGCCATGGCGGCTTCCTGGCGGGCCTTTTCGGCCTCGGCCACGGCCTGCCGGGCGTGTTCCGCCTCCTCTTCCGCTTCGCGGCTCTTGGCGTCGGCCTGGCCGATCATATCCTTGAGATTGCTGACCATGGTTTGCAGCGCGCCGGCCAAGACGCCGATTTCATCCTGCTGCTGGATATGCAGGGTCTGGGAGAAGTCGCCATGGGCCACGCCGTCGGCAAAGGCCGCGGCCTGGCGCAGGGGCTTCACCAGGGTGGCGGAGAACAGCCACAGGACGGCGATGGCCAGGACGGTGACGCCGAGGCCGACGCCGACCTGCCAGTAGCTGGCGTCATGCGTCCGTTGGGCCAGTTCGGCGTCCAACTCCTGGGCCTGGGCCAGGACGATTTTCGGGGAGACGCGCAGCAGTACGCACCAGGGCTTGCCCGTCCGGCCGAGCTTGACCGGGCCGAAGGCCCGCATGAGGCCGCTCGAGGCGCTGACGTCCACCATCGGCTTGCCTTCCTGGACGATCTTGAGAACCGCCTGGGCACTCTGGGGGAAAATTGCATGCAAGGGCTGGCCGATGGTCTTGGGGTCCTTGCTGCTGGCGACGATCATGCCTTCATAGCTGATGATGAGCACGTCGCCCTGGCCGTTATAGAGGTGGCCGTCCACTTCCTTGGCCAGGTCCTGCAGAAAATTGAGCCGCAGGTCCGTACCGGCGACGCCAAGAAATTTGTTGTTTTTCTTGATGGGCACCGACAGGGTCGTCAGCCACTCACGCTTGCCCTGGATGAGGTAGGGGAAGGGGTCGAGCACGCTTTCCTTGCCCGATTCCCGCGGCCCCAGGTACCAGCCGCCCTTGCGGATGCCGTTGTCGTATTTGGCCTGGTTTTCGTAGTCGACCAGGGCCTGCTTGGCGATTTTGCCGTGCTCGTCCCGGTTCCAATAGGGGATGAAGCGGCCGGAGCCATCGTAGCCGTCCGTGGTCTTGCCGGAGAAGGCGGCGTCCCGACCGTCCAGGGCGTTGGGCTCCCAGGCCGTGTAGGAACCGAGAAACTTGGGATTGTTTTGCAGGACGTTATATAAGATGTCGCTGATGACGTTGCGGACCGGGTTTTCGGTCCCTGTCTTGGCCGCGCGGGCGGCTTCGGAGGATTGCAGGACCTCGAATACGAAGGCCAAGGTTCGGGCCGCATCCAGGTTTTCCTGGAGGGCGCTTTGGACAAAGGCCGCCTGGGCCTGGGCCACGGAGGCCAAGTTGCGCTCGGCTTCCTTTTCCATCAGCCCTACCACGCGTTTGGCGACAAGCTGCTGGGTGTTCTGGGTGGAAACGAGGCCATAACCGACCAGGGCGCCGGCCGTGACCAGAAGACAGATTCCGGCCAGAAGGGCAATTTTGAGCTGGATGGAACGGAGCTGCATGATCTTTATCCTGACACAGAGTAAAAAGGTTTATGAAATCAACATACTGTCTTGAAGTATGTGGGATGAAGAACCGAGAGCGTAACTTTTGCCAAAAAGTAAGGCGAATGTCACCCAGGAAATAAGAAATCCTATGGCATTTTCCGGCAGACGGGAGGATGGCGGAAACGAAAGAATTATGAGAGAAATGGTAGAGAATACATAGGGAATCCAAAAAAATATAAGAAGATATATTGGATAAGGTCATGCCAAGGTGTGTGCCGCCAGGAAGGAGCGGCACGACGAAGCGGCGCGAAATATTTTTTTCGCAGGGTGTTGAAAAACACTTTTTTTATAAAAATCGTGTCTCTTATTTGGCCTGACCCGATACGACGGGGGCAGGCGGGAACAAGGCGGCAAGCAGGTACATGGAGCCGCAAGCCAGCACAATACCTGAAAAATCCTTGACGGCCGCCAGTGCGGCGGCCGGATCGGCGACGATGGTGGCCTGGTTGCCCAGGGCCTTGGCCACCATGGCCGCCGGCCGGGCCCGGCTGTTGCCGGGCAGCTCCGGGACGAAAATCGGGCCGGTGGTGAGCGTGGCGGCCAGGGGCGCGATGGCGTCGAGGTCCTTGTCGGCCAGGCAGGTGAAGATCATGGCCGACGGTCGGATGCCGAGGGCGACCAGGGCCTCGTGAAGGGCGGTCAGGGCCGGCGGGTTGTGGGCGCAGTCGAGCAGCAGCCTGGCCGTCATGCCCGGCAGGCGCAGGAGGTGCAGTCGGCCGGGGATGAAGGTTTCGGCCAGGGCCCGGCGCACGGCCTCGGGGTCCGGCACGATGCCCAGGGCCTCGGCGGCCAGGGAGAATCCGGCCAGGGCCAGCTGGGCGTTGCGGGCCTGGTGGGGGCCGGCCAGGCGCAGTTTGACGTGCGGGATGACCAGGTGCTTTTGTCCGCGCAGGATCACCCGCCGCCGTTCGGGATCGTAATCGGCCAGCTTGGCGGCCTTGCGGAGCCGGACGCCCAGACGGTCGGCCTCGTCTTGCAGCACCTCCATGACTTCCGGCGTCTGGGGGCCGGTGACGGCCTGGATGCCGGGGCGCATGGCCCGGGCCTTGTCCAGGGCGATGTCGGCCTGGGTCGGGCCGATGACGGCGGCGTGGTCCATGCCGATGGCGGCGAACAGGACGATGTCCCGGGACAGGGCCGTGGTGGCGTCGCCGGCACCGCCGAGCCCGGCTTCGTAGACGGCGGCTTCGGCCCCTTGCTGGGTGAACAGCCAGGCAGCCATGACGGTCAGCAGCTCGAAATAGGTGAGCCTTCCCTTTTCCCCGAAGGGGGCAGTGGCGGCCAGCACGGCGTTGGCCGCTTGGAGCCAGTCCGCCTCGGCCAGCTGGTTGCCGGCCATGAGCATCCGCTCGCGCACGCTGATGAAGTGCGGCGAAAGATAGAGCCCGGTCGGTAGGCCGTGGGCGGCCAGCAGGGCGGTCAGAAAGGCCCCGGTGGACCCCTTGCCGTTGGTGCCGACCACCTGGACGGCCAGGTGGGGCAAGGTCGTCAGCGACAGGGCGGCCAGGGCCGCTTCCATCCGCTGGAGCCCGAACTCCATGTGGAAGAGTCCGAGGCTGTTCAAATAGGCTTCGAACGCCGGATAGTCCGGCAGGTTAGAGGTCAAGGCATTCGTTTTCGTGCAGCAATTGGTAGGCATGTCCCGCAAGTTCCCGGCCCAGTTCCTCCTTGATCGTGGGGGAAAAGGGCGCCTTCATGTGGTAAATGTAAATGTTCGGCCTGGCCTCGAGTTTCGACAATTCCGACCGCAGAATTTTGGGGGTGAGGTGCTTGGAGACGGTGGCCAGCGTTTCCAGATCGGAAGGGAAGGAGGCCTCGGTGATGAGGTTTTTGAGGGGGAACGGCAGTTCGTTGCAATAGCGCCACCAGTCGTCGCAGGGGCCGGTGTCGCCGGTATACGCCAGATTGCGCGCGCCGTCTCCCTGCCACAGGATAAAACCCGAAGCGGCTTGGGCATGGTTGACCGGCCAGGCCGTGACGGTGATGTCGCCGATGGTGACGGGCTGCCCCGGCGTCATGGGCGCGTAGGTCAGCACCGGCGATTTCTCGGGTATGACGGTAAAATCGGGCCAGATGGTGTCGTTTAAGAGATGGGCGGCAATGGCGTCGAGGACCTGGGGCAGTCCGTGGATTTGCAGGGGAGGACGTTTGCTGGCGGCGAAGAACTCAATCAAGTTGTCGGCCAGGAACAAAATGTCCTTGATATGGTCCAGATGCGGATGCGTGACGAAAATATGCTCGATGCGGGACTGTTCGGCCAGGTTCAGGGCCGAGGTCACGGAGCCGGCGTCGAGCAGGATGTTCGATTCCAGCAGAAAGGCGGTGAGGTGTTGTCCGGGCAGGTCCGAGCCGGAACACCCGAGCACGCGCAGGTTCATGCTTCTCTCCCGGTTGGGTGCGGTCGCAAAGGCACAGCAGTGTGGTCCGGGGCGGTGTTTTCGTCAAGACGGGGAAACGACTGTCGCCGCGTTTCGCTCCCGAACGGATCGGCATTCCGAACCGGCCCGTTCGGGGGGCAACGCGCGGATCAGCTGATGTGGAAGCGGATGGTGAGCAGGGCGCGGCTCAAGATGGCCTTTCCCTGGTGCATGGCCGGGAAAAAGCTCGAGGAGCGGATGGCCTTGAGGGCTTCCTCCACGAATTCCTGGCCGGAATGCCTCACCACCGTGACATCGCGCAGAAGACCGGACTGGTCGATGGTCAGACGCAGGGTGACGACGCCATCCTTATTGAGGTCCCGCGCTTCGGGCGGATACTTCGGGAGGGCGCGGTGCCGGAAACGCGGGCCGTCCCCCTGGCCGAACTGGTAGCCCCGGCCGCTGCCGCCCGGACCGCCGCCGATTCCCGGAGGGCCGTCGCCATGGCCCAGTCCCTTGCCGTTGCCTTCGCCGGCGCCGTCGCCCTGGCCGGTGCCCGTTCCCGTGCCGAGGCCGTTTTCCGGCGCGGTCGCGGACGTGATGGGCCCCTTGGGCGCGCTTTCCTGGCCGGCGGTGGCATCGTGGGCCACCAGCGAGCGCAGCTTCTGGGCCAACTTATGCCGGGGCTTGGCCTTCGGCTTCTTCGGCTCGACCTTCTTTTCCTTTTGGGCCGCCTTGGGGTCCACAATGGGCTGGGGCTCGACTTCGGGCTTCTTGGCCTCCTCGGCCACCTTTTCCGGCGTTGCCGGTTCCTCGGGCTGTGCCGCCTCGGCGGCGGGTTCGGCCGCCGGCTGGGCGACCGCTTCGGCGATTTTGGCCGGACTGCCGCTGCCCGCCTCTCCGTTTCCGCCCGATCCGCCCGGACTGCCCATGCCGCCCAGGGAGATTTCACCCAGCACGGTCAGCGGCGGTTCTTCCGCCGCGATGTTGCCGAGGCCGCCGAGCACGACGGTCGCAATGACCAGGACATGAATGGCCACCGCAATGGCGGCGCCCCGTCCCCACCGTTCGGGTTGGGCCACCAGTTCGGGGATCTTTTCGGAAAGCAGCGATTCGACCGGATACTGCGGCGTGGGTTCTCCCGTGTCCGGCAGGGAGAAGACTTCGGCCGGCGGTGGTGTCGGCGGTTGCCGTCCGGAAAGGCCATCCTGAAAAAGCCGCATGTGGAAGCTATGGAAAGGTGCGTTCATAAGCTTCAGATCGTACTCTCCTCCGAGAGTCGCTTGAAATGTTCTGTATCCTTTCTATGCCACCAGTCACGAATTTTAAAAATATCGTGATTTATTGCACTTTTTTGAAGTATTGACTATTGGACACCAGGTGTCAAGAACCATTGGCCCAGCGTCACCATAGTGCATCCTCTTGCGGTACAGTGATTTAAGCGGATCGTTTTACTATCATGCAATTTATAATATTCGTGTGACTGAGTGCTGCACACGCCACAAAGGCCCCGAGGCATGTCGCCGGGGGCCTTCACGGATGCGGCAAAGAACGGGGTGCCCGAACGGGCGGCGGGGGATCAGTCCGGGCGGGAGTCGGCTTCCCAGGCCAGTTGGCGGGCGCCGTCCAATTCACGGAAAAAATGATTTTGTCCAATGCCGGTCATGGCCGCTTCGGGGTCCTGGCAGTCGCAGCCGGCCAGGATGTCGACGCCGTAGGCGAACAGGCTGGGCGCGAACGGCGTGGTCGGACCGAGCAGGATGATCAGGGCGTCCGGCCGACAGAGATTGAGGATGCCGGCCAGGGTGCCGTTGAGGAGGGTGGTGCCGGTCACGGCCACCAGGTCGGCTTGCGGGAGGATCTCACCGGAGAGGGCGGCATCATAATCGCCGGGCTGGGGTTGCCGCTCCAGGACCCAGAAGTTGGTGAAGTCCGCGCGAGCCGCGTCCACGAAGGGAAAATGACCGATGACCGCCACGTTTTTGTGGCGCCCCCGGCGGGTCAGGAAGTCCTGGCCGAAGGACGGGGAGCAGGTGGGGGGCGGCGGCAGCAAGGCGTTGACCGCAGCCATGGCCAGGGAGGCCGTCACGGTGCCCTGACTGTCCGGTTCCAGCAGCCGGTCGGCCAGTTCGCGGGCCGAGGTGCCGACGGCGGGCAGGGCGTCGGTTGGCAAGCGTTCGGGACTGTCACGCAAAATGGGCAGGGAGGCGAGTCCTACGCGGGAGGCGTGCAGGCCGACCAGGCAGTTGCCCCGGGCGGTGCGGCGGACGGGCGCGTCGGGGAGACGCTGCACATCGTGGTGAATGGCCTCAAGCAGTTCGCGTTGGGAGATTTGTGGGGACATCAGTATCTCGTTGGATTGAAGGTCAAAGGATAGGTTTGGTACCAGGATATATGGAAAAAAGGAATCGACGTCAACGAATATGCCTACAGGGAAAAAGTTTAATTGTCTAATAAATATATATTGACGATATTAAAAACAATAAATACAATGTACTAGATCACTCGATATGAAAAAGCGTGATTTGGGAAAGATTTTTTCTTTTTGAGTGGCAGAGAAATGGCACGATTTTTTTTATTACCGTGACACTGACACCAAGGGAAATTCCCTAAAAGTGTGCAGTTAATAAGTATAGATCTATTTTTTTGAAAACAATTATAGATATTAAAAATAAATCAAATTTGTAGAACTTTTAATAAATATTTTTGTGTATAATAAAGATAATTTTTGTAAACAATAGAAAATTTTTAATTGATTATAATTAAAGGATTCTGCTTCAATGCAGTATATATTATGTATAGTAGAGGGGCTTTCCATTCAAGAGGAGGGAATCGCCGTTATACTGCGGCGCTATTGTTGGATGTCACAATAAACAGGAGTGTTAGGGGGGAGTATGAAACGTTTCGTCATTCTGGTGGTAAGCTTGGTGCTGGCCGCAGCCGGACCGCTTTGGGCCCAGGATTCGACCAAGACAAAGGATAACGCGTCGGCCGCCACGATGGAGGACATGGTCGTTACGGCGACGCGAACCGAGGAGCCGCTCCGGGATGTGCCCGGCCGCGTCGAGGTGATCACCCGGGCCCAGCTCATGGAGCTGCCTGTTGAAACGGTGGATGATGCCCTGTCCTACCTTCCGGGCGTGCAGGTGCAACGGAGCTACGGCCTGACCAGCCATTCGACCACGGTTTCCCTTCGAGGCATGGGCAACCAGCAGGGCCGCACCCTGGTCCTGGTCGATGGCGTGCCGCAGAATACGGCGGATATGGGGAGCGTGAACTGGAACCGGCTCAACCTGGAGGACGTCGACCGGATCGAAGTTCTCAAGGGACCGGCGGCCGCCATTTACGGTGACAACGCCATGGGCGGCGTCATCAATATTATTACCGTCAAGCCGACCAAGTATTTTCAGGGCAGCACGACGGGCAGCTACGGCACCAACGCCGACTGGCGCTTCCGGGCCGTGGCAGCCGGCCGTACCGCCGAGAACAAGACCGGTCTGTACGCCCGGGTGTCGGCGATGACCCACTCCAACCGCGGCTACACGGGTACGCCGTATGAGCAGCAGGATATGTGGACGCGGAAGTCGTTCATCGACGAAAAGACGATGAACGCCAAACTCGGCTACGATTTCACGCCGCGGACCAATTTGGAGTTCCAGTACACCAAGGACAAGCAGATCGTCGGTGAAGGCGAACAGATTTTTGCCTACCTGGGCAAGCAGCGCGGCTACGAATCGGACATTTGGCAGGGCCGGTTCAATTTCGGCTATGAAGATTGGTCCGGGATGATCAACGCCTATTTCAGTGACGTGCATTATGGGCGTGTCACCGAATCGATGAAAAACAACATGCTGCGCAACTATTCACGGACCGACGTGCTGGTTGACAGAAAGAATTACGGCATCCTGACCAACCTTTCCCGCGTCTGGGGTCCCAATACCTTTACCGTCGGTTTAGACTATAAGGTCGGCACCATGGACGGCACCGACTATGCGCGGACTGCGCCGTTCTACTTTGCGACCGACTACGGCAAGCTGCGCAACCTCGGCGTGTTCGGCCAGGATCAGATTCGTCTGCTGGATGACAAACTGATCTTTTTGGGCGGCTTGCGCTACGACAGCGCCACCACCTACGACGGTCACTACGACACCAGCAACCCGTCGAAGGCGTTGTACCGGTATACCCAGGAATACGACGATCACACCTGGGACGACTGGAGTCCGCGTATTTCGGTCAAGTACTTCTTCATGCCCAACCTGTCGGCCTACGCCTCTTACGGCCACGCCTTCCGCGCCCCGATCCTGGACGATATGTACCGGACCGGCATGATGATGGGCAAAATCAAGATTTCCAACCCGGAACTGGGTCCGGAGCGGAGCGACAGCTTTGAAATCGGCTCGGACTATTCGCCGGTCGACAACGTGAAGTTGTCCGGTTCCGGCTACTATTCCCAGGTGTATGATTACATGGGCAGCGTCACGGTCGGCTATGATACCGTGGCCAGAATGGCTTTGATGCAGCCGCAGAACATCGGCGAAGTCCATATCTGGGGCTTGGAACTCACTGCCGAGTACTCGCCGTTCAAGCATCAGGACATCGACCTGTTGCGCAACCTGTCCCTGTTCGGCAATTACACATACAACGAGTCGCGGGTGGTCCAGTCCAGCGCGTTGCCTGAGCTCAAGGGCAAACTCGTTCCCTACGTGCCGCAGAATACCTTCAACGTGGGCTTCAATTGGTTGAACCGCTTCGTCAACAACCGGTCTGTCTTGCAGTATATCGGCAGCACCCATACGGATGAGACCAATACGACATACAATAAGATAGATGCCCATGCCGTCATCAACACGAAGTTCTGGCGTGATTTCGACTTCCTCGGCCCCTATGGCAAGAACTTCGTGATGTCCCTGACCATCGATAACTTGCTTGATTCGCGTTACTATACGATCCGCAGCAACAGTGTGTCCTCGTCCAGCGTGAGCGCTTCTGAGACGTACAATGAGGGACGCACCATGTATCTGGAGATGACGTGCAAGTTCTAAAACTCCGCGAGCTGTCCACCGCCCAAGTTGTCTTCTTCGCCTCGGTGGTGGCACTCGACTTCGGATGGGGGCTGGTCTTTAAGACGGCCCTGCAGCTCACGGCCATCCATGAGGTGGCCCGGTTGGAGATGGTCGTGTCCATCATGCTCATGGTCATCGTCCGACTGATGCTGGACCGCTTCGGCACCCTCATCCTGTATGAATTGACCTGGGGACTCCTGGCCGCCGCGCTGATGCCGGCGGCCGGGGGCCAACCCGGCTTCCTGAAGCTGGTGCCGGCCCTGTCGCAAGGCGTCATCTTCGATTTGCTGTTTTCCCTCCTGCAACAACGCCTGCCCCAGGCCCGGGCCTACGTGGCCATGCTGGTCGGCGGACTGATCGGTCCGTCCTTGGCCATTTTCGTCCAGGTCGCCCTGGGGATGCCCTGGTCCAGAGTCACCGAGGCCTTTTATCTCATTTCGTTGCTGACCTCGCTTGTCATCAATGGCTTTGGCGTTTATTTGGCGCTTGTGGTCTGGAAAAGGATCGCGCCATTACAGATTGTGGCGATGTTGCGCTTGCCATCATGCCCATGATTGATCTGGACGATGTTTCCTTTACGCCGGCCGGCTCCGCAGAGCCCATCCTGCGCCATGTTTCGCTCGCCATCGAACCGGGGGAGCGGGTGGGGATCGTCGGACCTTCCGGCTCGGGCAAATCGACGCTCGGTTACCACCTGTGCGGAGCGCACCGGCTGGCCTTGGCCGGAGTGACCACCGGGCATCTCTATCTCGATGGCCGGGATTGCCTGGCCGGCGGACCGCCGGGCTTTGCCGGGCTGGTGGGACAGAATCCCGAAGCCCAGCTCTTTTGCCGGACCATTTTGGAAGAGGTGCTCCTCGGACCGCGCATGTGCGGCGAAGGCGAGGGCGTTTGCCGTGCGCGGGCGATGGCCCTGCTCGCCCGCCACCATCTGGACGGCCGGGCCGAGGATCTGGTCTCCGGGTTGTCCCTGGGCCAGAAGCAGCTCACGGCCACCCTGTCCATGCTGGCCATCCAGCCGAAAGTCCTGCTCCTGGACGAGCCAACCAGTTATCTCGACACCGCCACGGCCAATCGGCTGTTCGAACATCTCGACGTCCTGAGCCGAGAACACGGCTGGATCGTGCTCATTATCGAACATGATCTCAATCGGTTGGCCGGGTTTGCCGACCGCTTCCTCACCATCGTCGACGGCTGTCTGCAAAATGACGGTCTGTTGCACCGGACGGCGACACCGCCGTTCGCGCGGCGCCGGTCCGCACCGCGACCGGCGGCAGTGCCGCTGCTCACCTTCGATGACGTCTCGTTCCGCTACGGCAAGGGGACGACGGCGCTGGCGGACGTCCGGCTGTGCGTAAAGCCGGGTGAATGCGTGGCCCTGATGGGGCCCAACGGCTCCGGCAAGTCCACTATGCTGCGGCTGGCTAAGGGACTGATTAAACCCGCTTCCGGGACGGTCGCCTTGGCACCCGGGCTGGGCATGGCCAGGGATGTGGCCCTGATGTTGCAAAATCCCGAGGAGCAGATTTTTTCCCACACCGTCGAGGCGGAGTGCGGCTATTGGCTCCAGAATCTGGGCGTGCCGCCCGCCGTCCGGCAGGAACGCGTTCTGGCGGAACTCGCCGCCCTCGGCCTGGGGGACAAGTTGTCGCGAGCGCCGTTTTCCCTCAGTTTCGGCGAAAAGCGGCGTCTGTGTCTGGCCGCCATCCTGGTGGCCGATCCGACGCTCTTGTGCCTGGATGAGCCCACGACCGGCCTGGATGACGCCAATATGGAGATTATGGCCGCCTTGGTCAGAGACAAGACGGCCGCGGGCAAGGCCGTGCTGGTGGCCACCCATGAGGACGCCTTTGCCGCGATGGTGGCGACCCGGGTGGTCCGGATCGAAGCGGGACGCATCGTCTCGGACGAAGCGGTCGGCGGAGGAGAGGCATGAACCGGATGCTGCGCGAGGCCAATGCTCTGTCCAAGTGCCTGTTTGCCGTCTCGCTGTGTGCCTATGCCTTCGTCTGTTCGGACTGGCGGGTCCTGGTCGCCTATATCCTGCTGCTGATGGCCATCCTGGCCATGACCATGGAGTTCGACCGCATCCTGCTGCTGGCCCTGGGCATCTTGGTGACCGGCTTGCCCGTGCTGTTGGTGCTTTTCATTGCCGGCGGCATCGAAAAGGCGCCCACCTGGCAGGAGGGCGTCTGGCTCGGCCTATCCTGGCTGGGCGTTTTTTTTCTGCGGATTTTCATCGTGGTGCTGGCCGACGTGCTCGTGGTCAAACTGACAAGCTTTTCCAACATGATCCTCTCGTTGCGCAGTCTGCGGCTGCCGGGCCGGCTCGTGTTGTTCGTTTCGGCTCTGGTGAGTATGCTGCCCAATATCTTCGGCATGGCCCTGCGGGTCATCGAAGTCCAGCGCTGCCGGGGGTTCGAGGTCAAGAAGCTCTGCAATCCGAAGAACTTCCTGCCGCTTTTCATCCCGGTCTTTCTGGCCCAGATGCGCCGTTCGGCCGATTTGGCCCTGTCCCTCGAACTGCGTGGGGTCAACGGTGCCACCTATGGCCAAGGCGGCAGCATTCATATGGGCCGGGGCGATATCCTTTTCATGGCTGCCGCCTTCCTGCTCTGGCTCGGCCCCTTTCGGTGGAGTCTGATCCTACAGTAGGAGGACGGCGTCCGGGCTGGTCGCGCCGGAGGGCACGATTCGGTCGGGGCAGGCCGCAGTATTGCAGTAAACCAAGGAAGTGACCGCCATGCAATGCCCGTATTGTGAAAGACGGTGTCGATTGGAGAATGGATCGTACGGCTTTTGTCGTATGTACGAGGCCGTGGACGGTGAGATCAGGGAACGTTTCCCCGACAAATGGTGCAGTTATGATGTGTCACGGGTGGAATCCGTGCCCTTCTACCATGCCTACCCCGGCAGCCGTTCCCTCGTTATCGGCACCGCAAGCTGCAACTTCGATTGTCGCTACTGCTCCAATGCCTACATCGCCAAGGAAGATCCGGCCGGGATGCAGGATGTGATGGTCGATATCAAGCCGGACAACATGATACAATTGGCCAGGAAGTATGGCTGCCACAATATCGTCTTTAACATCAACGAGCCCACCGTGTCCCTGCCGTCGCTGCAGCGCCTGTCCGCTGCGGCCAAGGCGGCCGGCCTGCCCATGGGCTGCCTGACCAACGGCTACACCACGCCCGAGGCCGCCGAACAGCTGGGCGATATCTTTTCCTTTCTCAATATCAGCCTCAAGGGACTCTCTCCGGACTTCTGCCGGCGCTATCTGGGCATTCCCGACAGCGAGCCGGTGATCCGCACCATCCGTCAGTTGGCCAAGCGCTGCCATGTCGAGGTGGCCACGCCGGTCATCGAGTCGGAAAACGACCATGAGCTGGATCAGATGGCCGACATCCTGGCCGACATCAACCCGGAGATCCCCTGGCACGCCTTCCGCTTGCTGCCGACACACAAGATGACCGGCCAGAAATACCCGAACATCACGGCCTTGAACGACAAGTTGGAGGCCTTGCGCAAGCGGCTGCCCCACATCTATTTCCACAATTTCATCGGGTCGGAGTGGGTCGATACCCATTGCCCGGACTGCGGTGCCGTGGTCATCACCCGCTTCAGCCTGGGCTGCGGCGGCGACAAGCTGGATCAGTATCTGGCCGATGGGGATCGCTGCCCGAGCTGCGGCCGGCGACTGAACCTGCTCGGCACAAAAGTCGATTGGAATTCCAAGGAGATGGCATTATGAGTGTGGCCATACTCGATGCCCGCCAGTGGCAGCAGACCGTGGATTTGCGCACGGGCCGCAAGATCGAGGCCGAGAGCCCCGTGGTGGATATGGTGCGCGGACTGCTGTCCCGGCATCCCTTCCCCGGCGATTGCGAGCCGGGCAGCAACACCTGGGTGGTGGATACGGCCCTGGACCTGGTGGACAAATACGATCCGTCCTTTGCCTTCCTCACCCTGGCCCGGCAGTACTATTGCTCCCGCTACACCGTGATGACCGCCCAGGAGCGCCGGGACATGATCGCGGAGGCCTTTGCCGAGGCCGACCGTTTTGCCCGGGAATCGGGCTTTCTGACCATCCTGGTCGGGACGGGCGGCATGACCAAGGCCTTAACCCCCATCGACCTCTCCACCCTGGACGGTCTGGGTGTGTCCAGCAACTGGTCGGCCCGCTACGCCGGGCTGTACGGCCTGTCGGACCGCGACCGGGAAGCGCTCGCCGCCGAGCCCCGGCTGGAACGGGTGGCCTCCCGGGATGAGGTGTTGGCGCTGTTCGGCGGCGGCTCCGAGGATGGCAAGCGCCTGCCGGAGTATCTGGCCGTGTCCAAGGAGGGCTACCACTTCAAGAACACGTCGCTGCGCCGGCTGATCATGATCCCGTCGCGCAATATCCATATCCCGGTGTCCGCGGACGTGGGGGCGATCGATTCGGTGACCGACATCCGGGGGCGGGTGCTCTCCCTGCTGGCCGACCGGAAGGTGGCCCTGGTCGTGCTCGAGGGCGTGGGGCGCGAGGACTTCATGGCGCCCCATACGGTGTGCCGCAACGGCGAAGGCTGGTACTGCTACGAGCCGACCGACGCCTGGTATCTGGCCCTCACCTCGGGACACCACTGCATTTTCGAGCATAACGGCGGCTATTGCTATTTCAAGGACGACAACGAGAACAAGCACTATCCCTTTTCGGGCTACTTTACCGAAATGCCGACCGGCACCATCGGCCTGGACTACCCCGGCCGCAGCATCTCCGTGGGCAACCGCAGCATGTTCATGCACGTGGCCACCGGCTGCGATATCTGCTGCGAATGCTTCGCCCGAAACCTCTACAACCAGGGCTGCATGGCCGTCCTGTTCCGGCAGGACAAGGCGTAGGCCGCGGGAAGCATCCCTTCGACCTTCTGGTCCGCCAACGATCCGCGCGCAGAAAAAAGCCGGGAGCAGCATTTCGCTTCTCCCGGCTTTTGGTTCTGTGAGGTATCCGGGGCGCCGCCCCTGGGGCCTTGTTGTTAGCGCGTGAGGGCGCGGGTGAGTTTTTCCCGGTCGTCGCTGAAGAGTTTGTAGTCGATGGCATCGACCAGGGCTTCGAAGCTGGCCTCGATGACGTCGTAGGAAACGCCCACCGTCACCCAGCGGCGGTGGCTGTCGCCGCATTCCACCAGGACGCGGACATCCGAGGCCGTGCCGCAGCCTTTCTTGTCGCAGTCGTTCCGCTTGCCGCCGGAGAGCACCCGGACCTTGAAATCGAGGAGCTGCATTTCGGCCAGCCGGGGGTAGAAGTCCTTCAAGGCCTCACGGATGGCGTTGTCCAGGGCGTTGATCGGACCATGGCCCGTGGAGGCCGTGTGCCGCATCTTGCCGCCTACCTTGAGCATGACCGTGGCTTCGGTGAGCGGGTCGCCGCGGTCGCAGACGTTGTCGTCGAGCACCCGGTAGCGCGTGACGTTGAAATAGGTCCGCGTCCGGCCGAGCACCCGGTTGAGCAGCAGCTCGTAGGAGGCCTCGGCGGCCGTGTATTCGTAGCCGGCGGCCTCGCGCTCCTTGATGGTGGTCAGCAGTTCCAGGACGAAGGGATCGTTCTTGTCCAGCTCGAAACCGAATTCCCGGGCCTTGTAGAGGATGTTGCTCTGCCCCGACAGGTCGGACAGGAGCACCCGGCGGGTGTTGCCCACGGTCTCGGGGGCGATGTGCTCGTAGGTCTTGGGATTTTTGACCACGGCGCTGACATGGACCCCGCCCTTGTGGGCGAAGGCGCTGGTGCCGACGTAGGGCAGGTCGGACAGTGGGGCCTGGTTCACCATTTCCGAGATGAAGCGGGAGGTCGGGGTGAGCAGGGGCAGCTTGCCCTCGGGCAGGCAGCGGATGTCATACTTGAGTTCCAGCGACGGGATGATGGAGCACAGGTTGGCGTTGCCGCAGCGTTCGCCGTAGCCGTTGATGGTGCCCTGGACCTGGACGGCGCCCAGTTCCACGCCTTCGAGCACGTTGGCCACGGCCAGGCCCGAGTCGTTGTGGGGGTGGACGCCGAACTTGGCATCGGGCAGGGCGGCGACGGCCGCGCCCATGATGGTCCGGAAGTCACGGGGCAGGGTGCCGCCGTTGGTGTCGCACAGCACCAGCACGTCGACGCCGGCCGCGTGGGCTTTTTGGAGCACGGCCAGGGCGTAGTCGGGATTGGCCTTGTAGCCGTCGAAGAAGTGCTCGGCGTCGAAAAAGAGTTCCGCGACGTGTGGCCGCAGGAAGGCCAGGGAGTCGCCCACCAGCTCCAGGTTGCGTTCCAGGGTGGTGCCCAGGGCCTCGGTGACGTGGATGTCCCAGGACTTGCCGAAGATGGTCACCACCCGGGCGCCGCATTCGACCAGGGACTTGAGGTTCGGGTCGGTTTCGGCCGTGGTCCGGTGGTTGTGGGTGCTGCCGAAGGCGGCGATGCGGGCCGTTTGCAGGTGGTAATTCTGGATCTCGTCGAAGAAGCGCTTGTCCGTGGGATTCGATCCCGGCCAACCGCCTTCGATGTAGGCGACGCCCAGTTCGTCGAGCTTGAGGGCGACGCGGAGCTTGTCCTCGGTGGTGAGGTTGATTTCTTCGGACTGGGTACCGTCACGCAGGGTCGTATCGTAGAGGGTGACGTGTCGCATGGCTAACAGGTCCTGGCCGGGCCCTTGGACAGCTCGAAGGCGTCGTGCAGTGCCCGTACGGCCAATTCCAGATATTTTTCCTCGATCAGACAGGTGATTTTGATCTCCGAGGTCGAAATCATGAAAATGTTGATGTTTTCGTTTTTGAGCACCGAAAACATCTTGGCGGCCACGCCGGAGTGGCTGCGCATGCCCACGCCGATGACCGACACCTTGCAGGTGTTGAGGTCGTATTGGATCTCTTCCGTGCCGAGCGTGTTCTTGAGCGACTCCAGGATGGACAGGGTCTTTTCCAGGTTGATCCGGGAGATGGTGAAGGTCATGTCCGTCCGGCCTTCGCGTCCGCTGTTTTGGATGATCATGTCCACCGGAATGCCGGCGTCGGCAATGGGGCCGAAGATGGCGGCGGCCACGCCCGGACGGTCCATGACGTTTCTGACCGTGAGGCGGCACTGGTCCTTGTCGTAGGCGATACCCGAAACCAGGACGTCTTCCATGTCCGTATCCTCCTGGGTGACCAGTGTTCCCGGATCGTCGGTGAAAGTGGACCGGACCCGGACCGGCACGTTGTATTTTTTGGCGAACTCCACGGAGCGGATTTGCAGGACTTTGGCTCCCATGCTGGAGAGCTCCAGCATCTCGTCGTAGGAGATGCGGTCCAGCTTGCGGGCGGTGCTGCACAGATTGGGATCGGTGGTGTAGACGCCGTTGACGTCGGTGTAGATTTCGCACAGCTCGGCGTCGAGGGCCGCCGCCAGGGCCACGCCGGTGGTGTCGGACCCGCCGCGCCCCAGGGTGGTGATCCGGCCTTCGCAGTCCACGCCCTGGAAACCGGCCACGACCAGCAGGTCGTAGTCTTCGAGCATGGTCTTGATGCGGTCGGCGTTGATGTCCAAGATGCGCGCCCGGGTGTAATTGGATTCGGTGAGAATCGGGATCTGGAAGCCGAGCATGGACCGGGCGCGCAGGCCGGCCTCCTTGGCCAGCATGGTGAAGAGGGCCACCGAAGCCTGTTCACCGGTGGTGACCAGTACGTCAAGTTCGGCCGGGTCGGGGCAGTGGGCGAATTCCCGGGCCTGGCACAGCAGGTGGTTGGTGATGCCGGCCATGGCCGAAAGGGCCACCACCAGCTTGTAGCCGGCGGCGTGGGCTTCCTGGACGCGTCCGAGCACCAGGCGCATGCGCTCCAGGCCCTTGACCGACGTGCCGCCGTATTTTTGTACGAGAATGCGCATGGCTCCCTCCAAATGTCGAACTCGGTCGCGCGGTCCGGGCGGCGTCAGGCTTCCCAATCGGCCGGAACTTGCCGCAGCAGGGCGGCCAGGGCGGCTTGCCCCTGGTCGCCGGCGGCCGTGATCCGGCAGCGCCGGCCCGTTGCGGCCGGCAGCCAGTCGATCTCCAACCGATCCCCCGGTCGGAGCGGCTCGGGCAGATATTCGGCCCATTCCACCGCCACGATGGCCTCGGCCAGGATGGCGGCCTCCAGGTGTTCCTCCACGGCCGGATCGCCGTGCGGTATCCGGTAGAGGTCCAGATGGTAGGTTTCGGGCCGGGTGGGGTAGACGTTGACGATATTGAAGCTCGGGCTGGCCACTTCGGCGTCCCCTCCGCCCGGCAGCGCCTCGGCCAATCCCCGGACCAGGGTGGTTTTGCCCGATCCGAGGCCGCCGCGCAAGAGCAGAGCCGCCCGGCTGGCCGGATCGGCCAGGATACGGGCCAGCGTCCGGCCCAAGGCGAGGGTGGCCGTTTCGTCGGGGAGAACCAGCGTTCTCGGTGCCTTCGGGTCCATCGGACGGTTACTTCTTTTCCAACAGGGTCCGCAGCACGTCCCGCAGGCCGATGACGCCGACGAGGGTGCCGCCGTCCACCACCGGGATGGTGTGATAGCCCTTATTGCTCATGATGGTGGCCACCTCGTCGAGCTCGGTCTCCGGAGAGACCGTGACCGGACGGCGGGTCATGGCGCTGCCGGCGGTCAGGGCGGCGATCTTTTCCATCTCCCGGTCCAGATCCTTCATGGAACCCAGCGGGATGAAGCCGTCGAGCAGGGAAAAGACCGAGGGCAGGGACAGCTTTTTTTGCTGGGCCACCAGATCCGCCTGGCACAGGATGCCGGTCAGCTTGCCGGCGGCGTCCACGACCGGCACGCCGTTGAAGCTTTTTTCCAGCAGGAGCTTGGCCGCCTGGGCGATATCGGTGTCTTCCGTGATGGAGACCACGTCCGTGGTCATGATGTCCTTGGCTTTGAGCATGGTGTCACTCCGTTATGGCGTGGGGCAGCATTTCGGCGATTTCCGAGGCCAGGTTGCCCCGTCCGGGATAGATGGCGGCAAGGCGTATGCCGCAAAGACCATGCCAGTACACCGCCAGACAGGCTGCCAGCAAGGGGGAAAGGGAACTGGCCAGCAGATGGGCCAGAAGCCCGGACAGCACGTCGCCGGAACCGCCGACGGCTAGATTGGGGGCGACCACGGGCGAGACGACGGCCTGTCCGTCCGGCGTGGCCACCACCGTGCCCGGGCCCTTGAGCACGGCCACGCAGCCGCAACGTTGGGCCAGGGTCCGGGCCGCTTCCAGGCGGTCGGCCTCGACGGCGGCGATGTCGGTGCCGAGCAGCCGGGCCGCTTCGCCGGGATGGGGCGTGATGACCGATTGGGGACCGAGCTTGGCGGCGCGCTTCGGATCGGCCGCCAAAAGGTTCAGGGCGTCGGCGTCGACGACGGCCGGACAGGGCAGGGGCAGCAGGGCCTCCAGGAAGCCGGCCGTTTCGGGGTGGCGGCCGAGTCCCGGCCCCAGGGCCACGGCGTCGGCTCCGGCCACGAACTCCCGGACCGCCGGCGCTTCGGCGGCCGTGAAATGCCCCGCCGTGCCGAAGGGCATGGTCATGACGTCGGGAAAGCCGGCCTTGAGGGCGACTTCCACGGCCCCGGGACAGGCCGCGCTGACCAGCCCCGAGCCGGCGCGCAGGGCCGCCAGGCCGGCCAGCAGCGGCGCCCCGGTCAGGCCCCGGCTGCCACCGACCACCACCACCCGGCCGGCGCCGCCCTTGTGCCCGGTCGGGGCCAGGACGGGACGGAGCCGGACGATGTCCGGCCGCAGGCGGAAGGCCCGGCAGGGGTGGGCGGTCTTGACCGGCCGGGGCAGGCCGATGGGCCGCACCAGCAGCTTGCCCACGTAGGGGGCGGCCGTCGTGGCCGTCAAGCCGGTCTTGGCCGCCTCGAAGGTCACCGTGGCCCGGGCGGTCACGGCCAGGGGCGAGGCCCGGCCCGTGAGGCCGGACAGGCCGGAGGGAATGTCCAGGGAAAAGATGTAGGTCCGGTCGGCCAGCGCGTTGACGGCCGCGACCAGGGCCGCCAGGTCCGGGCGCAGTTCGCCGGAAAAGCCCGTGCCGAGGAGTCCGTCCACCAGGATGTCCGGCGGATCGGCCCGGCTGAGTTCGACCCGGCGCAAGGGGATCATGGGCAGACCGAGCTTGGCGGCCGCCCGGGCGTTGAAGCCGGCCGCGCCCGTGTAGCGCCCCCGGGCCTTGGCCAGGGCCAGGGTGACCTGGGCGCCCAGGCCGTCCAGGTGCCGGGCCAGGGCGATGGCGTCGCCGCCGTTGTTGCCCGGACCGGCCAAGAGCAGCACCCGTTTGCCCCGCACGTCCCCGACCTCGCCGACCAGGGCGTGCATGGCCTCGCGGCTGGCGTTTTCCATCAGGGCCAGAAACGACAGGCCGCATTCGGCCACGCTGGCCGCGTCCCAGGCCGCGATTTCGGCCGGGGTGGGCAAGGGATCGAAATAACGTTCGTCGAGCATGGTACGCTCCTTCTTTGCCTTCGCCGACCAGGGCGCTGCCCTGGACCCGCCAGGGGGAAGCATTCCCCCCGATCCTCCTGTCCTGTGGCCATCTTTTTCAAGCATGACCCGGTCCTTCGGCGCGGGGACCCATAGTATAACCTTTCGGCGCGAGGGGCCCGGGGGCATCATGCCCCGGCCGCCGGAGGCCGCTTATTGCTTTTTCGGCCGCAGGCACTTCCCGGTCTTTTCGATGACCACCACCGCCGCCGCGGTATTGCGGCCGTGGGTGATGCTGACGTGCCAGCCTGTGGCTTCCAGGGCTTCGGCCCGGTCCCGGGCCGGTCCGTAGAGGTTGAGCACCGGCCGTCCCAGGGGGTCCGAGAGGATTTCCAGATGGACGAAGCCGATGCCCTGGGAAAATCCGGTGCCGAGGGCCTTGACCGCCGCCTCCTTGGCCGCGAACAGGCCGGCCACCCTGGGCAGCCGGCAGGGCGGCAGGGCGGCCCGTTCGGCCGGCGTGAGGATGCGGGCGAGAAAGCGTTCGCCGTACCGGGCGAGCACGGTCTCCATCCGGTCGAGTTCGGTCACGTCCAGACCCAGCCCCACGATCATGGCGCGGCCTAGTCCTTGAAGCCGGCGATGATGCCGGCCATGACGGAGACGGCCTCGGGAAGGCCGGTCAGGATAGCCCGGGCCATGATGCTGTGGCCGATGGAATATTCGCTGATGCCGGAAAGGGCCCTAAAGGCGTGGATATTGTCGTAGTCGAGGCCGTGGCCGACGTTGACGCGCAGGCCGGCCTTGCGGGCCAAGGGAATGGCGGCGGCCAGCCGGTCGAATTCGGCTTGCCGGGCAGCCGGGGTGGCGGCGTTGGCGTAGGCGCCGGTGTGCAGCTCGATGAAGGCGGCTCCCACGGTGGCCGAGGCGGCGATTTGTTCCGGCTCGGGGTCGATAAAAAGACTGGTCGGAATGCCGGCCTTGGCCAGATCGGCCACGAAGATCGTCAGTTCGGCCTCGCGGCCGACCACGCCGAGACCGCCCTCGGTGGTCAGCTCCCGGCGTTTCTCCGGCACCAGGCAGACCATGTTCGGCACCACGTCCAGGGCGATGTCGTGCATTTCCGGGGTGGCGGCCATCTCCAGGTGCAGGCGGCTTTTGAGCGTCTGGCGCAGCAGGCGGACGTCGCGGTCCTGGATATGGCGGCGGTCCTCGCGCAGGTGCACGATGATGGCCCGGGCCCCGGCCAGTTCGGCCAGGGCTGCGGCGGCGACGGGATCGGGTTGGATGCCCAGTCGGGCCTGGCGCAAGGTGGCGACGTGATCGACATTAACCGCAAGCAGAGGCATGGCGAACTCCTTATCGTTCTCTTCGACGACGGTAAGCCATTCACCCGTCGGAGGCAACGGGGGACGGCGCGGGAGGCGGGCAAGGACGGGACTTTACAGGCAATGGGCGGCCGGGTATGTCTTACCACCGCAGCAAAAGGACGCTCATGAACGCACCGACCACCGCCACCTTGCGCATTGACGACACGACGTTCGAACTGCCCGTCATCACGGGCGATCACGTGGAGCGAGCCCTGGACATCCGGCAAATGCGGGCAAAGACCGGCTGGATCACCCTCGATCCCGGCTACGGCAACACGGCCGTGTGCAAAAGCGCCATTACCCATATCGACGGCGAGCAGGGGACGATCCTCTATCGCGGCTACGATCTGACGGAGTTGGCGGAAAAGGCCACCTTCGTGGAAACGGCCATGCTCGTCATGTTCGGGGAGCTGCCGACCGCCGCCGAGCGCGAGGATTTCCGGGTCATGCTGCGCGACCAGGAGCTGCTCCACGAGGACCTGCTCAGTCATTTGGACGGCTTCCCGCCCAACGGCCACCCCATGGCCATCCTTTCGGCCATGATCAACGCCATGGGCAGCTATTATCCCGAGCTCTACGACATCAGCTCCCATGAGGATTTGCGGCAGGCGGCCGCCAAGATCATGAGCAAGGTGCGCACCATCGCGGCTTTCAGCTATCGGAAGTCGCAGGGACTGCCGCTCAATTATCCCAATCCCAGGCTTTCCTACTGCCGCAATTTTTTGCACATGATGTTCTCGGTGCCGTTTTGGGTCTACGAGGCGCCGGAACCCGTGGTGCGGGCCCTGAGCGTCTTTCTGATCTGCCACGCCGACCAGGCCCTGGACACGTCCTGCTCCACGGTGCGCATGGTCGGGTCGAGCCAGGCCAACCTGTTCGCCTCGCTCTCCGCCGGCATTTGCGCCCTGTGGGGCCGCCACCATGGTGGCGCCAGCTCGGCCGCCATCCGCATGTTCGAGGACGTGCGGGACGGCCGGATTTCCGTCGACCGCATCCTGGAGGCGGCCAAGACCCATACGGGCCGGTTGATCGGGTTCGGCCAGCGCGTCTTCCACGCCGAGGACCCCCGGGCGCGCCTCATCAAGAACGCCTTTCAGGATCTCGTGCAGCGGGGCTATGCCAAGCGCGACGCCTTCTACGACATCGCCCAGGAAATCGAGGGACGCGCCCTGAGCGACGAGTATTTCGCCTCGCGCCGCATTTTCCCCAACACCAACTTTTACTCCAGCCTGCTGTTGCGCGCCTTGAACATCCCGCCCCGCATGTATCCGGTGATGATGGCTATCGGGAACATGCCCGGCTGGATCGCCCACTGGAAAGAGGAAACCCAATCTCCGGACCAGCGCATCCATCGGCCGCGCCAGATTTACATCGGACGGAAAAGCCATGCCTATACGCCCATGGAAAAGCGCTAGCCTTCGGCCCTGGGGCTGGCTGCTGGGCTGCATCCTGACGCTCGGCCTCCTGTCCGTCGCCCTGCCGGCCCGGGGTGACTCGGCTCCGGACGCCCGGAAGACGGCGAATCCGCCGGCGGCGGAACAGGAAGCACCCAAGGATTGGCAGCTCCTGTTGACGTTGCATCAGGAGGCCCTGGTGCAGCAGGCCTCCCGGGTCAAGGCCATGGGCAGCCTGATGTTCAAGGACGTCCGGCAATTCAGGAAAGACCTGGACGCCCAGCAGAGCAAGCTCGACGAACTCGGGCTCATCATCAGCCTGTCCTCCGGCAACCCCCGGGAACTGCGGGCCGTGCTCAATGACATGGAGCAGCTCCGCCGGACCACCGAAACCATGGTGGCCCCGTTGCAGGACGCCCGGGACGAGCTGCAAAAAATTTCCAATCAGCTGGAATCCCTTAAGGAAGAATTCGCCAAGCGCCTGGGCGAGGACCCTGAGCCGAAGCTCGCCGAGGCCATCCAATATTACATGCGCTACCTCACCGGGGTGAAGGCTGGCCTGGTCGGCGAGCGCTCCGCCCTGGACAAGCAGTTGGCGCCGGCCAAGGATTACCTGGAGGCGTTGGGAGACGCCCGGGAGGCCTTGCGCAAGAAGATTCCCGAGGCTTGGCGCACGTATTACCTGGAGGCGTCCGGGGAGCTTTTTTCCTGGAAGGGCTGGTTCAGGACGGGCGAACGGTTGCAGCTGTGGGGCCGGTCGAACGGCACCATGCTGCAATCCTTGGCCATGGGGGCCGACGCCCAACGGACCCTGTCGCTGTTGGTCAAGATCGGGGTCGGTCTGGTCGTCCTGTTCGTCTTCGACTTCATGGCCTGGCGGCGGCTGTGTTTCCGGTTTCCGGACCTGCCGGCCCGGACCTTGCTGCGCCGGAGCTGGCGGGTGGCCGGTCTGAGCCTGCTGCTGCATTGGGTCGCCCTGGGCGCGCCGCTGTTGCTCTATGAGAGTTGTAACGGCGTGGCGGAGATGTTGCTGGCCGCCGCGTTGATGCTGTTTTCCTGGTTCTTGGTCCAGGTGACCGGCCTGGCGGCGGACCCCGCCCAGCATAATCCCCTGCGCTGGGTATGGCGGCTCTATGCCCTTGGCATCGTGACCCAAATCGTCGGTTTTCCCGAACCGCTCCAGACCGGCTGCTGGCTGCTCCTCCTGGCGCTCTTTTTTCACATGATGCGGGCGCCGGGTATCTGGGAGGCCGGGCCGTTGCGCCCGGCCGGCCGGCTAACGCCGGTGGCCGTGGTCGGGTTGATGGTGATGACCGCCTTCGGCTGGCAGCATCTGTCCGTGCTCGTGCTCACCGGCTGGTTTTTGCTGTTGGCTTCCCTGCAAATCGGCATGGGCCTGTCGCGGCTGGTCGCGGCCTGGCAGGTGCGGGCGGAGCGCGAGGGCTCGTCCATGTTCGTCCGGAGCCTCGTGGCCGGGCTGGGCTTTCCGCTGATCTTCCTGTCCCTATTTTTCCTGGCGCTCTATTGGTTTTCCGCCGAGCTGGGCGGCAGCAGCATGTTTCTGGATGTCGTGGGCTTTACCATCACCGTGGGCCGGGTGAGCGTGACCCTGGGACGGCTGGCCCTGATTCTGACGGGCTTTTTCGTGACCAAGTCGGCCATCACCGTGGTCCGGTCCTTCCTCAAGGACTTGCCCCGGCTGCGGCCGGAGATCGACGCCGGCGCCTTTGCCGTGCTCGACACTACGTCCCTGTATCTGCTGTGGGGCTGCTACGCCCTTATTTCACTTTTCCTGCTGGGATTTTCCCTGACCAGCCTGGCGGTGGTGGCCGGCGGCCTGTCCGTGGGCATCGGCCTGGGATTGCAAAACATCGTCAACAACTTCGTGTCCGGTCTGATCCTGCTGTTCGGCCGTTCCATCGAGGCCAGCGACATCATCCAAATCGGCGAGACCTGGGGGCAGGTCCTGAAGGTCAATATCCGCAACACCATGATCCGGACCTTCGACAACGCCATGCTCTTCGTGCCCAATTCCGAGCTGATCGCCGGCAAGATCGTGAATTGGTCGCATCGGGACCGCACCATGCGCAAGGATCTCCTTATCGGCGTGGCCTACGGTTCGGATGTCGAGCAGGTCCGGTCGATTTTGCTGGAGGCGGCCGCGGCCCATCCCCGGGTGCTGCGCCAGCCGGCGCCGTTCGTGCAGTTTGAGGACTTTGCCGACAGTTCCCTCAATTTCCGGCTGTTCTTCTGGGTCGACGACGTCACGGTCGGCATGTCCACCCTGTCCGACATTCGCTTCACCCTGGAGCGGCGCTTCCGCGAGGCCGGCATTTCCATTCCGTTCCCCCAGCGCGAGGTGCGCCTTCTGGGCGCTGCGGAGCCGAAGACGTCGGAGGATGCGTCCGGGGCGGACTGAGGCCGTCGGCCGGCCGGTCCCCCCGCAGGCTTTTTTGCGGGACAGCGGTGCGCCCTTTTGCTAGGATGCGTTCCCGAGGAACCCTATGCGATCGTATACACGTGTGCTTGCCGGCCTGGGGCTGGCTTTCCTGGTGGCGCTCGTCGTCGCCTGCGGCAGCAAGGTCAAGGCGCCGCCCATGCCTGAGGTGCCGAATCCGCCGCCGGCCGCCGGCGCCAGCGCCCTGGAAGTGGAGCGCTATCAGCTCATCGAGGAAAAGCGGGTGCTCGCCGAGAAGTACGGCGACAATATCGACCGCATCAAGCAGATCAATAATCGGCTGATTGAAATCAATCTCGAATTGCACCGGTAGGGGAGCCGGCCGGAGCCTGGGGCGGGCTGGGCCGTGATGACGGTGCCCCTGCCCGGGGATGCCCGTGTCCTCCCGGTCCCGGAAGGGACGGCGGAGCGACGGCGCGGGGATCGCCGCGGTCCCCGGAGAAAAAGAGCATGTTCGGACGTTCCGGAAAAAAGAAGTCGGATGCCAACGCGATTACCGCGTTTCTCGGCGTTGGGGCCGAATATCGCGGCCAGTTCAATTTCCAGGGTATCGCCCGTATCGACGGCGGCGTCATCGGTGACATTATCTCGGACGGCACCCTGGTTCTGGGTGAGGACGGCCGGGTGGAAGGCAGCATCCGGGTGGGCGAACTCGTCACCAACGGCTGCATCGTCGGCGACGTGCAGGCCAGCCGGCGGGTCGTGCTTTCCAAGCGGTCCAATGTGCGCGGCAACGTGCTCGCGCCGGTCGTCAGCATCGAGGAGGGGGCCGTCATCAACGGCCTGCTGTCCATGCCCTCGCCGGACGGGTCGTCGCTTCCCGCCGCCGAGGCCCGCGACGCCCTGGTCGCCGGTTCGGACGGCGATACCGGGGGAAATTAGGCATTGCCAAAATTCCTCGGGCCGTTTACATGGCAGGCACGCCGTCTGACGGCAGCTCAAGGAGTCCCTTTGCATGGGTCAGTTTCTTCCCGCCAACGATCAGTTTCCCCTGGAAGACCAGATCAAGAATCTCGGCGATGACGAGTTGCTCGATTTCTGGGAGGAAACCCAGTACCTGGACCGCCTGTTCGAGGAAGACAAGGGGCCCGAGGTCGAGCATTCCGTGGAGTACGAGCGGGTGATCCTCCAGGAGCTGATGTTGCGTTCCTGTCGCCGTACCCTGGATCATAACGGCTAGGCATCGCCGGCGGCTTTCTTCTCGTTCCCCTTCATGCGCCCCCTTCGGGCGATAAGGACGCCTCCGGCAGCCAGAGGGCGGTGTCCTTTGGCCTTCTTTCCCTTCCAACCGCGTTGATCGTGCTTCCCCGGGGCTGGGCGTCGCCCCGGAGACCTCCGTTTTTCCCGGTTCGGCCGTGGCGTTTGGGCCATCCGTGTCCGGGACGGCCGGAGGCAATGTTCGCATTTCTTGCCGGCGGGCCGCCGGCAAGGGCGCCGGGCCTTCCGGGCGTCGCCTTGCCAACGCGTCATTTTGGCATTATTTGACACCCTCTTTCCTTAACCTTTGTCGGAAGCTTTTATATGCCGGAACGTACCCCCCACATTTCTCTGCCGTCCGAGCGTCTTGTTCCCCGAGTCCTTGATATTTCGCCGGAAGAACTGGAGTCCTGGCCGGAAGATGCGAAAAATCTTGCCGTGTCCGTGGCTGCCGAGCTTTTTCTCGTCCGGTCCAACCCGTTCATCAATCCGTCCGACGTCAAGGCTTCCGTGGAAAAAAGGCTCTCCGAGGCGAATCCCAAGGCCTGGGGGGAGTATCCGCGTACGATCCGCAAGGCCGCCAAGGCCTTTTGGGACGTCTTCGAGGCCGACGGGCGGTTTCGCGACAACCTCGTGGAGCGGCTGCGCCAGTTCATGCCCACCGCGGACGTGGTCACCGCCCCCCATGCCCTGATCGCCTGCGCCACCGATGCGACGGATTTGCGCCTGGAACTGCCCCTGTGCATGCTCATGCCGGAAACCCATGACCATATCCGGCAGATCCTGCGCCTGGCCAACGAGCTGGAATTCGCCGTCATTCCCCGTGGCGGCGGCTCGGGCCTGACCGGTGGCGCCATCCCCATTCCGCGCCGCTCCGTCATTTTGAGCCTGGCCAAATTCCGCAAGATCATCGCTATCGACACGCAGGCCCTGACCCTGACCGCCCAGGCCGGTGTCATCACCCTGACCGCCATCAAGGCCGCCGAGGCCAAGGGGCTGCTGTTCACCGTGGACCCGGCCTCGAAATCCGCCTCGTCCCTGGGTGGCAATATCTCCGAAAACGCCGGCGGTCCCTTCGCCTTCGAATACGGCACCACCCTCGACAACCTCATCAGCTACAAGATGGTCGAGGCCTCGGGCGAAATCATCGAGGTGCGCCGGGTGGATCACCCGCGCCACAAGATCCGGCCCGATGAGACCGCCGTGTTCGAGGTCATCGACGAGTCCGGGGCCGTCCGCGACGTGGTGAAGCTCCCCGGTGACCAGATCCGGGCCAAGAACTTGGGCAAGGACGTCTCCAACAAGTATCTGGGCGGCCTGCCCGGCGTGCAGAAGGAAGGCGTGGACGGCATCATTACCGAGGCCTGCTTCGCCCTCTATCCCATTCCCAAGTATTCCCGCACGCTGTGCCTCGAGTTCTTCGGCCGCTCCATGAAGAACGCCATGTGCGTCATCCGCGACGTGGTCGCCCTGCGCGACCGCATCCGCGTGGAGGGCGACGCCGTCAAGATTTCGGCCCTGGAGGAATTCAACTCCAAGTACGTCCGGGCCATCAACTACGTCAAAAAGTCCACCACCTACGAGGGCGAGCCCATCTCGGTGCTGCTGTTGCAGCTCGACTCCGACGACGAGGAGGCGTTGCTGCGCGCCGCCGCCGACATCGTGAAGATCGTCGAACCCTACGACAAGGTGGACGTGTTCGAGGCCAAGGACGCCAAGACCGCCGAACTGTACTGGGAGGACCGCCACAAGCTCTCGGCCATTTCCAAGCGCACCTCGGGATTCAAGATCAACGAGGACGTGGTCATTCCGCTGAGCGTCGTGCCGGAATTCGCCGGCTTCCTGGAGAGCCTGAACCTGCACTACATGGCCAAGGCCTATCGGACCGCCCTGCAAAACGCCGGACGCCTGCCCGGCATTCCGGCCACCGAGGACTCCATCGCCATGGAGCTGGAGTTCTGCGACCGGGTGCTGCGGGGCAAGCTCACGACCCAGGAGCTGTCGGATTCGGAAGTGGAGGTCCAGACCCACTACTTCTTCACCGACCTCATCTCGCGCTATCCCAAGCTCAAGGACCGCTTGCAGGCCATCCACGACGAGATGGGCGCCACCCGGGTCGAGGTGGCCAGCCACATGCACGCCGGCGACGGCAACTGCCACGTCAATATTCCGGTCAATTCCAATGACCCGGAAATGATGCGTCAGGCTTGGGAGGCGGCCGAAAAGGTCTTCGAGATCGTCACCAAGCTCGGCGGCGCGGTTTCCGGCGAACACGGCATCGGCATCACCAAGATCGCCTTCCTGGAACAGTCCAAGATCGACGCCCTGTGCGCCTACAAGAAACGGGTCGATCCCAAGGGCATCATCAACCCCGGCAAGCTCACCACCCGGGTGCTGGCGGCCGAGCCCTACACCTTCTCGTTCAACCGCCTGATCCAGGACCTCAAGAAGACGGCCCTGCCGGACAAGGATACGCTGATCGATATTTTGTCCGGCATCCAGCTGTGCAACCGGTGCGGGAAGTGCAAGCAGGTCTGCCCCATGTTCCTGCCGGAATACGGGATGCTCTATTATCCCCGCAACAAGAACATCAGCCTGGGCGCCCTGATCGAGGCCATCTACTATTCCCAGATCACCCGGGGCGAGCCCGATCCGTCCCTGCTCGAAAAGCTGCGCTCCATCATCGACTATTGCACGGCCTGCGGCCGCTGCACCGGTGTGTGCTCGGTCAAGATCGAATCGGGCAAGGTGGCCCTGGCCCTGCGCAACTTCCTCGACCAGCAGGGGTGCGGCGGCCATCCCATCAAGTCCCGCATCCTCAATTACATGGTGGAGAACGTCTCCACGCGCGCGCCCTTGGCCGCCAAGCTCATGGCCTATGGCCAGCAGTTCCACGGTCGGGCCGTCCACCTCGTGCCCACGGCCTGGCGCAACCGCATCGAAAACCCGGGCATGCGCGGCCCCAACCCGTCCCTGGGCCTGCGCAGCCTCTACGAGCGCCTGGAGTTGGACAAGGGGTCCATCTTCATTCCCCAGGAAGGGCGCGAGGCTCCGGAAACCGTCCTGTACTTCCCGGGCTGCGGCGGGGCGCTGTTCTCCAGCACCATTGCCATGGCGGCCATCCATCTGCTGCTGCGGGCCGAGGTGGCCATTCTCATTCCGCCCAAGCATCTGTGCTGCGGCTATCCGCTGCTGGCCGCCGGCATGGGTGACGCCTACAACAAGAACCGGGAGCGCAACCGGGCCGTCCTGGCCGACCTCCTGCATCAGGCCGAACGCATGGGCCTCAATCCCACCCACTGCCTGACCGCCTGCGGCACCTGCCGGGAATCCCTGGAGGAGCACGAACTCAAGACCCTGCGCCCGGGCCTGATCCATATGGACGTGACCCAGTATCTCATCGGCCGCCTGGAACTGCCGGCGCCGACGGATACCTCGCCCATCCTCTATCATGCCTCCTGCCACAGTGAATGGGCCGATGTGCCCAAGGCCAAGGCGTCCGATATGTATCAGGCGGCCCTGACCAAGACCACCGGCCGGCCCATCAGGCTGTCGCCGTACTGCTGTGCCGAGTCGGGCATGGGCTCCATGACCTCGCCGGCCATCTACAACCGCTTGCGCGACCGCAAGCGGGCCACCTTGGCCGAGAATCTGCAGGGCGCCGCCGAGGACATGCCGATCGTGGTCGGCTGCCCCTCCTGCAAGATGGGCATCCAGCGGATTCTGATGGAGCTGCATGACAAACATGACGTCATGCACACCGTGGAATACCTGGCCGAGGCCCTCGACGGTCCGAAGTGGAAGAAGCTGCTCAAGAAGGCGGCCAAGGCCGCTCGCGTGCGGAGTTAGGCGAAGGTCGATCCGGGGGATGTTCCCTCCGGGCCTTGAAAACATTTGTGGAGAAGCAAAGAGGTGAGGGGGAAGGACGGCCTTTGTTCAAACAGGGCCTTCCCTCCCCCGGCTTCGATCCATGCCGTGCATCCTTGGTATAGATTATGGTCAGGCCCGGGTCGGGCTGGCCGTGACCGATCCGGACGGGCGGGTGGCGTTTCCGTTGCGCACGGTGGCTTGGCGGACGCGCGACGGCTTGTTCGGCGAGCTGCTCGGCGTTATTGAGGAACGCAACGTGGCCCGCATTGTGGTGGGCTATCCCGTCCGGGCGGGCGGCGACGAGAGCCTGACCGGACGGCAAATCCGCCGGTTTGTCGAGCGTCTGGGTCGGCGGACGCCGCTCCCCATCGTGCTGGTCGACGAGGCCCTTTCCACCGAGGAAGCGGCCGAGCGGCTGCGGGAGGCCGGAGTTTCCGGAAAGGACGTCGCGGCCCATGTGGACGCGCAGGCGGCGGCGATCATTGTGGAACGGTATCTGCGCTACGGAGGCCTATGATCCGCTCGATCATCCTGGGACTGCTGGGCATCGTCTGTGCCGTGGCCGCCCTGGCCGGGTATCTGACCTATGATTTCCTGACCGTCCCGCCCGAGCATCCGGGCCACGACCGGGTCGTCTTCATCGACGCCGGTCAGTCCTTCGAATCCGTGGCCGCCATGCTGGTGCACGACGGCGTGTTGCGCGATGCCCACGGCTTTCGGCTGCTGGCCAAGCTCACGAAGAAGGACGGCCGCATCAAGGCCGGCGAATTCGTCGTCAATACGGGCTGGACGCCGCTGAAGCTCCTCGACTATCTGACCACGGCCAAGGGCGTGCTGCACAAGCTGGTTGCGCCTGAGGGCCTGACCATGCGTCAGATCGCCACCCAGGCCGAGGCGGCGGGGCTGTGCTCGGCCCAGGCCTTTCTCAAGGCGGCCAGCGATCCGGCGCTCCTCAAGAAATACCATATTCCGGCCGAGACCGCCGAGGGCTTCCTGTTCCCGGACACGTATCTTTTTACCCGAAAGCGCACGGATGACGGCGGCTATGTGGTGGAGACCATGCTTCGGGAATTCTGGAAGCGGACCGATGCGGTCTGGCCGACGGGGAAGCCCGAGGGCAGCCAGTTGCTCGAGCTGGTTACCCTGGCCTCCATCGTGGAGAAGGAGACGGGCGTGGACGCCGAGCGGGCCCGAGTGGCCGGCGTCTTTCTCAACCGCATGGCCAAGGGAATGCTGCTCCAGACCGATCCCACCATCATTTACGGTCTGGGGGACCGCTACACCGGCCGGCTGACCAAGAGCCATCTTGAGGACCGGGGCAACCGTTACAACACCTACGTCTACCCGGGGTTGCCGCCGGGCCCCATCTGTTCGCCGGGGCTCAAATCGCTCCAGGCGGCGGCCGCACCGGAACTCAACGACTATTACTACTTTGTGGCCAACGGCCAGGGCGAACATACCTTCAGCCGCACCCTCGACGAGCACGTCAACGCCGTCAACAAGTACCGCCGGCAGCGGGCGAACGCGAAGTAGGGCCGCCCGAACACCGCGTGAAGACGTCTCGCCCTCCCGGTGCGGCGTGGTCTTCCTCTGTACCCCGCGAATCGCGGGAGCACCCGTGAGAATGGATCGGGTCGCAGCTTACCGGCAGGTGGTCATGCCGGACTCATTTTTTTCGGGACATCCAGAACGCGCCCCCTGGGTCGCCAAGCCCCTTGAGTTCCGGCGTTTCAAAGACAGGAAGGATCTTATGATAGACTTCCGGCGTATGATATGCATAGCGGCATGGTAAAAGGATTTTATAGCCACCGCCGCCGCCGAGTAAAAAGGCGGCCAGGACATATTGCTCGTTATAATATCGCTTGAACCATGATTCGGAATAATCATAGGGGAGCATGATGTCATGGATTCCCACGGTGACTCCGATGGGAAGTGCCGGCAAGATGTCTAAAAAACACACGGTGACATCTGAATTTTGGAAGCATCTGTGCGAATTATCGATATATACTACACTGTTTGCCGGTAAGGATGCATAAATCTTCTTGTTGATATTTTCGACCGGCTCACGAATGACGGTATCACACAAGTCGTTGATTTCTGCCCGGGGGCAAGGATCGACGGAGATAATGCGCGTTGTGAGATGGCCATCGCGAATGGCCCGACGGGCAAATTTCGTCGAATTGCCTGAGCCGATTTCAAAGTAGACGGACGGCTTTTGCTCGGCAATGAAGCCATAAATGCTGATCGCATCGATTGCCGGAATCCATCCGTTTTTCCAATACGGCTCCTGCGGCGATGATGGGTCCGCATGGAGGGAGATTTTTTTGAAATTATCGCTGTATTTTGCAAACCGTCCCAGCAATCGTGCATATCGCTTGTTCCCTTTTGAAAACAAACAAGACAACAGGAGATGTGGATTTTCTTCGTCATATCGGATTTTAGGGAGAACAGGGTAGTCCAATTCGATTGTTTGCGTCATGTCTTGTGTCCTACCAGGAGTCTTTCGCAGCCGGCGTAACGCGGTTGCGCAACGGTGTGATTGGCAAATATTATAGAGACTGCTGCGTAATTCTCGTAGGTCGCTACGCTCCTCGCTTTTCAGGACCTCGAGGCGGCAGTCGTGGCTGATTTTTCTCCAGGCCCAGGATGTGTTCGCCCCGTTGGCGGCATTTGCCAGCCAAAGGGGGCACGACTTCTTAACAACCGCCCTTGAGGACTGCCTTTTTCAGATTGAAGGCCATGGCGTTGAGGAAGAATTCCAGTTCAACCTTGGCCACCCCGAGATATCTCGCTCGAAAGAAGCCATAGCCCCGCTTAAGGGTGCCAAAGACACGTTCCACCTTTGCACGAACGCTGCTGATCAGGCGATTGGCGGCTTTTTCGGCGAGCGTCAGTTCTCGATTCCGCACGGCCTTGTGCATGATGCCGTCCGTGAGTCCCCGGACCGCAAGTACGTAGCGGTTCAACTGGCTGCTGTAGCCCTTGTCCGCGTAGATGCTCCCGCCAGATATCGCTCCGACTTCGTCCAGAACACTGACGAATTCTTCCGTGTCGGACCGATTGGCCGGCGTGGCATGCCCACCGAGCACAAAACCGTCCCGACTGTCCGTGGCTGCGTGGATCTTGTAGCCGTAATACGCCCGGTTGCCTTTGCGCAGCCAAGCCGCGTCGGGATCCTCGGAGTATCGGACGGTCACTTCCGGCTCGCCATCGGCATCTTCCTCGCGATCCTCGGGCAGCACGTCGAAAACCTTGAGCGGA